>Ga0209137_1000001_pt1 | contig 753496 bp, 698 predicted proteins | sample SaaInl5LU_22_DNA_FD_184642 | JGI IMG/M metagenome (GOLD analysis project Ga0209137, IMG submission 184642) | Marine microbial communities from expanding oxygen minimum zones in the Saanich Inlet - ESP_105LU_22_DNA (SPAdes) (version 2) | ecosystem: Environmental > Aquatic > Marine > Intertidal...
AAGCACATGCTCCTGAAAGAAGTTTTGCCCTAGGATTTAACTGGCGCCCAACCATGAATACATATCTAGCCATTGATTTCACAGGCAACAGTAATTTTTATTACAGCGACTCGCATAACAATCAATCCAAGTCATACACTTTAGCCAATCTAAATCTAGGCTATGCAAAAGATGATTGGAATTATGAATTATGGGCAAGAAATATATTTGATGAGTACTACTCTGTGAGAGGGTTCTACTTTGGAAATGAGGCTCCAAATTTTGAAGATACCTTGTATCAAAGGCATGGCGATCCAAGGCAGGTGGGATTTTCTGTGAGATATGATTTTTAATTTTTTTGCTCAGCATTGGCTAGAGATTGCAGCTGTGATTTTCGCTCTCTTATATCTGGTGCTGGCAGTCAAACAAAATATCTTATGTTGGGTGGCTGGAATTATTAGCTCAGTTTTATATTTTTTTATTATGAATTCAGCCGGGCTTTACATGGAAGCTTATCTACAAATTTTCTATGTAGGCATGGGTTTTTATGGTTGGTCACAATGGCGCGCAGGAGTTGATAATGCAACAAATTTTATTGTGAATACTTGGACCAAAAACCATCATCTGACTGCCATATTCATGATTCTCTTTCTATCCGCTATGTCTGGTTTTTTACTCGACTCATATACTGATGCTGCTTTGCCTTTTCTTGATGCACTGGTAACTTGGGGTGCAGTTATTGCCACATATATGGTTGCAAAAAAGCTATTAGAAAACTGGGTTTACTGGTTTATTATTGATGGAATATCTGTGTTTCTTTTCATCGCAAGAGATCTGTGGCTAACGGCGCTATTATTTGCTATCTATATGGTAATAATATTCTTTGGTTATCAATCTTGGAATAAGATTAGAAATGAAAGCAATGCGATCAGTAGCTGAGAGAGCGAATACTATTCCTGGCGAGTTTGTGCTCAGGAAAAATCTAGCCACAAGCCCTATCTCTGAAATTTATTTATGCACCTTGAATAATATCAAAGCAGTTGTTCGCTTTGATGCTCCGTGCGCTTCGATGCTGGCCATTCATAGAGCCAATGAGGTGATAGTGTTAAATAGCATTCAGGATTTGCAATTATCACCCAGGGTTTTATACCACAATCAATTAGAGGGCGTGTTGATTTGGAAGTTTATTGCAGGGGAAGAGTTTTCGTTTGACCTCGCGCATCAAAGAGAGAGCTATTTACAATCACTAGGCAAAGGCCTCAAGTTGATTCATAGCCAAGCCACTCCGCCAGAGTGCTTAGATATTTTTTCTAACTCCCTGTCTCTCTATCAAAGCCTATTACAAGAAGCGCCTTCGAAATCACTAGTTGATAAGGCATCCAGTCTTTATGAGGCACTATCAAACGATGGTTCAAATTATGTGCTATCTCACAATGATTTAAACCGCAGTAATTTGCTGTGGTGTAATAAAGTTTATTTTCTAGACTGGGAGTACTCTGGCCCTAACCATCCTTGTTTTGATATTGCTTCTTTAGTTAAAACTTATAATCTTATGCCTGCTGAAATAGCTTATCTTGCAGATGGATATGATGGTGATCATGAGCTATTTAAAATAGATACATTAAATCAATGGATGCAATTTATTTCTTATCTTGATGAAGTATGGGAAATTTCAGTAACTACAATTCAAGCTCAATTAAAAATCAAAATAGATTGATTTAAAAAATTTGGCATACTATCTCAATGTCAAAAATATATTTCTACCTTGGGCTCTTTCTTTTCATAGCTTCATGCAGTCAAGAATCAGATCTTCAACTTAACCTGCAACAAAGCGAGACATTCCTATTGAATAATTTAACCAATAATCAGGTCATCCTCATAGAAGAGGGATTGCAGTATTCCATTATCCAATCTGGTGATACTGATACTATCTCTCCAGATCTTTCGGAAACTATTACCGCCCATTTTCATGGGACCTTAATGGATGGAACGGTTTTTTGGAGCTCAGTCGAGATGGGCGACCCTCTAACCATTCAACTCTCTCAATTAATACAAGGTTGTCAGAAGGCTATTTCTCAAATGAGAGAGGGCGATATTTGGCGTGTTTTTATCCACCCTGATCTTGCCTACGGAGAAGAGGGCAGGCCGACCATTCCTCCAAACTCAACGTTAATATTTGAGATCGAGTTAATTAATATAGATAGGTAAGGAGAACTTGATTGTGAAAATTACCCCCAGTCAGTCTTACTGGAAATCAAACCTTAGAATTTTGATGGCCTTACTCGCTGTGTGGTTTTTAGCCTCCTTTGGCTTTGGAATACTCTGGTCAGATGCCTTAGATGAAATACAAATTGGCGGCTTCAAGCTTGGATTTTGGTTTGCACAACAAGGCAGCATTTATATTTTTGTTCTATTGATATTTATTTACATTATCTTGATGAATCGACTCGATAAGAAATATCAAGAAGAAGTATCTCAAGACTTAGATAAGAAATGAGCACACAGGCCCTTACCTATCTTTTTGTCGGACTCTCTTTTGCTTTATATATAGGCATCGCTATTTGGTCTCGAGCTAAATCTACCAGTGATTTTTATATTGCAGGAAAAGGAGTTAACCCAATCGCCAATGGCATGGCAACAGCAGCGGATTGGATGTCAGCTGCTTCATTTATCTCTATGGCAGGTTTAATTGCCTTCATGGGGAAGGATGGCTCAGTTTATTTAATGGGCTGGACAGGTGGATATGTTTTATTAGCACTCCTCTTAGCGCCATACCTTAGAAAATTTGGGCAGTTCACGGTGCCAGATTTTATAGGCACTAGGTACTATTCAAAAGCTGCCAGATTAGTTGCGGTGGTGTGCTTAATCTTTGTTTCATTTACCTATGTCGCAGGGCAGATGCGCGGAGTGGGGATTGTCTTTTCAAGGTTTCTAGAAGTGGATATTAACGTCGGAGTTATTATAGGAATGGCAATCGTCTTTTTTTACGCTGTATTGGGTGGCATGAAAGGCATTACATACACTCAAGTCGCTCAATACTGTGTATTAATTTTTGCATATCTTGTCCCAGCAATCTTCATCTCTATTTTAATGACGGGCAATCCCGTCCCGCAACTTGGGTTTGGAGATACACTGGTTGATAGCTCTACATATCTATTAGATAAATTAGATCAAGTGACAACTGAACTAGGCTTCTTGGCCTACACGGAGAGCTCCAAAAGCACCATAGACATCTTTTGTATAACGGCAGCGCTAATGTTTGGCACAGCGGGGCTGCCGCATGTCATTGTTCGATTTTTTACCGTGCCCACCGTTCAAGATGCCAGAAAATCAGCTGGCTATGCACTCATATTTATAGCCCTGCTATATACCACCGCACCTGCAGTTGGTGCATTTGCAAGAATGAACTTCATCGATTCTATTCAAGATACTCAGTATTCATCCTCACCAAGCTGGTTTAAGAACTGGGAAGGCATAGGATTAATTGCATGGAACGACAAAAATAATGATGGCATCATTCATTATTCAGCTGGCAACACCTTTGAAGATAACCGACCACAGTTTATAGATGCTACTGGAGATCATGGTCAAAGGTTAACTAGCAATACCAGCGATACCTCCAATCAAAATGAAGTTTATATTGATAAAGATATTATGGTTCTTGCCAATCCTGAAATAGCTAAACTGCCAGGCTGGGTCATTGCACTGGTTGCAGCAGGAGGATTGGCTGCAGCCCTCTCAACAGCCGCAGGATTGCTTTTAGTTATCTCTTCTTCCATATCGCACGACTTATTAAAGAAAACATTTAAACCTAATATCTCAGAAAAACAGGAATTATTTTATGCACGATGCGCAGCTGCAGTTGCAATTGTGATTGCCGGACTTTTTGGGATTTTCCCGCCAGGATTTGTTGCACAGGTTGTTGCCTTTGCGTTTGGGCTAGCTGCTGCAACAATTTTTCCAGCATTGCTTCTAGGTATTTTTTCGAAATCAATGAATAAAGAAGGCGCTATTGCCGGCATGGTCACAGGACTGGTCTTCACCTCTAGCTATATTATTTATTATAAATTTCTTAATCCAGCATTTGATAATGCTAGCTTCTGGATTGGTTCCATCTCTCCCGAGGGCATAGGATTTATTGGAATGCTCATGAATTTCTTTATAGCAATTATAATCTCACGATTTTACCCAAAACCTCCCAAAGTAGTTTCCGACATGGTGACATTAATTAGACAGCCTTAGCCAGTCTTGGCAACCCACTCTAATTAAATTGTATAATTACACCTCTTAAAAGTCAGGGGTGTTTAAAGTGAAAATTATAGTTGTCAGTGGAGGATTCGATCCTATTCATTCCGGGCATATCGAATACTTTAAAGCAGCAAAAAGACTTGGAGACCACCTCGTAGTTGCTTTAAATAGTGATGCTTGGCTCAAAAGAAAAAAAGGTAACTTTTTCATGCCCTTTACAGAAAGAGAAATTATAGTGTCAAATTTACGGGTAGTAGATGAGGTTATTGGCTTTGAAGATGATAGTCAGGGTGGTTGTTCTCTAGCTTTAGAAGACATTAAATTAAAATATCCAGCTGACGAGATTATTTTCTGCAATGGGGGCGATCGAGCATCCCATAATATTCCAGAGATGGCAGTCGAAGGCATTACTTTTGAGTTTAGCGTAGGGGGAGATCATAAAATGAATTCCTCTAGCTCTCTCTTGAAGGACTGGCAGTACACAAGCGATGATAGAGTTTGGGGAAAGTTCTATAACTTATTCCAAGACTCTAGAATTAAAGTTAAAGAGCTGATTATAGATCCAGGGAAAGGCATTTCTTTTCAGAGGCACCAAAAGAGAAGTGAGGTATGGTTTATCAGCAAAGGCTCATGCCTTGTGAAGCATAGCTCAACTGAGCCAGAGAATGCTTCTGATGTAGAGCTTGGCACGGATGATATATTTCATGTGCGACAGGGTGATTGGCATCAATTAATCAATCCATCAGAAGCAGCTTGCCATGTGATTGAGATTCAATATGGAGAATCTACCAGCGAAGATGATATTGAAAGACTCTTTTTTTATGAAGGTAACTAAGCTCTCTTAGCCAAGATCTGCTAACTTTTTTTCTAATTCGCCAACCCGTTGTTCTAGTTTTTCCAACTCAGCTTGTTTTACAAAACCAGATTCTTTCATAAACTTTTCAAGTGCAGGCTTAAGCATTTTTTCCATACCCTTGAGATCACCAGCCATTTTTAATGGGTTAAACATAATTCATTCCTCTTTGTATTAATTATTGGGACATATCAAATTTTTACAATTCTTTTTAAGAGTTCAGATACAATAAATTTAAATAGGAGATGATATGAATATTTCAAATTACTTAGATGGTATAGCCAAACCCTTGCAAGGGCTGGCCCCGTGGATTTTAAGATTGGTGTTAGGCACCTCATTTATTTTGCATGGGCTGGGTAAATTTCCCTTGCCACCAGAGAAGATGGTGACTTGGTTTGAAAGCATGGGTATTGCTGCTCCAGAGATTGTAGCGAGCCTTGTGGCGATGGGCGAGGTTGCCGCAGGAGCCGCTGTTATTTTAGGTGGATTTCTAGGTGCTACAGGCCATTTGCTAACTAGATTGGGTGGTGGCGCGGTCTTAGTAATTATGACAGGTGCATTTTACTTGGCCCATTCTGATTGGTTTATTACAGAAAAATTATTTATGAGCGAGCAAATTTTTTTACTAGCCCTAGGGTTGTATTTTGCTATCAAGGGAAATCATTAAATAATCTCTTGTCTTTGTAAATAAGAATGATTATCATTATCATTCTCAAGTAGAATCTATAGCTCCTTGAGTCATATTCAAGGAGATTGTCATAGCCATCCAGTCTGTAAAAATTGCACAGCAAGTAAATTTACCATTGCTTTTATTGCTGCTGGGAATATTTTCTGTTGCTTCAAGCGCTTTTGCCTTAGAGCAAATAGAATCTGTAACCATCATAGGATCCAAAGTTGCTGCGACAGAGGTCCCTGGATCAGCATCCTTTCTTTCAAACGAAGATCTTGCAAAAACTATAGATACGGATATTCATAAAATTTTATCTTTAGTCCCTGGTGTATTTTTCAGAGCAGAAGATGGTCATGGTTTGCGCCCTAATATTTCTATTAGAGGCACTTCCATGGATCGCTCTGCCAAGATTACTTTAATGGAAGATGGCATCTTAATTGCCCCAGCTCCATATACTTCCGCAGCAGCATATTATTTCCCAACGCCAGGACGCATGAATGCTGTAGAGGTTCTTAAGGGACCTGCAGCTATCTCTCAGGGACCAAGCACTGTAGGCGGAGCTATTAATTTAGTCAGTACGCCCATCCCAGAATTACCATCCGGAAAAATCGTACAAGAATTTGGCGATAACAATATGTCAAGAACCCATGCTTTCTATGGAGGCACGACTGGTAACGTGGGAGTATTAATTGAGACCCATGAACATTCATCTGATGGGTTTGATTCGATTGCTGGAATGAATAGAGATACAGGTTTCAATAAGTCTGATCTCATGGCCAAGCTTCGTTATTCCTGGGGAGATCATGAAGTTACTTTCAAAATAATAGAAGCAGATGAGACGTCAGAGCAAACATATGTTGGCTTGTCTCAATTAAGCTTTCAGAGAGATCCCAGAAAAAGATATGGAATGAGTCAGTATGATGAGATGGCAAATGAAGCAAACCAAAAAGCTCTTATTTATAAGAGTCGTATTGGCATTCTAGATATTATTGCAACAAGTTGGACAAATGATTATCACAGAGATTGGTTTAAAGTCGATAAGGCTAATACTCTAAAAGCGCATGGTATTGCAGATGGTATAGATGATGTTATTGCAGCCGCTAATCTTGGAAGCACGGATGCGCAAGAGATTTTAGACGGTATAAAAGCAGTGCAGGTTCAATTGAAACATAATAATAGATACTACCGCAATGAAGGCATGCAGCTCCAAGCCTCTGCTAATTTCTCTCATCATGAGATTACATTTGGCTTAAGAGATATGAAGGATGCTGAAAGTCGATATCAATGGTATGAGTGCTTTGATCAGACATCGGCCAGCAAAAACTCAGCTTTATATGCATGTGGGTCAGGATACTCTGGAACTAATAATAGATTGAGAGAAACAATGGCCACCTCTTTTTTTATCCAAGATACTTTAACGCTCGGCAAGGTTGCCATTACAGTTGGCCAGAGATCTGAGGAGTATCGTCAAGTAGAAAATAGATGGCTAGATGGTATGGCATCAAGAAATATTCAAGATAGCAACTATAGTAATAAAAAATCTAGAGGGGATTACCGCACCTCTGGCTTAGGAATAACTTATAGCGCTAACAATAATCTAAAACTTATAGCAGGTTTTCACGAAGGCATGTCACCTGTATTTAATGGCGATGCGGAAGAAGCAGATAACCTTGAGCTGGGCTTTAGATACAACAATAATCTGACTGCGCTAGAGATCATCTATTTTTCTAGCGACTATCAAAATTTAGTGGGAACCTGCTCAAATTCAAGCGGAGGAAATTGCGAAGCTGGAGCAAGCTTTAGTGGTGGTGAGGTTGATGTGTCTGGTTTAGAGATGACATCCTCATGGGTGTTCGAAGGTAATAATATTAGCTACCCCATTTCAATTGCCTTTACATCAACCAAAGCCACTTTTAACAATAGTTTTAGCAATGATGATTACTGGGGAACAGTCATGACAGGCGATGATGTTCCTTATATACCAAGCTCCGTTCTTGCTATCCAAGCAGGAGTTATTACCGAATCTGGGTGGAGCGGATATCTGAGGTTGTTAGATCATGGGGGGGCTTGTTCCTCAGCTGCTTGTGGTACCTACGAAAGAATTGGGCCTTATAACTTTTTAGACCTTACCTTGAGAAAGGCTTTCAATAATAATTTCGATGTGTATGGAGTCATTGAAAATATCATGAACAATGAAGATATAGCCTCAAGAGCACCGAAAAATGGCGCGAGATCTCAAAAGCCGAAAACATTTAAAATTGGTTTTAGCTATAACTTTTAAGCCTTTTTTGTAACATAGTTGTTTATAAAACTATTTCTTGTACAATTATTTCCTCGTGTGGGGCTATAGCTCAGCTGGGAGAGCACCTGCTTTGCAAGCAGGGGGTCCGCGGTTCGATCCCGCGTAGCTCCACCATTAGTTAATATCTATTAACTCCTCTGTAAAATTGCTTTTTTATCAGCGGATTCATTCGCAGAGATACTGAATGCCACATAATATATTACATTTTTCTATTCCATACTTCTCTCAATGCTGGCGACAAGGTTTAAAATAAAGGCTCATGATACTCAAGCAAAAAATATGAAAAATTCAATATCATTAATTGGCATGGCAGGCGCAGGCAAATCATCGGTTGGCATTAAGGTTGCCCAGCAATTGAATCTTAAGTTTGTTGATAGTGATTTATTGATAGAGGAGAGGTTCGTTCAAACTCTGCAGGAAATTCTGGATGATGCGGGATATTTAAAGCTGAGAGCCATTGAAGAAGAGGCGATACTTTCTATCGATCTTGCCGATACCTTGCTTTCTACTGGAGGCAGTGCCGTTTACAGCGACAAATCCATGCAATACCTTCAGCAAAACTCTTTAGTGATTTATCTAGAGGTGCCGTTTGATCAAATACTAGAGCGCGTGCCGAGCTTTCTAGATAGAGGCTTTGCAAAAGAACCAAGCCAAAGCATCGAAGATGCTTTCTGTGAACGGGAGGAGCTCTATCAAAATTCAGCCCATCATATTATTTCAAATACTACAGATCTTAACTCTTGCGTATCAAAAATTATTGCTTTGATTTAAGTGTTGAGTGGCTTGAAAGGCTTAAGAGCAATCTTGGTCCCAAGAATGAATAAAATATTAATTATTGCTTGGACTGTAAATAGATTCGAAGCCAGCAAAGCACTATCAATCAAGCTTGTTTGAAATATTAAGAACAAAACAGCTGGCGCTCTTAATAACTCAATCCATAATGCAAATTTAGAGCTTAATAACACCATAGATGTGGTGAAGGCACTAGTAAAAATAAATAGCCCAAATATAATAGTTTCTATTTGCACTTGATCACCGAGTGTAAAAAAAATGCTCATGGCAATCAGTGGCATTATCACAATTTGAATGCGCCCATACCATAGGCCTGCTAAAGGGAGAGGAGGATTAAATTTTTCTTTTAAAGGAATTTTATTTGGGTTGCCTGGAAATCTTAAAGCTACATCTGCAGGCCTCCAGCCAGTTCGACCAAACCATACTTTTATTTTATCGCCCCAATTTTTTGTGTAGAAGCTATCCCTTAGCATTTGCCAAAAAATTTCAATGTTAGCCCAAACTGGATTAAATGATCTCAGGGGCGTCACTGTTCCATATAAAGGTTTGAGGTTATCTTTTTCTTCAATGTATGTTCCAAACAATCTATCCCAAAGGATAAAAATACCACCATAGTTTGCATCGATGTATTCAGGGTTCTTGGCATGATGAATGCGATGATTAGATGGCGTAATGAAAACTTTTTCCATCCAACCAAGCTTGTCAATATGCTCTGTATGCACCCAGAATTGATAGATTAAATTAATCCCACCTGCCAATACAAATACTTGAGGAGGAATCCCCACAATGAGAATGGGAGTAAAAAATATCCATTTGATTAAAAAGCCCGAGCTGGTTTGTCTCATAGCAGTAATTAAATTAAATTCTTCACCATGATGGTGGACCACATGAGTTGCCCATAAAAATTTTCTTTCATGTGACATACGATGCATCCAGTAGTAGCAAAAATCGTACATGATGATTGCAAAGATGATGGTAAAGATACTATCTGCAGGTAAGAGTTTTAAATTCAATGAAGTTGCTGCAAAGGCAAAGACTGCACCCTGAAAACCAATATTAAGGATGGTAGGAAATCTACTAATCAATCCAAGTGCAACGCCGGTAAAGGCATCATTAATTCGGTAATTATTTTTTCCAATTTTTAGGCCCCACAAGAATTCTATAAATGCCATTAGAAAAAATAGCGGAACAGCTAAAAATATTAAAAAAGATTTATCCATAATTTTTTAGTTGCTCAAGGACCCCAATAACGTTTCCATATGCTCGTTGATCATCATAATGGCCTGTAATTCCAGCCAATTCAAGTCTTTGATCTATCCCCTTGATTACTTCAGAGAGGTGAGAGGTTCTCCCAAGAAAACACACCTCAGAAGAACCAATGAGCAAGGCATTAAGGTAAGCAACCGTGCCAATAACCTCACCAATCATATTGCACAAAGCAGCTGATGTATTTTCCACGGTATCTGCAGAGGCAAATTTTGCTTTTCCAAAATTAACCGCTGTGATATCGGGAGATAAGGCACCTATTTTATTCACAACATCGCCAATCAATAGGTCCAATTTATCTCTTGAGCCCTGACTAGCAAATTCATTGATCTCTTGCCCATGAGAATTTTTGAATAACAATGAGCCTAGACCCTCCAGCATTCCTCCACCCACCGCTATGCCACCCAGATGACTAAAAGTATTTCCTTGAATTAAAACACACGCAGTTCCTGTGCCCGCGCTCACCACCAAGGTTGGCTCTTCCTCAATTTGATATAATGTTTTAGCTCCAAATCCTATGGCTTCTATCTCATTAACCTTAATGATGGGGGTTGAATCAATGAGGTCAGGTAGATCAGAAGATTTTCCACCTGTGACCCCGATGAAGTCAATTTTAGATCGATCTAAATCATAAAGTTCTAAAATTTCTTCAAGTAATGCCAAGCTAAGATTTTCCTGTCTAGTGGGAATGGTATGAAATATTTTTTCATGCTCTTTAAACACTGCTATGTCAGTGTTTGATATCCCAAAATCAAATGCAACTAACATTACTTTGCTCCTTAATTATGCGCAGTAATAACTTGGTTTCTTTTCAGAAGATCCAGCATAAGATTTTTAGGATTGCTACGCGAAGCGCTAGGTTTAAGTCTTGCGGGAATCAGGCGAGTAGGATAATAATTATTTTCAATGTCTGTATCCCCAATTTCCCAATATGGGTCAACTATCGCTTGCGTTATTTTAAGCTTAGATCGTTTCAACCATTTAGTGTGATGGGAGTTTTTTCTCCATACTTCTACTGGAATTCTAATCAATTCTTTCGTGCCATCTTCGTAGGTAAGCTCTAGAGGGATGGGCATAACAAGACCACCTTTATTAGAAAACTCAAAAATATAGTAGCCCTCATCTTTTTCGATAGCTTCTACGAGAGCTTTTTTCTTCCACTCAGGATCACTATTATTTTTATCATAAAGATCATCTAGTATTTCTTGAGAATCTTTCATCTCTCTATCAGATGGTGTGAATTCATCATATTCATCATAAATATCAAGAAGCTCTGGTCTCATCGTAACTCTTGTGTCAATTTTGGCGGCTTCATTTCTTTCATCATGCAATATCAATGGCTCATTTTTAAAGTCAACCCTATCTTTTGCTAAATTGACTTGTGGATCTAATGTGTCCAAGGATGCGATATGAATATTATTCAAGGCGATGTCAACATGATCTGTGCTGTAAAACCAACCCCTCCAAAACCAGTCTAAGTCAACACCAGAAGATTCTTCCATGGTTCTAAAGAAATCATAAGGAGTGGGGCGTTTAAATTTCCAGCGTGTTGAATATTCTTTAAACGCTTGATCAAATAGCTCTCTGCCTAAGATTGTTTCTCTTAGAACAACAAGAGCAGTAGCTGGCTTGGCGTAAGCATTGTTACCAAACTGCAGGAGCGACTCTGAGTTAGTCATGATCGGAACTTGATTACTGCTAGACATAAAATCAGTGAGCCATCTAGGCTCACCTCTATCAGATCGATAGTTAATATCCCATTCTTGTTCGGCGAGGTATTGCAGGAAGGTATTAAGGCCTTCATCCATCCAGGTCCACTGCCTTTCATCAGAATTCACAATCATGGGGAAGTAAATATGACCAACTTCGTGAATAACGACCCCAATTAAAAATTCTTTCTCACTTCTTGAATATGTTCTAGTTCCATCATCCTCAAGCTCAGTTCTGGGGCCATTAAAAGTAATCATGGGGTATTCCATCCCACCCACAGGGCCATTAACACTTTGGGCTGTTGGGTATGGATAATCAAAAGAATACTTTGAGTATACTTTCATAGTGTGCATCACAGCTTCTGTTGAGTATTTAGACCACAAGGGCTCACCTTCTTTGGGATAAAAAGACATAGCCATAACCAAGGGGTTTTCTTTTGAGGCTTGCTTGTAGCCCGCCGCATCCCAAATAAATTTTCTTGAGCTTGCCCACGCAAAATCTCTTACATTCTCAGCCTTAAAAGACCAAGTTTTATAATCAGTACTTTTTTCTAGCTCATTGTCATGCGCTTCTTCTGGTGTGATTATAAAGATTGGCTTTTCAGATTGTCTGGCTTGCTTCATTCGTTTTTTTTGCGTCGGACTTAATATAGCATCCGCATTCAATAAAACTCCTGTTGCAGAAACCACATGATCTGAGGGAACGGATATCTCTACTTCAAAATCACCAAATTCTAATGTGAACTCTCCATTGCCGATGAATTCTTTGTTATGCCAGCCTTCATAGTCACTAAACACAGTAACCCTTGGATACCACTGAGCTAAAAGAAAAATATCATTTCCATCTTCAAAGGATTCATAACCATTTCTTGCTCGCACTGCATTTTCTTCAACTAAAGCATATGCCCAGTCAATATTTAGTTTAGTGGATTCGCCAGGCTCTAGAGCTTGCTCTAGGTTAATGCGAACATGGGTGCCAACAAGGTTAGTCCTGGCTATCTTGTTCTCAATTTTTATTGATAGCTCTTGGAATCCACCATCAAATTTATCCATAAAATTCTGTCTTCTAAGTGTTGAAAAATCAACTTGTGACTCTCCACCACTCCACGGGCGAGTTAAGTTATTAATAGATTCTTTTTTGAAGATATTTTGGTCAAGCTGTAACCAAATATATTTTAAGGTTAAGGGCGAGTTATTGGTGTAAGTTATAGTTTCTGAACCTTGAACGCTTCGTTTCTCTTCATCTAGCTCAACTTTTATCTTGTAATCAGCTCTTTGCTGCCAATAAGTTGGACCAGGCTCACCAGTGGCTGGTCTAGCGAGATTAGGCGTGGGAAAGGTTTCGTCTAGCTGCCTGAACTTATCTTCAAAAGACCCTTTGGATTGATCAATCGCAGAGGTAGCTATATTTACAAAACCTACCAAGACAAAAAGAAGAAAAAATTTATTTTTCATCCTTATCATTTATCACCTCGGCTTCTCCCTCAACAATGGTCGAGTGAGTTTTTTTTTGATTGCCAGGACCTCTTCTAGAGCCAAATCTATTAATCCGATTATCTCTGTCTGTCTGTTTTTTTGAGGCTTTAATCTTCCCAAGATTCATAAATACGAATAAAGAGAAAATTGCTAATAGGCTAAAGAAAATTGTATTTATCATTCCTGGACTACCTACTTCTTATTTTTGATAGCAGCCTCAAAATTTCTAAATATAGCCAAATGAGCGTCACCATTAAAGAAAAAGCTCCGTACCATTCCATATATTTTGGTAGGCCCTGCTCAGCACCATCTTCTATAAAATCAAAATCAAGAACCAAACAACAAGATGCAACACAAACAATTCCAAGAGATAAACCAATGCTCATTAATGAACCGTTTGTTGGTGATAATAGACTAATGCCTGAGCCAAAGAAGCTCATAACGAAGCTAACCATATAGAGTACAAAGATACCTCCAACTCCAGCCGCAACCATTAATCTAAAATTTTCTGTTGGCTTAATTAACCCACTTTTATAGCAAACTAGCAGTGAGGCAAGAATGCCAAAAGTGAGCCCTATGGCTTGAATTGCAATGCCATCAAACATATTTTCATACACTAGAGTTACACCGCCAAGAAAAATCCCTTGCGACAATGCATATAAAGGAGCAGTTGACCCAGCTTTTTCCTTGCTTCTAAAAATCGTAACCAGCGCAAGAATTAACCCTACAATCATTGCAGGAAACATGAGCGCTGGAATATTCCAACCAATGGCGGCTCCCGAAAAGCATAGAGCTAATAAAATCCCTGTTTTATTCACAGCTCCATCAAGCGTCATTCTTTCGCTTACCGGCAACGTTTCTGAATAATTTTCAAATCCCCTAGTAAAAGCTGGATTTGCAGATCTTCCAAATCTATTTAATGCTGAATGTTTTGACATCAATAATCTCCTATAAAAAGCTATTATGAATTAGATAGGGTCAGATAGACAAATTTAAAGACTATAACTGATCAATCCAATCAGAGATAAGACTGACACCTTTTTTATCTGCAAGGGCTCTGCCTGATTCTGGCATCATAATTCCAGGGTCAAGTGATTTCATTCTATACAATAAAATAGATTCATTTGGCTCCCCGGGAACGATTGAGTATTTTAGATTTCCGCTTGCTCTTCCCGCTGCAACTGGTTTTTTAAAGATGCCTATGTGTTCTTTCGTGTCTTCTGTGAGATTTAAATAGAGCCCTGTGGTATCGGCAGAACCTCCTGGAATATGACAATGTCCACAATTGATATCAAGGTAAGCCCTTGCTCTTTCGTCTATGTCCATACTTTCATTTGCATAGCTTTGCATTGAATTAATAGCCAAATTACTCTCAATCCAGCCTTGTGCAGCCCAATAAAATAGTTGGTTCATGTCGCCATTTGAGTATTGTATATTTATGTCCATGTTTCTAGCTTTAGGACCTATGGGCGTCATGACCTTATTCACCTGGTGACATTCTTTGCATTGATTTTGATTAGGTGCTCTATAACGTACATCAACACTTGCGCCCAGTTCATTAATAAAAGTAGTGGGAATAGTTGCACCTGCGACGGAGTGCTTCGCATCTGTTTGATTTTCATTCCATACATAGCTTATGGCTTTCCATCCAGCAGAGGTATTGATCAGTAGCCTTGTTTCTAAAAGCTGAGCTTCCATTTCTCCATGTGTATTGAGATAGACAAAAGTTTTGATTAATGTAGAGCCCACAGGAAATTGAAAAACTTTATCTTGATGATATGTAAGCTTTTGATCTTTAGGCACATACACAAAGCGTAATTTATCGGTGTAATCAGAAAACAATGGATTAGCAAGTGAGTAGGGGTGAACTGTGGAGACTGGAATTTGATTTTGCATATCTTGAAAAAAACCAAACTCTGATAAATAAGTTGGTGGAGTATCTAAGGCTAAGAATTTAGCATTTACAGATGCATCTATTGGCACGAAATAAAGAACTGCTGCAAAAAATAAAAGTAGAGGCTTGCTAAAAATTTTCATCAAATACTACTGGAGAGAGAGGTTGAATCTCACCTTCAAATAAGTTGATGTCTAAAATAGCAGGATCAAAAAAAGGCAAGAGGTATTTAATTGGATCCAGGGCTAACAAGGTAGCATCTCCATTATTACTGACAATCATTTTTTCATTTTCAGGCTGGCCAAAAACTAACTGAGATACCGGCAGCAAGCCATCCCAAAAAATATCTGGCATATTGCCACCCGATAGATCATAGAGCATCTGAGCTAAGTCACCTTTGCTCGTATCAGGGTTATGGCCCGTTGGCCCAAACTCGTTGCCATGAATTTGGATCGATTTTGGATGAGGGTAGTATTGATCATCATCGGTCTCACTGCCATAAGTCACCACAGCAATATTTACAGTATCATTTTCACCAATGGTGTTATCAAAAATCTCTACATCTGAATTGGCCATAATAATAATCCCGGTTCCTCTTGGTACCTCGCCAACAATATTGCCTTCAGGGGCAAAATTATCAGTATTATTACCTACTGACTGATTATTAAAGACCCTTACATGATGCCCGCGTTGTTGAGGAAGACTGGGCAGATCAAAGATCAAGATACCACCAGTGTTGTTTGTTGCGATGTTGTTATGCACATCAGCGTAGTAAGAATTTTCAATTTCAATCCCAGCCACATTGAATTCGGCACGACTATTTCTAACGATAATATTTTGCGATTGACCAACATAAATTCCAGCATCTGAAGCGCCAATAGCTACGCAGCCATCGATTAATACATTCTGAGACTCAACTGGATACAGCCCATAGGCTCCATTGGATGAGCTGGGCCCATTGGTCCATTCGGTCTTCACTCTTAAAAACTTAATATTGGTGACGCCTTTTACTTTAATTGCATCCCCTTTGGCGTCTTGCACAGCAAAATCTTGTAGCGTGACGTTATCAGATGTCACACTTAAGCCTTGAGCGCCAGATTGCTGATTTTTAAAACTAAGAATAGTTTGATTCATCCCTTCGCCTTCTATTCGAACAGAATCGATATCCAAGGACAAAGAGTCTTCGAGTTCAAAGATGCCAGCAGTCAATCGAATAACATCACCAGGCTCTGCAAGTATTAGAGCTTCTTGAATTTCTTTATAAGCATTTAACGAAGGCTCAATAATATGAACGGCTGCATACAGAGGGGCACTCAATAAGAGCGGCAGTAAAAAGGCCTGCTTAACTAGCTTGTGGAATTTCACCAAACCGCTCTAAAGGTTTCTCTAGTTCATTCCAGTCACATTCAAAATCATCCGGCGCATCTTCATACTCTAATAATCCTAATGCCTCAAACTTGGGCCTTATTTTATCGGTCAGCAAACCAATCCTAGAGAGGTTCGGCATAATCCTTGAAAATAGAAAATTTCTAAACGTTGCATTTGCTGAGGTTGCCAGGGCAAACTCTCTAGCTTCGTCTTCACTTAATTTTAGATACTTTTGCATTGCCCTGGTATTAATTAGCCGTTCCCTAGAGATCACGCATGCCTCATAGGCAAATTCTGCTCTATCTTCTATTTCTTCAGGGCTTAGAGTTTTAAGAAAGTCTTCAAGGTAATTTATACCAAAAGTAACGTGTCTCGCCTCGTCCCTAATCACATAATGGAGCAGCTGAGTTAACAAAGGATCTTTTGAAAGCCCCTTCAACATCTGAAACGCTGCTAATGCAAGGCCTTCAATCACAATTTGCATGCCTATAAATTTTAGGTCCCAGCGCGGATCGGTCAGGATTTTATCTAGCAGCGCTTTGAGATTTGGGTTGATTGGATAGTGCATGCCAACTTTTTCTTGAAGATACCTATTGAATACTTCAACGTGCCTTGCTTCATCAAATGTCTGAGAAGCGGCATAGAGTTTTGCATTATAAGTTGGGGCACATGAGGTTAATTGCGAAGCAACCAACAAGGCTCCTTGCTCTCCATGTAAAAACTGACTGAGCAATTCTGCAAGGTCGTGACGGTCAAACTCAATCTTTTCTTCCTCTGTCAGTGCCTCGTATGCAGCAAGCGTCTCATGAGGTAAATCCTCATCTGCTTCAATAATTTTCTCATCGGCCGGATGTGTGTAGTCCCAATTAAGGTCAATTGAACCATTCCAATTTAGCTCTTTTCCAAGCTCATAGAGTTTTTTAATTCTGTTATCTGCAACCGTATAATCCCAGTTATAAGCACCGGTTAAAGGCGTTTGAAAAATTTCAACAATATCCTCAGCATGCTTTGCAGTTAGATTTAACTCGTTATCAAAATATAAAATATCCTCTGGAGGACCATCTGTTTGAGTAATTTTCATTTATCTTTCCTTTCGTATATAAATCTTAATAATGTTTACACTGTAAACATTATCAGTTCAATGATACACCTAATTTTAGTCGTTGAAAAGTTCTGTGAGCTTGTCTAGAAGTGCTTCAGCTAATTCCTCTGCCCTATTAATGGTGATAGATTTCGCATAGTACTTGGTCACGTCATGACCAATGCCGATGGCTAGAAGCTCAACATTGCTTTGGATTTCAATGCTATGAATAATTTGGCGCAAATGGTTATCTAGAAAATTACTATGATTAGTGGATAGGGTGCTGTCATCCACAGGCGCGCCATCAGAGATAACAATTAATATTTTTCTTTCCTCCGTGCGCTTGCTTAATCTTTGATGAGCCCATGCCAAAGCTTCGCCATCAACATTTTCTTTCAGCAAACCTTCTCTAAGCATAATCCCAAAACTTTTTCTGGCTCGCCTAAAATTATCATCAGCAGATTTAAAGATGATGTGACGCAAATCATTTAATCTGCCAGGCCCAGGAGGACTGCCTTGATTGATCCATGCCTTTCTCGAGTCGCCGCCTTTCCAGTGCTTAGTTGTAAAGCCAAGTAGCTCTGTTTTGACGTAACACCGCTCTAGAGTACTGCCAATAATATCTCCGCAAATGGCCGCAAGAGTCATAGACCGCCCTCGCATCGAGCCAGAGCTATCAATGAGCAAAGAAACAACGGTATCTTTAAACTTGCTTTCACTCTCTTGTTTAAAGCTGAGAGGATCTCCAGGACGAGAGACAATCCTATGTAGTTGCGAAGTGTCTAAGAGACCCTCCTCTAGATTGTACTGCCAGCTTCTATTTTGTTGCGCTTGCAATAATCTTTGCAGCCTATTAGCTAATTTTCCGATAGTAGTTTTATGAGGAGCAATTAACTGATCTAACTGTTGTCTCAGCCTTAAAGCTTCCTCAGGCGTTGCCAAATCAATGGCCTGAACCACCTCATCAAACTGAGAGGTAAAAACCTGGTAATCTTCATAAATAGTTTGGTCTAACTCTGCATCATAGTTTCTCGAGAGATCTATTTCCTCGTCAATAGAGGTAGAGTCTATAGGTACCTGCGCTTCCTCTAGCTCTCCATTTTCCTCATCTATTTGACCCTCAGATTCAGATTCCATGGTTTGAGATTCAGCACCATCTGGAGCCTCATCCTCTAGGTCTTCCATATTAGATTCATGCTCTTGCATTGCCTCTTCATTCTCCTGGGCCACATCGTCACCTTGAGTTGGAGCCTCATGCATGAGATCTAAATTTTTTAAAAGCTCCAATGCAATTGCTTGAAAGTCACTCTGAGATGCCTGAGCCTCAATGAGTTTCTTCCCCATACTGCTTAGATTGAGCGGAGAGGCTTCCAGAAATGCATTTAGTAACTCAGAACTATTTTGAGCTAATAATTCCCCGTTTAGTTCTTTTAACCAAAGGTTTGCTGCCAAAGGATTTAGAGCAGGAGCCTTGTTATCAATATTTTTTTTTGCTTCAGTTTCTAGATATTGCTGAATATTAGATTGAGCTCCTGGAAAAGTAGAACCTCCAAGCATCTCTACCCTTGATAGCTCCAACTCAGCAAAGATATCCCTTGCCAGTTTTGGCATTTTAAGTTCACCCGTATCTTGATGAAATGTTTGCCAAAAAGTTTGAAAATCTAGCTCTCCCCTCCATGCATTTATTTGAGCTGATGCTCTAGGGGGATGGCTTAAGGCAATCTGAGCAGAGGTAGGTGGTCGACTAGAGGCTTGAGCGGTGCTGCTGAGATCCTTCTCTCTAGAAATTGCCCTAGCAGAAGACAGAGCTGCTTGTTTAAATTCTTCTCTATCCTTAATCCAACTCATAACTTAGCTTTCAGGATTGTGACTCTCGCTTAAATCTTCCCCAAAGCAGCGCTGAAAATATTCTGCCACTATTGGCTTTTCAGATTCATCACACTTGTTGAGAAACGTTAACCTAAACGAATGTTTAATATCATTAAAAATTAAGTAGTTTTGCGCCCAAGTAATTACTGTTCTTGGCGACATCAGTGTAGATATATCTTCATTGATAAATCCTTGCCTGGTGAGGTCAGCTAATTGAATCATGCTTTTGATCAAAGCCTTATCTTTGGTATTTTTTAGCTCAGGCACTTTTCCTGATACAACGCTGAATTCGTGAGTTTTATCAAGATAATTTAGAGTGGATAATATGTGCCAGCGGTCCATCTGGCCTTGATTAATCTGCTGAGTGCCATGATATAGGCCGGTTACATCTCCCATTCCCACTGTGTTGGTAGTAGCAAAAAGCCTGAAACTTGGATGCGGCGAGATCACTTGATTTTGATCCAACAAGGTTAACTTCCCATCTACCTCTAAAATTCGTTGGATGACAAACATCACATCGGGTCGACCCGCGTCATACTCATCAAAAACAATTGCCACAGGGTTTTGGATGGACCAAGGCAAAATACCTTCCTTAAACTCTGTAATCTGCTTGCCATCCTCAAGCACAATCGCATCTTTGCCAAGTAAGTCAATTCTGCTGATATGGCTATCTAGATTAATGCGTACACATGGCCAGTTTAGTCGCGCGGCAACTTGTTCTATGTGAGTTGATTTTCCAGTGCCATGGTATCCCTGGATCATGACCCTTCGGTCATGCTCAAAGCCCGCCAAAATTGACAATGTTGTGTTCTTATCAAATACATAAGTTGGATCAATCTCTGGAACCCATTGAGTTTTTTCTTTGAATCCAAGTACTGTAATTTCGGAATCAATACCAAAGACTTTTTTAACATTAATTTTTTGATCAGGTATTTTTGGCAACGCTATTCTTTCAGAATCTTTCATTTCACGACTTATAATTTTTTAAGAGGCTCTATGCTAACTTTTGAGAAGCTAAAGTTCTAGTTTTAATTGAATCAATGTAAGATAAATTTTTAAATTCTCTCCAGGCTCAACTATGACCAAGGCATTATCGAAAACTCTTAATTTATTAGAGCTTAATAAAATTGATCGCGATCTTTTTAGCTGGAATGGTGAAAGCGTTGGATTTAAAAGAATTTTTGGTGGACAGATCATGGCTCAATGTTTAGTAGCTGGCTATCAAACTGTTGAAAAGGGAAGAATGGCACATTCTTTTCACTCTTATTTTTTAAGGCCAGGAGATTTTAAGCAAGATATCATTTTTGAGATTGATCGCATTAGAGATGGCAAAAGTTTTACCACCAGAAGAGTCAATGCCATTCAAAATGGAGAAGCAATTTTTAGTAGCTCTATTTCATTTCAAAAAAGAGAAAAAGGTCTTAGCCATCAGATTAAAATGCTTGATATTCCAGGGCCAGAAGGTCTAGAAAGCGAGTGGGAAGTTAGGAGTAAGATGAGAAGTAAAATCGCTAAGGAATATTTGCCCATGTGGCTAAGAGAAAGAGAGATTGAGATGCGGCAAGTTGAGCCTCAAGATCTCTTAAAACCACAAAAAACTCCCCCTTATAGAAATACCTGGATGAAGCCAGCAGGAAAGCTGCCTGCCGATGAGCGGATTCATCAAGCGCTTCTGCTATATGTTTCTGATATGGGTCTGCTTGGAACAGCGGTGAATCCTCATGGAATGAATTTTATGTCCAACAAATTTCAGGGCGCGAGTTTAGATCATGCCATATGGTTCCATTCCAAAATTAACTTTGATAATTGGCTGCTTTATCATATCGATAGCCCCGTTTCAAATAATGCTAGAGGATTTTCCAGGGGTTCAATTTATACTAAATCTGGCAGGCTCATTGCCTCTACATCCCAAGAGGGGCTCATGAGAGTGTGGGATTAATTTTGCTCTTGATCTCTCAGCATTTGGAGTTTTTCTAGGCTCACCCTATCTTTCATACTCATGACGTAAGCAGCTGCTGATAGCACCAATATTGCTGTGGCCTCACCGAGCACCACGAATGCATCCATTTCCTTGCTATGCATGATAATCAATCTGCATAAAGCCGTAATTGCAATAATAATTGGTAAGGTAACAGGAATTCTGCTAGTGCTATAAAAAGCTCCAACCATTCCAATAATCTCTACGTAAATAAATAGCATAAAGAGATCTGGGAGCGTAATAGCTCTTGCGAGAAACATCTCATAGATGTATTGAGCAGAAGCAATACAGGTAGCAATACCAATGGTAGCAAGCAAGGCTTTTTCACTTGCAATAGTAGTCCAATGCAAACTTTTAGTGAATTTAGATAGTTGATTTTTCATATTTCTCTATTTTTTACGTTCAGTTAAAGCCTTTAAGTTCTTACTGCATCAATCATCACCTGAACTTTTTCTGGCTTGATGTCTGGTGTAATTCCATGCCCAAGATTAAAAATGAATCCAGGAAAATTATTCATAATCTGGCAAATTTTTTGAGTTTCATTCCAAATGATTTCATCGGATTCCAAAAGCAATGCTGGATTTAGATTGCCTTGCACTGCGAATTTATTTTTCAGGTTAGAAGACACTGTTTTTATATTATCCTGCCAATGCAGACTTACGCAAGACAAGTCATCAAATGCAATGTCTGATATGGATTTTTGTGGGGCTTTTTCAAAAAGAATAATAGGAACTTGAGATGTGATAGGGTCTTCCTTTAACCTTCTTGTTAGCTTACGAGTATAGCGCAAAGAATAGGTTTCTAAATCCTCTGGTTTGAGTAAATCTGCCCATGAATCAAAGATTTGCAATGCATTAACCCCGGAGAGCACTTGCTGTTTTAGGTACTCAAAACACGCATCACTCAGTATGTCTAAATAGTCTTTTAGGGACCCTGGATTCTCATCCATGAATTTTTTTGTTTTCATGAAATCTTTTGAGCCACCCCCTTCAATAGAATAAGCAGCAAGCGTCCAAGGACTTCCACAAAACCCAATTAACGGAAGGGTCGCAGGTAAAATCTTTTTAGTCTCTTCTACCGCTTTAAACACATAATTTAATTTTTCAATTTCAAACCGCTCAAGGCTAGCAATATCTTGAGCGCTAGATATAGGGTTGCTAAATTTTGGCCCCTCGCCCTCATGAAATGCTAATCCTAAATTAAAGGCATCTGGGATGGTTAAAATATCTGAAAATAATATAGATGCATCTAAATTAAAACGTTCAATTGGTTGCAAGGCTAATTCTGCACAGGTGCGAGGTTTCTTACACATGTCTAAAAAGTTTTTATAGCCCTTTCTAATTTTTTGATATTCAGGCAGGTACCTTCCCGCTTGGCGCATAAACCAAATTGGAGGCACTGCATTTTTTTCCAGTCGAAGGGCTTTTAAAAAAGTTGAATTGTTCATTTATAAGGTGAATTGTATGATACTTTTTGCAGCTTCTCTTCCTTCCCAAATTGCAGTGACAACCAAATCAGAGCCCCGAACCATATCTCCTCCTGAAAAAATCTTTGGATTGGAAGTTTGAAATTTCAATTCCTGTTTTTCTGGGGCTTCAACTAGACCTGCATTATTAATTTTAATATTAAAATCTTTGAACCAATCTGCTGGACTAGCCCTAAATCCAAAAGCAATTACCACCTCATCTGCAGGGAAGATTTTTTCACTTCCAGGAATCGGCACAGGGATTCGACGCCCATTTTGATCTGGTTCTCCTAGTTTTGTTTGTATGGTTTTTACTCCTTCCACTTTATTGGTACCAATAATCTCAATCGGTTGAATATTGAACTCAAATTGCACCCCTTCCTCTTGAGCATTAACAACTTCTCTTCTTGAGCCTGGCATATTTTGCTCATCTCTTCGATAGAGACAAGATACTGATTGGGCGCCCTGTCGAATTGCAGTTCTATTGCAATCCATGGCGGTATCACCCCCACCTAAAACAATGACGTTTTTTCCTTTTAAGTTAACGTAGCTAATTTCTTTTTGCTCTAGCTTTAAAAGGTGATTGGTGTTTCCAATAAGATAATCAATGGCTTTATGTACCTGAGGTAAACTCTCTCCCTTAAACCCACCCTCTAATGAAGTATAGGTTCCCATGCCTAAGAATACAGCGTCATACTCATCGTGAAGTTTTTGGAAACTAATATCTTTACCAATTTCTTTGTTGAGGTGAAATTTAATTCCCATGTCTTCTAAAATTTTTCGCCTACGCCTAACTACACTTTTTTCTAATTTAAATTCCGGTATTCCAAAAGTTAGCAGGCCTCCAATTTCTGGCTGCTTATCAAACACATCGCATCTAATTCCAGCCCTTATTAAAATATCTGCACACCCAATTCCAGCTGGACCTGCTCCTACGATTGCAACTTTCTTTTTCGTCCAAGTCCGATTGCTGAGATCTGGCTTCCAACCCATCTCCAACGCTTTGTCAGTAATATACTTTTCAATATTTCCAATACTGACAGCTCCAAACCCATCATTGAGGGTACAGGCTCCTTCACACAGACGATCTTGAGGGCAGACTCTGCCACACATTTCTGGCAAAGAATTTGTTTGATGGCAGAGGTCAGCAGCTTCTAAAATATTTCCTTCATTTACTAATTTTAGCCAATCAGGTATGTAATTATGAACTGGGCATTTCCATTCACAATAAGGGTTGCCACAATCCAAACAACGATGAGACTGACTCGAAGCCTCAGCTTGATTGTAGTCCCCATAAATCTCAACAAAATTAATTTTTCTTTCTTCGATGTTTTTTTTAGCTGGGTCAAAGCGACCCACATCTAAAAATTGAAAATCATTGTGAAGAGCTTTGTGCTCGACGTACTCCGAACGAGATTTAAACGTCTCTTGCGCTGAAATTGCCTTGGAAGGTATAGAGCTTTTATTTAGAAGTTCTTTTTTCCATGCTAGTAACATCACCTTGGCTTCTTCTAGATCAGTAATTGGAGCAAAGGATTTGGTCACATACTTTCTGTTAAGTCTTATTTTTCCATAAAAATAAGGTGAGCGAGGCTGAGTAAACAGCAGCAACCCTTTTTCTACTTTATATTGTTTATTTTTTGCGCTCACTGGGTGATTAATTTCTGTATTATGTGTATGACATAGTATGACATTAATGTGATAATATGTATAACTCTATGCCGAAGAAAACTAACAACCCATCACTTTATAACGAAGCGCAAGCTAAAGATAATTGCGGTTTTGGATTAATTGTAAATAGGCACGGCATTTCTAATCGAGAGGTGGTTCAAAGATCAATTTTAGGCCTTACCAGCATGACTCATAGAGGGGCGATCGGCTCTGACGGCAAAACTGGAGACGGATGCGGCCTATTATTTGATTTAAATAAAGAATTTTTTAAGCTAGCGGTTAAAAAAGAAAGCCACATAGATCTCCCTGAGCTATTTGGAATTGCCCAAGTATTCACTGCACACCTTCTTCGAAGAGATATTTCATCTATTAAATCCATCTTAGAATCTGAGGATTTGACATTGCTGACCATAAGGCCTGTGCCGGTTAACCAATCGATTTTGGGACCCATTGCGATAGCATCCTTGCCGCATATCAATCAGATTTTTATTGCCCCAACTTCTAGAGACTGTAACAGAGAACGCTTTGAATCCTGCCTATTGCAAGCACGAAAAAAGATAGAAGATATTCATGGCGATGATGAAAAATTTTATATATGTAGTATGTCTAGTCAGACCATAGTATATAAAGGTTTGATGCTACCCAATGCTATCAGTGACTTTTATTTAGATATCTCTAAAAAGTTATTTACAGCTAAGATATGCTTGTTTCATCAGAGATTTTCAACAAATACTCAGCCTTGCTGGCACTTAGCCCAACCCTTTAGATTGCTTGCTCATAATGGCGAAATTAATGCAATTCGAGGGAATAGAAACTGGGTAAAAGCTCGAGCTTCTAAATTCTCAACCCCATTAATCCCAGGAATTAGTGATTTTACATCCTTGGTAAACGAAACAGGCTCCGATTCTTCGGCGCTTGATAATATGGTTGAGTTGCTGGTAAAAGGTGGCATCAATTTTTTTCGGGCCATTCGCATGGTCCTTCCTCCAGCATGGCAAAATATTCATACCATGGATCCAGAAATTAGAGCGTTCCATGAGTATAACTCCATGCATATGGAAGCTTGGGACGGGCCAGCTGGAATTGTCATGTCAGATGGTCAATGGGCTATATGCGTCTTGGATCGAAATGGTTTAAGGCCAGCAAGATATCAAGTGCTCAACAATGGAATGATTTGCATAGGTTCTGAAACTGGCATTTATCCTACAGACGAGAGTGAGGTTTTAAAAAAAGGGCGGCTCAGTCCTGGAGGAATTTTTGCAGTTAATACTGAGACGGGAGAAGTTCTAGATCAACACGCCATTGATGACCAACTTAAGCAACATAAACCTTATCGAGACTGGCTCAAAAAATCTGCGGTATATCTTGAATCTACACTGGATGCGTTCGAAGGCCCAGGCATTAAAAAAATACCCCACAAAGATTTGGTAACAGCTTCAAAATTATTCTCACTTTTTAATGAGGAAAGGGTGTCTATTATTAAGCCACTAGCAGCTGAAGGGATTGAGGGCACGGGATCCATGGGAGATGACACGGCTCTGGCTGTTTTAAGCTCGATGCCTCGTTCAATTTACGATTTTTTTAGGCAGCAATTTGCTCAGGTAACAAATCCTCCGATTGACTCTCTGAGAGAGTCTAGCGTCATGTCTCTCGAAACCTGTTTTGGTCCAGAGTTAAATATTTTTGAAGAAACCCAAGATCATGCTAGAAGAATTGTCAGCACCTCACCAGTTCTCTCTCATAAAAAACTTACTTCCTTATTAAAAAATTCTTACTTTAGAGTAGAGAGCTTTAATTTAACTTTTTCCCCAAAAGTGCAGCTTCAAGATGCTTTAGAATCTCTCACAAAGAAAGTTGTGCAAGCGGTCAAGAGGGGTGTTGTCATGATCCATTTGAATGAAATATTGCCAGAGGGCAACTCTCTTTCAATCAATGCATTACTTGCGACTGGCTGTATTCATCAAGAGTTGGTGAAATTAGGATTAAGATCAGATGCAAATTTAATTATTAGCTCAGCCACAGCCAGAGATACGCATCAAATTGCATGTTTACTAAGCTTTGGGGCAACTGCAGTTTATCCATGGATGGCTTTTCAAATCATCTTAGATCTTACTGATCGCAATGAATTAAAGGGTAGTCCAACAGCTAATTGCGCCAAATATAGAAAAGGCATCAATAAAGGGTTGCTTAAAATTATTTCGAAAATTGGTATTTCTACTATTTCAAGTTATCGAGGCTCTCAGCTACATGAAATTGTTGGGCTAAATATGGATGTTGTGAATCTATCCTTCACAAATACTGTTAGCAGGGTTGGTGGCAAGACTTTTGCTGATCTAGATTCTGAGATAAGAGCTTTGAAGACATATGCAAGCTCTAATGTTAGCGAAATTAGCTTGGGAGGGCTCTTAAAATTTGTCCACGGTGGTGAGTACCACACATACAACCCAGAGGTAGTGAAAAAGCTACAAGAAGCGGTTAGCTCAGGTTCAAAAGAGATATATCAAGAGTACGCAGATTTAGTAAATTTACGTTCTCCCGCAATGCTGAGAGACCTCATGGCATTGCATTACCCTAAAAAACCTAAATTAGTTGAGGTTGAGCCCACCTCCTCATTGTTAAAGAAATTTGATTCAGCTGGAATGAGTTTAGGGGCATTGTCTCCTGATGCCCATGAAACATTAGCCGAAGCTATGAATAGCATGGGCGCAAGATCAAATTCTGGTGAAGGCGGTGAAGCAAAAGAGCGGTATGGCACAAACAAGATGTCAAAAATTAAGCAAGTTGCCTCGGGGCGCTTTGGAGTGACCCCTGAATACTTAGTCAACGCAGAAGTATTGCAAATTAAAATTGCTCAAGGAGCCAAGCCAGGAGAGGGCGGCCAATTGCCGGGCGGCAAAGTAAATGCGCTCATTGCAAAACTGCGATATTCCACTCCTGGCATTACATTGATCTCCCCCCCACCTCACCATGATATTTATTCAATTGAAGATTTAGCCCAGCTAATTTTTGACCTCAAACAAGTTAATCCCAAAGCATTGGTTTCTGTAAAACTAGTGTCAGAACCGGGAGTGGGAACTATTGCAGCGGGAGTAGCAAAAGCATACGCAGATTTAATCACGATCTCTGGTCATGACGGCGGCACTGGTGCCAGCCCCTTGTCTTCTATTAGATATGCTGGTTCTCCTTGGGAGCTTGGGTTATCTGAGGCTCATCAAGCTCTAAGAGCTAGCAATCTTAGGCATAAGGTTAGACTTCAGGCTGATGGCGGGCTGAAGACAGGATTAGATGTCATTAAAGCAGCCATTTTAGGAGCTGAATCCTTTGGGTTTGGAACAGGCCCAATGATTGCGATGGGATGCAAGTACTTGAGAATATGCCATCTTAATAATTGCGCGACTGGCGTTGCAACTCAGAGAAGAGATATCATTGATCATCACTTTATTGGCGAAAAAGAGAAAGTTGTGAATTACTTTACCTTTATTGCCAATGAGGTTCGTCAGATTTTAAGTGAGCTTGGAGCGTCTAGTCTCGAAGAAATTATTGGACAGACAAAGTATCTTAAAGATATTACTCAACTGGATCCACGAACTAAAAATATTGATATTTCAGCAATTTTATATACCGACAAGAAATCTCTTTCTCCTCATTTCTGTATGACAAAATCTAATGATCCCTGGGATCAAGCAAGACTTAATCAAAAAATTATGCAGAATATTAAAGGGCCTATCGCTAAGAATATTAAATCTAACTTTTCCTATAAGATTTCTAATCGAGATCGATCTGTTGGAGCGCAAGCCTCTGGTTTTATTGCATCAATCTATGGAGAAAGAGGTGTGATCCAAAAACAAGTATTGAACTTTCATGGTTCAGCTGGCCAAAGTTTTGGAGCTTGGAATGCTAATGGGCTGCATTTAAACCTGCAAGGCGATGCAAATGATTACGTGGGCAAAGGGATGAATGGAGGAAAAATAGTCATTTCAAATAATTCAGAGTACGCATCTCATAATACTCCAACTGTGTTGGCTGGAAACACTGCATTATATGGTGCCACTGGAGGGGAGCTGTATGTTGGGGGCGCGGTTGGAGAGAGATTTGCTGTCAGAAACTCTGGCGCATCTGCTGTCATAGAGGGTGCAGGCGACCATTGCTGCGAGTACATGACGGGTGGCCATGTTACTGTTCTGGGAGAAGTGGGATCAAATTTTGGAGCTGGCATGACAGGCGGGTTTGCCTATGTCTTGGACGTCAATAGAAGATTCTTTGATCAATGCAATAGAAATTTAGTGAACCTTGAGAGAATTGTTAGTGAAGACATGGAGTCGCATAGAAAATTTCTAAAGCAAATGATTGTGCGACATATTAAAGAAACTAAAAGCGCGAGAGCTAAGAAAATTTTAGACGAATTTGATAGATATGAATCATCATTCTGGCTGGTATCTCCAGCCGCATTGAATATTCAAGATTTACTCAAGGCAACCACTGCAAATGCTGCTTAAAAACCTATGATAGGGCTAGCTTTAAATTTTTGCTGTTAAAAGAATTCGTAACAAAAGCTTTAGACAGACCTGTCAGCAAGATTAAATTTAAACTCCCTCCTTGCATTTTCTTGTCTCTAAAGATAAATGGCTTTAAGTCTAAATATTTATATTGATCAAGAGACAAATCAAAATCATAAGCCTCTAAAAGAGAGCTTATCTTTAAAAAATCTTTTTCAGAGATGCATCCCTCGAGACAGGATATTTTACTTGCCACTAGCATGCCTTTTGCTACAGCCTCTCCATGAAGAATTTTTTTATACTTTTCATGAGCTTCTATTGCATGACCAAAAGTATGTCCAAAATTTAATATTGCTCTAATTCCAGTTTCTTTTTCGTCCTGAGTGACAATTTTTGCTTTTGTCTTGAGAGATTCATAAATTATTTGCTCTACGATTCCAGGCTGACGATCCAAAATATCTACAATATTGTGACTTAAGAGACTTAACAACTTTTTATTTTGTATTAATCCGTACTTTATTACCTCTGCCAGGCCAGCCCTGAACTCCCTTATGGGCAGAGAATGAAGAGAGCTAGTGTCTATAATTACACCTTTAGGATTGTAAAATGCGCCTACAAGGTTTTTACCTGCAGGAATATTGATTGCGGTCTTCCCACCTACAGATGAGTCTACCTGGGCCAAAAGAGTTGTTGGTATTTGGATAAATTGAATGCCGCGAAGATAGCTGCTTGCTACATAACCAGAGATGTCTCCAACCACTCCACCACCAACTGCGATGATTGCATCTGATCTATCAAATTGCTGCTCTATTAAAAAATTTATAATCTTTTGAAAATTACCCAGGGATTTTGAGCTCTCTCCTTGATTTAGAGTGAATGCAAAAATTTTAGATGTAGCCTTGGAGATATGATGAACTTTTTGAATGATCTCCTTTGGCACCCCTGAATCAGAGATGATCAGAAGTTTTTTATGGCTTTTTATGAGGGGGGCAAGATTCTTTTTTGAAATTGAATTGTGACCAATATAAATTTTATATTGATTATTTTTACGACCAGCGACGAGCTCTTTAGCCATAGTTTTTGACCAGTTTTACAATTTCATTTGCAACTTCTGAGCCATTTTTATTTTCGGTATTAATAATATGATCTGCCACTTCTTCATAAAAAGCCTGCCTAGATTCTTGGAGATCTGATAAAACTTTAGAGGGATCTTGTCCTTTCAATAAGGGCCTATCCTTATCTTTGGAGGTTCGATCTATTTGGGTGCTCAATGGAGTATGAAGATAGAAAACAGTGCCTCGCGCAGCCAGGAGTTCTCTATTTTCAGGCTCAATCACTATGCCGCCTCCGGTAGCTAAAACAATAGAATTTAATGCAACTAAATCTTTTAGAACAAGGGTTTCTCTTTTTCTAAATCCCTGCTCCCCTTCAATATCAAAGATCCAATCAATAGTAACGCCTGTCTTCTCTTCAATTGTTGCATCGGTATCATGAAACTCTAAAAATAGCTCATTGGCTACTATTTTTCCAACAGTAGTTTTTCCTGAGCCCATAGGACCAACAATAAATATATTCATGCGTAGTATTTTAGAATGCAGATTCTACCATTTAAAGGGTTAAAATAATTCTTATTATTAAATACATGTATTTTATTGAAAAATAGTGAATAATTTTTTATTAGTCTATGATTCTTAGGTTTCTTCAATGGCTCCTGTCGCTCTTGATGCTATCAACCATTGCTGCAATTATCATCATTGCAGCTACATACTTTTTTTTGAAACCCAGTCTTCCAGAGATTAACTTGGTCGATCAGAATGTTTTGCAGATTCCACTTCAAGTTTTTTCTTCAGACGGGGTATTAATTGGTGAATTTGGCGATCAAAAAAGAAGAACAATACAATATCAAGATATTCCTATAAACCTTAAAAATGCTTTTTTAGCCGCAGAGGACGATCAATTTTTTGAACACAATGGCATAAGAATTCTTTCATTTGCCAGGGCATTGTTCCAGCTTATTCAGTCTGGTGAAATTGTAAGCGGAGGAGGAACAATAACCATGCAGGTTGTTAGAGGTTATTTGCTTTCAAGAGAGCAAAAAATTGTTCGAAAAATTAAAGAAATTTATCTAGCCTTTGAGTTGGAGAGCAGCGCTTCGAAAGAAGAAATTTTTTCCTTGTATCTGAATACTATTTTTCTTGGAAATAGAGCTTATGGAGTAGAAGCAGCAGCTGATAAATATTTTGCCAAATCAATCAACGAGCTAACCTTGGCTGAGTCTGCTTTGATTGCTTCTTCTGCTCAATTGCCTTCTCGCATTAACCCTATACGCTCTCCAGAGCGCTCAATTGTTCGAAGAAATTGGATTTTAGGTCGCATGTACAAACTTGGGTACATAGGCAAAGCGCAATTTTTATTGGCAAAAGAAGAGCCAATTACATTAAATCAACTGGATTCAGCGTTTGACTTGGATGGGCGATACCTTGCCGAGCTTGTTCGCCAAGACATGATTAAAAAATACGGCTTGGCTGCTTATGTTGATGGACTCTCTGTATTCACCACTTTGAAATCTTCCATGCAAAGGTCATCAATTGAAAGCATCCAGAAGAACCTATTTGAGTATGATAAGCGTCATGGGTGGAGAGAACCCATGAATTACTTTAATCAATTATCTCCTGAAATTTTTGCTCAACTGAGCATTGGCAATTTAAACATTTTGAATCAAGAGGCAGAAACCCAGGATATTCTGGGAATGAAACAATCGGTCATTTCAGTTGTCAGAGATCTTTTTGAGAAATCCATCAGCCTAGATTCTCACATCAGAGCTTTGGTGATTGACATAAAACCTGACCGAATTATTTTTTTGGATGATCAGTTTAATATTCAAACCTTATTTTGGAGTGATGACTATCGCTGGGCCAAGCGTCGGATCACAATCAATACCTTCGGACCAACACCTCAGAATTTTTATGACATCTTGAAAGTAGGAGATTTAATTTATCTGCTCAAAGAAGGTGCCGATAAAACATTGGACCAGCTTCCAATTGCAGAGGCAGCTTTTATTGCAACCAATCCAGCGACCGGCGCAATTCTTGCTTATCAAGGAGGATTAAATTTTACAAAAAGTAATTTTGATCGAGTTAAGCAATCGTTTCCGCAGGCTGGATCTAGCTTTAAACCATTTATATACTCAGCGGCCTTTGGAAATGGTTATTCTGCCTCAGATACAATTAATGATGCTCCAATAATTTTTAAAGATGCAAATCTTGAAAGCGTGTGGCGTCCAGAGAACTACACAGGTAAGTTTTATGGGCCACTGAGGCTCCGTGAAGCTTTGGTGCAGTCTGTCAATCTTGTTTCTATAAAGCTATTAAGAGAATTGGGCATTGAGACAGCTCAAAATTTTCTTTCGCAATTTGGATTTTCTAAATCAAGATTAGCACCAGATTTATCATTGGCGCTTGGCTCATCGAGCTTTTCACCAGCAGAGATGATCAGAGCCTATAATTTTCTTGCCAATGCCGGAGAGGGGCAAGATCTATATTTTATTGAGAAAATTATTGATAGAAATGGACTGATTATCTTTCAGCATCCTTTGTCTCAAGATGCGGTTAACTCAACCCTTAGTATAGAAGGCTTCCCATGGTTTGCTGACAACCCCATAGAAAAGATTGAGCCATTTTTGTTGCTTCCAAAGCTAGAACATGAGAGCCATGGAATTGATGCCAGGGTAGCATTTTTAACAAAAGATATTTTGCGAGAAGCTCTGCAAAGAGGCAGCAATGGGAGAAAGACAAAAGTATTAAATCGCGCTGATATAGCTGGAAAAACTGGCACCACCAATGATGCAATTAGCACCTGGTTTTCAGGATTTCATCGAGATTTATCTGCAACTGTATGGATTGGTACAGATGATTTTTCTTCTTTAGGAGATAATGAATTTGGCTCATCAATTGCACTGCCCATCTGGGTAGATTTTATGAGCGAGGCTTTGGTTGATCTGCCTGTGGATCCTTGGAGGGCTCCACCAGGGATTTCATACATTCGGGTAGATAGCCAAACGGGCCAGCAAACAAATGGCGTAGACCAAAACTCTTATTTTGAATTATTTCTTGAAGAGGCTATGTGACAATAATGCCCAGTAATTTTCTAGATACCCACTTGGAGTTTCTTTAAAGCCATTCCTAATAAATCTTGAGATGACACCTTCTGCGACAGAAGTAATAAGATGGGCGCTTATTCCTGAGGTTAGTTGAAGCAGGTCTTTGTGAGGAGCAAGTATTTGTTTCATTGCAAGTTCTAATCTTTCATAAAATTGATTTACAGCGTCGATGACATTTTTTTCATTTGGACCCAATGCTTCTCTTGAAAGAATTCTTGAGAAGCCTTTATTTTTTTCTATAAAAATCATAAAAAAGAAAAAAATTAATCTAATTTTTTCAATCGGCTCAATAGAATCATCTTTTTTAATTTCGCCAACTTTTTGGAAGATGCTTTCGTCACAAAAAGTAAATAACTCTAAAAAAATTGATCGTTTGCTTGGAAAATGTCTATATAACGCAGCTTCTGTGACACCACTTTCTTTAGCAAGGATTGCAGTGGTAATCTTAGTTGCATCTCTTTCTTCAAGTAACTTTGCCAGACTCTGTAGAATAATTTGCTTTCTTTCTTTGCCCATAAGACTAGCTTAGCTTAATCTCAATTGATTCATCAATTTGTTTTAATTGACTTAAAAATAAACTTTGGATCTCATTTAAGCGCTTAGATGTTTGAGCTTCAAATCTCAGGACTAATTTTGGCGTTGTATTCGAAGCTCTTAATAAGCCCCAGCCATCAACAAAATTGACTCTTAAGCCGTCAATGGTAATTTTCTCACCATCTGCAAAGTCTGATCTCTCAACAAACTCTTTTACGATGTTAAATTTCTTACTCTCATCAATATCAATATTAATCTCTGGTGTTGAGAACGCCTTAGGAAGCTCTTTGAAGATAGAAGAGAGAGGCCTATCAAGCTGACAAATAATTTCGATGAGTCTGAAAGCTGAGTAATGCCCATCATCAAATCCATACCACCGGTCATTAAAAAAAATATGCCCACTCATTTCACCAGCTAGAGGAGCATTTGATGCCTTGAGAGCATTTTTAATATGAAAATGGCCAGTTGGGGACATGGTAGCTTTCCCGCCAACAGCTTCAATTGATTGAGCCAGAAGATTAGAGCACTTTACATCAAAAATTATCTCCGCACCTTTGTTCGTAGCAAGAACATCTTTCGCCAATATCATCATCAGTTGATCTGGATAAATAATTTCTCCAAGATCAGATACAACGCCTAGCCTATCCCCATCTCCATCAAAGGCTATGCCGATATCTGCCTGATGTTGGCTAACAGCTAAAATAAGGTCCTTTAGATTTTCTGGCTTCCCAGGATCTGGGTGATGATTAGGAAAGTTACCATCTATCTCACAAAATAGCTCAATCACTTCATGCCCTAGAGCATGAATTAATTTTGGTGCAATTTCACCCGCTGCTCCATTGCCACAATCTACAACTACTTTCATTTTTTTCTTAGATACAGCTTGCAAGCAAACTTCTTCGATATAATTATTTAATAAATTATGCTCATGTGTTTCTGAACCAGGCTGAGGACTTTCAGGCAAATCTCCTTCAGCAAGAGTGAGCAGCTCTAGCCCAGAGATTGGCGCGTCATTAATGACAACTTTAAAACCATTATAGTTTTTTGGATTATGACTTCCTGTAATCATTACGCCAGATTTAGAATTTATTTTTTTAGCTGCAAAGTAAAGGAGAGGACTGGTTACTAGACCAACATTGAGAATATTGATACCTAGTTTTCTCAGCTCTCCAGATAGCGTGGCCATTATTTCTGGCCCTGATAACCTTCCATCTCTACCCAAGGCTAGTTCGCTCACACTTTCAATGGTACATTTTTGGGCTATAGCTTTTGCAATAATCTTTATGGACCCATGATTAAGTTGCTCTGGTACGGTTCCGCGGATGTCATATTCTCTAAAAATTGATTGATCAATCATACTGAATTAGATTTCTTTATATGGGTTGATTTGTCATAATAACCGAGACTGAAAACCATAAACAACATGTTTCTAAATACTGACTCAAAATATATTTGGCTGAATGGTAATTTTCAACCATTTAATGATACTAATATCCATCTTTTATCGCATACCTTGCACTATGGCCTCGGAGCATTTGAGGGGGTCCGAGCCTATAAAACCTCGGATGGAGGAGCAATTTTTAGGTTAAGGGATCACACCGAAAGGCTGTTTGATGCCGCAAACAAAATTAACATAACCATACCCTATTCAATTGAAGAGCTAGAGATAGCACAAAAAGAAGCCATGTTAAAAAATAATTTAAAAGAAGGCTACATCAGACCTATTGTATTTTTAGGGGCTGAATCCATGGGTTTGCGAGCTAAAGATCTGGTGTCTGTGAATGTAGCTGTTGCATGCTGGGAATGGCCTTCTTATATGAGCCCGGAAGCTAAGAAAAAAGGCATTTCAATAATTAAGTCACCCTATCAGCAATATGAAAATCCACTCTACTCTAATAATAAAATTATAGGGACGTACATCAACTCAATTATGGCACTTCATGATGCGCTTGCTAAAAAAGCAGATGAAGCAATTTTATTAGATAAAAATGGCTTTATTTCTGAAGGCAGTGGCGAAAACCTCTTTCTTATTAAAGACTCTAAATTAATGACACCTAAAACAGATTTCTGCTTGAATGGACTGACTCGTCAAAGCGTTATTCAGATAGCTACTGATCTTGAAATAGATGTTGAAGAAACAGACTTAACTTTCGATCATTTGCTTGAAGCTGATGAGGCTTTTTTTTCTGGTACCGCTGTTGAAATTACCCCTATTACAAAGGCGAATGAAACCACCATTGGAACTGGCGCTATAGGGCCAATCACAGAAATACTCCAATCTAAATATTTAGATATTGTTTGCGGGAATGATGCGCAATATGCTCACTGGCTCACCGCTATCTAGTTCCTGCAAATCTTTTGAAGAAGTCCTTAAATATTGCAATTTTGAGTTATCGCAGCGCTCCATTTGGAGGAGGCCAAGGTATTTATATGCATGAAATCTCAAAGGCTTTAACGGGACTTGGCCATAAGGTGGATGTGATTTCTGGCCCACCATACCCAGATCTAATATCTGATGTAAAACTGATAAAATTACCGGGGCTCAACCTTTTTAGAACCTTTAGTTTTAGAGAGCGCGTCAATATCCTGCTTAAGAAAAAAGGAAAGTCACTGGATGATTGGTATGAATTTTTCTCCACTTTATTAGGGGGTTTCCCTGAACCCAGGACATTTGGAAAAAGAGCGCAGATTTTTTTGAAACCCAATAACTATGATGTCATTATTGATAATCAATCTCTCAGCTACGGAATGCTTGAAATTCAAGCCCTCAATCCATTTATTGAAATAATTCATCATCCAATTTCAAAGGATTATTATTACGATTTAAAGTTTGCAAAAGGAATAGCTCAGCGCTTATCAAAAATGAGATGGCACTCTTTTTTACCTATGCAAAAAAAGGTGGCTAAAAAAATTCAAGTTATTGTCACGCCTTCTTTAAACTCTAAAGTTGATATTAACGGTGACTTTAAGGTTCCCTTGCAAAACATCCAGGTGATTCCAAATGGCATTGATACTAATATTTTTTGTCCTTTGCCTGCGGTCAAAGCTCTACCCTATAGAATCATTACTACAGCTAGCGCCGATGTTCCACTCAAAGGTCTAGATTTTACCTTGCATGCAATGGTGAAATTAAAATCTGAATATCTGGATGCAGAGTTAATAGTTATAGGGAGCCCAAGGCCAGATGGACACACTGAAAGGTTGATTCAAGATTTGGGGCTAGGCAAGCAAGTGACCTTTAAAACTAATTTAACCAAAAAAGAGATCGCAGAGGAGTATGCTAAAAGTAGCGTTGCGGTTGTGAGCTCTTTGTATGAGGGCTTTGGTTTTCCAGTTGGAGAGGCTATGGCTTGCTCTACTCCTTTAGTCGCGACAAATGTGGCATCTATTCCAGAGATCACAGGGCCTTTTGCGCAACTCATTTTGCCTGGCAATACAGATGCAATCTATGCAGGCATCAAAAATATATTTCAAGACCCTGCTAAATATAAAATGCAAGCAGATCTGGGCAGGCAACACATAATAGAAAATTTTAATTGGCAAACAATTGGCCTAGCATATGAAGAGCTACTATATAAAACTATAAATGAATTCACATGCTAACTTTTAATCTAAAGAATCTAAGCCTCCCCTCTGGAGCTAAGATCTTGGATGTAGGGTGCGGTGAAGGTAGGCATATTTTTGGTTCACTCCAGGCTTTTGAGAAGGCTTATTGCATTGGTTTTGATCAAGATCTTCCATCTTTAAATATCTGCAAAGAAGGGCTAAGTTTTTTTAAAGAATTAGATACAGGCTCATCAGTTTTTATGCAGGGCTCAGTTTATAAACTTCCATTTGCCGATAATAGCTTTGATTTAATTTTTTGTTCCGAGGTATTGGAGCACCTGGATAATTATCACCTTGCTTTGGATGAAATCCATCGAGTATTAAAAGCTGGCGGTAAATTTCTACCTAGCGTGCCATCATTTTGGCCTGAAAAAATTTGCTGGTCTCTCTCAACAGATTATCAAAATATGCCAGGCGGCCATGTTCGGATCTTCAAAAAAAATCAGATTATCTCTGAGATTAAAAATCATGGATTTAATTATGAGTCCTCAGAGCGCTTTCATGGTCTCCACAGTGCTTATTGGTGGTTAAGATGTATTGTTTGGAACTCCCAAGAATCAAACTGGATGGTCGCTCAATATAAGAAGTTTTTAGAGTACCAAATTCTGAGTAATCCCTTGTGGCTTCAAAAACTAGAAAGCTGCTTAAACCCAATCTTTGGAAAAAGCATTGCATTTTATTTTCAGAAAAAATAATGTCCTTTCCTAATATCTCCTCTCTTGATACCAGTTCCCTTGATGGCATAGAACATCTTGGTAAGTTTATTTCTAACATGCAGCAAAGTTCTGGAGCAATCCCTTCGAATAGTGATGGCTCACATGATCCCTGGGATCATCTGGAAGCAGTCATGGGACTAGCAACACTGGGCTATATGAACGAAGCGCTTCAAGGCTTAGAGTGGATGAAGGACAACCAGAACTCTGATGGGAGCTGGTACAACCTTTATTTAAATAATCAGGCAATTAAAAAAAATAAACAATCTAACTTTTCTACATATATCAGCGTGGCTGTTTGGCATTATTACTTGCTTAGCCAAGATCAATCTATTTTAGAAAAATTTTGGGACTCAATTGAACAGGGGATATTATTTGCTTTAAATCTTCAGCAAAGCAATGGCGCCATTGCATGGAATGTAGATGAGGCAGGTGTCATGGATGAAGATTACCTTCTCACTGGCTGCAGCTCCATTGCCAAGAGTCTTGAATGCACCATAGCTATGTGTGAAATTCTAGAGAAACAAGACATGAAAGTTAAACTCATAGAGTCATATTCGAGCTTGTTGAAGGCCATTGAAAATCCAGTAGGAATTTTTGATTTAAAGAAAGATCGCAGCAGATTTTCTATGGATTGGTACTACCCGATCTTATCTGGAGTCACCGCAAACAATCATCTGATCAATCTAGTACAGCACATCAAAGATGTATTCTTAGTTCCGGGCATTGGGATTAAATGTGTCTCAGACGAGCCCTGGGTTACGGTTGCAGAAACGAGCGAGTGCTCAATGGCTTTAAAAAAACTTGGCAACGATGAGCTCGCCAATGAATTACTGCTTAATGCAGCAGCTATTGTTGATGGTCATAATATTCCTTTTATGGGGTGGCAGCTGCAAGAAGAGATTTATTGGCCAGATGAGCAGCCTAGCTGGACATCTGCTGCCTTGATTTTAGCTGCAGATGCTAATAATCACCTTACCAGAGCCTCTCACTTGTTTACCGCCAAGCAGTTTATTTCTTAATTAAGCAGGCAATAGTGTCCACTCTCTCATGCAGAGTATATCCATCCGACAAAGCTTTTTGATAGATTAAAAATGGAGCTTGCCCACCTTCTTCTGGGTTTTCAAAAATATCATGAATGACAAGCGCCCCTCCAGTAATAATTTTCTCATTCCAGTTTGCGTAATCATTCTGGGCAGACATTTCTGTATGACTGCCATCAATAAATAATAAGCCTAAATTAATAGTCCATAAGTGTGCGATCAAATTTGCATTAGCAATAATAGGTACAATAAATCTACTTTCATTAAATTGCTGAAGATTAAACTGCATGAGTGGCAGGGTATTCACTCGTCCAAGCGATTCATCATAAATGGTTGAGTCAAAGTACTCCTCCCCACTTTGATGCTCTTCAGAGCCACTATGGTGATCGATCGTGAAGACCACTTGCTCATGTTTTGAAGTTCCCGCAGCAATAAAGAGGCTTGATTTGCCTCCAAAGGTTCCAATTTCTAAGGCAGGGCCAAGAATTGAAAATTCTTCTGACCATTTTGCTAGCGCCTCTCCCTCATGGAGTGGCATGAAGCCTTTCAGCGTATTTAGTTTATTAAAATCCATCGCTCCCTCTTAATTGTAAAACTGCTTTCCTAAAGTTGATTTAAATCTACGATGCGACCACAAGTATTCTGCTGGCTCAAGGGTAATGCTCTTCTCCATCACGTCATTGATTTTTTGCGCTAGCGCATTAGCATTGAAACCCTCAGATGAAAGTATTTCAAGCTCCAAATTCAACTCTTGCTCTTTGTAAAATGAATTCATAAACAAGAGGTTGCACTGAGTCATATCAATAATTTTTCTTGTTGTTGTAATAGTAGCGGCGGGATTATTAAAGAAAGTTAATTCAACAGAGTTACTCCACCCATAATCTTGATCGATGGCGTAGAGCACATTTTTTCCTTCTTTCAACCATTTAATAAATTGCCTTGGATTATTTTTATCTGCTGTTCCTTTGATGCTTGAAAGCCTTCCAGTGGTTTGCAAGACATCCATGGTCGAAGAGTTATGCGAGCGTGCAACTCCAAAGGCATCAATATTCATCCCCAGCAATCTCGCATCTAACTCCAGATGCTGAGAATGCTTAAACAATATTAGGTTCCCTTTAGATTGATCATGGTTTTTTAGGAGATCTAGGCCAGTGATTTTATATGCCACATCTTTTTCTATTCGAGCATCCGACCAAAACCAAGCAACCCCTGTTTGAAACAATGAATGTCCCAAGCTAATAAAATTTTTATGCAACAGCTTCCGTTGCTCTGCTAATGACAAGAGCGGCAAGCAAACCTGAATATTTGCTTGAGCAATTTTTCGTCTCTTGTTTGCGAACAAAAGAAGTAAGCTTCCACAAAACTGCCCAAGTATTTTATGCCAAGCTAGCGGGAGAGCGCAGGCAGCTCGCCAGAATGTAATTACCACTTGCATCAAATTTATGGGTACATAAAAATTAAAAAATGTATTATTACATTAAATTAAATATTCCTATGTCATGAAGCTTGCAATTTACAATCTATTGATTCTATTGCTCATCCCAATCTTGCAGGTCCGCATTCTGCTAAAAAGCCTCAAAGATAAAGGGTATAGGTCTTTTACAGCCCAAAGATACGCCTCAAATTTAGCCCCTGTCACAAATCAAAAAGAAAAGTGCATTTGGTTTCACGCTGTTAGTCTGGGTGAAGTTATCGCCTCCCAAGACATGATTAGAGAGTTGATGCGAGAATTCGATGTGGTGTTAACTACAACCACCCCAACCGGCTTAAGAAAGGCACAAGAGATTTACAAAGACTCTCTTGCAATTAATTATGCTCCGTGGGATCTAGGCCCTTTGGTGAATAAGTTTCTTAATTTTTATGAGCCATCGGCGCTCTTAATTTTTGAAACGGAAATTTGGCCTTCCATGATTAATTCTGCCCACAATAAAAAGATACCAATTTTTTTAATGAACGGTCGATTAAGCCATCAGTCCTATAAAGCCTATTTAAAAGTGTCATGGTTTTTAAAGGACATATTACAAAAAATTACTTTTATATTTGTGCAAACGCAAGAGCATCAAGAGAGATTTCTTCAACTGGGCCTAGATAGCTCAGCTATAGCAGTAGCAGGATCAGTTAAATTTGATGCTCCAGGCCTGAAACCTGAGGTCTTATCTTTACCAAAATTTATCCTTGGCGCCAGCACTCATCTTGGCGAGGAGGAGATGCTTCTTCGAGTTTTCCAAAAGCTATCAAAAAAATATCCTCATAAATTGTTTATTTGCCCCAGACATCCCGAGAGATCCACTGAGATTTTAAAGGCTGCAAGAAAAATGAATTTTAGAAGTGAGCTATATTCTCAACTAGGCGAGCAAGATTATGAGGTTTGCATCATTGACAGCATTGGCTTGTTGCAAAATTTTTATCATATGGCTGATTTGGCTTTTGTGGGCGGGAGCCTCGTGCCTAGAGGCGGCCATAATTTCATTGAGCCAGCAACAATGGGAACGCCTATTATCATAGGCAACTACACCTTTAATTTTGAAGAGATAGCCCAGCAATTCATTCAGTCAAATTCATGCATTATTGTGCTCAACGAACAGGAATTGCTTGAAGGCATAACATCCATACTCGATGATTCAGATTTTGCAATGCAACTTGCAGAAAACGCAAAAAATCTAGTCGCTAGAAATGAGGGCTCAACACAGACCCAGGTCTCTTATATAATAGATAAATTAGGAGTATTGCATTGAAACTTATTACCGCCATTATCAAACCATTTAAACTCGAGGAAGTTCGTCAATCACTCGATGCTATAGGAATCTCTGGAATGACCATCACAGAAGTAAAGGGTTTTGGCAGACAAAAGGGCCACACTGAGCTTTATCGAGGGGCAGAGTATGTCATTGATTTCCTGCCTAAAATTAAAATTGAAATTGCTGTGTCTACCGACCAGTGTGACCTCGCGATTGAGGCAATCATGAAGACTGCCAGTACTGGAAAAATTGGCGATGGCAAGATTTTTGTATCCTCGTTAGAGCAAGTCATTCGAATTAGAACAGGCGAAGTAGACCAAGACGCAATTTAGGTTAATTTTTGCAGACATCCAAACTTCCAGTTATTTTTCTATTAGGGCCCACAGCCTCAGGCAAGACCGATTGGGCGATTTCGTGGCAGAAAAAATTTGGGCGAATAGAAATTGTGAGCGTTGATTCTGTCATGGTCTATAAAGGCTGCGATATTGGCTCTGCAAAACCTTCTCCCGAGACTCTAAAAGCCCATCCCCACCATCTTGTAAACGAAACTTCTTTAGATCAAATATTTTCTGTGGCTGATTTTTGTCAAATAGCCACGACTCTTATTGAGGAGATTCACCAAAGAAAAAATATTCCTTTATTGGTTGGAGGCAGCATGATGTATTTCAACCTGCTAAAACATGGCTTGAGCAGTTTGCCATCTGCAGACCCAATATTTCGAGCCAAGCTTGAAGAACGCATTGATAAAGAAGGCATTGTGTCTCTGCATAATGAGCTACAAACTCTGAACCCAGAAGCTGCGAATGCAATCAAGCCCCAAGATACGCAGAGAATTACCAGAGCTTTGGAAGTTGAGCATCTTTCCCGGATGAGCCCAAAGATTTTAGATGAAGCATCTTCTGCGCCGCTCTCTTGTAACTATCAATTACTTGAATACGGCATTTTTCCTTTAGACAGAGCAAAATTACATGAGCGAATTGAGTCTCGGCAGCATCGATTAATTAACGAGGGATTACTTGAAGAAGTTGAGGGCTTAAACAAGGCCTATCAGCTTTCCCCAGAGCACCCAGCCATGAAAGCCGTGAACTATCGACAGGCTCAACAAGTCCTCAACGGAGAGCTTCAGGAGAGCGAGTTATTCGAGAGATCTCTTTATGCTACCCGCCAGCTAGCAAAGCGGCAGTGTACTTGGCTGAGAGGATGGCAAGGATTAAAGACTTATAATCTTGATGATCTCAATCAGGCAAGCGAGGAGCTAGAAAAACAGCTTAATTTGACCTCAACCCTTTAATTCTCAGGACTTACCCCCAAATTATCTTTATAATAAAACTTTCTATTTAAAGGTACTGTTGTGAACTGGGATAACCAAAATAATAATAAAAACGAACAAGACCCTTGGGGCAGAAATAATCAGGATGACCTTTCATTCGATGATCTCATCAAGAAATTTTCATTAATGTTTGGCAAGCAAACATCAGGGTCCAACGGATCTTCGGGCGGATCGGGGCTGAAATTTCCTACTAAGAAAACCTTTGTCTATGCTGTATTTGGGTTAATAGTTTTATATGCAAGTATGTGTGTTTATCAGCTTGATTCTCCTGAAAGAGCCATAGTCTTAAGATTTGGTGAGTATCACGAAGAAACTGGCGAGGGGTTAAATTTTATGCTCGCTGGGGTTGATGAAAAGTATGTAGAAAATGTTGCGCTGACACGACGATATTCTCAAACAGCAAATATGCTCACAAAAGATGAGAACTTAGTTGATGTCACTGTTTCTGTCCAATATCGAATAAAAAATTTGAGAGATTTTGTTTTAAGCGTTAAAGATCCGGAAAGCAGCTTGCGAGAAGCTACAGAAAGTTCATTGCGTCATGTTGTGGGAGATAACACGCTTGAGGAAACTTTGACCACTGGGAGAGAAACCATTGCCAGAGATGTTGATGTCCGACTTCAACGTTACCTTGATTTGTATCAAACGGGTTTAGTGATTCAGCAGGTCAACATTGAAAAAACTGATCCTCCGGCTGCTGTCAAACCTTCTTTTGATGATGTTGTAGCAGCAAGAGAGGATAAGGTGAAATTACAAAATGAAGCAGAAAGATATGGTCTGTCTATTGTTCCAGAAGCAAGAGGCCAGTCATTTGCAAGAATACAAGCTGCAGAGGCATATCGAGAAGAGGTTGTTGCCAATGCAGAGGGTGAGGTTGCCAGGTTTGATAAATTACTTGCCGAGTATCAAAAAGCTCCAAAGGTTACACGAGATCGTTTGTACTTGGATGCTATGCAAACGCTATACAGCAACTCTACAAAAATCATGGTTGATGTCGAGGGAGGCAATAATTTAATGTACCTGCCTCTAGATAAAATTATCCAACAAAATAAATCACAGGAGGACAACAAATGAATAAAGGTTTAAATCTCCTAGTTTTAGCTGGGCTGATCATTGCATTAATTCTCAATAGTTTCTTTATTATTGATGAGAAAGAAGATGGAATAATCTTCCAGTTTGGTGAAGCCATCAAAGCTGATCTACCCACTGGTTTGAATTTTAAATTGCCCATTGTGCAAAATGTTAAAAAATATGACTCTAGGCTCCAAACCCTTGATGAAGAGCCCAATAGAATTTTAACAATTGAAAGCAAGTACCTCATTGTTGATTCTTTTGTTAAATATAGAATTAAAGACGTAAGAGTTTTTTATGATGCAACTAGCGGAAGCTTTATTAATCTTAATAATCTTTTAGGCCAGCGAACAGCTTTTGAGCTTAAAAATCAGTTTGGGCGTAGAACCGTGACTGAGCTTGTCTCTGGAGAGCGAGATCAGCTTATGAGAGAAATGAGAGATGATTTAGGAAACTCTGTTTCTGATCTTGGGATAGAAATCATTGATTTTAGAGTTAAAAGAATTGATTTGCCGCCAGAGCTTAGCAATTCTGTTTATGAAAGAATGAGGTCAGAAAGAAATCGTCTAGCAGAAGAGTTGCGGGCTCAGGGGAATGAGCTTTCCAATGAAATTCGATCTACTGCAGACAAACAAAGGGTTATTCTTTTGGCTGAAGCCTATAAAAAAGCTGAGGAAGTCAGAGGTGAGGGCGATGCAACAGCATCGGCTATTTATGCAAAATCTTTTTCTCAAGACCCTGAATTTTATGAGTTCACCAGAAGTTTGAGAGGCTACGGAGCCACCTTTAATAACAAGTCTGACGTCTTGTTAATTGATCCAAAATCAGATTTTTTTAAATACCTTAATAAATCAGACGGCACTAATCCCTAAAGACTATGAGCAACAACACCCTTATTTTAGGTTTGCAATGGGGGGATGAAGGCAAGGGCAAGATTGTTGATGCTCTAGCCGAAAATTCGGAAATAGTGTGCCGTTTTCAAGGCGGCCATAATGCTGGTCATACTCTCAAGGTTGATGGGCAGCAAAAAGTTCTGCATCTCATTCCCTCTGGTATTCTTCACCCCTCCGTGCAATGTGTCCTTGGTAATGGGCTGGTGCTCTCTTTGCCAGCTTTGGAAAAAGAGATTATAGAATTAGAGCAAAGCGGCATCAACTTCAATGATCGCTTTTATGTGAGTGGCGACTGCGCTCTTATACTCCCAACCCATATTGCAATAGACCAGGTCAGAGACAAATCTGAGGGCATTGGCACAACTGGCAGAGGCATCGGCCCAGCCTATGAAGACAAAGTTGCAAGACGAGCTATTCGATTTGGAGATTTGCAGAACATGACATTACTGCAACCACGGCTAGAAAAATTAATTGCATACCACAATAAAATCTTGGTTCATTTATATGCTGCTGAGCCCATTCCTCTAGAGGATGTCCTTAAGGAATTAGAGAGCTACCAACACCTTGTGCAGAAATTTCACTGCATTACTCAGGACTTATTAAGAGGCTGGGTCAAAGAAAATAAAAAAATGATATTTGAGGGTGCGCAAGGTTCAATGCTAGATATTGACCATGGAACTTATCCCTATGTTACTTCTTCTAGCACTACGGCTGGCGGGCTTTCAACTGGTTTGGGCGTTGGACCCAAGCACATTGACTCTATTCTTGGAATCACCAAAGCTTATACAACCCGTGTTGGAGAGGGGCCCTTTGCAACAGAGTTATTTGATGAGAATGCAGCGCAGCTTGCAAAAATTGGGCATGAGGTTGGAGCCACAACAGGCAGGCCCAGACGGTGTGGGTGGCTCGACTTAAAAGCGCTTGAAACCATCGTCTTTATCAATTCAGTGACGAGCCTGTGCTTAACTAAGCTAGATGTCTTGGATGGCTTTCAAGAGATCAAGGTTTGCATTGATTATGACGACCAAGGCGCCCCAATATACAAAACACTGCCGGGATGGGAGCAAGACATTTCTCATATTCGAAATTTCCACGCTTTACCTCAATCTGCTCAGGACTATATACTCTTTATAGAGCACTTTTTGGAGTGCCCCATTGATATTGTTTCGGTAGGACCTTCAAGAGAGCAAACGATTTATAAAAAATAACTTTTTTCTTTGCTGGGGGCATCTATGAAGAAACTTTTACTTTCCATCATCCTGCTATTCATTTTTAGTGGTGCCATCTTTTTTGCTGGAGCTTTCTTTAAAATGTTTGGAACGCTTGATGGTCCAGGCGCTATAGAAGGTAAGGTATTGCCCGCATCAGTCATTTTAGAAAAAACTAATAAGATTAATGCAGTAAAAAATGAATTAGAAATCTTAGATGAGAAACAGATACTCTTTGGCGATCTGCACGTGCATTCAACCTACTCTACGGATGCATTTATGTGGTCACTTCCATTTCTGAATGGGAAAGGAGCATCTCCTATTGCTGATGCTTGTGATTATGCAAGGTTTTGTTCAGCCTTAGATTTTTGGTCCATCAACGATCATGCTGAAGCCAGTTCTCCTAGAAAATGGCTCGATACGAAAGAAAGCATTCAGCAATGTAATAACTTATCAGAAGGCTCGGATGATTTAGTCAGCTTCCTTGGGTGGGAGTGGACTCAGGTTGATAGAGATCCTGAGACTCATTTTGGCCATAAAAATGTCATGTTCTTAGAAACAGATGATGCTCTTGTCCCGCCGCGTGCAATTGGCTCAGGAGGCCTTGCTCCTCTAGTTATGAGACTGGGGTTGCCATGGACAATGTCTGCTTTACCCGCGACTTTAGATTTAAAAAACAGAGATAGATTTTTTGCCTTTAATAAGTTTTTTGAAGAAATACAGGACACACCAGTTTGCCCCCAAGGCATTGGCACAAAAGACTTACCTTTAAATTGTTATGAGGAGGCAGAGAATCCAAATATCTTATTTGAAAAATTAAAGGAATGGGACACTCCTTATATGGTTATTCCACACGGAACAACTTGGGGCTATTACACGCCACCAACTTCAGACTGGAGAAAACAGCTCGAAAGCTACCAAGATGATAGCTCACAGTTTCTATTTGAAATTTATTCCGGGCACGGTAACTCTGAAGAATATCGCTCTTGGAATGATGCTCAAATTGATTTACAAGGAGAGCTCTATTGTCCTGAGGCCTCTGATAATTTTCTGCCCACCTGTCAGCAAGCTGGAAGAATCATGGCGCAAAGGTGTGAGGATTCAGGCTTAGATGCAGATACTTGCAATCAACTGGTTGCAGAGACTAAATCTAATGCCGTCAATATGGGTGCAGCTGGTTATTTAGCTATCAACGAAATTGAACCACATGATCTTTTAAATGCTGGGCAGTGCAATGATTGCTTCTTACCCTCTTTTAATTACAGACCTTTAGGCTCTGCTCAATATGTCTTGGCTCTCAGAGATTTTACGGCCAATGGTGACCCCAAGCGTTTTAAATTTGGGTTTATCGGCTCAAGCGATAACCATGGCTCAAGACCAGGCACAGGATACAAAGAGGTCGATCGTTTATACAACACTGAGGCCAACGGCTTTTCTGATCCTTTGTTTGATCGCCTGAGTGATCTGAGTCGAGAAAAAGGCAAGCTCACCACCACTTTTCAGGATTTAAGCACTAGAACTCTCACAAGTATTATGGATCTAAATATTGCGACAGATGCAGAGCGTCAGAGTGCTTACTTTATGACGGGGGGTTTAGTGGCCACACATGCCTCATCTCGAAGCAGAGAATCAATCTGGGATGCTCTAGAGCGCAAAGAAGTTTATGCCACCTCGGGGCCAAGAATTTTATTGTGGTTTGATGCGCAAATAGATGCTCAATCCCTCAGCATGGGCTCAGAGATGGAGGCAGATCAATCGCCTGTTTTCACTGTGAAGGCTGCAGGCTCATTGAAACAAAAACCAGGCTGCCCTGCCTATAGCACCAATGGGTTATCACAAGATCGATTGGAAAAAATCTGTAATTCAGAGTGCTATAACCCTAGCAATGAAAGACGGCTTATTAGTCGCATTGAGGTGATTAAAATTCTTCCTCAGCAATTTGAAGGGGAACCTGTCGAAGGCTTGGTTGATGATGTCTGGAAGTCTTTCCCGTGCAATACTACTAGCTGCAAGATTTCATTTAAGGACGAGCAATTTTCAATCGGAAGGCGAGATGCAGTTTACTATGTTCGTGCGATCGAGGAGCCAACAGCAACTTTATCTGCTGACCCATTAAGCTGTGATTTTGATGAGAATGGTCAGTGCATTCAGGCTGAGGTATGTAGGGTTGGTGTTAATAAAAATCGAGGAGAGTGCATTGCTCCGGCAGAGCATCGAGCTTGGTCTAGCCCAATTTTTCTTAACTATTCTTCTTGAGCCAGTCTTTCTGATTCGTTTTTAACCACTCGTCTAATTTGGCATTGATGAATTTAAAAGAATTAGGATTGGAAAATTTTTTCGATAATCGAATGCACTCATCCATGATCACCGGGTGAGGAAGCTCATTGGCCCTAATCTCAGCCATGCCCAGCCATAAAATAGCCTCATCAATCATTTCTAAGTTCTCACCCTCAGTGGTTTGAACATCCCTAGTTATATCTTTTAAATTTTCTGCTTGCTCAAAAATATCTTTGAGTCGCTGTTTAAAATAAGGAACATTAATTTTCTTTGGAGTATTTTCTTCTAGGAATTGCTCAACAAGCAAACTTAACGAAGTGGCATTAAAAATATATTGATAGATGGCCTGGACCAAACACTCACGTGTTTGTAGTTCTTGTTTATATTGACCTAAATTTTTTGACATGTTTTCCTACCTCAGCATTTCTGCGAGAGACTGAGCTATTTCCTTACCTTTATTTAATTCATTTGGATCACATCTTCTTTGGGCTTGATCAAAATCTTCAGTTGCAATTAAACCCAAGGCAACAGGCTTTGTTGCATCTATGCTAATTTGCATAAGACCTTGGGCAACAGATTCTGTGATCAGCTCGTAATGACTTGTCTCACCTCTAATCACAACACCAAAGCTAATCACCCCATCGCTATCTAACAGGGCTTGTTGAGAGGCGTGAACTAATTCCCAAGATCCTGGTACATAGACGATACTAATCTTTGTGTATCCTAAGAGCGACAGATGATCTTGCGCTGATTGGACCAACAAATCTACCAGCACCCCATTCCATTTTGCTGCAACAATGGTAATTTTTTTTGAAACATCGACCGGCTCTGCGCTATATGTAAAGGTGTCTGCACTCATTGCTCAAATCCTACAACCTCAAGATCAAACCCTGATAAGGACGGGTATTTGACTGGCGTCGCTAGTAATTTAATTTTTTTCAACCCTAGCTCTTTTAAAATTTGTGAGCCAATGCCTACAGTTTTTGTTTCTGGAACCACGGCTGCTTGGGTGCCTTTTAAGCTATTAATAATTCCCTCTGGGTCTTGATTATTTCCGATGAGAATAAGAACGCCACATTCTTCCTGGCTGATTCTAGAAAGAGCGGCCTCAAGGTTTAATCTCTCTCCAAACTCTTCTAGTCCGACGAGATCATGCAAGATATTTGGTACATGCACTCGAACTAGCGGCGCATCTACCGAGGCAATATCTCCTTTGACAAATGCAAGATGTAAGTTATTAAAAATCGTATCTGTCCAGGCGGATAGTTCAAACAGAGTTCCTTTGATTTCGATCGTTTTGGAATACTCAAATTGCACTGATTTTTCCTTTAAGGTTCGATATTGAATCAAGTCAGCAATAGTGCCAATCTTCATTTCATATTCTTTGGCGAACTCAAACAGGTCATCTCTTCGTGCCATGGTGCCATCTTCATTCATAATTTCACAGATCACTCCCGCCTCTTCTAAACCGGCGAGTCGCGCTAAATCGCATGCCGCTTCAGTGTGGCCAGCTCTGCTTAATACCCCGCCTTCCGATGCCCTTAAAGGAAAAATATGTCCAGGTTGAACAATATCGCTAGCCTGAGCATTCTTATTTGCAGCGGCCTGAATCGTGAGGGCTCTGTCTACCGCAGAGATTCCAGTGGTAATTCCTTCCTTGGCTTCAATGGACACTGTAAAACCTGTTCCGTGCTTGGCTCTATTATTATTTGTCATCATCGGCAAGTTCAAGGTGTCACATTTAGCTGGTGAGAGAGGGAGACAGACCAACCCCCTAGCTTTGCTAATCATGAAATTAATTTTCTGGGCATCAATCAACTCAGCCGCACATACCAAATCACCCTCATTCTCTCTATCCTCATCATCAAGTAATATCACCATCTTTCCTTCGGCTATATCCTGAATGAGTTCTTTGGTAGTGTTAAATTCCATGTTTGTTGCGCAATCTTAAATATGTTTAATTGATTAAATATTCCTATGCATAGTATGTAGCTTTAATATCACCATTAAAGGTTTCTACTGCTTGTAATTTAAGCTTTGATGCTTCTTTAATGCCCAATGGCGAGTCTAAATTTAATGCACTCAAGCTTTTGTTCCCTAAAATAATTGGAGCAGTATATAGCACCAACTCATCAAAAAGATTATTGCGGATAAAAGCATTCAGAGTCTCTTGACCACCTTCAACTAAAATACTGGTGACATTTCTTTCGAGAAGGTCCTTCATTAAATTCTGTAAAAAGTTCTTAGGTTGGTATTGAATATGCTCCAGGTTCCTTTTACTTAATCCTTTGCTGCATGATGCCGTGATCACTTTCGCATTGTTAGAAAAAATATTTTTAGCAGATTTTAGATGAGTTACATTTCCCAGAATAATTTTAATTGGTTGAGGCAAGGGAGCATTTTTTAGTAATTTTAATTGCTTGCGATTAAGTCGCATGGTCAGAGCAGGGTTATCGGAGAGTACAGTATTTTTTCCCACCAAGATTCCTTTTACTCTAGCTCGCATGAAATGAGTATCCTGTCTAGAAGCGCTATTAGATATCCATGAACTGGCACCATTTTTTAATGCAATTTTACCGTCTAACGATTGAGCACTTTTTAGAATAATATAAGGTCGCGCTTGTCGATGATTGATAAAAAAAATGCGATTTAATGCTTCACATTCTTGCTTGAGCACGCCAACCACAGTTTGAATGCCGGCATTTTTAAGCAGTTTAATTCCTGCGCCATTTATTTTAGGGTTTGGATCTAAAGTTCCACATACAACTTTTTTAATTCCGTGATGCGATACAGCATCGGTGCAGGGCGGGGTGTTATTTGTAATCGAGCAAGGCTCTAGATTGACATACAAAGTAGAGCCCTTGAGAAGCTGCAGCGCTTTTTTTGTGCCAAATATTTTTTTGCAGTTTTTGATCGCTTTAATTTCTGCATGATCACCACCAAAGACTTGATGCCAGCCCTCGCCAATAATTTGATTGTTTTTGACAATCACGCATCCGACCATTGGGTTTGGTTGGGTGGTGAATTGACCTTTTTGAGCAAGCTCAATTGCGCGAGCCATGAACTTCCGCTCTTTCATTCTTTCTGTTTCGGAGTGTTAGGTTTTTCCTTAGACAGGGATGAAATTTCCTCAGTAAATTCTTTGATATCCTGGAAATCTCGATAGACAGATGCAAATCTCACATAAGCCACCTGATCCACTCGTTTTAAATTGCGCATCACGATTTCACCCAGTTGCCGTGACGCTATCTCTCGCTCTCCCAACTGTCGAATTTCCGCCAAAATACTCCCAAACACGACATCAACTTCTTCGACAGATAGTGGTCTTTTTTCTAAAGCTCTGAGCATTCCGCCTTTAAGTTTTATCCCATTAAATGGCTGTCTCTCACCATCACTTTTAATAATTTTTGGCAATGCTAGATCAGCAGTTTCAAATGTAGTGAAGCGAGCATGGCACACCTCGCACTCTCGCCTTCTTCGAATCTGTGAACCATCTCCTACCAGCCTTGAGTCAATCACTTTGGTGTCTTGGGCTTGGCAGAATGGGCAGAACATTATTTATAGACAGGAAAACTTTTACACATTGAAACGACCTGTTCTTTAATAGAGAGGATTTGATTAGTATTTTCTAGGTCTAAGGCTATATCGCATATCCAGTTACTTAGCGTTTCAATTTCTTGCCTGCCAAATCCTCTGGTTGTAACTGCTGCAGTGCCAAGTCTAATGCCTGAAGTTACGAAGGGTGATTGAGGGTCATTGGGAACAGCATTTTTATTTGTCGTAATATTTGCCTGCCCAAGCGCTAGCTCACATTCTTTTCCAGTTAAACCTTTGCTTCTTAGGTCCATGAGAACAATATGATTGTCAGTTTTTCCAGAAACCACATCAATGCCACGAGCCTGAATGACTTCGCACATAAGCTTTGCATGATCCATGACTGCTTGAGTGTAGACTTTAAAGGCTGGATTCAAGGCTTCTTTAAAGCATATTGCCTTTGCAGCTATCACATGCATCAGCGGCCCGCCTTGAGAGCCAGGAAATACAGCAGAATTTAATTTCTTTTCAAGCGCTTCATTCTGCTTGGCTAGAATAATCCCTGACCTGGGTCCTCGAAGAGTTTTGTGAGTTGTGGAGGTAACCACATCGGCATAAGGCACGGGCGAGGGATAAAGACCTGCGGCGACTAGACCGCTGACATGGGCCATGTCCACCAAGAAATAGGCGCCTACTTCATCTGCTATCTCTCTAAAAATTTTCCAATCTACAATCCCTGAAAATGCTGAAAAGCCTGCAATAATCATTTGAGGGTTGTGCTCTTTGGCTAAATCTCTCACTTGATCGTAATCAATATCATGGGTTTCGGGATGCAGTCCATACTGGAAGGCATTGTAGTTTTTTCCTGAAAAATTAACTTTCGCGCCGTGCGTCAGGTGACCTCCATGATCAAGACTCATACCTAAAATGGTGTCGTTTGGCTGAAGCATGGCCAAGAATGCTGCAGCATTAGCCGATGATCCAGAGTGAGGCTGCACATTTGCATAATCAGCTTTAAATAATTCTTTCGCCCTATTAATAGCTAATGCCTCTGCAATATCGACATATTCACATCCCCCATAGTATCTTTTATGAGGATAGCCTTCAGCATATTTGTTGGTTAACACTGAGCCTTGCGCTTCCATGATTCTTTGGCTTGCATAATTTTCTGATGCAATCAGCTCAATGTGTTCTTCTTGTCGATTCGATTCACCATCAATTGATTCCCATAATTCTGGGTCGTAAGACGCTATTGATTGTGTATTTGAAAAGATTGAATCTGCTTTTGATTCCATTCGATGCTCCAAAGGCTGTTATTAATTAAACAATTTAAGAAAGGTAATATTCTAAATTATCTAAGGCTTCTTGTGGGAAAAAGGTAGTGATCTTTTGGGAAATGTTGCCCTACAAATCTCACATTTAATGCCATAGCATTGCTGAGCCTGACAGAACTCTCTGCCCCAGAAGATAATTTGCAGATGCAATTTATTCCACAAGGATTGAGGAAAAATCTTTTTTAGATCCTTTTCAGTCTCCACCACATTCTTTCCTTTGGTTAGACCCCACCTTTGCGCCAAGCGATGAATATGTGTATCCACTGGAAAAGCTGGCTGACCAAACCCTTGACTGATGACCACCGAGGCAGTTTTATGGCCAACCCCAGGTAACTGCTCTAAGGCTTTGATATCTGCCGGAACCTCGCCTTCAAAAGATGAGAGCAAAATATGAGAGAGCTCATAAATTGCTTTTGATTTCTTGGGACCTAATCCGCAAGGTTTAATAATGCTATAAATTGTATCAGGGCTGAGTTGACTCATATCTTTCGGATTGTCTGCTAATTTAAAAAGCTTTGGCGTTACCTTGTTCACTCTTTCATCGGTGCATTGTGCGGACAATAAAACTGCAACCAAGAGAGTAAAATGATCTTTGTGCTCTAGAGGCACAGGAGTTTTTGGGTAGTATTTTTCCAATGTCGTGGAAACGATTAAGGCCCTGTCAGCTTTTTTCATTCTTTATAAAATAGCATGATTTGTGGTTACAAGAGATTGTATCCTTGCGTAACAATTTAGGCACACAAGTGGTAGAATTTTAGGCTTAAAAATACTTATTTATTTCTATCTAATTACTATGCAGGATTATAAGACCGAACAGCCTTTCGATATTACAATGAGCGAAGAGCAGCAAATGACCTGGGATATGCTCAAGAAGTTTGCAGAAACTGAAATGCGTCCCAAGGCTCGAGAGACTGAAGCTTTAGGCCGACCCGAAGCAGCCCTGATGGAAAAAATGCAGGCGTTAGACCTGATTTCTTTGATTATTCCAGAGGCTTACGATGGCATGGGCATAGAGCAAGATGCTGTATCTCAAGCCCTGGCCTTAGAGGCATTAGCATACGGCGATTTATCCTTGGCCATGTCACTTTCTGTGCCTTTGTTTGCAGCCAAAATTATTTCGGAGCATGGCAGCGAAGAGCAAAAACAAACCTTTTTAAAGCCTTACTCCTCTGGATCAATCTTTCATGTTGCCTTAGGAATGAATAATTCTTCTGCCATGGGCAATCCATTAAATTCAAGCGTGCGGGTTGAAGAGGGCCAGGAAGAATTAATTCTTAATGGCACTAAGACAGGCGTTGCCTATGCGGGAGATGCTGCATCTTTTCTAATTTCAGCAACGAATGCCGGTGGCGAGACTAATTTATATTTTGTAGAGCATGATAGCGAGGGCTTGGACATTACAGCAAAAGAATATATGGGCTTAAAGGGCTTACCTTTATCAGACCTGACGTTTGCAAACTGTAAAATTAAAACCTCTCAAAAGCTTGGCGGACAAAACTACGCCATTAATTTTCAGCAGCTTTTGGACTCCTCAAGAATTGGAATGTCAGCACTAGCCCTAGGGATTTGTCAGGCCGTTTTAGATTACGTGGTCCCATACACGAATGAGAGAGTGGCTTTTGATGAGCCTATTTCTAATCGTCAATCAGTGGCTTTTTTGGTGGCTGACATGGCCATAGAAATTGAAGCCCTCAGGCTGATGGTATACAAGGCAGCAGCATTAAAAGATTTGGGGGCAGACTTTCATAAGCAGGCATCGTTAACTTATAAATTTGCAGCTCATCATGGGATGAAAATAGGCACCGACGGGGTGCAACTTCTAGGGGGCCATGGTTTTACACACGAGCATCCAGTCGAACTTTGGTATCGCAACCTAAGAGCCATTGGAATTTTTGAAGGCGGAGCAGGAGTTTAAAAATGATACACCCACTATTACCCAATCAATTGCAGAAAACTCAAGAGACCATGCGCATGGCCGCAGAATTTATTTTGCGTCCTATCTCCAGGAAATATGACAAAGCAGAGCATGAGCCGCCAGTTGAGATGGAGCAGTTAAATCAGGCAGCAGCCGCTCAAAAAGAATCAGCCGTGGGCGATGATTCTGTCAAATCAATGGATCTGAAAGGAAGAAATCTCTGGGCTGTGATTTCATTGGAGCAAATGTGCTGGGGTGACGTGGGGTTGTTTTTGGCTCGCCCTGGAACGGGTCTGGGTAATGCAGCCATCATGGCAGTGGGCAACCCTGATCAAAAAAATCAATGGGGAAAGAGGTGGGCCTCCATGGCCATTACTGAACCGGGCGCTGGCTCTGATTCAAAAAATATTTCCACCACAGCAGTTTTAGAGGGAGATGAGTGGGTGATTAATGGTGAAAAAATTTATGTGACCGATGGCGATCGTTGCGACTGTGTGGTGGTTTGGGCCACATTAAATAAAGCCATGGGCAAGACAGCTATTCGCTCTTTCTTAGTTGAGAAAGGCACGCCTGGATTTTCAGTGGCGCGGCTAGAAAAAAAACTTGGGATCAGGGCCTCGGATACAGCCACATTAATTTTTGATAATTGCAGAATTCCTCGAGAAAATTTACTGGGCGGCAAAGAAGAAATTGAAATGGACATAGATGCAGCAAAAAAATCTTTTGGCGGTGCCATGCAGACGTTTGATAATACGCGGCCCATGGTTGCCGGCATGGCCATTGGTTTGGGACAAGCTGCGTTAGACATGACCAGGGCCTTACTTGCAGAAGAGGGCTATGAAGATAATTTTGGAGCTGCTATGGGTCAGCAAACCGCGATTCAGCATGAACTTGAAATGCTAGAGGCTGAACTCGAAGCGGCAAGACTCTTGGTGTATAAGTCTGCCTGGATGATGGATAACAAAATACCAAACTCCAAAGAAGCCTCCATGGGAAAAGCTAAGGCAGGAAGAATTGGTAATAGAATTTCACTTAAATGTGTGGAGATTTGTTCTATGAAAGGCTTTTCAGAGGATCACTTGCTTGAAAAATTCTCTCGCGATTCAAAGATATTAGATATCTTTGAGGGCACTCAGCAAATTCAACAATTAATTGTTGCGCGCCAAGTGCTTGGAAAAAGCTCCTCTGAGCTGAAATAGTCAATTTATTACTATCTATAAGCTTTATTTATAATACATTCACACCAGCATTAAAAGATTGCAATGCTTTGATAAATAGGTATATCATTCTTTTAACTTAGTTCAATTCAATCAACTTTAGGGGGAGATTATGAACAGATTTTTCTATGCTTTTATTTTAGCATTCACATTTAACGCTATCCCAGCGATGGCTCAAGACGATTCAGCTCGTACAGTTGAAGAAGTGGTGGTTACCGCGTTGAGAAAAGAAACCAACCTTCAAGATACTGCGATTACTATCACTGCTATTTCTAGTGATGATATGGAGCTTAAGCAGCTTGAAAATTTTGAGGATCTGCAGTTTGCAGTTCCAACTCTAACTTTTGGTAAAGGCGCATATTCAGGTGCGGGTATTTCTTTAAGAGGTATCGGTAACTTTGCGGTGGGTAATGCTTCTAGTAACGCCATTGGGTACTTCTGGAATGGTCAGACTGCTTCCCAGTCTGGTTTATATGAAGCAGAATTTTTTGATGTAGATCGAGTTGAGGTGCTGCGTGGACCTCAAGGTACGCTGTTTGGATCAGGCACAACAGGTGGAGCAGTTCAAATGATTACTGTTCGCCCAAATGCTGAATTCGGCGGCAATGTGAAAGTTGATCTTGCTGACTTTGATTCCACAAGAATGTCTGGGGCAGTTAATCTTCCGCTTGCTGATAACCTTAGATCTCGATTTGCTTTTGCGTCTCTTAAAAGAGGTGGGTTTGTGACCAACAACTTTGATAATTCAAAGCTAGATGACAGAAACACTATGGCCGGAAGAGCATCCTTTGAATGGGACTATTCCGATGACACTCTTATCACTTTAATTTATGAGCAAACTAAAGCCGATGATCAACGTTTGCGAGCTGCAAGACAGTTCTGTAAAGCAGATGCTTTTTTTGGTTGTAGCCCTTTAGAAAGAGGCATGGACGCTATTCAGTCACCAGGAAGTTATGGTCATTGGGTTCCCTACCTTCAGTTTCAAAACCCAGATCTATCGACTAGTATTTATAGAAACAATCCTTCTCAGAGCATTCGAACTGTTGATTTAGATCACAAGCCTGAGCATACTTCTAAGAACGAAAGCACCTTGTTTGAAATTGATAGCGCTCTATCAGACACCATGAATATGGTGTTCTCTTATTCATACCACACACGTAACTACTTCGACACAGCAGATTATGATCATGCTGTTTCTGTTGTTCCTTATGCAATGGGACCTATCACTACAAACCTAGGCAAGGATTCTAACATTGGATATGGCGGCGTTGGATTACAAACATACACAAGCGATCAAGCCGCTGATATGTCTACCAACGAATCTGAGTGGTCTCAAACAGAATTGAGATTCTCATCTGATTATGATGGTGCTTTTAACTTCACAGCTGGTTTATTTCATCAAACCGAGTCAAGTGAAACAGATTACCGTATTACAGCACCTTACATGAGCTATTGGGGCAACACCTCTACTGGTCCTGTGTGTGCGATCTTACCTCAAACATGTAACAAGGGTGGCACACCATTTTGGGGTACTTGGTTCCAAAGTTTAGCGTATTACGGCAATCCTGCGGTAGTAGGCGGCGCTATAGCGGCTGGATTAACAACTCCTGCTGGCGCTCAAATGTGGGTGCTTGGAAAAGCTGGAGATGCAGCAGCTGCTTTAGGAATTCCTGGCGGTTTAGCTGATTGGCAGAGCATGTTTCACAATGACAGCAATCTCAACAGAGATTCAAGCGCTGTGTATGGTGAGATGTATTTTGATCTTTCAGATGTCACTCGCCTGACTGTCGGCGGGCGTTACAGTGAATATCGCATCCATGACTATGCTTATTCATCACTGCTAGATCTTCAAGGTCAAGCTGCTGGAAACTATTCTGGCGTGCAGCCTGACCCAGTCCATAGACAGTTTGAAGGAGATAAATTTACTTATAAACTCGGTCTAGATCATTCGCTGAATGATAACTCATTGCTTTATGCAACTTATTCAACAGGATTTAAACCTGGTGGAAGCAACCCAACAGATGCTGAGGATGGCGGACCTTCTCTATACGATCCAGAAATTGTTAATGTATTTGAAGTCGGCATGAAAAATACATTACTGGATGGCAGACTTCAGCTAAACCTTTCTGCTTACCACAATGAGCTTGAAGGATTGCAACTCTCCAAGATTGTTAGACGTTCTTCAATTAATGAAAATGCTGATGCAACTATTACGGGCGTTGAAGCTGAATTCACTTTCTTTGTTACCAACACCATTATGATTGATGGTTTTGTAGCTCAGACCGATGCAACCATCGATGAGTTTGCTTCAGTAGACCCTCTTAACCCAGGAGCAGCAACACAGATCCTATCCAACGATGTATTCTTTTCAGCTATTGGAGGAACTGCGACAGGCTTCTTGGGTGATTGGAAACAATATACTCCATACTGCCAAGCAGGCGCTGTTACCGGCGGGCCATGTGCTTTGGCTGCAGCTGCTGAATCTAGCGCATTGTTCTCTGCGCTAGTGAAATATCAAAACACCGATGCTGGAATTGTATACAAGTCTTTTGGACCTCTATGTACTCAACCTTTCTATGGCCTAGACTCAACAACCGCTCCATGTCCTGTGACAGACGGTGTTGAACAAGATCTATCAGGCAATAAACTTCCCGGATCTGCAGACCTTAACTATCGTTTAGGTGTGACAAAATTTGTGGATACTTCAGCAGGCACATGGACTGCAAGAGCAGATTATTCTTATAGAGGCGACACTGAGTCAGATACCTTTAATAGAAAAATTGGCCATGTAGATGCGTATTCACAAGTGGACATATCTCTAAGATATCAACCAAACAATGGTGATTGGTTTGTTGGGGCTTACGTTAGAAACTTAAGAGACGACGATCATGTCTATGCATATTATGCGACAGATCCAACCGTTGCTGGTTTCTCTAATGGTGTAGCCATTGATCCAAAAATTATGGGTATTAACTTTGGAATGAATTTCTAGTTAATAATCATTTAGATATAATAAAAGCCCGGATTTTTCCGGGCTTTTTTTTGCGATGAAAATATTTACCAAAAGATTCTACAACACCCTCTCCAAACTGCAGGACAGTTTTCTTGTAGAAAATCGAGAAAACAAAAAAATGTTAGATGTCTATATCAAGATGATTGAAGGCACAGCATCGGATGAAGAGATTAACCTGGCCAACTCTCAATTACAGCAAATACTTAAAAATTTAGGGTTGGGTATTTTAATTATCTTGCCCTTTAGTCCCATCACTTTACCCTTCATTTTTTCAAAAGCTAAAGAGCTGAATATCGACTTGATTCCAAATTGGTATAAGGCTTTAAGTAATGAAGATGATCGTTTAGAATAACCACTGACTAACTTTGGAATATAAAAAAATGAAAACAGCTGTAATCGTAGATAGCGTTAGAACAGGTTTAGCAAAATCACACAGAGGTGGTTTTAATATCACTCGCGCAGATGATATGTTGGCTCACATTATTAATGGCATGCTTGATAGAAACCCTAATTTAGACCCAGCCATGGTTGAAGATATTATTATGGGTTGCGGTAATCCAGAAGGACCTATGGGTCATAATATTGGAAGAAATGCTGCGGTATTATCCAATCTACCCATGACCACAGGCGGCACAACAGTTAATAGGTACTGTTCATCAGGCCTGCAAACAATTTCTATGGCAGCCAGCCAGATTATGGCCGGTTGTTACGATACGATTATTGCCGGTGGCGTCGAGCAAATTACCATGCTTGCAGGACATAACAACATGCATGAATTTGTAAATCCAAAGTTAGCCGAAGAGCACCCTGGCATTTATTACCCAATGGGCATGACTGCTGAAACAGTGGCTAAGAGATACAACGTTTCTAGACAAGCCCAAGATGAGATTGCGTTTGAGAGCCAAAAAAGAACCGCTGCAGCGCAAGAGGCTGGCAAGTTCAATGATGAGATTATTCCTATGGCAACAAAAATGATGCTAATGAATAAAGAAACAGGCGATTCAAAAGAAGTGGATTATGTTGTCGATAAAGATGAGTGCAACAGACCTGGAACCACCATGGAAGCTCTGTCTGGTTTAAAGCCGGTCTTTGATCCAGAAAACGGTACTGTGACTGCAGGCAACTCTTCCCAACTATCAGATGGCGCTTCAGTCACCTTGGTGATGAGCGAAGAGAAAGCCCTTGAGCTTGGTCTAAAACCTTTGGCTTATTTTAGAGGATTTACAACTATGGGTTGTGAGCCAGATGAAATGGGAATCGGCCCAGTCTTCTCAGTGCCTAAGCTTTTAAAATCTCACAACATGAGCGTTGACGATGTTGATTTGTGGGAGCTAAATGAAGCTTTTGCTGTGCAGGTAGCCTACTGTCGTGATCAGCTTGGAATCTCCATGGACAAACTTAATGTTAATGGTGGCTCTATTTCAATTGGACATCCTTTTGGAATGACTGGATCTCGACAAGTGGGACACATCATTCGTGAGCTTCAAAATCAAGACAAGCAATTTGGTGTTGTGACCATGTGTGTTGGCGGCGGAATGGGCGCATCAGGCTTGTTTGAAAGATACCCAAGTTAAGATAAATTCAGAATTCACAATTATTAAGAAGTACCTATCAGGGATAGGTGCTTCTTATTTAAACTCTAATGGCGTTGAGCTTGCAGGCGGCGACGACTGCGCTGTTCTTGCTACCCAAGCTAAGCTCTTAATTAGCACTGATACCTCGGTTGCAGGCATCCATTTCTTAAAATCTATGCAGCCTCATGCCATTGCTTATAGAGCAGTGAGCACGGCTCTAAGCGATATTGCAGCCATGGGCGGCGTGCCCACAGCATTTAATCTTTCTTTGGTCATTCCAACATTTGATCCATCCTGGATGAAGGACTTTAGGAAAGGGCTTATCAAAATATCTAAAGAACATAAAATTCCGCTGATTGGAGGCGATCTAGTGAAAGGCCCATTGCAAATTAGCGTCACGGTTCTTGGTCAGCCTGGTAGGAAGATCCTCTTAAGGTCTGGCGCAAAGCATGGAGATATTTTGTGTCTCTCGGGGGTTCTAGGACAAGCTTATATGGGCCTCAAGGAATTTAAGGCCTCGTCTCTCATTAATGCTCAAACTAAACCCTATCTTTTTCCAAAAGCTCAGTTGGGCTATGCTCAAGCTATAGCTCCTTATGCCACTGCAGCCATTGATGTATCTGATGGCATATTCCAAGATCTATCTCACTTGATTGACCAATCAAATATTGGGTGTGAGCTTGATCTTGAAAAGGTGCCAGTGGCTGATAGCCGCTATCAAAAGCAATGCTTAGAATTTGGAGATGACTATCAATTACTTTTTACGGTCCCTCCTAATAAACTTGCTCTACTGCAAAGCAAGATTAAATCTATGGGTAAAAAATGCCATACTATCGGAGTGATGAAAGGAACAAGACTCAAGATTTTGAATAACCCCTTTAAGACCATTAAAAATTGGGATCATTTTAGATAACATGGAATTTCCAAACCTGCGACATCCTGCTCACCTTTTAGCTACGTGGTTTGGTGTGGGATTACTTAGGCCTGCGCCTGGCACTTGGGGCACCTTAGCGGGTCTTGTGACCTGGTATTTCTTGCCCCAGGCTCATCCTTGGATTTGGCTCATCCTGCCTCTGTTTATTCTCTTATCTTGGTTTGTCTGCGAGCGAGCCAATCAGGCCAGTGACTCTGGAGATCACTCCTCCATTGTGATTGATGAGGTTGCTGGAATATTAGTTACTCTTGCATTTGTTCCACATACTTTATTTGCATATGGCTTAGCTTTTTTCTTATTTAGATTATTTGATATTTGGAAGCCATGGCCTATCTCCTGGGTGGATCAAAATATCAAAGGCGGCTGGGGAATTCTCTTTGATGACTTAATAGCCGGCTTCTTTGCAGGTGCTATAATCTTCACACTTTTTTATTATATTTAATACGCATGACCAATTGCTCATTCAAGGCTCAGTCCAAGCTTCCAACTAAGCATGGCGAATTTACCTTGAGCGCATTTGAAGAAGATAATGGAAAAGAGCATCTCGCACTCACCTTTGGAGACGTAGAAGGTCAAGACGTGGCCTTGTGTCGAGTCCATTCAGAATGTTTAACAGGGGACGCTCTCTTGAGCTTGAGATGCGATTGTGGCCCACAACTCCAAGCAGCGCTGAAGATGATTGCAGAGCATCAATCAGGAATATTGCTTTATCTTAGGCAAGAGGGCAGAGGCATAGGCCTTGTGAATAAGATTAGGGCTTACGCTCTTCAAGACCAAGGCCATGATACCGTGGAAGCCAATGAGTCTCTTGGTTTTGCGGCAGACCTCAGGAATTATCAGATTTGCTCAGACATGTTAAAACACTTTAATATTTCAGCTGTGAATTTACTGACCAACAACCCCAAGAAGGTTCAAGCCTTAGAGGATGCGGGCATCAATGTCGCAAATAGGATGTCTTTGCATGTCGGAGAAAATGATAGCAACAAAGACTACCTAGAAACCAAGCGCGATAAGCTTGGACATTTAACTTAAATAATTCTTTATTTTTAAAAGGATGCTCGGAGCATCAAGCCCTGCCATCTTAATCATCTGTGTTCGAGTTGCGTGTTCTATAAATGCATCGGGAATGCCGCAGATCAAGACCGGAGTTTTAATTGCTTGATGTTGAGACCATTCACTGACAGCCGATCCTGCACCGCCAGCAACTGCTCCGTCTTCAATGGTGACAATCAATGTTTTATTTTTCGAGTGATGCGCTAATAATTCTTCATCCATTGGCTTCACAAAGCGCATATCTAGAAGGGTGGCATTTTGTTCTATAGCCACCTCTTCTGCTATTTCAATAAGGGCACCAAAATTTACAATTAAAACCTCTCCATCTCTTTCATTGATCACTCGCCCTTTTCCAATGGGCAGTGAGTCTAGCTCCTCGCTAATGGTTGCATTTCTTCCTGCGCCGCGAGGATATCTTACTGCTGCAGGGCCCTGATAGTGATAGGCAGACGTTAAGAGCTTTCTCGTTTCATCCTCATCAGATGGGACAGCAATCATCATGTTTGGAATACATCTGAGGTACGTGAGATCATAATTGCCAGAATGCGTCGGACCATCTTCACCTACCAGGCCAGCTCGATCAATTGCAAATAAAACATTTAGGTTCTGCAAGGCCACATCATGAATCAACTGATCATAGGCTCGCTGTAAAAAAGTTGAGTAAATAGCCACCACAGGCTTTTTATTTTCACAGGCCATGCCAGCAGCGAGAGTCACTGCATGCTGCTCTGCAATTGCCACATCAAAAAATCTTTCAGGAAATTCTTGGCTAAATTTAACCAAACCTGATCCCTCCCTCATGGCAGGAGTGATAGCCAGGAGATCTGGATCTACTTTGGCCATATCAACAATCCAATCCCCAAAGACATCTTGATATTTTGGAGCGCTCTTAGAAACGGCCTGTTGATCCAATGGTTGGACCTTGCCAATCGCATGAAATTCAATTCTATCTGCTTCGGCTTCAGCTAAGCCTGCTCCTTTTTTAGTGATAATATGAAGAAACTGCGGGCCATCAAAATCTTTAAGATTGCCAATCACAGCAATCAACTCATTGAGGTTATGGCCATCAATTGGACCAATGTAGTTCAAGCCCAATTCTTCAAAAATACTGCCCGGGGCTACCATGGCCTTCATCTGAGTTTCTACTTTCCTTGCAATATGATGGGCTTGAGGAAGGTTTTCTAAAAAACTTTTCCCACTCTTTCTAATGCCTTTGTATAACTTAGACGCCCAGATTCGAGAGAAGTAATTATTTAAACCTCCAACATTTTCTGAAATCGACATATCATTATCATTAAGAATAATCAGCATATTGGGCTTAATATGGCCTGCATGGGCCAATCCTTCAAATGCCATCCCCGCGGTCATGGCCCCATCGCCAATAACGGCAACAACTTTTTTATCTGAGCCTTGAGACGCAATCGCCATTCCAAGTGCTGCGCTAATCGAGGTGCTCGAATGACCAACACCAAATGCATCAAAGGGGCTTTCTGATCTATTGGGGAAGGGGGCCAGGCCATCTTTTTGACGAATAGAGGTCAGCAGATTCTTCCTTCCTGTAAGAATTTTATGTGGATAAGCTTGATGCCCTACATCCCAAACAATCTTATCTTCGGGCGCGTTGTAAAGGTAATGCAATGCAACGGTGAGCTCAATAACACCCAACCCACCCCCAAGATGACCTCCGCTTTGCCCTACTGAGTATAAAAGGTGGGCCCTGACATCGTCTGCAAGCGACTGCAATTGAATGCTCGAGAGGTTTTTTATATCACTAGGTACATCAATTTTGTCTAGAGTGGGAGTCTCCGGAATGTCTGATGGGATGCTTGTAAAAATTTTCATTTCTTTCTTAATGCGATCTAGCAACCATGTAATGTGCCAACTCTATTAAATGCCTTGCTTGCGATTCGGTAAAGGTTTGATTTATTCTATCAGTGCACCAGGCCAATAATTCACCAGCTCTTCTCTCTGATTCAACCACTCCAAATACGCTGACATACGTCATCTTTTGATTTTCGATATCAGATGCATTGCTCTTGCCCAGCGTTTCTGAATCTGAAGAGGCCTCAAGAACATCATCCATGATTTGAAATGCCAGTCCTAATTTTTCTCCCAATTCATATAGCAGCGAATAGGGCGCTAAGCTTTGATTCTCGTCAAGATGAGGCATGGTTAACGCTACTTGAATTAACTTTGCGGTCTTGAGAGTGTGAATCGTTTCTATGTCATGAAATTTTTTGTGTTCCGCATCCAAGTCAAACTGCTGGCCTAGCACCATGCCTTGATGACCACAGGCAACAGCTAAAGACTTGATAATCTCAATCTTATGTTTGTCTTGAATATGAGCGGATGATGCTATGACTTCAAATGCCAGAGCCTGCAGAGCATCTCCTGCCAAGATAGACGTAGCCTCGTTAAACACTATGTGATTAGAAGCTTGGCCTCTTCTCATATCGTCGTTATCCATTGCTGGTAAATCATCATGTATTAACGAATAAGTATGCATGAGCTCAATGCTAGCAGCCATGTCCACCAAAGCTAGATCAGACAGGCGCCCAGTTAATTGGCCTGATGCAAAAATCAAACCTGATCGAATATATTTGCTATCGGCCAAAGCAGAATACTTCATTGATAAAGTTACCTGATCCTTGCCTTCAAGCAGAGAAGCCATTTTATGGAAGACCTTATCCTTGCACTCAGATAAAAAGGTTGATGACATGAGAGAGGGTTAGCTTTCTAGATCAATCGTCTCGCCATTACCCAAAAGTTTTTTTACTTTTAGCTCGGCTTCAGACAGCTGTTTCTGGCATTCTTTAACCAGGCCAATGCCTTCTTCAAAAGATTTAACACTATCCTCTAAGTTGATATCCCCGCCCTCAAGCTTTCTAACTATTTGCTCAAGCTTCTCTAGAGAAGCTTCAAAATTTACTGTGTCTTTTTTTGTCATTTCTTATTGTAACTTATGCTGTTTTGATCATCACTTAACTTCAGTCGCAAATGAAGGAAACTTTTTTGCTAACCATGCTCTGATTCTTGAGGGCAGTATTAATGCAGCTGGCGTAAAAATTAAAGTCAGAACGGTGCTGAAGGCCAAGCCGAACACAATAGATGACGCTAGATTTTGCCACCAACCAACCACTCTACTGCCCACAACAATCTCTCTGCCAAGCACATCAATACTCAACCCAATCGCCAAAGGCAATAACCCGAAAATAGTGGTTGCAGTAGTTAAGAGGATGGGTCTCAATCGCTGTTTGCAGGTTTTGATAATTACATCTTCGCGAGATAGATGTGCAAACTCTTCTTTTAAACGATTGAAGGTATCAATTAACACTATATTGTTATTGACCACAATTCCCGACAGGGCAACAACTGCGATCCCAGTCATGGTTGTGCTAAAAGGCTTGCCTACAATTAACAGACCTATTAACACCCCAACCACCGACATGAAGACCGCGCTCAGGACTAAGGCTGATTGATAAAAACTATTAAATTGGGTGACCAGAAGTATGAGCATTAATGACAGTGCGGATATTGCCGCTAGGCCAAGAAATTGGGTCACTTCTTCGGTCTCTTCTTGCATGCCTCTAAATTGAGTGATAATTCCTTCGCCAAAATTTTGAGTTTCCAGCCATGCAGTCATTTCTTCAACTTTATCTGATACTAAATATTTTGATGACTCAGTGGCAACACCAATTTCATGAAAAAATTTACCATTTCTTCTAACCACTGACTGACGGTTTTGAACTGGCAATAATTCTACAAAGGTGCTGATAGGAATAAGCCCATTGATCGAATTAACCTTGAGATCCTCTATCCCGCTCAGAGATCTCAGTTGTGAGCCAAACCTTGCTCTGATTTCAATCTCGTCCTTTGAATCATCTGGCCTGTATTCTCCGACCTTGAATCCATTGGTTAGCATTTGCACCAATGCTCCAATATCCCCAATGCTGACTCCAAGCTGAGCTGCACGTTGCTTATCCACCTCAACCTTCCATTCGATCAAAGGATGCGGCAGACTGGATCTAATGTTTGTTAAACCGACGACATCATTTGTCATATAGTCTTCTATCAACTCAGCAGCCTTTGCAACGCCTTGTTCGTTGTCACCAAAAATTCCCAATTCAATTGGAGAACTAAATGAGGGCCCGCCTTCTTCCGGTGTAATTTCGACAATGAGCCCAGGTATATTGGAGGTAGCCTGTTGAACACGTCGAATAATCTCTGCGCCTTTTACAGCTCTTTGACTGGAGTCAACGACCTCTAAAAATCCACGAGACACAGCATCGCCACCTGAATTAAACCATTGTGAACCTGTGGTTAAATAAAGATTTTCTATGCCTTGAATTTTTAAAATCTCAGCTTCCACCGTTTCCATGATCTTTTTCGCCTCAAGAGAAGAAAAATTTCCCCTACCTCTAATTGAAATTTTTGCAGCCACAGGATCAACATCAGCAAAATAAATCGTTCCTTTGCCAAAATTGCCATACATGGCGTAGCCAAAAAACCATAAAAGCATTAATACAGCAATGACAGTCTCCCCAGGATTGGCAACAAATTTTTTGAGCCACTTGCCATAGAAGTTAGAGATTTTGTCAAAGATAATCTCTCCGGTCTGTTCATTTTCTCCTGATACAAGAGTTGAACGTCTTTGACCAAAGATTGATCCTACTACAGGGGTTACCACCATCGCATAAACAAGTGATGCGCTTAGGACAATAAATACTGTTACTGGCAGATATCTCATAAATTGACCTGTAAAGCCTGGCCAAAAAATGAGAGGGGTGAAAGCAGCAATAGTAGTCGCGGTCGAAGATAAGATTGGATAAAACATTCTTTTTGACGCTAATCTATAAGCCTCCAATCTATTCAATCCCTCAGAAATTTTTCTATCAGCGTATTCCGTGACAACAATTGCACCATCTATCAACATCCCAAGACCTAGCAAAAGACCCATCATGACCAGAAAATTAAATTCAATATTGGCGAGCCGTAAAATAATGAAAGTCAAAAGAAAGCAGAAGGGTATAGAAAGGCCAACAAGCAATCCCACTCGAACGCCCATGCTAGCGATGACTAAAATCATGACCAAGAAAATGGCTGTAATAATATTTCCTTCTAGCTCAGAAATCATGACCTCCGCCCAGACCGTTTCATCATTAGTTCTTACAATAGAAAGATTTGGAGGCAGAGTTTTTTCAAACTCCTCTTTGACTGCCAAAATGTGATTCTTGGCATCAATGGCATTGGCGCCAACTCTGAGTTTAATTTCAAGTGTTACAGCATCCTCGCCATTCACTTTTGCAAAAGAAGAAAAATCTTTAAATGTTCTTCTAATCTCCCCTATATCACTCAAGGTAACTACCGCATCCTCGGTAACCTTGATTGGGATGTTGTATACATCCTCAGCAGATTCAAAAATACTAGGAACTTCAATATTAAATTTTCCAGCGCCAGTGTCTTGAGCCCCGCCTGGGATAATTACATTATTATTTGAGATAGCAGTGTAGAGTTGTCTTAAGGTAATTCCATAAGTTTCCATTTTTGACTTATCAATAATTCCTTCTAATACCTCTTCTGGTGCGCCCTCCAGGTCTGCCGAGAGGACTTCGCTGATGGCTTCAAGTCGATCTTGTAACTCCCTGGCAATAAAGACCTTTTGTCTGAGGGAGACAGATCCCACGAGACTAATATTCATTACAGGGAACATCGCAAAAGAGTATTCACGAATTTGAGGGTCTTCGGCTTCTCTTGGAAGCTTGAATTTCACCTCTTCTACGGCTTGTTTAATATCTTTGAGAGCTGTATCTATATCATATCCGACCTCAAATTCCGCCACAATTCTGGCAAAACTTAGGCGAGCAGAGGAGGATAATTCCTTGATTCCTGGAACACTTCTTAGTCTATTTTCTAGCGGCCTAGCAATCAATCTTGAGGCATCTCCAGGAGAGGCTCCATCTAGAAATACAGAAACACTCACCAAAGGAAGTTGCACATTAGGATCAGATGCCACCGGCATGACTGATCTTGCGTAGGAGCCTGCAATGATAACCACCAATGCCAAAGCCAGGGTAGTTCTTGCTTTCGATAAAGCAAAATCTACTATTTTGGTCATATCGTAGTCAGCTCAGTGACTTGAACATTCTGACCATTCTCTACAAACCCTTGGCCAAGAACTATGATTTTTGTGAGGTTGGGTATCCCCGTCACCCAGACACCATCTTGTGTATCCTCGATAATTTTTATAGGTATGAATTGAACAGCATTATCATCATCTACCGCCCTGATCCCTATAATCCCATCATCAGAAAGGAGCAGAATAGATGGCGATATTTTGTGAGCAAGAATTTCATTGGTTATGATATGCATGGTTCCGGTGATGCCATCGCGAATTAATCCACTTGAATTTTTAATCTGGGCTTCTACCCTAAAGCTTCTTGTAGATGGTGTGGCGCTTTTTGAAACAAAGCTCAGATTACTTGAAATACTCTCGCCTGTTACAAGCTCAATGAGAACCTTCTGCCCTTTGATAACTTGTTGAATTTCCGCTTCTGGCACTTCTGCTATGAAGGTAATGGGATCTAATTCAATAATGACAGCACAGGTCTCTCCACGATTGAGCAAATTTCCAGGCTTCACAATTTTTTCTATAAACCCACTAAACGGAGCCTTAACCTCAGTTCTATTCAGCTCGACCACGCCCAATCTGCATAACACCTGATCTTTCGCTACCCATTGACCTTGAGTCACGTTATTTGGCATCACTTCACCTGAAGTTTTAGCCATCACTCTGACTCTTTTTTCAGAAATAGCGGCTGCATTCAAGGTAATAGTAGGTGCCATCAAGGCTGCCTCACTAATAGAAATCACCACAGATGAAACGACCTTAAGTTTTTTTTCATCCTTGGTGTCCTCTGCAATAAATTGCCCTGAGATCATCCATATGATGATAGGAACAAGTATGTATAACGAAATTCTTAAGTTTTTTGACATAGTTTTTAAATTCATAAATCTTTTAGCAGAGTGACCATCTTTGACCCAATAAAGTCATTATAGTTTAGTAATATTGCAAATATTATTTTTTACAAGCTCGTCTAAATTCAAATAATAGACTATGTTAGCACCGTCAACATAGAATGTATAAATTAAAGGTTGTGCTTTGCTCTTAAGCTTTTTAGTAACTCCAGATCTAAAGGCTCTTTTTTTTCCGCAGGCTTCATCAGCGCGATTTCAAATGATTTGCCTGCATGCATTTCTTTAGCAAGACGCCAATAGATTTTGGAGAACATTTTCAAGGCTTGCTGATTATTTGCTGAGGAATTGATCAAATCCCAACCCACCTCTTTAGCTGCCCAGTAAATAATTGGAGTCGTCCAGAGAAATTCTTGTCTTGGCGCCGATGATTTTTGCGCCTCTATAAAAGCTTCTTGCGCATTAGGAAGATTGATTATGCCCATTGAGTCTTCACAGGCTCGGAGTATTTCAGTTAAGGTTGGAAGATATTCATTGGTTTGTATAACGATCTCTACCGCACTATCAATACATGCAGCAGGGTACTTTTTTAAGCTCTCGGCCCAGAGCCGCTTGGCTTCTCGTAGCCGCTCATCGGAGCCAAAGACCTTATAAAATTGATAGTGATAGGATAATTCTATTTTTAAAAATAAATTATCTATTGCCTCAATAAATTGCTGTCTTTCAGAATTTGAGATTTTCAGCCCAGGCTCCATCTTTCGTTCTTTCTTTGAATTCTTGTGAAAATTCTCCTGGCTCATTATGTCTGTTAGTTTTTTTATCATTTTTTTCTTCGTAAGATCCAATCAATTCTTTTCGCTTTACAAAATCTACAAATTTAGAATTCCATGATCGCAAAGCTGTACCATTCTCTTTCCAGTACAGTATAAACTCCTTCAGGTGTTTCAAAGCATCTGCCTTAGAGACATGAGCTAATTCCAAGATATCAAAGACATCAGAAGAAGGACCCCAATCATCATGGATGCATACCGGCAAACCTTTATTTCCGGAGTTTTCTTTGACCCATTCTCGCCTCATAAAATCAACAAATAATACATTCCAATTATCCCTTAATTGATTCTTTTCTAACCAGTACATCTTAAATTCATTAATCTTATTATTAATAAAACTTTTAGTGACCCCTCCCATATTTAGGACCTCATATGCCTGAGTGGAGGGTAGCCAACTATTTTCTAGCTTTCTTCTGCCTGCAGACACATTGGCGCTTGGCAATTTTAGTTTATAAACTTGTGCCTGTTGATCTGGTTGATTTTGCGCGTGAGTGGCAGGCGTCAGAAGTTTCAAGTTAATTAATCGCTTAATATTGCTTAGAATCGTTTCCGGCTCCAGAAAAACTAAACTACTTTGAAGCGCCTGTGCAATCTCTTGTGCAGACATATGCTGGGTATCCACTTCTTTTGCAGCCGATAACACTACCGCACATTCTATTCCCAAAGTTTCAGCCTCTTGAGTGGAAAATGTAAAATGCTCTTTGCTCAATTATCCTCGCCTCTGTTGAACGGCTTCACTCATGCGTTGAAGGCATTCCAGAGTATCAGACCAATTCATGCAAGCATCTGTGATGCTTTGCCCGTAAGTTAGATTATCTGTAATTTTCTGGTTTCCCTCAACCAAATGACTTTCAAGCATCAGCCCTCTTAGAGCGCCATTTCCTTGGGAAATTTGTAATGCTAAATTTTCCACCACATCTTTTTGTTTTTTAAAGTCTTTCTGGCTATTACCATGACTTGCATCCACCATAATTGACTCATTCACATCGGCCTCGGTTAATGCCGCTAAGGTTTTTTGAATCGCATGCTCATTAAAATTAGGCTCTTTGCCACCTCTTAAAATGATATGAGCATCTGAATTGCCGGATGTTTTATAGATAGAAACTCTCCCATCTTTGGTGTTAGAAAAAAATACATGGGGGTGATTTGCGGCTTGAACCCCATCAATGGCTGGCTTCAATGCACCGGTTGTTCCATTTTTTATTCCTATTGGGCATGATATTCCAGAGGCAAGCTCTCTGTGAGATTGACTTTCAGCTGTTCGAGCTCCAATAGCGCCCCAAGAAATTAAATCAGCGACATATTGGGGCGAAATAGGGTCTAAAAATTCAGTGCCTACTGGCAATCCAATCTCCGTGATTTCTTTTAAGATTTCTCTAGCCAGCATCAAGCCCTTGTTAGCCTTATAGCTCTCATCCATATCTGGGTCGTTAATTAAACCTTTCCAACCGACCGTTGTTCTTGGTTTTTCAAAATATACGCGCATGACAATCAAAAGAGTTGATTGAAAATCTTCTTTAGCTTTGAGCAATAAATTGGCATATTCAATTGCAGATTTCTTGTCATGAATGGAACATGGGCCGCAAACAACGATAATACGGTCATCTTTTCCATGAAGCACTTGGCTGATTTCATGTCTTGTGCCATAGACCAGCTTCGCAATCTCTTCTGTCACCGGGTGCGCTGCGATAACCTCATTCGGAGTGATTAACTCAAATTTTTCTACAATCCTAGTATTGTCTGTGTGATATATAGATTCCATAATAAGAAATCTTAATTGAATTAAATAAAAAAAGTAGCGTTTAGACGATCAAGTTGATATTTATTTATATCTTCTGAGAAGGCTTTAAATCAACATTATTCTTCGAAATCACAAGATGTTGTGTTAAAAAGAGCTTACAATGACACTATCTTGTATATATTGAAGTTATGAAGGCTCAAGCTCAACTAGAATTCCCTCTTTTCAAAGGGGAGGCTCTGACTCAGTTACCTGAAGATCTTTTCATCCCACCCGAGGCACTAGAAATTTATTTAGAAGATTTTTCTGGCCCGATGGATGTTTTGCTTTACCTGATCCAAAAAAAAGATATAGATATTTTAGACCTCGATCTTTCAGAGATTACAGGCCAATACATTCAATACATTGAGTTAATGGACACATTAAAAATTGAATTAGCTGCAGATTATCTTGTGATGGCGGCAACGCTTGCTCAAATCAAATCCAGAATGTTAATTCCTCAGGCAGAGGAAGAAGAGGAGGAGCAAGATCCTCGATCAGAGCTCATCAGACGATTGCAAGAATACCAAAGGTTCAGATCAGCATCGGAGTCTATCTCAAATCTTCCGAGGGTAGATAGAGATTTTTTTATAGCGTCTGCCGCTCTACCAACATTTAAAGAGCAAAGCCCTGCAATAGAAATTAGCGCCATTGAGCTTGCAGAAGTTTTTCATGAAGCATCCACTAGGCCAAAATTTTCTGCGCATCATGAAATAATGTTTGAAGAACTTTCAACACAGGACAGAATCGCATTAATCCTCTCAATCTTAAATAAATATAATGTCATTCAGTTCTTTCAAACCTATCAAAAACAGGAGGGCAAGCAGGGGGTTGTTGTATCGTTGCTCGCATCTCTTGATCTTGCTAAAGATGGACATGTTGAGCTTATTCAAAACGAAGATTCTAATCAGCTTTACATTAAATCTACCAACCGAGGGTTTCATTAAAAAATGCATATGTCAGAAAACTTAACCAATATCGTTGAATCAATTTTATTTGGAGCAGGCAGGCCTATGCGATTATCTGAGATAAGGACTCTGTTGAGCACTCAGAATATTGAAGCCGAGCTACCAAACATTAAGATCGCAATGAATGCCTTAGAGGATCGCTATGCAACCAGTGCCCTTGAGATAAAGGAAGTTGCTTCTGGATATCGCCTACAAATTAGAAATGAATATGGCGATTTTCTTTATCCTTTATGGAATGATAATTCTAATAGGCTTTCCAAAGCATTAATGGAAACAATTTCAATCATTGCATACAAACAGCCTGTGACGCGAGGAGACATTGAAGATGTTCGCGGTGTGAGCGTTAGCAGCCAAATTATTAGATCATTGTTAGATAGAGAGTGGATTAAAGCTGCTGGATACAGAGATGTTCCTGGCAGACCAACCCTGTATGAGACCACGAAGGTATTTTTAAATGACTTGAACCTAAAGACATTAAATGATTTGCCTCCTTTGCCAGAGGCTCTTCCAGCCGAAGAAGCATTGGATAAACTAGAAGTAGGTTAGACCATGCTGCGATTGCAGAAATTCTTAGCTCAGGCTGGTTTAGGCTCTAGGCGTTTTTGCGAGCAACTGATCAAGGACGGCAAAGTTCTGGTGAATGGCAAGGTGGCTGAGCTGGGCTCAAAGGTTTCAGCGTCTGACGAAGTGACCCACGCAGGAAAAAAAATAGTCTTAAAAACAGCAGATTTAAAAGTTATCATGCTGAATAAGCCACCCGGTGTTTTGTCTGCCAGGAAAGACGAGAAAAAAATAAAGTTAGTTTTTGATTTTCTACCCAAAACTCACAATGAGCCTGATTGGATTGCAGTGGGCAGGCTGGATATTAATACCGCTGGGTTAATGCTTTTTACAAACAGTGGAACATTGGCCCATCAATTAATGCATCCATCGTTCGAGATTGATCGAGAATATCTGGTTCGGGCGAGAGGCAATTTTGATGAGCAAAAGAAAAAAAATATGCTTGCAGGTGTAACGATTCAAGATAAAATTTACAAATTCTCTGACATAGTGCCCGGGGAAAAACAAAGTTCTAATCAGTGGTTTTCGGTGTGCATGCTAACAGGTAAAAATAGAGAGGTCAGACAACTCTTTGAATCTCAAGATCTAGAAGTAAGCCGTTTAAAAAGAGTGCGAATAGGACCAATTTTTTTACCATCCACGTTGAGAGAGGGCGCATGCGTCAACCTCACGGAAACTCAGATAAAAGAGCTACAAGATTACGGTAAGTAAAAAGGCTTAACTACAGTCAATATTTCAAAAAATAAAAAGTCAGAGAGCCTGTCCAGGTTTATGGGGCACTCGCTATCTCAGATAGCTCAGAAAATTCAAAATAATTTTTTTCTGCAAGCGAGCTGTCTGATGAAAAAAACCATAAATAGCAAGTCACCAGATCATTTGCAGATTTGAGGGTCCTAGGGTCTTCAGCAGGATAGGCTGATGCTCGCATATTGGTTCTAGTTTTTCCTGGATCAAAGTTAAATACTTTAATTTTGGATGTTGTTTCAAGTTCGTTAGCAAAAATCTCTGCTAAGCCCTTAATACCAAATTTTGAAACTGAATAAGCGCCCCAAAAACCTTTCCCAACATTCGCCACGCCAGATGATGTAAAAATCAGCCTGGGCATGAGCGCGCCTTCTAACATTACCTTTAATGTTTTAGAGAGGATAAAGGGAGCCCTTAAATTCACTTTCATGACTGTATCCCAGGTTGAGAGATCGTAGTCTACAAGGGAGGACATAGTTCCGAGTATTGCGGCGTTATGTATGATTCCATCTAGCGCCTCAAACTCTTGGCTAATTGCAACTAATATTTCTTGTGCAGATTCGTTGCTGAGGAGCGCTAGGTCAGCTTCTAGTATGAGATGTTTCTGAGAGGGATGTGATTGATCGAGCTGATCATAAACTCTATCAAGCTTGTCGGAGTTCCTTCCAAGCAAAATAATGTTGGCCCCTAGTTTTGAGAACTCTAGAGCTAATGCCTTACCTATTCCATCTGAAGAGCCTGTAATTAATATGGTTTTATTGAATACGCTCATTTTTATAACCCTTGAATTAGTGCGGTTAAGTCGCTGGGATGACTGGCTCCTAAAATATTACTATCATGGTCACTAGCCTCAAGGGAGTAGCCAAAGTAACAGGCAATGACTTGCGCTCTAGCATTAAGCCCGGCTTGAAGATCCTTGATATGATCTCCTACATATACGCACTCTTCAGGCTGTATGTTTAAATCCTTACAACCTTTTAATATTCCTTCGGGGTCGGGCTTAATTGCTGACAAGTGATCAGGGCAGATTAGTGTCTGACAATGTTTAAAGGCAGGCTCATTCTCTATGATGGGCTGGGCAAAAATTAAGGGCTTATTTGTAACTACCCCGAAAGGAATATTCATATGTTGAAGAGAATTTAGCACATCGGATATGCCTGGAAATGCACCCCCGTAAACCAATGAATTTTTGGCATATTCAACCAGCAGCTCTTCTCGCAAGCTTGCACAATCCTCATGAGTCTCCTCAATACCAAAACCCAAACTGACTAATTTCCAGCTTCCATCCGAGACATGACTTCTAATAATTTCTGGATCCAGGGCCGGCCTATGATGTTTGCGCAATAAATTATTTAAACTCACAATAAAATCTGGGGCCGAATCCAAAAGAGTGCCATCTAAATCAAATAAAACTCCTTTAGGCATCTTTTAATCCATGCATCATATAGTTGACCCCTAGGTCGTTATTTAAATGGGCTGTATGAAAAATTGGGTTATAAAACATGCCTTTGCTTTCTTTTAAATGAATCCCAGCTGACCGCATATATTTTTCTAATTCAGCTGGTTTAATAAATTTACTCCATTCATGAGTGCCCTTGGGAAGGATATTAAACAGATACTCAGCCCCGAGGATGGCGGTAACAAAAGACCTAGGATTTCTGTTAAGTGTTGATAAAAACATTTGACCACCAGGTTTTAAAAGTTGCGAGCATGCCTTAATCAGCTGCCCAGGATCTGGAACATGCTCGATGACCTCAAGACATGCAACCACATCAAAAGATTCTGGCTCTTGCATCGCAAGCTCCTCTGCTGTGATCATTTGATAAGCAATGTCTTTTCCTGCGCTTTCAGCATGAAGCTTGGCAACCTTGATATTTGCCTCGGTGACATCAATGGCAGTCACAGTAGCCCCTTTTGAATCCAGCGCTTCTGCCAGTAAGCCACCACCGCAGCCTACGTCCAAGACTCTCAGGCCATCTAGAGGAGCTGCCTGATTAATGTAATTTGCTCTTAGAGGATTGATGACATGCAGTGGCTTAAAGTCTCCGGTAGGATCCCACCAACTCTCAGCAATGGCTGCAAACTTATTTACCTCATTTTGATCAACGTTACTTGTCATAATTTAATTTTTTTCCAAAGTGGAAGATTACATCATTGCATGTAAAAATAGGAAATATTTATCTTTACTAGCATTTTATGATGTCAAAAAATCCCGTAGCAATTGTAACCGGAGGCAGTCGAGGGATCGGGGCGGCCACCGCCAAGCTTCTTTCTTCCACTGGCTGGAATGTGATCATTACCTGCTCCTCTTCCATTGAGCAGGCAGAAGATATTGCATTGAAATGTTCAGAGCAGAGCTCGGAGGTTATAGCCCTGAAAGCAGATGTTGCTAAGGATGAAGATTGCCTCTTGGCAGTCAACACTGCAATTAAAACATGGGGCAGACTAGACGCCCTAGTCAATAACGCAGGCACCACAAAATTTGCCTGGGATCATGGCGATCTCGCCGCTGTTAGTTCTGAGGATTTTCATGAGATTTATTCAGTCAATGTTATTGGCCCCTTTCAAATGGCTAGAGCTGCAAAAGAGCATCTGTTAAAAAGTCAGAACCCGAGCATTGTTAATATTTCTTCTATTGCAGGCATCAAAGGTATTGGTAGCTCTATTGCGTATGCCTCTTCTAAAGGAGCTCTTAATACCATGACTTTATCTATGGCTAGAAATCTTGGTCCCATCAGAGTTAATGCTGTTTGCCCTGGTTTTATAGAGGGCGATTGGTTGAAAAATGGCATGGGCGAAGAGAGATACGAGGCAACAAAAACGCACATTCAAAATACAGCGCCGCTAGGCAAAGCCTGCTCTCCTGAATCTATTGCAGAAGTTATCGTAGGTTTGATTGAGAAAAGTGAGCTAGTAACAGGGCAATTAATAACGGTGGATGGCGGCGTTAGTTTAAATTTATAATCCTTCATATTGAATAAATATGAAGCTTAACTACATTTTATTGCTCTAAAAAACACTGCTCTTAAAGCACCCCTCAAATTTGTTGACAATTGATATGAAATCAACTGCAATGAACTACAAACATTAAGGCTTAAAAAATTTATGATTATTGCGGCATTAAAATCTCCCGATGCTACAGACCTTCGCTCTGTAATTCACCCTGAGACAGTAACTAGGTTGCTGGCCTTAGAGGGATCCAGCATGATCTTCGAAAGCGGGATTGGGGAAGACATCAATGTCTCAGATGATAGTTTAATTGCCCTTGGTCTTCAGGCAGTCTCAAGGGATGATTGTTTATCCCAAGGCAACTTAATTATTACCCCATCGCCGCTCACCCCGGTTGAGATTGAGAAGATTCAACCATGCTCTACCGTTATTGGTATGTTGAATCCATTTTATGCTCAGGATGAATTGAAGGCTTTGGCAGAGGCTAAATTAAATGCTGTCAGCATGGAATTTATTCCAAGAATTTCAAGAGCTCAAAAAATGGACGTCTTAAGCTCTCAAGCGAATCTTGCCGGGTATGCAGCAGTGCTAGAAGCTGCTCAACACCTAAGCTCGGCTCTTCCAATGATGATGACGGCCGCAGGAACGCTAAAGCCCGCGCGAGTATTTGTTATTGGTGTTGGCGTGGCTGGACTTCAAGCCATTGCAACCGCAAAAAGACTTGGCGCAAGGGTCGAAGCATTTGATACAAGAGACGTAGTGGAGGAACAAGTTAAATCCTTGGGCGCAAAATTTGTAAAAATTAATCTAGGTGAGACCGGTCAAACCGATCAAGGTTACGCAAAAGAGCTAACCCCAGAACAAATTGCAAAGCAGAAAGAGTTACAAAGTTTGGTGTGCGCAAGATCAGACATCGTCATTACCACTGCCCAGATTTTTGGCAGGCCAGCACCAAGAATTATAGACTTCGATACCATCAAGCAAATGAAACCTGGAAGCGTTATTCTTGATATGGCAGTTGAAACTGGTGGAAATGTTGAAGGCTCAAAAATTGATGAGGTGGTTGAGATCAATGGCGTCAAAGTTGTTGGGGTTTCAAATTTATCTTCAAGAGTTGCCAGCCATGCATCTTTCGCCTTATCTAATAATATTATTAATTGGATCACGGATTTTTATCATCCAGAGTCCAAGTCTATCCATTTTAATTTTGAGGATGAAGTGATTCAAAGTAGCGTGCTGGTATTTGCTGGCGAAATTATGAACGAGAGGTTTGCATAATGGAAATGTATATTTTATTGGGATTTGTATTGCTGCTCTCGATTTTTCTTGGGCTCGAGCTTATCGCTAAAGTGCCAAGTACACTTCATACCCCTTTGATGTCTGGTGCCAATGCTATTTCTGGCATTGCGCTTGTTGGGGCCTTAATGCTCTCAGCAGAAGGCGATACCCAGAACTTCTTGGCCTTTGGGGCTATTCTCTTTGCTTCCATCAATGTATTTGGTGGCTACCTAGTAACCAATCGAATGCTCAGCATGTTTAAAAAGAAATAAACTTATGGAACTTTTCACTAATATCTCAGCGATACAAAACCTCGTCTATATAGGCTCTTCAGTTCTTTTCATACTAGGCATTAAGATGCTTGGAAAGGAAGCTACAGCCGTCAGGGGTAATTATTTTTCTGCCTTAGCAATGTTTTCTGCTGTTGCTATTACATGCCTCAGTTTAGAGATAGATTACAAGATCATCGTTGCTGGAGTTTTATTGGGTGGCTTAATTGGTTCCATCATTGCCATCAAGGTGAAGATGACTGCCATTCCAGAAATGGTTGCTCTATTCAATGGCTTTGGCGGCCTGGCAACTTTTTTGATTGCTTGGTCTCAGTTTAATGTTCCAGACAACAGTTTATTTCAGCATGCATTGATTATGCTTACTGTTTACATAGGAGGCATAACATTTTCGGGTTCATTGGTGGCTTATGGAAAATTGTCTGAGCGCTTAAAGCTAGGCAAAGGATCGTGGATTACCAACATACTGATTTCATTTTTTTATTTAAGCCTGCCAGCATTGGTGTATGTAATTTTTGAGCCATCTATCTCAACAGTGTTGCCTGCAGTGCCTTCATATTTCTTATTCTTTTTGGCGCTCACCATGCTCGCTGGTCTAGGTTTTGTTACACCGATTGGTGGCGGCGATATGCCAGTGGTGATTTCTCTTTTAAATTCTTTATCAGGTATAGCCGCAGCTTTTGCTGGCCTCTTACTTTTAAACAATGTGCTCATTGTGGCTGGCTCCCTTGTTGGGGCGAGCGGACTCATTCTTACTGTCATTATGGCTAAGGCCATGAACAGAACCATTGGCAATGTTCTTTTTGTTGGCTATGCATCCGCCACCCAATCCACAGGCTCAGTTGAGCAAGGCGAGGTTAAGCCTATTACAGCAGATGATGCTTACTTAATCTTGGAAAATGCCTCATCTGTTCTCATTGTTCCAGGTTACGGAATGGCCGTTGCACAGGCTCAACACGTTGTAAGAGAACTGGGCGAGCTGTTAGAGGAGAATGGCACAGATGTTAAGTATGGGATCCATCCTGTGGCAGGAAGAATGCCTGGGCATATGAATGTCTTGCTTGCCGAAGCAAACGTCTCCTATGACCTCTTAGCAGAGCCTGATGATGTTAATCCAGTCATGAGCTCAATAGACGTTGCAATAGTTATTGGAGCCAATGATGTGGTCAACCCATCGGCGACCGAAGAAGAAGGCAGTCCGATTTATGGGATGCCTATCATTGAAGTGCATAATGCTAAAACTGTTTTTGTTCTCAAAAGGTCTATGTCTTCTGGGTTTGCAGGCGTTCAAAATCCTTTATTTTTTAGAGAAAATACTCGAATGTTATTTGGTGATGCCAAGGAGTCAATTGGCTTAGTTGTATCCGAATTTAAAGACTAAAAACCTCTCTAAGTATGGTAAAATTTCACTAGAAATAGGGAAGTTTCCTATATATAAAAAATAACATTTCTAGGCTTTAAACATGACTGATTTTGCAAAAGAAATCCTACCAATTAATATCGAAGATGAGCTCAAGCAATCTTTCCTAAGTTATGCATACAGCGTTATTCATAGCAGGGCTTTGCCAGATGTAAGAGACGGTCTTAAACCAGTCCATAGACGAATTCTCTTTGCGATGCACATTCTTAGAAATACTTACAAACAGCCATACAAGAAATCTGCAAGAGTTGTTGGCGATGTGATTGGAAAATACCATCCCCATGGAGATTCTGCCGTTTACGAAGCAATGGTCAGGATGGCGCAAGATTTTTCGATGAGGTATATGTTGGTTGAGGGGCAAGGTAACTTTGGCTCAATAGATGGTGATTCGCCTGCAGCGATGAGATACACAGAAGTTAGAATGGCCAAAATTACAGACATGATTCTAAATGATCTAGATAAAGAGACTGTCAGTTTTTCACCAAATTATGATGGGAGCGAACAAATCCCAGACGTTTTGCCAACTAGAATCCCAGCACTTTTGGTGAATGGTTCATCTGGTATTGCAGTGGGCATGGCAACAAATGTTCCACCTCATAACTTAACGGAAGTGCTGAATGCGTGCTTGCTGTTGCTTGATAACCCAAGCGCAAGCATCGATGACATTATTCAAATTATTACTGGTCCTGATTTTCCTACAGGCGGAACAATTGATGGGCGTGCAGGAATTTATCAAGGTTATAAAACCGGACGCGGCATTGTCCATGTTCGTGGCAAAACATCGGTTGAAGTTGATAGCTCTGGTAGAAGCGCTTTAATTATCAATGAAGTCCCTTACATGGTTAACAAAGCCAGGATGTTAGAGCGAATTGCAGAGATGGTGAAGGACAAGAAAATCGATGGGATTAGTGAGATTAGAGACGAGTCTGACAAGGATGGGCTTAGGGTAGTTATAGAGGTGAAGCGCGGTGAGTCTGTTGAGGTGCTAGAAAATAATCTATTTGCACAGTCGCAATTAGAATCCTCCTTTGGAATCAACATGACTGTTCTTGTGGACGGCCATCCTCGGGTTTTAAATATTAAAGAGGTCTTAGAGGAATTCATCAAACATCGCCATGATGTTGTCATCAAAAGAACCCAGTTTGATTTAAGGAAAGCCAAAGAACGAGGTCATATTGTTGAGGGTTTGATGGTGGCCATTGCAAACATTGATTCCATTATCACCATCATTAAAAAATCTAAAGATCCTAAAGTTGCTGCGGTTGAATTATGCAAACAATCATGGAAAGCAGGTCCGATAGAGGCGATTCTCAAAAAAGCTGGTGAGGATGCTTGTAGACCTAAAGGCTTATCTAAGGAATATGGCATTCAAGGCAAAAATTATAAATTATCACCAGATCAGGCTAAATCTATCCTTGAATTAAGGCTGGCTCGTCTAACAGGCTTAGAGCAAGACAATCTTTCATCTGAGTTTAATGAAATTCTAGCAACTATCCTAGAATTACAAAAAATACTTGATGACAAGGCAACACTTTTGACGTTAATTAAAGATGAGCTAATCGAGGTAAGGGAGACTTTTGGGGATGAAAGGAAAACCAATATCAATGATACTCGCCATGATATCTCAAATGAAGATTTGATTCCCGAGGAGACTCGAGTGCTCACTCTGTCAAGAAGTGGCTATGCTAAAACACAGCCCCTAGATGAATACCGAGAGCAAAGAAGAGGCGGGGTTGGTAAGGCTGGAGCCTCGGTTAAGGAAGAAGACCTAATCCAAAATTTATATGTTCTTAGTTCTCACAGTCAGTTGCTGTGCTTTACCACGAAGGGGAAAGTTTTTTGGCTGAAGGTTTACGAGATTCCAGTTGCAACCAGAACATCCAAAGGCCGCCCTTTAGTCAATATGCTCAAACTAGATGGCGATGAGACGGTAACTCAAATTTTACCAGTTGATGAATTCTCGGAAGAGAAATATATTTTTATGGCCACAAGAAACGGCATTGTTAAAAAAACAAATCTCAATCTGTTCCACAAAAAATATAACTCAGGGATTAAAGCAATTCGTTTAGATGACGATGATAAGCTTGTTGGCACGGTTATTACCAATGGCGACAATGATATTTTACTTTCATCCTCCTCAGGCAAGCTCATTAGATTTCATGAATCTAAAGTTCGCCCCATGGGTCGAACAGCCAGAGGCGTCAAAGGCATTTCATTAAAAGAAGGCATGAAGGTTATCTCTTTGATGATTGGAGATGCTAGCAAAACAATTCTCTGTTTATCTGAGAATGGCTACGGTAAAAAAACCAGACTAGAGGATTTCCCCTCATACAATCGCGGGGGCCAAGGCGTCATTGCTTTAAAAACTAGCGATAGAAATGGCAATATGGTTTCAGCTGTTGCGGTTGATGAGGATGATGGAATCATGTTGATTAGCGATAAAGGCACTCTGATTAGGACGGCGATTAGTCAGATCCCGACCCTGGGTAGAAACACGCAAGGCGTTAAAGTAATTACGCCCAAAGATGGTGAAAAATTGATTGAAGGAGTGAGAATTCCACCCGAAGAAGAGGATGAAACGGAGGAGTAATGCGTAAGTGGAATTTTTCAGCAGGACCTGCTGCTATACCTGAATCAGTTTTAGAAGAAACTCAATCAGAACTTCTGGAATGGAAGAATTCAGGCATGTCAATCATGGAGATGAGCCACAGATCTCCAGAGTATATGCAAGTTGCATCAACTGCGCGACAAGACCTTATTGACTTGCTTGGCATCCCCAAAAACTACCAAGTACTTTTTTTACAAGGCGGGGCAACCCTCCAATTCTCTATGATTCCAATGAATTTTGCTTCGCAACATCAAGCAGACTATCTGTTAACTGGGAGCTGGTCCAAAAAAGCACTTGCAGAAGCTTCGAAGGTTACCACTGCCAATATTGTTGCTTCATCAGAAGCAGCCAACTTTAATCATGTTCCAGATGCGAATAGCTGGAATGAGTCTTCTGATGCTGCCTACTTGCATTATGTCGCCAATGAAACCATCCAGGGCAATGCTTTGCATCAAGCGCCGATCACTCAATCACCTCTTATAGCTGACATGTCCTCTGTTATCCTTAGCGAGCCTATTGATGTATCTCAGTTTTCCATGATCTATGCAGGCGCTCAAAAAAATATAGGACCAGCTGGATTAACAATATGTATTATTAAAGATGAATTCTTAGCCACGGCTTCAGAGTCACTTCCAGAAATGCTGCAATACGCTAAACATGCAGAATCAGAGTCCATGCTCAATACCCCCCCAACTTTTTCCTGGTATCTTGCAGGGAAAGTATTTTCTTGGCTCAAGGAAAATGGTGGCTTAGAAGCCATAGCAAAGGTTAACCATGCTAAAGCAACAAGCTTATATGAGTTCATTGATGCTTCAGACTTTTATTCCAATCCAGTTATTCATGAGAATCGATCAATCATGAACGTGCCATTTTTGTTGAGAGATTCAGATATGGATGCTCAATTCTTAAATGATGCACAGCAGGCCGGCCTGCTTAACCTTAAAGGCCATAGGTCAATTGGTGGAATGCGGGCAAGTATTTATAACGCCACTCCACTTGCTGCTATAGAAGCTTTAACCCAGTTCATGAGAGAGTTTGAGCTTAAACACGGATAACACTGTGAGTAAAAATAAATTACAACCAATACGAGATCAAATTGATGCAATTGATTTAAAGCTGTTGAGGCTCATCCAAAAAAGAGGGGTCTTGGCTCAAAAAGTTGGTGAGATCAAAGGCCTGTTTGAGAATAATTCATCCCTTTACCGGCCAGATCGAGAAGCGGAAATATTAAGAAATCTTATTAAACTGAATGACGGAGTAATTTCTGATCAAAAAATTAGATTTATTTTCAAGGAAATTATCTCAGCTTGCTTGTCGTTAGAAGAGCAATTGACGGTTGCTTATCTCGGTCCCCCAGGGACTCACTCAGAAGCAGCATTAGTTAAACATTTTGGCTCCTCAGTCTCAGAAGACCCTCGACCAACCATTGAGGATGTTTTTGATCAAGTAAGTTCAGGCGCAGCTAATTTTGGTTTAGTGCCAATGGAGAATTCCTCTGAAGGCGTGGTTAATGCCACTCTCAATTGTTTAGCAGATCAGAACATTAAGATATGCGGGGAAACTTATTTAGCGATACATCATCAACTCGCTTCGGGAAAAAAGTTTAAATTAGCTGATGCTAAAGTTGTTGCCTCGCACCCTCAAGCACTTGGGCAATGCAGCAAGTGGCTTGATGCCAATCTTCCGCATGTTGAAAGGAGGCTAACGAGCAGCACAGCAGAGGCCGCTCAGCTGGTCAGCCAGGAAAAACATTCGCTTTGTATCGTCAGCTCGCTTGCCCTGTCTAGATACAACCTCTACCAACATCACCACAACATAGAGGACTTTTCCTCCAATAAAACAAGATTTTTAATTATTGGCAACACAGATGTGGAGCCTACCTCAATTGATAAAACATCTTTTTTAATCCAAACAGCCAATAAACCTGGTGCATTAATTGAGCTTCTTGCACCTTTTGAAAAACGCAAGATTAACCTTAGTAGAATTGAGACCAGGCCATCTAGGTCAGCGCCAGATGCGCATAATTTTTTTATAGACAGTGATGGCCATCAAAATGATGCAAAGCTTAAAAAGGTCATTGCAGAGCTCAAAGCGGTGAGCGCCTCTGTTCGCATTCTTGGTTCCTACCCTTCAGAATCATGAGTCTTGAGCTATTGAAGAATCTTAACCCTGGGATTGCCGACTTGCGCCCATATGAACCTGGCAGATCCATTGATGAAGTGATGTTGGAATATGGTCTTACAGAAGTTATTAAGCTCGCAAGCAACGAAAATCCACTAGGAGCATCTCCCAAAGCCTTGAGTCTACTAAAGAACTCCTCAAAAGGTTTCCATCTCTACCCTGACGGCAATGGAACCAAGCTGAAAAAAGTGATTGCAACCCATGAAAAGCTCAGCAGCGAAAATATTATCCTGGGAAATGGCTCCAATGAAGTTTTAGAATTAGCTGCCCGAGCATTCCTAAATCCAGGATCATCTGCGATAGCATCTTGTCATGCATTTGCTGTCTATAAGATCGTGACCCAATCATCTGGAGCAACATTAATTGAGGTGCCAACCAAAAATTGGGGCCATGATCTTCAAGAATTTCCTCGGCATATTAGCAGTGAAACCAAGATCATCTTTATCGCAAATCCAAATAATCCAACCGGCACCTACAACACCCATCAAGAGGTTTATGATTTGCTTGCCAAGATCCCTGCTTCAATTTTAGTGCTCTTGGATTGTGCATATTTTGAGTACGTTGAGAAGAGTGATTACGTTGATCCTCTCGCCCTTTTAGCTGAGTTTGATAACCTAATGGTGACCAAATCTTTTTCAAAGATTCATGGGCTTGCTAGCGCTCGAATTGGTTATGGTCTCTCTAATCCAGCATTGATTGAGGTGCTCAATAGAATTAGGCAACCTTTTAATGTGAACGCATTGGCTCAAGATCTTGCTTGTGCAGCCCTTGAAGATAAAGAGCATAGCCATAAAAGTATTAATTTAAACAGAATTGAGGGACTCTTTTTATTGAATGAGCTTACAAATCTTGGACTGGAATGCATTCCTTCTGTCGGTAATTTTATTTCCTTTAAAGGAGAATTTAATGGCCAGGAAACATTTAAAAAATTAATGGCAAGGGGAGTCATTGTTAGGCCAATTGATCTTTATGATATGCCAAATTTCCTTCGCGTTACCATAGGAACCCATGATGAAAACCTTCGCTTCCTTGAAGAACTAGCCTCGTTATTGTGAAAATAATTATTATTGGATTGGGATTAATTGGCGGCTCTATTGCAAAGCAGTTAAGTGAAAAGAATGAGTTTGAGATACTCGCCTATGATTTAAATCAGGAGAGCATTAATAACGCTCTTGCAGCCTCTTCTATTGCAGGGGTGATTCAGAACTTGAATGAATTAGGCTCACAAGATTTTGAAAATTCATTGGTGGTGATTGCCACGCCACCAAAAATTTCTTTAGAGATTTTAAGGGCATTAAGTTTTTTATTTAATTCAAGCGTCACCATTACTGATACAGCGAGTATTAAATTACCAGCTGATCAGCTTTTAGCTGAGTTTGGCTCTCCTAGTAATGTTGTGTTCTCGCATCCCATCGCTGGCTCTCATCACTCAGGCGAACATCATTCTGTACATAATCTCTTTCAAAATAAACAAGTAATTATTTCATCTCCACCATCGGCAAGTGAAGCGCATATAAAAAATGTGAGACTTTTATGGGATGCCTTAGAGTCAGAAGTTCTTCATCTCGACGCTCAAACACATGATTATATTTTAGCGCATTCTAGTCATTTACCTCATGCAGTTTCATACGCTTTGTTAATGACCTTGAGGGATTTAGATGAAGAAAGTATTGCAAAATTTTCTGGCGGAGGTTTTGGTGAATTTTTACGTCTCACCTCATCATCTCCAGAAATGTGGGCTGATATTTTTTCACTCAATCAAACAAATATTATCTCAAGCCTCGATAGTTTTATTGAGAATCTCAATCAATTAAAAACTGCCATCAACAATCAAGACGCAGTTGCTCTTGAAGCGATGCTATCAGATTTAAAGAATTTTAAGGAAACAAACTATTGAACTTGACCTCAACGATTCATAGTTCTCTTGAGGGAATGGTCACTTGTCCCGGAGATAAATCTATTTCGCAGCGAGTGCTCATGCTCGGAGCATTGATGAATTCTGATATGCAGATTAAAGGGTTTCTTCGCGGCGAAGATCCTTTGTCTACTATGCGAGCATTAAATCAAATGGGTGCAGAAATAGAGATTTTGGACGATGCATTAATTCAAATTAAAAAGAAATCTGAGAGTTTTCATGAGCCAACCAGTCCTCTGGATCTAGGGAACTCTGGTACAGGCCTAAGACTGATACTTGGTATGGTGGCGGGCCTTGGCATGAAAGCAACTTTTTGCGGAGACTCATCTCTATCTAGCAGGCCTATGAGGCGCGTAATCGACCCCTTGGTAGACATGGGGGCTAACATTCATTCAGAGCAAGGGATGCTTCCTATTTCCTTGCATGCATCCACCTTGTCTGATAATTTTATTTACGAACTTCCAGTTGCTAGCGCTCAAGTAAAATCTTGCATCCTATTGGCAGGACTTGCATCCAAGAGACAGGTCACGATCATTGAACCAGTCCAAACGCGAGACCATACCGAGAGAATGTTACAAAATTTTGGCGCACAGATTTTAGTTCAAAGCGAGGATGGAAAAAATATTATCTCCCTAGATGGCCGAGGCTCTTTTTTAAAGGCCAAAGACTATCATGTGGTTGGAGATATCTCTTCGGCAGCCTTTTTGATTGTCGGCTGCCTCATCAGTAACTCTGAACAATTAACAATTTGTGATGTTGGCATGAACCCAAGTAGGACCGGCATCCTGTCGGTTTTAAAAGAAATGGGCGCACACATTGAAATCACTAACTCAAGCATAGAGTCAGGGGAGCCGATTGCTGATTTGGTAGTTCTGCCATCAAAATTGAAGGGCGTTCACCTAAAAGGCTCAATTATTCCAAATATTATTGATGAAATACCCATTCTTGCAATTGCAGCTGCTTTTGCTGATGGGGAAACTTGGATTCAAGATGCGGCAGAACTTCGTGTCAAAGAATCTGATAGGTTGAGCGCCATATCACAAGGATTATCTCAGCTAGGCGTGACTCATGAGAGCTTTGATGATGGAATTAAAATTCATGGCAGCCCTGCACCTCTGCATTTAGAGCATCCGATTGAGATTGATTCTTTTCATGATCACAGGATTGCCATGAGTTTTTTGATGGCTGGTTTAAATTGCAATCAACCAGTCACTGTTACCCAATGCGATAATATTTTTACTTCTTTTCCCAATTTCTTAGAAGTCACTTCTTCACTGGGGTTCAACATTGAAAAATAAGAAAATTATTACCATTGATGGGCCTTCAGCATCAGGGAAGGGATTGCTAGCAAAAGAGTTAGCCAAGCACTTAGATTTTCTACTGTTAGATAGCGGGTTACTCTACAGAGCATATTCCTACTGTTTCGATCAAACGCAAAGCCATGACAAAACAATGTTGCTATTTTCAGACTTAACCATTGAGGGTGTTACTGGGGCAATGGAGGTTTACGAGGGAGTAAATAATATTACGCAATTGCTTAGGCACGAAAAGGTTGCAAAATCTGCTTCAAAATTAAGCGGTTTACAGGAGACAAGAGAGAATTTAATACCGTTTCAACGCAAGCTTGCCGGTAGCATTGGCTTGGTGGCTGACGGAAGAGATATGGGCACAGTGGTCTTCCCGGATGCAGCTACAAAAATTTTTTTAGTTGCCGACGTTGAGGTGAGGGCGCAGAGACGATTTTTAGAGTTGCAGAATACTGATCAAGGCGTTAATATGCGCGATCTGATTGAGGATATAAGATTGCGCGATGAAGCAGATCGAACTAGAGAGTTATCTCCCTTGGTTCCAGCAGCAGATTCAATTGAAGTTAACTCTTCCAACTTACAACCGCAAGAAGTATTAAACAAAGTTCTTCAAATATACAAAGAACAGATTAAGGAAATATAAAGCATATGTCAGAAAGTTTTGCCGCACTATTAGACGAGAGTCTAAGCACCCTTGAAATGCAACCAGGCTCAATAGTCACAGGTGTAGTTTTAGATGTTGATAAAGACTGGGTGACCGTTCACGTTGGATTGAAGTCTGAGGGGGTAATCTCTCTTGACGAATTCAGAAACAATGATGGAACCGTAGAAATTCAATCCGGGGACGAGGTTCAAGTAGCCCTAGAGGCCGTTGAAGATGGATATGGTGAAACTAGAATTTCTAGAGAAAAAGCTAGAAAAATAGGCACATGGAAGAAACTAGAAGAAGCATTTGAAACAGGTGAGTTTGTTGAAGGAAAAGTTTTGATGAGAGTCAAAGGTGGATTCTCTGTTGAGGTTGATGTGGTCAAAGCATTCTTACCAGGATCACTGGTAGATATTAGACCTGTAAAAGAGGCACCAGAGCTCGAGAACACGGTTCAAGAATTCAAGGTCATTAAACTCGATTACAAGCGTAACAATGTTGTGCTTTCTAGAAAAGCGGTCTTAGAAAAAATTAATTCTGCTGAAAAGGTTGAGCTACTCAAAAACTTAGACGAAGGCCAAATAGTGAAAGGGATTGTTAAAAACCTAACAGATTACGGAGCATTTGTTGATCTTGGTGGCTTGGATGGCCTATTGCATATTACTGATATCTCCTGGTCCAGGGTTACTAATCCTGCCGAAGTCTTAAGTTTAGGGCAAGAGATCGATGTGAAAATCTTAAGTTTTGATAAAGAGAAGCTTAGAGTCTCGCTTGGTTTAAAGCAGATTCAAAATGATCCATGGGAAACTATTGAAGGCAAATATTCTGTTGGCGGAGTATACGAAGCAACCGTTTCAAATCTTACAGACTATGGTTGTTTTGCTGAGCTTGAGCAAGGCGTCGAAGGCCTTATTCACTTATCTGAGTTGGACTGGACTAATAAAAATATCCATCCTTCAAAGGTTGTTGATTTAGAGGCTAAAATTAAAGTGATGGTTCTAGAAATTGATCATGAGAAAAGAAGAATTTCACTAGGATTAAAGCAAACCAAACCAAATCCATGGACAGAATTTGCTAACCGATACGGTCTAGGTGATTCAGTAGAAGGCAGCATTAAATCTGTCACAGACTTTGGTATTTTTGTAGGCTTAGAAGGCGATATTGATGGCCTGATTCATCTTTCGGATATCACAGAAGATGAGAATCCAGCCGAAGCAATGGAGAACTACAAGAAGGGCGACAAATTATCCTGTATTATTTTTGGGATTGATGCAGAGAGAGAAAGGATATCTCTTAAGCTAAGCGCTTAAGCTCCCTCTTATCAGAGAAAATATTTTTTTGACTAAAGAACTAATTGCCCAGGTGGTGGAATTGGTAGACACAAGGGACTTAAAATCCCTCGAAGGCAACTTCGTGCCGGTTCAAGTCCGGCTCTGGGCACCATCATTTTCAGCATGATTGAACTAATCAATCTTCCCTCTGAAGCTCCTTACAAGAAGCTAGAAGCTCTTTATTATCAAGCGCTAAAAAAAAATCAGAGAGGCATTGAAGCTATCTCTATTAGCTCATACGACAGCTCTTCTCGCGAAGTTGAATCAAGGTTTGTGAACTTGAAATATATTCAAGGCAATGAATGGATATTTTTTAGTAATTACTCATCACCAAAAGCTAACCAATTTGAATCACATGATCAAATATCTGCTCTGATCTATTGGCCTGCAATTAATGCTCAAATTAGACTGAAAGCTAAGATACAAAAAACAAGTCCTGAATTTTCTGATTTACATTTTAAAAATCGATCTAAAGAAAAAAATGCTTTAGCTATTAGCTCAACCCAGTCAAGCCCAGTAGATTCTTTTGAGACAGTGCAAAAAGCTTTTCAATCAACGCTTGAGTCTATGAGACCAGATCAAGACAGGCCAGAGTATTGGGGCGGCTATTCATTTACCCCTTATTATTTTGAGTTCTGGGAAGGTCACGAAAATAGATTAAATAAGAGACAAGTTTTCTCTACCCAGGAAAGCTCTTGGGTAGAGCAGCTGCTTCAGCCTTAGTGTTTTCTTTTTATGAATAATGCTTTAAAATCTCCCGCAATGACAATTCATTTCAGTCTTTCCATATCAAAACAAAGTAACTTTGTTTAATTTTTCTTTAACTTCTTAGGACCTCTTACTATCGCTGCGAATAAAAAATCTACGACCCCTATTAATAATAAAATTTATGCTAAAGAGGTAATGTTAATTGGAGATGACGGTGCAAAATTAGGCATGTTGCCGATTGCCGAAGCATTAAATGAGGCGCAAAAGAAAGCCTTGGATCTAGTCCAGGTCTCGCCATCAGATGCTAACCCAGTAGTGTGCAAGCTCCTTGATTTTGGAAAATTTCAATTTGAAAAGAAAAAAAGTACAGTTGGCACTAAAAAACCAAAGAAACAGTCCCTCAAAGAGATCAAGTTTAGACCCACCACAGATATTGGTGATTACAATATTAAATTAAAAAAGATAAAAAGCTTTATTAATGATGGAGATAAGACTAAAATCAGCGTTCGATTTCGAGGCAGAGAGATTCTAAATAGTAATTTAGGGCTTGAACTTCTAAATAGATTGAGAGATGACCTTCAAGATATTGCTCAAGTAGATCAAGAGCCATCACTAGAAGGTAAGCAGTTGCTAATGGTTCTCTCGCAAATTAGAAAAAAATAATTAAATTATTATGGGCTACAAATTAAAAACACATTCAAGTGCTAAGAAGCGTTTCAAAGCAACGGGCAGTGGTCTAAAAAGAAGAAGTGCAAGCAGAGCACACATCTTGACCAAGCAGACAACCAAAAGAAAGCGTCATAATCGCGGAATGATCAAGATGTCCGATGAAACAAAAAAAATAGCACAAAAACTTCTATATAACATTTAAGAATCATGCCAAGAGTTACCAAATCACTAACAGCGAGAGCGAAACACAAGAAAGTACTAAAGGCCACTAAAGGGCATTATGGCGCCAGAAGTAGGCTCTTTAGAACTGCTAAGCAATCAAATATTAAGGCTCTGCAGTATGCGTTTAGAGACAGAAGAAATAAGAAAAGAACTTTTCGTTCCTTGTGGATATCTAGAATTTCAGCAGCTCTAATGCCTTTGGATCTTTCTTACAGCAGGTTTATTCATCAGCTTCATGGAGCTAACGTTAAACTTGATAGGAAATCCTTGGCTGGCGTAGCATTCTCAGACCCTGAAACATTTAAGAAAATAGTAGAAAAAGTCAGGGTATAATGTTCTCATGCAAATCCCTCAGGATTTAATTGAAACAGCCGCTCTCAAATTAAAATCCGTTCATTCAGAGGCTGAATTTTTCCAACTGAGATCCCAGTATCTTGGAAAAAAGTCATTTGTCCTCTCTTCCTTTGCCCAACTTAAATCTCTTGATGCGGACTCTAAGGTTGCAGCTGCCAAAGAGTTAAATATTCTTAAAAGTAAATTAACCAAATTATTTGAAGCTGCATTAAAGATCATTGAAGCCAAGACTGATCTGAGCTTTCTTGATGTAACCTTGCCAGCAGATCCTTATCTGGTTGGGGCAGAGCATCCGATTGCAGAAATATCACAGAGGGTCATTAATTATTTCTTACCTTTAAACTATCAAGTTTTCTCAGGCAATGAAATTGAAACTGATTTCTTTAACTTTGAGGCATTAAATTTTCCTGAAAACCATCCGGCCAGGCAGATGCACGATACGTTCTATTTGAATGCAGGCTCAAAATCTGAGTACTTACTCAGAACACATACCTCTAATTCCCAAATTCATGCAATGCTCAGAGAGCCATTGCCTTTGTACATGCTTTCTCCTGGTAGAGTCTATAGGTGCGACTCTGATACAACACATCTGCCCATGTTCACTCAAATTGAAGGCTTGGTAGTTGATGAGGATATAAATTTTGGAGATTTAAAAGGAATTATTATTAACTTTCTAGAGTACTTTTTTAATGAGAAAATGGAAGTGCGATTCAGACCTTCTTATTTTCCCTTCACAGAACCGTCAGCCGAAGTTGATATCAAATTTGGTAATAATGGTTGGCTAGAAGTTTTGGGTTGCGGCATGGTTCATCCCAACGTATTGAAAGGCTGCAATATTGATACGCAAAAATATCGTGGCTTCGCTTTTGGCATGGGCATTGAAAGACTCGCTATGCTGTATTTTGGAGTAGAGGATATTAGAGATTTTTATTCATCTAATTTAGATTTTTTAAATCAATTTTCGTCATGAAAGTACAGTATTCATTTCTTAAAAATTTTTTATCTACTGATCTTTCGCAAGCAAAACTAGCAGATGTTTTCACCAAGGTAGGTTTTGAATGTGAGTGCGAGGGATCAATTATTGACTTTGACATCACCCCAAATCGCGGCGATGTATTATCTTTAAGAGGATTGAAGCGTGAGTTTCAAGCACAACAGTCTAAGATCTTTAAAGATATATCGAAGTACGAGAAAATAATTTTTAAGAAAGATAAAAAAATTATTAATAAAATTGATAAGATGGGATGTGGGAATTATCAATTAATGCTAGTTCAAGGTCTCACCTCAGTTAGGGCATTGGATAGCAAGAAGCGTAATTTTCTCTCAGCAGCAGGCGTTTCTCTCATTCATCCTCTTGTTGATCTAGGAAACTATGTGATGCTTGAGATGGGTACTCCCATGCATGTATTTGATTCAGATCATCTGAAGTTCCCTCTCAATATAGTGTTCCCCATTTCCAAAAAAACCACATTCCAAGCCATCGGCGGTGATACCAAGATAGTGGAATCTTCATCTCTGACGATCCAAGATCAACAAGGTATTCAGGCTATTGCTGGCATTATAGGGGGGGAGAAAACTTCAGTTTCAAAGAACACAGTGAATATAGCTGTAGAGGCTGCATTTTTTAATCCAGCTAAAATAGCAAACCAAGCAAGAAAATATGGATTAGCAACTGATGCTTCTCATAGATTTGAGAGAGGAGTGGATCCTGAGCTTCAGCAGAAAGCCCTGGCAAGATTTCTTGCTCTTCTTAAAGACATTGCTACATACGATTCGCTGGAGTGCTATGAGGGGGCGTCAGTGCAATTAAAACCTCAGTTCATTTCTTTAAATGTAGAGAGATTTAATAATTTTTCAGGCTTTGTATTGCCTACTAAGACAATAAAATTATTTTTAGAGGCTCTGGGCTTTGTCTCCATGCCTTCCAAGACAGTCCATCTTAAGTTTCAGGTACCAAGCCATAGATTTGACATGGAGCTTGAGGAAGATTTATACGAAGAAATTCTAAGGTGCTATGGCTATGACAATATCCCAATCAATCCCCCTAAATCTGGGCCGGCCTTAAAAGCACCTGATCATCCTGCATCCGCAAAGTTAAAAAGCGGTTTAGTTTTTGGAGGCTTTCAAGAGCTTATGCATATGCCTTTTGTTTCAACTGAAACCTTTAATGCATTAAATTCAAATGATTGGGCCCCAGCAGAACTATCAAACCCCATTAACGAAAATGAGCCATTAATGCGCGGCAGTTTATTCGGGTCACTTTTTTCCGCCATCAATCTCAATGTAAAGAAGGGATATTCTGCTATTAAATTTTTTGAGGAAGGCAATGTTTTCTACAAAACAAAACATGGATTTGCTCAAGAAACTCATCTCTCAGGCTTGGTTTATTATCATGAGCAACAAAAAACATGGAGCAATAAATCTTTTCAATACGACTTTTATTCTCTCAAAGCCGAGGTATTAAAGCTGCTTCAATCACTAAGAGTCCAATCTATTCACCTTGCGCCTAATTCTTCAGCGACTATTTTCACTGCAAATGCAGTGGATATTTTTTCAGGCAAGAAAAAAATTGGAATGCTTGGAGAAATAAATCCTTCTGCAACGCAAAAACTATTTAAGAATCCTGCATTTGGCTTTGAGATATATCCAGAGAACATTTCGACCAAGCCTGCTGTGCCAAAGTTAAAACCTGTCAGTAAATTTCCTTCATCCAGCCGCGATTTAAATATTTTAGTTGATAAATCTTATTCATATGCTGAAATTGAGAGAGTGTTATTAAATGGAAAAATTAAATTTCTACATACTTTGGCTCTTGCCAATACTTTTGAGGGCCCAGGGATTTCTGATGGCTCGATTAGTCTGACCTTACGCTTTATGTTTCAAAGCCCAGTTAAATCTTTACAAGAATCTGAGATTAATGCATCCATGGATTATGCATTCAATCTTTTGTACAAAGCATTGAGCGTAACAATTAGATCATGAGTCTTGCAAAGAAAGATCTCAGCCAAAAGCTCAAACAAGTATTAAATTTAAAAATGGAAACGACGGACCTATTGGTTGATGAGGTCTTTCAGTCCATTAAAAAGTCACTTCGTGAATCTAAAACAGTTAAATTGTCTGGATTTGGAACCTTTGAGGTGTTCCAAACAAAACCTAGGGTTGGAAGAAACCCAAAAACCATGGAAGCTTTTCCAATTATATCTCGTGATAAAGTGAAATTTACAGCCTCAACAAAAGCTAAAAGCTTTTTAAACTAACTCATGAATAACTCAATTCATAGACTCAATAAATCAGATCTCATTCTACAAATGGAACGAAAGTTTAGAGATTTAAGCCCAGAAATCATTAGCGATGCCGTTGAACTGGTATTACAAGAAATTATTAATCGCACAGCATTGGATGAAAGGGTAGAAATTAGAGGGTTTGGCGTTTTCACTAAAAAGAATATTAGGCCGAGAAAATTTATTAACCCCAAAACCAAGGAAATCTCGTACTTAGGTGAGACAGCGACCATGCACTTTAAAGCGTCAGAAAAATTACTCCCTAATCATGGCTGATCCCAAGATAATTGTTGCGATCGATAGCTTCAAGCCTGTAGATGCACTTGGTTTGCTAGATCAGTTAAATCCTGAGCTGTGCAGAGTGAAGATAGGAAGCGTTGCTTTTAACGCCCTGGGCAAGGACTTTCTCAAGCTGGTTGATCAGCGCGGGTATAAAATTTTTCTAGATCTCAAACTTCATGATATCCCCAATACGGTTCATGAAACCATACTGGGCTTTGCAGACTGCAATATTGAATTGCTGACCATTCATTTATCTGGGGGAGAAAAAATGATCACTGCAGCGATTGCCGCAGCTAAAACTATTCAAACCAAGGTAATTGGCGTCTCGGTTCTTACGAGTTTGACTGACGCAGATACCACAGCATTATTTCAAACTACCACAGCAGAGCAGGCCACCAAGCTCTTTACACTGGCCAATGAAACTCGAGTAGATGGAATAGTTTGCTCTCCATTAGAGCTGGAGTTAGCTTCAAAACTTCTGTCTCCAGAGACGCTGAAAATAACTCCAGGCATTCGAGACACTGCTGTAAATGATGATCAGTCTAGAACGATGACAGCCAACGAAGCAATACAGCATGGGGCATCTTATTTGGTTATAGGCAGACCAATCTCCAAAGCTCCAAATGTGTCTGAAGCTTTAAAATACTTTGCCCAATCTATACATGAATAAAAAAAGAGCCCAGCAAATTCTCAATGCTTTGAATAAAATCTCCAAAAAAACTCTGTCTCAGAAGAAATTTACTTTTTTCTATAAATCAGATTTTTTAGAATATAAATCTCATTTGAGTAATTTTTCTACCGAGCAATACGCGCTGTTCGATACATTGTTTGGCGAGCTTGCTGTTCAAGATTCAATTCAAAGACTATTTTCAGGCGAAATTGTGAATACAACAGAGAGCAGACCAGCGCTACATCATCAATACAGGGCGCTTAAGCCATCACCAGAGTTTGATTTTAAAAAAATATGCGGGCCTCTTCTGCAAAAAATTAAACAAGAGAAATATAAGAATATTATTACATTCGGCATTGGGGGATCTTATGAAGGCCCTAAACTGCTCCAAGAATTCTTATTAAACCCTGCCTCGAATATCAACTATGCTTTTGTATCTGGACCAGACAAAGATGAATTCAATGCAATAGTAAAACCTTTGATAGGCCAAAAGAATTTATATATTTTTGCCTCAAAATCTCTATCCACGGATGAGACTCTCACCTGCCTTAAGTGGCTTGGAAAAAACAGAACCGATAAGAATTCCATAGTCATCACCGCTAACTCTGAAGGGGCAAGAGCTTTGGGCTTTGCTGAACCCTCAATAGTTCCATTTCCAGAATCAGTGGGAGGGCGATATTCTATTTGGTCCCCTATCTCGCTGACAGCTGCTGTAGAAAATAATTTTACAGGCTTCCTTCAAGGTGCAGGTCTGGCAGATAGTTTGTTATCTGGAGGCTCCACAGAAGCAAAAAAATACCAAAAATTGATTAAAACTTTAGCTTTTTCAGATATCTGGTTTAGTAATTTTTGTAATAAAAAAAATCGAGTTGTTCTTGCTTATAATTGGTGTTTAAGGTCTTTTACAAATTATATCCAGCAACTTGAGATGGAATCTCTTGGCAAGCCTTCTAATCCAGAATCTATCTTTCAGGAGACTGGGCAAACAATTTTTGGTGGATTTGGCTCTACCGCCCAGCATTCATACTTCCAGCTGCTGCATCAAGGCACCTCTCAGTGTTCAGCAGATATTATTTATAGTCCCAATGCCCAAAGCCCCCTAAGTAATGCTCAGGCTCAGGGTCAATCTTCTCTTTTATCATCCTCTGGCAAGCAATCTTCTAATTTGCTAGAGCGAACCAATGGGAATGTCCCAGTTAATCTATTCATTTTACCAACATTGTCACTTAAGGAACTAGGCTTCTTGCTCGCAACTTGGGAGCACAGAGTCTTTGTAACAGCCTGCCTGTTGCAGATTAATCCATTCGATCAATTTGGAGTTGCGGCTGGGAAAACAGTTGCCCAAAAATTTCTGAATAAATGATGCTTGATCTCAAGCAAGTTCCTCAAACGCCAGGAATCTATAAATTCTTTTCAGAGAATAAAATTATTTATATTGGGAAGGCGATTAACTTAAAAAAAAGAGTTTCCTCTTACTTTGGGACATCACCGAAGGATCGTAAGACCACTCAGATTAAGTTGCTCACCGATAAAATTGAAACATTTTCTACTAAAACTGAAGCCGAGGCGTTGTTATTAGAGCAGTCACTGATCAAAGAAAATTTACCTCGTTTCAATATCCTGCTGCGAGACGATAAGACCTACCCCTATGTTCATTATTCCATGGACGATACATTCCCCAGTATTAGCATGAGGCGCTCAAAACATGCAGTGTCCAAAGATTATTTTGGACCTTTTATTAGTGCGCAGGCTGTTAAATCAACTATTAAGGATTTACAAAAAATATATCAAATTCGAAATTGCAGCACCAGCACCTTTAGAAATAGGTCTAGACCTTGCATTGAGCATCAAATGCAAAGATGTTCCGCTCCTTGTGTAGACCACATTAGCGCGCCAGATTATAAGGCTGATATTCTGTCTTCCCAAAATTATCTAGCGTCCACAGGTAAAAAATCTAGAAAGCTGATGTTATCGCAGATGAAAAAACTAGCCGACGAGTGTAATTTTGAAAAAGCCCAAGAACTCAAACAAAGAATTACAAGCTTAGATATTCTGCAACAAGAGCAATCCTTAACCATCAAAACAACCAGCATTGATTTCTTCTCGTGCGTTGAAAAGCATGGGAAAACGGGTGTGTGTATTTTATCAGCGCGAGGTGGAAAAATACGTGGCACGAAAACATATTTTTTTAAAGAAAATTTATTGGATGATCTTGATTCCCTGATTCAAAGCCTGGTATTTTCTTATTACCAAAATAGCTTCTCACTGCCAGAAAAAATAATTTTTACAGCGAAGCCAAAAAATTTAGGGCTAATTCAAGAAGCCATTAATCTAAAGTTTGGGCAACTTATCAGGATTGCATGCTCTACCCCTTCAGGGTTCAAGCAACTTGCTAGCCTAGCCATATTTAACGCAAATCAAGTCATAGAAAATAAAATTGGAACCTCAGATAAATATGAGCATGCAATGCAGAATCTTGCCCGCTACCTTGGCTTAGATAAGACCAATCTTTTAATCGAGGGGTATGACGTCAGCCATCATTCTGGCAAGTACGCTGTTGCTTCCGCGGTAAAATTTTCAAACAATGGCCCTGAAAAAAAGTTCTACAGACTCTATAACATCCCAATCCAGTATGCTGGCAATGATATTGGCTCCATTGCAAATGTTCTGGAAAGGAGGGCGCAGAGTTCAGGGAAAGATTCCTTGCCAGACATTATCTTAATAGATGGGGGAAAAGCTCAATTGAATGCAGCCTTAAGAGTCTTCAAAGCAGAGCAGGGCCATCAACCTATCATTCTAAGCATTGTGAAGGGAGTCAAAAGAGTTAGAGCAACAGAAACTATATTATCCGAGCAAGGCATCCTAGAGATGCCCAAAAGTAGTCCAGGCTTTAATCTGCTTCAACAAATTCGAGACGAATCCCACAGATTTGCGATTACCAGCAATAGAAAGAAAAAAAATAAATCTATAAGATACTCGTTATTAGATAAGATTGAAGGCTTGGGACCCAAAAGAAAGCAAAGCCTTTTAATGCATTTTAAGACATTAAATAATATTCTATCAGCATCTCTGGAGGATCTTTGCATGGTTTCAGGAATTAGCATTAAACTTGCTACAACAATAAAAAAATCTCTATAAAGCTTATGAAATATTTCATACATACCTTAACTCTATTTAGAATAGTTTGTGGGCCATTGATTTTTCTACTTATTCTCTACTTTGAATATTTTGGATTAGCTTTAGCTCTATTCCTATTATGCAGTTTTACTGATTTCTTAGATGGATTTCTTGCTCGTAAGTATTTCCTAACAAGTGACTTCGGAGAAATATTAGATCCAATTGCAGATAAAATCTTGTTAGTATTTTTATTAGCAGCAATAGCACTATCAACCTCTAGTATTTTTGTAGCCTTTTTTGGATCCATGATTATTTCTCGCGAATTTTGGGTCTCAGCACTAAGAGATTTTAATTCTCGCACTCAAAATACTGCAGCGACGAAGGTTAGTTTTCTTGCAAAGCTAAAGACAGCATTTCAATTTGCTGCCATTAGCTCTTACCTTCTGGCAATGGTTTTGAGTAGCGCACTCTTGATATTGATCAGTAATCTCATTCTATTTACTAGTTTCATTCTTGCTATTAAGACCAGCATTGCTTATACCTCTAATACATTTCAAAGTATTCATAAGTAAATTTTTTAGGAATAATCTTTACATGGATAGGCGTTGAACTCATTTGGGGGGTTGCTGGAACACCTTTCATCGCATCAAATTTTTAATGCTGAGTCTAGCTTTGAGGTATCAAAGAGGTCTATCATATGTAGATTTACTAACCGCTGAGATTAAGACATAAAGTATGAATGAAATTTCAATAGAAGGACGATTAATTGGAGAGGCGCACTTGCCAGTGGTAATTGCAGAAATTGGGATTAATCACAATGGCTCTCTAGAGATTGCAAAACTCATGGTGGACGCAGCAATTCACGCCGGAATAGAGATTATTAAACATCAAACGCATGTTGTGAAAGATGAAATGAGTAAAGAGGCCCTAAAGGTTATTCCTGGTAACTCCTCTAAATCTATCCATCAAATCATGAGTGAATGCGCGTTAAATGAGGAAGATGAATATGTGTTAAAGGAATACGTAGAGTCCAAGGGCGCAATTTTTATTAGCACACCATTTTCTAGGGCAGCAGCAGAGCGACTTGAGCGCATGAATGTTAAGGCTTATAAAATTGGCTCAGGAGAATGCAATAATTATCCTTTGATAGAGCATATTGCTAGCTTCGGAAAACCAATCATTTTAAGTACAGGCATGAATTCTATTGAGGACATTCAAGAAGCAGTGAACATCTTTAGGAATTATCAAGTCCCTTTTGCCTTACTTCACACTACTAACATTTACCCTACACCTAACCATCTTGTAAGGCTTGGCGCCATGACAGAACTCAAAACTAATTTTGTAGATGCTGTTGTCGGATTATCTGATCACACAATCTCTAATCACGCCTCCTTTGGAGCCATTGCTATGGGTGCTAGTATTATTGAGAGACATTTTACTGATTCAATGAAAAGAGATGGCCCAGATATTATTTGTTCAATGGACGGAGCTGCTGCATCGGAATTGCTAGATGGTGCCAAGATAATTTTTCAGCAAAGGGGTGGAACAAAGGGGCCAATACCAGAGGAACAAGCGACCATAGATTTTGCATTTGCTACAGTCGTAGCTATTAAAAATATTAACAAAGGAGAATCTTTCTCTAAGGACAATATTTGGGTCAAAAGACCTGGCACTGGAGAAATTAAAGCTAAGTTTTTTAATGATATCATTGGTAGTACTGCTCTTCACAATATTGTGGAAGATAGCCACATTGGTTGGAGCGATGTTCAAAAATAAAAAAAAAATATTATTTTTAACTGGAACTCGAGCAGATTTTGGCAAATTAAAATCTTTAATCCAGATTTCAGAACAATCATCTAATCTTGACGTCTATATTTTTGTTACAGGCATGCATCTCCAGGAATTATATGGATATACCGTTGAGGAAATTAAAAAATCTCACTTCCAAAATATCTATTTATTTAAAAATCATCAGACATCTCAGAGAATGGATAGACTTCTTGCTAAAACAATTGAGGGCTTCTCTGACTATATCGCTTCCCTGCAACCAGATTTAATTATAGTTCACGGAGATAGAGTGGAGGCCCTAGCAGGAGCAATTTCTGGTAGTTTGCAAAATATTCTTGTTGCCCATATTGAAGGGGGAGAAATATCTGGCACCATCGACGAATTAATCAGACATGCTGTATCTAAAATGTCTCATATACATTTTGTTTCAAACCCTGAAGCTTCCAATCGTCTACTTCAACTAGGAGAACTAAAAGAATGCATACACATCATTGGTTCCCCCGATCTTGATCTAATGAATCCAGAAAAATTAGCAGATTTCCAACAAGTAGCTAGGCATTATGAAATCAAGCACTCAACTTTCTCTATTGCAATGTTTCACCCAGTCACCACTGAGATTGATACAATGCAGCAGCAAGCATCAGATTTTGTTGATGCACTTATCGCTAGCAACAGAAATTACATCCTCATATACCCAAATAATGACCTTGGTAGCAAAATTATATTGAAGGAGTATGGGAGACTTCAGGGCCACAAAAATTTTAATATTTTTCCTTCATTGAAATTTGAGTATTTTTTAACTTTATTATTTCACTGTCAATTTATCATAGGTAACTCTAGCGCTGCATTGAGGGAAGCCCCATACTATGGCGTTCCATCTATTAATATTGGCTCTCGTCAGAAGAATCGTGCTGAGGGACCATCTATTCTTAATGCTGATAGTTCTCAAGCCTCCATACTAAATGCTATACAAGAGGCAGAAAACCTTGACAAAGACTCCTTGAAATCTTTTCATAGCTCTTTTGGAAGTGGAGATAGCGACAAACAATTTATTAATTTACTTTCAACAGAGACATTTTGGGAAGTGAGTAGGCAAAAGCAATTTCAGGATCTTTAATGATTCAACCAAATTTTCTTGCAATCGTTCCTGCTCGAGGAGGCTCAAAAGGAATTCCTCATAAAAACTTGGTAAATTTAGGCAATCGTCCATTAATCGACTGGACCTTGGATGCTTGTATTGCCTCAAAATGTATTCAAGAAGTAATTGTTTCATCTGACAGTTCAGAAATCCTCCAGCGTGCCACTAGATTTAATTTTATCGCACATGAGCGAAGTGATGAACTTTCTGGAGATTTAGTTCAAACAAGCGAGGTCATAAACTCAGTACTAAAATTTTATGAGCACCTACAGCATCAGTTCAGTCATTTCATCCTTTTGCAGCCTACCTCTCCTCTTAGAACAGCCACTCATATTGATGAAGCTTGCAACAACTTACTAGCTAACAAGGCTAGCTCATTAATCTCAGTACTTGAGTCCGATAATACAATTTTAAAAAGCCTTATTCTTGATGATCAGCAGAAGCTTAGTGCAAGCTTTACAGGTAATTTTTTTGAAATGCCTCGGCAGTCATTGCCTCGTACTTTCAAGCCCAATGGAGCTATTTATATTTCTGAGATACCTTCATACATTCATTACAATTCATTCTTGCAAGAGAATACAATCCCATATTACATGGATGAAGAATCTAGTAAGGATATAGATACGCCCAATGACCTATTAACAACGGAAAATATTTTAAAAAATAAAAAGTAATTATTTTAAAGCATTCTTTATATTCACTATACAATAGTAAAGTTTTTAAGTGGCTGGATGGCAGAGTGGTTATGCAGCGGCCTGCAAAGCCGTTTACGCCGGTTCGATTCCGGCTTCAGCCTCCATCAAGAATAATTAATTTCTCTTCCTTAGAGTGAAAATAATAGATAGAAAGTAAATAGTATGAAAATTTGTATAATTGGATCCGGGTATGTTGGGCTTGTTACAGGCGCTTGTTTAGCAGACATAGGCCATGATATTACTTGTATGGATATTAGCAAAAAGCGTATTACGGGACTCAAGAAAGGCAGAATACCAATCTATGAGCCTACCTTAGAAAATCTTATTCATAAAAATCAAAAAACGAAGAACATAAGCTTTACGAGCTCTTATAAGGATCTTTCAGAGCATACTTTATTCTTTATATGTGTTGATACCCCCAATGGACCTAAGAATAAACCTAATCTTAAAAACTTATTTTCTGTGTGTGATAGCTTGGGAAATACCATTGCTACTGATTCATTGGTGATTCTGAAGTCTACAGTTCCGTTGGGAACAAATAGAGATGTATATTCTAGGATATCTAGAAAATTAAAAAAATCTGTTAGCGTAGATGTTGTTTCCAATCCTGAATTCTTAAGAGAGGGCTCAGCGGTAAATGATTTCTTGAGACCAGAAAGAATTATTATTGGAACACATTCAAAATCTGCGCAACACACCTTAAAAACTCTCTATAAGCCGCTTTGCAGAAAATCTGATAAAATTATTTTCATGTCTCCGGAGTCAGCAGAATTATCCAAGTATGCTGCTAATGCATTTCTTGCAACTAAAATTAGTTTTATGAATGAAATTGCTGAAATAGCAGATGTAACAGGAGCAAATATTCATGAGGTAAGGCAGGGTATTGGCTCAGATTCAAGGATTGGTAAAGATTTTTTGTATGCTGGTTTGGGATATGGAGGCTCATGCTTTCCAAAGGACCTGATTGCTTTAACTCAGTTTCAAAAAGAGCATCAACTTAAATCGCTATTGATTCAAGCAACTCAGGATCAAAACATGGATAGCATTGCTAGATTTACTAGGAAAATTCTTTCTGCCTTTCCGGGCAATAAAGATGCTGCTGTTATAATTTGGGGTGCTGCATTTAAGCCGAACACAGACGATATTAGAGAATCACTGGCTATAAAAATTATTGAAGGTATTGCGAAGAGATTCACCACTGTTTATATTTATGATCCAGAGGCAGCCAAAAATGCTAAAGAAAAACTATTAAGTTTGAACAACATTATTTTTATCAAAAATAAATACACTCATCTCTCCAAGTGCGATGCCCTTGTAATATGTACAGAATGGAAAGAATTTTGGAATCCAGACTTTAAAAAATTGAAATCCTTGAAAAAGAGTATAATTTTTGATGGTAGAAATATTTTAAATCGCTCTGATGTAGAATCACACAGCCTTATTTATGATGGCATAGGCAGCTAATCTACCCCCTTAGGTGATCAATCTTATCTATTATGGCTTTTAAAAATCTAAAATCAAAAAAAATAGTTTTTTTGCCTGTTGAGACAGAGGTGCGAGAATTAGATTACAAAATTATGCTTGCTGGAACAATTGCGGAGAAAGGTACTACGTGCTTTGTTGGGCAACATAACTTATTAAACCACTTGGTAGAGAATTTTAATGGTGGTGCATATCTTGGAAAGAATGTTTTCCCAGAGTGGTTTCCATGTAATGTAAAATACTATGAAGCCTTAAAATTAAAGAATTTTTCGTTACTTTATTATCCTGAAGAAGGTGGTGTTTGGCTTGGAGAAGAGAGTGACTGGGAGGGTATGTGTTTAAAGCAGCTTGATGCATCCATTTTGCAGAGTGATGACCAAATTTTATGTTGGGGCAACTTTCAAAAAAGTTTCTATCAAAATCTTAAGCCCTCTTCGAATGTATATTCCGTTGGTGTAGCAAGGTTTGATTTAGCTGAGGGTGCTAATCTCAGAAAATTGATTAATAAAACTTCTAGGGTGAACCAGGAAGACTATATTCTTATCAACACTAACTTTGCAGCTGTTAATCATTATTTAGACTTCTTGGGATGGTTTAAGCCTCTTAATTCTGACAAGAGATCAGCCAAGGACAGGCTAGAATCAATGCGTTGGTATAGTTCAACTTTTCAAGTGATGGGACATTTTTTAGAGATGATTTCTCAACTGGCAACTGATTTTCCAGACAAAAAATTTGTTTTGCGACCCCATCCAACTGAGTCACTTGAATTTTACATGGAATTCTTTAAATCTTTTAAAAATATCCTTATTACCAAGGACTTCTCAGCACCTGAGTGGATAGATAAATGCTCTCTTTTAATTCAAAATGGGTGCACAACATCGATTGAGGCTCATATGATGAATAAGAAAGTCATTAGCTTCTATCCTGTTGATAGTGTCGTCAATGTTACCAATGACATCGGCTATCACGTCACCTCTTATAATGAGATTAAAACTATAATTGATACTTTATCAGATCTTCCTTTCGACTCTAAAAAAAAATATAAGCTCTCATCGTTGATTGATAATTTTAATTCTAGAGAGAGTTCAATAGATAAGATATCCAAAAGAGTTCACGAGTCGTTGAATGCCAAGCCTGCAAATGTAATAAATTTCTCTAAATTGAAAAGACAGTCGCACTTTCATAAATCTGTACTATCTTTTAAAGAGCTATTTAAGCACTTGATTCCGAAAAAGAAAAAAAATATTGATATGTTTCACTCTCATTTCCCTGGATTCCAAGCTAGCGAGGTAAATAAAAAGGTGCAATGCATGAATGACATCCTAGATAAAGACTGCAAGATAGAGCACATTAGCAAAGATCTCTTTATAATATATTTATAACCTTACATCTAAACCCAATCTTTTTCTCCAAAATTTAAATGAATAAAAAAACTAAAATAGCAATTATTGGACTCGGCTATGTTGGCTTGCCGTTAATGGTGGAGTTCGCTAAAAAGTTTGCGGTAGTTGGATTTGATATAAATTCCACCAGGATCAGTGATTTAAAAAAGCAGATTGATGAAACTATGGAGGTCAACACTAAAGAGCTTGGAAAAATTAAAAACAATCTATCTGCTAAACCGGCGTCATTAGAAAATCAGGACTTTTTTATTGTGACTGTTCCCACCCCAATCAATGAGAATAAATCTCCAAATATTCAGGCATTAAAATCAGCATGCAAGATGATAGGTAGCTACCTTAATAAAGGCAATTGTGTCATTTTCGAATCTACTGTTTACCCTGGTCTTACGGAGGAAGTGTGCGTGCCAATTCTTGAGAAGACATCTGGTTTAAAGTTGAATAAAGATTTTTCCGTTGGCTATAGCCCAGAACGCATTAACCCTGGAGATAAAAAACGAAAACTTACTCAAATAATAAAAGTTGTAAGTGCCTCGAACCCCAAAGCACTTCTTTTGGTTGATGAGCTTTACTCATCAATTATTACCGCAGGCACTCATAAAGTTTCTTCTATCCGAGCAGCAGAGGCTGCAAAGGTTATTGAAAATACTCAGAGAGATATTAATATTGCTTTAATGAATGAGCTATCAATGCTATTTAATAAAATGGGTATAGATTTTCAAGAGGTTTTAAAGGCCTCAAATACTAAGTGGAATTTCTTAGATTTTAAGCCAGGGCTGGTCGGTGGCCATTGTATAGGAGTCGATCCTTACTACTTAACCTTTAAGGCAATTCAGGAAGGCTTTGAACCTAAGATGATTAATGCCGGGAGAACAACTAACGAAATGATGCCGAAACATATTTTTCTTTCTGTTGAGCAACTGCTAAAGAAGAATGGTAAAAAATTAGCGGAGTGCACTGGTTTAATTCTTGGGGCAACCTTCAAAGAAGACTGTCCTGATTTTAGAAACTCAAAGGTTGAAGATGTAGTTAAATTATTCCAGCCTAGAGTAAAATCTCTTTTTTTGCATGATCCTTATTTTTTAAAACAAAGTGGCGCTTTTCCAGGCCACATTAAATTATTTAAATCTCAGGAAGCAGCCTTCAGAAGAAAGTATGATTTTATTATAATTGCAGTTCCACACACGGCTTTCAAAAAAATTGGACATTCAGTGCTAAGACAGTTACTCAAGAAGAAAGGCATTCTATTTGATTTAAAGTCCCTTTTTCCATCTAAATATTCAGAATTTAGCCTATGAAATCAATATTAGTAACTGGTTCTGCTGGGTTTATAGGGTTCCATCTTTCTAAATCCCTTCTTAATCAAGGTTATCGAGTTATTGGCCTTGATAATTTAAATGATTACTATGATGTAAGTCTTAAAAAAAGCAGGAATGATATCCTTTTGCAGAATGATTTATATAGCTTTGAACAGATTGATTTATCTAACCTAGATGCTCTAAGAAAGTATGCTAAAGATCAAAAAGTCGACACAATTGTAAATCTAGCTGCACAAGCTGGAGTCCAGTACTCTATTACAAACCCTCATACATACATTGAGTCTAATATTCTTGGCTTCTTAAATATTTTAGAGCTCTCCAAAGAGCTGCAAATTAAGCATTTAGTATATGCATCATCTAGCTCTGTTTATGGTATGAATACGGAGATTCCATTTTCTGAAGATCATCGCGTTGATCATCCTATTAGCTTATATGCTGCTACAAAAAAAAGTAATGAGTTGATGGCGCACGTTTATTCCTATATGCATAATATTCCCACTACAGGCTTAAGATTTTTTACAGTTTATGGTCCGTGGGGTCGGCCAGATATGGCTCTATTTAAGTTTGCTAAAGCTGCGCATTCGGGCACGTCAATTCAGGTAAATAATTTTGGTAATCATGCAAGAGATTTCACTTATATAGATGATATTATTTCCGGGATTGAGAGAGTTCTTGCAAAACCTCCAGTGCAATCTATTGATAATATGATATCCTCATCCTCAAGCTCTGCACCTTGGAAAATTCTGAATATTGGTCGAGGGCAGCAAGTTCAGTTGATGGATTTCATAGAAATTATTGAAAATTACTATGGTGTTAAAATCAAGAAAGAGATGCTGCCATTGCAAGTTGGTGATGTGCCAGAAACCTCTAGTGATACAGCTAAATTACAAGATGATTATGGCTATCTGCCAAAAACTAGTATTGAGGAGGGAGTAACCAATTTTCTTGATTGGTACAATGATTTTTACCAAATAACATTACCTCTCAAATAAGAATGTTTAAGGTTAGTAACTTAACTCTCTTTCTTTCGTCTCCTGACATAAAGAAAAGATTCTTTATACTTCAATTCTTGTTTCTTGTTTCCAGCATTTTTGAGGTTGGAGGAATTTCATTAATTGGCCCTCTTATATATTTTACCTCCGAAGCAGCTGAAGCCTCTCAGAATCAATATTTCATTTATATGTTTGAATTTCTAAACCTTCAAAGCTATGAAAGCTTTTTACTTTTATACAGTATCTTCACCGTATTAATAATAGTATTAGGAGGAGTGGCATCTTTCTTATCTGTAACTTATCTTTCAAAAATTGCTACTTCAAGTGGAATTAATCTTAGCGCACAGGTATTACAGAAATATCTAGATATGCAATGGAAAGAGCATTTATTAATTGATAAATCCAAGATGATTAATGAAATATATCAAGAAACTGTGCGAGTGACGCAGAATATATTTCTTCCAATCTTAATGATCAATAAGAGCCTTTTTTTGAGCCTGATATTAGTTTCTTTTTTACTTATTATTAGCTGGCAAGCAGCCACCTCATTATTTTTTATCTTATCAGCAATTTACCTCATACTTTTTTTAGTCTTAAAGCGATCTCTAAATGCAAATAGTAAAATTCTTACGGATGCGCATGAGAATAGGTACAAGTTCCTCAATGATACATTCGAGTCTATGAAGCAGATTCATATATGGAGAAATGAAAAAATATTTCAAGACGGTTTCGAGACTGCTAGTAATGCCTGGGGTAATGCGTTGAGAAGAAACATGAATATCTCACTTGTGCCGAGATATGTTGTCGAAACATTAATTTTAGTGTGTGTAACTATTGGAGTCGGCATATTTTTTTATAATCCCGGGGAGAATTTTAGTCAAAACATCCCCAGTATTTCTATATTTATTTTTAGTGCTTTTAAGTTGTTGCCTGCTATACAGCAGATTTATGCTTTTATTTCAACAATCACTGGGAATATATATTCTCTAAATAATTTAGCCGAACTTTTATCAGATAAAGAGCAATCAGCAAGTATTGATTCAGAAATAGATTATTTCTCACCTCTCCAAACTTTGGAGTTTAAAAATCTTTCATTTCATTACCCTGATAGCGACTTTAAGCTTAGGGATATTAATCTTTCCTTTTCAAAGGGTGAAATTATAGCTATTACTGGTTATTCAGGCTCTGGAAAATCAACTTTTATTGATCTTTTGATGGGCCTCATTATGCCTGATTCAGGAAAAATTCTCTTTAATGGTGAGGAATTCTCTATTTATGAAAGCAAAAGTTGGTTCAAAAAGGTGTCTTACTTGCCTCCTAAGATTCACTTAATTAATGAGTCTATTGAGCAAAATATTCATTTTTCAGATGCTGGTGAAATTAACTCTAGAAAGATTGAAAGAATATTAAATGAAGTTAATTTGAATGGGTTTCAAGATGATCATAAGGCTGCTAATAATACTAACTTTAGCTCAGGGCAGATTCAAAGGCTTGGTATTGCTAGATCAATATATAAGGACCATGAGATTATTTGTTATGACGAACCTACTAGTGCGCTTGATAATCAAAATAGAGATAATTTCATTGCAAGGATGCAGCGTGATAAACATGAAGTCTTAACTATTTTAATTAGTCATGATTTATCTTTGCTTCAAGCAGCTGATAAAGTCTTAGTTTTTGATGATGGTAAGATAGACTTTTTTGGAAGCTATGATGATGCTTTGCAGGAGTCTGATATTATGGCTACATTGAGAGAGTGACTTTTGATTAATCGTTAGTTACTTGATTTAAAAAATATTTCTTGCTTAATAAATATGAAACATATACAAAAAATATTTGAAACTAAGTCAAATAAAACTTATTTTATTTTTGCTTTAGCTCCTTATTTTATTTCATTAGTTATTTTTATCTTTTTAAATTTTTATAATTCTGGTGTTTTAAGTTTTGAATTAGATTTTTTGTTAAAAATTCTTTCCCCGTTATTTTTTTCACTCTCATTTTTTATGATTTACAGGGCTTTTGCTAAAATCAAGATTTTAAGAAATCTTTTTTCATACAGCCTATTCTTTTTAATATCTATTTTTTCATTCTTGGGCCTTGCGAGTAATATTAATGGATCTCATGCGGAAACATCTAACATTTTTATTTACGGCCTATCTTTTTATTCTGCATTGCTTGCATTTAAGGCTCATCAGAATAATCTACAATTTTCCGATCTTTTTGTTGCAAGCAATCCATTATTGCTCATCTCGGGACCAATTTCCGTTTTTTTCTCCAAAGTTAGCTTTGGCCTGAGTAAACGCATTAATTATTTTTTTCCATTTATTTTTATAGGATTTTTTTTCTTTAAGGTTATCTCTGCTCCGATGACCTATTATTTAAATATGGTAAGTTTTACTGAGCCATTAACAATTTTACTTTTTGCTTTTTTATTTAGAGTATTTCTTTATTTTAATTTTGCTGGTATATCGTTAATGATTTTTGGTATTTTTGGAATTTTAGGCCGAAGAATTCCTCTGAATTTTACTCAACCATTTTCATCTAGAAATGTAATTGAATTTTGGAGAAGCTGGCATGTTACTTTATCAATCGTCTTAAGAGAATTATTTTTCTTGCCATCCAAAAAAAAATTTAACAGCACTTACCTTTCTATATTTATAGTTTATCTTGCATCAGCTGCGTGGCATGGCATGTCGCTTAATTTTATATTTTGGGGTTTTTTTCATGCAAGCATTTTCATCCTTACCTCCTTCATATTGAAAAAGGGACTAAAAATTTTACCAATAGCAATTTTTTTGATTGCGATTCCTTTTGGGGATATCATGTTTACAGATACAAATATCCCAAGATTGCTGATAAAGCTTTCAAACTTTTGGAGTATTGATTTTTATTCAGGATTGAGTATGAGCTCTTTTCTAGTTGCAATTTTAGAGACTCCAAAATACGTTTTAGCTAGCACACTTGTAGCTTTATTTATAATATCAGTCGAATTTTTTGGTATGAGAAATAAGCTTGTAGCAAAAAGAAACTATAAATTTTTAAGAACAAATTTATCATTATCTATTATGCTTATTCTCATGGTTTTATTAATCTCTGGTCAAGGATGGGAGTATGCAGCATATGGCCAAAGGTAAAAATCTTTTTTTTAAAACTGCGTTAATTTTTCTACCTATTTACATTATATTCCTCTTAGATGATTTTTATAATTTCAGTGACCATGGGGTATATGAAATCATAAACACCAGAAATGAGTATATTAAGCAATCTGAAAACATTAACTCTATTATTATCGGTGGGTCGAATGCATTGTGGGGCATCTCAGCAGAGCAATTAAATAATTTAAGTAATAATAAATTCTATAATCTATCTATGCATAGCAATGGAGTGAACTATGAAAATTATTTTGAATATATTCTTCAAAGTGTTGACCCTATTCAGGCCAAGAATATCAACTTGATCATCTGGTCTAGTGTTCATGTTTTTTTTGATCCACCATACAATGATTTTGATCGTGATATTGCTGGCAGGTTGAGGCAATCTAAACTTATTCCCAATCAATCTCTTTTATCAAAAATATATAAAACTCTTGTAAATCAAGAAAGTGTTCATTTTGAAGTCAGCCCATCATCAGGCGACTTTCTTTTTAGTAATTTTAAATGCCCGCTCTCTGATGAACGCTATTTATCAAATGATCTGATAAATCGGATATCGAAACAAAGCTTTAATTTTGCACCCCTAGGGCCACTAGATGCTCAAATACAGACATATAAATTTTTTTTTAAAAGGTATTTCCCAAACGCTAAGATTGTATATGTTGTTCCTTCTGTGCTTAATCCCCCAGAGATACTTTCGAATGAGCTGAAATTTTTATATAACAATTTTGATGAAGAAAATTTTTCTGTTCTTATCCAACAGCCTATTCAAGACGTAAAATATTTATGCGAAAGTGCCCATCATCCTAATGCTGAGGGGCGCAAAATACGCACCTCTGAAATATATGAATTCCTTAAAACTAATAAATTTCTAGAATTGACTAATATTCACATGTAAGAGGGTTCCTTGAATCTACATTTAAAAATTTAGTGTAAAATGGTTTTTTAAATCAAGAGAGTGAGTATGTCTGTCAGTGAAGAAAATAAAACAATCTCAGGTTATCAAGAAGATGAAATAACCATTTCCTACGCCTTTAGTCTTATCAATAGGCAAAAAAAATCTATAGTGATTGGGGTAGTGATTGTGATGATTGCAACCTTAATTTATGGCTTCAGTCTTCCGAACATATATCGTGCAGATGGCATTTATGAGGTAGTGGGCAGCGGCTCTACTTCTTCTCATGTAAAGAAATCAGGTTTAAGCTCTATTGCAGGAGCAGTTGGCGTTAGCTTGGGTGGAGGGGAGACTAATAGAGGCGATGTTATTGTAGAGACAGTAAGATCCAAGACATTTCTTAAACATCTCCTTCAATTTGATGGCATTTTACCTGGACTAGTTGCGGCTGAATATTACAATCCGAAATCGCAAACTATCGACTTCGACAGAAGCATTTTTTCAGTGGAGGATAATTCCTGGAACGGAGCGCCTCCTACCATCCATGATGCTTTTAAGAAATATTCACGCCAACTATCGATTTATCAGGATCAAGGAGACAATTTTATTTATATAAGTTTTGATCACGTATCTCCAAATTTCGCCCAAGAGTTCGTTCTTCTTGTAATTGAGCAATTAAATTTAAAGCTTAGATCTAAATCATTGGATGAGGCTAATGCTGCTCTTAATTTTTTAGAAGATCAGTTAGCCAATACTTTTTTGATTGAGTTAAGAAACTCTATTTCATCACTAATCCAGAAGCAGCTAGAGAAAAAAATGCTAGCAGATGTAAGCGAAAACTTCGCTTTAACTCCGATTGAAAGACCTTTTATTGAGCAGGAAAAAGAGTCGCCCTCGCGCTTGTTACTCCTAATTTGGGCAACTGTCGGTTCCCTTGTTCTTCTTAGTATGGGCGTTTTTTTCTGGGAAGCCAATAAATCGACTGCAAGTGCAGGCAGCTCTAAAAACACATCATAGGAATGATTAACTTTAACCATGTGCTTGTAGAAAATATCACAGATACTGGTGATGTTATTAGGCATAACTCAGATTCTTATCATGAAAATTTTGGTTTTCAATGGAATAAATTTAATAAGCTACAGCTGGACTCTTTTAATGGTTCTACTGAATCTGAAGACCGTTTCTTTGAACAAAATTTGCTACAGCCTTCTGATCTGAAAGGAAAGTTAGTTCTAGAGGTTGGTGCAGGATGTGGTAGATTCACAGAAATTTTACTGAAGTATGGTGCTGTGGTTGTTGCAGTGGATTACTCTTCTGCTATCGATGCTAATTATAATAATCATAGTGAGCATGTCAGTCAGGGTAATTTAATTTGTATCCAAGCAGACGTTTTTGATATGCCTGTTAAGGCAAGCTGCTTTGATATTGTCATTTGCTACGGAGTCATTCAGCACACCGGAAGAAATAAGGCTTGCCTTGAGAAACTAACCTCTTTTCTGAATCCGAGTGGCTTGTTACTTGTTGATATTTACTCCAATAGTCTCAAGCATTACAATCCTTGGGTCTATTTAATACGACCGTTTTTTTCAAGAGTCAAGAATTATCAATCACAAATGCATTTTGTTGAAAAATTTGTTGATTTTGTATTTCCAGCTCAACTAAAAATCTTATCTTTCCTTCATAGTAAGCAAGGCATTCTTAAATATTTAAGATACTTCGTAAACAGATCTCCAAATTCAGTATATGGTATTAATCTTTTTCTCGATGGTAAGATATCTATAGAACATGCCAAGCAATGGTCCGTTATGGATACATATGACGGATGGATGCCTCATCATGACGATCCAGTATCCAAGAAACAATGGGCTAGTTTATTGGCAGAATTGTGTATAAATCAATCCCTTATGTTGGATTTAAATAAGATTTGCGGTCAAGGGCATTGTGCACAATTATCTAAGTGCTCTAGTTAGTAATTATTATGGTAAAAGACATAATAGATAAGTCAGATATTTTAGATAGAGTATCCTCACTTGAAATCATAATTTTAGAGTTAGGATGTGGCCCTAAGAAGGAATACAAAGATAGTATTGCGATTGATCTGATTGACTTCCCATGTGTTGATATTATCGGAGATATTCTTTCAGTTTTAAGAAGGTTTCCTGATAACTCTGTAGCAAAGATATTTTCTTCACATGTTTTTGAGCATCTTGAACAATTACCAGAAATCTTATTAGAAATCAGGAGAGTGCTTTCTAGTGATGGCGAGCTTGATATTAAAGTTCCTCATTTTTCAAATTCTTTTTTTTATAGCGATCCAACCCATAAAACTTTTTTTGGTCTTTATACCTTTTCCTATTATTTCAATGACAATCTCCTTGGCAGAGGGGTCCCAGATTATGAAAGAATTGCAGGAATGGAGCTTCATAGCATAAAATTAATTTTTAAATCCTACAGACCTCACTATATCTCCCACGCAATACGTAAAAGCGTGCAATGGTTAGTTAACTTGCACCCATTTCTTCAGGAGATTTACGAAGAATCATTTGTCAATTTTATTAGTTGCTATGAAATTCATGTGGTGGCCACAAAACATCATGTCTAAATCGCATTGTATCTTTAATAAAACTTATGGTCAGCATCTCCTATATTCCCAGCAAGAAGATTAATGATTATTGTTTATACCTGCATCACAGGGTCCTATGATACATTAATTGAACAACCAGCTTTTATGGGTGTCAGATATGTGTGTTTTTCTGATTCCTTGAAGCCGGGAGTTCTTAAAAATTGGGATGTGCGGCCAATCAAGGAAGGTATTTCTACTTACCCAAATATTATCAATAGATATTATAAAATATTACCATTTTCTCTTTTCCCCAATGAAGATCTTTCTTTATACATTGATGGCAATATTTTGCTAAAAGACTCTCCGGTTAATCTATTAGATAATTTCAAAAATTCTGGCGCTTCTATAGCTTTTTTTAAGCATCCCAACAGAGAACTTCTAGCCGATGAATTAGCTGAGTGTGTCTTGCAAAAGAAGTTGCAAGGGCATGAAGTTGCAACAGCTAAAAATTTTCTTATTCAGATTGAAGAAGAGGGTTTTACCTCTTCACGGGAATTAGTGGCAGGCTATATTATATTAAGGAAACATTCAGATTTAAATTTAGTGAAAGCAATGCATGCATGGTTTCAGATTGTAAAAAATGAAGTTAAGAGAGATCAAATTAGCTTGGTTTATTCGCTATGGAGAGAGGATGTTTCAATAGCCTATCTCGATGAATGGATAACCTCAAAGAAATTTTTTGTTAGATTGCATCATGGTAAATATTTAACTTGGCTACCCTTTGTAATGCAGAATTTTTTTAAAAAAGCTTTGGTTAAATATCAAGAGTTTATTTCTTAGTATGAAGAAAATTTTAATCCTTTCAAGATATAGTAATCTTGCAGCATCTTCGAGACAAAGATTTCATTTATTTGAAAAAACTTTAAATGATGAGGGATATCTTTTAACTTATAAGCCATTATTTTCTGATGACTATATTGCAAAGATTTTTTGCGCAAAGCAACCAGGGAAGCTAGATATAATACTAGCTTATGTTCGTAGATTTTGGGTAATTGCTACTTCTTCACATTTTGATTATATATGGCTGCAATATGAAGCTTTTCCATATCTCCCTAGTATTTTTGAAAAGATACTACCAATTTTTAATAAAAGAATAGTTTGTGATTATGATGATGCAATTTTTCACAAATATGATGATTGGGGTAATTGGTTTGTAAAAAAGCTATTGGGTAATAAGCTAGATACTGTCCTCATTCATGCAGATCACGTGATTTGTGGGAATGCTTATATTCAAAAATGGGCTGATAGAATTAATCTCACAACAACAATTATTCCTACGATAGTAGACTCTCAGCAATACGAGAAAAATTTTTTTCATTCCACTGATCCCCTTACACTTGGATGGATTGGCTCTCCCGCCACTTGGTGTTACATGGAGCCTTATATAGATTTTTTAAGCGAGCTCAGTCTTAAATACAAGTTTAATGTTTTAATTATTGGCTCGGGCCACTCAGGTCAATTGTCTGAAAGGTTTAGATTCCGTGAATGGAGTGAGCAAAGAGAGGTGCAAGACATCCATGAGATGGATATTGGAATTATGCCACTGCCAGACGATAAATGGGCTCAGGGAAAGTGCGGTTATAAACTGATTCAGTACATGGCTGCCTCCATTCCTGTAATTGCATCTCCTGTAGGCATGAATTCAATAATTGTTGAGCATGGGCTCAATGGATTTTTAGCTTCAACTCAAGCAGAGTGGGAACTAGCAATCTGCAATCTCATTACGCAACCAGAGATCAGAAAAAAAATGGGTATTGAGGCTAGCAACACGGTTAAGTCTAGATATTCTCTGCAGTCTCAATCTAAGACTATTGCCAATATTTTTCATTCATTAGTAAATTAATATATGTGTGGTGTAACAGGGTTTTGGCTTGATAAGAATATTACTCTTGGTAATGCTTCTGAGATATTAACGAGGATGACTAAATCACTAGATCATCGAGGGCCAGACAGCCATGGTCATTTTGTAAATTCAGATGATAACTTAGGTTTTGGACATAGCAGATTATCAATTTTGGATCTATCAAGCAATGGCCATCAGCCAATGGAATCTCGTTCTCAAAGATTTTTGATTACTTTTAATGGCGAGATATATAATCATCTCAGTATCAGAGCCTTGCTTGCGAATGAATTCCCATCTATATCTTGGAGGGGCACTTCAGACACAGAAACCTTGCTGATGGCAATAGAGTGCTGGGGGCTGAAAAAAGCTTTGATTAGCAGCGATGGCATGTTTGCTTTTGGTTTATGGGATCAACAACTTAAGAAGTTATTTTTTGCTAGAGATAGAATGGGAGAAAAGCCTCTCTATGTTGCTCAAGCTAACAACCAGATAATTTTCTCTTCTGAGCTAGGATCATTACATCATTTTCCCAATCTAAAACTTGAGACCAATACAAAAAGCGTTATTGATTACTTTAAAGTTAGCTATATTGGAGAATCTAACTCAATCTATCACAATGTTGTAAAAGTGCCACCAGGGAAAATTATGGAATTCACAAATCCAAGCTTGCCTCCAAACATATCAACATATTGGTCTCTGAAAAAAGTAATTTCTGACAAGCAAAGAAATTTAAATCATAAGCACTTTAAAGATGAGATTCTTAACATCAAGAATTTATTAAAAAATACTGTTGAGTCACAAATGATCAGCGATGTCCCATTAGGGTCATTTCTTTCGGGCGGCATAGATTCCTCATTAATTACAGCGCTGATGCAGGATTGCGTCAGCAAATCAGTAAAAACTTTCACCATTGGCTTTGCTGAGGATAGCTATAATGAAGCTCAGTATGCAGAAAAAATTGCTGAACACTTAGGGACGGAGCACCATTCTTTTATATTAAATGAGTCTGATGCGTTATCAGTAATCCCAGATTTACCAAGAATTTATGACGAGCCGTTTGCTGATTACTCTCAGATACCAACTGTGCTTCTTAGTAGAGAAGCTAAAAAACATGTTAGCGTAGTCCTTACTGGAGATGGAGGAGACGAAATTTTTGGTGGCTATAATAGATATATATTTGCACCAAAAATTTGGAACATCGCATCAAAATTTCCTCCATTAATAAGAAAACAGATTAAATTTTTTGGTTCCTTGGCACATTTTTTTAGAAATTCAGATAGTCGAATTCTTAAGCCGATGTTAAAGAATTCGGGCCTACCTATGTCAACCCTCGATAGGGTGCAACACTTATCATCAGTGCTTGGAAATGCTGATAGTTTCTCTGATTTATTCCTTAGGTTGACTAGTACATTTTCTCCTGAACAAAATATTCTCAATGAATCATTGTTGAATGATTTCATATTAAGACATGATCAAGCCTCTCATAGCAAGAGTGAGCTATCACATTTAAGGGAGATGATGTACAGAGATAGTATGGCTTATCTTCCTGGAGACATATTAACCAAAGTGGACAGAGCATCTATGAGTGCCTCTCTAGAGACCAGAGCACCCTTCCTAGATAGAAATATTATTGAAGCTGCATGGGCATTACCTGAAAGCGCGCTCATAAATAAAAATGATGGAAAATTTATTTTAAGAGAAATCTTGAAAAGCTATATGCCTAATCATTTATTTGAAAGACCCAAGCAGGGATTTACTATACCACTCGATAAATGGCTTAGAACTGAGCTTAAAGTATGGGCAGAGGATTTGTTGCATCGAGACAAGATTGCTCATTATGGCTATTTATCAGTTCCAGCAATAGAGCAACTCTGGCAAGACCACCAAACAAAAGATCGAAATAATGGTCATCAATTGTGGACGATTCTTATGTTTCAAGCATGGTTAGAAAGATGGGAAAGTTAAGAGCGTCGACTATCCTATATAATTAAATTAATCATGACTTATTATTTAATTTTTTTTATCCTATTAGGAGCCTCTTTCTTAAGAAAATTTGGTCCTGAGATTGAGAGATTCTTGTATCTATTCCTATTGTTTAGTTTGTTTATATTTTGTGCTTTTAGGTATGAGATAGGTTGTGACTGGCTCACTTATGCAGAGATCTATAGCTATGATAGTGCCGTATACTTTTTTAGGCAGGGTGGAACCTTGGAATTTGGATATAATCTATCAATGATTGGTTTAAAGGCATTAGGTCTTGGATTTCAATCATTCAATATTCTTATTGCACTCATTTTTTTTACAGGACTGAATGCTATTGCCCAAAGAAATATAAATCCAATTTTCTTTCTTGCCCTTGCATTTCCAATTGTTATAGTTAACTTACCAATGTCAGGCTTAAGGCAGGCAGCAGCGTTTGGATTTCTATGCTTCGCATCACTTAGCTTTATTGATAAGAAAATGTTCAGATATATACTTTTTGTTATACTAGCGACGTCTTTTCACTCAAGTGCGATAATTTTTTTGTTGTTATCTCCATTCCTGTTATTCGAGCTCACACGAAAAAATATTTTACTTGCCTCTATATTTCTAGCACCTATTGCCGGCTTGGTTTTGACTTCTAGCTATGGGAACATAGCAATAAGCCGATATGTTAACTCGGACCTTGCCTCTTCAGGCAGCTACTTCAGGGTAGGTATACTTTTCTTGGTCGGGTCTTACTTCCTCTTATTTTTAAAGACAAATTGGAAAGAATTATTTCCACATGACTATAAATTTATCCTGTTGAGCTCGATCGCAATGATAGGATGTTTCTTTATTCTCCTACTTTCCACTGTAATTGCAGATAGATTAGGATTTTATTTATGGATACCTGCCTTAATAATCCTCGCTAGAATCCAAAATATACCTAATAGATATCGACAGCTTTCTGTAGCCTCATCTTTCATTGGATTACTATTAGTTTTTACTTTTTGGGCAAACTATTCATACTTTTTTGATCGATGCTACAACCCCTATCAAATGAAATTCCTTGCAAACCATTATCATTCAATTGACTTCTTTCCTCAGAAAATCGCATGACAATAAAAGTTCGCAAATCAATCTTCACTGATATTTTGGTACTTGCTCCCTCGCGACATATAGATGATCGTGGCTTTTTCTCTGAATCTTGGAATAGCAGAGACATGCAAGTTGCTGGTATCCAGTTTAATTGGGTTCAAGAAAATCACTCTTTTTCAAAGAGCGCTGGAACTATTAGAGGGCTCCATTATCAAATACCCCCTCATGCTCAAACAAAGTTAGTAAGGTGTGGCAGGGGATCATTTAAGGATATTTTTGTTGACATCAGAATGAGCTCAGAAACCTATGGTCAATGGGGCTCAGAAATTATAAGTTTTGATGAAGGCAATCAAATTCTTGTTCCCGAAGGTTTTGCTCATGGGTTTATAACCCTTGAACCAAATACCGAAATTATTTATAAGTGCTCAGATTTTTATGACCCTGCCTCAGAGGGCACAATATCTTATAAGGATCCCGATCTTTCGATTGATTGGGGCTTATCAGAAAAACCAACTCTAGTCTCCCCCAAAGATCAAAATGGATTGCGGTTCCAAGACTTAATCTCACCTTTTAAATAGCTTGTAATTAACTCCTCTTTAAAACAATTGAGGAATGGGCTAGTCCAACCCCAAATCCAGAGAGAATAATATTTTTACTTTCTTGAAACCTCTGAAAATTTTCACATATTAAATTTGGTATTGAAGTTGAGACTAAATTTCCAAAAGTTTGATAATTTTCTAAGATTTTTACATTTTTAGGAATTTTTGTTTTAAATGTATCTAAAACTAACCTTCCAGCTTGATGAGGCAGCATTAAGTACTCCTCATCATTGGTGATAATTTTTTGAATATTCGGTAACACCGTTCCAACTGCAAATGTTAGAACTTGAGGTCCATTCATAAATATTGATAAGTCGTCATTACTATCTTTCGTCATGCATAGATGTTTCTCAGTAGCCTTTTTAGTATTAGTTGTTCTGGAGTGAATCGCTAGATCTACAAGACTCTTTTCTAAAATCACTGCTGACGCCCCATCACTGAAAAGAGTTCTAATTGAGGCATTGCCTTGGTCAATACTCTTTGAATATGTATCGGCTGTAATGATTAAAACTTTTTCCGCATCACCAGCAGTCAAGAAATTATTTGCAATGATTACTGCCTCCACAAAGCCACTGCAGCCAGAATTAAGACCAATACATAGTGTGTTGCACGAGGTTTCTATTTCAGAGTGAACATAATGAGCAATAGATGGAAATACAGAAGAGGGCGTATTAGTGACGCTAATTATTAAAGAGATATTTTGTAGTTCTGAGGCAGGAATTTTTTTTACAGCCTGAATTGCAAGAGATTGAGTATTTTCCGAGGTGTTAGATATGTATCTTTGTTTTATTCCAGTTTTTAGCTCAATTTTTCCCTCGTCCCATTTAAGGTTTTTTTCCAGCACAGAATTAGTTTCCAGTATAGATCCCAAAGAGATTTTAGGCTGTGAGAGGGAAAACATTGAGGTGTAGGGTTATATTAGGCTTGAGATTAATTCGTCTAGATCCTTGAATGTTTGCAATATATCGAGAGCATCAGCTTCAATTACCACATCGTGTGTTTCAGACATCTCAGAAATAAGCATGACTTTAGCCATAGAGTCCCATGCGGTATCATCAAGTAATGAGTTAGAATCTAATTCAATTACTTCTTGCTCGCTTAGAGGAAAAATTGCTAGAAAAATGTCTTTGTTTGCTATCATCTTATTATATTATGACATAAGCTCATATTAGTAAATGAATAACTATAGACCCAAGCTCAAATCAAAAAATCTTTACGAGGTGAGTAATTTTTCCTTTAATCTTTTGAAAAAATATCAGTTATTTGCTAGAAAAAATTTTGGCTATTTGGCTTATCAGAAAAACGTAAATTATTTATATTATCTTTATCAAGATTGCCCTGAAACAAATGGCTTTGTAGATTTCAGAGTATTAAATAGTGGCCTTCAAAATAAAGTGGTGGCAGGATGCATCCATAGGATTTCAACATCATTACTTAATACAGAAACTGGGGATACCTTAAAAATATCTGGACTTCATAACCTGATGATTGATAAGGATCATCGTGGCCAAGGGTATATGTTGCTTGCTGACGCACTTAAAAACGATAAAATTTTTTTTGTTCCAGGTGTATCTGGCGAGCTAGAAAATTTTTATAAAAGGATTGCTTGCTATACTGTGCAGGCTAATTGGTTCAGAGCGATCAAATTTAGTAAATTGCTTCCAACACTCAAAAGATCTTTCCGTGTCCCTGTTTCAAGGGTAGAGGCGTTTAATGCCTTTTATAAACTTCGTCAAAAGAATTTGAAGTTTTTACTAGAGTGCAATGAGGACTTTAATACACTAATTCAGAAAGACTTTAACTCAATCAAGGGATATCGGATTAGACGTAGCTTTTTGATTTGGCGCATTTTCCCTAATATATCTCCATCTCAATCTGGGTACACAACGCGGATAGTAGTGCATGATAATGATGGATTTATTGCGATCTCACTGGGGATAAGAAAAAATGTTCCTGTTTTAAGGGTAGTCTATAGTTCACTTTATTCACAAACGTCTTCTGATCAATTAATGCAAGCCAGTTATGAGCTAGCATTTGAATTAGGTTTCCCTTTAATATTGCTTACATCAGATTGCGATTTTATAAAATCCAGTATGAAAACATTAAAATTTAAAGAATTAGAGAATTCTCCCAGCATATACTTTTGTTCAAAAAACAAAAATAATCTTCCTATCAAGCATTGGCAATTGCTTGGAGATTATGGCTTTGATGAATTTTCTTTCAACCCAAAAGGATAAAATCTATGTCAGGAAAATTTATTATATCCTTTGATTGTGAAAGTAAGTGGGGCATGGCTGATAGCCTTACATCGATTCACAAAGAGATGTTTCATGCAAGTGAGCTAGAGCGAGTCTATTCTGAACTTATAACATTGCTAGAGAAATATAATATGCCTGCAACTTTTGGTTTTGTTGGGGCTCTTACAATGACATCAGATGTTTTTTTGGATGAGTGGGAGGAGTTATTAAAGGGTTCACCAGATCACAGAGATTGGCTAGAAAATTTCTTTCAAGATGTTGATAAAAACCAGCTATCTGGGTGGTTTTGCCCAGAGCTATTAAACATCGTTAGGCACTCACATATTGATCATGAAATCTGCTCTCATGGCTTTACACATTTAGCATGGAGTGACGCAAGCTCTGATGCATTATCACTAGAAACTGATGGAATTTTGAAGTGGTACGAGCAGCAAAACATCCACCCAACCACCTTCATTTTTCCAAGAAATCTAGTGGGTCATCAAGAATATCTCAAAAAAATTAGCGCAAAAGCTTATCGAGACAAACCCCTGCATTATTTTTCTCAAGGCTTGTTAAATAGAATTTTTTCAACCATCAAAGAATTTAATCTTTTCCCACGCTCCCAACAACCTAAGCTTTTCAATGATCTTGCAGTGATTCCTGGAGGATTTTTTTTAAACTGGAGGAGAGGTCTTAGACGATTTATTCCCATTTGGTTCTCTGTTAAGAGATTTGAAAATTTATTGAACCACGCCATCAAGACTAATGGTACTATCAATTTGTGGTCTCACCCACATAATTTTCTTACAGGGCACAATCAAATCCAACTTTTTGAAAAGTGCTTGAAGGTAGTATCAAAAAAAATAGAGCTCGGCGAAATAAGCGTTATGACGCAGTCTAGTTATGTACAATCAAATTATAAAAATTTGAAATCTCTTCCTTCCATCACTCCAAAAGTCTCTGTGGTTATTCCAAGCTATGGGGGTGGAGAGCATCTTGATGAAATCCTTGAAGCTCTTCATCAACAAACTCATCCGCCTGAGGAGGTAATTTTTATCGTCTCAAAAGTAAAAGGTTATCAAGTAATTAACCAAAAATTAAAGAATGAAAAAAGATTAAATTGTATTTGCAAGATTGTTGAACCATCTTATCCTGGCAAGGGAAGGAATATTGGAGCATCCATTGCAACATCGGAATGGTTAGCATTTTTAGATATTAGAACAATACCAAATACCTTCTGGTTAAAGACAATGCTAGAGGCTGGTGAAAATTTAGGCAAAGATTTTATTGGCGCTAGAATGATCTGTTCCTCTCAAACAAGATATCAAGAGAATTTGAAGGCACTAACCTTTGGCAATCAATCAGCTAAATCGCTGCCAGGGTCAATAGTTCGCCGAAAAATATTTAATCAATATCCAGGATTCTTGGATCATGTGAGGGCTGGAGAGGATTGGGAATGGCTCTCAAGAATAATGAAAAGTACCAAGCATACTTGGATAGATCAAGTTGTTATTTCATACAAGGGTTTACCTTTAAATATTTTTGATACTCTAAAAAAATGGTTTAGGTATTCTATTGAAAACTCAAAAGTGAATATCTTATTAAAAGAAAAATTCTTTTATGTTTCTATTCTCTTTTTTCTTTTTGCCATTTTTTTATATCGGTGGAATCATCTTATTTCAGGAGGTGTCTGGGATGTTAGTAATCCATTATTTATTCCAAATGTAAATAAAATTTTCTGGAGTTCTGCTATAAGCACTTACCTAATTTTTAGGGGGCTAGTGAGTCCTGTTTTCAAACAAGAAAAGATACTTTCTTTGCTCCCCTTTAGATGGTTTCTAATCGGAATTTTGGGAATGTCAGTTGATATTGTTAAGGCTCCCGGAAGGATTATTGGCTTTTTTGCTTATCTCAGAATGAAACATTAATTATTATGCTCTTGATCTATAAAGCCAATGCTATAAATTTTAGATGTTAGTGACTACAATAACGATAAATTTTATTAGAACAGGTGCTATAAATTGAAATTGCTAGTAACAGGTGGAGCCGGTTTTATTGGGTCTGCATTTATTAGAGAGGCTATAAGTCGAGGTTTGCATGTTTTAAATATTGATGCGTTAACTTACGCATCCTCTCTTGAGAATTTACGCTCCATTGAAAGTCACCCAGCATATTTATTCAAACAAATAGATATTACAGACAGGGCTAGTGTTGATGATGCAATCAATGCTTACGAGCCTGATGCTATCGTGCACCTTGCAGCAGAAAGTCATGTTGATCGCTCTATTGAGGGGCCTCTTACTTTTATACAAACCAATATTATTGGCACCTATAACTTGCTGGAATCTTCACGTGCATATTGGCAAAAAAATAATTACCTATCTCAATTTAAATTTTTACATGTATCTACAGATGAAGTATTTGGATCTCTTGGTGATCAAGGCTTATTTAATGAAGACTCGGCATACCTTCCTAATAGTCCATATTCTGCCTCCAAAGCTTCATCAGATCATCTGGTAAGAGCTTGGGGTGAAACATATGGTCTGCCAGTACTCATTACTAATTGCTCCAATAACTATGGCCCGTTTCAATTTCCAGAAAAATTAATCCCTGTAACCATAATGAGTGCTATAGCTGGCAATGAAATTCCTATCTATGGTAGTGGCAATAATATCCGAGACTGGCTTTATGTAAACGATCATGTAGATGCGCTGCTATTGGTTCTTAGTAAAGGCCAAACTGGCCGAACCTATAATATTGGTGGCAACACAGAATTGACTAATTTAGAGCTAGTTCAAAAAATATGCTCACTTCTTGATATGCAAAAACCTGCTCATAAACCTTATGTTACGCAAATAGCTTTTGTGGAAGATAGGCCTGGCCATGATCAGCGATATGCTATTGATGCTTCAAGGATAAAAAAGGAGCTTGGTTGGAAACCCATGACTTCAATTGAATCTGGCCTAGAAAAAACAATTTCATGGTATCTCGAAAACCAATCATGGATGAAGAAACTGCTGGAGAGAGATGGTGTTAGACCCCGGTTTGGTCCCCACTCTTGAAAGTTTTATTATTTGGTTCAACGGGTCAGGTAGGTCAAGCATTTTGTTCTATCTGCCCTGACTGGATAGACCTTGTTTCCCTGACGAGAGAGAGCGTCAATTTAAACTTACAGAATAATATTTCTGAGTCTATTCAATCCATTCAACCAGATCTTATTTTAAATGCAGCAGCATTTACCAATGTAGATTTAGCAGAGACTGAAAGAGAAGAGGCTTTTGCAATCAATCAATATGCCCCCAAGCAAATTGCGCATGATGCAAAAAAGCTAGGAGTGCCACTTATTCACATATCAACTGATTTTGTATTTGACGGTAGTGGAACTAGGCCCTGGGAAGCAAGTGATACACCAAAACCTACCAATATTTATGGAAAATCTAAATGGGCGGGAGAACAAGAAATTATCGAAGCAGGTTGTTTATTTTGCATACTCAGGACTTCTTGGGTTTTTTCAGAAAATAGAAATAATTTTGTTAAAAGTATTTTTAAGTTTGCAAAATCAAAAGAATCTATAGATGTTGTGTTTGATCAGTATGGAGGACCCACACCAGCTTTAGCTATAGCTAAAGCCTGCCTAGAGATTATTTCTCACCACAAGAGAAATAAATTTCAAGGCGGTATTTTCCATTATTCAGGCTCTCCCAACACTAATTGGGCTAGTTTCGCCGAACATATTATTAAGTGCATGAACTCTAATACCAAGGTTAATAAGATACCTGCAAAGGAGTATGATTCCGCTTCAACTAGACCAGAAAATTCACGTTTGAATTGCGACTCTCTTTTTTCAACATATAATATCGAGAGGCCAGAGTGGCGGAACAGTGTGGCTGAAGCAATAGCAATTCTAGAGAAGAAATATGAACAATAGAAAGGGTATTATTCTAGCCGGAGGAACTGGGAGTAGGCTCTATCCAGCTACTATTGGTATTTCAAAGCAGCTATTACCTATCTATGACAAACCTATGATTTATTATCCACTGTCTACGTTAATGTCGGCCGGGATTAATGATATTGTGGTGATTTTACGCAAAGAGGACTTTGCTAGCTTTTCCCTTGTTCTGGGGGACGGAAGTCAATGGGGGATTTCAATCTCATACATTTTTCAACCCTCTCCTGATGGCCTGGCTCAAGCTTATATTCTTGCAGAAAATTTTCTAGCTGGCAGTGCATCTGCAATGATTCTAGGGGATAATATTTTTTACGGTCATAGCTTTGGAGAGGATCTTACTGAAATTTCTTTCAAAACTGATATAAAAATTTTTGGATATCAGGTTTCAGATCCATCTAGTTATGGAGTAGCCTGTTTTGACAGTTTAGGTAGAGTTTCTGCTATTGAAGAGAAGCCAGTTAACCCTCAGTCCTCTTATGCTGTTACAGGCCTATACTTCCTGGATGAGTCAGCGTCACATCGAGCAAAAGATGTAATGCCCTCTGCCAGAGGCGAGTTAGAAATAACCTCTTTACTAGAAATGTATATGAATGATGAATTATTAACAATCAAAAAACTAGGGAAGGGTTTTGCTTGGCTAGATACAGGTACGCACGAGAATCTACTAGATTCAGCTAATTTTATTCGCTCTCTGCAGATCCGACAGGGCACACAAATTGGCTGCATTGAAGAAATTGCTTTAGAGAAAGGCTGGATTGATGAGGAACAAGTATTTAAACAAGCACATAAATTATCCAAAACTTTATATGGTGAATACTTAACATCAATAATAGCTCCCCAGTCCTAGATGTGCGGAATCGCTGGGTTTATAGACGCTCGAAAGTCCTTAAGTTTAGAGGAATCTCATAATATCTTAAGGAATATGAGTCAGGCGATTAGCCACAGAGGGCCAGATAGCTCTGGGATTTGGTCTGATTTTCAATCAGGTATTTTCTTGGGCCATCAAAGGTTAGCCATTTTAGATTTATCATCTGCTGGTCATCAGCCAATGGAATCAAAGTCTAAAAGATTTCAAATTACTTTTAATGGTGAAATTTATAACCATTTACAACTTAGGGATATGCTTTTAAGTGAGCATAAGGTGAATAACTGGAAAGGAACCTCAGATACTGAAACTTTGCTTGCAACAATTGAGTGTTATGGTCTAGACGAGGCTTTAAAAAAACTTGAGGGAATGTTCGCATTTGCATTGTGGGATTCATTACAAAAAAAATTATTCCTTTGCAGAGATCGCTTTGGAGAAAAACCTTTGTACTTTTCACCAGGCTCTGCTAACAATGGGTTCTGTATTTTTGGTTCTGAATTAAGCGCGCTAAAAAACCACCCAAAATTTAATCCGATAGTTAATAAAAACGTTTTAAAAAATTATATAAATTTAGGTTATGTTCCCCAAGGACAATGTATTATTGCTGGAGTATCTAAGGTTTTACCAGGAAGATATATCGCAATTGATCCCACTAATCTGGATATTACCCAATATGTTTATTGGGACTCAGCTAAAGAAGCCTTGCTTGCTAAAAAAAATCAATTTAAAGGTAGTTTTATAGATGCGTCAGATGAGCTAGAAGCACTCCTTATAAAGAAAATATCTAATCAAATGATTGCTGATGTGCCCTTAGGAGCATTTTTATCTGGAGGAATAGATTCCTCATTAGTTACTGCAATTATGCAGTCTCAGTCAATGCAGCCAATCCAAACCTTTACTATTGGTTTCCAAGAAGCTGATTGGGATGAGTCATATCACGCTCAAAGAGTTGCAAATATTTTGGGAACAAATCATACGGAGAGTAAAGTTACTTCTCAGGATGCCATTAATATAATTCCTCATCTCTCAAGAATTTACTCAGAGCCATTTGCAGATGCTTCACAAATTCCAACTCAAGCTGTATCTCAGATTGCAAAAAAAAATGTAGTAGTTGCTCTCACTGGAGATGCTGGAGATGAAATATTTTGTGGGTACGATAGATATCAGGTCACCCAAAAAATATGGAGACTGATCTCATTTGTACCAAAATCTCTGAGGCGTTCAATTTCCAGTGCGATCCTAAATAAGTCTACAGATGATTTAAATAAGTATTACCAGGCATTGCAAAAATTTACTCCAGCACCATCCAATATTCAAAGGCCTGGTGATAAAATCAAAAAAGGAATGAGTTTTCTATCCGCTGACTCTTTCTCTGAACTATATTCGCAAAATATCTCTTTGTGGAAAAATCCTGGTGATATTGTACTCGGGGATAATGGAGGTACCTCACCAAACATTATGAATACCATGGATGAAACTTTAAATAATGCTGAAAAAGCGATGCTATTCGATACCCTTAGCTATCTAACCGAAGATATATTGACAAAGGTGGATAGAGCTGCAATGTCAGTATCCTTGGAAACAAGAGTACCTTTTTTGGACCATGAGATATATCAATTTGCTTGGTCATTACCCTATGAGATGAAGTTTCATAAGGGAGAAGGAAAAAGAGTGCTTAAAAATATTTTATATAAATATGCAGATCAGGAGATCTTTGAGCGTCCCAAGATGGGGTTTGGAGTACCGGTTGGAGAATGGATAAAAGGGCCTTTGCGTGATTGGGCAGAAGAACTCCTATGTCCAAAGCTTATTGCAGAGCAGGGAAATTTTTGCCCTAAAATTATTCAGCAAACATGGGATGAGCATTTAAGCGGTAATCGCAACTGGCAGAATCAACTTTGGACCATACTGATGTTTCAAGCGTGGAAAAAAGATTTTTAATCGCTCATGAAAACCCACTCTTCAATTAAATCTCAAAAAAGCGTTAAACCAAAAAAATTACTTTTTATCATATCTGAGGACTGGTATTTCATTTCACATAGGTTTTATCTTGCAAAATATGCAAAATCACAAGGATACGAGGTTCACTTGCTAACAAAGGTTACAAAGCATGAAGAGATAATTAAAAAATCGGGCATTAACCTTATGCATTGGCCAATAAAACGAAGATCTGCAAATTTTTTAAGTGAGCTTAGCTCGATTAAAATGGTTTTAAAGGCAATTAGAATCGCTAAACCAGATATTATTCATGCTGTTGCTTTAAAACCTATTCTATATGGGGCAATAGGCGCTAAAATCTTTAATATTAAATCTAGAGTTTTTGCTTTCGCTGGATTAGGTTATATGTTCAGCTCTTCTCAGTATCTTGCTCGATTCTTGAAACCAATTCTTTCTATAGCTATAAAGGTATTTTTACACAACAAGTCATCAATCATTATTGCGCAAAATCAAGACGACATTAATCTATTACTTGCACATAATATCGCCAATGCTGAGCAGATAAAACTTATAAGGGGCTCAGGTGTAGATACAGAGCAATTTAAACAAAGACCATCTAACTCAAGTACCAAGCCAATTATATTGCTACCTGCAAGGCTACTTTGGGATAAAGGAATTGGAGATTTTGTTAGAGCCTCAACTATCTTTCAAAAAAAAGACTTGACTGCAAGGTTTGTTGTAGCAGGAAGGAGAGACGATGACAATCCTGAATCTATACCAAAGGATATTATAGATGGATGGAAAGCAAATAATTTGTTGGAGGTAATGGGTCATGTTGAGGATATGCCTGCTCTATATAATTCCTCATCTATTGTTTGCTTGCCATCTTATAGGGAAGGCTTACCCAAGTCTCTATTGGAGGCAGCAAGTTCAAGTAAACCCATTGTTGCATATGATGTTCCTGGTTGCAGAGAAGTTGTGATGGATGGAGAAAACGGGATACTTGTTCAAGAAAGAGACCATCAAGCACTTGCCCAAGCATTAGAACTACTCCTTAAAAATAGCAATTTAAGAGCCAGTATGGGTTCTGAGGGAAGGCGTATGGTTGAAAACTATTTCTCACAAGAGGAAATTGCATTCCAGACCGAAAAGGTGTGGAATCATAATTCATAAACTTTCGCTATTTTGACTCCTTAATTTCCTTGGCATCTCGCAAACTCCTCTCTTATAATGTTTTGGAACTATAATTAATATATAATCAAACAAATTATTCGGTATTCGGCATGTTAAAAATTTTCTCATTTTCTATAATTGTAATTGCTCTATTTAGCCTTAACATCTCAGCTCAAGAGCTTGATGACACATTCTTGGATTCACTTCCTGATGATGTTGCAAAGAAGCTCAAGGTAGATCTTCAGGATCAAGAAGATGTCGAGGTTCTTTTCCGAGGAAATACTTCAATTGAAGCCAATAAGGCTATTCTTAAAAAGATTCAAAATCAGGTGGATACTTTAAAAACTGCAATCGAAGGATCATCTAGCGGTGACGAACTTCCAAGATTTGGAGAAAACTTTTTTAGCTCTATTCAATCATCATTTTCACCAATTAATCTCCCTAATATTTCTGATAAATATATTCTTGATTATGGTGACCAGCTAACAGTCCTGCTTACAGGAGTGGGAAAAAATAAAAGTGATGTCTCAATGGTGCAAAGGGATGGATCGGTCACTGTCGGTGGCCTCGCAAAAGTTTTTGTAAGAGGGCTAGAATTTCGTGAAGCCAGCAAAGCAATTCAATCCGCATTGGATAGTACTATGATTGGTGTCAATGCTACGACTACGTTATCTGGATTGAGGGATGTTCAAGTTTTTCTATTGGGTGAGGTTTCCAGCCCAGGTTTATATACTCTTAGTGGATCATCAAATATATTGCATGCACTAAATGTTGCTGGTGGAATATCACAGAATGGTTCTTACAGAAAAATAGAGCATAAACGAGACAATAAGATGCTTTCTACTTTAGATTTATATGATGTAATGGTATTTGGCTCCCAAGCCTTTGACTACTCACTAAGATCTGGAGATATAATCTTTGTCCAGCCTAAAAGTTTTGAAGTTGCAGTTTCTGGTGGCGTCTCTCGACAAGCCATCTTTGAAGTGCTTCCAGGTGAAACTGTATACGACGCTATTAAGTTTGCCGGAGATATTTCCCCATCCTTTATGGGCGATAGTTTTGTGCTCAATAGATTTGAAGATGGGATGATGAAAGATATTGAGATTTACTTAGGTGAGGCAGCTAAAATCAATCTTCAAAGAAGAGATTCACTCTCTGTGCCATTTTTTCAAGCTAAGAAACAAAAAACTAAAATTATTGAAATTTTGGGCATGGTAAATAATCCTGGTATTTATAACATAAACGACGGTGATAGTTTATCGTCACTACTTGAAAGGGCAGGTGGCTACAAAGATTCTGCATATCCATATGGAAGTTCATTACTTAGAGAATCCGCAAAAGATCTTGAATCAAATTACAATGATAGGATTTATCGAGATACTCTTAACTTTATTGTGTCTAACCCTCAAGAGGTTGGATCTGGCTCGGGATCACTCTCTTTATTGCTTGAAGAGCTAAAAAATTACAAACCACAGGGAAGGGTAATTACTGAATTTTCTCTTCACAAGATTAAAAATGACTCTAGCAAAGATACGATGTTATTAGATGGAGATGTCATTATGGTTCCTCCGATGTTAAAACAAGTGTATCTTTTTGGTGAATTCAATCAACCTGGTGCTAGTAGATTTAAACCTAGCAACCGTTTGAGGGATTATATTGATGCGGCTGGTGGTTTAAAGGATACCTCAACTAATAATCTTATTATCATAGATCCAGATGGGACTACGCACTTTTATAAGCGCTCATTTTTCAAGCCATTTCAGAAGGAAGTGGATCTGTTTCCTGGCTCAGTGATTTATGTTTCTAGAGACGTAGGAAAAATAGAGGGTGTCAAATTTGCTGCAACGTTTGCTCCAATTCTTAGCAGCCTAGCTATTTCCTTGGCTTCACTGAATTCAATTAGTAAGGATTAGCGTTCTATTCTCTAGGTGTCAGGGAAATATCAATTGCTCTAACTGAACTGGGTGTATCAAAAAAATTGAACTCTAGGCTTTTTAAAATAATATTCATAATAATATCCGTTAATTCCTTGGATGTTGAGGCAAATATTAATGATTACATTTATCCTTATAGCAACCCAAGCTACTCAAATTATGGAACATTAGGGCTCATCCAGATGCCCTCTGCAAGAATGCTGGAAGAAGGCACTCTAGCTTTTTCTTGGAGCGGAAATGATCCTTACTTAAGAGGCTCAATTCTCGCATACCCTTTTAGTTGGCTTGAAGCCTCGTATCAGTATACGGATGTCAATAATGCCTTATACAGTAGAGTTTCATCTTTTAGTGGAAATCAGTCATACAAAGATAAAAGTTTTGATGCTAAATTTTTAGCATTAAAGGAAAAGCGCTACTTACCACAAATTGCCGTTGGGTTTAGGGATTTTGCTGGAAGCGGCCTATTTACTGGCGAATATATAGTTGCTTCAAAATTCTACAAAAATATAGATTTTTCTATTGGCATGGGTTGGGGCACCCTTTCTCGAAATAAAGTAAAAAATCCATTTACAGTTTTTAGTGATAATTTTGAAAAGAGGACACTTAACATAGACACCCAAGGCGGAGAACTAAGTCCAGGAAAGTATTTTAGTGGTCAAGCAGGTTTATTTGGTGGTGCTGAGATATTTTTACCTAATTTAAAAGGTGCTCGTTTAAAGATTGAGTATGATGGAACAAATTACTCAGAAGAAGGCTTTAGACTCGGATTTGGAAACGCTGAATTACTAACCAAGGTTCAAAGACCAGGATCTTCAAGAATTAATTTTGGTATCGTATATCCCTATAGTAATAACATTCAATTTAAACTTGGTTACACAAAAGGCAATACAATCAACTTTGGATTTTCGATAGCGCTAGGCTTTAAAGATAAAGATCCTGTGATTAAAAAAAATGATCCATATGAGCCTGTTAAAAATGCTGAGGCCTATAAAGTGGTTAGCGCAGGCGACGAAACCCTTATTTATAGAACAGCTCTTACTGTCCTCAATGGTAAAGAACTCTACCTTCAGGCAGCAACTCTATCAGATAACTCTTTGGATATAGCGTATTCCCAGGGAAAACATTCAAGCTATATAAGAGGTATGGGGAGAGTATTAAGGGCTCTTGATTCGACGATCCCAGATGATATAACGGAGTTCAAACTTACAAATGTAAATGCCTCAATGGGAATGCATCAAGCTATCATTAACAGAAAAGCCTTTAATCAAAACCTTCCAACAAATACTTATCAAATTCTTGCTAGAGAGACAGAGCTAACAGCAGTGAAATATGATAAAAATGAATATCAGTTTAGACCAGAGTCAAAATTACCTTTTCATTATTGGAAAATTACCCCAGATCTTCGATCTCAAATTGGCGGGCCTGATGGATTTTTCTTTGGTGATCTTAGAGTCGCAGTGCAATCAGAGCTTATAGTAAAGACAAATATCACTATCACTTCAAAAGGTTCTATTGGCATAGTAAACGGGTTCGATAAGTTAAAGCTTAAATCAGATAGTATCCTCCCTCACGTTCGTACAGAGATAGTGCAATATCTGAAAGAATCTCAGAAATACAATATTGAATTCATGCAGGTAAATCATTTCAATAACCCATCAAATAATATATACACTAAATTATCTGCTGGTTTGTTAGAAGGTATGTTTGGTGGTGTCGGCGGTGAAATACTATATAGACCCTTTAAGAAGAATTATGCTATTGGTGCTGAGATATGGGCTGTCCAGCAAAGAGATTATGATCAAATGTTTTCTTTCCTCGATTACAAAACAACAACAGGTCACATCAGTTTTTACTATGAGGAACCAAATTCACAGGTTTTAATTATTCTTAAAGGAGGCAGATTTCTCGCAGAAGACTCTGGGATCCGAGTAGACATGTCACGTAGCTTTCAAAGTGGGATGAGAGCAGGTGTATTTTTTGCACGTACAGATATTAGTGAATACGAATTTGGTGAAGGCAGCTTTGACAAAGGTTTTTATTTCTGGTTTCCTGTCGAAGCATTTTTTACAAACTATCGAAGAGGATCAGGTGGCTTTGGTTTAAAGCCTGTAACCAGGGATGGCGCAGCATTACTAAGTACCCATCAAGACCTTTACTCTGTAACAGAGGCTTCTCAAATAAATAGCTTAGCTAGAGATTGGGGAGATATTTATGATTAAAAAAGTCTTACTAACAATTTTTGTCGTGAATTCATGCTCCTTTATTTCTTACACAGAAATATTGCCTGTTATTCGCTCCGTAGTTATTGGGGCAGAGGACATTGAAATAAATCAAAGTTATATTGATAGCAAAGAATATTCTTTTGCAAAAATTAAGATAGGTAGGTCGAGCATTGCGATACTCAGCCTAGCTTACATAAAGGATGGAGTATTTGAGTGGGTTTCGTCTTCAAATGAAAGAATCTTTACATTTAACGGCAAGATAATCAAAACAATAGGACTGCCACATAACATTGATATATTAGATACTTATGCTAGACAAGGTTTTTCTAGCCAGACTGTGTTGGTTGCTCTAGATAATCCAAATGCCACTGTTTCCCAATCTTTAGCTTATCAGTCTACCGTAATTGAGGGTCAAGTCATTGTCGAAGAGCAAGTTATTTTTAATGAGCTGAACCTGGATGTCACTAATACTTATATTATTGATGAATTTGATGGTAGGCCAGTAAGCTCAATACAAAAGGTCCATCCCTATTTACCTGTGATAAGTTTAGATTTCTACTACAAGTAAAAAGACATTCTTGCAGGCAAAAAAATACCGGCTTCAGCCGGTATTTTTTTTATTATTCTTTTTACTTAGTTCGAGTAGCTGTTCCTGTAACTGTAGATGTTGATGTTACATCTACTTCTGTAGGTACTTGGATTGTTACCTCAGCAGTACTATCTAGCACCTCAGTAACAATCTCTATGATTTGATCTTGCTCATTAACATTCTCTTCTATAATTTGTTCTTGAACAACAACTGTAGCAACATATTCTTCTGTTACCTCAGCAACATCTCTAAACTGATCAACAATGTAAATGTTATTACCACCTGCATCATCAGCACCACTATCCTCAGCATCAGAGGCTCCAAATACGTCATCAGCAGCTATTGTAGAGGTTGCTGTAAAAGTTTCTGTCCCTGCAGGAGAAACTTGTCTCGTAGCAGTAGCAGTTCCTGTTATTAGTGCTTGCGTTTCCCTGGTTCCAGTTCCAGTTATTAGTGCTTGTACTTCTCTAGTTGAAGTTGCACCTGCAACAGTAATGGGCACAACTGTCGTTGAACTTGTAGTTGTTCCAGATTTAGTAGTTTCTTCTATCACTGTTTCGAAAGTATACTCTTCAATAGATGTTGGTGCAGGAGTCGGTGCAGGAGTCGGTGCAGGAGTCGGTGCAGGAGTCGGTGCAGGAGTCGGTGCAGGAGTCGGTGCAGGAGTCGGTGCAGGAGTCGGTGCAGGAGCTGCAGCCTTATCATCATCATCAGTAACTGCAGCAATGACAGCAGCAGCAGCTACGGCTGCAGCAATAGCACCAGCACTTAATTTTCCTTCTGCGCGTTCTTTAGCTTCTTCACCAGCAGCCTTAGGTTCATCGTCCGCCCTAAGATCTGAGATAGCTGCAATATTAAATATTGAAAATACACCAGCGAGAAGGTAGTTAAAATTAGTTTTTAATTTTGCCATTTTATTATTCCTTTTTAGTAAAACCCTAGTAGCGCTACTTTAGCACTTAATTATTGACTTACAAACAATATTTTTTTGTAACATCTAAATTCTTAACATTACTATCAATACCCTTTGCCTTTCATTTCCTACTATTATACTTAAATTTATCTTAAGCGCATCAAATCAATTAATATATTCTAATTAGTTTGAATTAATAATAAGTGTCTATTTTATGCATATTTCTTATTAATACGCAATAGAAAGTGATTAATACGCAATAGAAAGTGATTTATTTTTTTACACATATCCACATTAAATAAAGTAATATTGCAATATTACAGCTTATATTTAAAGATCAGGTCTCTTATTTATGGTGAAGGTTAATATTCTAGACTGCACATTGCGAGATGGCGGATACTATAACTCTTGGCGTTTTAGTTCATCCATAGTTAATGCATACATTAATGCATTAACAGAATCATCAGTAACCCATATTGAATTAGGCTTTAGGTTTGCAAAGCAAGATAAAAATCTTGGAAAATTTGCCTTTACCACCGAAGAACACCTTAATTCCATAGATTTTCCTGGCAATCAACAGTTGGGAGTAATGATTAACGGGGATGAGTACTTGAATTCAGAAGATCCTTGCAACTTAATCACAAAATATTTTCTACCTGCCAAAAGCTCTAAAATATCTTTTGTAAGAATTGCTATTGATCTAGTAAATGCACCTAAGGCAAAAATACTCATAGATTGCTTAGATGACCTTGGGTATGAAGTCATGCTTAACTTAATGCAAGCCAATCAGCAAAAATCAGATGTTGTAGAAGCTACCCTAGCTATTATTTCAAAGTGGAAGAACTTAAAAGTCCTATACTTTGCAGATTCATTAGGTTCAATGAATGCTGTAGCAATCAAAGAATTTATAAAAAAATTGAAACTCTCTTGGAAAGGTAAAATTGGATTTCATGCGCATAATAATATGAGTCTTGCTCTCTCTAATGCAACTACTGCCATTAAATTAGGCTGTCAGTTTTGTGATAGCACTCTTATGGGGATGGGCAGAGGTGCTGGAAATGCACAAACTGAGTATTTGTTACCTCAGGTTCAAGGCAAATATAATCCTACAAGCATGCTCTTTGTGCTTGCTAAGTTTCAAGCATTAAAAAACAAATTTCAGTGGGGGCCAAATATGTTCTACTACTTCGCAGCAGAGCATAGTATTCATCCAACATATATTCAGAGAATGCTTTTTGAAAAACGCTACTCTGATAATCAAATTCTTGAAACCATTACTTCTTTAAGAGCTATTTCTAGCACCTCTTTTAATGAGAGTAAAATGTCTCAGCTAACTTATTTCAGTAGCTCGTCCCACCAAGGAAGTTGGAACGCTAAAGGATTCTTAAAAGGCAAATCAATTTTACTGCTAGGCTCAGGTCCTAACCTCAAAAAATTTAAACATGAAATTATTCAATTCATTGAAAAAAATAACCCTTATGTAATTTCACTGAATGTAAATCAGCTAATCCCAAAGAAATATATTGATTCAATTATTGCCTCAAATATTGATAGAGTTTTAATAGATGTTGACTTATACGGTGAATATAGCTGCCCTATTATAATGCCTCAATCTTGTTTTTCTCCACTTATCAAATCCAAGTTGCAACTCAATAATATTCTCGACTATGGAATGGCTATAAATGCTAATAGTTTTAAGAGCTCTCAAAAAGGCTGTATTTCAGAGTGGAAGGAAGTCATTGCATATGCTTTACTATTCCTTGAGCAAGCCTCACCGGAGTCAATATATTTAGCAGGCTTTGATGGTTACTCAAAGACTGATTTGCGTCAAAGTATTAATAATAAGATTTTTAGCACATACTTTGCTAAGACTAAGGCCTCAACTCCAATTCTTCTAACTCCGTCCACTTTTCCCGCCCTTAGTTCATAGTAGGCATATTTTGAACGGTAAAATTCTATTAAATCTTTCAGATTATGATTTAGTTGTATTTGACTGTGATGGAACATTACTAAAATCAAATAAGCTAAAAACTCAAGCATTGCAGAATTCTCTTAGTAACTATCCCAAAAAAGCTGTAGAGAATTTTATTAACTATCATAAAACTCATGGGGGGATTTCACGTTTTACAAAATTTAAATATTTTTTTGAAGAAATTATGAAGGTTGATGATTATTATGATGAATATGAAGATGCTCTTAGGGTATTTTCTTCAGATTCCATGCAAAAATTGAGAGCTGCTCCTCTCATGCCTGGCGTTTCGAAGCTTCTTTCAATTCTTGGAGCAGCAGGTATGCCATTACTTGTAGCCTCTGGGGCTGCGCAGGAGGATTTGCGACTTACTTTAAAAGAACTACAAATAGAAAAATTTTTTCAATACATAGGAGGGAGTCCAGACTCTAAAACACAAATAGTTAAAAAGTTCATGCTAAAAATGCCTTCCACTAAGATTAGGGGGCTCTTTTTCGGTGATGCTTTATCTGATTATGAGGCCGCAATTAGTCTAAACTTCAAATTTATTTGCGTGTCAGAGGATTCGGAGTGGACCGAGCTAGATAGCTGTTTATCTTGCAAAGGAGAAACTATTATAGAAAACTTTGATGATATACAAATTAATTAAACCCTAAAACACAATGAAAATAATAGGATTGATACCTTCAAGACTTGCCTCTACCAGGTTACCCAATAAACCCCTAAAGCTTATCTGCGACATTCCTCTTATTGCCCATGTTATCAAGAGATCTCAGATGAGCCCATTGCTTGATGATTTATATGTGGCTACTGACTCTCAAGAGATTGCAGAGATTGCTGAGCAATGTAATTGCAAGGTAATTTTTACAAAGAACCATCATCTGACCGGCTCAGACAGGATTGGAGAAGCAGTTCAATCTCTGGAGTGCGATATCATCGTCAATATTCAGGGTGACGAAGCTCTAGTTCATCCGGAGCATATTGCAGATTCTGCGAACCTTATCTTAAAAAATAATACAATAGAAGTTGCAATGCTAGCTACCCCATTCTATAAAAAAGACTCTATCTCTGACGTAAAGGTTATTATTAATAGTAACCTCGAGATTATTTGCTTTTCTAGAGCTGATATTCCATTTCAAGCAAATAATATGCACAAGGCGTATCACGTTGTTTCTTTTACAAAAAAGATGCTTTCAAATTTTTGTGCACTTTCTCAGACCCCTATTGAAATTACAGAGTCAATTGAGTACATGAGATTGATTGAGTCTGGCATCAAGATCGGGACCAAAATAGTTGATAGCAAGGCTATAAGCGTCGATACCGAGGAAGATCTAATCTTAGTATCAAATATGATGGAGCAAGATGATTTATATCATTCCTACAAGGATGACTTTTCCCATTAAATAGGTTGTATCCGTGAATTCCCCTTTAAATAATTTCCAAATAGATATCTGCGATCAGTATCCAGAAAAATTTAAGGCAATATACAAAGAAAGCTATCTTGAATTTGCTAAAGTCATGGATTTTTTTAGCGAGGAAAACAAAGATAACTTATTCTGGTGGATAAGTGCAACAGCCTCTCGTAGCGAGCTACAAAGCAATCTTTATCGTGATTTTTGTTCAATCAAGCTCATCACCTTATTAGCCAAAGAAAATGCCCTTCCATCCAAGATATTCGTTCGAAGCGATGCAATTAAAAAAGTTCTACAACAAACCCATCAGTTAAAAAAAATAGTCATTCATGCAAATAGTAAAAAATACAAAGTTTTTGAGCGCATTCGAATGATATTTCAATCCCTACATTTCTTTTTTAATAAAATTTTGCAGAAACAATTAATTGCAGTTTACTTCAAGGAGTTAGGCAATCTAAAGAATAAAGTGATAATTGAAAACTTTATGTCATCTGACTCTATCAAAGATAGATATTACCCAGATCTCAAGAGATTTCTTAATAGCTCAGACAAAGAAATTATCTATCTGCCAACTATTATCAATACTAATATTTTTACTGCATTTAATTTAATTAAAAAACTTAAGTCTTCTGGATCTACATATATTTTCAAAGAGAGGCACAGCTCTTACCAAGAAATTCTTCAAGCTTCATTTTACAAAAATTATTTCCAAGCATTTAATTTCCCTATCTTGAATATAGAGCTAGCAAGCAGCTCATTTAATTTACTTCCTTTATTTCAAGAAGCTCTAAACTCGGAAAAATTTAGCAGCCTTAGTGCCGAAGGAGTCTTAAACTATAGTCTGGTAAAAAATCTTTCTAAACTGCATGTTCGTTTAGATACCGTTATTGATTGGTGGGAAAACACCGCGATGGATAAAGGTTTAAATTTAGGCTTTCACCACTTCTATAGCCACTCTCCTGTAAAAGGCTACATGGGGTTTGTTCCAAATCAATTTTCTTTTGAGCTAGCTCCCTCAGTGACTGAAAGAAATAGCGGGGTGATACCGGAAACTATTGGAGTAATGGGAGATATATTTTTAAATACCCCAAGGAGGATTGCAAATGAACAAAAAACAGTTGTGGCACCCGCTTTAAGATTCAATCATTTATTTCATGATCGCCCAGAAAAAAGTAATGTTAATAACGCAACTGTATTAGTAGTTCTTCCAGCTTTTATTGACCAAGCAAACAATATTCTGGACACACTGCTTAAATTTCAGAACCAACTTAAAGACTTTTCCTTTATTATAAAAATGCATCCCGCATGCAAGATAAATAGAAAGTATTTTCAAAGTTTATCTAGTAATGCAACGTTTAATGACCAACGCCCCATTAATGAATTAATTCAAGATGCATCATTAATGATTACAGCGGCATCCAGCGCAAGTATTGAGGCTATAATGCTCAATATGCCAGTGCTGAATATCTGCTCGACTCAACTGCCATTTGCTGAGTTAATTCCAAGCAATTTGCGAACCAATCTTTTTCAGGATTATAGTCCGCAAGAAGATCTTCTTATTCAGATCCAAGAGTTATTAAGTTTATATGAGAATAAAACAGAACCCTCATTAAATATCAATGATTATTTTTGCAAGCCTACCAGCAAGAATGTTAAGTTATTTTTTAATTAATCTAGATGAATAATTTACCCTCAATGTTTAAAAATCAAGTCGTTCTAGTGTCTGGTCATACTGGATTTAAAGGAAGTTGGCTATGTTTGTGGCTGCATTCCCTTGGAGCTAAGGTAGTTGGTGTCTCAAAGGAAATCACCACCAGCCCATCTCATTATGAGCATACAAAAAATTTCTTAAGCCATGATTTAAGAGCAAATATTGAAGATAAAGATACTTTCTCGACAATCCTTAAAAGCTATAAACCCGTATTTATTTTTCACCTTGCCGCTCAGGCAATAGTTGTAAATTCATTTAAGGAGCCATATCAGACTTTTGCGACTAATACCCTTGGAACCTTAAATTTACTTGAGGCATTGCGCAATTACCCTTTAGAATGCTCAACAGTTTTGATTACTAGCGATAAATCATATCAAAATAGAGAACTTGATCGCGGCTATCATGAAGAAGATCGATTAGGCGGCGAAGATCCATACAGTGGCTCAAAGGGTGCGGCAGAGTTAATTATAAATAGCTATTACCATTCTTTTTTTACCCATCAATCTAAAATTAAAATTGGGATCGCAAGAGCAGGAAATGTGGTTGGGGGCGGTGATTGGTCGATTGGTAGATTAATTCCTGATGCAATCAGAGCATGGACTAAACAAGAAAGTCTATTAATTCGTAATCCTGAATCTACAAGGCCCTGGCAGCATGTATTGGAACCTTTATTTGGATATCTTCAGTTTGCTACTAGTCTGCAAAGCTCCTCTATTCCTAGTGGAACAGCTTTAAATTTTGGCCCGTCGCCCGTTGATACACAAAAAGTTGTTGATGTTGCAAATTTACTTCAGAGCAATTTAGAGAAATTTTCTTGGCATCAAGAAAATTTACCCGAGGGTTTTCATGAATCTAAGTTGCTAGCCCTTGATAGTTCTAAAGCAAAAGCTAAGCTAAATTGGCAAACACACCTCTCTATAGAGGAGGTTATTCAATGGACAGCGACGTGGTATAAGAACTTTTACTCTGACCAGCAAATGAATTATGCAGATTTTTCTAGACAGCAAATTGATTTATACACTAATAGATTAAAAGATGATTGAAGGGGTTATTAAAACAGATTTAACTATAGTACCTATGAATACTGGCAGTATTCTGCATGCATACTTAAAAACGCAAAACGCCCATATAGATATCCAGGAAATTTATTTTTCTACAATACAGCACGAATCTATTCGAGCATGGAAATGTCACACTCAAATGACAATTAATCTTAGTGTCGTTAGCGGGTCTATTAAAATAGCAATGATAGATGGAAGAAAAAATTCTACATCTTACTTGAGCATTGATGAGATAATTCTTTCTCAGAGCCCCTACTTTAGATTAACAATACCTCCTGGTATTTGGTATGGATTTCTTGGATTAACTAGTCCTGATAGCATTATATGCAATATTGCTGATCTTGCTCATGATCCCAAAGAGATAATGAGAAAAGATTATAATGATTTTGATTACACGTTCTAATTCTAAGTTAATATGTGGACTTAGCTAACAGAATCAATGCAATGAACAACCACGATCTCAGAGACGGGCCTCAAACAAAGTGCCAAATTTGTGGGAATATTGATTTGCAGCCAGTTATTGACTTGGGTATCCAGCCCCTAGCAGATAAATTAAAACCAATAGACAGTGATTATATCGAAGAAACTTCATATCCCTTAGAGCAAAAATGGTGCAATATTTGTGGACTTAATCAGCTTGGTTATATTGCTCCAGCTAACGTAATGTTTGGCGATGATTATAATTATAAAACAGGTGTTACTAAAGAATTAATATCCTATCAGGCTGAGATGGCTGCTGATCTATTCTCCTCTTTGGAATTAAACAAGTCCGATCTGGTGTGTGACTTGGGCTCTAATGATGGCACCCTTTTAAAGGGCTTTCAAAAGACTGGTGTTAAGGTGATTGGTGTGGAGCCCACAAATATTGCTGATTTAGCTAATGCTGATGGCATCCCAACTTTGCGAATGCCCTTTGGAGAAGTCGCTGCAAAAGAAGTAGTTAAAAGAGAAGGAAGAGCTGTACTTGCAACAGCTACTAATGTTTTTGCACATGTTCAAAAACTTGGAGATTTTATTAGGGGGCTTGAGATAGTCTTGTCTGAAGATGGTTGGTTTTGTTTTGAAAATCACTATCTTGCTGAAATAATAAACACAACTCAATACGATACTATTTATCATGAACATTTAAGATCGCTTTCTATCTCGGCAATAGTAAATCTTTTTTCTCAATACAAGTTTTCTGTTGTCAGGGTTCAGCAGACTTCAAGATATGGGGGTAACATCAGAGTAACTGTTCGCAAGGGAATTCATGATTGCTTAGATGGATCCGTAGAAGAATTCCTGAAAAAAGAAAAAGATCTCGGTTTTTTTAATCAAGATACTTATAACTCTTTTAAAGAAAAAATAGTTTCATCTAAGATTGCTCTGCTGCAAAAATTAATTGAACTTAAAAAGCAAGGTAAAAGTGTAGCTGGATACAGCCTTCCGGCTAGAGCTGTAACCTTAATTAATTATGTTGGTTTAGATCAAGATCTTTTGCCTTACGTTGTCGAGCAACCCACCTCTTTAAAAATAAATAAATTTATTCCGGGAACTCGCATCCCCGTTCTTTCAAATGAATGCTTAGAATCCTCATGTCCAGATTACCTGGTAATATTTGCCTGGCATTTAAAGGATGAAATCATGAATCATCTTCGTGCGCGAGGTTTAAAAGCAACTTGTATTATTCCTCTGCCAGAGGTCTCATTAATTGAGCTTTAAGGGTCTAACGTTTGTTGGAGGTGGAAGATGGGCCAGCACTGTCTTATCGGAACTCTTGAAGCTTTCTCCCACCCTAGAAGTAGATTGGGTTTGTCGTTCAAACCTTCAAGGTAAAAGAGAGAATCTCCTTAAGTCCAGCCTCCTTAAAAATGTAACGCTAATTGATAATCAAGATTCTCAGAAACCTCAAAAGAGGCGGAAGGTAATCATAGCCTCACACTCAAGCCAACATCAGCAAGATTTTTTTGTACATCAAGATCGTGATGCCGATATGCTGATTGAAAAGCCGCTATTCTCTTCTATTAGTGGTTTTGAGTCTTGCATTGCTCAAGGCTATAAGAGTGTTTTTATAAACCTTGAATTTTATTTTGCCTATTTTATAAGAGATTTTTTTAAAGAAACGCAATTTATTGCTATAAAAAAAATAGATATTATTTGGCATGATCCGCTTCAAGAGACTAGGTTATTAGGCGAAACCAAATATTCTGAAATATACTCATCTATCTTTTTAGATCAACTGCTTCACGTGATGTCAATTTGTAAAGTTTTTAATCTCAATCCAGAAAATTTTGAAAGCATTGCAGTTAATGAAAAAGCATTACAACATTCTAATTTTATTGAAATAAATTTTTTCTGTGATGATATTCACATTTCAATCTCACTCTCTAGATTTGCATCTAAACGTGAAAGAAAGATCATGATTAATAATGAAGAGGCCGAATTACATTTCTCTGAAAAACCAACTTTTTATTTAAATAAAAAATTAAAAAAGGAGCTAGATCCTTTGGGGAAATTATTTCCAATAGCCCACACTCTCAACAACTTTATTAATTATCCAAAATCTAATGAGATATCAGCTCTTTCATTTGAAGCATTACTGCCATTTTTAAGGTTTTGTTTTGAGTGCGAAGAAAAATTTATCAGAAGCATTACTAATAGAGCGCATTCTTATAGAGGAAATGAAGCAAGCTCTAAAATATTCGAACCTTATTTAGTATATTACGCCGGTATAATATACTACCAGAAACTAAGTTCTAATTTGTCTAGCAATATTCATTTTTTAACAGGCAGTCGAGGTGTTAGTGCGCTGGAAGAATGGTGGCTGTCTTATTTAAAGCAAGATAATGCATAGTAAAAAATATATATTAATATATTAGATTACTGTTAATAAACATTCAAAATAACTTTGTAACTTATATATGAAAATTATTATTTTAGCCGGCGGCTTAGGCACCAGACTTTCTGAATATACAAAAAAAATTCCCAAACCGATGGTTGATATTAATGGTAAGCCAATTTTAATGCATATTATTGAATCATATAAAAGATATGGATTTTCTGAGTTCTGCATCGCTTTGGGCTACAAAGGAGATGTAATAAGGAGATATTTTTTTGATCTTGTAGGTCACTCTGAATCAGCTATTGACGAATTAATGACCAAAGATACTGTTACAGTGAAAATACCACAATTTAATATAGATGTTACTTTGGCGAACACAGGTAAAGATACCTTAACGGGTGGACGTTTAAAAAGATTAAAAGCTTACATAGGAAATGAAACTTTTATGCTTACTTATGGGGATGGTTTGTCAGATGTTAATTTTACAGAATTGCTAACCGCACATAAGAAAGCCAATAAATTAGTGACTGTCACTGCTGTGCATCCTATAGCAAGATTTGGTGAGCTCAAGATTGATGAGCATGATAATGTAACATCTTTTAAAGAGAAGCCTCAGATGGAACAAGGCTGGGTTAACGGAGGCTTTTTTGTAGTTGAGCCAAAAATATTAGAATTTATTGAAGATGATACAACTATTTTTGAGGAAGAACCTTTGGAACAAGCAGCACACATAAATCAATTTCTTGCATATAAGCACGAAGGCTTTTGGTATTGTATGGATACCCAAAGAGACAAAGATTTTCTAGAAAATCTTTGTTCTAATGGAGAAATGCCTTGGATGGTCATATAAAGATTTATATTCTTTACTTCAACAATTCAACAATTCAAAATAATGAATATTAACCCTAAGGTTTCAATTCTGATGAATTGCTTGAATGGAGAGGAGTTTCTGGAGTCTGCCATATCTTCTGTGATGAACCAGACATATCCACACTGGGAATTAATATTTTATAACAACGCATCTGTTGATCAGTCTAAGAATATATTTCTTTCATTCACGGATGAGCGTATGAAATATTTTGAGCGGACTTCGACTATTGAGATTGCATTAGCGCGAAATGATGCCTTGCTTCATGCCTCGGGAGCATGGATTGCAATTTTAGATGTAGATGATGTTTGGTCTGATGACAAGCTAGAGCAGCAATTACAAGCTTTAGAAGATAATCATCTGATTGATCCCAAGGTTATATTTACGAGTTGCGAGGTTCTTGAGAAGAATAAAAAAATTTATATTAACCAAGACTTCTCCCCTGATACAGTTTTTAATGATCTATTAAGTTTAAATCTTTCAGTTCCTTGGTCCTCCGTACTCATTAACAAAGAAACATTTTTTTCTCTTCAAGGTTTTAATAGTGCATATCCATCAGCGCATGATCTTGATTTCTTAATTCGCTGCGCAAAGAGCAATACTTTGTTACATGTTGATAAGAATCTTGTCTCAATTAGGCGCCATAAAAATAGCCTATCAAGCATCAATAAAAATAAAAAAGGGAATTATTTTTTTGAAATAATGGATGTTTTAAAGCCATATCTAGAATTCGAAGCAGCGGTTCTCGGCACAAGTAAAATGAAGCTGAGTTATATATTTCTATTATTCAAAAATATTGAGATAATCGCTTTGTGCCAAACTTTAATAGAAGCTTCAAGAAGAGATTTTAAATATTTCTTTATCATTCTCTATCAAAGATTTTTTTAGTTTTTCGGGATGTAGCGCAGCCTGGTAGCGCACCTCGCTGGGGGTGAGGTGGTCGTCGGTTCGAATCCGGCCATCCCGACCATTGATTATTTAGACTTATTGATAACTTCGTCCGCATACCAGTTAATTTCTGCAATCATGCCTTCTAATGTTCTTTCGTCAGCTCCACCCTCATAAGCATTTCTAAAGGCAACAATCACCTCAGTTGCACCCAGATCCTCTAACTGCCTCACCCCATCTGGTGAATATGCAGCTTCACCCATTACTTGAAACTGATAATTAGGGTGCTCTAAAGTACCAAATTCTTCTCTATAAGCATTAATTTGGTTAATGAGAGCCCTTGTTTCATTCAAGTCAAGACCAGCGCTAATCCATCCATCTCCAAGTCTTGCAGCTCTTTTTAAAGCAAGTTTAGAGTGCCCGCCAATTAAGATTGGTACAGGTTTAGTGGGTACAGGGCATAGCTTCAACTCTGGAATGTCATAAAACTCTCCTTTATAAGAAAAGTACTCACCATTCATCAAGCCTTTTAGTATTTCTATTTGTTCATCCATTCTTTTGCCTCGTTTCTCCCAGCGCTCTCCTGTTGCTAAGAAATCTTCATACCAAGGACTAACTCCCACCCCAAAATGAAATCTATTATTAGTCATTACCCCCAATGTGGTGACAAATTTAGCTGTGGTGACAGCCTGTCTAGGCGCTAGCTTATAGACGGATGTTGAAAACTCGAGCTTCTCTGTCACTGCTGCAATTGCAGGGATAATTGAAAAGGGCTCTAAAAAAGGCACGCCATCTAAAAAATCTCTACTTCCATCATCATTGTACGGATAGGTGGAGTCACACTCCTTCGGATAACAAATACTGTCAGGAAAAGTAATAGCATTAAAGCCAGCTGCCTCTGCTGCTTTGCCAAGCTCTAGGTAGAAAGAAGGATTGCACATTGAAGGATGATATGAGAAGCGCATGATTTTTACCTTTTGGTGAAATATAAAAGAAGAATTATAATACCAATAATTTTCTTGGAAGCAATCTGCTGATTTAAATTAAAGCTCGCAATGGCGTGCAGTCTTTTAAAGGCACTTCTTTTGAATCCTAGTATACTACATAGCTAATTATGAAACATTCAAACAATGATCTCGAACTTCAAGAGTGGCTAGATGCTTTAAAAAATATTATCGCTGAAGATGGCAATGATCGTGCTTCATTTATTTTAGGGAAGCTTGCCTCGAAACTTACCGAGCTTGGCACAATTCCTAATTATAATTTAACGACCCCCTTTCGTAACTCTATTCCTGTGAGCGAAGAAGCAAAAATGCCTGGTGATTTGTTTATGGAGAGAAGAATCAGATCTCTTATTAGATGGAATGCTTTGGTGATGGTTTTACGGGCCAATAAATCTGATGATGAGCTGGGCGGCCACATAGCAACCTTCTCATCTTCAGCAACTCTTTACGATGTAGGCTTTAACTATTTTTTTCAAGGCTCAGCAGAAGGTCAGGAGGACTTGATCTATTTTCAAGGCCATTCCTCGCCTGGTATTTATGCTAGAAGTTTTTTGGAGGGGTATTTTTCTGAAGAAGATTTAGATAATTTTAGAAGAGAGGTAGATAAGCCTGGAATCTCCTCTTACCCACATCCTTGGTTAATGCCGGAGTACTGGCAATTTCCTACCGTTTCAATGGGCTTGGGACCAATCATGGGAATTTATCAAGCAAATATTATGAGATATCTTTCTGCGAGAGGTCTTGCGCCCAGAAACAATAGAAAGGTATGGGTATTTTGCGGCGATGGAGAAATGGATGAACCAGAATCTAAAGGTGCGATTGGGCTGGCAGGACGAGAAAAGCTAGAAAATTTAATCTTTGTTATTAATTGTAACCTTCAGAGGCTTGATGGTCCGGTGCGAGGAAATAATAAGATTATTCATGAGCTAGAAAGAGAATTCAGAGGCTCAGGCTGGAATGTCATCAAGGTTGTATGGGGAAGGCAATGGGATCCAATTTTTGCAAGAGATAAGCAGGGAAAATTGCAAGAATTAATGGACGCAGTTGTTGACGGTGAGCTCCAAAATTTTAAAGCGAAGGGCGGTGCCTACACTAGAGAGAAATTTTTTGGCCAAGATCCAGATGTCTTAGAGATGGTAGAGGATCTAACAGATGAGGATATTTACAAGTTAAATCGAGGAGGGCATGATCCTTATAAAGTTTATGCGGCCTATCACAAAGCAGTGAACTCTCAGGGTGCGCCCACCGTTATTCTTGCTTTAACCACAAAGGGCTACGGGACTGGCTCAAGAGAAGCCGATAACACAACCCATCAAGTCAAAAAACTGACCCTAGAGAATATGAAGTCTTTTAGAGATAAATTTGATATACCTGTTTCAGATGATGATATCGAGCAATTGCCATATGTCAGGCCGGCTAAAGATTCCCCTGAGATTCAATACTTAATAAAAACACGCGAAAGTTTGGGCGGGCCAATACCAAGAAGGCGTCAGCATGTTAAAAAGTTAACTATGCCAGACGCTAATGTTTTTGAGAAATATGTCGCTGGTTCAGATGGCAAAAAAGTATCTTCTACCATGTCCTTTGTTCGCATGATGACTGATGTGATTAAGGATAAAAAAATTGGGCAACATATAGTGCCCATCGTTCCTGATGAAGCTAGAACCTTTGGTATGGAAGGGCTCTTTAGGCAGATAGGCATTTACTCCTCTGAAGGCCAAAAATATAAACCTGAGGATGCCGATCAGGTGATGTGGTACAAGGAATCTAAAGATGGCGTAATGCTTGAGGAAGGCATCAATGAAGCTGGCGCATTTTCTGCATGGATTGCACTGGCTACAGCCTACTCAAATTATGATCTTCCAATGGTCCCAATCTATCTTTTTTACTCCATGTTTGGCTTTCAAAGGATTCATGATTTAGCATGGGCGGCAGGCGATTCACAAGCGAAAGGCTTTCTTATCGGGGCGACTTCAGGCAGAACAACGCTGAACGGAGAAGGTCTGCAGCATCAAGATGGCCACAGCCATCTTTTTTCGGCCACTATTCCAAATTGTCTTTCTTATGATCCAGCATATGCCTATGAGCTTGCGGTAATTTTTCAGCACGGCATTCAAAAAATGTTTGTGGATTTAGAAAATTATTACTACTACATTACTGTAACCAATGAGAACTATGAGCAGCCTGCTAAGCCTGAGGGTTCTGAGGGGGGCATTATAAAAGGAATGTATCAGCTCATTGAAAAGAAAGATCACCAAGTCATTTTACTTGGCTCTGGATCAATCCTAAACGAGTCTGTTAAAGCAGTAGAGATTTTAAGCTCTATTGGGATTGCGGCTGAGGTATGGAGTGTTACCAGTTTTAATATGCTAAGAAAAGATGGTATTGATAAGCAGCGGTTTAATGAGCTCAATCCTGAGGCCATATCAAAGGTCAGCTATGTGGAGGAATGTTTGAGTGATGACTCTGTTCCAGTAATAGCTTCCACTGATTATATGCGAGCCTACCCGGAACAAATTCGAGGGTATATCAAAGCCCCATTTTATACACTTGGAACTGATGGTTATGGCCGCAGTGATTCTAGAGAAAAGTTAAGAGAGTTTTTTGAAATAGACGCAAATAATATTGCACGAATGGCTTCTTATGCCCTTTTTAAAAAAGGCTCAATTACCAAAGCTGAGATTAAGAAGATTTATAAAAAACTCAACGTTGACCCCTCCAAACCTAATCCTTGGGAGGTGTAATGAGCACTCAAGTATTAAATATACCGGATTTAGGTGAGGCTGAGGATATAGAAGTCATAGAAATTTGCGTCAAAGTGGGCGACATAGTTAGCGCAGAAGATCCTATTATTGTTTTGGAGTCTGATAAGGCTGCAATGGAAATACCGACCTCTCTTGGGGGCAAGGTGCTTGCAATCAAAGTATCCATTGGCGATAAAGTGAGAGCAGGCTCACCATTTTTAGAGATTGAAAGCGAGGAGGAAGAGCCATCTAATGATGCTCAGAAGCCAGCTATGGATTCTGCAACGGCCCCGGAAGTTTCTAGGACCCCTAGCAAGATAGAAGAAACTATTGAGCAACCCATCCCAGCTGTGCCACCTCAAGATTCCAGCAACTGGGGCTCCATTTATGCTGGCCCAGCAGTGAGGAAGTTAGCTAGGGAATTTGGCATTCAACTTTCCCAGGTAGTAGCATCAGGACCTAAGAGCAGAATTCAGAAGGAAGATTTACATGCTTTTGTTAAAACTAGGCTTAGCGGCGCTCGCAGCAATTCATTTGCTTTCACTCAACCTAACATTGATTATTCAAAATGGGGTTCTGTAAAAGAACACCCATTATCAAAATTTAAAAAATCTTCTCTAACCAACCTTCATACCTCATGGATCAACATCCCCCATGTCACCCAGCATGATGAATGTGATCTTTCCGCGCTTCTTGCTTTAAGGGCAAAACTGAATAAAAAGCATGAACTTAAAATCTCACCCCTGGCTTTTATTGCTAAAGTTACAGCAGATGTATTAGCAGAATTCTCAATGTTAAATAGCTCTCTAGACCCGGAACTTGAAAAAATAGTTATTAAAAAATATGTAAATTTGGGCATTGCAGTTGATACCCCGGAGGGTTTGATTGTTCCAAACATCAAGAATGTTCAAGAGAAATCAATCGTGAATATTGCTGAGGAAATTACAATGCTGGCAAGCGCAGCAAAAACAAGAAAGCTGAAGCTTCCAGATCTCAAAGGGTCTTCTTTTACGATTAGTTCACTAGGCGCAATAGGAGGAAAATTTTTTACACCCATTATTAACCCCCCAGAGGTGGGGATTCTTGGATTATCTAAAACTTTCCCTAAGGTGGTTGCTAAAAATGAGGGCTTTGAATCACTGGAGTTTTTACCACTATCCTTGAGCTATGATCATAGAGTGATTAATGGTGTTTATGCTGCGCAATTTATAACTCAGCTAGGCGCTGCGCTTGGAGACACCGCATTGATGGAGAAAAAATTTAAATGATTGATAAGAATTTTCAAACAGGCTGCGTGCTGATTGTTGGTGGCAGCGGTGGCATTGGTTCATTGTGCGCAAAAGAATTTGTAAATGCAGGAGCTAAAGTCGCAATTACTTATTATAAAAATGAACAAGCTGCCATCAATATCGCCAAGAATATTGATACAGGGATTGAAATCTTTCAGCTTGATAATAAGAAACCAGATTCTGTGAATGGAGTGATGGATGAGCTCATTAATAAATTTGGGTCGATTAATACTATTGTTAACGCTGCTGGATTTGATATACCTCAGAAGTTTATTGGTGAGATAGACATTGATTTGTGGAACAGCGTGATGGATGCAGATGTCAACGGTTTTTTTAACCTAGTTAAATCTGGGTTACCTCACCTTCGGGCTTCCAAAGGCTCGATGGTTTTTATTAGCTCAGCCGGTCTGTTTAAGTATCCTCCAGGCGATGTCTTATCAGTTGCGCCAAAGGCTGCTATTGAACATCTGCTTAAAGGAATTGCTCAAGAAGAAGGTAAAAACGGAGTTCGAGCTAACTCTATTGCGCTTGGAATTATAGACACAGGCATTTTCCATCGATTGAGAGAGGAAAATAATACATTTTTTGATGATGCATGGCATGAGTCTGTCCTCAACACTTTAGCTCTAAAAAGATTTGGGTACCCGGAAGAGGTTGCTCATACCGCAGTTTTCCTTGCATCCTCGAAGGCTGGTTACATCACTGGTCATTGCCTCCCCGTAGATGGGGGCTATCACATCTAACAGCTAAACAAAGAAGTCGGTATTTTCCACTCCTAATTGCATCGCGCCATAGTTTCTACTGAAGCTTGTAGGATTATTCGCAACATGAGCTCTTGCAGTGTGCACATCAAGGAATATTTTTTGTATCTCACTCCCCCTAAAGACAGCGCCACCACCTGCATTTGAGAATAATTTATCTACCACCTCCAAACACTTCTCTATTACAAGTGAGGCGTCGTACCTAAATTTAACTCTATCAATCATAGCTATTCCGCCTTGATTGCCAGCCTCTTCAACCATGACATCATAATTTCTAAACATCACTGTTTCGAGTGCATCAAGTTGGGATGAGGCTTCAGCAATGAGACTCTGAGTATGAGTATCCCCAGCTAATTTAGCTGGATCACTAGAGGCTTTGCCGTTGGCGCCTGCAATAAAGAGCTCTAACATTTTTTTTGTCGCGCCTATAGCAGGAGTCGAAACAGCCCTAACAAATAATTGCCCCCAAGGGATTTTGTATAAATCATTTTTATTTACTTCATAACCTGGATTTGTGAGGTTGAAGCCATCAGATTGTTTGTGCGTTCTATACTCAGGAACAAAGACATCATGCACATGAACATCTTGGCTGCCAGTAGCCTTCAAGCCCATGGAGTACCAGGTATCTTTGATTTCATAATCAGCGCGTGGGAGTAAAAACGTCCTGTATTCTGGTGCCCCACCTTCTGGCGGAAAGATTAAACCACCTAGCAAGGCCCACTCACAATGCTCTGATCCACTGGACCACTGCCAATGACCAGATACTTTGAATCCGCCATCAACTGGAGTGACTTGCGCCATAGGAGCATACGAGGAAGAGACCAAGGTGTCTGGGTCTTCTCCCCAAATTTCTTGCTGCGCCCTGTCATCATAAAGGGCTAATTGAAATGGATGAATGCCAACCACACCTAGCACCCAAGCTGTTGACATACAGCCTTGAGCTACTCTGAGCTGCACTTCAGAAAAAGTATGCGGATCTAATTCGTATCCACCATATCGCTTGGGCTGAAGAATTTTAAAAAAACCCGCATCTTTGAAATCTTTAATCGTCTCTTTGGGGATTCTACGATCTTCGTTAGCTGCTTCTGAACGGGCCTTTAGAACCGGAATTAATTCCTCGGCGCTTTTAAGCAGTTCATTATGCAGTGCTAAATTTGACCTTTCTTTTGTTGTAACCATACTTATTCTCTAAATATTCTTTATTAATAAAATTAATGATTCCATGATTACAGGAGAGATTCAACATTATTTTTCTTAATAAATTTATATATTTCTACGAATTAAGTGACTTAGAGTATTAGCGCAGCAATAATTATGAGCTTGATACTGCTTTATGAACCCTCACTACTTAGGTTAAGATAAAAGTCCATAATAATACTTCACACATCAAATTGCTCAATGAATCTGAACTTACCTCTTAGCCATCCAAATATCTGCCTTTCTTTATTTGTTAGTATCTTTTTGCTTTCATGCGCAGGGATTAATACCACTCAAGATATGAATACTGTTATTACCTCCACAGGCATCGCGCAGGGGGGCATTAAAGATGAAGTGATCTCATGGGAGGATATCCCGTATGCTTTACCACCTATCGGTGACTTAAGATGGCGGGCTCCTCGGGCATACCAAGATCAGACAACAGCTCTCTCTGCAAAAGATGGGAATGGATGTCTGCAAGAGCCAAGTATCTATGGAGGAATCCCGGGAAAGGGAATAGTAGGCCAAGAAGATTGTTTATATTTAGATATCCAAGTTCCAGAAAAGCCCTCGAATAAATCTTTGCCTGTGATGTTTTGGATTCATGGCGGCGGCAATACCTCTGGCATTAAAGACTACTATGATTTTTCTGCGCTAGTAAAAGAGCAGCAAGTAGTTATTGTTAAAATTAATTATCGCTTAGGACCCATGGGCTGGTTTACTCATCCAGGCATTCAAGGCCTACAAGAGGGTATGGATAAAACATCTAATTTTGGCACCCTCGATATTATTGAAGCATTGCGCTGGATTAAAACTAATGTTGCTAGCTTTGGAGGAGATCCAGATAACGTAACAATTTTTGGAGAATCTGCTGGCGGGCACAATGTTCTAACCTTGCTCGCATCCCCACTAAGCCAAGGGTTATTTCATAAAGCTATCTCCCAATCTGGTTACACAACGAGTTTTACTAAAGCAGAAGCAATAGGAATAAATGCCGCTAATCAAACCGTTAATAGCCTGGGCTCTGAGAGCATCCTTCAGCAGCACGATAATGCTTCTTACCAAAGCATTAAAAATTTATACCTACAAGACCCCAAGCAACATAAACAGTCTTACCAAGCGTACTTAAGATCTATTGATGGCAAGGAGCTTCTTGCAACCTATAAAGAAATTGCTGATGGTACTTTTGATAGGATTCCACTGGCAACAAGAGATGGGTTAGTTATTCCCTTGAGCGGCATTCAAGCTGCCTTGAAAGACCCCGCGAATAAAAAAAATATTCCTGTCATGGCTGGCTCAAATAAAGACGAGCTATCTTTATGGCTAGGTGCCAATCGATATTTTGTTAAGGCATCCTTTCCGCTCACAAAACTGGTTCCAATTCCAAAGGTGGAATTTAAAAGACCAGACTTATACAAGCTTTGGGTTGAAACTCGATCTCAGGGCTGGAAACTTAGAGGTGTGGATGAGCCTTTAATGGCGCTGGAGAATGCGGGGTATAAATCGTTATACTCATACAGGTTTGATTGGGACGACCAAAAGCAATCTTACTTTGCTGACTTTCCTTCCCTAGTGGGTGCTGCTCATGGGTATGAGATCTCATTTATTACCGGGGATTTTAAATTTGGCCCTATTGGTAGCTTTGTATATCCCAAGGGAGATTTACGAGATGAAATGCAATCGACCATGATGAATGCATGGGCATCATTTGCGAGGTCTGGAGCCCCAGATACTGGAAAGAATATCCTATGGAAAAAATTTACCAGCGAAAAAAGATACTTTATGAAATTAGACAATGACGACTCTTTGAGTGTGCAGCAAGACATGCTGTCAATGGACTATATTTTGGATAGCATTCAAACAGCTGCTGCTGGGAGCTTGCTTGAAAAGTGCCTCTTGGCTCGAGAGACCATAGAGAATATCGGAGACCCTCTTGAGGATATATACGCTCAATGGAATCAAGGAGCATGCGCTCAGTTTGATATTAACCTTGAGAGAAAAAAGATTGAGGATCAGTTAATTGCTCAATATGGGTCAGTGTCAGTTTATGGGGATTGATCGTAGAGTTTTAGGTGCATTTCTTTCTTTAGCATTTTTTGCTGGCTGTGGTTCTGACGTACCGCCGGGAGCCATAGAAGGTGCCCCACGATCCAGTGATTCAGTCTATCAACAGGACTTAAGGTTTTTTCAAACCAAAGATAATTTAATGCAGGGCTCTCTGGGTGACACATCCCAAATCCTATTTGGGGATTTACATGTTCACACCACATATTCTATAGATGCGTACACATTAGAATTACCTATGATGGGCCTCCAAGGAATTCATGACAGCGCCATGGCTTGTGACTTTGCAAGGTATTGCGCCAATTTAGATTTCTTTAGCTTTAATGATCACGCTGAGAGCTTAACCCCAGATCACTGGCGCGAACAAAAAGAGATCGTTCAGCAATGCAATATATCCAATGATGACCCTCTGACCAATGATTTAGTTGTTTTTCCTGGATGGGAATGGACTCAGATTGGAACTACGCCAGATAATCATTGGGGGCATAGAAATGTTATTTTTAAAGATATTCAGGATCTTCCTGCTAGACCTATCGGCTCCAGAACTCCTGATTCCGGGCTTGGAGTTTTTGATACCACTCAGCAAGCAGTCAAAGCTCGATGGCTCGATCCATTAAATTTTAAAAGATACTCAGATTTAAATTGGCTACTTGAAACTGTTCGAAGTCTTCCTTTTTGCGAAGATGGCATTGATTCTACTGCCCTGCCATCAGACTGCTACGAGTATGCAAAAACTCCGAATGAGCTATTTTCTAAACTAGATGAATGGGATTCAGATCCTATTGTTATCCCCCATGGCCAGTCTTGGGGGTTCCATGTGCCAAATGGCACCTCATGGGATAATCGCTTGAATGACCAGGGTCATGATCCTAGCAAGCAAGTTCTTTTAGAGATCATGTCTGGTCATGGCAATAGCGAGGAATTTAGAGAAATTATTTCTGCAAATTTTTCCCAGGATGGTGTTATGAGCTGCCCAGAGCCCACAGAGGACTTTCTTCCATGTTGCTGGCAAGCAGGGGAGCTGCAAAAAAAACGTTGTGATGGTTTGTCTGATGCAGAATGTTCCGCAAGAGTAGAGCTGGCTAAAAAATATGCTCTCGCTGGAGGGCCTTATACCAATATGGTATTTCCTGAAGCGAAACCTGAAGAATGGCTTAATTGCGATCAATGCACTGATTGTTTTAAGCCCGCCTTTAATTACCGCCCCAAGCAGTCTGCTCAGTATGCTTTAGCCATTTCTAACTTTGATAACGGCAAAGATTCTCCTCGGCGATACAATTTTGGATTTATTGCTTCAACCGATGATCACACTGCCAGGCCTGGCACTGGATACAAACAATACGAAAGAAGAAAGATGACCTTTGCAACTGGTGTTAAATCTAAAATGTGGGAATACCAGAATGAAGCAGAGGACCCAAATTTTCCTGAGCTTCCAAAAATTATTCCAGGAGAGGCCTCACCAGATAGCGAGAGAGTGTCTAGTTTTGTTTATCCAGGTGGAATTTTAGCTGTTCATTCAGAGGGCAGGAGCAATGATCAGATTTGGGCTGCACTTAAAAATAAAAATGTTTATGGAACAAGTGGCCCCAGAATACTTCTCTGGTTTGATATTATTAATTCTCCGGATGGTATCCAACCCATGGGCTCAGAGATAACCATGAGCCAGAATCCAAGGTTTATGGTAAGAGCAGCGGGTAGTTTTAAGCAAAAAGAGGGCTGCCCAGTAGAATCAATAGATTCTCTGTCACCAGAGCGATTGGAGCATTTATGTGCAGGTGAATGCTATAACCCATCCAACGAAAGACACATAATTGAGAGGATCGAGATTGTTAAAATTACACCTCAGTCTTATGCTGGAGAGGCAGTGAGACCATTGATTCAAGACACTTGGAAAAACTTTTCATGCAAAAGCCAGAGTGAGTGCATTGTTGAGTTTGAAGATGAGAATTATTCTCGTGATAGCGTTTACTATGTCAGAGCAATTCAAACACCAACACCTGCAATTAATGGAAAGAATGCCTTTGCCGGAAGAGAAGAATTTAAATTATGTAAAGGGAGTTTTAGAACAGATTTCGCAGATAATTGCTTGAGTGAAGCGAATGAACGCGCCTGGTCATCACCAATTTATTTAAACAAACCTTAACTAGCCTCTTGCTTTATCTGATTAGCCTGAGATCTTTTAACTCTTATTAAATCAGCTATTTTAAAATACAAGTTCTCTTCATGGTGATTGATAACCCCATCTGCAGCAATTAGCTCCCATAAGTTCTTCAGGATTTCTTTTTTTTGGTCTATGGAGAATTCAGCATTAATCTCCTGGACAGTAGGGTAAAGGGATGAAGAGAGCTCAGTCTCATCAATAACCTTTTTAATGACATCTGATGCTTTTTCTTTTTCAGCGCTAATTTGCAAGGCTCTTCTTTTAAGAATAGCTAACTCAGCTTTATCCAGATTCCCATCGCTCATTGCTATCTCAAACATTAATCTGAGGATAACATCAACCCTGTCAGCACTGCTTTCTTGTATTAGCTGTCTTTTTTGGAATAGTTTCTTGAGCATTTAAATAAGTCTATAGGGTCTTTTTTATATTGGGAATACTAAATTTTGATGCCAAGTAATCTCTAGGAGCGCGCGCAAAAGTTCCAATCAATACCATGAGGTCAATTACAGCTGTCTGATTCTGGACATATATCATATCAACCTCTGCCAGTCGTTCTGGATCGCTCATATCGTACCCTAGGATTTGAGATAGACCAGTAATCCCTGGGGTGATCTCAAAGATACCAAGCTGTGCTCGACTTCCTTTTAATTCTATTTGAGTGACTAGTCCAGGCCTAGGCCCCACTAGTTTTAACTCACCTTTCATCACATTCAGCAGTTGTGGAAACTCATCTAACTTCATCGCTCTAATAATTTTTCCAACCTTTAGTTGGCAGGAATCTTCTAGCTCATGAGTGCCAACCTGAGGGGCGCTTTTTTTCAGTGTTCTAAGCTTATAGATCGTAAAAATTTTTTGATTTAAACCCAATCTTTTTTGCTTGAAAAAAAATGGAGAGCCATCTTCAATGAAAATTAAACAGCAGCACACCATCAGCACTGGGCTTATTAGAATTAACCCAATGAGACATATTAAATTTCTTAGGACTATGATGATCGCCGCCTTACAGTTAAAATGTTTATTTTAAATCATTAATATGAATATTGCTCTCACTGGAGCTAGCGGCTCAATAGGAAGAGAACTTCGATCTTTTTTAGAAGGCTTGGGGCACTCAATATATATAATTTCTTCTTCACAGCCTGGCAATGGGAAATCCATTTTTTCATACACAGACCTGGAGCAAGCACAAATTCATTGCAAAATTGATGTCTTGATTCACCTGGCATCTCTAAATTCTAATCTCTCAAAAGATAAAATTGATCAAGAGACTAATTTAACTCGCAATGTATTAAGTGCGATGCAGGGTCTGCAATGCCCTAAGCTCATTTTTTTTAGTACGGCTAAGGTTTATGGAGATAATTCTTTTTCAGAGGTCATTTTTAATGAATTTTCGCCGATGGAACCAAACTGCAAATATTCTGAGGCTAAAAAGCGCTGTGAAGATCTGATCATATCGAGATCATCTTCGCTCAATATATGTTCTTTTATTTTGCGCCTACCTCCAGTGCTTAATCAATCTTATGGCTCTAACCTTGGCAAGCTAATTCGCCTAGCGAAGAAAGGAGCTTATATTCCTTCGCTGGCTGCTGGGGATTTAAATCAAAGAAGTTTTATATCCCAAGTCAATATTAATTTAGTTATTAATAGGCTCTTAGAAACCTCAGATGAGGCTGGCAGTAGTATTTATAACGTGGCTGATGATCACCACATCTCACTTAATAAATTATTGAGACTGCATGGAAACAAAGGAACCCTTGCATTGCCTGGCCTGCTTGAAAAATTAATTTTTAAAATCCCTTTTTTTAAAAGCATTCTGCTGAAGCTATATGGAAACTTTATTTTAGAAAATCATAAGTTGACAAATGACTTGAGTGTTAAACTTTACTCAACTCAAGAAGCAGTTCTTCTTGGAAATAGCAAATAAGTACTATGGGATCTAAATTACAAAATTTAAACAGGAAATCTAAATTATTTGTAATTATATTAAATGATTTTTTTCTTGGGTTGCTATGCTGGCTTGTTTTCGGCCCACCAATGGCAACTTATATTGCTTCTGAATTTTCAACTGGTATCTTAGAGATTCTGTTTCGTGAGTGGGAATCATTCATTGTACCAATCATGACCACAATCATTTATTTATATGGTGCTGGCTTTTACAAATCCCTTATTAAATTTTTTGATTCCAAAGACTCTATTTTAATTTCTTTGGTTGGCTCTCTTATATTTGGTTTTTCATGGGCGTTGCTGCATGTGTATCAATTTCAAATTATTTCCACCACCTTTCTTTCTATTGCTTTGTTACAGGGCTTTCTGCTAGCCGCTGTTTTTTATGCATTTTTAAACGTCTCTAGGGATGTGGCAAAGTATTTATTGTATCCTCAAAGCATCAATATGGATGCTAAGCATATTGTTATTTACGGAGCTGGAGCATCTGGTAATGAGCTATTTCAGGCTACTTTATTAGATCCTTCCAAGAAGTTATTAGCATTTTATGATGAGTCTAATGATCTAAAGGGCAGGCAGATTAATAATGTCCCGATATTAGGGGCATTCTCTGAGCTAGAGAAATTAAAAGATCAGTTTCATGATTTAGAAGTTTGGCTTGCAATGCCTAGTATTCAAACAAAAAAAAGGCGAGAGATTATTGCAAAATTAGAAAAAATTAAAGTATCTGTAAGAACTGTGCCTTCCTTTCATGAACTCATTAGTGACCAAAAAACCATGGCTGATATTCAAAACCTATCTCTTGATGACTTATTACCTCGCACAAGAGTTGAGAGGGATATTCTGCATGACTCTCAGGATAAAACCTTCTTTGTTTCTGGTGCGGGCGGTTCGATTGGATCAGAAATCGTGAGGCAGCTGATGGATAGCAAGCCCAGGGCAATCATTCTTTTTGATCTCTCAGAATTTAACTTATTTAAAGTTGAGAGAGAGTGCCAAGCCATTGCGCTGTCTAAGAGTTTGGAAGTTGAGATTATTCCCATACTTGGGGATATTAAGAACATAAGCAGTATGAAATTTTTATTTCAAAAGTACAAGGTTAATAATGTTTATCATGCAGCAGCCTATAAGCATGTTCCATTGGTAGAGGATGTGAATAATATTGTCCAAGCTTGTGAAAACAATGTGATTGGAACTTTTAATTTAGCTCATGTAGCGATGGAGAGCAATGTGGAGTCTTTTGTGATGATTTCTACTGATAAAGCTGTGCGACCCTCCAATGTGATGGGGGCATCTAAAAGAATGGCAGAAATGCTTATTCAGTCACTCAATACTCTTGAATCAAGCACTAAATTTTCAATGGTTCGTTTCGGCAATGTACTAAATTCATCAGGCTCTGTTATACCTCTGTTTATAGATCAAATTTCGAAGGGAGGCCCTGTAACACTAACTCACAAAGATGTTACTAGATATTTTATGACAATCCCAGAAGCATCAAATCTAGTTCTTCAGGCATCTGCCATGGCAAATGGGGGCGAGGTATTTATCTTGGATATGGGGGAGCAGGTAAAAATTTATGATCTTGCGAAGAAACTGATTCACCTCTCCGGACGCAGTGTTGCTTCTGAGTCAGGTGGAGAGGGCATAGAGATAAGAGATGTTGGTCTTAGACCTGGTGAGAAAATGTATGAAGAGCTATTAATTTCTGGAGCAGAGATCGCTACCGAAAACCCAAAAATATTTAAATCTATCGAGCAATTTCCTGCCAATGATGTCATCAACCAAACGATTGAGGAAATTAAATTAGCTATTGCTAACCATGATCACAAAACAATAATAACTATCTTTGAAACCCATGTTGAGGGCTATAGTTCATGAGGATATTCTGCTTACCATTTTTAAGCATCTTCGTATCTTTTTCCTCCACTTCATTGCTAGCGAATATTGTAGATGAACTCCAAATTGACCCTAGTTATAAAATAGAAGTTTATGCTTCTGGGCTGGATTCTCCTCGTCAATTAGCAGAAAGCGCTAATGGAAGAATTTTTGTTGGTTCAAGAAGGGGCGGAAAGATTTTTGCAATTAGGGATACGGATGGCAATGGAGAGGTGGATGAAAGGATTCTTGTGGCCGACGGCCTAACATTTTCCACAGGAGTGAGTATTTTTAATGGAGATTTATTTTTTTCTGAAATTAATAAGATCTGGAAAGTAGAGAATATAGATGAATTTCTTGATAAAAATACAGCAGATCTTCCAGAGAAAATTTTAGTTACCGATGATCTCCCAAGTGATGAGTGGCATGGATGGAAATGGATCATGCATGATCAGAATGGAGATTTATACACAAATGTTGGAGCTCCCTGCAATGTATGTATTTCTGACGATAAAAAACATGCGTCTATTCTTAGGTTACGGGATGGCTCTTGGGATTATGTTGCCAGAGGCGTAAGGAACTCTGTTGGATTTGATTTTCACCCAACATCTCAGAAATTATACTTTGCGGACAATGGTCGAGACTGGCTTGGAGATGACTCCCCATCTTGCGAGCTTAACAAAGTAAATCAGGAAGGCGGTTTTTATGGGTTCCCTTATAAGCATGCAACAAATGTCATTGATCCGGAATTTGGGCACATAGATTCAGGCTTTCAATTCATTGATCCAATTGCAGAGTTAGGCGCACATGTCGCGCCGACAGGGCTGCAATTCTATAAGGGCAATATGTTTCCAGAGTTTAAGAATAATATTTTTATTACTTTGCACGGCTCTTGGAATAGAAGCTCCAAAGTTGGTTACAAAGTAATACGGGTCATTTTAGATGATAGCGGCAATGTTGCCAGTACTCAGGATTTTATTTCAGGCTGGCTGAGTGGCGATAAAGTATTAGGGAGGCCTTCTGCCCCCTTTATTATGAGGGATGGGAGCATCTTAATCTCTGATGATCAGGCTAATGCTGTTTATAGAGTTACCTCTCGATCCTCGCGCTAGAGATGAAAGTCGGTATTGTTGGATATGGTGTCGTAGGCAAAACTCGTTTGAGCTCCATTCTTAAAAACACACCCTATCAAATTACCGCAATCTCCGAAAATAATGCAATTGCTCGCGCGGACATCCCAAAAAATATCAAAGTTTTTGAGGGTTATCAATCCTTGATTGAACATGCGAATGTTGACATTGTCTTTATCAGCCTGCCAAATAAATTTGCTGCTAATGCAACAATATTAAGTTTGCAAAAAGGATTGCATGTTTTTTGCGAGAAGCCTCCAGCTAAGACTTTGGCTGAGCTTGAAGAAGTTCTATTAATATCTCAGAAATACCCTGACCTAAAGCTTATGTATGGATTCAATCATCGCTTTCATCATTCCGTGGAGGAGGCAAAATTAATTATTGAGGAAAACTCTCTCGGCAGGCTAGTCAATATGAGAGGGGTGTATGGCAAATCTCAAATGATTAGCTTTAATCAGTCAGACTGGCGAACAAGAAGGGATGAATCTGGGGGCGGCATTTTGCTGGACCAGGGAATTCATATGTTGGACTTGATGCGCTACTTATCTGGCGAGGACTTTTCTGAGATCTTTTCTTTCATTGATAATGCATTTTGGAATTTTGATGTAGAGGATAATGCATATGTGTTGATGAGGTCATCAAAAGGCGTGGTAGCGCAATTGCATTCTTCAGCAACTCAATGGAGGCATTTATTCAACCTTGAAATTACAATGGAGAAGGGCTCGTTAATACTTGGAGGCCTGCTAACAGGCTCAAAGAGCTATGGAGACGAGACGCTCACTATTATTCGAGCTGATCCTGAGAACGATAAAGGAGCTCCCAGGGAATCAATCTCAAAATATAATGAAGATGTTTCATGGGATAATGAGATAAAATATTTTGCTAAGTCATTGGAGAAAAAATCCTCAATAACTAGGGGCAGCATTAATGACGCTATTGAAACCATGAAGTTAATTGAGCGGATCTATAAAGCAGATCCCATATGGCAGCAAAAATACTATACATAAAAAGGCAAAATAACATGACAGCATCCAAGCAATTCTCTGATGAGTATTTACAATATCTTACGGCCTTGATTGCCCAGTTAGATCGAGCATCAATTGCTCGGTTTGCAGATTTACTTCTAGAATCTAGAGAAAATGAAACCACAACTTTTTTTCTGGGTAATGGTGGTAGCGCTTCCACTGCAACGCACTTTGTCAATGATGTCTCCCTTGGCAGCAGGCAGTTTGAGAAACCATTTAGAGCTATTAGCTTGTGTGATAACCAAGCCGTTATAACTGCTATAGCTAATGATGACGGTTACGAGAATATCTTTCTTCAGCAATTGCAGATTCTTGCTAAGCCTGGAGATACCATTGTTTGCATTTCTGCATCTGGCAACTCAAAGAATCTCATCAAGGCTATAGAGTATGCCAAACAGCATGGCATCTATATTGTTGGCTTAACTGCCTTTGATGGAGGCTATCTCAAAGAACATTGCAATCTCAATATCCATGTACCAACGAAGGTAGGCGAGTACGGCCCCGCAGAAGATCTGCATATGGTGGTATGCGGTTTAGTGGGTTCTTACTTTAGAGCAAAATTTTTAAATGCTTGAGTTAGATTCATGGCTGGCGATCGCTAAGTTTGCAGCATTAGAAGCAGGCAAATACCTACTTATAAATCAAGACAAAGAGCTAAAGATTCTGCATGATGCAGGTCGAGACATTAAGCTGCAGTTAGACATAGACACAGAAAATATTATCAAGAAAAATATTAGCTCACAGAGTGAATTTTCTATTCTAGGTGAAGAAACAGGCTTTACTGATGATGTGGGTGAATTTTATTGGGTGGTTGATCCGCTTGATGGTACTTCAAATTTCTTAAGAGATATTCCTATTAGTTGCGTTTCCATTGCTTTGATGCAAAATTTAACCCCAATTCTTGGGGTCATTTATGATTTTAACCATGATGATCTATATTATGGACATCAGCAATCAAAGGCCTTTGTAAATAAGAGAGAGATTATGGTTTCTGATTATTCTGAAAAGAGCCAATCGACTCTAGTGACTGGCATCCCCGCAAAGACTGATTACTCGGATGATGAATTTAAAAATATGATCGATGATTTTCAGCATTGGAAGAAAGTCAGGATGATTGGTTCTGCTGCCATGGCAGCTATTTATGTTGCTGCTGGCAAAGCAGAAACCTATAAAGAAAATGGCATTTTTTTATGGGACATTGCAGCTGGCGCAGCAATAGTTAATGCAGCTGGAGGGATAGCTTCTATTACCAATATACAGGCTGATCACAGAGTGGATGCAAAATTTACCAATCAACATTTGGCGTTTTAATATGAATGCTATAGACATGGTTGCGGTTGCCTCTCGATCTTTTTCTAAAAATGTATTCTTAATAGAGGCTTTACAAGCCCAGTACTCAAATATTATTTTAAATGAGACCGGTAAAACGCTCGAGGGAAATGATTTGGTTGATTTTCTGGGTTCTGCCGACAAAGCAATTATTGGGATAGAAGAAATTTCGGCTGAGCTGTTAGATCAACTTCCAAGGCTCAAGGTAATTAGTAAGTACGGTGTAGGAATCAATAACTTGGATACAGTCGCCCTAAAATCTAAAGGGGTGAAGTTAGGCTTTACGCCAGGGGTCAACAAGCAAAGTGTTGCAGAATTAGCGCTAACCTTAACTCTACTGTCTTTGCGAAAGATTCATCAAAATCACATCGAAATTACCGAGGGCATATGGTCTCAAGAAAAAGGGGCAGAGCTATTTGGTAAAATAGTTGGGTTGCTTGGTTTTGGAAACATCGGGCAAAAGTTTGCTTCTTTTCTGCAACCCTTTAATTGCAGGATCATTTTTTTTGATGAGAAGGTTTTTAGCGATGAAGAGTTATCAAGCGCGTGCAAAGATCTTGGGTTAAAGCGAGAGCTAATCCAGCAAGATGCACTCGCAGCAGTTTTAAGTCAAGCGGATGTTCTCAGCATTCATCTCCCACTTTTAAAGGAAACAGAAAATATTATTAGCTCAAAGGAACTCAGCCTTTTAAAGTTATCCGTTTCTATTATCAACACTGCTAGAGGCGGCATCGTCGATGAGCCTGCTTTGCATGCCTTCCTCTCTAACAACCCTGATGCTTTTGCTGCTTTTGATGTCTTTGCTGAAGAGCCAGCAATAGATAATCCACTCTTTGAATTACCTAATTTTTTTGGAACTTCGCATCGCTCAAGTTTGACGCATGAGGGCATTAATGCAATGGGTTTAGCGGCTATAGCTGGCTTAGATGATAATAAAATTTTAACTTAAGAGGTTAGTATATGAGTAAGCATTCAATTGGAACTTGGCTAAGCCTACCCAATGAGTCAGTGGCTGAAATTTTTGCAAAGGCAGGCTATGAGTGGGTGGTGATTGATTTGGAGCACAGCGCCATTAATATCAATCAAGCTGAACAGCTTATTAGGGTAATTGATCTTGCTGGCTCCAAACCCTTTGTGCGTCTTTCAGGGCATAGTGCCTCACAAATTAAACGAGTGCTTGATGCTGGGGCAAAAGGAATTTTAGCACCCATGGTTGAGTCGCAAGCACAGATCGAGGGCATTGTAGCTGCTTGCCATTATCCTCCGAGAGGCAATAGGGGCATGGGCCTTGCGCGTGCTCAGGGGTATGGAGAGGTAAACGCTAAAAGTGAATACATCACAACCACTTCCAAGCATATTGAAATTTATGCGCAAATTGAATCAGTGGCTGGCATAGCAAATCTTGATTCTATATTTTCTCAAGAGATTGATGGGTATTTCATTGGCCCATATGATCTTTCAGCATCTTTGGGGAATCCAGGCATCTTTGATTCTGATGACTTTATTGAGGCAGAAGAGCAAATTTTAAAAGCATCTCAGCGACATCAAGTGAAAGCTGGATACCATCTAGTTGAGCCTAATGCCATGCAAATCCCAATTCTTTTAAACAAAGGTTATGACATGATTGCCTTTAGTGTTGATATTCGCATGTTAGATTTATCTGCAAGACTGCCTTTTGCTAAGTAAATGAAAAAAACGCTTGGTGTTATTCCTGCAAGAATGGCGTCCTCAAGATTTCCAGGGAAACCTTTAAAAGAAATTCTAGGGGTGCCAATGTTAGCCCATTGCTATGAGCGAGCACTGCTATCTCAAGCATGCGATAACTTGGTTATTGCCACTCCAGATGAAGAGATTATGAGTTGGGCCAAGCTTTACAATATTCCATCAATTCTGACAGGTCACCATCACAACAGAGCAACCGAGCGGGCGCAGGAAACAGTAGATATTTTAAGCAAACAGGGAGAAGCATACGATTTTATTTTATTGCTCCAGGGAGACGAGCCACAAATTTTTCCAGAGGATATAAAAAATTTAAGCACTGCATTTTGTGGAGATGATTTTGAGGTTGTCAATTTAGTTTATCCTATCGACGGGGATGACCTAGGCAATCCTAACGTAGTGAAAGCCATTATGACCAATGCATCAAAAATATCTTTTTTTACTCGAGCCCATGTTCCGCACAGCAGCCATCAAGCGATGAGGCAACTGGGGATGATTGGCTTTACAATTGCTGCATTGTCTCAATATACAAAGCTGCAACCGACTCCTTTAGAAGAGCTGGAGTCTATTGATATGATGAGGCTGCTTGAAAATGATTATGAAATTCATGCAGTAACCTCATCATCACCAATCTTAGGTGTTGATAATCCTGAGGACATTGCCAAAGCAGAGCTCATGATGGCTCAAGATTTTTTGTTAGAAACCTATCAAGATAAATATCTCTCATTCATTTGATGAAACAAATACTTATTATTAGCGATGGCATACCAGGGCATTTTAATCAGTCCAACGGCGTTGCCCTTATGATCAGTGAAACATATGAATGCACCATTGCAACGCATAAAATGTCTTGGCGGCTTAATTCCCTGAGGTCCGCCTGCACTGTTCTTGCTAAGCTTTTGCTTCGGCTAGAAAATAAAATTATCGCCCGATGCATTCTTTGGATGTATTCACCCGTTCACATCCAAGGGTATGATCTGATTATTGCAGCAGGTGGAAACACTATGCCGGTTAGTGCAGCAATTAAATTAGCGCATTCAATACCAGTGATACAACTGGGCTCTCCAAGAGGACTCCATTCATCGATGTTTAATGCCCTGGTCACCATAGAAAAATACTTTGAGCACCCTTCAAATATTGTTGCTGCCATATCACCTAACTTATATTCCCCAGCGGTCTGCTCTCGGGCAGCTCAGAAAGATAATCGTGCAGAACATATTCTTTTTTTGATTGGGGGTGAAGGCATAGGGTATTCCTACTCATTCAAGGAGTGGGAGAGCATGCTTGTGAAGATTCAGGCTTTACACACTCAAGTTCAACTACCCATATCTATTGTGACCTCAAGACGAACATCGCCAGAAGTTGAAGACTTATTTCAATTACGCCTTAAAAATATTCTTGGAGATTATTCTGCATGGTTCCACCATGGGGATAAAAATTTTAATTTAGCTTCTTTATTAGGTTCAGCAACAAATATTTTTGTAACCGAAGATAGCGCCATGATGATCTCAGAGTCTATTTCTAGCGGAAAACCTGTAACAACTTTATATCCGTCAAGCATTAAATCTCCTCTGCGATATGAGGATCATATTGCTAAATATGCAGATTTAGAGTTGATTAAGAGGTCGCCTATCTATGACTTTGAGCTCAGATCACAGCAAGATTTAAATGCAAAAATTACAGAGCATCGCAATGAGTTGGCAAAGAAATTAATGCAGGCCATTAAATGGTAAAAGGCTTAATGTGGTTTAGATCAGACTTGAGAATTGATGACAACCCAGCTTTATTAGAGGCGACTCACTTTTGCGATGAGGTGATTAGTGTGTACATTTTTTCTCAAAAGCAATGGAATCTGCACCATGAATCTAATGTGAAGCAAGATTTTTTAATACAAAATCTTTTCACTCTAGAAAAGCAATTAAGGAAGTTGCATATACCCTTGATTGTTCTACAGACTGATACCTTTAAAGCCCTCCCCGAGGACTTGCAAACATTTGTTAAGACCCATCAAATTAATTCATGCTATTGGAACAATGAATTTGGGGTTAACGAGAATACAAGAGATGATGCGGTAGAGACATTGTTGAGTGCAAATAATATTCAAATATCTAGGCATCATGATCAGGTGGTGTATGAGCCTGGTTTCTTAAGAACGGGTCAGGATAAACCCTTCTCAGTCTTCACTCCCTTTAAGAGGCGCTGGATTGAGAATTTTTCTATGAGTTTTTTAGATCTCAATCAAGCAGACAAGCCATTAAAAAAAACTAATCTACCCAGCGATCTTTCAGCCTTGAAGCTAGAAAAGTCTCATCAGGTAAATATGGATTATTGGCCAGCAGGAGAAGCCGATGCCCATGCTCGCCTTCAAGAATTCCTAGGTCAAAAAATTAAAAGCTATAGTGACTCTAGAAATACTCCAATTTTAGATGGCACGAGTCGCATATCACCCTATCTTGCTTTAGGTATTATTTCACCAAGAAGATGTATTGTAGAGGCCCTAAAATTAAATAACTTTGAGTTTGCGTCCGGCAATCCAGGTATTTGCAAGTGGGTGGATGAGTTGGTGTGGAGAGAGTTTTATAGAAATATCATGCATTCTTTTCCAAAAGTAAGTCGCAACCAACCCTTTCAAGATTACACTCGCGATATTCCATGGCGCAACTCTAGCTCTGAGATTGAAGCTTTTAAGACTGGCAATACCGGGTTCCCTATTATTGATGCAGCCATTAAGCAGATGCTCACAGAAGGGTGGATGCATAATCGCCTCAGAATGATTGTCGCCATGTTTTTTACAAAAAATATGCTTCATGATTGGCGGATTGGGGAGCAATTTTTTATGGAGCACCTAATTGATGGAGATTTTGCTTCAAACAATGGGGGGTGGCAATGGAGCGCCTCTACCGGCACAGATGCAGCACCCTATTTCAGGATTTTTAATCCTATCACCCAATCCCAAAATTTTGATCCAACAGGTGCATTCATTAAAAAATTTATCCCCGAGCTAGAAAATACGCCATTAAAAAATATTCACCAACCAACTCATGACTTATTGAGCGATACGGCTTATCCAAAACCTATATTGGATTTAAAAGAGTCTCGCCAACGGGCCATTATTGCTTTTAAAGAAACCAGAGATGCCGTTATTATATAAATTATTTATCCTTAAAATAAATGCTAGTTATAGTCAAAGAAGTTCAGTTATAATTAATTTCAATTTATTTGAGGATTAAAATGATGGACAATCTATTAAAGTTTTATATCAATGGAGCATGGATTGACCCTGTGGGCTTGGAGACTATAGAGGTCATCAACCCTTCCGATGAGTCAGTAATTGGCACGATTGCCGCTGGCACAAAAGAAGATGTGGATGTCGCTGTTGCAGCTGCTAAAAATGCATTCAAGTCTTTTGGTTTTTCTAGCAAAGAAGACAGAGTTGCAATTATTGAAAATATTATAGTTGAATACGAAAAGCGCTCAGAAGAATTAGCGCAAACAATCTCCAGTGAAATGGGAGCTCCTTTGTGGCTTTCTCAGATGGCACAAGTGACCGCTGGATTGTCCCATTTCAAGGATACCTTAGAGGTCTTAAGATCATTCGAATTTGAAGGCACAGAAAATAATTATGTAATTAGAAAAGAGCCAATCGGCGTTGTGGGTATGATCACGCCTTGGAACTGGCCAATGAATCAAATGTGTACCAAAGTTGCCTCTGCCATTGCTGCTGGCTGCACAATGGTCTTAAAGCCAAGTGAAATCACACCTTTGTGTGGAATTATTTTTGCTGAAATTCTACATGATGCAAAAGTACCAGCGGGTGTATTTAATTTAGTTAATGGCATGGGCCCGATCGTTGGGGCTGCTTTATCCGAACATCCAGATATTGATATGATGCACTTCACAGGCTCAACTCGCGCAGGCGTAGCAGTGGCGATTGCATCAGCGCCAACTGTAAAAAGAGTCTCTCAAGAATTAGGTGGCAAGTCAGCCAACATTGTTTTGGATGACGCTGATATAGAAAAAGCTGTTACTGCAGGGGCCAATCATTGCTTTATGAACACAGGCCAATCATGCAATGCGCCCACCAGGATGCTTGTGTCCTCTAAAAATTACGACGCTGCGCTGGAAGCAGCAGCTGCTGCAGCCAAGGCAACAGTAGTTGGTCCGCCTGAGATGGAGGGCGTTAGAATTGGCCCCATCTCTAATAAAACCCAATACGAGAAAGTTCAACGAATGATTCAAATTGGGCTTGATGAAGGCGCAACTCTCGTTGCTGGGGGTCCAGGAAAGCCTGATGGTTTAACCCAAGGCTACTTTGTGAAGCCAACAGTTTTCGGCAATGTGACTAATGACATGACTATTGCAAGAGAAGAAATTTTTGGGCCCGTGCTATGTATTCTTAAATATGAAACCGAAGAAGAGGCAATCGATATAGCAAATGATACTCCTTATGGGCTAGCAGGATATGTTCAATCAGGCGATGCAGATCATGCAAAAGCCGTGGCTAGAAAAATTCGCGCAGGCCAAATTAGCATTAACGGAGGGCGCAGGGGTCCTGCAGCGCCGTTTGGTGGGTTTAAAACATCGGGCAATGGAAGAGAACATGGTTTGGCAGGCATGCACGAATGTTTGGAAACTAAAGCAATTATTGGCAGCTAAGAGCTAGTCAAATAGATCGGGCTCTTTTTCGGCGATCATGTCGTACAAAGGCTGAAAGCTTGCCCATGCAGCAAAGTCATTGGCTATGAATTCTCGAGTTTTAATGGCTGTTTCGTGAGGTATGAGCGTGGTCGCTCCAGCCGCATCGGCCATGAGTTGAGATTGACAGCATCTTTCTAGTGAAAAGAAGAACCAAAGGGCCACATCAATTGAGGTGCCTGTGGTTAGGATTCCATGGTTTTGCATAAAAAGGACTGTTTTGTCACCCAATGCAGAAGCTATCTTATCTCCCTCTTCAGTTTCCTCTACGACGCCTGCAAAATGGTTATGAAGGGCTTGTCTTTCATAAAATGCACAAGAGTCCTGAGAAATTGGGTCTAATAATTTTCCAAAAGTAGAAAATGTTTTTCCATACATGGAATGAGAGTGAGCCGCGGCATTAACATCGGGCCTAGCTTGATGTAATCGTGAGTGAATGGCAAAAGCCGCCACATTCACCGGCCGATCTCCCTGCACTACTTCCCCATCATGATTAACCAAAAGTAAATCTGATACTTTGATTTGGCTAAAGTGAATCCCTATTGGGTTCACCCAGAAATGATCTGAAAACTCGGGATCTCTCACCGTGATATGACCTGCGACACCCTCATCATAACCAAAATAAGCAAACAATCTAAAGCCTGCGGTTAATTTTTCTAGCTGCTGCCTTCGAGTTTCCTCTATAGTTTTGCATTCAACCATCTCAAGGCCTTTGGGTTTTGGAGGGAGCCTACCTTTAGTTGTATCTATTTTTATTGCCATTTTAACAGTTATAAATCGAGTAAAAAGTGTAAAATAAGTATAGAGGATAAGGAGTTAATTATGAAATACAGAATAGAAAAAGATTCGATGGGCGAGGTGAAGGTGCCTGAGGGAGCCCTGTGGGGTGCTCAGACTCAACGCGCTTTGGAGAATTTTAATATTAGCGGGATTCGATTTGCTTTTCCATTCGGGCGCAGCTTCATCCAAGCCCTTGGAATTATTAAATTCTCAGCAGCCACAGCAAACCAAAAGCTTCAATTGCTTGATGCCAAAAAGGCCTCTGCAATTAAGCTAGCTTCAAAAGAGGTTGCAGCAGGACAGCACGATGAGCACTTTCCACTGGATATCTTTCAAACTGGCTCAGGCACTAGCACCAACATGAATGCCAATGAAGTCATTGCTACGATTGCCTCCAAAAAAGCTCGAATTAAAATAAACCCCAATGACCACGTCAACATGAGCCAAAGCAGTAATGATGTTATCCCTACCGCCATTTGTATTTCATCCATGCTGGATACTGAGCGCTCATTATTACCTGCTCTAGAGCACTTAATTAAGACCATAGATAAAAAAGGATCCTCCCTCAAAGGCAAGGTTAAGACAGGCAGGACACATCTCATGGATGCAATGCCAATTGATTTTTCTCAAGAATTATCTGGGTGGTCAGCCCAGCTCAAAGCTGTCAAAAAATCCATTCAAGCTGCCGTCAAAGAGATGTCTTGCCTTCCTCAAGGCGGCACAGCGATTGGCACCGGGATCAATGCGCATAAAGATTTTGGCCGCATTTTTGCTGTTGAGGTTAAGAAACTCTCTAACCTTGATGTAAAAACTTCTTCTAATTACTTTAAATCCTTAAGCTCGCAAGATGCAGCCGCCCAATTATCTTCTAGCGTCAAAAACCTAAGTTTAGTTCTGACTAAAATTTCAAACGATTTGCGCTGGATGAATAGCGGACCGCTCACTGGTCTGGGTGAGATTGAATTAGAGGCTTTGCAACCTGGAAGCAGCATCATGCCAGGCAAAGTTAACCCCGTTGTGCCTGAAGCAGTGGCCATGGCTTGCGCAGATGTTGTGGGCAATGACGTGACCGTTTCCATTGCCTCCCAGTCAGGCAATTTTCAGCTCAACGTCATGCTGCCAGTGATCGCATACAATTTACTTAAAAGTATTGCATTGATGGCCAATGCGATACCCTTGTTAGCAAACAAAGCCATCAAAACATTTAAAGTGAACGAAGCCCATATCTCTGAATCATTAGGCAAAAACCCCATACTGGTTACCGCCTTAAATAGAGAGATCGGCTATGACAAGGCAGCCAAAATAGCAAAAAAAGCTTACAAAGAAAACAGAGCAATTATTGATGTGGCGCATGAAGAAACTGGTATTTCAATTAGCCAGCTGAAAGCACTTCTGGATCCTGCAAAGCTCACCAAGGGCGGCCTGTGAATAATCTGTCTCAACAAAGTTGCTCTGCATGTGAGATAGGGGCTCCGCTTGTTCCCAAGGACCAGATAGATAGCCTGCTCGCGAACCTTGATGGCTGGGCAGTGGAAGATTCAAGCATGGATAGGTTACTCAAGAAATACACCTTTCAGAGTTATGCAGAAGCTTTGGAATTTACGAAGTTAATAGCTGATTTAGCAGAGAGCGAGGGCCATCATCCAAAAATTACTCTTGAATGGGGATTGGTATCTTTGGAATGGTGGTCTCATAAAATCAAAGGACTGCACATGAATGATTTTATTTGTGCTGCCAAATCAGACGAAATTTTTAGCTCGCTTTGAAAGATAAAATTGTTTTAATTCTATCGGGAGGCATGGACTCATTTACCTTATTACATCAGGCGCTTAATCAAAATTATGAAGTCGACTGCTTAACATTTGATTATGGTCAAAGACACATCAAAGAGATTGAATGCGCGCGCTTAGCATGCCATGAGAATAACATGCCCAATCTGCAAATCAAGATTGCGAATGTGGAATCAATTTTTGCAGCATCTGCCTTAACATCTAACAGTATTGACATGCCTCACGGCAGCTACCAAGCAGAAAGCATGCAAAGCACCATAGTTCCGAATAGAAATATGTTGTTTATTTCCCATGCAATTGCTTATGCAATTTCAAAGAACATTAATCAAGTTTGGTATGGCGCTCATGCTGGCGATCACTTTATTTATCCTGACTGTCGGCCAGAATTTTTATCTGCAATGAATGCAGTGGCGCAAATCTGCCACACTTTTCCAATCAGTGTGGAGGCTCCATTTTTAAACTACAGCAAAGCTGAGATTGTTAAGATTGGGCTAGACCTAGGCATTGATTATTCTAAAACATGGACATGCTATGAAGGACAGAATCTGGCATGTGGCAAATGCGGCTCTTGCAACGAAAGATTAGAGGCTTTTGCGCTCAACAACACCGCAGATCCATTGACCTATCAAGGCTGATGTATTCAATAAAGGAGATCTATAAAACGATTCAGGGCGAGGGCGCCCAAGCGGGCAGAACCGCAATGTTTGTTAGATTCTCAGGCTGCAATTTATGGTCTGGGCGTGAGCAGCATAGATTGTCTGCGATCTGCAAGTTTTGCGATACAGATTTCGTGGGAACAAATGGCATCAATGGCGGGACGTACGCTGCCAAAGATTTAGTATTAAAGCTCACTGAGCTATGGGGCGACCAAGGGAATCGACTCATTGTATTCACTGGCGGTGAACCCATGCTGCAGCTCGATGCAAGATTGATAGAAGAGTGTAAAAAGAGTGGGTTTGAAACAGCCATCGAGACAAATGGAACTATTGCGATAGATCTAGAGCTTGATTGGATTTGCGTGTCTCCAAAACAGGGCTCAGAGTTGATCGTTCATCAAGGCAATGAATTGAAGGTGGTCTATCCGCAAGAGGGTCAAGATCTTGATCATTTTTTGGATTTGGAGTTTGATCATATGTATCTTCAACCCATGGATGGTATTGAAGGCAAAGAAAATACAACGAAGACCATTCAGTATTGCTTGGAGAACCCTAGGTGGAAACTTAGTATTCAGCAACACAAGCTGATTGGTATGGCTTAAAATCTTTTTTTCAATTTCAGCTTAGGCTATAATCTGTTATGGAAAAGATCAAACAAAAAGCATTCACGTTTGATGACGTACTTCTTCTCCCGCGTTTCACTGATTTCTTGCCATCAGAAGCGAACCTTGAAACTAAAATTTCACGCAACATCACCCTCAAAATTCCTTTAGTATCCGCTGCTATGGATACAGTCACTGAATCTAGAATGGCAATAGCACTTGCTGAAAATGGTGGCATTGGGATCATTCATAAAAATAACTCCATCGAAGAGCAAGCGCAGCAAGTCAAGGCGGTTAAAAAATATGAAAGTGGGGTTGTTCGTGACCCTACCACCATTAAGTCAACCAAGACCATTGAAGAGCTCATGCAACTAACTAACGAGCTAAGTATTTCTGGAATGCCGGTTGTTGATGATGGCGTTTTAATGGGTATTGTTACCAGCAGGGATTTTAGATACGCAGATAATCTGACTGATCCTGTATCCACCATCATGACACCGCGAGAAAAACTTATCACGGTTGATGAGGGCACAGATCAAGCTGAAGTAAAAAAACTCATGTATAACAATAGGATTGAAAAAATACTTGTTATTGATGCAGCTGGGTCGCTTGCCGGACTAGTAACCATGAAAGATATTGAAAAATCTGCAGAGTACCCGTTTGCAACTAAAGATTTGAGAGGACAGCTCCGAGTTGGCGCAGCCTTAGGAACAGGAACTGATACTCTGGATCGAGCAAAGGCACTAGCAGCAGCAGGCGTAGATTTATTTGTCGTAGACAGCGCACATGGCCATTCGCAAAACGTTATTGATACTATCAAACTTGTAAAAATAGAATTCCCATCAATCGACGTAATGGGTGGAAATGTTGCAACCCCAGAGGGCGCTATCGCTTTGCGTGATGCTGGTGCTGATGCAATTAAAATTGGCATGGGCCCTGGATCAATTTGCACAACTCGCATTATTTCTGGGATGGGTGTTCCGCAAATTACAGCTATCTTATCTATCAAAGAAAAATTTAAATCTAACGAAGTGCCTTTAATTGCAGATGGAGGGATTAGGTTCTCTGGAGATGTGTCTAAAGCTCTTGCGGCAGGTGCCGATGCTGTAATGATTGGAGGTATATTTGCTGGAACTGAAGAAGCTCCTGGTGAAGTAGAGCTTTATCAAGGAAGGAGCTTTAAGACATACCGAGGCATGGGTTCTTTGGGAGCAATGTCTGAGCGTAACGATGTTAATCGTTACGCTCAAGATGGCGTAGAAAAAGAAAAAATGGTTCCAGAAGGGGTCGAAGGCAGAGTTCCCTACAAGGGGTGGGTCGTTAACGTTATTAATCAGCTTACAGGTGGAATTAAACAGTCTATGGGATATGTTGGCTGTAAGACAATTTCTGAAATGTATACTGATACTCAGTTTATCGAGATCACGAATGCTGGAATGATGGAAAGTCATGTTCATGACGTGATGATCACAAAAGAAGCGCCTAACTACCAAAGAAGTTAAAAATAATGCAGTCAATCTCAACAATTGGGAATGCTACTTTAATCGCTTACGACAACCAGGTGCCAATCTTGTCGACCGATCCATGGTTCGGAGATGAAGATCATGCGTATTTTGGAAGCTGGACATTAAGCCATGAGATCCCAGCTAAGTACAAAAAAGACATATTAGACTCCAAGTATGTGTGGTTCTCCCATGGCCATCCAGATCATTTAAATCCACTCTCATTAAAAAGATTAGAAGGAAAAAATATATTATTGCCTGACCATGTCGGCTCAAGAATTTATCGCGATTTAACGAACAAAAATAAGTTTTCTATTGATATTTTACCAGATAGATCATGGGTTCAATTGAGTAAAAAAATCCGAGTCATGTGCATTACGACCATTATCCAAGATTCAATTTTATTACTTGATATTGCCGGCCGATTATTCATCAATTTAAATGATGCAGGCACAAGGGGAGCAACTAGCTTTATTAAGCAAGAGTCTAAAAATTTTCAGGATGTCTACTTACTAAGTTTGTCTGGATATGGTGATGCAGACATGATTAATTGCTATGATAAAAATGGAATATTTATTATTCCGCCAGCCAAAAATAACACAAGAGTGGGAGAGCAATTAAGTCTAGTAGCTAAATCCATTAATGCAAATCATGTAATTCCCTTTAGCTCTCATCATCAATATCAGCGCTCTGACTCTATATGGGCCCAGGAATATGTAACTCCTATTCATGCATATGATGTTGGTTTGCATCAAGACATCAATTTCATTCCCCCTTTTGTAGACATAGATTGCAATTCTGGAAGCTACAGTGAAATTCAACCCTCAAAAATTGTCCCAACAATTATGCGTCCTGAAGATTTTGGTGATCACTGGTCAGATGAGCTTGAAGAAGAGGATAGACTGGCAATTAAAAAATATTTTATTGAGAAAGAGATAATTCATGAAAGATTTGGTTTTATTGAATTTTTGGTTGGTGGAAAAAATTATGTAGTCAATTTAAACAAGGGCTTAACCAACAGAGGTATTCGCTTTGAGTTGCCAAGAGCTAGTCTAATGCAAGCAATTAATTATGAGATTTTCGATGACTTATTGATCGGCAATTTTATGCGAACCACTTTCTTTGGGGTAAATTCATTATATGATCATGAATTTAATTTTTTAGTCACTAAATATGCTGACAATGGAGGCGCCAAAACAGAGCAAGAGGTTCAGATATACCTTCAAGAATACAAAAAAAGAGTTGGAAGACAGTTTATTTTTGATACTTTTTTAGATAAATCTGCTCAAATACTAAATAGATTCCTAACCGATAGAAATTCAAGATCTAGGAGGCTATTAAAGTCTCTTTATTATAAAATTAAATAAAATATTATGAGCTTCCACCAAGAACCATTGCTGAGTCAGAAAAAAGATATCGATACCATACTAGTTCTTGATTTTGGATCTCAGTACACGCAGTTGATCGCAAGAAGAATTAGAGAGCTTGATGTCTTTTCGGTGATCTTGCCCTGGGATATATCTAAAGAGAGAATAGCTGAGATCAACTCCATTGGGATTATTCTTTCAGGTGGCCCAGAATCTGTCACAAACAATAATACCCCTAGAGTTCCTAAGATTATTTTTGATCTAGAGATTCCTATTTTGGGTATCTGCTATGGGATGCAAACTTTAGCAGAACAGTTTGGAGGGCAGGTCACTTCATCCACAAGAAAAGAGTTTGGACATGCATCCATCACTCTTGAGCAAGCCTCCATTCTATTTGATGGCTTTGATGCTGGATCAGTGATAGATGTTTGGATGAGTCATGGTGATCATGTGTCTACATTACCAGATCAATTTAATCTCATTGCCTCCACTCCATCAGCTCCAATTGCCGCTATGACGCACTCTAAAAAACCTATATATGCCCTTCAATTTCATCCAGAAGTTACTCACACAAAAGAGGGCAGCGTTGTCTTGGAGAACTTTATATTTAAAATCTGTAACTCCCGAGCCCAATGGAAGATAGAAAATCTAATTGAGCAGCGCATTCTTGATATTAAAGAAAGAGTAGGGGATAACAAAGTATTACTCGGTTTATCTGGAGGTGTTGACTCCTCAGTGACAGCGATGTTGCTAGATAGAGCTATTGGAAAAAATTTAATCTGCATGTTTGTTGATAATGGATTGCTTAGAAAGAATGAGGCTGAGGAAGTAGAGGACTTATTTAGAGAGAAGATGGATCTAAATTTGCTAGTTGTTGATGCTCAGAAGATCTTTTACCGTCATCTAAAGGGCGTATCAGATCCAGAGCAAAAGAGAAAAGTCATTGGCAGAACTTTTATTGATATCTTTGATAATGAATCTTCGAAACTAAAGGATGATATTCATTTTCTTGCCCAAGGAACTATTTATCCAGATGTAATTGAATCCTCTGAATCAGAGTCAAAGGAAGCGCGAGTTATCAAATCTCATCATAATGTTGGCGGTCTTCCTGATGATATGAAGATGGAGCTGGTTGAACCATTAAGGGATCTCTTTAAAGATGAAGTAAGAAAAATGGGTGCTGAATTAGGCCTACCGCTTGAAATGTTAAATCGCCATCCATTTCCCGGACCTGGCCTAGGAGTGAGGATTTTGGGAGAAATTACCCCCGAAAAAGTAATCACTCTTCAAAATGCAGATGCAATATTTATTGAGGAGCTCATTAAAGCTGATCTATATCATCAGGTCAGCCAAGCCTTCTGCGCATACCTTCCAGTAAAATCTGTTGGTGTAGTTGGTGATGAGAGAAGATATGCTGACGTTATAGCAATCAGAGCAGTTGAAACAATAGATTTTATGACTGCTACTTGGGCCAAACTTCCCTATGACTTTCTTGGCCACGTCTCGAATAGAATTGTTAACGAAATTGAAGAGATTAGCCGTGTAGTCTATGATATTTCTAGTAAGCCTCCTGCGACTATTGAGTGGGAGTAGTTATTCTTGCGTAAGTTATTGATCTTATATAAGATTTAAACCTCATATTTGCTTCATATAAAAAATTACTTAAGGTAAGGAAAATAAATGACATTTTATAAAAAACGTTTGTTTGCGACATTGCGTGAAAACAGCATTGCCGCGATGAAGTTGTATTTCCGTAATGTAAGCAAGTCTCACTCTTTGCCTAAATTATCAAGGTTTATTAATAAGAAGCTTTATCGCCTTGGCTTGGGCTCAGCACTAAATCGTTACGATAATTCGTTAACCCTTTATTCAGCTAAGGCTGATAAAAAACTCTACTCCGACTATGAGTTAAACGAAAAATTTTTGAATTTCGGTTCAGGCGCATTTTTTCACAATCGGTGGAAGAATTATGACTACCCAGGGCAGTCATCATATTACCTCAGTATTCAAGGCAAAGAAGGCAGCAACTTCTTCGCAATAGACTTGTGCTCGAAGAAATTAGCGATACCTGAAAGTGACGATAGTGTCGCATTAATCTACTGCTCTCATACGCTTGAACATCTGGATAAGGAATCCTCCCTAAGATTTCTAAAAGAGTGCTTGCGCATACTGAAAAAAGGTGGAGTGATGCGTGTGGCGTTGCCCAATACAAGAAATGACTTTTACTTGACACGCTGCTTAATTAACCAGAAAGAAATGATTGGAAGCTTGTATGAAAACTATGTTGCTGACGCAACATCTCACGTATTAACAGACACCGCAAAATTAGATAGCGAGGAAATCACAGGGCTACTTGATGAGTCGCAATTCCAAAGTGATACTTTTTATAGTAAGACGCTTGCAAAATACCCAGAAATATCTTTATTTGACGGAAATAACCCCGAAAGACATATAAATTATTGGGAATTCGAGAATCTAATAGAGGCTACAAAAACTATTGGCTTTCGGTGCGTTGTTCCAACCTATCAAGGCTCATCTCTAGCTCTTCCATTCACGAATCTTCATGTGTTTGATACAACCGAGCCACACATCTCATGTTATGCAGATATTGTGAAATAATGCATGCCTGCACCCCAAGCAATTATTTTTGCACTATAATAGGTTCAAATAATATTCGGAAGTAAATTGAGCCCTACACTAGATTCATTACAGCCTATTTTTCAAGAAGTATTCGATGATGACGATCTTATTATCACGTCTTTAACTGCGGCTGCTGATGTGGATGGGTGGGATAGCTTGGCCCATATCAGACTAGTGGTTGCCATAGAAAGATCTTTTGATCTTCGCTTCTCAGCATCGGAAATTTCTGAGCTTAAAAATGTAGGCGAAATGTGCGAGCTAATTATTTCAAAATCTTTATCTTTATAAGCAAGCATGGCTTGGAGCGATTACAGTGAAGGTCTTCAGTTTTCATGGAATTTTTCTTTTCGTGAGCCTGATTTAGTAACATTTTCCGCTTTAAGTGGTGACTATAGCCCTTTGCATTTGAACTCTTCTTTTGCTCAATCCAAAGGCTTTGATGCACCTTTAATCCATGGCTTACTTCTTTCAAGTCAAATATCCCGATTGATTGGTCAAGAGCTACCAGACAATAATGCAATCTTGACTGGCCTGCAGGTAGACTTCATGCAGCCTTGTTTTGCGGATGATGAGTTATGTTTTCAATCACAGATAACTCTTAAATCTGATTCTACTTCATCCCTTGAATTTAAATGCTTTATTTCTAAGCAAGGTTTAGATGTATGTCAAGGAAGAGTCAGCGCATTATGGCGAGCATGACACCAGTAAATTATTTCATAGTATCTGGGGGAGCTGGCGGCATTGGTTCTGCTGTATCTAAGCTACTACCCTCTTTAGGTATCGTGCCAATAGTATGTTTTAACTCTAATGCAAAAGATGCCAAGCAACTTGCAAAAGAAACAGGGGGTTTTGCAGTGCAGTTGGATATGATGAGCGAGCAATCGATCTCTCGGGGAATCTCAATGATAGAGGATACATTGGAAGATCATGATCTATTACTTGGTCTAATTTTAGGTGCCTCACCTCCACCAGATTTACTTCCTTTCTCAAAGCTAACGCAGAAACATTTTTTAGATCAATTTCAAGTAAATGTTACAGGCCCTCATTTTTTACTTTCTAGTTTATTAAACAAGTTTTTTAGGAAAAATAAAACTGGACAGGTTATAGGAATACTCAGCAATGCGATTGGCTCTGATTCTAAGCTTCCAGCAACTGGCATGGGCGCCTATGTTGTTGCAAAGTCTTCAATGCAGAGTCTATTAGCTGTATGTTCTGCGGAGTATCCTTGGCTAGATGTTACCTCCATTAGCCCAGGCTTCACTAAAACTAAGATGCTAGAAGTATTTGATGAGAGGTATATCCAATTAATTGCTGAAAAAAATCCTATAAGTGACCCTGAAGATATAGCTAAAATAATTGTTCATAAAATCAAAACTCAAAACTAAAAATGGATAACTTATTGGAAGACTTATTGTGGTTGCCAAGCCCTCCTGAAGATTTTATTACAAAACTAGGTGAGGCTTCCCATGGAGACGACTTAAGGAAACTAGCACAGTTCTCATTGAATGATAGTCAGCTGACTCGGCTATCCAAAAAATTTAAAAAAATTCATGATAATAATGGCGATTTATCAAGTTTAGTACCATTGTCTATGGGAGTAATTAGTAACTCCACTACCGATTTAATAGTTCCAGCAATAACTGGAACAGCTTTACATTTCGGGATTGCGTTGACAGTGGTTGAAGCAAAGTTTGATCAGGTAATGCAAGAAACATTCTCTGACAATTCCTCGTTCGCTCATTGCTCTCTTAACGCTTTGTTGGTTGCAATTGACTTGAGAGGTTTGCCAGTCTCACCTTGCCCTGGTAATAGTGAGCTAGCTCATAAAAATGTTAAACACTGCATTGAATACCTTCATAATATCTGTGACGCTTTGAATACAAAAACAGGTGCCAAAATAATCCTTCAGAATCTTGCGCGACCATCTGAAGCAGTTTTTGGCAGTCTTGAATCAAGACTACCAGGCACACTTTCTTGGATCACTAATAATATTAACGCTGGTTTGAATTCAATAAGCAGCGAACATATATCATTACTAGATATTGATACCCTATCTTCCAGCATTGGATTAATGCGTTGGCATGACCCAACTTTATGGAATATAGCTAAGCTACCTTTTTCTCAAAAATATACTCCTGTGTATGCATCTCATATTTGCCGCATGCTAGCTTCTCAGATTGGAAAAAGTAGGCGCTGTCTCGTTTTAGATTTAGATAATACCCTATGGGGAGGTGTGATCGGTGATGATGGAATTGAAGGAATTTTATTGGGTAATGGTGATCCAACTGGAGAGGCTTATACACATATTCAAACAATGGCTCTTGAGCTTCGTGAAAGAGGGGTGGTCTTAGCAATTTCCTCAAAAAATGAGGATAAAAATGCTCGACAGCCTTTTATAGAACACCCTGATATGGTGCTGAGAGAAAAGCATATTGCTGTATTTCAGGCTAATTGGTCTGATAAGGCCTCTAATATCAAAGCAATTGCGGACACTCTCTCATTGGGCTTGGAGAGTATAGTATTTCTTGATGATAATCCTGCAGAGCGCATGCAGGTGAGGATGGAGCTACCAGCAGTTGCAGTGCCAGAGCTGCCTGAGGATCCAGCATTATACGTAAGAACTCTTATTGCTGGAGGATACTTTGAAGCGACTTCTTTCTCGGTCGAGGACTCTCAACGAGCGTCTTTTTATCAAGGCAACGCAAGGCGATTAGAGCTTTTAAATCAATCTTCTGATATGAACTCATATTTAGCATCCCTAGAAATGAAAATAAGTTTTAATGAATTTAATAAAATTGGTCGTCTTCGCATTGCACAGTTAATCAGCAAGTCTAATCAATTTAACTTAACTACCAAGCGTTATGATGAGTTGCAGGTTAAGGCACTCGAAGAAGATAAATCATTATTTACCCTCCAAGTAAGATTGCAAGATCAGCTAGGAGATAATGGTATGATCAGCGTCATTATCTGCAAAAAAAATCAAAAGACTTGGTTGATTGATACGTGGTTGATGAGCTGCAGAGTTCTAGGGAGGAGGGTGGAAGAAGCTGTTTTACAGCATATAATTACTCATGCCGCGCAAGAGAAGGCAGTCTCTCTGATAGGATCTTATATCCCAACAGCCCGAAACGGAATCGTTAAAGATCATTATAAGAAATTAGGTTTTCAGAAACTATCAGTAAAATCTGATAATGGGAGCGAGAAATGGGAGCTGGCGATTAAGAATTATCAATTTAAAGATCTACCTATAGCCTTCTAAAATGCTCTTTAATTCTCTTGAGTTTATTTTTTTATTTTTACCTGTCTCCTTGGTAGGCTTTTATTTTTTAGCAGCCAGAAGTCATACAATCGCAATAGCGTGGCTTGGGTTTGCATCATTATTTTTTTATGGGTTCTGGAGTCCTTATTCCCTTCCAATATTAGTGATTTCTATTTGTTGCAACTATTATCTTGGCTCAAAAATCTCTGATACTAAAATTCAAAGTCGTCATGTATGGTTATTTTTTGCCGTTACCCTTAATTTGATATTATTAGCCTATTTTAAGTATTTTAATTTTTTTATTGAGAATGCTAATGCCTTAAGAATAACCTTTGGCTTGCAGCCAATTGCTTTTTTGAATATTGTTCTTCCCATTGGAATTTCTTTTTTTACCTTCACTCAAATAGCATTTCTAATGGATTGCCATCAAAACCAGGTACAGGAAAAAAGTTTTTTAAACTATATTTTATTTGTTAGCTTTTTCCCGCATCTTATAGCGGGGCCAATCATTCATCACAAAGAGATGATGCCTCAGTTTGCAGATCGATCAATTGGTAGATTGAATTATTCTAAAATTTCCCTTGGACTAGTCATTTTTTCTATAGGCCTCAGTAAGAAAATATTGATTGCTGATCCGCTGAGTATATATGCAGATATATTGTTTGATGGCGTTCAATCTAATTTAGTGCCAGAGCTATTCTTATCTTGGTTAGGTTCTTTAGCGTATACATTTCAACTATATTTTGATTTTTCAGGGTATTCAGATATGGCAATTGGCTTAGCTTTATTATTTGGTATATGGCTTCCAATCAATTTTAATTCTCCATTTAAAGCATTAAATATTATAGATTTTTGGCAGCGCTGGCATATGACATTGACTAGATATATTAATATGTATTTATACACACCAATAACCCTCAGATTTGCAAGAATAGGAGCCAATTACTCGCATACATTCGGACTACTATTTTCGTTAGCGATTCCAACAATTGTAATTTTTCTTATATTAGGACTATGGCATGGCGCTAGTTGGAATTATGTATTATTTGGTGCAATGCATGGCTGTTTTGTTATATTAAATCATCTCTATAGGATGCTCCTTTCATCACCTAAGAAGCGCAATACATCTAGCCATAAATATTCCTTTCTTAAACAATCCGCATCATGGGCATTAACTTTTTTAGCTGTAAATGCAGCATTTGTAGTTTTTAGAGCAGATAGCCTTGGTGATGCGATAAAAATATTTCAGGGAATGGTAGGTTGGAATGGCTTCACATTACCTATGTTTGTCTCACCTTACCTTGGCTCCATTGCTGAGTATGGTAATTGGCTGCAAATTCCAGCAGTATTTTCAAGTTTTACTTTGCTGTTTCTTTTATTTATATCTTTTGCTTTGGTCTTGCTTGCACCAAATACTGCCAGTTTATCTGAAAGTGCTGATGCTAGATCTCCTAAATTATCATATCTGAACCACCCTGTATCAGCATTACTCCTTGGCACACTATTTGCATTATGTATTGCAAATTTCTCTAAAACTAGCTCTTTTCTATATTTCCAGTTTTAAATATGAATGATCCTATAAAATTTATTAAATTTTTCTTAATTGGTACATTACCAATTGCCTCTATCTTTATTCCATACTACTTTCTTGCTCTCTCGGTTGGCGAAATTAACATTGATAGAGTTATTGATAAACAGCTTGAAGCCTCTGAAAGTAATAATATTCTTTTTAGGAGCGGCTTAAATCAATTTGCATTTCCCTATAAAACTAAGTTAATGAACAGAGTGAAACCTGAGATTGTGGCGCTTGGATCTAGTAGATCCACTCAGGTTCGCCAGCAATTCTTTCAAAAAGAATTTATTAATTTGGGCGGTGCAATTCAAGGAGTTACAGATATAGAGGACTATGTAATTTTCTTAGATGATAACTTACTGAAGCCTGATCTTAGCATTCTATTTATTGATCCCTGGTGGTTTAATGAGATAGTTTCAGAAAATGGTGGAATGCATCAACTTGACTATCCTAATGGGGTTTCTATAGACCATCTTTTTGAAAGTCTTCAATTGTTAACAAAGGGAAACTGGATTAATCTTGCATTTCAAAGTAATAACCAAGGCATTGCAGCAATACTTACCGAGGAGGGCTATGGTTCTGATGGTAGCAATAACTACAGCAAATATGTCACTAAAAATGGACGTAAAACTGATGTGCAGTTCAAAGATACAATTATGAGAATTAAAAATCAAAAATATCCATTTCAATTAATAAATAACCCTACCCCTGATTTAGTGATAAGAGCTTGCTCTGCAATCAAAAGCATAAACCAAAGAACAAATAATTTAATCCTTGTGGCTCCGCCTTTTGCACCAACTGTTTGGAGCAATATTTCCAATAACTCTGAGCTCTCATACTTTAGCGAGGTCTATCATGAGCTAGAGCAATGCCTGGGGCTTGAAATACATAATTATATGGATACTAGCATCTCTGATGATTGTGAGTTTTTAGATGGATTTCATGGGGGAGATACCACCTATGCTAGAATTATTTTGGATATATTTTTAAATAAAAAAATTAATTACCCCTTTGCTGATGTTCAGTTCCTGCAAACTTTTATTCAAAACGAGTCTGGCTTTGCCTCTGGCTTTACAAGACATCAATCTGAAAAATTTCTAGAAGTTGATTTTCTTGAGCTAGGTTGTCCTAAGTAATATGATTAACATATGAATGTTACTGATGCAGTTTTATCTCGCTCCTCTATTCGAGCATTTCTTGATTTGCCTGTGCCAAATGACCTCATTAAAGAATTGTTAAGTAAGTCATCTAGAGCAGCGTCAGGCGGCAATCTTCAGCCCTGGAAAATATTCGTTATAAACAATGAATCAATGACTAATTTTCTTCTATCCCAAAAAGAATGGGCTCACCCCGAAACAGCTGCATATGATATTTACCCATCGAAACTAAAGGAACCCTATAGAACTTCAAGGTTTGAATTAGGAGAGGAAATGTATAAATTATTGGGAATCGGGCGAGAAGATAAAGACTCAAGACTTAAACAGGTTATGAAGAATTTTGAGTTTTTTGGAGCTCCCTGTGCTTTTTTTTGCTTTGTAGATCGTCAAATGGGCCCTCCACAATGGTCTGATTTAGGGATGTTTCTTCAAACATTTATGTTGCTTGCAAAGGAAGCAGGATTAGATACTTGTGCGCAAGAGGCTTGGTCTATTAAACAGAATAGCGTCTCTCATTTTGTTAATGCAGATGATGATGATTTATTATTTTGTGGCATGAGTATTGGTTACAGAGATCCTGAGGCAATAATTAACTCTCTTGTCTCCGACAGAAGGCCAATTGAGACTTGGGCTACATTTATCTAGATTATCCATACATCATACTTAACTCATAATGTTTAACCCTACTATAGATTCTTTTATGGCTGAAGCTTTAAATATGGCAGAGCAGGCTTTTAAAAATGATGAGGTTCCTGTTGGCGCCATCATTGTTAAGGATGGCAAGATTATAGGGAAAGGCTCCAATCAGGTAATAACAACTAACTCTGTTGCTTCTCATGCAGAAATTAATGCTATTAATGATGCAAGTCAGGCTATCCAAAACTACAGATTAAATAACTGTGATATTTACGTTACTCTTGAACCCTGCCATATGTGCGCGAAAGCAATTGCTGATGCAAGAATTAATTTTTTATATTTTGGGGCATTTGAACCAAAAACAGGTGCAGTTCAATCAATCGATCAATTTCTTGATCGAGAAGACTTGAATCATCATGTTCAATTTAGCGGAGGGCATCTCAAAGATCCAGCTGCTGAGCTATTAAGAAAATTTTTTCGCACAAAAAGAGCTTAGCCAGAATACTCACAACCTGCATTACAAGTCTCCATAACCCTAATAGAGCATAAATTTGGTGCTGATAAAATAATATTTTTCCACAACCAAATCGCTATATTTTCACTTGTTGGATTTTCTAGGCCATCAATTTCATTTAAGTATGAGTGATCTAATTGATCAATATAGGGAGCACATATTTTCTTGAGCTCAGAAAAATCCATTACCCAGCCCAACTCATTCAGGGTTCCATCCACAGATACTCTGACCTTAAAACTATGACCATGAAGATTTGAGCATTTGTGAGTTGCAGGGAGTAATGGTAGTTTATGAGCAGCCTCAAATGTAAATTCCTTAAATATGATCATTTGAGTGAAATCCAGACAGGACAATGATCAGAAGGTTTTTCCATTGCTCTTGCATCATAATCTATCCCTGTTTCTAGCATTGCAGGTAATAGATTTTCTGAAATCATAATGTGATCAATTCTTAAGCCCCTTTTTGGAATATCGTCAAACATCCTTGAGCGATAATCAAACCAGGAGTAAATTGAACCTTCATCTGGATTTTGTTCTCTCCAGGAGTCGATGAATCCAAGGTCCTTAATGCTATTCCACATATCAATTTCTTCTGGCAAAAAAGCAGTTTTCCCCTCTTTTAGCCATCTTTTTGCATTTATTTCACCAATACCAATATCTAACGGAGATGGTGCAACATTGAAATCACCCATCACAATTAAATTATTCTCATTTTTTTGAGTTTTTTTAATGTGTTTTTGAAGATCAGCGTAATATTTTATTTTTTTTGGGAACTTCGTTTCATGAGATCTATTTTCGCCTTGGGGAAAATACCCATTCATGATCGTAATACTTTTTTTACCCCATTTAAATTTTGCCTGAATAAACCTTTTCTGATCTTCTTCAGTATCTTTTGTAAATCCTTTTTGAACCTCAATAGGTTTTTTTTTACTAAGAATAGCCACTCCATAATGACCCTTTTGGCCCCAATACTCTGGATGATAGCCAATCTCTTTGATTTCATCTATCGGGAATTCTGGATCATTAACTTTAGTTTCTTGAATTCCAATAATATCTGGATCCAGTGTATCTCTCAGATGCACTAATTGATGCGGTCTAGCCCTAATGCTGTTCATGTTAAAGGAAACGATTTTCATATTTTATGCCGCCTCAGAAAGCAAGGAGTCACTATTTAGGTAGATATAATCTGAAAGAATTAAAGTGCCTTCGTTCAACAGGTAGTCAGTTTGAATATCAATATCAACCTCAGTTTCTTCTTGCTCTTCATTAAATTTCTTTAGGTCATCATAGCTCTTGAATGCCTCAAGCCCTTTAGCAGATCTTCTTTTATTTTCAATTTTCAGAGCCCATTGCTGCCTCTCAAATTTTTCAGCTTGTCTTGTGCTTATATTGATTGATAAAGAGGTTTTCTCTTGTTGCTCATCGTACCTTTTCCTTATATCTAGAAGATATTGCAGGTCTGGGCTGCGATCTAGTCGCTGTAAATGAGAAAATCTTAGTTGGCTAATCAGTTCCTTATTAAATGTAAATTTTTTAAATCTTACAGGCTTGATTTGATCCCAGGGAAGTGAAAATTCCAATGAACTTTCGCCTGTTTCTGTAAGGTCCCAGGTTGCTGGAAGATTTATATCAGGCTGCACCCCTTTATTTTGCATGCCTGATCCAGTGACTCTATAAAACTTAGATTCAGTTAATTTTAGCTGGCCGCTGGTCAAATCATCTAGTTGCTGAACAGTGCCTTTGCCAAAGGTTTGGTGGCCAATAATTAAGCCTCTTTGATAATCTTGTATTGCGCCAGAAAAAATTTCAGATGCTGATGCAGAATATCTGTCTACCATTACAGCCATAGGCTTTTTCCATACCTGCTTAGCTCTAGCATCTCCCCAAGGCCTTATTTTCCCGTTCCTTTCTTTCACTTGTAACGTAGCGCCCGCTGATACAAACAATCCTGTAAGTTTATTAGCCTCATAGAGCGATCCACCAGAATTGCCCCTTAAGTCAACGATCACTCCATCAACATTCTCTGCATTGAATTGATTGAGAATGTCTTCCACATCCCTTGAGCTACTCCGAAAACTTGGATCCTTTTCCCTCCAAGCATTAAAGTCTATGTAGAATGCCGGCAAATCAATAATCCCTATTTTCATAACACCTTCATTGTGCACAATCTCAACTATTGTAGACTTTGCTGCCTGCTCTTCTAACTTCACTTCTTCGCGAGTCAGCAAGACCCATTTTCTATCACTATAATCCTCGGTTTTAGCCGGAATTATTTCTAGTTCTAGCTCGGTCCCAGCTTCTCCTCTAATAAGCTGAACGACTTCATCAATTCTCCAGCCAACAACATCCACCGGTTCGGGATGAGTGTCTTCAATTTGCTTAATTCTCACTATTTTATCATCTGGACTAATCTTTCCTGATTTGTCAGCAGGCCCTCCAGGCACAACGCTAACAATAATTGGGTAATCATCCTCTGTTGTCAGCAAGGCGCCTATGCCCTCTAACTTTAAGCTCATAGTCATCTCAAAGTCTTCGGCTGATTTGGGAGAAAAATACGAAGAGTGAGGATCAAATAATCCGGTCAGGTTATTGATTACAATTGAGAAAATATCTTCTTCATTTCTTTGTGAGATTCTACGCAATCTATTCTTGTATCTTTTAGCAATCTGTTCCATTGCTTCAGTCTCAGTCTTGTCAGCCAGCATGGAAGTTAAAACATCATTTTTTGCTAATTTTTGCCAAATCTTTCTTAACTGAAATTTGCTGCCTTGCCACTCCCTGAGCTCATCATCTAGTAGAATATGATCTTCTTCGTTGAAGTTAAAATTACTCTTTTCTATCTCTTTTACTTGATAGTCAGTCGCCTCAATCAGCCTATTAAAATAGAGGTTAATTAATCTATAACTAGCTTCCAGCTCAACCTCAGAAGACGAGGATTGAAAGTCTCTTTCAAAACGAGCAATTTCATTCTTGGTAAAGTAAATCTTTTGAGAATCTAATTGCTTCATAAGCGCTTGCCCCAACTTTACATTCAGGGCTATAAATTTTTGACCCTTAAAGAAATGTTCGCTCGTAATTTTTTGATAGATTTCTTTGGCAAGTAACTCTTTTGCTTCACTGGGTTTAATATTAATCTTAGCCTCAGCAGCCTCAACACAGAAAATGCTAAGAATTAATAAAGTGATTTTTAGGTGTGTTGACAAGATAGTTAATTTAAAATATTTGTATGAATAAATCTCATGGCATTGAATTCTACTTTGACTGCTCAAGCCCATGGACTTATCTAGCTTTTACAGAAATTTTACCATTATCTCAACGACAAAATGTAGAAATTATTTGGAAGCCAGTATTAGTTGGAGGAATTTTCAATACCGTGAATAAAGATGTGTATGAATTTAGAATGAATCCCAATCCATTAAAACTGAAATACTCGAATAGTGATTTAAATTTATGGGCACAAGTGAGAAAGCTTAATATTTCTATGCCAAAAATCTTTCCAATTAATTCAGTTAAGGCCATGAGAGGTTGTTTATTTGCTGATCAAGAACAATGTCTCCCTGTTTTTGCTAAAGGGGTCTTTGATGCTTACTGGGGGCATGGCTTAGATATTAGCGAAGAAAGTATTATTATGGGTGTTTCAGAAACATCTGGATTGCCGCTTGAAAAGTTTCAGCAATACATTAATTCACAAGAGGCCAAAGATTTATTAATCAGCAATACATCAGAGCTGATGAATCGAGGGGGATTTGGCTCCCCTACGTTTTTTTACCAGGGACACATGTTCTTTGGCAATGATCGCTTGCATCTCTTAGAAGAAATGATTCAAAAAAAACTCTGCTAGAGCTGATATTTCATAGCTTCTTCTCTGATGAGCTCAGGTGATCCTAATATTTGCCGATTCACACCTATTCTTTTAAACCAGTAATGCAATCCAAGCAGGTCGGTGAAACCCATGCCGCCATGAACTTCCGTTGCTTTTTTTGCAATACCCTTTCCCATCTCTGAGACATGAGCCTTGGCATGACAGGCCATCAGCCTGGCTTCACCAGGTGAGTGGTCATGGCAGTGAGCTGCATGCCAAACTAAGGCATAACACGGCTCCAAATCAGCCACCATTTCAGCACACATGTGCTTAACTGCTTGGAATGATCCAATGGCTCTGCCGAACTGCTTGCGCTCTTTGGCGTAATCAACTGCTTGGTCAATCATAGTCTGGGAGGCTCCCAAGGTATCAGCGGCTAACATTATTCTTCCTGCATCAATGGCCTTTACAATGTGGTCTTGAGAGGTGCTTGATTGGTCTAGCACCTCTGCAGGTGTATCTGTGCAAATAATCTCGGCATATTGCCTAGTTTTATCAACGGTTGTTAGTGTGATGACTTCAATGCTCGATGATGTTGCATCCACGATAAACATTTGGCCTAAACTATCAGCAAGCAGCAAGTGAGTTGCTGTTTGAGCATCCAGAACAAACATGGCGCATCCTCTCAGGATGCCGTTATCAAAAGTTAAGCCCGCATCATTTCTGCTGCCAATAAATTCTGAAAACCCAACCCCTATCTGTATTTCATTTGATGCAATCTTTGTAAGGTACTGTTCTTTTTGAGCTTGACTGCCCGCTGCCAGAATAGCGGTAGGAGCCATGACATAAGGGGCTATGTATGGAACGGGCCCAATACAAGAACCCAAGCCCTCGGAAACCACTGCAGCAAACAATAAATCTAAGCCAAGGCCCCCAAATTCTTCAGGAATCAATAATCCACTAATCCCTAGATTAAGAAAGCCCCGATGAATTTCTTTGCTTGTATGTGCCTCGTCACCACTGGCAATCTGTCTAATCTGATCCAGAGAAGCATGATCTTCGAGATATTTTGTTACATTGTCTTGAAAAAAAGACTGTTCTTCTGATAATCCAAAATACATTTTATGCTCCTTGAATTTTAGGCTCTTTGGGCATGCCAAGGCCACGTTCGGCGATGATATTTTTTTGAATTTGACTGGTTCCTCCGCCAATGATCAGCCCCAGAAAATACATATAAATAAATTGCCATGTGCCATCATTTTTTATATGAGGACTCTGCTCATAGAGAGTGCCAATTTCACCCATAACATCTATTGCCAAGCCTTCAAGCTCATGCCTTAACTCAGTCCCAGTAAGCTTTTGAATCATTTTTCCAATTTTTACATCTGTGCCAGGATTGAGCTTTGCTGATAACAGCCTCAACCCATGGGATTGTTGAGCCAACACTTTGCCTTGAATTTGCATCAAACGATCTCTGTAAATTGGATGCTCAATGAGGGGTTGGCCGTCAAGAGTTTCATTTTTCATCAAATCTATCAGCATGTTTAATCTGCTCATTGTTGCGTCTGGTGGGGCAAGAGAGCCTCTCTCATGGCCTAATGTGGCATTTGCAACAGCCCAGCCTTCGCCTCTTTTCCCGATGATATTGCCTTCAGGAATTTTGACATCGGTAAAAAATACTTCGTTGAAACCTGGTTTTAAAGTCATGTCTACCAATGGCCTAACCTCAATACCAGGCGCATCCATTGGGATTAATAAATAACTAATTCCGGCATGCTTTGGGGCATCTGGTTCAGTTCTTACAAGACAAAAACACATTTGAGAAAATTGAGCTGTGCTTGTCCAGATTTTTTGACCATTAATCACCCATTCACCATTGATGAGCTCACCCTTGGTTTGAAGACTTGCCAGATCGCTGCCAGCGCCCGGCTCTGAATAGCCTTGACACCAAATCATTTCACCGTGGAGCGTAGGTTGAATGTATCTCTGTTTTTGTTCTTCAGTACCCAGTTCAAGAAGTGTGGGAACCAACATATCTATTCCTTGACCTCCCATTGGAGTGGGAGTTTTAGATTTTGAGAATTCTGCTGCAATAATCCTGGTTTTTAACATATCTGCTTCGCCACCATAGCCCCCATATTCCTTGGGAACTGATCTGGCAAAATATCCCTTTTCTATTAATATTTTCTGCCATTCAGAGCGATGCATTTCAGCCCCCCCTGATGCTCCAGGGCTTGCAAAGGGAGTTTTGGGGCCATCTTTAAAGGACAGTCCTTCATATTGCTTACAGAATTTTACCACTTCAGCTGAAAATGCTATGTATTCTGGTCCGTATTCTAAATCCATATTCTTCCTCTTTTATTTCCAGTTAGGTTGTCTTTTTTCTAAAAATGCTGCAATGCCTTCCTTGGCATCATGGCTTTGGAAGCACTGTGCTATTTGTTCTTGCAGATAGGGTAAAGCCTCATCAAATACCAAAGCATCTTGTTGTTCGTATGCCGCTAATCCGAGTTGCATGGTTTCAGGGGCAAGACTCGCTAATTCATTAGCTAAATCGCTTACTGTTTTTTCTAATTCATTTGCGGGCACAGATTGATTGATTAAACCCCATTGCTCTGCCTGACGTGCATCAATTGGCTGGCCTCGCATAATAAAGTCCAATCCCGCTCTTTTTGGCATGACCCTGAATAAGCCAGCCATTACCATGAAGGGCCAAAGACCCCTATGAATCTCGGGGGCTGAAAATGTTGCTTCTTTCACAGCAATTGCATGAGTCGAATTGGTCACTATTAATAGCGCGCCCGCTAATACTGAGCCTTGAATTTTGCAGATGACGGGTTTGTGTAAACGTCTAAGCGAGAAGCTAACATCATCTGCATGCTCTAGTTTTGGAACATTGGATTCTTCTTTGGCTCTTCTAAGATCAGCGCCTGCGCAGAAAACATCTCCCTCCGCCCCAATGACCACCACCCTAATTTCTCTTTGTTGCTTTGCATATGCAAGGGCATAATTCAGCTCATTCATCATGACATTATTTAAGGCATTCTTTTTCTCGGGCCTGTTCAATGTAATGCTGAGAATATTATTGGAGATATCTATTTTGGTTGCTTGAAAAGTTAAGCCGTCTAGGGATAATTTTGGATTGCTCATATTAGGTTCTCTTCTATTAGTGATTTAGGCATGTCTATGTATTTTGATCTCAGGTATTCACCTAATGATTTGGCTTGCCCATCTTTTCTTGTGTTGGAGGACACTCCATCTTGCAAGATCCCATGAATATAAAAATTCAGAGAGAGAATGTTAGGTAATTCATAGCGATCAATATCAAACTCTGCCACATCCGGCATGAGCTTTTTAAGTGTCTCAACAGTCAGGTATTCGTTTAAAAATGAAAAAGCATTTTCTGTCTTGGCCCAAACCCCAATATTTGCGCACCCGCCTTTATCTCCAGATCTAGCCCCGAATAACTCACCCAAAGGTTTTCTTAGCGGCGCATCCGATGGAGCAGGCGGCACATCAATGGGTTGTTTTTGGTAATATATTTCTTCTAGACCTAATTGATTTGTTGGAAGAACTTCTATCTTCTTTCCATCAACATGGACAGTCTCTTTAATGTGCTTGCTATCTATTAGAGCAGGCCAGTAGACTAAAACAGGCCCACCTGATCTGACACCACTACCGGTAAAAAAACCTGGATAGTTTGCCAAGGCCAGCTCAATCATTTTGGCGCTAAACATTCTACCCACCAAATCAGCATTTTTTGATTTTACAGACACTCTTAAAGAAGCCATGGCTTCTTCATTAGAGTTTGGATCTTCCTTGTCAGTTCTATCTAGCAAGATAGAGACCTCATCAAATTGATCTTGTCCTCCCACAGAATGGAAGAGCGCATCAGTGATGATTTTTGCTTTTTCTTCAATATCTAAGCCAGTAAGAATGAACTCCATACCATTTCTATAGCCACCTGCCAGGTTGATGCATACCTTGTGAGATTGGGTGGGAGAGCTTCCCCTGCATCCTGAAACATACACCCTATCTTTCGAATCTTGCTCTATTTTTAACGTATCAAAATGCGCAATGACATCTGGATTAAGATAGGCTGGGGAGCTAATTTCATATAAGAGTTGCGCTGTCACCGTTCCGGTCGACACCAGCCCTCCTGTATTTGGATGTTTGGTAATATAAAAACTCCCATCTGATTTAATTTCAGCAATGGGGTAGCCAACATTATCAAAACTAGGCACTTCCTTGAAAAATGAATAATTTCCTCCGGTGGCCTGGCACCCACATTCAATAATATGTCCCGCGGCCAAAGCCCCAGCCAATGCATCGTAATCATCTCGACTCCAATTGAATTTCCATGCAGCAGGACCAATGACCACTGCTGCGTCAGTCACTCTTGGGCAGACTACTATGTCTGCACCTGCATCCAATGCTTCTTTTATACCCCAGGCTCCTAGATAAGCATTAGCAGTGAGAGTTTGGCAGCCAGAGTCCTTGATAGGTATTTGCCTGTCAATATTTGAAAAGGTTTCTCCATCTTTTATTAGAGCATCCATCCGTGGCATTAAATCATCCCCGGTAATGTAGGCAACTTTTAATGAGACACCTAGTTCCTCTAGAATCTTCTCTATTTCATTGGCCATCGAAGAGGGGTTAAGACCCCCGGCATTCGTCACGATCTTAATATTTTTTTCTTTACAAGTTTCAGCTACAGCTTTGACTTGCTTGAGAAAGGTGCCTACATACCCCTTATCTTCGCCGCGCTGCAGTTTTTGATTAAACAGGATGGCCATTGTCAGCTCGGCTAAATAATCCCCGGTTAGAACATCCAAAGGGCCACCTTCAACCATATCTTTGGCTGCAGAGAGCTTATCGCCATAATAGCCGCTGCAGTTTCCTATTCTAATTATGTCTTCGCTCACTAATTCCCCAGTTTAATACCATTAATTATTACTTGAGTAAAAAAATTGCTGGTTTGCTCAGGCGTTTGCTTTAAATCCTTTAGTAATGTTTTAGCTTGAAAATATCTACCCAAACCCCCCAAGAGCATTGCGGTCGCCTGAGTATCTATGTCTTTGATTTCATTGTTGCTTTTAGCATCATCTAAAAGGCTTTTGATAAAAGCAGTGATGTATTGCTCATGGTAATCAACCATAGGTTTCGAGGTTGAAAGGTTGCTCAAGGAGGATGTAAATTTCTCGAATCTTGGTCCCACTGCCTGATTGGCAACCGCTAGAAAGCTTTCAAGCTTTTTAATTGGTGATGAGTGATCTTTAATAGTATCCATTGCAATTTTCCCATGTTTTTTTAACACTCTATCAACAGTGGCAACAATTAACTCTTCTTTGCTTGGCGCAATTTCATATAAAGTTCTAAGAGAGATTTTTAAAGTTTTTGCTACCTCAGACATTGTTGCAAATGATTCACCTTGATCCAGCATTCTCTCAAGCTCGTCCATGACTTCGACATGTCTTTTTCCAAGACTGTGAGCATTCTTTGCTATGGATAGATTTGAGTTCATCTTAGTTATCTAAAACCAACAGCGTGGCGCCATTATCCACCTGCTGGTTTAGAGCTACCATTAGCTTTGTGACTTTCCCAGGGGCAGTTGCTTTAATTGCATGCTCCATTTTCATAGCCTCAATAATAATTAGAGTATCCCCAGTTTTTACCTTATCCCCTTTTTTTACCTTTACTTCGATCACTTTGCCGGGCATAGGAGCAACCAGGCCTCCTTCTGGGATCTCGTTGCCTGGTTCGGTAAATCTTGGGAGAATGATGGCATCAAGATCACCAAATGGCATATTAATCAGGATTTGATTGCCTGCTCGAGTGACCTGAGCAAAAAATCTATGAGAACCAATCTCAACATCAATACCAGATTCATCGACTGCATGAATGTTACAACTTGAACCCATCACCTCAAATAGCCCATTTCGCTTAAGCTGATACTTAACTTCAATCTCATTTTTTAGAATCAGTAATTTTATTCTTTGATCTGGCATCCTTCCATTCGTCCAATTTGATGGCATAAAACCAGTGACTTCATCGGCAGCTCTGTTCTCCATTGCGACCCATAAAGCAATGGCAGCCGAGGCATTGAAAAGTTGATTTTCAGATAGCTCCTGTTCCGTTCTTGGTTTTTCTCGATCTATAAAATCAGTGGTGGTGTCACCATTAATGAAACTTTCATTTCTCAAGCAGGAGATTAAAAAATCACGGTTAGTTTTGACGCCACCAAAGTGGGCTTTCTCCAAGCCTCGCGCTAGTTTATTTACAGCATCTATTCTATTGGGCGCCCAAGCAATGACTTTTGATAGCATTGGATCAAAGTCTATGCCAACTTTATAACCTTGCTCTACCCCTGAATCCCATCTTATATCGCCAGACATCTCAGTATCATAGGCAATCAAAGTTCCGGTTTCAGGTAAAAAATTATTTCCTGGATCCTCAGCGTATAACCGCACCTCAATTGCATGTCCATGCCATGAAACATCACCTTGAGTGAATCCAAGTTCATCGCCTCGAGCTATTTTAATTTGCTCATATACCAAATCAATGCCAGTCACTTCCTCTGTCACAGGATGTTCTACTTGAAGACGCGTGTTTACCTCCAAGAACCAGAATTCTCCAGTCTTATCGTCCATCAAGAACTCAACAGTGCCGGCAGAAAAATATTTAATTTTTTTTGCCAGCTTAATTGCAGCCGCTCCCATTTGCTCTCGAAGCAATGGGTCAACCCTTGGCGATGGAGATTCTTCGATAATTTTCTGATGCCTTCTTTGTATGGAGCATTCTCGCTCACCTAAATGCACAATATTTCCGTGCTCATCGCCTAGAATTTGAATTTCTATATGCCTAGATTTTTCTACATATCTTTCAATAAAAATCCTATCATCACCAAAGCCCGATAAAGCCTCTCGTTTAGCACTCACCACTAATTCTTTTAAGTCTTTTGGGTCGGTGACAATTCTCATCCCTTTCCCACCACCACCTGCCGCTGCTTTAACTAGAAGAGGGTACCCTAGGTTTTTAGCATCTTTAATATCTACAGCCATTGGAAGCGAAGGGATGCCTGACTTTTCTGCTAATTCTTTTGCTTTGAGTTTATCGCCCATGACTTTTATCACATGAGGCGAGGGCCCAATCCATACCAGGTTATTATTTTTGACCTTTCTAGCAAAGGCAGCGTTCTCAGAAAGAAAACCATACCCAGGATGAACGGCTTGTGCCCCTGTGAGCTTTGCAGCAGCAATAATAGCTTCACTATCCATATACCCTGAAGAGAGCAGTACAGCCTCATCTGCCATCTTTACAAACGGAGCATCTGCATCAGCATCCACATATACTGCAATGCACTTAATCCCCATATTCTGTGCAGTCTGCATAATCCTGCAGGCAATTTCACCACGGTTTGCTATGAGAATTGAATTAAAGCTCATAGTCTAAATACCCCATATTCAGTTGCGCCATTAATAGCAGAGTTACAAACAATTGAGAGGCAAAAGCCGATAATAGCTCTCGTATCTCTTGGATCAATAATTCCATCATCGGTGAGCATGCTGCTTGCTACAAGACCTTCAGACATTTGCTCCGCAGCTTGCTCAACCGCTTTAACTATTTGAGCGTCAAGCTTTTCATCAAACTTCTCACCTTTCCTGGCTGCTTGACCCCTTCTTACAATCGACATCACACCAGCAATTTGCTTAGAACCCATCACTGAGATTTTTGCTGTTGGCCAAAGAAAGGTAAAGCGATTATTGTAGGCTTTACCTGACATAGCATAGGTACCAGCTCCATAGGAAGCCCCAATAATAATAGTAATGTGGGGGACATTAGAATTTGAAACTGCATTAATGAGTTGCGAGCCCTTTTTAATAATGGCCTGTCTCTCAAAATCTTTTCCAACCAAGAAGCCTGTAACATTTTGCAAGAAAATAATAGGAATATTTCTCTTATTACAAAGCTGAATAAAGCTTGATGCTTTTTCTGCACTTTCTGGGTAGATGGGGCCATTGTTTCCTAGAATTCCTATCGGGTAACCATGAAGCATGGACCAACCACAAATCATTGTTTTGCCATACAAAGGCTTAAATTCTTCAAATCTTGAGCCGTCAACGATTCTTCCTATCACCTCTCTAATATCAAGCGGACTTTTTAATCCTTCATCTACCAGTCCTAGTAGATCTTCCTCAGGCAATTGCGGTTCATCAGCATACATTAAAGGGGAGGGACCCTCTTTTTGCCAGTGCAGGTGGGAAACTACATTCCTGCATAACCTTAATGCATCCATTTCATCTTCTGCCAAGTAATCAGATAGACCTGAAACCTCAGAGTGCATTTTTGCACCGCCTAACGTCTCATCGTCTGACACTTCCCCGGTTGCCATTTTTACAAGAGGCGGCCCTGCTAAAAATACTTTCGCTTGATCCTTAACAAAAATATTGTAATCAGACATCCCAGGTTGATATGCGCCTCCGGCTGTAGAAGATCCAAATACCACTGATATCACTGGAATTCTCATTTTTGAAAGCTCGGTCATGTCATAAAAAAATCTACCTGTTGCTGCAAAATGCGTATTTCCAATGGTAGGTGCAATGGGTGGCTGATCTCCTTTTCTGCCCGTGCCCATTCTTAGATCGCCGCCAGCAGATTCAACAAAGTTAATGTATGGCAGTCGATTATCACGAGCTATTTCCATGGCTCGGTCCCACTTCTTGCCCACATAAACCGTCATCGCTCCGGCCAACACAGAAGGGTCATTGGCAAAAATTACACACTCAGTGCCTGCAACGATCCCAATACCTGATACACAGCCCCCACCAACTGTAAAGTCTGTTCCATATGCTGCAAAGGGAGAGATCTCAAGAAAAGGGGTATCAGGATCTAGTAAATTAAATACTCTTTCCCTTACGGGCATCTTGCCTCTTTTTGCCAGTCGCTCATGGTGGTGCACACCGCCACCAAGCTCTGCTTGATCAAGCAACCCATCAAGAAAACTTATCTTTTTTAACATCACATCTTTGTTGTGCACAAAATCACTTCCATTGATATCAATATTGGTTTTTAGCGTGGGTGCTATATTCTTTCTAGGCATTTCTTATTTATAAATTTGAGTGGTAATATAATATACAAATTATTACCATTTTTGGTATTTAATTGAAAATTAGTAAATTTTTTTACAAACAAGGATAAAGACCATGAGCATTATTAAAATATACAGCTGCAATGATTCTCGGGGAGTGAGGCCAATGTGGACTGCTGAGGAAATGGGTCTTGAATATGAGTCTGAGATGATGCAGTTTCCGCCAAGATTCTTCCATAAAGAATTTATGGATGTAAATATTTTAGGTACCATCCCCTATCTTATTGATGGTGAAGTTGAAATGACTGAATCTGTTGCTATGTGTCAATATTTGGTTGATCTGTATGGACCAACAGATTTGAGAGTTACCTCTGATGAGAAGGACTACCATCATTTTTTAAATTGGCTGGCACATTCAGATGCCACTCTAACATTCCCGCAGACAGTAGTTTTGAGATATTCATTGCAAGAGGTTGGCGTGGCAGACAAAGCCGCAGAAGGTTACAGGAGATGGTTTGTTTCTAGATTAAAGCTTTTAGAAAAATCTTTAGATTCTAGAGAGTACCTATGTTCCAATCGCTTCACCATTGCCGATATCTGCGTAAGTTATGCAATATATTTAGCCAAAACATTGCAAATAGAGGAAGCTTTAAAGCCAAATATTAAGCGTTGGTCTGATATGCTTTTTGAGAGGCCTGGATTTCAGCGAGTTATCGCGAATCGTTTCATGAACCCAGAGTAATTAACCCTCTATAAAGCTGGTCAATCTTTCATAGGCATTAATAAAATCTTCTTTAAATTCCTGCACCACATCACTCGCAGAAATACTTTGATTCATCAATCCCACTCCTTGGCCCACCCAGTAGGTTGACAGTGCTTTTGCACCCTCGTGCCCACCTTCAGCAAGTTTTGTGACTTTTGCTAAGGCTGGTTCAGCCACCATGGGTTGCAGTGGCAACGGAAGTGGTTCAGGGGCATCTTTTGCTTCCCATGCTTCAGTCCACGCAGAGACAAGTTGCCTAGAGTGTTTGCCTGTTCTGCTTCTTGACCTAATGGTCTGACTTGAATTAGCAGCAATCATTTTTTCTTTAATCACCGAAGGAACCTCAGATTCCACGGTGGTTAACCAAACTGATCCACACCAAGCGCCTGACGCGCCCATAGTCATAGCGGCAGCCATTTGTTTGCCAGTTACAATTCCACCGGCAGCAAGGATTGGAACATCCCCATAAGGCTGAATTGCTTCATGAACCTCAGGGATCAAGACCATAGTAGGAACACTTCCACAGTGACCGCCTGCCTCAGTTCCTGAGACAACTAAAATATCAACCCCAGCTTTAACTTGATTAATCGCATGTTCTGCCGTGCCAAGGAGAGCCGCAACCTTTACACCATGATCTTTCCCCATTTGCAGCATCCAGTCTGGAGGAACGCCTAGAGCATTGGCTATAAGCTTTATGGGATGAGCAAAAGCAACGTCTAGAAGTGCTTTAGCGCCGTCAGCTTTCGTATTTTCGGCCATATAGGTTGCTGCAGCTTTAATGGTCCTAAGTTCTGAAGCTTCTATTCCGTGTTCCTCAAGAAGATCTGCTCGAAAATCAGCATATTCTTGAGGAATCATGGCAACAAGCTTCTCAGAATCAAATTTTTGATCCTTGCCAGCCATTTTATTTGGAATTAATACATCCACACCATAAGGCAGGCCATCAATGTGATCATCAATCCATTTAAGCTCTTTTTCCAATTGCTCAGGTGTCATTCCAACTGCACCTAGGACCCCGCAGCCTCCGGCTTTAGAAACAGCAACAACAACATCCCTGCAATGCGTGAATGCCACTAATGGAAACTCAATATCTAACAGTTCGCAAATTTTTGAATTCATTTTTTATTCCTAAGGGTAATAATTTTTATTTTATATTACCACCCACAACATCGAAAATGAAATACAAGAAGCTCATTCATATTGTATAAAAAACTTAGCTAAGAAATGCAATTGAATAGATTGTCTAGCTTAATGAAATCTCTTCTAGCATAATCATTTATGTCCCCATAAAAATTAATTATCAAGATGACTAAAATTAAAATTGACTGCGCCATGATCACTCGGGATCCTGCTGAGGCCAGCGAAGCTAGCAAGCGCCTAGAGGACCTCGGATATGATGGTGCCTATACATTTGAGGGCCCGCATGAACCTTTTTTGCCACTTGCAGCAGCAGCTCTTGCAACCAAAAAGCTGGAACTTTTAACCTCAATTGCAGTTGCATTTTCTAGAAATCCCATGACTCTGGCAAATCTTGGGTATGACCTTCAGCTCATGTCTCAAGGTAGATTTACCCTAGGCCTTGGCTCTCAAATTAAACCCCATATTGAAAAAAGATATTCTATGCCTTGGTCTTCTCCAGCCAAAAGGATGCAGGAAATGGTTAATGCTATTAAAGCTATTTGGAGCTCCTGGCATGACGGCGAGGAATTAAATTTTGAAGGGGAGTTTTACAGACATACTTTGATGACCCCATTTTTTAACCCAGGAAAGAATCCATTTGGGTTGCCAAAAATTTATGTTGCCGGTGTTGGCCCACTGATGACTCAGGCTGCAGCAGAATCAGCGGATGGTTTTCTTGTGCATCCTTTTCACACAACCAAGTTTCTTCAAAATGTTACAGCCCCGTCTCTTGAAAAGGGCTTAAAATTAGCAGCAAAAAAAACCTTTGATGTCTCGGTTGGCGTCATGATTGCAACAGGCATGAACGATGAAGAGATTTCAGCTGCTAGGGATGCCTGTAAAGCACAGATTGGTTTTTATGGCTCAACCCCAGCTTATAAAGTTGTGCTAGAGCAACATGGCTGGGAAGGCATACAGCTTGAGCTAAATCAACTAACTAAAAAAGGACAATGGCAAGATATTGCAGCTCTGATTACAGATGAGATGCTTGAAAGTATTGCAGTCAGTGGAACGCCTGAAGAAGTTTCAAAGCAAATCTTTGATCGATATGGCAGCATTGCCACAAGAATTGCTCCCTCCATTTTTTCTGGAGACCCGTCTGTTACTGCTGAGCTCATCAAGTCATTAAAAAGTTAGTAAACCTTGATGATTAACTTGCCAATTTTCTAGCCAACCATTTATTGGTCACTTCATCTTGGAGAAAGATAGCATCAGTAGCATAATTAAAAATACTAATTAACTGCAAAGCGTGATGCAAAAAAACTTGTTGGGTAGGCTAATGCTAGATTTAGATAGCCACTCTCTTACAGACGAAGAAAAACATATATTACAAAACCCCCAGGTTGGTGGAGTGATTTTATTCTCTCGGAATATCTTTTCGAGCAATCAAGTGATTTCTCTTTGCCAGGAAATTAAAGATATAAATCCATGGTTGCTTATTGCCGTGGATCAAGAGGGCGGAAGAATCCAGCGTCTAGCAGAGGGTTATACAAGCTTGCCTTCCATGCAAAGATTAGGTCAATATGTTTCTCAAAATAGGAAGGCAGGCATAGAACTTGCTAATCATTTGGGCTGGTTAATGGCATCAGAAGTCATCGCATCTGGTTTAGATATTAGCTTTGCCCCAGTACTAGATCTGGATCATGAAACGAGCTCTATTATTGGCGATCGATCTCTTGGAGAGATCCCAGATGAGGTCATTGCTATCGCAAGCGCTTATATAGCAGGCATGAACGAAGCTGGCATGCAGGCTATTGGCAAGCATTTTCCAGGTCATGGAGGAATACAAGCAGATACACATCTAAGCTACTCTGAAGATCATCGGTCTCTTGCAGAATTGGAACAGCATGACCTGCTTCCATTTAGCTTATTGCAGAATAAATTAGGCGGCATCATGACCGCTCATGTTTCCTTCCCTGAGATTGATAGCGATATCCCAACCTTTTCAAAATTTTGGTTACAAGAAATCCTTAGGCAAAAAATAGAATTTACAGGAGTAATTTTTAGCGATGATCTCACTATGAAAGGCACAGATTTTCTTGGTGATATCGTGATCAAAACCCGTCAAGCTCTTCAATCTGGCTGCACCATGGTTTTGATATGCAATGATCGAACTGGAGCAAATCAGGCATTAGACTTTATGCTTAAAAATAACATATCTCAGTCTGCCAGGCTTCCCCTCTTAAAAGCATCTAAAACGGTGAGCTGGGAAGACTTGGCCAGCGATCCAAGGCGACATCATATCCTTGATGAAATTAATGATCTCAACCTTAAAGCCTTATGAGCTCCTTGCCCGACCTATCAGATCAGTATGCTGACATTATTCAAATTGGTAAGCTTGCCTTGAATACTTACGGGAAGAAACGCTCAATATCAGGAGAGATTTATACAGTTTCTTGTGCAGACGATAACTCGATTGTGAAATCTATTTTGGAGCAAAAAGGAGAGAATAAGGTATTGGTTGTAGATGCCGTTGGTGTGGCTCATGCTTCAATGGTTGGAGATCAAATCGCTGAATCAGCATTGCTAAATAACTGGGCAGGCATTGTTGTTAATGGTTATGTGAGAGATGTGGAGATATTAAAGACTATGGACCTAGGTATTTTTGCTAGAGGCAGTGTTGCGCAAAAAACAGATAAAAGAGACCATGGCTTTGAAAACATCATGATTTCTTTTGGCAGCGTGGTGATGCGCTCTGGGCATTGGATGTATGTCGATGAGAATGGCTGGTTAGTTGCCGACAGAAAGCTGGAACTCTAATTCAGAATATCTTTTTTGTTTTTTTATCCAAATTTCTTCAATAAAGTTTTTAAATTCTTCTCGATACTCATTCTCTTGCTCAAAGGTTTTATTCTTGAGGCTGAGCGGGATTTGGTAGCTTCTTGCCTCCACCTTGGCTTGACTCATCTCGCCACATAAAAAATTCCAGGTTGATCTTTTGGTTGAAGAGTAGACCACAGTAAAGTCTACGAGCTCCTTTACTTGTGGCATACCTGACAGGGCAATAGCTAAGGCACCAACCTTGGGTTTTAAAAAGTTAGGGTAAGGTGAGTGTTGAGCCAAATGTTTATCCGATGTCCACCTAGTACCCTCTGCAAAACTGAATGCTGTAGCTGGATTTCTAGAGAATCTTTTGGCAGCTTTTTGAGCATTCTCATAATCCAATTTTTTTAACTCAGGATTGTCTTGTATTTGTTTCTGAGAATGCCTATTTAAAAATGGCATATCAATTGTTTTGTGGACCAAGTAAATAATGGGTATCCATTGCAGCTCTTTTTTCATAAAAAATTTTAATAGCGGCATCTTTTTATGCCCGGCTGCCAAGAGAATAAAAATATCAGCCCATGATTGGTGGTTACTCATAGCTATATACCAGGTCTCTGTATTCAGGTGATCTGGAATATCAAATTCCCATTTCAAGTTATGCAGTAATTGCAGAGTTCCAGTAATGAGCTCCACAATCTTACTGCCAGTTCTATTCGAGATAGCTCCTAGAATTTTTTTTAATGGCTTGCTAGGAATTACCCTCGGAAGGTTAATGAGTGTAAGAAATAAAACACCAATGGATAGAATCAATGTAATAGAAATAAAAGTGATTATTCCGATAAAAGATTTTTTGAGCTTATTCATCAAGCTTAATTCTATCCCATATTTTCTCTAATTCCTGAGGGAAAGTACCTTCAAAGCTTTGCTCAGATACCTCTAATTCCTTTTCCAAGGAGTGAAATCGAGAGATAAATTTATTATTTGAGCGAGCCAAAGCATCGTTAGCATCGATATTTAAATGACGACCAACATTAATAACTGTAAATAATAAATCCCCTAATTCTTCCTCCATATTATCCGGATCATTATTGCTGATAGCTAATTTTAATTCCGCTATCTCTTCTTCTACCTTCAGTATGACATCATGGGCGCTAGTCCAGTCAAAACCTTTTTTAGAAGCTTGCTTTTGAATTCTCTCGGCCCTAAGGGTTGGCGGCATTGAGCTAGGAATATCTGCAAAGGTGGGTTGTGGAAGATCCTCCTTTTTCTCTTCTTTTTTAACGGCCTCCCAAATGATCGCTTGTTCTTCAGCTGATTCGGGCACAACACCTCTGGCAAATACATGGGGATGACGCCTGATTAGTTTTTGATTTAAGGTATCTGCAACCTCATTGAAATTGAATAATTCTAGCTCACTAGCAATTTGCGAGTGAAAAATTACTTGCAACAGAACATCGCCCAATTCTTCTTGGAGATTTGCATAGTCTTGTCGGGAAATTGCATCGGTGACCTCGTAAGCTTCCTCAATCAAGTGTTTTGATAAGGACTGAAAAGTCTGCTCAATATCCCATGGGCATCCCAAGTCCTTGTCTCGAAGTTTCTGCATTGTATCGAGCAAGGATTGAACTGATGACATACTAAAAACCGCTTATATCTGCATACCTAGCTTGGTGATATTCTGAGGTACCAAAGATTTGCTCTGCCACGCGAGCTCTCTTAAGGTAAAAACCAATATCATATTCATCTGTGACACCAATTCCGCCATGCATCTGTATGGCTTCATTGCTAACTAAGTGAAGCGTTTCACCTGCTTGAAATTTTGCTAGACTAGAAAGCCTTTCAAGCTCATTAGAATTTTCATCTGCAGCATGCATTGCAGCCATCACAGCTGATTTTGTTAGCTCAATTTCGCAGAACATTTTTGCTGCCCTGTGCTGCAAAGCTTGAAAAGAACCAATCGCCACACCAAACTGCTTTCTTTCTTTTAAATAGTTAACCGTGACCTCAAAAGCTTCTTCCATATTTCCGAGCATCTCAGCAGCCATGGCTATTCTTCCTAGATCCAATACCTTCTCTACTATTTCACCAGCAGTATCGACAGCACCCAAAAGAGCATCTTGTCTTAATGAAAGATTGCTCATTGAGATGTTGGCATAGTTGCGACAATCTGCAGTAGAGATTTTTGAGATTTCAAGACCATCAGAATCCTTGTCAGCCATGAACACTGAAAGACCATTTGACTCGCCAGATTTTCCAGAAGTACGAGCAACAATTAGTATTGTGTTAGCGCTAGCACCATCGAGTACAAAAACTTTCTGACCATTCAGAACCCAATGCTCGCCAGATAAGGTCGCAGATGCTTCGATATTAAATGGACTATGGTGATGACCTTCATCGATTGCTAAGGCCGTTGTTATTTCACCAGAGACAATTTTTGGAAGATAAGTTTTTTTATGATCTTCTGTGCCCAGCATCTTTATTGCTGACACGCCCAATACAGCAGTTGCCAATAAAGGAGAGGGGGTTAGCGTCTTCCCAAGCTCTTGCATGATGACGCTAATTCCGCCAATTCCAAAGTCTGAACCGCCAAACTCTTCAGGCACCAAAATACCTGACCATCCAAGCCCTACCATCTCCTGCCAAATAGAGCTATCCCAACAGTTAGCATTGTTGCTATCTCTCAAGCCTCTGAAATGAGTCACTGGAGTTTTATCTCTAGCAAAGCTTAGAGCCGTATCTTTAAGAAATTGCTGTTCTTCTGAGAGTATGAGTTTCATTTGTATAATCCTAGTTAGGTAAATCTAGCACGCGTCTAGAAATCACATTTAATTGAACTTCTGAGGTGCCGCCCTCAATTGAATTCGCCTTTGTTCTGAGCCAAGCTTTAGTAATGGCTTGCTCATCATCAGAAAAACCCTGATCACTCCAACCAAGACCTTTATGCCCCATAGATGCAATCATTAGCTCATAACGATCTTTGTTGTGCTCAGTTCCGTAATATTTAAACATTGAAGAAGCAGCAGAAGCCTTGCCACCCTCATCATTCGATCGCTGAAGGGTTAAAGCGAATGTGTGTTCTTTCATTTTATGAAGAGTAATACTATCTCTGTGGCTTGGGTGAGCTATTTTACCGTTCTCCTCGCCAAGATATTTTTTTGCAATGCTCACCACATCTGCTCCAGAGCCACTGCCACCACCCGCAAGACCAAAAGCAGATATAAAATTACGTTCATGCTGCAAGAGTTTCTTTGCAATAGTCCAGCCCGAATTCTCAACACCTACTAAGTTTTCTTTAGGTGCTTTAACATCATCAAAGAATGTTTCGCAGAAAGGCGATTTACCACTGATTAAAGGAATAGGTTTAGTGCTTACTCCTTCGGTTGCCATGTCTATGAGTAAAAAACTAATGCCATTGTGCTTGGGTTCCTGAGGGCCTGTGCGCACTAGCGCAAAAATCCAGTCTGCTTGGTCTGCATAGGAAGTCCAAACTTTTTGACCATTAACTAGATAGTGATCACCCATATCTACAGCTTTTGTTGAAAGGCTGGCAAGATCTGATCCTGAACCCGGTTCAGAATATCCTTGGCACCATCTAATCTCACCTTTAATAATTTTAGGAAGATGTTCGTGTTTTTGATCTTCACTTCCAAACTCGATGATACAAGGAGCTAACATCCAAATTCCAAAGCTGTTTAACGGAGATCTAGCCTTAATTTTAAAAAGCTCTTGATGCAATACTTTTGTTTGGTCTCTATCAAGACCACCTCCACCATATTCTGTTGGAAGTTCTGGAGCAGTCCAGCCTTTGGCACCCATTCTATCAAGCCATAATTTAGATTCAGGATTTACGTATTCTGCATTTCTCCCACCCCATACTTCTTCCTCTGGAACCAAGGGTGTTCTCATAGAAGGAGGGCAGTTTTCTTCGAGCCATTCTCTGACTTCTTGTCTAAATAGTTCTAGATTTTCCATACATTTTCGATGCTTGCGCTAATAATAAGAACATATATTATAATCAGATAAACATTATTTTGGTAACTTAACTAATGAAATCGTACCACGCTCCAGAACCAGGAAAGCCCTTAGAGGTTGTTGAAAGTCAAACGCCAGAACCTACTGGCAAGGAAGTGCTCATAAGGACGATTGCATGTGGTGTATGTCATTCAGATGTTCACATTCACTCTGGTGCCTTTGATTTGGGTGGAGGCAATGAATTACCTGTTCCTGTTCCAAACCCTTTTACCCTAGGGCATGAGATTTTTGGAGAGGTAGTTGCAGTTGGACCCGATGCTAGCAATGTCAGTATTGGAGACAGAAGAATAGTGTATCCATGGATTGGTTGCGGTGAATGTGAGGTCTGCAATTCAGGAGAGGAGCATTTATGTAATTCAGGTCCTGTGATTGGGGTCATGCAACCGGGTGGTTTCGGCGATCATGTAATTGTGCCAGATTCCAAATATCTCCATGATGCTGGAGATACACCTGAACATTTGGCCGGCAGTTATGCTTGCTCTGGATTGACTGCTTATAGTGCACTAAAAAAAGGAGCACCCTACACTTCAAATCATAGCTTAATAATAATTGGAGCTGGTGGAGTTGGGATGATGGGACTCCAAATAGCTAAAGCAGCATTTAACTGCAATCCAATTGTGGTGGATGTGGATGAAAGTAAGCTTAAACTAGCTCTAGAAAGTGGCGCCTCAGCAGCCATTAATCCTACCGACGAGGATGCATTTATGAAGATCTTTGAAATTACCGGTGGCAATGCTGCAGTGGCCATTGATTTTGTCGGGTCTGAGCTATCGACAGCCTTTGGAATCAATCTATTAAGAAAAGGTGGTAAATACATTATTGTTGGTCTTTACGGCGGTGAATTGAAGTTACCTTTACCACTTATACCAATTATGGAAAGAGGCATTCAGGGATCTTACACCGGCAGCCCAGGTGATATGCATGAGCTCATGGAGTTAGTTCGATCGGGCAAGATTGACCCTATCCCAGTTGAAAAAAGACCTGCATCTCAAGCCAATCAAACCTTAGAAGATCTAAAAAACGGGAAAATTCTTGGCAGGGCAGCTCTTATGCATGACTAAATTAAAGCATTTAGTTTTTTGCAGATATTTCTTAGCTCATCATTGACCGCGACTTCAGATTTTGAGTCGTAACGAGTTTGCTCTCGATTGAAGATTGCGACTTTTCCGCCCTTGGCAAGCGTCAAGCCTGGTAGCTTTCCAGCTGGCATGACTTTTAATGAAGAGCCTATTACGATTAATAAATCGCATGTTTCAGATAGCTCAGTAGCTTTCTGCATATGCTCTTCATTTAAAGGCTGGCCAAATGAAATGGTGGCAACTTTTACAAGACCTTTGCAGAAAGAACAGCGTGGCAAGATCTTGTTCATTGCTACGGCATCATGAAAATCTTGAATTGGATTCTCTTTTAGGCAGTCTAAACAAGCAGCTTTTTTAGCATTTCCATGGATCTCTATGATTTGATCCTGTTTCACACCAGACTCTTGGTGCAGCCCATCAATATTTTGAGTAATTAGAAAATTATGAGGGCTCATTGAGAGAATTTTTACTACCAGCTCATGCCCAGAATTTGGATAGATAGTTCTGAGTAAATTATGAAGCTCAATATTCCGTAACCATGATAATCTTCGTTGATCTTCACTCTTTACAAAGTCTTGAAACTGAATAGGTTGATTTTTTGTCCAAAAACCACCTTCACTTCTAAAATCAGGCAGGCCAGACTCTGTGCTAATGCCAGCCCCAGTTAAAATAACTATTTTGGGGCTTGATCTTATTAGATTGGCAATTTGATTAAGGGATCCCATAAATTTTTTTTGATATTCTCCGCCTCGGAGTATAATTCCTTCCATGTTTAAAAATATAGGCGTTGTTTTAAAAAAAAATGCATCTTTGGATGAGCGCTCTGTAGTTCAGGATTTAATTACTGTCCTGGCTAAAAATGCCTTAAATATATTCGCTGAAGAGGGCACGAATTTATCCTTGGTAATTGAAAAAAATAATGAGGATTTTAAGCATCAAATTGATCTTCTAATAGTCTTTGGTGGTGATGGAACGTTGCTGGGAGCAGCTAGAAAGTTTATTGCCTCGGAGATTCCCTTGCTTGGAATAAATCTAGGCACGCTTGGCTTTTTAACCGATATTAATATTGAGAACTTCGAGAGTGTTATTCAGGACATCTTAAAAGGTGAGTATGTTGTAGAAGAACGAAGTCTGGTCGAAGCTCATTTTGCAAACAAGGAAGTTTTTGGCCTCAATGAAATTTTAATTCATTCAGGGTCCTATGCGCAGTTAATGAGATATAGGTTGTTAATAGACGGGCAGATGATTTATGAGCAGCGATCTGATGGTTTAATAGTTGCTACGCCTACAGGCTCAACTGCTTATGCCTTGTCAGCCGGAGGATCAATCATTCATCCGGAGCTAAATCTTTGGAATATTATTCCCATGATGTCTCAAAGTCTTTCTTCAAGGCCTTTGATAGTCTCAAATAATAAATCTTTAGAGGTTCAATTAATTCAAGGCCCCCTAGATCATGCGATGGTTTGCGTTGATGGCCAACACGATATGCCCATCCAATATAATGAGTCAATTATTATTAGAAAAAAAGATACTGCGCTTAGAATCATTCATCCCGCTGACAATGATTTTTATGAAGCTTGTCGAGAAAAGCTTGGTTGGAGTTTAGATATTACAGCTAATAAAACTTAACTTATTTGAATACTAAAAGTGCATATTTTTATATTATAGCTACCGCTATTTTCTTAACCCTCTTTACTAATTTTGGCAACCATGGGTCTCTTGAGTCTTTCTTATTTATTAAGCCGAGCTTTGGTTCAATATATTCTTCCCTTGAGCATACTTACTTAATAAACAATGAGTGGTGGAGATTGATAACCCCCACTTTCTTACATTTTTCAATCACTCATCTAGCCTTTAATAGTCTATGGATTTATATTTTGGGCTCTAAGATTGAGCGCATGGATGGCAGAGCACTTTTTGTAATGGTCTTTGTTTTAACTAGCGTGCTCAGCAATGCCGGGCAATTGCTATGGTCCCAACAATATATGTTTGGTGGTCTGAGCGGCGCAGTTTACGGTCTACTAGGCTACTGTTTTATTCTTGAGTTAGATAAAAAAAGATCGAGATATAATTTACCTGAAGCTCTCTATTTGTTTATGTTTATTTGGTTGCTGGTCGGTTTTACTGGTATTTTAAATATTTTTGGGTTTGGTAATATTGCTAATACAGCTCATTTAGTTGGTATGATTGCAGGATTTATAATAGGCTTAATTGCAAAATATAGTTTTAAACTTTAAAGATATGACCAAAATTACTAAAGCTGTTTTTCCAGTTGCTGGGCTTGGAACTCGCTTCCTACCTGCAACTAAAGCAATTCCAAAAGAAATGCTGCCTATTATCGACAAGCCTCTAATTGAGTATGCCGTTGAGGAAGCAGTCCTAGCTGGAATCACAGAGATTATCTTTATTACCAGTCATACAAAAAGAGCAATTGAAGATCATTTTGATCAAAATTTTGAGCTTGAAGCTAAGCTGGTTGAATCTGGAAAGCAAGACTATCTTGAAAAGATTAATCCTCAAATTTTTAATAATATTAAATTTACATACGTGCGCCAAAAATCTCAACAAGGTTTAGGTGACGCTATTCTTCATGCTAGGCATTTAATTCAAGATGAAGCCTTTGCCGTATTGCTGGCCGATGACTTAATTTTAAATGATCCATCATGCATTTCTCAGTTGATAGATTTATATGAAGAAAAACACTGTACGGTTATTGGATTAAATGAGGTCCCTCTCAATGAAACTAATAAATATGGCGTGATAGCTAGCGATGATGTTGGTAGCTCAGAGCGCACCTTTGCGGTTAAGGACATTGTTGAAAAACCAGAAAGCAATCCCCCTTCTAACCTTGCTGTTGTCGGTAGATATATTCTGTCTACTAAAATTTTTGATTACTTGGAAAATTTAGATCCAAGTGTTGGTGGTGAGGTGCAGCTTACTGATGCAATTAAGTTAATGCTAAGAGACCAACAAGTATATGGCCATCTCTATGAGGGTCTAAAGTTTGACTGCGGCTCAAGGCATGGGTACGCAGAGGCTATTGCCCATCTAGCAAAAAATATTTTGGCCACATAAGCGTTAATGTTGATGATTAGATAGTGCCATTATTAATCTCACTTTTAAGATTATTACCTCCTGAGTTAGCGCACTCAATCGCCCTAAACTCCCTAAATCTTTTTTATGCACTAGGGCTGAGTAAATTTTTGTTTCCAATGCCAGTGAATACAGATTCTTTTATTTACAAGAATTTAACTTTTAATAATAGGCTGGGTATTGCAGCGGGCCTTGATAAAAATGGTGACTATATCGATTCTCTTGGCTCTCTTGGGTTTGGATTTATAGAGGTTGGAACAATCACTCCGTTAGCACAGCCAGGCAATCCTAAGCCCAGAATATTTCGTTTTTTTAAGCAGAAGGCCATTATTAATAAACTTGGTTTTAATAATAAAGGCCTTGATTACCTTGTTCAAAAATTAAAATCTAGAAAATTTTCAGGCATTTTAGGTGTGAATATTGGGGCCAATAAAGATTCAGAAGGTCAAAAACGTATAGATGACTATGTGGAATGCTTCAATAAAGTATCTCCTTATGCGGATTATATAACAGTTAATATTTCTTCTCCCAACACACCAAACTTAAGAGCTTTACATTCAAGAGAGAATTTTGAACCGCTCTTTGCTGCTCTCAAAGTTACTCGAGCAACGTCACATTTTATGAACCCAGTCTTCATAAAATTATCTCCAGATGAAAGCCAGGAAACAATCATAGATATTATTAATGCAATCCAGGAATATGGGTTTGATGGCATTATTGTCTCGAATACCACCACTGATCACACAGCACTGGCTGGGCGCCAAGACAGTAAAATAGCTGGCGGTCTTTCAGGCAGGCCGCTGTTTAGCAAATCTAATGAGTTACTTGAATCTATTCATCAGCACGATCCAAATTTAATTAAAATTGGGGTCGGGGGCGTTTTTACCTTAAGGGACTTTAATCAGAAGTTAGAATCCGGCGCTTCTTTGGTGCAGATCTATACCAGTTTTATTTATGAAGGCCCCGGCATAGTATCCAAATTACTTAATTAATATGCTCGCTAATGAATTTCTGATCATCATTTTTGTAATTTTATTTTTGATTGGAGCTATCAGTTTTTTAAAACCATCAAAAAAGATGAAAGCCCTGAGTGATATTAGATTACTTGCGAGCAAAGAAGGTTTTAAAATTGGTTCCACTCCTCAGCTAAGAAAAAAATTTAAAAATTGGGATGCACGAGTCGCAATTTATCAAATTAAAAATACCTCTGCCTATGAGGACTTGCATTATATTAAGCGTGATGGAGCTCTGGAGCTATACTCGCCTATGTCACTAAAATACGATAAACAGTTTCCAGTAATTCAGGATCAAATTCTTTCATTGCCAGCTTCTATACTTGAAATTATTTTTTTTAAGTCCAATATAGCAATCGTATGGGATGAGATGCTGGGTCCAGAAGAGCTCTTAAGGATGAAGACTGCGATTTTAAAGATATGCAATTAAATAAAACTGTTAACTGTAAAAAAAGAAAATGTCCAAGACCTTAGTCATAGTTGAATCGCCCTCAAAAGCAAAAACAATTTCAAAATATTTGGGATCTGACTACATTGTTAAATCTAGCGTTGGACATATTAGAGATTTGCCTAAAGGAAAGTCAAAAACACCCGTTCAGAGAAATACAATTCCAAAAGATTTACCTGAAGACGAGAAACGGTTGCTTAAAAAAATTAATGAACGGAAAAGGCTCGTTCGACGAATGGGAATTGATCCAGATAATGGGTGGGCCGCAAATTATGAGATTATCCCAGAAAAAGAAAAGGTTATTAAGGAATTAAAAGCCGCTGCTAAATCTGTTGATACTATATTCCTTGCAACAGACTTAGATAGAGAGGGAGAGGCAATCGCATGGCATTTAAGAGAGGCTTTAGGAGCTGATAAATATAATTACGCCAGAGTTAGATTTAATCAAATCACAAAAGATGCCATCTTAAAATCTTTTGAAGATCCCAAAGAGATAGATATTAACTTGGTTGATGCGCAGCAAGCTAGAAGATTTTTAGATCGAGTGGTTGGGTTCGAGTTATCTCCATTGCTATGGGCAAAAGTTGCCAGGAATTTATCTGCTGGGCGAGTTCAATCAGTTGCCTTAAGATTATTGGTTGAGAGAGAGCACAGCATTCAAAAATTTAAGCCAGAAGAGTTTTGGGAAATCTCCTTTATTGCTCAGGATCAACAGAGTGCTAAGATTGCTTTTAATCTAAACCGCAGGAAAAGCGATCCTTTGCTGCAGGCAGAAGAAGCCAAGAAAATTGGGGACCTTATCTCATCATCTGAGCTTTTAGTGCATGAGGTAACCCAAAAGCCAGTTAAATCTAAGCCCAAACCCCCATTTATTACATCCACACTGCAACAAGCAGCCAGTACAAAATTAGGCTTCAATGTAAGACGGACCATGAGAACGGCTCAAAAATTGTATGAAAATGGGCTCATTACATACATGAGGACTGATGCGCCAGCTTTATCAGCAGAGTCAATTGCAGACGCAAGAATGTATATTGAAACCAAGTTGGGTGAGCAGTACCTGACCAATGCCCCAAGAATATATTCAAGCAGTGAAAATGCTCAAGAGGCTCACGAAGCCATTCGACCAACGAATGCGTCAACTAAATCTGAAGCATTACTTTCTTCTTCTGATGAAGAGAAGAGGTTATATGAACTCATATGGCAGCAATTTATTGGCTCTCAACTTCCAGATGCGGAGTATTTAGCTACCAATGCAAAAATTCATCTAGAAGACTATGTTTTCTCAGCTACTGGGCGCGAAGTGGTCTTTGATGGTTACACAAGGGTTGTTAAACCTAGGTCAGATGATCCAGATGCTTTAATTTTACCTAGCCTGCAAAATGGACAAGGTTTGTCTCTAGCTGAGCTAGATAATAAACAAAAATACACCAAGCCCCCCGCACGTTTTTCAGAAGCTGCACTTGTTAAGGAGCTTGAGAAAAAAGGCATTGGCCGACCTTCCACTTATGCCAATATCATATCTACGATTCAAGATCGCGGTTATGTTGAAGTTCAAAATAGACGCTTTTTTGTTAAAAAAATTGGCATGATTGTGTCAGATCGATTAGTTAGCTCGTTTGACGATATTATGGATTATAGCTTTACAGCTAATTTTGAAAATGAACTTGATCGCGTAGCTAAGGGCGAATTGAACTGGAAAGAAGTTCTAGATTCTTACTATGCAGCATTTCAAGAAGACCTGTTAAAGGCTCTGGACGAAGAGACAGGCATGTTACCCAATCTGCCAACTCTGACAAATATTAATTGCCCTGATTGCAAAAAGAATAAATTAACCATCCGCAATGCGAGCAATGGCGTATTTTTAGGTTGCGCAGGTTACAGCCTGCCTGATGATGAGCAATGCAAGAAAACACTAAACTTAATCTCTGGTGATGAGGCTGTTAGCATTGATGATCAAGAGGAAGCTCAGAACCTAGTGACCAAGTTGAGGTGTAGTAAATGCGATCTCAGCATGGATAACTATCTGCTTGATGAGCATCATAAACTCCATGTTTGCTCAAATAATCCAGATTGCGATGGCTTTGAAGTTGAAGAAGGCGCTTTTAAGATTAAAGGTTACGATGGCCCAACTCTTTCTTGTCACAAATGCGGCTCAGAGATGCAATTAAAAACGGGTAGGTTTGGTAAGTATTTTGGTTGCATGAATGATAATTGCGGCACGACACGCGCACTTCAGCGAAATGGCGAGCCTAAGCCAATAGTGATGGAGCCTATAACCACTGACATTCCCTGCACCAAGTTTGAAGATTTTTATTTGCTCCGAGATAGCATGAAAGGCTTATTTTTAGCCGCAAGTAAGTATCCAAAAAATAGAGAGACGCGCGCGCCATCAGCTAAAGAATTCCTTTTAGCAGTATCAAAGGATAGTCTGATAGAGGCATGTAAATACCTCGAAGACCCGATGAAGCACTTACATCTTCTTGAGGCGCCAAAAAAAGATTCAGAAGGGAACCCTTATATCATCCGTTACAATAAAGTTGAAGATACTCATTATCTTGCTTCTGAAAAAGATAGCAAAAAAACTGGCAATACTGCCACTCACAATGGCGCTAAGTGGGTTGAGATTTCCAAGTAGTCATCACTTGAATTGCGACATTTTATTCCCATATAAGTAACTGAGCATTGGATCTTCACTCTCAATTTGAAGAGTGGTACAGTTTAGGGAATATATACTTATGTCAAATTATTTAGAATTAACTCAACTACCAGATGGCACTATTGTGCTTAGACGCTCTGATGATCATGAGCACCCAATTGTAAAAATTGAATTCTCTGGAGAGTCCAAAGAGTTTTTAAATGGGGAAGAGTTATCTGTTGCAAAAGAAATGATTCGCGCTGGCATAGAAAGTGTCAGTGTCAGTGCCAGTGGCAACGCAATTGATTTCGATGATTTTTTTGATAGCAAGCAGAAAAGCTTGCGCAAAAAACCAATCACCTTACATTAGTGAGTTCTAATTAGGCCTACACTCTTGCCTTCAACAAAAGCTTCTTGTTCTCTTAGGTCGATCTTAATTGTGGCAAAATCTTTATTAGCTGGAATTAATTCCAGCAGATGATCTTGTTGATGAAAGTATTTTAAGGTTACTTCATCTTCTATTCTAACAACAACTAAGTCACCGTTTTTTACTTGTGTTGTTTTTTTGATCGCAACCAAGTCATCCTCATGAATACCTGCATCAATCATGCTTAAACCCTTAACCTTTAAAAAATAATCAAAACCTTCAGAAAAAAGACTTGGATCGCACGGAATTCTTTTTTCGATGTTTTCTTCAGCCAGGGTCGGGGAGCCCGCAGCAACTAGACCAATAACTGGCATGCTGTCATGCATCGACTCGAATGACTGCTGACTCTTTATAATTGATAAACCTCTTGAGGAGCCACTTTGAATAGCAATATACCCCTTTTTTTCCAGCGCTCTTAAATGCATCTCTGCGGCATTAGGCGATTTAAATCCCAGCTCTTTACAGATTTCAGCTCTGGTTGGTGGAAAACCTGTTTTATTAAGATAAACTTCTACACAAGCTAGAACTTTTGATTGTTGTTTTGTTAATTCTTTCATAATATTTATACTGTATATTTTTACAGTATATAAATTTTAAGCCTTAATGACAACTTTACTTATTTAATATGAATTCAAAATTAGTTGTTGGTATATCTTCGCGCGCGCTTTTTGATTTAAATGAAAGCCATCAAATCTTTGAAAAAGAGGGCATTGAAGCTTATAGGGAATACCAAATACAAAATGAGGATCAGGTCCTTGACCCTGGTGAAGCATTCAATTTGGTCACTAAGATTTTAAAGATTAATAATTTTTATGAGAAGCAGGATAGGGTTGAAGTTATCTTGCTATCGCGGAATACTGCTGATACAGGCCTCCGTGTTTTTAATTCCATTGAAGCGCATACATTAAAAATCAGTCGAGCTGTGTTTTGTGGAGGCGAAAGCCCATATAAATATGTGAAAGCATTCGGGGTAGATTTATTTTTATCTAGCAGCAAAGATGATGTTCAAATGGCGATTGAAAATGGTGTTCCTTCAGCTAGGATTATTCCCTCTAAAGCTAAAAAATCTCAAAAGTCTGATGAGTTATTAAGGATAGCTTTTGATGGAGACTCAGTTATTTTCTCAGATGAATCTGAGAAAATTTATGCGGAAGAAGGTTTGCAGGCTTTTATGGATAATGAACGCAAAAAGAAATCCATGCTAAAGGCTGGTCCATTCAAATCATTTTTAGTTGAGCTCAATAAGTTACAGTCTGAATTAAATCAGGATGATTGCCCGATACGTACAGCATTAGTAACAGCAAGGTCTGCGCCTTCTCATAAAAGAGTAATTAAAACCTTAAGAAAATGGGGCGTGCGTATTGATGAGTCTCTTTTTTTAGGCGGAATGAATAAAGCAGAATTTCTTCAATCATTCAAGGCTGATATTTTCTTTGATGACCAACAGCAAAATATTGAGGATGCATCTGCAAAAGTGACCTCTGCTCATGTACCATTCGGGATTAAAAATAGGAAATAAAATGGATATTGTTTGTTTTGATATGGAGGGCACACTCACCCCAGAGATATGGGAGCAAGTAGCCCTAGATACCGGCTTAGAAGAGCTCAATAAAACTACTAGAGATATTCCTTCGTACTCTGATTTAATGGATTATCGCCTTAGAATTATGGCTCAGCATAATCTTAAGCTGCCAGATATTCTCGTTGCTGCTAAAAAATTAGAGTTGCTTGAAGGAGCATTGGATTTTCTTGATGAAGTACGAAAAACTTTTCAAGTAGTAATTTTATCTGATACTTTTCATGAAATTGCTTTCCCCCTAATGGAAAAAATGGGTCACCCATTACTGCTCTGCCATACACTTGATGTAGATGATAAGGGGAATATTCTTGGCTATAAGCTAAGGCACCCGCAAGCAAAAAAACAGGCCATCCTGGGCTTTCAAGCAATGGGCTACAAGTGTTTAGCAGCTGGAGATTCCTATAATGACACTCAAATGTTTGAAGTCGCAGATCATGGATTTTTTATTAATGCGCCAGAGAGTATCTCAAGCTCTCTCCCAAAGATCCCAAGTTTTCATAGTTATCCAGATCTCTTAGAAGCTCTAATAGCAAATCAATCAAGATGATGAGCAATCCTTTTTCTGTACAAAATTATTCAAGACCAGAGCTTGAACTGCCGGGAGGAGAAAATAAATTATTACTCCATAGTTGTTGTGCTCCATGCGCAGGAGAAATCATGGAGGCTGTGGCAATTTCTAAAATTGAAACGACTGTATTTTTCTATAACCCTAATATTCATCCTCAAGAAGAGTATGAAATTCGCAAAGATGAAAATAAGAGGTTTTGTGACAAGTTAGGGTTTAATTTTATTGACGCTGATTATGATAAAGATAATTGGTTTGAAAGAATCAAGGGTCTTGAGGATGAGCCGGAAAGGGGCGCACGATGCACGCAATGTTTTGATATGAGGTTTGAAAGATCTGCTTTGTTCGCTCAAGAAAATAATTTTAAGGTTTACGCCACAACTTTAGGCATCTCTCGCTGGAAAGACATGAACCAAATCAATGACTCTGGTCATAAAGCAGCGGACAGATACAAGGATGTGCAATATTGGGACTTTAATTGGCGAAAAAAGGGCGGCGCAGCTCGCATGATTGAGATTTCTAAGCGAGAAGAATTTTATCAGCAGGAGTATTGTGGATGCGTCTACAGCCTCAGAGATACTAACAAATGGCGACAAGCCAATCACAAAGATCGAATTATCAGAGGAATTAAATTCTATAATTAATTTGGGAAACACTATCTCTGCAAAGTACAATAGCAATCAATGAATACCCCAGGTAAAAAATTTAGACAGGCCATTGCTGATAGCAACCCTTTGGTGGTTGTTGGGGCTGTTAATGCATATTGTGCCAAAATGGCTGAATCTGCAGGACACAAAGCGCTGTATTTATCTGGTGCCGGTGTGGCTAATGCATCTTTTGGGTTGCCTGACCTAGCTATAACGACTTTAAATGATGTGGTTGAAGATGCCAGAAGAATTACGCAAGCAACTGACTTACCTCTTTTACTTGATATTGATACTGGGTTTGGCGGAGCATTTAGCATTGCTAGGACGATCAAAGAGATGATTGCGGCAGATGTTGCTGCCGTTCACATTGAAGACCAAGTCGCACAGAAGAGATGCGGCCATAGGCCTAACAAGAGTCTGGTGGATAAAATTGAAATGAGTGATCGTATTAAAGCTGCTGTAGACGGCAGAACGGACGAGAGCTTTTTTATAATGGCAAGAACAGATTCTTTTGCAAATGAGGGCATGAGCGGTGCGATTGATCGTTGCGAAGAATACATAGCAGCTGGAGCTGATGGATTATTTTTAGAGGCAGTAAATAGCCTTGAAGACTACCGAAGTCTCAAAGATGCTTTGAAGGTTCCCGTCTTGGCTAATATTACTGAGTTTGGGCAAACTCCACTGTTTACAGCCGAGGAACTAGCGTCTGCGGGCGTTGACATCATGCTATTTCCACTTTCAGCATTTAGGGCTATGAATAAAGCTGCTGAGGCTGTTTACAAAGACATTGCAGCGAATGGCACTCAAAAAAAATCAATCGAACTTATGCAAACTCGGGATGAGCTGTATGAATATTTAAACTATCATTCTTTCGAGCAAAAACTCGATGAATTATTTTCAAGAAAGGGGAACAAGTAAAATGGTAAAGAAATTAGAAGGCGCGGGTTTACGTGGTCAAGTTGCAGGTGAGACTTCACTCTGCACGGTTGGGCAGGAAGAAGGTTTGGCATATCGAGGTCATAAAATTGAGATTTTAGCGGAGAAAGGAACTTTTGAAGAGGTTGCTTATCTTTTGCTATATGGCAAGTTGCCCAACACATCAGAGCTAGCTGAATATAAAAATTTATTAAAAAGCCAAAGAGATCTTCCAGATGTCTTAAAGAAAGTTCTAAGAGAAATTCCTGGAACAGCTCATCCCATGGCAGTCATGGCGACTGGTTGCTCCATGTTAGGAAACCTTGAGCCTGAAGATTCTATTGAGAATCAGATGCATTCAATTAACAGAATGGTTGCTACCATGCCATCGATTGTGACTTATTGGTATAAGTTCACTCACGACAATGTAGATATTAGCCTGGTGAATGATGAGGATACTATGGCAGGCCATTTTCTTCATATCCTTCATGGTAAAACTCCATCAGAGCTTCATAGAAGAGTGATGGACGCATCCTTGGTTCTATATGCTGAGCATGAATTTAATGCTTCAACATTTACAGCAAGAGTCTGTGCATCAACTATGTCTGACATCTTTTCTTGTGTCGTTGCGGCCATTGGATCTCTTAAGGGACCCTTGCATGGAGGCGCTAATGAAGCTGCAATGGAGATGATTGAGAACTGGACAACCAGAGACGAGGCCAGAGAAAAAACATTAGATATGCTGGCTAATAAAGGTAAGATCATGGGATTTGGCCATGCCATATATTCAGAGCGTGATCCACGCAATGCGATCATTAAAGAGTTTTCAAAAGAACTGTCTTTAGAGTATGGGGATGATTCTCTATACCAAGTCTCAGAGGAAGTAGAGAAAGTGATGTGGGATGAAAAAAAATTATTTCCCAATGCTGATTTCTTTCATGCATCCGCATATTTTTATTTAGGCATTCCTACCAAACTCTTTACTCCAATTTTTGTGATGTCTCGTGTGACAGGTTGGACCGCGCACTGTATGGAACAGCGAGCTAACAATAGAATCATTAGGCCAAGCGCAGACTACATAGGTCCAGAGAGCTCTGTGTGGGTTGATATTGAAGATAGGGAGTAAGGCATGTCAAATAATGTAGAGGTCAATGTCAGGCCGGAACCAGATTCCCTGCTTGTCGAAATTGCAGATTACGTTTCGAAACAAGAAATTAATTCAGAGTTAGCTCTATCCACGGCTAGAAATTGTTTAATAGATACCATAGGGTGCGGGCTTTTAGCGCTGACCTTTCCTGCTTGTACAAAAATGCTTGGACCCATTGTTCCAGGCACATCTGTTCCCAATGGAGTAAGAGTGCCGGGCACCAACTTCTTATTGGACCCTGTGAAGGGAGCTTTTGATATTGGTTGTATTATTCGGTGGTTGGACTATAACGATACTTGGTTAGCTGCGGAATGGGGGCATCCTTCAGATAATTTAGGGGCTATTTTATCAATCGCAGATTATGTATCCCAGCAAAATGTAGCATCAGGAAAAAACCCTTTAACCATGAGAGATGTATTGGAGTGCATGATCATGGCTCATGAGATTCAAGGCGTTCTAGCATTAACCAATAGCTTTAATCGAGTTGGCTTAGATCACGTGGTGCTTGTTAAAGTTGCTTCCACCGCTGTGGTTACCAAATTACTGGGTGGGACTTCAGAGCAAATCATTGATGCTGTAAGCCAGGCATGGGTTGATGGCCAGAGTTTAAGAACATATCGTCACTCACCCAATGCAGGCTCTAGAAAGAGTTGGGCCGCTGGCGATGCAACAAGTAGAGCGGTTCGATTAGCGCTGATTACTTTGTCTGGTGAAATGGGTTATCCCGGCGCACTTTCTGCGCCAACATGGGGCTTTGAAGATGTATCTTTCGGAGGGAAAAAACTTGTTTTAAGTCAGCCTCTTGGAAGTTATGTTATGGAGAATGTGCTGTTTAAAATTAGTTTTCCTGCAGAGTTTCATGCTCAAACTGCTGTAGAGGCAGCGGTTACTCTTCACTCTCAAATCATTAATAGACTGGATGATATTACCAAGATAGAAGTTACAACTCATGAATCTGCAATTAGAATTATCTCTAAATCTGGGGCTTTAAATAACCCTGCAGATAGAGATCACTGCTTGCAATATATGATTGCAATTGGGTTAATTCATGGTGATTTGATTGCAGAGCACTATGAAGATGATGTTGCTTCAGATCCTAGGGTTGACGCATTGCGAGAGAAAATGACGATCCACGAAGACAAAAGGTATACACAAGAATATCTTGAAGCCGATAAACGATCGATTGCAAATAGAATTCAAATTTTCTTTAATGATGGCTCGTCTACTGAAGTCGTAGAAGTGGAGTATCCGATTGGGCACAAAAGAAGGAGAGTAGAGGGCATACCTGTTTTAGAGCAGAAATTTAAAAACAATCTACTAAAAAGTTTTGATGTCTCAGTAGTAGATAAAATTTTGGCTAAGTGTTTAGATCAAGAATCTTTAGAAGCTATGAGTGTTTTAGATTTTCAAGCGATGTTGGTCGTTGAGAAAAATTCTTTCTAGAGATTTGCAGGTATATACCGCAAAGCCTCTTTGCTGAATAGGAATACTTGATCCGAGTAGTGAACTGATTCAAGGTTTCTGGATGCTCCAAAATTATGCATCCCATAAACTGTTCTCACGTCATTTTGTTGAGCAATAATATAGAAGAGCCCATCACCTCCTGACATATCTAAGCTTTTGGTTTCTGCTTTGGGAGTTCCATAGACTGCTCGCAAGGTATCTACTGAGCCTTGCATACCATAAGATCTATCTCTTCGACTAATTGTGTTCATGGCAGACCATCTTTCATTGGGAGCACGACCAATTGTATTAAACAGTCCATCACAAGCTTTTTTTACAGTCTGGAAACTTGGAGTTGGTTGAGAGTTCATTTCAGCAATCCATTCCTGAGCCATCAGACAGACACCTAATCCAGCATTTACATTATTCATATCAGTGTTTCTGTCCCATTCTGCTACTAGGTTTTGTACCACAGGATCATGGACTGACATTGAATTTAAAAATAAAAATTGCCTTGAGTTTTTGGAGTAAGAGTTATCAAATTTTATTTTAATAAACTCATCAAGATCAATTGGGCTTAACGGGCTTAATAGCTCATTGGCGACATGTGATCGATTAGTTAATCTTTGCTCGTAGGCAACATATTTTTTTGGTACTTTATATTGTAGTGAGTAATTTCCCATGACTGAGAAAGGGTTTTGATTGGTGCTTTGAATCCAACCATTGTCTGGATTAATAAAGGCTGGCAAATCAGTCACCAATTTTTTCTCAGACCAGATATATTCTAAGCTTGTGTCATTAATAATACCTCTGGCCATCTTGGCATCAGACCGATAAGGAATTCTTCCATTGTAGAAAAAACCTATATTCTGTTTAGAGTCCATGGCTACAAAATTAAAGCTAGGAATTTTTCTTTGAGCTAGAACTTGCTCAAATTCAAAGACGTCCTTTGTTCTGCTGAGTTGATGCCAACCTTCAATCTCACGAAATGAATTTTCCGTTGAATGTTTCAGAGCAAAAAATTGTCCATTAGCCTCCAGCACTGGGCCAAACTTTGAATATCTAAATTTTTGTTTTGTTTTCAGTTTTAAGAAGCCAAGTATTTTGAAATCCAAATAATCTTCTTCAATATCAAAGGCTACCCATTCATTGTTCAGCAAGTATTCATTTTGATTAACTGGATTGACTGTTAGTTTAAATATATCAAGCACATCTGGCCTATTGACGGTTGCACCCCAGCCAACATCCGCATTAAACCCAACATTAATTAAAAATGATCCTGGAAAATTTCCACCATGTGCTTGCCACCCCGTCTCACTTTCAACGTTTAACTCATACCACCCGACTGGACCGGCTAGAGGTTGGTGAGAGTTAATCAGTAAAAATGAAGATTCAGAGGCAGTCTTTGCGCCATTAACAGCTATGGCATTAGACCCAGTGGGAATAGATTGTTTTACATGATTGGTTATTTGCGCCAGATCTCTTTCTAGACCTGCAAAGAATAGATGTTGAATATAAGAGCCCGCAATCACATCTTCCGCACTAATGGGGTGGAGAGCTAGATTAACCTTGGTGGGATTTTTATAAGCGAATGCGTTAATCCCGTCCGCGTATGCTTGAGCCATCGCAAGTATTTGAGGCGATAGTTGTTTTTTAGCCACTTCTTCTACTTTGGTGTGAACTTTTAATAGCCTCACCAGGTAATCTGTCTCGATACTATGTAAGCCATTAGCAACAGCATTACGCCCTCTGTAAAGAGGCATCAGCTCAGTTAAATCATCGTATGCATCCTCAGCATGCGAGAGACCAATTCCATAGGCCACATCAATATCTGTTTTCCCCTTGATATGAGGCACACCCCAAAAATCCCTATGAATTTTGACCTCATATTGATTTAGGTTTGAATGAACTGAATCATTGGTGGTGGAACATGCGCTGAAAATAAGCGCTAGGCAAAGCAGAATCAAGTGATTAGTTAGGGTTGAATTTATCTGAATCATCACAATTTATTATTGTATTGGTTTTATTAAGAAAAAAATTATTAACATGCAAAAAAAAATATTAGTTATCGGTGGCAGCTCTTTGATAGGCCAAGAGGTCGTAGCATTAATTAAAGCAGCTGGCGATCATCCTATTGTGACCTCTAGGTCGCGCATGGAAGTCGAAGACGGGAGCTTTTTTCAATTAGATCCTAATGAGGATTTATCAACCTTAGATGAATTACCTGACTCCATTGATGCTTTATTGTATTGCCCAGGATCCATCTCTCTGAAATCCATACAGAGAATGGATTTAACTGAGGTGCAGGCCGATATGAAAATTAATTTTGAAGGAGCTTTCAATATTATAAAAAAAGTACTTCCTAACTTAAAAAAAGATGCTGGAGCATCTGTGGTCTTTATTTCTTCTGTTGCGGTTAATACAGGCATGACTTTTCATACATCTATTGCTGCATCCAAAGGAGCTCTTGAGGGTTTTTCAAGAAGCCTAGCAGCTGAATTAGCACCAAGAGTTGCTGTAAATTGTATTGCGCCATCTCTAACAAATACCCCTCTTGCTGCAAATCTTTTAAGCGATGAAAAGCGCATCAAAGCATCAGAAGAAAGGCACCCATTAAATTCTATAGGTGACCCCAAAGCATTGGCTAGAGTTATCTATGGTTTGTTGTCTGCAAAAGATAACTGGATTACTGGGCAAACTATCTCCGTAGATGGCGGATTATCAACGATTAGGTGAAGATGGATTCAATTTTATAGTCTATAATTTCGACTATGTCAGGGAATACATTCGGAACATTTTTTAAAGTTACTACTTATGGCGAAAGTCATGGTAAAGCCCTTGGGTGCATCATTGATGGATGCCCTCCTCAATTAGAAATCACAACTCAGGATATTCAACTAGAGTTAGATCGCAGGAAGCCTGGTCAATCTGACGTTACAACTCAACGAAAAGAGGGCGATAAGGTCGAAATTTTATCTGGTGTCTTCGAAGGCAAGACCACAGGAACCCCTATAAGTTTAATTATTTATAATGAAGATCAAAGATCAGGGGATTATTCTAATCTTCGGGATACATTCAGACCCAATCACGCTGATATTACTTATCACGCAAAATATGGTCATAGAGATTACAGGGGCGGTGGCCGGTCGAGCGCTAGAGAAACAGCGATGAGAGTTGCAGCGGGAGCTGTAGCAAAAAAATATTTAAACTCTCTTGGAGTTCATACCACAGGTTATGTGAGCCAAATAGGCTCCATCAAAGCAGATTCTATTCAACCGCAGGATGCCATAACAAATAAATATTTTTTTGCTGATACTCAAAAGATTTCAGATCTAGATCAGATGTTTGCAGAGTTAATCAAAGAAGGTAATTCTGTTGGGGCTAAATTAGGAGTGTGTATTGAAAATTGCCCAGTCGGGCTTGGGGCGCCAGTATTTGACAAGCTAGATGCTGATTTGGCAAAAGCCATTATGAGCATTAATGCGGTTAAATTTGTATCGATTGGTAATGTAGATGGCATCTTGGATCTTAAGGGTTCAGAAATTAGAGATGAGATTCGTTCAGATGGCTTTGTTTCGAATAATGCCGGCGGAATTTTAGGCGGCATTTCCAATGGCGATTCTATCGACATTGAGTTTCTTATCAAGCCAACCTCCAGCATTAAAACCAAGGGCCAAAGCATTAATATTGATGGGGAAGAAGTCGATATTGAGGTTGCAGGCAGGCATGATCCTTGCGTTGGCCTAAGAGCAGTGCCCATAGCAGAAGCTATGTCCAATTTAGTCATCATGGATCATTTTCTTAGAAATCGTGCTCAATGTGGGGATATAGAACAATCTCTGCCATTTAAAAAATAATATGAAAAGCACGCTTTACGATAAACTTTGGAATGAGCATCTTGTTCATGCCAATGATTCGGGCGAGGCTTTAATTTATATTGATCGGCACTACCTTCATGAGGTGACATCTCCACAAGCTTTTGAAGGATTAAGGTATAAAAATTTAATGCCATGGAGACTCAATGCAAATGTTGCCACCCCAGATCACAATGTCCCTACCACCCGAGGAAAATCATTTACCGCGGATTCCATCGAAGATGAAATATCTAAAATTCAAGTTGTCGAATTAGATAAAAATTGTCATGAGTTTAATATTCAGCAATTTGATATCGAATCACCAGAGCAAGGAATAGTTCATGTCATGGGCCCTGAGCTTGGTTATACGCTCCCTGGCATGACAATTGTATGTGGGGACTCCCACACCTCTACTCACGGAGCATTTGGTTGCTTGGCAATGGGCATTGGCACCTCTGAGGTTGAGCATGTGCTAGCTACTCAGTGCTTACAAATCTCTAAATTAAAAAACATGCAAGTTATCTTTGAGGGGCAGCCCCGAGCCGGTGTCACTTCAAAAGACATTGTCCTGCATTTAATTAAATTAATTGGCACGGCAGGGGGGACAAGTCATGCAATGGAGTTCTCTGGTTCCTATATTGATTCTATATCCATGGAATCAAGAATGACGATCTGCAATATGGCAATTGAGGCAGGCGCTAAAGTTGGCTTAATTGGCGTAGATCAAATCACTTTAGATTATGTAAAGTCTCATAGCTCTCTCTCTAGCGAAAACCTTACCCTTGCCCAAAATTTTTGGAAGACACTGAGATCTGATGATGGAGCGATTTTTGATAAAAACATTAATATTGATGTTGCTTTAATCAAACCTCAAGTTACATGGGGAACTTCGCCTGAGATGACCATTGATTTTGATGCAAAGATTCCTGTTGAATCCAATACACCAAAAGATGAGTTAGAAAATTTTAAATTAGCTAAAGCTTATATGGGCCTTGAAGATGCTGAAACGTTGAAAGATCTTAGCTTTAATCGTGTATTTATTGGCTCGTGTACCAATTCTAGAATTGAGGATTTAAGATCGGCTGCAGGCGTTATCAAAGGCCAGAAAGTTTCTGAGAAAATTACTGAAGCAATTGTGGTTCCAGGCTCCGGAAAGGTAAAAGCGCAGGCAGAGGCTGAAGGCCTGGATACAATCTTTAAAGAGGCAGGTTTTTTATGGCGAGACCCTGGCTGCTCAATGTGCTTAGGAATGAACCCAGATCAATTGAAACCTTATGAAAGATGCGCTTCTACTTCTAATAGAAATTTTGAGGGCAGGCAGGGGAATTTAGGCAGAACTCATTTAATGAGTCCAATCATGGCTGCATTAACTGCTATCCATGGCACCATCTCTGATCCCTCGTGAGCAATTCAAGGATCCAGGGGGTAGTAGCCCCATTTGATAGAGATAATATTGATACCGATCAAATCATCCCAACCGAATACCTTAAATCAATTAAAAAATTTGGGTTTGGAGATTACTTGTTTGATGGATGGAGATATCTGGATCAAGGCCGCCTCGGCATGACCTCAAGCGAGAGAGCTGTTAATAAAGAGTTCATTCTCAATCAACCTGCTTTTCAGAGCTCCACCATACTTCTGACTCGTGATAATTTTGGATGCGGCTCAAGTCGAGAGCACGCAGTTTGGGCGCTTAGAGATTTTGGATTTCAAGCCGTGATAGCAAGCTCATTTGGCGATATTTTTTATAATAATTGTTTTAAAAATCAAATTCTCCCAATTCAGATTTCTAAAGAAAATATCAATCTTCTGTTTGAGCTATCAACCCTTGGTCCTCAAAGTTTTGAAATTAGCTTGATTGAACAAAAGATTAAAGCTGGAAAAATTTCTATGTCTTTTGAGGTAGATCCCAATCAAATCAATCGGATCATTCACAACTTAGATGATATTGACATCACTTTAAAAAATAAAGAACGCATTGAGTTATTTGAGATGAATAGAAGAAACGCAAGACCTTGGATTTTTGAATAAATTTAATACTTGAGAGAACTATGACTAAGCAAATTTTAATACTGCCTGGAGATGGCATTGGCAAAGAAGTTACAGCATCTGCTGTAGAGGTTCTGAATTATCTCATTGAAGCTCATAATTTAGATTTTCAAGTTTTAGAGAAAGAAGTAGGGGGGACGTCTTATGATCTGCATGGCAAGCCTCTAACTGATGAAACTTTAGAGATAGCAAAAAAATCAGATGCAGTGTTATTTGGAGCAGTCGGCGGCCCGCAATGGGATCATCTGGGTTGGGATGTTCGGCCAGAACAGGCATTACTAGGCCTCAGAAAATCACTTGGTTTATTTGCAAATCTTAGACCCGCATTTTTGTTTAATGAGCTAGCTTCTGCGTCCCCCTTAAAAAATCATATTATTGAAAACCTAGATATTTTAATTGTCAGAGAGCTGACGGGTGGAGTCTATTTTGGTGAGCCAAGAGGTTTAGTTGAAGATGCAAGTCCAAAATATGCTTTTAATACCATGGTTTATAACGAAGATGAGATTAGACGTATTGCAAAGGTCGCGTTTGAGGCTGCAATGAATAGGAATAAGAAATTATGTTCTGTAGAAAAAGCAAATGTTCTAGAAGTGTCAAAATTTTGGCGAGACATAGTGACAGAGATGGGCCCTGAATATCCAGAGGTTGAGCTTTCACACCAACTTGCTGATAACACGGCTATGCAGCTTGTGCTTAACCCGAACCAATATGATGTGATTGTTTCTGGCAATCTGTTCGGAGATATTTTATCTGATATAGCGGCCACTCTCAGTGGGTCCATTGGAATGCTCCCTTCCGCGTCGCTGAATAGCTCTGGGCAAGGAATGTATGAGCCATGCCATGGCAGTGCTCCCGATATTGCTGGGCAAGGCGTTGCCAATCCTTTAGCTATGATTTCTTCTTTGGCTATGGCCCTAGAGTACTCATTGGATCGAAAGGATCTTGCGATGAAGATTGAGGCCGCAATCAAAGCCTTTATTGGCGAGGGTCATAGAACTAAAGATATAGCAACAAGCGCAGACTTCATTAAAACCCATGAAGTAGCCCCAATCCTGATTCACTTTCTTAAAAATGAATAATTCACCCATTAATCTTGCTTTGGTTGGAGCTACCGGGGTCGTAGGGGCAAAAATTATTAAGCTGTTGGAAAAAAAATCTTTTCCTTTGGCTAATTTTATCCCCTTGGGACATTCAACGGTGGGCAATAGCATTAGTCTTAACAGCGAAGATTATATTGTCCAATCTTTAGAATCTTTTGAAACAACATCGGTTGATTTAATTATTTTTGCAGCTGGTTCTGCTGTTGCAGATACTTATGCTAGAGCTTTTGTGGAAGCGGGAGCTTATGTGATCGATCTCTCTTCTCAGTTTCGTTACCAGGACGATGTCCCATTAGTTATTCCAGAAATAAATGGCTATCTGTTAGATCAGCTAGAAAAGCCAAGCTTGATAGCAAATCCTAATTGCTCTACCGCACAATTATTAATGGCGCTCAAGCCTATCCATGATGAGCTCAATATTGAGCTAATGAATGTCGCAACCTATCAAGCAGTTTCAGGGACTGGCAAGGCAGCCCTAGAGGAGCTCCACAATCAAACCTATTTTCAAGACTCCCCTCAATTACCATCTGTTTACCCAAAGCAGATAGCTTTTAATGTTATTCCTCAATGTGACGTTTTTCTTGATAATGATTTCACCAAAGAAGAAATGAAATTAACTTGGGAAACTCATAAAATTTTAGATCCTAAGATTTTTGTTCAAGCAACCTGCGTCAGAGTTCCCGTGTTCAATGGTCATTCAGAGGCTGTGTTCTTTAAGGTCTCACACAAGAGCTCACGCGAGCATATTATTAGCATTTTAAATAATGCTGAGGGAATTAAAGTGATTGATAATCCTGCCGAACTTGAGTATCCAACTCCTGTGGAGCACGCCAATGATACAGAGGATGTTTTTGTAGGAAGAATTAGGGTGCAAGAGTTAGCAGGAGATACCTGGGTTTCCATGTGGATTGTTGCTGATAATGTATATGGTAAGGGTGCTGCACTAAATGCGGTTCAAATTGCTGAGAGATTATTTAACTCAAATAAATTTTAGATGAAAAAAATATTTGTTCTACTTGCGTTTCTTATTACCACCGTTAATGCTCAAGGTATTATTGGGAGCCCTGAAGTTTCAGTAAACTCTCAGGGTAATTTTCTAATCACTATTCAAATTAAAGATACTCCTTCTCTGACTGAGGCGGATATTCAGTTAATGGATTTTAAATCAACAGATTCTTTGCCAGAGAAGACATTGCAATATTTCTTATTTGAAGATTTAGAGAGTTTTCAAAGATTAACTCTAGCTTTGCCTACAACTTTTCAAGAATCATATTTTTCATTTCGATTACAAGCAGGCCCGCAGCTCTCCAAAGATATATTCATCTTTTTGCCACAAAATACCCTTCGGGAATCCCAGGAGCAAGAATTATCTTTTAAATTGCCAGCTAAGAAAATATCTGGTCAGTTTCAGCGATATGATATCCAGGCTGCTCTGTCTGGGACTTCGGAATCTGGCCCTAATGAAATAGTTGAAAATAAACCAACCCTTGTCTCGAGCGCTGAAATCAATTCCTCTTCTGAGATTGAATTGCAGCTGGCTCCTCAAAAAATAAGGGGTGACCAGGTTGAAACAATATGGAGCGTGGCGAAATCTGTTGAAAAGGATTTCAATGCCTCTATTTACCAGCTCATGTGGGCTTTTTATTTAGAAAATCCTAATGCTTTTATTGATGAAAATATTAATTTAGTGAGAAATGATGTAGATCTAGTAATACCTTCTTCAGAATTAGTGCAATCCACAAGCGGGGCGGATGCAAAGTCTGCAGTTAATTTTATGTCTTCTCGCACTGCAACCAAATCGTTGATTTCTAGTGGCCAATTAATTTTAACTGCTCCTAAGAACACTCAGATAGCACCAAGAAAAGAGCCAATGAATTTAACAACCGATCCTGAGCTTGAGATCCCCAGTCCTGACTTACTTCAAGATAATATCAATCTTTCAGGCGATGAGATAATAGATAAAAATACCTCCATTCTCTCGTTAAATCTTGAGGGTACTGAGTTGCCAGAATCTTTACCTTCAGAATCTAATGCTACACAAGCATTTCAGTTAAAAGATCTTTTTTGGGTAGGCTTTCTTTCTTTGATCCTAGGATTTTTTATAGCCTTGATACTGATTCGCTTTAATCGCTACTCTTCATTTACCAAAACAGCAGTTGAGGAAGATCTATCCGAGGAGAATGCAACCACCTTTCAAGCTAATCTCAGTATCTCAAATGATATTGAGACTCAGGAGTTAGATTTAGTTCGCACCTACGTTGATATGGGTGATTGGGAGAATGCCGAAAAAATTCTTCAAAAATTAATTTTACATTCTTCCAGTGTAAAGATAGTGGCTGAAGCAAAGGAAATTCTAGAGAAACAGACCTAACCTGTGAAATTTGTTGGAGTCTGTCAATATGATGGGTCTAGTTTTTCTGGATTTCAGTCGCAACCAAATGCTAGCTCAGTTCAAGACGCGCTCGAAAAAGCAATTATATCTGTAGGTCAGGTAACGGAGAGAATGAATTATTCTGGCAGAACAGATGCTGGAGTGCACGCCTTAGGTCAAGTATTTGATTTTAAATCAACCGATAGCCGAACGATTGATCAGTGGCTGAAGGGAATAAATTCAGCTTTACCTGATTCTATTGCTGTAATCTCTCTGCAAGAAATTTCTGAAGATTTTCATTCAAGGTTTGATGCTATTAAAAGAAAGTATGCATACGTCATCTATACAGGTAAAACGCGACCTATATTTCTAAAAGATTATGTATTTTGGGAAAAAAATAAATTAGATATTAATGTAATGAAAGCAGAAGCGGCTCATATGATAGGCCAGCATAACTTTAGCGCATTTCGAGGATCTAAATGTACTGCCAATAATCCCACCAGGACTATTGAATATATTGAGATACAGCAGAACGAAGACTTTATTGTGATTACTATCTCAGCAAATGCCTATTTGTATAATATGGTCAGAATTATAGTGGGAACTTTAATGGATATAGCGACAGGAAGGTTACAAGGCAGCATGTTAGATATTTTAAAATCAGAAAATAGGCTTAATGCAGGTAAAACGGCACAATCCCAAGGTTTATTTTTTTTAGGAGCTGAATACAAAGATATTTCGCTGCCTGATCCCATGCATCCAGCTTCATTGTTTAGCAGTCTCTTAGGCATACAATGAAACTAAAATTTTGTGGTCTGAGTACCCTAAATTCTCTTAAACATGCATGCGACCTAGGCGCTCATTACGCTGGATTTATATTCGCTGATCGCAGCCCTAGAAAAGTTAATCAAGAGTTTATGGACCAATTAGCCTCATTTAACTTCCATCAAACCATTCCCGTCTGCGTATTTGTCAATCCGTCAGCTGTATTTGTGGAGCAAGTTATTGCGAGTCTGCCAACTGCCATCTTGCAATTTCATGGAGATGAATCTGATCAATTTTGCAGTCAATTCAATAAACCTTTTTGGAAAAGCGTTGCAGTTAAAGACGCCTCGTCTCTGCCATTAATTTTAAGCAACGGACACCCTTCAGCACAAGCGATTTTATTAGAAACCTTCTCTGTAAATCTTGATGGAGGCACAGGTCAAACTTTTGACTGGGACATTATTAAAGATATCAATTTGAGTAACGGATATGTTTTAGCTGGAGGGATTAATGCCGCTAATATTGATGCCGCTATTTCTCTGAATCCATGGTGTATTGACATAAACTCTGGGGTAGAATCACAGCTTGGATTAAAAGACACCTTATTAATGACCGAGATCATGCAGAGATTTAACCATGGATAATTTAACTGATTTACCAAATGCCGAAGGTTTCTTTGGGGAGTATGGCGGAAAATTTGTTCCTGAAACCTTGATGTTTGCTTTGCAGGAGCTAGAAGAGACTTATGCGAGACTTAAAAAGGACCCGGATTTTCTTAAAACATTCGATCATGATTTAACTCAATTTGTAGGAAGACCTTCCCCGCTATATTTTGCAGAGAGACTAACCCAGCATTACAGGGGACCTCAAATCTGGTTAAAGCGGGAAGACTTAAATCATACTGGTGCTCACAAAATCAATAATACCGTTGGTCAGATATTATTAGCAAAAGCGATGGGCAAGAAACGAATTATTGCAGAAACTGGCGCTGGACAGCATGGCGTTGCGACTGCAACCGTTGCTGCGCGATTAGGCTTAGAGTGTCATATTTACATGGGTGCCGCAGACGTCCAAAGACAATCATTAAATGTTTACCGTATCAAGTTGCTTGGGGCAACAGTTCACGCGGTTGATTCTGGAACAGCAACCTTAAAAGATGCATTAAATGAAGCTTTGAGGGACTGGGTAACAAACATAGACGACACTTACTACATTATCGGTAGTGTTACAGGCCCGCACCCATACCCCATGATTGTTAGAGATTTTAATTCTATTGTTGGAAGAGAGTTAAGGGAGCAGTCTGTCACACTCTTTGGTGGATTTCCCGAGGCAATCATTGCATGTGTAGGTGGCGGCTCAAATGCCATGGGCATTTTTTATCCTTTTATTAAAGAAACTGAAGTTCAGCTATTTGGGGTGGAGGCAGCTGGTAGTGGCATTGAAACAGGCAAGCATGCGGCCCCATTGAATGACGGCCAGCCAGGTATTTTACATGGGGCCAAGAGCTATTTGATGCAAGATAAGAATGGCCAAGTCATAGATACTCATTCTATTTCTGCTGGTTTGGATTACCCCGGGGTGGGTCCAGAGCACTCTAATTTAAAAGATTCAGGGCGAGCAAAATACTTAGCTGTAAATGATGAAGAAGCATTACTTGCATTTCACATGGTCACTCGATTGGAGGGCATTATGCCGGCATTAGAAACAGCTCATGCATTCGCTGCGCTAGATTATCTTACAGATACATTTAGCGACACTGACAACATTGTGGTCAATGTTTCTGGAAGAGGCGATAAAGACATCAATACAGTTGCAACCATGGATGGTATTTCTCTTGAGTAGACTTGAACAAAAGCTTAGCGAATTACGAGCTGCATCAAAAAAAGCTTTGGTTGCCTATTTAGTGGCCGGAGATCCTGATTTAGAAACCACCTTGGAGTTAATGCATGGGTTTGTGGCATCTGGCGTAGATATTATTGAATTAGGTGTGCCATTCACAGATCCTATTGCCGAAGGTCCAATTATTCAGGCTGCTCATGATAGAGCCCTTCAGACCAGCACTTCGCTTGATAATATCTTTGACCTTGTAGAGGAATTCAGAACAAAGGATTCAGATACCCCGATCATCTTAATGGGCTACATCAATACATTTTTAGCCAATTCCCTAGCTTTGGAGTCCATCCATGAAAGAGGTACAGATGCAGTATTAATTGTTGATATTCCTGGTGAAAGTACCCTTGCGCAAATAGGAATCAACAATACAAATATCGCTTCAATTTCTTTGATATCTCCCACAACAGATCGCCAGCGTATTGAGAAAATTTGTCAGACCAGCTCTGGTTTTATTTATTATGTCACTCTTAGAGGAGTGACAGGTGCATCTAACTTAGATGTAAATGAAATTGAAACAAATATTACCAATATTAGAATGCATACCGCTCTACCAGTATTGGCTGGCTTTGGCATCAAAACCTCAGTTGATGCTCAAGAGTTAAGCAAGGTATCTGATGGGGTGGTGATTGGCTCAGTTTTAGTGCACATGATTCACCAGCAATCTTCTCAAAAAGATTACAAAAATATATATACTTATCTTAATGAAATCTCTGTGGCTATAACACAATGAATTGGTTAACTAAATTAATTCCATCTATTGGAGCAAATAAGGATCCTGCAACGCCCATCAGCAAAGTGCCTAATGGTCTATGGAATAACTGTCCTGCTTGTGAGGCAATTTTGTACCAACCGGAATTAGAGAAGTCTTTATTTGTCTGCCCAAAGTGTGATCATCACCTGAGAATTGGCGCTCGAACAAGAATGTCATATTTTTTTGATGGCGGGATATTTGAGGAGTTGGCGACCAATATTACTACCAAAGATATTCTGAATTTTAAGGACACTAAACCCTACTCTCAAAGGATTAAAGAGGCTGTAGCCTTGACTGGAGAAGAGGAGGCAATACTAATTGGGAAGGGAGAATTAGAGGGCAGGGGTATTGTTGTTGCTGCATTTGAGTTTAGGTATATGGGAGGCTCAATGGGCGGTGTGGTTGGCACTAAGTTTGTCCATGGTGTTGATGCGGCGATAGCAAACAAAGTCCCTTTTGTGTGTTTTTCTACTAGCGGGGGTGCTCGCATGCAAGAATCCATGATTTCATTAATGCAGATGGCTAAAACTGCTGCAGCCTTAGAAAAGTTAAAAGCAGCAAAGCTTCCCTATATTTCAGTGATGGTTGATCCAATTTATGGGGGCGTGTCTGCCAGCCTAGCAATGCTGGGAGATATCAATATTGCTGAACCTAAAGCGCTTGTAGGATTTGCAGGACGAAGGGTGATTGAGCAAACGGTGAGAGTAGATTTACCAGAGGATTTCCAAAAATCTGAATTTCTTTTAGAGCATGGTGCCATTGATATGATTGTTCATCGCAAGGAATTGCGACAGAAAGTTTTCAGCCTTCTGTCTAAGCTATACCCACAGAGCCAATGAGTGCCAACCGTCTTGCTGGAATTTTTATTGCTATTACATTTGCTATCTGGATCTTAATGTTCGCACTTTCCCCGCAGCCTAAATATCAGTCACTGACATCAATGACCATTCCTGGTTTGCCTATCTCATCTACTCTTTCTGAAGAAGTCTTGGAGATTCAGCCTTATGAGCTAGAAAATACTCATCTTAATATCAAGATTGAAGATACTATTTCGTCGGCTAAATCCATCGTAGAAAACACAGATTTTAATTTATATGTATATAAAATCGGTGCATTTGGGTCCTCCCAAACCATCACTAAAGTTATACAGCTATACAGTGATGCAGGATTCCCCGCATTTACTGAAATCAATCAATCGAATCAATCATTGACGACTGTTTTGGTGGGACCCTTTGTTTCAGAGGAGGATATTACAAAAAATCAAAAAGTTTTGAATACTATCGCAGGAATTTCTCAAGGAGAGATCTTAACTTGGACTCCTTAAATTTTGCGCACTTCGATTTGCTCTTAATGGGAATCATTGTTCTTTCTGGTACAGTCGCACTTTTTCGAGGATTTATTCAGGAAGCATTGTCTTTAGTATTGTGGGTTTTTGCTTTTCTGGCCTCAATGTTTCTAGCTGAGTATTTAGACCCTTATATCTCTGAATACATAGTGAATCCAGAGCTAAGAAGAATGATCTCACTGCTTGCGGTCTTTGTTATTATTATATTCACAGGCGGCTTTGCAATAAAAATGCTGAGGAGCCTGATTCATTGGTCGGGAATGGGCGGGCTAGATAGAGTCCTCGGGGCTTTATTTGGATGTGTGAGAGGGCTTATTTTAATTGTTATTATTTACCTGATACTGCCATCAGATATTAAGCAATCAGCGTTTATTTCGGAATCCAAAAGCGCACCAATGCTAGATCAATTTTCTCCTGAGATTGAAATTTTTTTTAAAGATATGATCTCCAATACAAATTCAGTTATGCTTGATTCCAATATTACTCCAACCAATAAATCATAATGTGTGGAATTGTAGGCATCCTTTCTGAGACTCATGTAGCTAGCTCAATTTACGAATCTTTATTGATGTTGCAGCATAGGGGCCAAGACGCTGCAGGCATGGTTGTATGCGATCAAAATGGAAGACTGCATAGTAGAAAATCAATGGGCTATGTTCGAGATGTCTTTCAGCAAAGGCATATGAATAAATTAGAAGGCCATTACGGCATTGGGCATGTAAGATACCCGACTTCTGGAGGCTCTGGTAAAGATTTTGCGCAACCAATGTATGTTAATTCACCTTATGGAATTAGCCTGGCACACAATGGCAATCTAACTAATTCCAAGGCTCTCGCTCGTGAATTATTTCACGCAGAAATGCGACATTTAAATACTGACTCTGACTCTGAGGTCTTACTTAATATCTTTGCTCACGAATTGGCAAAGCAAAGAGCCATCCTGCCATCTACAGAACATTTTTTTCAAGCCGTAAAAAAAACTCATTCTAGATGCCATGGAGCATACGCTGTTGTTATTCTGATTACGGGGTTTGGGCTATTGGCTTTTAGGGATCCCAAAGGCATTCGCCCTTTAGTGATCGGGGAGAGGGAAGGCAAAAATCATAAGGAGTACATCATCGCTTCTGAGAATGCTTCTTTTTCAGCTTTAGGTTTCCAAACTCTTCGAGATGTAGAGCCTGGAGAGGCAGTGTTTATTGATCTCAATGGCCAGCTTCACAGCCAGCAATGCGCTGATAACCCCGAACCTATGCCTTGCTTGTTCGAGTACGTTTATTTAGCAAGACCAGACGCTACTTTAGATCAAATTTCTGTCTATAAGGCGCGGATGAGAATGGGTAAGAAGCTCGCGAATAAAATTATGAGAATTAATCCGAACCATGATATTGATGTAGTTATTCCTATACCAGATAGCTCTACTACCGCTGCATTACAAGTAGCCACAGAGCTCAATATCCCTTATAGAGATGGGTTTGTTAAAAATAGATACATAGGTCGAACATTTATCATGCCCTATCAAGAAGAGCGAAAAAAATCAGTGAGGCGTAAATTAAATATTTTAGATCTTGAGTTTCAAGGCAAAAATGTTCTTTTGGTTGACGATTCAATTGTGCGAGGTACCACGAGCCAAAAAATTATAGAGATGGCTAAAGAGGCGGGTGCAAATAAAGTATATTTCTCTTCAGCAGCACCTCCAGTCAAATTCCAGAATCTGTATGGAATAGATATGGCGGCTACGAGCGAATTGATTGCTTCCAATAAGACGGAGGAAGAGGTTGCGGAGGCTATTGGAGCAGATTGGCTAATCTATCAAGATCTAGAGGATCTCATTGCTTCGGCTCAAGAGGGCAATCCTTCAATTAAGAAATTTGAAATTTCTATTTTTAATGGCGAGTACCCCACCCCTATTAGCAAAGAGTATCTTCAAGACCTAGAAGCTAGTCGACAAGATAGCAACAAGCTTTCTAGAGAACGATTAAGTTAGACACTCACTATATTGATAGATGGGATTTTTGCACTCCCTGCAGTCTCTACATAAGTCTCTATTTCATTAAAATTTAAGTAACGATATATATCGTCTGCTAGAGGGTTAATCTCTTCCATGTATTTTAAATATTCCTCAGGACTGGGTAACTTTCCTAGAATTGATGAAATTGCAGCAAGTTCTGCTGATGCAAGAAACACGTCCGCACCATCACCCAGGCGATTTGGGAAGTTTCTGGTAGAGGTTGAGACCACTGTTGAGTTTGCTAGCACCCTAGCTTGATTTCCCATGCACAGTGAGCACCCAGGTATTTCTGTTCGCGCACCCGAGGTACCAAATACATTGTAGATACCTTCTTCCATCAGTTGCTTTTCATCCATTTTAGTTGGAGGAACAATCCATAATCTAGCTTTCGTACCATTATGTTTTTTGAGCAAATGACCGGCCGCTCTAAAATGACCAATATTAGTCATACACGAACCAATAAAAACTTCATCAATTTTAGTGTCACAGACCTCTGAAAGGGGCTTGATATCATCTGGGTCATTAGGACACGCCAGTAAAGGTTCTTTAATTTCATTAAGATCAATTTCAATAATTTCAGCATATTCAGCGTCGGCATCAGGCTCTAGTAACTCTGGGTTTGCAATCCACTCTTCCATGGCCTGAGCTCTTCTTTCTAAGGTTTTCTCATCTTTATAACCACTACCTATCATCCATCTAAGCATGACAATGTTAGATTGCAGGTATTCAATAATCGGCTCTTTATTGAGTCGCACTGTGCAACCGGATGCTGATCTCTCTGCAGAAGCATCAGATAGCTCAAATGCTTGCTCCACCTTAAGATTCGGTAAGCCTTCAATTTCTAAGCAGCGACCTGAAAAAATATTTTTCTTACCTTCTTTTGAAACAGTTAATAAGCCTTTCTGAATAGCCACGTAGGGAATAGCATTCACTAGGTCTCTTAGAGTGATCCCAGGCTGCATTTCTCCTTTAAATCTAACCAATACAGATTCTGGCATATCCAGAGGCATGACCCCCAAGGCTGCTGCAAAAGCAACTAACCCAGAGCCAGCAGGAAAGCTGATGCCTATTGGGAAGCGTGTATGGCTATCACCACCTGTACCAACGCCATCAGGCAAGAGCATTCTATTCAACCAAGAGTGAATAATTCCATCTCCTGGCTTCAGGGATACCCCACCACGATTCATAATAAAATCAGGTAATGTGTGTTGGGTATCAATATCTACAGGTTTGGGATAAGCGGCAGTATGACAAAAAGATTGCATCACTAAATCAGCAGAAAATCCCAAACATGCGAGTTCTTTTAACTCGTCTCGAGTCATTGGGCCGGTTGTATCTTGCGAGCCGACCGTGATCATCCGTGGCTCGCAATATGTTCCTGGTCGTATGCCAGCAACACCGCAAGCCTTCCCAACCATTTTTTGTGCGAGAGTGAACCCTTTATCAGAAGCATCTTCTGCGTCAGGTCTTGTAAAAATATCCGTTGGATCTAACCCTAATGCGTCTCTTGTTTTATCTGTTAGCTGTCTTCCAATAATCAAAGGAATTCGACCATTCGCTCTCACTTCATCGAGCAGCACTGGTGTTTTAAGTTCAAAACTAGAAAGCACTTCACCACTATTCGCATCTAATATTTTTCCATTAAATGGCTCAAAAATAATCTCCTGCCCCATATTTAATTGCGATACATCGCATTCCACTGGGAATGCCCCTGAGTCTTCTAGAGTATTAAAAAAGATTGGAGCAATCTTTCCTCCAAAACAAAAGCCGCCTTCTTTTTTGTTTGGGATTGCTGGAATGTCATCTCCCATATGCCATAGCACTGAGTTTACGGCAGATTTTCTAGACGAGCCAGTGCCTACAACATCTCCTACAAACGCTAGAGGATTACCTTTTTTCTTTAGTTCCTCAATGGTCTCTAATGGCTTTTCCAAACCTTCTCTTGGCATCTTAAACATTGCTAAGGCATGTAGAGGAATATCTGGTCTAGACCATGCATCTGTTGCTGGCGATAAATCATCAGTATTGATTTCTCCTGGGACCTTATAAACGGTAAGTTTAATTTGACTTGGAATCTCTTTTTTTTCTGTAAACCATAATCCTTCTGCCCATGCATCAATTACTTTTTTAGCATTTGGATTAGTTTTCGAGAGCTCTAGAACATCATTAAAAGCATCAAAAATTAACAAGGTTGTGCTCAAAGCATTTGCTGCCTCTGCTCCAAGCTCAGCATCTTTTAGACAATAAATTAAAGGTTGAATATTATAGCCACCCAGCATTGTGCCCAGAATCATTACAGCCTCTTTCTTCGGGATATATGGGCTGCTTGTTTTGCCTGTGGTGATATCAGCAAGAAAGCCAGCTTTTACATAGGCCGCTTGATCGACGCCTGCTGGGGTTCTTTCTTTCAAGAGATCAAGTAGGAATTTAGATTCCCCATGCTCCTCTTTTAACAGATCTACTAGCTCAGATGTTTGTTGAGCTGATAGTGGAAGGGGTGGTATTCCTAATTTTATTCTCTCTTGGCAGTGTATTTTGTAATCTTCAAGCATATTTTTCTCCTGAGACCTTCATTTTACTGCGGTATCTCTAAATACCCAAGCCCATTAATCGATTCCTCTCATTTACTTTTATAAAATCATGTATTATCAAAAATATGAAGAAGAATAAAGCTTCCACCCCATGTCTTGGAATATGCTCTACCACATATGGTGATAATGTCTGCAAAGGCTGCAAACGTTTCGTGCATGAAGTTATTAATTGGAACAAGTACTCTATTTTAGAGAAAGAGCTTGTGAATACTCGTTTAGAAGATTTTAAGCTAACGGTCTTGCGAGATCGGCTCTCTGTCTCTAATTCCGACTTACTGGCATCTAAGCTCAATGAAAAAGGTATTAATTTTAATGATGCGCTAGATCCTTTGACTTGGATTTTCGATCTTTTGCGTGCGGCTGGTTCTCAACCACTAGATTTAGAGCAATTTGGCATTACTTTGCATGCGCCCATAGATTTAGAGGAGCTTAAAAATCAAATTTATCTAGAATTTTTAGAATTATCTGAAGCGCATTACCAGCGCTATTTTTTAGTTAGCGATCGGTAAATCTAGCCAATTAGTAGTATATTTTGGCGACGTCATCATTTTGCTCGTTGATGACAGCTGACCCGGAAATTGCGAGGCGTAATATACTTGAGCTTGCTTCGCATTCATCGCATCTATGCAGCGCATCAACCCATCATCTTGCTTGGCTTCAATAGATTGATCCATCTCATCAAAGAGTGACCCCTGAATTATCGAGTGTTGCGAGAATTGACTCAGCACTACCCCTGCTTTTGCGTATGAGTAACCTGGCCTAAAACAACTATTTAGAGCTTTTTTGACTCCTGCTAAAATACTTCTGGTATCGCTGACTGGGCTAGAGAATTGAATGCTATGAAACCCTTTGTATTGCGCATGATTGCTAAAGGGGCTAGTAAAAATTAAAACTGATACCTGCAAGCATTTTTGTCCCTCATGCCTGAGTTTCTCGCTGGCTCTAACGGCAAAATTACTTACCAAAGGTCTAAGCTGTTCTAAATTATTAATTCGTTTTTTGAAGCTGCGACTAACAATAATTTGTTTTTTAGGCTCAGCACTACTTTGTATTTTTAAACATTGCTCCCCCCTAAGCTCTCGCACAGTACGTTCTAATACAATGCTAAATTTATCCCTGATAAACCTAGTATCGCTTTGCATTAAATCATAGCCTGAGTAAATATTTAGATCATTGAGACGCTTTGATAAATTTCGACCAACCCCCCAAATCTCATGGACTGGTAAATTTTTTAAAGCATCGTCAATATGATGCTGTTGGCGCAAACAAAGCACCCCCGTTCCCCCAATCTTTTGCTTTGCAATATGACTGGCAATTTTTGCCAGTGTTTTTGTAGAAGCGATACCAATGCGAACAGGGATGCCAACCCATTGGCGTACGATATTTCTACAATGAATGCCAAATTCATAGGCATGACTGTTAGCTTGCATATGCTGCAGATCTAAAAATGCCTCATCAATACTGTACACCTCAATATTGTTTACCATGCCTTCTAAGATATGCATGACCCTACCTGATAGATCCCCATATAGAGCAAAGTTTGAGGAGAACACCTGGCCTCCTTGGGCTAAATAGGTACGCTCAATTTGAAACCATGGTACTCCCATTTTTATACCCATGGCTTTGGCTTCTTTGCTTCTAGCTATCACGCACCCATCATTATTAGATAACACAACAATAGGCTTTGTTCGCAAATCAGGCCTAAACACTCTCTCACAAGACGCATAGAAATTATCACAATCTATCAATGCTAATAACGTCATTCAAATTTATTAATCGCAGCAGTGACCGTGCCCATGATGTCTAGGTCTTGACCATGCTGCACATAAATAGGTTCATACGCTGGGTTTTCTGGTAGCAAGCAAAGACGTGGTTTGAGCTGCAATCTTTTACATACAAATTCCCCATCTAATGATGCGACAACAATGCTCCCATGCCTTGGTTTAAGACTTCTATCCACTATTAAGATTGCTTGATCTCCAATATTGGCATTAATCATTGATTCCCCTGACACTCTTATTAAAAAAGTTGCTACATTATTTTTGATCAGATATTTATTGAGATCTATAGGGCTCTCTAAATAGTCATTTGCCGGGCTTGGAAATCCAACCGAGACCGGCTCCAAAAAAAATTTTGTAAAAGTTGCCGGCAGATCATCCGCCGATATTGAACCGAGATAATTAATAGTCATGGGGTTTTAAAATACTGTATATTTATACAGTATTAAAAATTGAGACGCAAGAGTTTTTAGAGTTTAAATTCCTCCAATCTTCTTTCCTGATCCTCAAGTGTTAGGCACCAACCTGTTTCATGCCAGTCACCCAAAACAATACGCACACCATGAATATTTGGTGCTATGGCCTCATGAGTATTAGGGCGATGAGTATGACCATGAATTAGCAAATCAATTTGATGTTCTGTAAAAAATTCCTGAATCGCGTTGGGCGCAACATCCATGATTGAGGTGGCTTTATTATTATTATGGGCCTGACTAACATCCCTCATATTGGACGCAATGTCGCGACGATCCTCGAGAGGCTGACTTAAAAAATTTTGTTGCCACGGCAAAGAGCGTACTTCTTTTTTAAATTTTACATACTCTAAATCATCCGTGCAAAAATTATCTCCATGCGAGAGAGCAATCTTTTGATCAAAGTAGTCTATAAAAAATGGATCTGGCAGCATGATTATATGCGCATCTTCAGAAAATTTTTCACTACATAAAAAATCTCGATTGCCATGCATAAAAAAAATCTCTAAGCCGCTTCGAGTTGCATCTTTTATTGCTTTTACAACCCCTAATGCAAAAGGCGAGTCATCATCATCGCCAATCCATGCCTCAAATAAATCACCTAAAATATATAGGTGAGAGAATTCTTGCTCAGCTGCTTTTAAAAATTTAAAAAAACCTTCAGTAATTGAAGGGGTTTTTTCAGATAAATGAAGATCCGAGATGAATCCTAACTTCATTCACTCACTGTAATAGAGTTAATGATTGTTGGCTCAAGCGGAGCATCAGCATAACCACCTACAGTAGCAGTGGTGCTGAGTGCAATTTGATCTACGACTTCCATCCCATTAATGACGGAGCCAAAAACAGCATAACCCCAGCCCTGAGATGTCTCAGCTGTGTGATTAAGAAAATCATTGTCTTTATGGTTAATAAAAAATTGACCCGTTGCAGAGTGGGGATCCATAGTTCTAGCCATTGCAAGAGTGCCACGATCATTTTTCAATCCATTGTGTGCTTCATTTTGAATGGGCTCTGTTCCTGTCGGTTTTGGCGCCATATTTTTATCTAACCCGCCACCTTGAATCATGAAACCATCGATGATTCTATGGAAAATAGTACCGTTGTAGTACCCGTCTTCTGCAAGTTTTAAAAAGTTTGCCACAGTGATAGGGGCTTGATCGGCATTGAGTTCTACATGAATGTCCCCGGCTGAGGTAGAGATAGTTACAAGTGACATTTGATCCTCCTGTGGATAATATGTGCTCTGATCTTTGTGATCAGAGAGTGGTAGAAAGAAGATTAAAGCAATGGCAGCTACAACGACTACCAGAAAAGTAATTTGTATTTTTGACATTAATAAAACCTACATTCAATTTAAGTTCTCTATAATAAGTGATTCACATATCAAATAACAGATGGCATTAAGATTTTATAATTCTCTTACGAATAAAAAAGAAGATTTTATACCGATTCATGAAGGTGAAGTTGGTATGTATGTATGTGGAATGACAGTATATGACAGCTGTCATTTAGGTCATGCTCGAGCAATGATGGCATTTGATATTCTGGTGAGATATCTAAAAAATCAGGGCTATAAAGTAAATTTTATTCGAAATATTACAGATGTTGATGACAAGATTATTGAGAGAGCTATACAGAATAATGAGTTAATTAGTGATTTAACACAGAGAACAATTTCTAGTATGCACGAAGACTTTTTAAAATTAGGTCTTGAATTGCCAACTGCTGAGCCTAAAGCCACTGATCATATTTCAGGCATGATTGAGATGATTGAGAATTTAATTGAGAAGGGTCATGCGTATCATTCGTCTGGCGGAGATGTTTTCTTTGCGGTAAGAACTTTTCCAGAGTATGGCAAATTATCTAATAAGAATATCGATGATTTGAATCCTGGCTCTCGAATTGCAGAAGACGAATCCAAACAAGATCCTCTAGATTTTGTTTTATGGAAAAGCGCCAAAGAAGGCGAGCCTTCCTGGGATTCACCATGGGGAAAAGGCAGGCCTGGTTGGCATATTGAATGCTCTGTTATGTCATTAACAAATCTAGGAGAGCATTTTGATATTCATGGTGGTGGCCCAGATTTACTATTCCCCCACCATGAAAATGAAATTGCTCAATCAGAATGTTCCTCAGGAAAGCAATTTGCTAACTATTGGCTGCACTCAGGCTTGCTAAAAATTAATGGCGAGAAAATGTCAAAATCGTTAGGAAATTTTGCCATGCTCAAAGATTTATTTGTGTCTTACCATCCTGAAGTTTTGCGTTACTACCTGGTCTCCAGCCATTACAGGAGCTCTTTAAATTTTGATAATACATCCTTGGATCAGGCTCGGTCTGCATTAGCAAGGTTATATCAAGCGCTGGCATCAGTTGAAGGCATGGGTCATGAGTTAGATCAAGATATGATGAAGCAGTTCTCAGAGGTGATGAATGATGATTTAAATACACCTGAAGCGCTCAGCATATTATTCCAGCTAGCTAAATTAATAAATAATTCCTCAGATTCAGCGCAGACAGCAAAGTACGCTGCAACCCTCAAAGAATTAAGCGGGGTTTTAGGCTTATTACAAGATGACCCAAAGGTTTTTTTCCAGTTTGGGTCTCTTTTGCTGGACGAGGAGATTGAGCAACAAATTGCTCTCAGGAATAAGGCAAGAGACACCAAAGATTTTCAAACTGCAGATCAGATCCGTGAGAGTTTACTGAAACAGGGAATTATTTTAGATGACAGCAGCGAAGGGACAACCTGGAAAAAATCTTAAAGCAGCTACTGTTCCAAGTTTTTAATTACAGACTCAACACCAGTTGACCCCATATTCATACCAACCACTCTTTCAATTCCCATTTTTGCATAATGTTCTGCTGCGTCAGTCATTAAACCTGATTGATCCAATGTTAAGCCACCGTCAACACATATATTGATTCCTGTAATAAACCTCGATTCATCTGAAGCAAGAAATAATGCTGTATTGGCAATATCAATTGGCATACCAAAATCTTTGATTGGTTGCCCAAGTTCACTATCTTCAATTGCAGTCGCTAACAGAGGGGTATTGATTGCCCCGGGGGAAATAGCATTTACCCGAATCTTATCTGGACCCAATTCAATGGCAGCATTTTTACAAAAATTAATAACTCCAGCTTTCGCTGCAGAATAAGCAAGAGGACCAGAACCACCTCCCATTCCTGCTATCGATGCAGTATTTATAATTGAGCCGCCCGTGGTATTTTTTTTCATGACCCTGGCAGCATGCTTAGAGCCAAGAAAGACCGATTTAAGAAGAATTTGGAATGATCGATCCCACTCATCTGCGTTGATATGAGTAATTGGGCCTACCGCCCCCCCAATCCCAGCATTATTAAATAAAATATCCAAAGAGCCGAATTGCTCCACTGCCATACTGACTAGCTTTTCAATATCTTGCTCCACAGACACATCAGTTAGGCATATACATGCATTCTGCTCAAAATTTTTCTGTTTGATCAGCTCAAAAGTTTCTTCGAGAGTAACCTGATTCATATCAGCAAGCACAACATTTGCGCCATGCTCTAGAAATAATAATGCTGTTTCTTTGCCAATGCCGCTAGCGGCCCCGGTAATAATCGCCACTTTGTCTTGTAATCTTTTCATTGAATAATTATTACCCAAAGGGAAGTAAAAGAGAAATAAAGTTCAAAGCCTTAGTATTGAGCATGATAAATAAACTCATCATGCATGCAGTGAGTAAATAGATTAAAATCGATGATCAGTTAAGGAAATGGCTCCCTGACGTGGGATCGAACCACGGACCAATTGATTAACAGTCAACTGCTCTACCGCTGAGCTATCAGGGAATAAGTTGTGAATTATAAATTAAAAATTAGAAAGTAATACAGGATAATGACAAAAAACTTAATTGTTCAGTCTCCATTTGAGCCAGCAGGACATCAGCCAGCAGCAATTGAGAGCTTAGTTAAAGGTTTGAATGATGGATTATTGCACCAAGTACTGCTTGGGGTCACTGGCTCAGGTAAGACCTACACCATGGCCAAAGTGATTGAGTCGACGCAAAGACCGGCTGTCATTATGGCGCCCAATAAGACTTTAGCAGCGCAGTTGTATGGCGAATTAAAAGACTTTTTTCCATCGAACTCGGTTGAATACTTTGTGTCTTATTATGATTATTATCAGCCAGAAGCCTATGTCCCAACCTCTGATACCTATATTGCAAAAGATGCGTCTATCAATGAGCATATCGAGCAAATGCGTCTCTCTGCAACTAAAGCTCTGTTAGAGAGAAATGACACCATTGTCGTTGCAACAGTCTCTGCTATTTATGGCTTGGGTGCCCCAGAAGCATATTTAAATATGATTCTGCATCTTGATCGAGGGGAAGCCATTGATCAACGCGCTATTCTTCGTCGCCTTTCAGCGATGCAGTACACTCGAAACGATATCGATTTTCGAAGAGCCACTTTTAGAGTGCGAGGCGATGTTATCGACATCTATCCTGCTGACTCAGAGAGAGATGCTTTGAGAATTGAATTATTTGGAGACGAGATTGAGCGATTGCTTTGGATTGACCCACTGACAGGTGAAGTCATTCAAGAGACTCCCAGGGCTACGATATACCCCAAAACGCATTACGTGACACCAAAAGAAACAGTGCTACGATGCTTGAAAGCCGTCAGAGAAGAGCTTAAAGATCGGCTGATTTACTTAAAAGACAACAATAAGTTAGTTGAAGCACAAAGATTGCAGGAGCGAACCACCTACGACCTTGAGATGATGCAAGAACTTGGATATTGTCAGGGCATAGAGAATTATTCACGCTACCTTTCAGGCAGAGGCATTGGTGAGCCTCCCCCATGCTTATTTGACTATTTACCAAAAAATGCCATTGTTTTTATGGATGAATCTCATGTTTCAGTTCCCCAGATTGGCGGAATGTATAAAGGTGATCGCTCTAGAAAAGAAACGTTGGTAGATTACGGATTTAGGTTGCCTTCAGCCCTGGATAATCGACCCTTGAGGTTTGAGGAATGGGAAGAAGTTACACCACAAAAAATTTATGTTTCAGCGACTCCGAGCAAGTATGAGTTAGAGCATGCAGACAACATGGCAGAGTTATTGGTGAGACCAACAGGCTTAATCGATCCCCAGGTAGAGGTAAGACCGGCAACCTCTCAGATTGATGATGTGATAGGTGAATGCAATGCAAGAGCTGCATTAAAGGAAAGGGTTTTGATAACCACCTTAACCAAGCGTATGGCCGAAGATCTCACTGATTATCTCGAAGAAAATGGCATTCGAACAAGGTACATGCATTCAGATGTTGATACTGTCGAGAGAACAGAGATTATCAGAGATTTGAGGCTGGGACATTTTGATGTGCTGGTAGGTATTAATTTGCTAAGAGAGGGCTTAGATATTCCAGAGGTTTCCTTGGTCGCAATTTTAGACGCTGATAAAGAGGGTTTTTTAAGATCCGAGGTCACAATTATTCAAACAGTTGGTAGGGCGGCAAGGAATATTAAAGGATGTGCTATTTTGTATGGAGACAAGGTAACAGGCTCAATGCAAAGAGCCATGGATGAGATGACTCGTCGACGAAAAATTCAAGTGGAATACAACAACAAGCATAAGATTACACCCAGGTCGATCACCAAAGATATTAAAGACATCATGGAAGGAACCAGGGTCACCAAAAAAGCTAAAAAAACTCAACCTAAATACTTTGAGGAAGACTTACCTTTTAAAATTGAAGCAGATGGCACAGATAAAATTTCTAAATCAATCACTAAACTTGAAGAGCAAATGTATGTTTATGCCAAGCAGACAGAATACGAAAAAGCTGCATTCTGCAGAGATCAAATCAAAAATTTAAAGTGGCAACTAATTAACTCTTAAGATATCACTTGCAGTTTTGCCCTAGAAGAAGGTAGTAGTAATCTCTAACTCTTTCTACAAAATCAACTGTTTGTTGTCCCCTAGAGTAGTTCCGAGAATCCATGGAGGACTCCATTTTTATTAAATGCTCCTCTAGATCTAACCAAGTGACTTTTGTAGGATTTCTATTGAGCCCTTCAATTGCATTATTTACATTGGTTATTCCCAGGTTATAGGCTGCTAATACAAAAGCTATTTTATCCCCCGAGGAAGTTCCAAACTCTACTATTTGATTAAGTTCTGCAAGGTATTGTGCTCCTCCAAAGATACTTTGAATGGGATCTAGTCTATCGGTTACTCCAACAGATGCAGCAGTAGGTAGTGTTAACATCATCATGCCTTTTACCTGAGTCGCTGAACGTGCCTTTGGGTTCCATTGAGATTCTTGAAAAGCTACGGCCGCCAAGAGCTCCCATTCCAGTTCAAAAGTTTCAGCAGCCTCAATAAAATCTTCTTTATATTTTTGCAAGCGAGTGGAGGATAATTTTTTAAATTTCTGTTTTTCAAAATTGCTAAGGCGAGAAAATGCCAGCAATTTTTCGCTGATAATATTACAATAAACTGATACTGGAGTAACTACAGGCTCTTTAGCACACCCAAGAAAAGTAACAAATGCACACAAAATTATTGTATTTTTTGCAAGGAATTTGACCGTTTGTATTTTTTTAATTTTAAACATACTTATAATTAGCTATCACAATATTTTAATAGAGAGCTGGTGTCAAAAAATTTAAACTTGCTTTTTCAAGGTCATTCAAGTTTTTCGCCGTCTAAAGTTTCTTCTCAGAATTTAAAACTCAATCAAAGTAATAATTCACAAAATTTAAAGCTGACATGCATGGAGTATTACTCAGTGACTGCTCAGCAAGATTTTACTAACCACTCAACATTACTGAACTTGCTTAATGCAACCGAGCAATCTCAGGCTCCTCATTTTTTTATTGGTCCTAGAGCAGGGATTATTAGTCCCTGGTCATCGAAAACAAAAGAAATTATTGTGAATGTTCACATTCAAGGGGTTCAGAGTATTGAGAGGTATTTTGGATATTTTATAGATGGCGCAACTGACATTAGCGAGTTAATTATCACCGATCTTTATGATCGAATGACTCAAGCAGTCTTTTATTCCAAGGAGTCTCTTCCAAGTTTAGGGCTTATTCCAGATAGAAGACCTTTACAATTTATTGATATTTCTAACTCTGCGAATGACGCTTTGGTTAAAGCAAATACAGAGCTAGGGTTAGCACTGTCCAGTGATGAGGTTGCCTACTTGGAGAATTTTTATTCTTTAGTTAATCGCAACCCCACGGATGCTGAATTAATGATGTTTGCTCAAGCAAACTCTGAGCATTGCCGACATAAAATCTTTAATGCTGGCTGGATGATTGATTCTGTTGCTCAAGAGCACTCTCTTTTTGATCTCATTAAAAAAACCAGTCATGGCCATAAACCCGACCTGATTTCGGCCTATAAAGATAATGCAGCTGTAATAGAGGGAGCTGAAGTTCTAGCCTTGAATAGAAATCTAGATAATCAATATAGCTTTGCAAAAGAAAAATTAAACTCTACTTTAAAAGTAGAAACGCACAATCATCCAACAGCCATCTCTCCTTTTCCTGGTGCAGCGACTGGCTCAGGCGGCGAGATAAGAGACGAGGGTGCCACTGGAACTGGGGCTAAGCCTAAAATGGGATTGGTTGGATTTAACGTATCTAATTTAAGACTAGAAAAATTTCCTCGCTGGTGGGAAAAACCTTTAAACAAACCACACAGAATTGCCTCTCCTCTCCAAATTATGATAGAAGCCCCAATTGGTGCAGCCGCTTTTAATAATGAGTTTGGAAGGCCGAGCACTGTTGGTTATTTTAGAGTCTTTGAAAAATCGATCACAGATAATTACGCCTATGGTTTTCATAAACCGATCATGTTGGCCGGAGGAATAGGCGAGGTTAAGGATCGCAATAGTCTAAAAAATTCTATACAAGAAGGGGATCTGGTCGTTGTTTTGGGTGGTCCTTCGATGCTGATAGGTTTAGGTGGCGGCGCCGCATCATCCATGTCCTCTGGAGAGAGCAATGAAGATCTAGATTTTGCATCAGTGCAAAGAGAAAACGCTGAAATGGAAAGAAGATGCCAAGAAGTAATTAATCAATGCACCTTTGAGTCTCCCAATTTAATTGAATTTATTCATGATGTGGGGGCTGGAGGCCTGTCCAATGCAATTCCAGAGTTAGCTAAAGATTGTAATCTTGGGGTAAAGATAGACCTCAGCTTAATCCCTGTTGCTGATCCAAGCCTATCTCCAATGGAAGTTTGGTCCAATGAATCCCAAGAACGTTACGTGCTTGCTATCAAAACATCTAACAAAGAAGTATTTGAAAGTATTTGTCGACGCGAGAGGTGCCCCGTTGCATTTGTTGGCATCACAACATTATCTGATTTTGTCGAGGTGTATGACCCAGAGCGAGATGAGTATCCAGTACAGGTTCCTCTGTCTATGTTATTTGGAGATCTCCCTATTCAAGATATTGAGCTCACCAAGGCTAACAGCGTTACTTCTGCAGAAGTTAAAAATTATGATATTAGTCTCTCTGATGCAGTGCACAGAGTCTTATCACATCCATCTGTAGCATCTAAATCATTTTTAATTACTATCGGCGACAGAACGGTAGGGGGTTTAGTTGCAAGAGATCAACTGGTGGGTAGATATCAAATTCCTACCTCTAACTATTCCATGTCGACCAGATCTTTTATTTCCAATGCAGGCGAGGTTTTATCCATAGGCGAAAAGCCTACTATAGCCGTTCACAATCCAGCCGCTTCGCTTCGCATGGCATTAGCAGAAGCTTTGATGAACTTAGTTGCCGTTCCTATTACAAAGTTAAACTTAGTAAGGTTGTCAGCTAACTGGATGGCTGCCTGTGGGGATGCTGAGGATGATCATGCTCTAAGGGATGGAGTTGAGGCAGTTTCTAAAATGTGTACTCAACTTGGAATTGCTATCCCGGTTGGAAAAGATTCTTTGTCTATGAGAACAAGATGGTCAGAAGATCAAGAAAATTTTGAAGTTAAAAGCCCATTGTCGGGTGTCATTACTGCTATGGCTCCCGTGCCAGATGTGTCGAAAGCAGTTACCACTGAATTAAATCCTAACGGTTCTTCTAATTTTTATCATCTAAGGCTAAGTGAGAGCTCTAGAATGGGTGGGTCTATTTTGGAGGAGGTAACCGAATCTCTTATGTGCGAGACACCTGACATTGAAGACATTGAAGTATTTAAAAATCTCTTCAATGTGATTCAAGAATTAATTCAGCGCGGCTGGATTACATCGCTGCATGATGTGTCTGATGGAGGCTTACTTACAACTCTGGTTGAGCTGGCTTTTACCAACAAGATCGGCATGACCATTTTACTATCAGATGATTCTCAGAATGAGGCGCAAATTTTTGAGGCTCTTTTCTCCGAAGAAACGAGTGTTGTGATTCAACTTCATGCAGCCCATGAAGAGCAGGCGCTTGAATTCATCAAGCAACACAATATAGAGCATCGAAAATGTGCGATCCAAGACTTGGACCCCCAAATCTCTATTGTCCAGAATAAGAATATCAAATTTAAGGAATCTGTTGTTTCTTTAGAAAAAATTTGGAATGAAACTTCCTTTGCCATCAAATCTCTTAGAGATAATCCAGAGAGCGCTCAGCAGGAATATGATCTGATTGAGCGATATGATGATGAGGGCCTCGTTGCTGAAGATAATTTTCAATTTTCCTCCAAGCTGCCAGCCCTTAATGCTGGTATTAAGCCTAAGATTGCAATTGTTAGAGAGCAAGGAGTGAATGGTCAAAATGAGATGGCTGCTGCTTTTATGTTGGCAGGATTTGAGGCGCAAGATGTGCACATGCAGGATATTTTAGATAACCCTAATTTACTTTCATCTTTTCAAGGGATAGCAGCATGCGGTGGCTTTTCTTATGGAGATGTTTTGGGAGCCGGAGGCGGTTGGTCTTCAAGCATCAGTTATAACGCGCAAGTGAGAGACGCTTTTGAGAGCTTCTTTGGCCGCCCTGACACTTTTACCTTTGGAGTCTGCAATGGATGTCAGATGCTGTCACATTTGAAAGATTTAATTCCTGGCGCTGAGGATTGGCCAAAATTTTTATGGAATGAGTCCGATCAATTTGAGGCACGTTTATCTCAAGTAACCATCTCTCAATCTAACTCGATTCTACTCAAAGGCATGGAAGGATGGCAAATACCTGTGGCGGTAGCTCATGGTGAAGGCAGAGCTTCATTTCAAGATGGGGCAATTAACAATCTTCGCTTGCATAATCAGATAGCTGTTCAATTCACTAACAGCAAAGGCAGCCCAACTTCGATCTATCCCACTAACCCTAATGGCTCCCCAGAAGGAATCACTGGCTTAACCTCGAAAGATGGCCGAGCAACCATCATGATGCCTCACCCTGAGAGGGTATTTAGGGCGCAACAATTGTCTTGGAAACCATCTACTTGGAAGGAATATTCTCCATGGATGCAAATCTTTTTAAATGCATATCAATTCACGAAAGGCTCATAAATTCCCTGTTGCGTATTACCAGAGCTTTAACCCTTCCTCTCGAAATGGGTAGACCCCTTCTTTCTTATCTTTGAAGTAGTATTCCAGTGTTTTTGTAACGGTTGGAAAGGCTATTTGATCCCATGGAATATCTTTTTCATAAAATAACTCAACTTCTGAGCTTTCCGAGGTAGGGCCAAAGCTCTCATCTCCGAGGTCCGCTAGGTAAAAGAGGTGAACCTGACTAATATGAGTAAGGCTAAAAGCAGCATAAGGAGATGTGATGGTTGGTGATGCTTGGGTTTCCTCTTTCGTCTCTCTTAGAGCTCCTTCTTGAAGCGTTTCTGAATTCTCCATAAATCCAGCTGGAAGAGTCCATAGTCCAAATCGAGGTTCAATATTTCTTTTGCAAAGTAAGACCTGGTCATCTTTTACGCATATCGTTCCCACAATAACATTGGGGTTGGTATAGAAGATTGAATCACATGCAGAGCAAATGTAGCGCTTGATGGTGTCATCATCAGGAACTTTGAAGTCAATTTGATCACTTCCGCATTTTGAACAATATCTCAAAAGTACTCCTTTGTTAGAGAATTAAATGTTGTAAGAAGTTAAACTTACGCAATGATTGAAGAGATCAAGTATAAACTAAAATCTAATAATTTTGAAAAGCCAAGCGGTCGCCCACAAGCATCTGTCTTGATTGCAATTTTAAATTATGGAAAATTTATTGAGTCACCGGAATTAATCTACACTCAGCGCTCCAATCACCTTTCCTCTCATTCAGGGGAGGTCAGTTTCCCTGGCGGCAAAGCAGACGAAGAAGATGCCAGTCTTTTTGAGACAGCGCTCAGAGAGTCCAATGAAGAAATGAGCTTACAAAGCAAGGATGTAACTGAGCTGGGTAAATTAGATTATTTAATTTCACGTCATAAGATTGAAGTAAATCCTTTTGTCGCATCTGTTGATCAACCCCAAGATCTTCAACCCAATGAAGAGATTCAAGAAATTTTTACGGTACCACTCAGTTTTCTATTAGATGCTAATAATATGGAGCGACAGCGCATTGAAAGGCAGGGCGGAGTTTGGTTGGTGCCAACATGGAATTTAAAAAATCAAAAAATTTGGGGTTTGACAGCCATGATTACAGTAAACTTTTTAAATGTTTGTTTTGATGCAAACATAGAAATATTAGAGGGATAGAGCGCCATGATTATCGAAATGAACAACAAAAGAGTAAGCACCGAAAATGAAGATTTTTGGATTGCTCCAGACGCCACGGTGATCGGGGATGTTCAGATGGCTAAAGACGCCAGCATTTGGTTTCATTGCACTATTAGAGGAGATAATGAGCCGATTATTTTGGGAGAAGGAACCAACATTCAAGATAATTCAGTGATTCACACCGACCCAGGCTTTGGCTGCACCATCGGAAAATTCGTTACCGTCGGGCACATGGTGATGCTGCATGGTTGCGAGATAGGAGATGGCACTCTTATTGGAATAGGTTCTGTCATTTTAAATGGAGCCAAAATTGGCAAAAACTGCATTATTGGAGCCAAGGCTTTGATCACAGAGGGGATGGTCGTTCCTGACGGCTCAATGGTGCTGGGTATGCCAGGAAAAATTAAGAAAGAGCTGTCAGCGGAAGAGCAGTTAATACCATCGTTAAATGCCCATCATTACATCGCAAACTACAAAAGATACAAAGCAGCCTTGGGCAACGGGAATGATAGTTAAGACTGTAAGTTATTTTGATGGTGCTGTTGAGTGCATCGGCCATTTATCCATACCAGAGTCACCCACACCACTACCCTTGGTGTTGGTTGCTCATACTTGGAAGGGTCGGTCTAAGTTTGAAGGTGAGAAGGTGCAGGCATTAAATTCACTTGGGTATGCCGCTCTATCGATCGATATTTATGGTGGAGGAGTGAATGGTCAGAGCCCTCAAGAGAATCAAGCTCTCATTGAGCCTTTTATGGCAGATAGACAGTTATTTCGTCAGCGCCTTATTAGTGCTGTTGAATTCGGCAAAGATCTCGAGGGAGTTGATGCTTCAAAAATTGCAATGATTGGATTTTGTTTTGGTGGCCTTGCCTCTATCGAGCTTGCTCGCTCAGGCTATGACTTAGCCGGATGCGTTAGTTTTCATGGTCTATTAAACCAGTCTACTGAAACTTTTAATCAGGTGCGCTCAAAGCTATTAGTCCTGCATGGCGACCTAGATCCCATGGTCTCATCAGAGCAAATTCTAGCTTTGCAAGACGAGATGACACAATCAGAGGCAGATTGGCAGTTTATTAGTTATGGCAATACCTACCATGCCTTCACTAATCCAGAAGCTAACGATATTGAAATGGGAACAGTTTATAATCATGATAGTGATAAGCGTTCTTGGATCGCCATGACTAATTTTTTAAAGGAAGTGTTTGATAATGTTAACCAGTGAAATTAGAGCTAAGTTTTTAGAATACTTTGCAAAGCATGATCATGAGATTGTGGATTCCAGTCCTTTGGTCCCATTAAATGATGAGACACTGTTGTTCACGAATGCCGGCATGGTGCAATTTAAAGATGTATTCCTAGGAACAGATAAGAGGCCTTATCAGCGCGCCACCACAAGTCAACGATGTATTCGAGCTGGCGGCAAGCATAACGATCTTGAGAATGTGGGCTACACCCTAAGGCATCATACCTTCTTTGAAATGCTTGGAAATTTCAGTTTTGGAGATTACTTTAAAGAGCGTGCCATTGAGCTGGCTTGGAATTTTTTAACCAAAGATCTTGGCCTAGAGAAAGACAGGCTATGGATTTCTGTTTTTAGAGAAGACGACGAGGCAGCAGAAATTTGGTCATCCAAGATCGGCATTTCACCAGATCGACTTGTGCGATTGGACGAGGAAGATAATTTTTGGTCCATGGGTGATACCGGCCCTTGCGGGCCTTGTTCAGAGATTTATTATGACCACGGTGAGCAATATGAAGGCACGCCTCCTGGTTCTCCGGGTGATGATGGCGATAGATTTGTAGAAATATGGAATTTAGTTTTTATGCAGTTTAATAGAAATACTGCTGGAGATTTAACACCACTTCCCAAGCCTTCGGTTGATACGGGCATGGGTTTAGAGCGAGTAACAGCAGTCATGCAGGGCGTGAATTCAAACTATGAAACTGATTTATTTCGCCATTTAATCAAGGCTTCTGAAGAGGCCATTAAATCTCCGGGCGAGCCTTCCCATAAAGTGATTGCTGATCATATTCGAAGTGTTAGTTTTTTAATTGCTGATGGTGTGATGCCGTCCAATGAAGGTCGTGGTTATGTCCTGCGAAGAATTATGCGTCGAGCGATCAGGCATGGGTATAAGTTAGGAGCCAAAACACCATTCTTACATACATTAGTAGCTCCACTGGTCCTGGAAATGGAGAGCGCATTTTCAATGCTTGCATCGAATCAGTCTCTTATTGAAACAACCATTTATGATGAAGAGAATAAATTTCTTGAAACCTTAGATAAGGGCATTGAGATTTTAGATAAAGAAATACAAAAAATGACTTCAAAGATTATTCCAGGAGACGTTGTGTTTAAGCTGCACGATACTTTTGGATTTCCCTTTGATTTAACTGCTGATATTGCCCGCGAGCAAGATCTAACATTGGATCAAGAAGGTTTTAGTCAATGCATGGCTCAGCAGGTTAAGAACTCAAAATCAGCAAGTAAATTTAAAGGCACTCAGTTAGACCTGTCCTCCATTGCAGAAACTCATTTCCTAGGATATGAAAGGCTAGCAGCAGAAGGCGTGGTCTTGGGTCTATGGGATAACGAGATTCACATTGAATCGACAAAGGCGCCCAAGGAATATCTTATTGTTTTTGATCAATCTCCTTTTTATGCTGAATCAGGTGGCCAGGTAGGCGATCAAGGAACATTCTCAGGCGCAAGTTGTCAGGGTCAGGTCACAGATTGCATGAAGCAAGGCAATATTTTTATTCATAAAATTATGCTTGATGAGGGCGTGATCTCTTTGGGCGATCAGGTGAAGTTAGAGGTTAATCCTCGTTATAGAAGTTCTTCAGCAGCCCATCATTCTGCAACGCATTTAATGCATGCTGCACTCAAACATGTGTTGGGCGATCATGTACAGCAAAAAGGGTCTTTGGTAGATTCTACAAAATTACGCTTTGATTTCTCTCACCCCAAGGCTGTGAGCAAGGATGAACTTAAAAAAATTGAATCAATGGTAAACATGCATGCTTTAAACAATTCAGAGGTCACAACAGACTTAATGAAGCTTGATGATGCTATTGCTTCGGGGGCGGAAGCCATGTTTGGGGAGAAATATGATGATGATGTCAGAGTCTTATCGATGAGCGATGGTTTCTCTGTTGAGTTATGTGGTGGAACTCACGTTTCAAGGACTGGTGATATTGGCATGTTTGTTATTACAAATGAATCTAGTGTTTCTTCAGGCGTTAGAAGAATTGAGGCAGTGGTGGGAGCCCATGCCATGGAATTAATGTTAGAGCTACGCAATCAATTGCAAATCGCTCAAGGCTTATTGAATGTTGGAGCATCAGAGGTTGCCTCCAAGGTTAAAGATTTAATTGCAGAAAATAAATCTTTAAAAAAAGGCAATAAACCCAACCCATCATCGCCAATTGAGATAAAAGAATCTCGACATTTAATGGGTGATTGTGAGTTACTTCTGATGCAAGTACAGGGTCAGAATATTCAAGATTTAAGGCACTTGATTGATCAACATAAAAAAGATCAGCACAAGCAATGTATTTTAATTGTTAGTCATCAAGACAATAAAGTGGTCTTGGTCTGCGGCATTACTAAAGATTTAGAGGAATCGCTTCAAGCCAACAGCATTATTCAGGCCGTGAGTCAATCCATTGGTGGTAAAGGCGGCGGAAGAAATGACTTTGCTCAAGGCGCAGGTGAATGCAAAAATATTGATGAATTTGTGAAATCTATTCCCAATATCGTACAATCCCTCGCTTAATCTTTCGGTATTTAAATAAAGAATGGAAACCATTGTATTAAAATTTGGCGGCACTTCTGTTGGTTCAACTGATAGAATTTCTGCGGTTGCCAAGTTAATCCAGCAAGCATCTAAAGAAGCCTTTCCTGTGGTGGTTGTCTCTGCTATGGGCGGAGAGACTAATCGTTTGATAGAGTTGGCTGAATCTTTTGGTTCCGAGCCAAACAAACGAGAGCTTGATGCCTTGATTTCTACTGGAGAAAAGGTGAGTGCATCTTTGGTTGCCATCGCCTTGAATCAATTGGGCTTAAAAGCTAAATCTCTAACCGCAGCTCAAATTGGGATGAAGACCACCGCTCAATTTTCGAAGGCTAAGATTTTAGAGATGGACAATGAGATTATCTTTAAAACAATCGCAGATGGTTACATCCCAGTTGTCACTGGTTTTCAAGGCATTACAGCTACTGGAGATATTACAACCATGGGCAGAGGTGGGAGTGACACCACGGCAGTGGCTATAGCAGCATCCATTAAATCTAAACGCTGTGATATTTATACGGATGTTGATGGTATCTATACCACCGATCCAAGGATTGTTCCCGATGCGAAAAAGCTTGATGCTATCTGCATAGAAGAGATGTTAGAGTTATCAGGGCAGGGCGCAAAGGTCATCCAGATACGCGCCGTGGAATTTGCAAATAAATACAAAGTTTTAGTGAGGGTTTTATCAAGCTTTGAGCCTGGCTCAGGCACACTGATTTTACAGGAGGAGAACGGCATGGAAGACGCGGTAATTAGAGGCATAGCATCTCAAACAGACCAAACAAAATTTACGTTGCATGGAGTAGTAGATACCCCAGGCATTGCGTCGGGCATCTTGAGTCCCGTCAGTGATGCGGGTATTGAGGTCGATGTCATCGTCCAGAATGTTAGTGTGTCCAATAAAACAGATTTTACATTTACCGTGGCAACCACTGACAGGTCTGAGGTCGAAACGGTACTAAAAGAAAAAATGGTTGGCATCTCATATGATGAACTAATTATTGATGAGGAGATTGGCAAAGTATCCTTGGTTGGAGTAGGCATGCGCTCTCATGCTGGCATTGCAAGTACAGCCTTTAAGGCGCTGGCCGATGCTGGAATTAATATCCAAATGATCAGCACCTCTGAAATTAAAATCACTATTGTGATAGCTCAAACTCAGCTTGAAGAAGCAGTGAGAATTTTGCACAAAGCATTCAACCTAGGAGACTAATGTTTGATCTTATTTTAAAAAATGGAACCCTTGTCAATGAAGGTCAGATTTTTGAATCTGACATCGCAATTAAAGGAGATAGAATTGAAAAGATTGCCCCTTCCATTGATGCGGAATCAAAAGAAATTATAGATTTACAAGGCAAGCATGTTTTTCCAGGCTTGATAGATGATCAAGTGCATTTTAGGGAGCCAGGTTTAACCCACAAAGGCAATATTCAATCTGAGAGTAGAGCTGGCTTGGCTGGCGGCGTAACTAGTTATTTTGAAATGCCAAATGTAAATCCAACAACCACTAATCGAGTAAATCTTCAGGCTAAGTTTGACCTTGCAGCTTCAAAATCACACGCCAATTATTCTTTTTATATGGGGGCTAGCAATTCTAATATTGAAGAAATTAAACAACTGGACCATACCCTTGCATGCGGTTTAAAAGTATTCATGGGGGCATCTACCGGAGATATGCTGGTGGATAACCGAGACACGCTCGATGCAATTTTTAGAGAAGCACCAGTTAATATCGTAACTCATTGCGAAGATACTCCAATGATTCAAGCGAATGAGGAGGCTGTCATTGCAGAATTTGGCGAGGAGATTGATGCTACATTTCATCCCCAAATACGAAGTGCTGCGGCATGCTTGAAATCTTCTCAGCTTGCCCATGATCTTGCTACCAAGCATGGATCTAATCTACATATCCTTCATCTGACAACAGCCGATGAGATGAAGCTCTTAACTTCTGGGGACTTAGCAAGTAAAAAAATTACAGGCGAAGTCTGTGTCCATCATTTATATTTTAGTGAGGCTGATTATTTAACGCATGGCAATCAAATTAAATGTAATCCAAGCGTTAAAACGGAGCAAGACAGGTTGGCGTTAATAGAAGCAGTGAAAGCTAACAAAATTGATATTATTGCAACGGATCATGCGCCGCATACCTGGGAAGAAAAACAGCAATCCTACCTTAAAGCCCCAAGTGGACTCCCGTTGATCCAGCATTCACTGCTGGTCCTGTTAGATTTTTATGCGAAAGACATTTTTTCTCTTGAGCAGATTGTACAAAAGACCAGTCACAATATTGCTGAGCGCTTTCAAATCAAAGACCGAGGCTACCTACGAGAGGGTGGTTTTGCTGATTTAGCCATTGTTGACCTTAGCGCTGAGACCGCCGTTACCAAGGAAAATATTCTATATCACTGTGGGTGGTCGCCATTTATGGGGCAAACCTTTCCTGGATCTGTCGAGTACACCATCATCAACGGACAAGTTGTTTATCGAGATGGCGTTTTGTCTGCAGACCTACCAATAGGTCAAAGAATACAATTTAATCGATAGTGTTATTTTCTTATTTTTAAGCGTTATAATTCCTGTCCAAAATCGGAGAGTTGGCTGAGTGGTCGAAAGCGCCTCCCTGCTAAGGAGGTATACGGGTAACTGTATCGAGGGTTCGAATCCCTCACTCTCCGCCAGTACCTAGCAAGCATATTTAATTAAGGTTTCTAACCCAGGATATCTTTAATACTTTATCAATTTAAATAGTTGAGCATGATTACCATCCATTCAGTTTGTTTCGGCTCATTAAAGCAGAGATTGTGAAAAAAAAGCTACCAAGTAATAATTTATAACACTAGTTAAATCTTTTTTTTCATCTTAATCATAGGCACTGTTTGACCAGCTGCTGTTTGATAGAGAATGTCTTCTAGGGCCTCATAGCCTTGAGTTTCATACAGCAGTTTTCCGGATTGAGTCGCCATGAGTTCGCATTGTTTGAAGCCAAGTTTTTTTGCTGCGCCTTCACCTAAGTTCATGACCATAGATCCTATACCCTGTCTTACCCAATCTGGGTGAGTGTACATGGCGCGTATTCTGGCGCGATCCTTTTGAGGATCTAAAAAATTATTATCTCTATTGGGCGTATGGTTGCCTCCAAAGAGCGTCTCTCTATTACTCCAACCACCACAACCAACAAAACTCTCACCACTAAAAATCATGAAGTAAGTTCCATCTTTAATCAGCTGGTCATCCAAGCCCATGCTGTCAAACGAAGCCTCTAATTGTTCAGGGGTGAGCAAGGGCCCTAAGAGTTGCGTAATAGACAGTTGCATTAATTCCTTGATAGCCGGTATGTCTTCAACAGTGGCGAGTCTATATCGAAAATCTTTCATACTTTCTTTATTTTATTTCCCATGATTTATATAGTAACTGGTAAAATTTCACCATACATTTCTTCCATATTCTATATCAATGGCCTCATCACAATCAGATAATCCAGCCTCTGCCTTTGATAGCACTCTAGAAGATATCTTAGAGTTACTGGATGAAGATAATTCTCAACATTTTATATACCTCACGGGTGCTGCCGGCACGGGAAAAACTACTCTTATTGAGAGGGTCAAAGACGAATGCCTATTAAAAAAAATTGTGGTTGCTCCAACTGGCGTAGCAGCTTTGAATATTGGTGGCAGCACTATTAATTCTGCTTTTAGAATAGGGTTTGATACGTTTCCTGTCATTCAAGAGTCAAAAGATCCTAGGTTCAAAAAGCTTTTAAAGAATCTTGAGTTATTAATTATTGATGAAATTTCAATGGTCCGCGCCCCTATGCTCGATGCCATCTCAGAGACTTTAAAAATACACCGCAATTCTTCAAAACCTTTTGGTGGCATCCATGTTCTGGCATGCGGCGATTTATTCCAACTACCCCCAGTGGTCAAGGATCATGAGGAGACTGCTATTTTTGAGAAATATGACTCGGTTTATTTTTTTAGCTCACACAGCTACAAAGAGATCGAGAGCCCATCATTTTTTGAATTAACTCTTTCTTTTAGACAGCAAGACGACGAAGAATTTTATGACTTACTCAACAATATTCGTCTTGGTAAGAATCTTGAGGGATCAATTGCCCGAATTAATAGCCAGTGTTACAACCCAGAATTTGATACAGAGTCATCGCTCATTATTACCTCAAGGAAATATCGAGCAGAGCAGATTAATGAAGAGATGTTAAATTTAATCGAAGGCCCTGCAACCGCTGCTAAATCAAGAGAGCATGGAGATTTAAATGAAAATGATCTTCCTGCCCCAAGAGAGTTACGCATTAAAGAAGACGCAAAAGTGATGTTTATTAAAAATGACCCTGATGGTCGCTGGGTTAATGGAACCATCGGTCTCGTGATAGATTGTTCGGATAAAAATAAGAAAGTCATTAAAGTTAAAGTTGGAAAAGAAGTTTTCAAAGTGAAGCGAGAAGAGTGGAATAAAGTGAAGTATGTTTATGATGAATTTAACGATGAGATGGAAGAGGAAATAGTATCTTCCTTCAAGCAATTCCCTTTAAAACTTGGATGGGCTGTGACAATCCACAAAGCCCAAGGCTTAACTTTAGAGAGCTGCTCTGTAGATCTTGGAGAAGGTGCGTTTGCTACCGGTCAAGCTTATGTTGCCCTGAGTCGATGTAAAACGTTGGAATCATTGAATCTCTATCAAGAATTAAAGATCAGAGATGCTCTAGTAGATCCAGATATTCAAGATTTTCATGCAGAACACTTCGGATAGCCCTACAATATAAATCCTATTTTTTATTGAGTTGGTGTAATGCAAAATTTTATTAGTTGGCTTGCGACCTTTGTCTGGACTTGGAATGTCCCCATTCTAGTTGGCGCCGGAATTTTCTTTTTAATTTATTCAAAACTCGCACCTTTCAAGTACGTGCTTCATGCCTTTGATCTTCTAAGAGGAAAGTACTCGAAGGAAGAGGATGTTGGAGAGGTCACTCATTTTCAAGCATTAACAACCGCTCTTTCTGGAACCATCGGCTTAGGAAATATTGCAGGGGTTGCTATTGCTATTCAATTAGCTGGGCCTGGAGCAATTTTTTGGATGTGGCTTACGGCCATTGTTGGCATTGCAACGAAATTTTTTACCTGCACTCTAGCGGTCATGTACAGAGATGTCGATGAGCACGGGAATGTCTTCAGCGGCCCAATGTATGTTATTAAAAATGCTTTGCCTGCCTCGATGATGCCTTTGGCATATTTTTTTGCAGCCGCTGGATTAATTGGTGCGCTTCCAGGGTTTCAAAGCAACCAATTGGTTCAAATTGTTGGAGATTTACCCATGTTTCAATTTGAGGGCTTTAATCTAATTGCCGGATTAGTTTTGGCTGCAGTCACAGGCGTCATTATTCTTGGAGGATTGGTTCGAATTGCCAAAGTCTCTCAGTGGCTTGTCCCATCAATGAGTTTTTTGTATTTTGGATCGATTGTGATAGCGCTAATCATGAATTTTGATCACATTATTCCGGCATTTAAAACTATTTTTGCAGATGCTTTTACTGGCTCTGCTGTTGCGGGCGGCAGCGTAATAGCCGTGATTATTATGGGTATTCGTAGAGGAGCGCATAGTAATGAGGCAGGCATTGGAACCGAGACTCTGGTGCACGGCGCTGCAAAAACTTCGGATCCAGTAAAACAGGGATTAGTCGCAATGCTTGGACCAATTTTTGATACCTTGATCATGTGCACATCCACTGCATTGTTGATTATCATCTCAGGTGTTTGGCTGACTTCTGATTCAAATGGCGTCACTTTGACGGCCGAAGCCTTCAGCATGCTCTTAGGGCCTATTGGTTATGCTGTCCTATTTATTTGCGTTGTTTGTTTTGGTGCGAGCACTATTTTTACATATTCCTTCTATGGCTCGGCCTGCTCTAGATTTTTATTTGGAGAGAAGGGGATCAAGATTTATCAATGGGTGATTATTATCTTTGTGGTTGTCTTTGCAGTGGTTCCGATTGAGCTGGCAATGAATATTATCGACATTGGTTTTGCGATGATGGCTATTCCAACTCTAGTTTCATCAGTCTGGCTTGCACCAAAAGTGATTGCTAAGGCCAAGAGTTATTTTGCCTCACTCGAGTCTATGAAAGCTTAAAATCAGTAGTCTTTTAAAATCTCTCTGGCAGCATTTCGACCAGGCTGCCCTGTAACTCCTCCACCAGGATGCGTTCCAGAGCCACACATGTAGAGTGATTTTAACGGGCCGCGATAATCTCCATAGTTTAGTAATGGTCTGGCAGCCCACATTTGATCCAAGGTCATCTGGCCATGCATAATGTCACCGCCAATAAGTCCAAATTTCTCCTCTAAATCTAAAGGAGACAAAATCATTACTCCTAAAATAGAGCTCCTAAAATTAGGGGCATGCTCAGTTACCGTTTCAATGATTGTATCTGCCGCTGCTAAGCGATAATCATGCCAAGATTTTCCATCTTGCAGAGATGGAGAGAATTGCTGGCAAAACAATGATGCAACATGCTTACCTTTTGGTGCCAATGATTCATCAAGCGTCGAAGGAATCAACATTTCCACTATAGGCTTTTTAGACCAACCATCTTGTTTAGCATCAATGTAGGCTCTATCCATGTAATCTAGAGTAGGGGCAATGACTATGCCGCTTTGGTGATGTTCAGCAACTTCTTTTCCAGGTAATGCCGTGAAGTCTGGTAATTCTGAGAGCGCAACATTCATTCTAAAGGTTCCAGAGCCACACTTATAACCATCCATACTTCTATTAAACTCAGAATCTAAATCACTTGCAGAGATCAATTTTTGATAAAGAAGTTTAGGATTAAGGTTAGAAATAATTTTATCTGCTTCAATCATTTCACCTGTTGCTAGTTTTATGCCCGTTGCTACACCATTGACCACATTGACCTGCTCGACTGCTGCATCAGTGTGAATATTTACTCCTAGCTCTTCACAGGCATGTTTCATTGCTTGAGTAATAGAGCCCATGCCGCCTATAGCATGACCCCATGCACCTTTCTCACCATCAACCTCACCAAAGACATGGTGCAATAAGACATATGCTGAGCCTGGCGTATCAGGGCTAGCAAAATTACCTACAATTGCATCAAATCCAAAAGCAGCTTTTACATGATCATTTTCAAACCAAGAGTCTAAAAATGAGCGGGCACTTTTAGTAAATAAATCATAGACATCTCTGTGTACCTGATTGCCTTTGGTGGCAATTGGCCAGAGTTGAAGCGCCGCATTTAGAGCACCTTTAATTCCTTGTTTTGGGTTTGGAGGAGTCTTGACTGAGAGGGCTCTGAGGACATCTGCAACCGCCTCAATTCTTTGGTAGTATTCCGGTAATCTTTCAGCATCTCTGGCAGAAAATTTTCTAAATTCTGCCTGGGTTCTTTCTAACCCTCCACCTAATTTTAAATAAGTTGTATTGTCGATAGGCAGGAAATTCGAGATAGGGCGTTTAACTATATTTAGGCCACGGTCTTTTAAACTCATGTCTTTGATAATCTCTGGATTTAACAGGCTAACTGTATAGCTGGCCACAGAGTTTTTAAATCCTGGGTGAAACTCTTCGGTCACTGCGGCACCCCCAACAATTGATCTTTTTTCATAAATAGAAACTTGAAGACCAGCTTTGGCTAAATAGTATGCGCATACTAGGCCGTTATGACCGCCACCGATAATTAATGCATCAAGATTTTTCTTAGTCATTTAGCTGTTTTATACCTGAATAGGCTTTAATGATTTGGCCCCGTCCAGTTCCTTAAATTGCTTTAACATACCTTGGCTGATCTCAACAAATGATTGATAGCTGCCATGCTCATCCATCTTCTCTTCAATGATGCAGCCTGAATCAAAGAGTTTAGATCGAATGGCTGATTGGGTTGGCGAAAAGCAAATCCAGCCAGCCACAATTTCTCCAAAAAGCATTTCAGAGATTTGAGCTTTAAGTTTATCAAGTCCATCGCCAGTTTGAGCAGATACTCTGATTTCTGGATGATGTTCATTTGCTGGTTGGATAGCATTTGCTGGTATTAAATCAGTTTTATTGAGTACCCTAATTTGAGGTATTTTCTCCACCCCTAGGTCTTGTAAAATTAAATTTACTTGCTGAATTTTAAAATCACTCTCGGGATCTGCTGCATCAATCACATGAAGCAAAAGATCAGCAGAAGACAAGTCATCTAGGGTTGCTTTGAACGATTCAACAAGTTTTGTTGGGAGGTTTGAGATAAAACCAACGGTATCTGAGAAAAGCATGGTGCTTAAAGTTTTAGACTTAAAGTCTGCTTTGCGAGTCGTCGTATCCAACGTTGCAAAGAGTTTATCTGCTGCGTATAGACCGCCTTTGGTTAAGGTATTAAATAGCGAAGTTTTTCCTGCATTGGTATAGCCCACTAAGGCTACTAATTTATTTTCTCCTTTTTTTCTTGAGTATCGGTTTAAGTTTTTTTGATTATGTTGTGTCTTGAGTCTTTTTTTAAGCTGCTTGATTCTATTGGCTACTAACCGTCTATCTGTTTCAAGCTGTGTTTCTCCTGGACCCCTTAACCCAATCCCCCCTTTTTGTCTCTCGAGATGACTCCATCCACGAACCAGACGAGTAGAAAGAAAGCTCAATTGAGCCAGCTCAACTTGCAGTTTTCCTATATCGCTTTGCGCTCTAGTGGCAAATATATCTAAAATCAAGCCAGTTCTATCCAGCACTCTTGCGCACAGAACAGTTTCAAGATTTCGCTCTTGAGAGGGAGAGAGCTCACAATCTAGCAAGACCAGTTTGATATCTTTTTCTGTTACCAGAGTCTTGAGTTCCTCTACCTTGCCTTTGGTTATAAAGTGGCTCGCAGAAACAAAATTTTGCTTTGAAAAGACATGATCCTCAACCTTCAATCCTGCTGATTGCGCTAAATCTAGAAATTCATTGGAGTTAAAGTTATTTGATTCCTTGGGCGATGATCTCAGAAGATCTACCGATGTAATAATGGCTCTGAGATCGGCAGGAGCTAAGGTTTTTTCCAAGTTAGACGAACTTTAAGATCATCTTTTTAGCATCTTGGTGAATGTTATTGAATGAGTGTTTGTGCCATCTCTGCGGAACTTTGACAACTCTTGGTAATCTGGATCATTGAACCAGTTATTAGCGTCTTCTTCTGTTTGAAAACTAAATAAAATAACCCTTCCTTTTAATGGTGTATCTCCTTCTTTATGTTGAGGCGCATCATCGTAAGTAATAAATGAACCATTATATTTTTTAAGAATTGGAAAAAAACCCTTTTCATACTTTCGATATGCATCTGGATCAGTAATTTCAAGGTTTGCAATTGCGATAATTTCAAAATCAGACATAGTCAGCTTTAATTTTTAAAAGCTCATTGTACTAAAATCTTCCTGCAAAAACAGCTCTAATCATTTGCAAATATTTGGTTATTTGCTCACAATCGATTCTTTTAAATATTTGAGAGAGCATGAATAATCTTTTTCCATATGTAGGTAAGGAAGTTATCGTTACCCAGGATATGTGCGATTTTAATGGACACATGAATGTGAACCATATCAAAGCAGTCTTTGAGCAGGGCTGGGAGTTTACTTCTGAAGACTTTGGTTTTAACGACGAGTATTTGCAGAGTGGGTTTTCTTCTTTTACCTTAGAAGATAGCTACAGGTTTCAAAAAGAGTTCCTTTTAGGGGATAAGATTTTTCCTGCATTTAGACTGTTGAATGTAAACACAAAATTATTTCACATGATTGGCGCGCTCTTTGATAAAGATGGCACCATTTGTGCAATGTATGAGACTGTAGAGGGACACATTGATATGAGTAAAAGACGAATGTCTCCCATGGATTCTGAAAGGTTGGAGAGAGTGCTTGCGATTAAGAAAGCCCATGATGCTCAAGGCCCTGTGCCCTATAATGTAAGATTACACATTAAAGATTTATAACCAAGGACCCTTGAGGAATAGCATGAATAAAAACTACGCATTAATTACTGGCAGCACAGCTGGCATTGGCTTGGAGATAGCCCAAGAACTTGCAAGCCGAGGACATAACATTTTGTTGACAGCTAGAAGAGAAGATCGTCTGAGGGATATCGCTCAGCAGTTAATAGCAGACCATGCAGTGCATGCGGATTATGTTGTGGCTGATCTCGGGGATGTTGGTGCTCCTGGTGTTATTTTCAATTTCTGCGCTTCCAATGAGTATGTTGTAAATATTTTAGTGAATAATGCGGGATACAGTATCAATAAAAAATTCCATGAAACTGGCGAGGAAGAAGAGGAAAAATTTCTGAGAGTTCTAGGTTTGGGTGTTATAGCGCTCACCAAGAGATTCATTCCAGGCATGCTGCAACAAAAATCTGGCAAGATTATGTTGGTATCTTCATTGGCAGCTTTTGCTCCTCCAGCCACTGGATGGGGCGCTTTATATGGACCGGTTAAAACTTTTGTCAATCGGTTTGGGGATGCATTGAATCTAAATTATCGCAGTCAGGGTATTACAGCAACTAATGTCTGCCCTGGTTTTACAGTGACAGAATTTCATACAGCCAGCGGCATGCAGGATGCCATGGATGAGGTGCCCAGCTTTATGAAGAAAGACTCTAAAACCGTAGCCAAAGGTGCGGTAGATGCAATGATGAAGGGTAAAAGTGTTTGGGTTCCTGGGGCACTAAATAAAATGCTCGCTTTTTTATGCAACACCTTGCCAACCTCTCTTGTTATCAAAATGAGCTCTAGCCTTGCAGGTCGTCGCTATGAGTGAAATTGAAAACGTATCAGACAAAAGAATTCTTCCAACTTTTTTATTATTTATAGTTCTATCATGGCCTTTGGGCGCTCATAGATTTTTTCTGAAGAGATATGCTTCAGCGATTCTTTTTATTATTACCATTGGCGGATGCGGCATCTGGTGGATCATAGATTTTATTTTAATTGTGACTGGATCCATGAAAGATGATCATGGAAAGGTCGTAAAGATTTGGGTTGACTAACTAACTGGCTAGAATTGTATCTGAGACAAATGCATTGTTCTTTCTTTCTTGACCAAAGGTTGAGACTGGCCCATGTCCCGATATAAACAAAACCTCTTCCCCTAATGGCCAAAGTTTTTGGGTGATTGAGTTTATTAAATCTTGGTGATTACCCCTTGGCAAATCAGTTCTACCAATAGATCCTTGAAATAATACATCACCCACAGCTGCTAACTTTGATTCTGGATGAAAAAATATAATGTGACCCGGTGTATGTCCAGGGCAAAAAATAACCTGCAGCGTTTCGCTGCCTAGCGTTACCTCATCCCCATCTTGAAGCCACCTATTAGGAATGCAATTCTGAGCCTGAAACCCAAACATTTTTGCCTGCGACTCAAGAGAATCCAGTAAAAAAGCATCTTCTTTGTGAGGGCCTTCAATCTTGATTGATAGAATTGATGCTAATTCCATTGCTGCTCCTGCATGGTCAGCATGACCGTGAGTTAAAAATATTTTTTCTGGAATCAGATTGTTGTCCTTCGCCACCCCAAGCAAAATATCTAAATCTCCACCGGGATCAACAAAAGCGCATTGCTTGGAATCTTCGCAGAAAAGAATTGGGGCATTTTGTTGAAATGGAGTAACAGGCGTAATTAATGCTTTAATAAGTGACATTTGTATATTTTATATAATTTATTGAGTCTTAAGAACTTATTCAATGGAATTATTATTGTTCGTAATTATTACATCAAAAATTATGGATAAATAAGTTGAATGATAGAATTAATAATGAAAACATAAGATGTTAATTAAATTATTTGTAAGAGTTTGATTGTTATAAAATAAACAATCTAAATATATAGGGGCGCTATGAAAATACAATCATTAAGTTATGTATTAATTGAAACAACTGATCTGCAAGAGTGGGCTGATTATGCTCACAATGTAGTTGGATTGATGAGAAATGATTCTTTGAGTGATGAGAATAATCTATACCTTCGCATGGATGACAAATCCTTTAGATTTCATGTTACCACTGGTCAAGCTAAGCGGTTCATTGCAGCTGGCTTTAACTTAAAGGATCGAGCAGCATTTGAGCAAGCAAAAGAGGAGCTAAGCAATGCAAATATTTCTTTTGAGGATTTCACAGAAAAAATGATTCAAGCTCGATGTGTGACGGCGGGTATATCCCTTCAGGATCCAGCAGGCAACTTATTAGAATTATCATATGGAGCTTTGGATGAGAAAGAACCGTTTCTATCACCACAGGACATTAAGGGCTTTGTAACCAAGGGATTAGGATTTGGGCATGTTGTTTTTGCAGCGCCAAATCTTGAGCTTTCTCATAGTTTTTATATAAATGTCCTAGGGTTTGGCGATTCTGATTATATGAATTTTCCAATGGGCCCTGCGCCTGATGCGCCTGAGATAAAACTGAATTTCATGCATTGCGATAATCCAAGACATCATACAGTTGCTTTGTTCGAGTCACCGATTCCTCCTTCCGGATTAATACACACTATGGTTGAGGTCAATAATATTGATGAGGTTGGTTATGGCCTTGATAGAGCTATGCAAAATAAGATACATATCTCTTCTTCGTTGGGTCGACACTCTAATGACATGATGGTTTCTTTTTATATGCAAACTCCATCAGGTTTTGATTTGGAGTTTGGTTATGATGGTTGGCAGGTTGACTGGTCAACATTTACTAAGCAGGAAAGCAAGATTCCAAGTTTTTGGGGGCATGCCTTCTCTCCACCTGAGAACTAAGAGCATGAATAAAGTGATCTCACATGCAGATGTTATTAATCAGCTTTCTGATGGCATGACAATTGGCATTGGAGGCTGGGGCGCTCGTCGCAAGCCTATGTCTTTAGTGAGAGCAATTTGCAATTCCGATTTAAAGAATTTAACAATTGTCAGTTATGGTGGTCCAGATATTGGATTGTTATGCGCGCATAAAAAAATTAAAAAGTTAATTTTTGGCTTTGTATCTTTAGACATGATTCCTTTAGATGCTCATTTCCGCCAAGCTCGACAAAATGGAGATCTGGAGTTGATGGAGTTGGATGAGGGAATGGTGCAATGGGGCCTTAGGGCTGCTGCAATGAAAATGTCTTTTCTTCCTACTAGAGTGGGCATGGGCACAGATGTACTGAAGCATAACCCTGAAATTAAATTTATTACTTCACCTTATTCTGATGGTGAGCAGTATGTTGCTATGCCAGCTTTGCATCTTGACGTAGCTTTACTCCATGTCAACAAGTCAGACCATAAAGGCAATACTCAAATAGTTGGCCCAGATCCATTTTTTGATGAAATGTTTGCAAGAGCTGCGACCAAAACCTATGTCTCATCTGAGGAAGTTGTTGAAACATCAGATTTAGGCGGCAAAGAAGGCGCGATATATAATAGATTCGAACGCAGTTTAGTTTCTGGCGTCATTCATGCTCCAGGTGGCGCACACCCAACCTCGTGTGCTCCCAATTATGGTTTTGATATGGAGCATTTACAAGAGTATTCAGCCGCAGCTAAATCTTTTGAGAATTACAGCAATAAATATTTAAATCTTTCTCATCAAGAATATGTTGAAGTTATTGGCGGTCAAAATTTTATAAACGCTATTCCTCTACCTCAATTTTAATATGCCAGATTCAATTTTATTATCAGAAATTTGTATTAGCGCTGCTTCTAAAGCCTGGAAAGATGATGGTGAGCTTCTAGCAACCGGTATTGGCCTAATTCCCCGGCTTGCAGCGGGCTTAGCTAAGCTCACTTGTAATCCAGATTTAATGATGACTGATGGAGAAACCTTCTTAATTTCTAAACCATTACCAATGGGAAAAAGAGATTCATCACAAGACCTCATAGAGGGCTACATGAGTTACAGCCGTGTGTTCGAGAATCTCTGGGGAGGGCAAAGACATGCTATGGTAACTCCAACTCAGATAGATGCCTTTGGCCAAACAAATATAAGTTGTATCGGTGATTATGATAATCCCAAGGTTCAGCTTTTAGGAGTCCGAGGCTTTCCAGGTAACTTTATTAGCCATAAAAATTCTATTTTTATACCCAATCATTCGATCAAATCTTTTGTCCAAGGCGAGGTGGATATGGTCTCAGGGATGGGGTACAACAATTATCATTCTGAAGCAGCCAAACCACATATCGCATCTGTCATTACTAACCTAGGTATTTTTGATTTCAATGGTCCAGATCATCAACTGCAACTCCTATCATTGCATCCTGGAGTGAGCCTTGAAGACGTCACGGTTAACACGGGGTTTGAAATTTCAGTGAAATCAGAAGAGGAAACACCATTGCCTTCAGGTGAGGAGCTTGCCTTAATTCGAGAGGTACTTGATCCTTTAAGTACTAGAAAAATAATTTTTGGGGAATAAAAAAATGACACGCGCCAAACCAACCATTCAGTACAAAAAGAAAGACGGAATTGCGATTATCGCAATGAATCGACCTGAGTATAACAATGCTCAGAATGGAAAGATGACCTACGATCTAGATAAGGCTTTTAAAAAAGCCGTGGATGATGATGAGGTAAAAGTGATTGTATTAAAGGGCAATGGTAAGCATTTCTCTGCAGGACATGATATTGGCACACCTGGCAGGGATGTTGATGTTGAGTATGATAGAAAATCTATGTGGTATGACCATACCAATAAACCTGGTGGTGAGTTTTGGTATGTCCGCGAGCAAGAAGTCTATTTAAACATGTGCAGGAGATGGAGAGATATTCCAAAGCCTACCATCGCAATGGTTCATGGCGCATGTGTGGCTGGTGGCTGCATGCTGGCTTGGGTGTGCGATCTCATCGTTGCATCGGAAGATGCTTTTTTTGCTGATCCTGTGGTCCGCATGGGCATTCCGGGTGTTGAGTATTTTGCCCATCCATACGAGCTCAATCCAAGAATTGCCAAGGAATTTTTATTTTTGGGTGAACGCATGTCAGCTGCAAGAGGCTATGAGATGGGGATGGTCAATAAAGTTGTTCCTTCTGAAGATCTTGAATCAGCTGTTATGGAGATGGCAGGCAAAATTTCTCAAATGCCTAGAATGGGTTTGGCATTAACGAAGCAAGCCATCAATCATGTTGAAGATTTACAAGGCAAACGTAATGGAATGGAAGCAGCATTTGCATGGCATCATTTTTCCCATGCTCACAATGATCTGACGACAGGAAATATTTTGTCTGGTTTTGATGCCAAGAAGATGGCCAAATCTCAAAAGACAAATACAAAGAAACCCGCAGCAAAAAAACCTGTATCGAAAAAAGCCGTTCCAAAGAAACAGCGCTAACTCAAGAGAAGAATCATTAATAAGTTAACCAGCATCCTGGGTTGTAAATATCCAATTATTCAAACTGCTATGGGTTGGGTGGCCATGCCTGCATTGGTAGCAGCCTCATCTAACGCTGGGGCCTTTGGGTTTTTAGCGCTAGCAACGGCCGGCCCAGAAGAGGCCATTGAGATGATTGATGAAACTTTAAGCCTTACAGACAAGCCCTTTGGTGTGAACTTTCATATGTTCCAACCTGGAGCCGATCAAATTGTTCAAGCGGTTCTTGATCGAAAAATCAAGGCGGTAAGCTACTCTCGATCCCCAACCCCTGACTACATCAAAGCATTTAAAGAGCAGGGCATTGTATGTATGCCAACTGTTGGAGCTCTCAAGCATGCAGTGAAAGCTGAGCAACTTGGTGCTGATGTGTTGGTGATTCAAGGTTCAGAGGGAGGAGGGCATACTGGTTCTACTCCAACAACTCTTCTTTTAAGCTCAGTTCTTGAAAACGTACAAATACCAGTGGTTGCAGCAGGTGGCTTTAGAGATGGCTTCGGTTTAGCTGCATCTTTAGCTTGGGGTGCAAGTGGTATTGCCATGGGCACAAGATTTATGATGACTCAAGAAAGCCCAGTTCCCGCTAAAACCAAAGAAGCATATATATCAGCTGGCGTGGAAGATATTAAGGTTACCAAAAAATTTGATGGATTACCGCACCGCTTAATTTTTAATGACTACATTCAAAAGATTGATCGCTCAAACCCTTTTTCTTTATTCGTGATGTCGGTCACTTCAGCTTGGAAATACAAGCAACTCACCAAGGCATCTTATGGAGATCTAATGAGGTCATTTTTTGCCATGTTGAAGGGAGATGATCTAACGATCTCGCAATCAATCATGTCAGCAAATAGCCCGGCGATTATACAAAAAGCCATGGTCGAAGGCTCACCAAATGAAGGTGCAATGCCATCAGGTCAGGTTGCTGGAATTCTTACCAATTTACCCACTTGCAATGAGCTCATTCAGCAAATTATGAGAGAATTTAATGTGGCTGCCACTAATTTTAAAAAGATTGAAGGAGAGAAATCATGAGTGTTGACACATCTATTTCAAATGGCATTGCTGAGATTGTTTTAGATTGCCCTCCGGTAAATGCCTTGAATTCAACAGAATGGCTGGACTTAGCCAAAAACATTGATCATCTTTCGCACAACGATGAGGTGAGAGTTATTGTGATTTCTGCTAAAGGCAAAGGCTTTTGTGCTGGAGTGGATATTAAAGAGCTGCAAGAGGACTCTACAAAAATTATAGATGTAAATGATGGCTGCTGGAAAACATCAAGAGCCATTCATGTTTGCAATGTCCCTGTAATCTCTGCCTGCCATGGGTTCGTATTGGGTGGAGGAATTTTGCTCGCAGGAGCCTCGGATGTAGTTCTTGCCACTGAAGATTCATATTTTGGATTGCCTGAAATTGATCGTGGAGCACTTGGTGGAGGAGCGCATTTGAGTAGACTATTTCCCTTGCAGGCTGTTCGAAAAATGATGTTTACTGGAAAACCTATTACAGCTAAAAGAGCATTTGAATATGGCTCCATCGAGTCACTACATTCAGACATAGAATCCTTGCATCAAGCCGCTTTGGAGATTGCTAAAGATATGGCTTCTAAGAGCCCAATAGCTATGAAACTTGCCAAAAAAGCTTTAAATCAAATTGAGCATGGCGATGTTGACGAACATTATAAATCTGAACAAACCTTTACCTTGGAGCTTTATAAATCAAAAGATTCTCAAGAAGCGCGAGATGCTTTTGTAGAAAAAAGAGACGCTAATTTTAACGATGAAGATTAATTTTACTTCAGAGCAAGATGCTTTTAGGTTAGAGATTCGCTCATGGCTTGAGCAGAATGTTCCCAGTAAAACTCTTGCGTCTTTAGACACCAAGGAGGGTTTTGAGCAACATAGAGAATGGGAAAAAAAACTGAATTCTGGTAACTGGTCCATGGTGACTTGGCCAAAAGAATATGGTGGAAGAGGCCTAGATTTAATTGAGTGGTTAATTTTTGAAGAAGAATACTATCGAGCAGAAGCACCCTTGAGAGTGAATCAAAATGGAGTCTTTCTTCTTGGCCCTACCTTGATGGAGTTTGGTACTCCTGAGCAGAAATCTAAATTTTTAAATGCCATGGCAACTGGTGATCATATATGGGCTCAGGGATGGTCGGAACCAGGAGCGGGAAGCGACATGGCAGCTATTCGCACAACGGCTGTTTTGACAGATGATTTTTACACTATTAACGGCCAAAAAACTTGGTCATCACGCGCAGCCTACGCGGATTGGACTTTTGGCTTGTTTAGAACAGATCTTGATTCAGAAAGACATAGAGGTCTATCATTTATTCTTGTTCCATTAGACCTTCCAGGCATAAACGTTAGGCCCATTGCTCAGCTAGATGGTGAGCCGGGCTTTGCAGAAATATATTTTGATGATGTGAAAGTGCCGGTAGAGAATCTTCTAGGCAGGGATGGGGAAGGGTGGAAAATTGCAATGGCAACAGCAGGTTTTGAAAGAGGGTTGATGCTAAGAAGTCCTGCGCGCTTTCAACAGACAGCAGCTAAGTTATTACAGCTTTATTTGGACAATGAGAGAGATTGCTCGCCTGTCATGCAAGCCAAGATTGTTGAAGCATGGGCACAATCAGAATCTTATGCACTAAGCATCTATCACACTGCATCGAAAATGCTTGCAGGTGGATCTATCGGTTCAGAGTCCAGTTTAGGTAAAATTTTTTGGTCAGAGTTAGATCATATGATGCATCAAACAGCACTGAAGATACTTGGAGCCAGTGCTGAATTATCACAAGACTCAAAGCATGATGCTGCAGCATGGATTAAAGGCTTTATGTTTTCTTATGCAGGGCCAATTTATGCAGGCACCAACGAGATTCAAAAAAATATTATTGCAGAAAGATTATTGGGGCTACCTAAGTAAATCATGAACTTTATTTTCACTGAAGAGCACATACAATTTAAAGATGCCATCAAGGCTTTTTTAAAGGATGAATGTACACCCGCATCCATAAGAAGCGGCTGGGCTGAAAAAAAATCTTTCAATCAAAATAGATGGAAGGGTTTGGAGGAGTTAGGCGTATTGGGTTCAAATTTATCAGAAGAGTATGGTGGTCTTGGGATGGATCAGGTGGCGCTGGCCTTAATGGTGGAGGAGATGGGTTACGTGGGGCTCCCAGAACCTGTAGCTGAACAAACTTTTTTAATCAATGATCTTTTACATCTTCTACCTGCTGAAATGCAGAAAAAAATTCAAGAACATCACATGTCCGGTGCTTCGTATATTTCAGTGTCGCATCCTTTAGCACCCAATCCATTATTCTTAAATGAATCTGCTGGACTCCTATTATTCGAAGAAGACTCTTATCAGTTTGTTGCAAGACATGACTTAGAGTTCGAAGAGGTTGCCTCAAACGACCCCTCTAGGGAGTTAGCTAAGATTAAATCTATCAATCACTCCATCTCATCAACTGAAAATTTTGAAATATTAAATTCTGCTGTGTCATCAAGGGGTGCTCTTATGACTGCGGCTTTTTTGGTTGGATTATCACAAAAGATGATTGATCTAAGCTCAGCTTATGCTCTTGATAGAACTCAATTTGGTAAGCCTATTGGCTCGTTTCAAGCAGTGAAGCATATGCTGGCTGATGTTGCTGTAGCAATAGAGTTTGCTAGGCCAGCAGTTTATCGCGCAGCCTATTCTTTGGCAGACAATAATCCTAAATCTGCTTTGCATTGTGCTCACGCAAAGTATATGAGTTCTAGAGCTGCAGAGCTTGCCTGTAAGAATAGCATTCAGGTTCATGGTGCCATGGGATACACGTGGGAGATGGATCTTCATATTTTTATGCGAAAAGCTTGGTCTTTAATGGCTTGCTGGGGCAATGAAGACAAACAACAAGATATTATTTTTAATACACTCAAGTCATCAAAAGATGAGCTTGGCGTTCTATACACTTTTTAGAGGAATTAAATATGCAAGATGCCTATATTGTTAGCGCCTTAAGAACCCCAATTGGAAAGAAGAAAGGTTCTTTGTCCAATATGCACCCCGCCGATCTAGGCGCCGCTATTCTTTCGGCTACGTTTGATAAAATCAATCTAGATCCCGGTTTAGTTGAGGATGTTATTTTTGGGTGCGTTGATACTGTTGGGCCTCAAGCAGGGGATATAGCAAGAACTTGTTGGCTAGCAGCAGGACTTCCGGAGCATGTTCCAGGGACTACCGTTGATCGTCAATGTGGCTCCTCTCAACAAGCCGTGCATTTTGCCACTCAAGCCATCATGTCTGGCACGGCTGATGTTGTGATTGCAGGTGGGGTCCAAAACATGAACATGATCCCTATTTCTTATGCCATGTTGGCTGGCCAAGCTCTGGGCTTTGATGACCCCTTTTCTGGCTCTATTGGATGGGTCAAGCGTTATGGAACACAAGAAGTTAGCCAGTTTAATTCTGCGCAAATGATTGCAGAAAAGTGGAAAATTACTAGAGCAGAGATGGAGAGCTTTGCCTTTGACAGCCATCAAAAAGCGATGCGAGCAATCAAGGCCAATCATTTTGCAGATGAAATTGTTCCAATTGGTGATTTCCATACTGATGAAACCCCCAGAGCTGAGACATCATTGGAGAAAATGGCATCACTCAATCCTATTATTGAAGGACATGATATTACTGCTGCAATCTCCTCACAAAATGCTGATGCCTCCTCTGCAATCCTCATAGTGTCTGAAAAAATTCTTAAAGAGCATAACCTCACTCCCTTAGCTCGCGTTGCTCATATTAGCGTTAGAGCAGATGATCCAATCTGGATGCTCACAGCTCCCATGCCTGCGACAGAGTATGCAATTAAAAAATCAGGGATCAGCCTCAATGATATTGGCATAGTAGAAATCAATGAAGCTTTTGCATCTGTTGCGATGGCATGGCAAAAAGAAATGCAATATCCCATGGATCAAATTAATGTGAACGGCGGGGCGATAGCTCTTGGGCATCCCCTGGGCGCTACCGGAGCTAGGCTTATGACCACCATGATTCACTCGATGAAAAGAGACAACATTCGTTATGGCTTGCAGACAATGTGTGAGGGTGGCGGTCAGGCAAATGTTACTATTTTAGAGAACTGCTCATGAATAATTTAATGAATCCAAAATACCCTGAGGGCCGCAATCTCTTTGTTGGTAAAAATATCTTATTGACTGCTTCAGCTGGTGCTGGCATCGGATTCTCAACTGCAAAAAGATTTTTAGAAGAAGGTGCAAATGTTTTTATTTCTGATGTGCATCAGGGCAGGTTAGATCAAGCGATTGAAAGCCTCCGGAGTTTAAAATTAGGAGAGGTTGATGGCTGTCTTTGCAATGTTACCTCCGACGAAGATATTGATGCGATGTTCAAGCATGCACTTGAGCGTTTTTCTCATTTGGATGGAGTTATTAATAATGCAGGTTTGGGTGGTGAGTCGTCGCTAGAAACCATGAGCAATGATGCTTGGAATTTAGTCATGGATGTAACCCTCAATGGTGCAATGAAGATGATGCGAGCGGCTATCCCTATTTTAAAAGAGACTCAAGGCGTTATTGTGAACAATGCTTCTGTTTTAGGGTGGCGAGCGCAAGCAGGTCAATCTCATTATGCTGCTGCTAAAGCTGGTGTAATGGCTTTAACTAGATGCGTTGCCATGGAGACTGTTGAGCATGGAATACGAATTAATGCTGTAGCGCCAAGCCTTGCGATGAATCCCCATCTTGCTAAGACGAGCTCTTTAGAGCTTATTGACAGCCTATCCTCACAAGAAGCCTATGGAAGAGGCGCTGAACCATGGGAAGTGGCAAATGTAATTTTATTTTTAGCCTCAGACCTGTCTTCTTATATGACCGGTGAAGTCATTTCAGTTTCTTCTCAGAGAGCGTAAATGGAAAAGATTGTTTTTAAACTTTGGAGAAGAGAATCTGAGTCGTTAGAAAAATTTAAACAATCTCTGCTTGTTGATTTACCAGAAACTTTAGAATCTTTAGTCAGTGATTTGCAAGTCAACATTGCAGATGAGGATGTCGATGCAGCAGCAGCGCTAGCTCAAACAAATTATTCTAAAAACCCTGATGCAATAGTTTTTATTAAAGTGGTCAGCCAGTACTATTCTGAAAACATTATTTCTATCCTTAAGCATTTAACTTCAAAGGTTGAAGGTTTTATTGTTAGTGAGTCGATTATTCTTCAGGATGATAGCAAGGATCATCAAGGCAAAAGAAGCGATGGATTTTCCCAAGTCGTTTTTTTAGAAAAACCTCTTGATATGAGTGACTTTGATTGGTTTGATCACTGGACTCATCATCACACTAAAATTGCCATTGAGACGCAATCAAATTTTACCTATGTGCAGAATACTGTTGTTAGACCGCTGCAAAAAGATTCTCCAAACTTTATAGCTGTGATCGAGGAGTGTTTTCCATCTGAGGCTATGTCCAATCCATCTATTTTTTATAATGCAGAAAACAACGCTGAGCTGCTCCTAAAAAATACCGAATTAATGATGAGTAGTTGTAGTAGTTTTATTGATTTTCAAAAGATTGAAGTAATTCCAACAAGTCGTTATAGAATGATAAAAGACAATAAATCATAGAGGGTATATTTTGACAGATATAAAAATTGCATTGGTAACCGGTGCCGCAAGTGGCATGGGAAGAATTTCAGCCAAACGATTGGCCGCTGACGGTGTGCATGTTGCCGCAGTTGATGTTAATGAAAGCGCGCTGCATGAGCTTAAACAAGAATCTAATAATATTTCTATTTTTCCATGCGATCTGTCAGACACTTCAGCAGTTAAAGCCATGGTTCAACAAGTGCAAAGTGAGCTAGGTCCCATAGATCGCGTGACAAATGCAGGCGCTATTATGCCAATGGGCAAAGTGTCAGACTTATCCGCTGACTCTATTAACATGCTCATGAGAATTAATTACGAAGGCACGGTTAATATTGTTACAAGTGTTCTCCCTGAAATGATGGAGAGAAACGAGGGACAAATTATACTTTTTGGCTCTATTGCAGGCACATGCCCGGTTGAAAATATGGCTGCTTATAGTGCCTCTAAAGCTGCAGTAAATATGTTTGGAGAAATTTTAGCTAAAGAATTAGAAGATACAGCTATTCGAGTTTTACTGGTTTGCCCAGCTATGACAGATACACCATTAATGAGATTTGTTGATGAGACTGACGCCCCGAGCTCTATTAGCAAGGCAAGAAACAAAGGGGCTCTCAATGATCCAGAAGAAGTGGTCACAGCCATAGAAAGAGATTTATTGACTGATAAAGTTATTTGTTTTCCGACCTCTGATGCATTGTATGCAACTAGAATTCGAAGGTTTTTTCCAAATTACTGGTGGAAACTATTAAGTAAGAATTCATAATAAGGTAGCACCATGTCAAAGATTAAATTAGCACCAGATAATCGAGATCTCTCTCAATTCCCAGGAGAATACGGGTTACCATTTTTAGGCAAGACCATTGATTTGGTTAAGGATACGGTTGGTTTTTGCACTGACCATTATGAAAGATTTGGCCCTGTTTCGCGCTTAGATATGGTAAAAAATCAAAGAATCTTGATGTGCTTAGGACCAGAATTTAATGAGGCAGCGCTCTTTGATCCCAAAGGTAATTTTAGCTCTGCAGGCGGATATGGAAGCTCTTTAGGCACCTTATATCCTGAAGGCATGCTTATCAGGGATGACAAGCAGCATAAGAGAACAAGACGAGCCTCTCAGCCAGCTTTTAAAACAGAGGCATTGAAATCGTATGTTGAGATGCTCAATCCCATTCAAGAAAGAAGAATTCAAGCAATGCCTGTTAACGAAGAGTTTATTTTTTACGATGCTATTCAAGAAACGCTCATGGATGTTGCTGCAAGAGTATTCATAGGCCTAGATGAGAAGAGCCCAGAGGCTCAGAGATTAAATTATATTTTTGAAACAATTAATAAAGGCTTAATCACTCCTTTGCCCTATAACATTCCATTTACAACCTTTAGCAAATCACTGAAAGCAAGAGAGGAGCTTAGACAATTTTTTAAAACAAATATTCCACACCGCAGGGGTTCTGATGCTGAGGATATGTTTACTCGTTATTGCAATGCACAAGATGAGGATGGTGAATACCTTGATGATGAAGATATTGATGGTCACATGGCATTTTTATTATTTGCTGCATTTGATACCACAACAAGCGCTTTAACTAATATTCTTTACTACCTTGGCAAAAATCCAGAATGGCAAGATAAAGTTAGAAATGAAATTTTTAATATTAACAATGAGATGCCAACTTTTGAGGATTTATCTGAGATGACATTAACCGAATATGTTTTTCAAGAAACATTAAGATTCTATCCTTCCGTAATGATCTTGAATCGAAGAACTACGCGAGATGTCCATGTTCATGGTTATGATATTCCTGCAAATACTATGATCATGCTTAGCCCACCATTTACTCATCGAATGGAAGAATGGTGGTCCAATCCCTTGGAGTTTGATCCTATGAGATTTTCTCCTGAAAGGTCGGAGCATAAAAGACATGGATTTAATTATGTTCCATTTGGTGGCGGTGCACACAAATGCATAGGCATGCATTTCGCGTTAATGAATGCCAAATTGTACTTATTTAGATTATTAAAAAATTACAAGGTCACTCTTCGTCCTGACTATGATCCAGCATTCATGCATGTTCATTTGCCTAGGCCTATTGATGGGCTGCCCATAACCCTCACAAAGATTTAATTTTATGATCCCAGAAGGCCAATATATTGATGTTCAAGATGGTTTTCGCTTTCATTATTACGATGAAGGTGAAGGCGAGGTTGTGGTGCTGCTCCATGGCAGTGGAACAGGGGCATCTGGACATACCAATTTTAAAAAAAACTTTATTGCTCTAAAAAATGCAGGCTTTAGAGTGATCTTGCCTGATTTACCTGGGTATGGCTTTTCTAGTAAGCCGGATAATGTTGTCTATTCAATGGATTACTTCAATCAAAAAATCATAGAACTATTAGATATCTTGGATGTTCACAAGTTCTCTTTAATTGGCAATAGTTTAGGCGGGGCTCTCTCTATAGGGCTTGGATTAAATCATGTAGAGCGTGTGCAAAAGCTCATATTGATGGCACCCGGGGGAGTTGAAGATAGAGAAATATACAATGAGATGCCAGGAATAAAAAAATTAATGTCTGATTTTTTAGGCGGTGACATGAACCAAGAAAAGATTGAGGGGCTTTTGGCTTTATTTCCCTATGACGCTTCCATCGTTACCGACGAGATGGTTCAAGAAAGAATGGAGATTTTGCCCCTTATGAACTCTCAAGTCTTGGCAACCATGGCAATTCCAAACATGGAAGAGCAATTACATCTTCTGCATCAGCCGGTATTAGCATTTTGGGGCATGAACGATCAATTTATCCCTGTATCTGGTGCTATGAAAATAGGCGAGCATTGTCCCAATGCCCAAGTCATGCTATTCAGTCAGTGCGGTCATTGGGTCATGATAGAGCAAGAAGAGGTTTTTAATTCCGCTTGTATTAATTTTTTAAAGAGCTAGATAATGAACTTAAATACGATCAATGACATCGCGGCTGAGCTATTTTTAGCGCTAAGAAATCAGCAAACGATTGCACCTTTAACAGATCAATTTCCTGAAATTAATATTAATGATGCATATCAAATTTCCCGCAAATTCTTATCGCTCCGTGAAGAGCAGGGCGAAAAAATTGTGGGCAAAAAAATTGGTGTAACAAGCTCGGTGGTCCAGGAGATGCTCGGAGTTAACCAGCCAGATTTTGGTTTTTTGACTAATACTATGCAGGTTTTAAATAAATCAGACTTCTCTATACAAGGCTCATTAATTCAACCTCGCGCCGAAGCAGAAATAGCATTTATTTTAAAAGATGATTTGCATGGTCCTGGAATCACTAAAGAAGATGTGATCCAAGCAACTGCTAAAATCTTGCCTTGTTTTGAGATCGTTGATTCTCGCATTCTTGACTGGAACATTAAAATTCAAGATACCGTGGCTGACAATGCCTCTTGTGGAATATTTGTCTTAGGTGAGGGCGAGTGTCCCCCTGACAAGTTTTCTATGAATACCTTGGAGGTCGAGGTGCATAAGAATGGAGAGTTCCTATCTTCAGGGATTGGTTCTGCAGTTCAAGGTCATCCTGCAGAAGCAGTTGCATGGCTGGCAAACACGTTGGGTGAATACGACATTCCTTTGCTGAAAAATGAAATTATTTTATCTGGTTCTTTGGTACCTTTGGAGCCAGCAGTTCCTGGAGATAAATTTTTAATGGAACTCAAAGGTGTTGGGACCTGCGAGATCAATTTTATTTAATTATGATAAAAACTAACTGCGCAATTATAGGTTCTGGAAATATTGGAACTGATCTCATGCTGAAGATTGTAAATACATCTGAAGTTCTCAACCTCACAGGTGTTATTGGGATTGACCCTGAATCTGAAGGCCTAGCTATGGCTCAATCTCTAAATATTCCTATTTCCTCAGAAGGCTTGCAAGGCTTTATGGAAATGCCTGAGTACAATGATACTCAAATATTTTTTGATGCCACTTCCGCTGGAGCTCATAAAGCCCACCATGAATTAATCTCAAAAGACGGAAAACAAATGATTGATTTAACACCAGCGGCTATAGGACCATATTGCGTGCCCGTAGTTAACCTCTCTGAGCACCTCCAAGAAAAAAACGTCAACATGGTCACTTGTGGCGGCCAAGCAACTATTCCCATGGTGGCTGCAGTTAATCAAATCTCTAGTGTCCGGTATGCTGAAATCGTTTCCTCAGTCTCATCAAAGTCTGCAGGCCCTGGAACCAGAGCGAACATAGATGAATTTACTCAAACCACAGCCCTTGGCTTGGAGAAAGTTGGAGGAGCAGATCGGGCCAAAGCAATTATTGTGCTTAATCCAGCTGACCCACCTTTGTTGATGAGAAATACAGTCTTTACATTATGCGATCCAGTTGACCAGCAGTTAGTGAAAGAGAGCGTTGAGATGATGGTTGCTAAAGTGCAAAACTATGTTCCAGGATATCGTTTGAAACAAGAGGTACAGTTTGAGCGCTTTGGATCCAATAACCTTTGCTCGATTCCGGGATATGGAGAATTTGAGGGCCTGAAAGCATCAATTTTTCTTGAAGTAGAGGGCGCAGGCCATTACCTACCCAAGTATGCTGGTAATTTAGACATCATGACGTCTGCTGCAATGGGAACGGCTGAAGAATTAATAAAATTAAACTCATGACAAAAAAAATATATATACAGGATGTAACTTTAAGAGATGGCATGCATGCTATTCGTCATCAATATGGTCTAGATCACGTGGTGGAGATAGCCAAAGCATTAGACGATGCAAAAGTTGATGCTATTGAGGTTGCTCATGGAGATGGGTTATCTGGCTCTTCATTTAATTATGGTTTTGGCGCACACACAGATCAGGAATGGATCGCTGCAGTTGCGGATAATCTTAAGCATGCAAAACTTACTACGCTAATACTTCCAGGCATTGCGATCAAAGAAGATTTAAAATGGGCATGGGATTTAGGCGTTCGATCAGTTCGAGTGGCAACTCATTGCACAGAAGCAGATGTTTCCAGGCAGCACATTGAGTTTGCAAGAGAGTTAGGAATGGATACTATTGGATTTTTAATGATGTCGCATATGACAACGCCATCAAACTTAGCAGCTCAAGCTAAGCTTATGGAGTCTTATGGAGCGCAGTGCGTTTATGTTGTTGATTCTGGTGGTGCGCTGAGTATGCAGGATGTAGCCGAGCGCTTTCAAGCATTTAAAGGTGAGTTAAATCCGGAAACCCAAACAGGAATGCATGCTCACCATAATCTATCCCTAGGCGTCGCAAATTCCATTATCGCTGTTGAAAATGGTGCAGATCGGATTGATGCGAGTTTAGCAGGGATGGGGGCTGGAGCAGGAAATGCACCTTTAGAGGTTTTTATAGCTGCGATTGATCGATTGGGCTGGTCTCACGGAACTGATTTATTTAAATTAATGGATGCTGCAGAAGAGCTTGTAAGGCCTCTACAGGACAGACCGGTTAGGGTGGATAGAGAAACTTTAACTCTTGGTTATGCGGGAGTATATTCATCCTTTTTACGTCACGCTGAATCTGCTGCTGAACTCTATGAACTAGATACTCGAGACATTCTAGTGGAACTAGGCAAAAGAAAAATGGTTGGGGGTCAAGAAGACATGATTGTTGATGTGGCTTTAGATCTTTTAAAAAAGAAAGCTAATTTATGAAAATAGGCATGACCCTTCCGGTCATGGAGCCAGGGCTAACTCGCCAGGATCTGGAGGCTTGGACCAAGCAGATTGATTCAGGGCCTTGGTCTCATATAGCGCTTGGAGAAAGAGTTCTTTTTTCAAATCCAGAGTTCATTTCCACTTTAAGTGCTGTAGCAGCCTGGACAACCCGGGTAGAAATCATTGCTACTATTTCCGTTCTAACAATGCATGATCCCGTCTTGAGCGCGAAGCAATTTGCAACCATTGATATGCTTTCGGAAGGTCGCTTTACTTTGGGTGTTGGAGTGGGTGGTCGAGAAGAGGACTATCAGGCTATTGGAGCTGATTGGTCCCAAAGAAGATGGGCTTTATTAGCTGAAAAAGTGAAGATTATGCAATCGATCTGGTCTCAAGAGCTACATCCAGAATTAGGTCCTGAGCTTTTTTCTAGCAATGGTCCCGAAATTCTTGCTGGCGCAGTTGGCCCCAAGGCTATGTCCATGGCCGCAGATTTTGCAGATGGCCTAGCAGGTTTTTCATTTAATGCAGATATAGAAGAAATTAAAGATTCTTTTCAGCGAGTAATCACAGCGTTCGCTGCATCCAATAGAGCACCAAGATTGGTAACAAGTTTTTGGTTTGGCCTCGAAGCAACTGCCAGGCAAGATATTCAAATCCATCTCAAACGATACCTAGGCTGGATGGGAGAAGATTTAGCATCCGAGCTCTCCAAAACAGCAGGATTAGCTGGCACAGAAAGAGATTTAAAAGAATTTTTACTTGAGATCAAGGCAGCCGGAGCAACAGATGTCTTGTTAGTTCCAACGTCCAAGGACCTCAATCAACTAATTGCAGCTGAGAAAATCGTCGCATCTATAGTTTGAGTTATGTATTCTGGAGATAGAATTGACAAAACAAATCGACCTGATACTCGTTGATTAATTGCTGCATTTATATAATAGTTAATATAAGACAATTCAATATAGGGAGAATATTTTGACTGATCAGGAGCTAATAGCGCCCGAGTTGCCCGAGCAAAGAAATATAAGTGAGAGCAATCTAGCATCTGGCTGGTATAAAATTGCAGATAGTAGTCAAATTAAAATTAAACAAGCTCTGCAGGTTGAGAGTTTTCCAACGCAAATAGTTGTGTGGAGAGGTGAAGACTCTACTCTCAGAGGCTTAGATCTTTACTGCAAACACATGGGCGCTTCGCTTGCTTGCGGCGAAGTGGATGGCAATAGCATTAGATGCCCATTTCATTCATGGCGCTGGGCAGGAGACGGTCACTGTGATGAGATTCCTTACGCTAAAAATATTCCCACCAAGGCGGTCACACGCTCTTGGGAGATAGATGAGATTGATGGCATGATATATGCTTGGTTTGACAAAGATGCTAAGCCTGCAGAGCCTAATGGACAGAGGTTTGAGTAAAAAAATTGGAGAAAAAAATGAGCGATTTACCAGATAGATTTCCTAGAGGATGGTTTGTCCTGGGTCACCAGCGAGATTTTTTAGTTGGAGAGATAAAAACAATCTACGGATTTAATAGAAAGCTTCAAGTGCAAAGGTTAGAGGATAACTCCATCAGCCTCGATCTTGGCGATCAAGAGCCATGGCCAATACTAGAGATTAATCAAATGGTTATGGTGTGGCATGATGCTGAGGGTCAAGCCCCAGATTTTTTACCTAAAAAAATTGAAGAATGTTACTCAGATGATTGGTCTGAGTACGGCATGGCAAGCTTTATAGTTAAAAATAACTGTAGAGAGTTAATTGATAATATGGCTGATAAAGGCCACTTTGGTCCAGTGCATCAGGCGCCATTTGAAGGCTTTTGGAATGAAGCAAAAGATCATACATACACCCAAGAAATGACAGCGGATAGCCCGATTCTTGGAAGAGATCTATTTTCTCAGGCAACTTATGAGGGGCCGGCCTATATGACAACTTACATGAGTGCCATTTATGATGGTCAGAAAGTTGAAAGTAGACTTGCTGTTACACACATACCCTTAACCCTCACTTCCTTTCAAATTAACTTTGGAGTCATGGTAAAAAAGGTACCTGGAATGTCTGCCGAAGATGAGGCTGCATTTATTCAGGGATATGTTGATGCTAATAACTTTGCATTTGGCCAGGATGTTCAAATTTGGGAGAATAAAATCTATATTCCAGATCCAGTGGTTTGCGATGGAGACGGCCCTTTACATAAATTACGCAAATGGTATGGCCAGTTTCTGGTGAACAGAGAAGATATCCCTGCTGGTCTAGATTTAGAAAAAAGAGAATTCTAACCCTCATAATTCTTTAATATTTCCTCCAGTGAAAGTTTCCCTCGATGATTTAGATCATAAAATACTTAAAATCTTAGAGAGAGATGGACGTGCGCCTGCAAAATATATTGCTGAACAACTCTCGGTAAACGAAGTCACCGTTAGCAAAAGACTCACTAAAATTATCGAGGGCGGTTTCTGTAAAATTATTGCCATTGCAGACTTTGAGAAATGTGGTTTTGATTACCTTTTGCCGATTGGAATAAGAGTCCATGGCGAAAAGCTAGAGGAGGTTGCTGAGATTCTTTCTCGTTTAAATGAAGTATTTAGCGTAAATGTCGTTAGCGGAATTCAAGATCTTGAGATCCTTTGCGCCACACAAACGCTTCAAGAAACTAAAATATTTTTAGATCAAACGTTGCCAGCAATCCCTGGTATAAAAAGCATCGCGCCAGCAATTGCATCAAATGTTTATAAATTTGAAACCGATTGGACTCCCTTTGCAAATGAAGCTTGATCTGACAGATAAACAGATTATTCAACTCCTCGGCGCTGATGCCAGAATGTCAAACAACCAAATGGCAAAGGCCATTGGCGTGACCGAAGGTACTGTGCGAAACAGAATTCAGAAACTAATTCAGAATAAAATTATTAAAATTGCTGTGATTAATAATATCAACAGGATGGATAATCCCTCAGTAGCATTTGTAGGCCTAGATGTTGAAACTCGGTCAAAAGATTCAATTGCTAAATCCCTATCAAAAATGAAGGAAGTAAGATTTGTTTCAACCTTAATAGGTCGCCATGATTTGATGGCATTTATTCTTGCGGAAGATATTACCAAACTTTCCAAAGTTCTCTATGAGGACATTTCCTCGTTGCCAGGCGTAAGGTTTTTTGAATCGTCCATTGGTTTAAAATATTATAAATATGATTATCGCTGGGCAAGGATCTTAGATTGAATACATTATCAAAACTGACAATTCCGGAGCTGATCAAACTACAGGCTTTGAAGCATGGACGAAGAGAAGCCTTAGTTTCAGAGTATAGCGTGCTCACATTTGAAGATTTAGACACTCAATCAACCCAGATCGCAAAAAATTTAATCAATATAGGTATTGGCAAGGGCGATAGAGTGGCAATTTGGGCCCCGAATATAAATGCATGGGTGTTAGCTGCTATTGGCACGCAGAAAGCAGGTGGAGTGGTTGTTCCTATCAATACCCGTATGAAAGGCAAGGAAGCTGCATACATCCTCAATAACTCCCAAGCAAAAATTCTTTTTAGCGTGAATGAATTTCTTGGCTTAAATTATTTCAACCTTCTGTCTCATGAAGACCTCCCATTTTTAGAGCATCGAATTGCCTTGGATGAGACCAAATCTTCAGATGTCTCTCATCTTTCTTCGTTAATGCATTCTTCCTTAAAAATTGATCTTCCATCCGTGAATGAAGAAGACCTTGCAGATATTATTTTTACCTCTGGCACGACCGGCAAACCCAAAGGAGTCATTTCAACTCATGGTCAGAATATTAAAGTCTTTGATTACTGGTCAAAATATATAGGGTTGAACCAAGATGATAAATATTTAATAGTTAATCCCTTTTTTCATACCTTTGGTTATAAAGCTGGCTGGCTTGCTTCGATTATGAGGGGAGCGACGGCTTATCCTTGTGCAGTATTTGATGCAGATAAAATTATTGACATGATTCATGAGAAAAAGATTTCGATGCTGCCAGGCCCTCCAACCTTGTATCAATCTATTCTTACAAGCGAAAAGCTTGGCCACGTAGATATTTCCTCTTTGAGGCTTGGGGTCACTGGAGCAGCTTCCATTCCGGTTCAATTGATCAAAGACATGAAAGAGCAACTAGGTTTTGAAACAGTTATTACCGCCTATGGGCTGACCGAAAGTACAGGCGTTGTCACTATGTGTACCCCCGATGATGATTATGAAACCATCGCAACAACTTCAGGCTGTGCTATTGCTGGGGTTGAGGTAAAATGTATAGATTCCAATGGAGAGGAAGTTTTGGCAGGAAGTCCAGGTGAAATTCTTGTCAGAGGATACAACGTGACCAGCGGTTACTTTAACAATCCAGAGGCCACCAATGAAGCCATAGATGCATCGGGTTGGTTGCATACAGGCGATATAGGAATACTGGATGAACGCGGCTATATCAAAATAACAGATCGAAGCAAAGATATGTTTATTGTTGGAGGCTTTAATGCATACCCCGCTGAAATAGAAAATATCCTTTGCGATCATCCTGCAATTTCTCAAGCAGCGGTTATAGGTATTGACGATGATAGAATGGGAGAGGTTGCTAAAGCCTTTATTGTTTTAAAACCTAGTCAAACTTTGAACGCTGAGACACTTATGCACTGGTGCAAAGAGAACATGGCTAATTACAAGGTCCCAAGAGAAATAGAGTTTACCAAAGACTTGCCTACCAATGCTGCCGGAAAAGTTATGAAATATGTATTAAAGGATGGCTCATGAGAATCGTAATATCTGAAGATAATAATAAGTTATACAGGTCTGAGCTACTTTCTTTTGACCCCTCAATGGAGATTATTGCACTAAATCCTCTAGATTCGCGGGATCCAGCCTGGGAAGCTATTCCTGAATCAGATGCTTTATTTATGTGCTATCAATTCTTATTTGCAGCTAGAGATCACCCAGAAATTCACGATGCTTTATTGACATTATCCAAGCGAATGAAGTTTATTCAAAGTGGATTTGCTGGAATGGATTCCCCAATACTCCAAGCTATTTTAAAAATAGAAAATATTCAAATTGCTAATGCAAGTAGCGTTTATGCAATTCCAATTGCCCATTATGTTTTTTCGCAAATATTAAGATGGAACAAGAGAATAGATCAGCACATTGAGTTTCAACAATCTAAGCACTGGGCTCCAATAGCTGGAGATGGCGAGCTTACAGATAAAACCTTGGTGATTCTGGGCTATGGAGGCATTGGCAAACAAGTGGCTAAATTAGGCAAAGCTTTTGGTATGAGGGTAACTGGGATCAAGCGTAATCCAGTAGATGATGAATATGCTGACGAGGTTTTGGGGTTGGATCAGTTTGAGGCATTGCTCCCTTTAACCGATTACTTGGTGCTTGCTTTACCCGATAGCGCTCAAACTAGAGACGTCATAAATGCAGACGTTCTAAAAAAACTTAACAACTCAGCGATGTTAATTAACGTAGGTCGAGGCACTGCAATTAATGAGCTCGACCTTGCAGATGCATTGAATAGCGAAGAAATTTCTGCGGCTGCATTGGATACAATAAAGAATGAGCCCCTTGAGAATTCCTCTTCGCTTTGGACAGCTAAGAATTGCTTTATTTCGGCTCATGATTCAGCTCACTCGCTAAAATCCCTAATCAGAGCATTCGAATTATTTTTTCAAAATATTAAGAATATTCAAAATGGTCAATCAATAAAAAACCTTTACTCAGAGTGAAGGGAATATTTTGGATGAAATATGATATTTTTAGCAACTCAGTAGCAACTATTGAGTGGGAGTAGTTGCAAATAGCACCAACCCTGTATAAATTATCGTCGCTCTGGTGGAAGAGGGGTATTAAGAAAAGTGAAAAAGTAATGGACCAAAATAAGAATCGCTATATCTTCAGTGCCTCCTAAAAGCCTGCTAAGTCCTAGACCGCCTATAAATGCAATAACACAATTGATCAACTTCCAGCGCAGTGTCACATAATGAATGCATGCGAATAGAAAGTTACTAAATAATACTGCAGATATCATGCCGAATGTGCCGCTTAACAAAATAGGTAGCATCATCCTGAAAGCAAATTCCTCAACTATAGAAATCAAAAGTAGGTAAGTTAACCAAGCTAAATGAATCCGTTCAATTTTATGCCCTCTCTTTAAATAGAAGAAAATAAAAAATAAAGATATAGCAGACAAAGCAAAAAAATATAAAACTGGAGAAGATGCTAATGGCTGCAGATAGATACTATTTATAAATGATTTAGTTGATACAAAAATACAAATTCCTGCTACGACCGTCATGGTAAAAAAATGACGAGCTAGCACTTGTTGAAACGTATTAATGAGGCGACTTTGGTCTGCAGCAGGACGTTGCAGTCGTCTTTTTGACACCGAATTTTGAATAATATTTCCCCTAAAAGTAATGGTGCCCTCTCCAGGAATCGAACCTAGAACTACTCCTTAGGAGGGAGTTGTTATATCCGTTTAACTAAGAAGGCTAGAATCATTATACCTTTGGACTGAAAAACATTAGAATATCCGCAAGGATTAAAACATGACCAAAGAAATAACAATCACCTTGCCAGATGGCTCTCAAAAGCAAGCGCAAGCTGGAATCACTGGTTTGGAAATTGCCAGCATGATTGGAGCTGGGCTTGCCAAGGCTGCTATAGCCTTTAAGGTCAATGGAGAGCAGCGAGACTTGAGTGATGCAGTTTCTGAAGATTCCAGCATCTCAATTTTCACCATTGACTCAAAAGAAGGCCTAGAAATAATGCGACACACTGTTGCTGCTCAAGTTTTAGCGCGCGCCATTAAAAACCTTTATCCCAGCGCTAAGCTCGCAATTGGACCAACAATTGACGATGGCTTTTATTATGATTTTTTGAGCGATAAAACGGTGTCCATTGACGATTTACCTAAAATTGAAAAAGAGATGGAGAAAATAATTGCCTCTAATTCAATAATTAATAAAACCATTCATTCTAAAGAGGATGTCATGTCAGCCTTTTCTGCGATAGACGAGCCCTACAAAGTAAAAATTATTGAAGACTCAACTCAAGATTCTAATTTTCAAATTTATAATCAGGGGGATACAGGTTTTATTGATTTATGCCGAGGACCGCATTTACCAAGCTTAGAGAAGGTTGGTGCTTTTAAGCTCACAAAAATTTCTGGCGCTTATTGGAAGGGTGATGCAAGCAATGAAATGCTGACAAGAATATATGGCACAGCTTGGAAGAACGAAAAAGAGCTTAATAAGTACTTGGCTCTGCTTGAAGAGGCTGGAAAACGAGATCATCGAAAACTAGCTAAAGAAATGGATCTCTTTCATTTTCAAGAAGAGGCACCTGGCATGGTGTTTTGGCATCCTAAGGGGTGGTCTATTTACCTTGCTCTGCAAAATTACATGCGTAAGAAGCAAGCTGCAAATGGATACGATGAAATTAACACTCCATTAGTAGTTGATCGCAAGCTTTGGGAGGCATCGGGGCATTGGGATAAGTATAGAGAGAACATGTTCATTACTGAGATTGATGAAGAGCATGCTAATGAAAAGCGAGTGAATGCACTTAAGCCTATGAATTGCCCGTGTCATGTGCAAGTTTATAACCATGGGTTGAAATCTTACCGAGATTTACCAGTTCGCTTGGCTGAGTTTGGTTCATGCCACAGATATGAAGCGTCTGGAACTATGCATGGATTAATGCGAGTGAGAGGCTTCACACAAGATGACGGACATATTTTTTGTACAGAAGATCAGATTGAAAGTGAAACCGCATCATTTATTTCTCTGCTCTCCACCATCTATGCTGATTTAGGATTTAACAGTTTTGATATAAAGCTCTCAACCAGACCGGAGGTTAGAGTGGGATCTGATGAGGTCTGGGATAAAGCTGAAAATGCTCTTAAATCTGCAATAACAAAGTTAGATCTTCCTTATTCTATCGAAGAAGGAGGCGGAGCTTTTTATGGGCCGAAGTTAGATTTTGTTTTGACTGACGCAATAGGCAGGGAATGGCAATGCGGTACATTTCAAGCAGATTTCAATCTTCCTGAACGTCTAGATGCCGAGTATGTTGGAGAGGATGGGTCCAAGCATAGACCGGTAATGATGCATCGCGCAATTCTTGGTTCTTTTGAAAGATTCTTAGGCGTTTTAATAGAAAACTATTCTGGTAAGTTACCACTGTGGCTTGCTCCAACTCAGATTGTTTTTATGACCGTCACCGACGAAGTGGCTGATTATGCTAGCAAGCTTAAGGGTAGATGTGATGCTTTGAATTTAAGAGCTGAGCTAGACCTTAGAAATGAAAAAATTGGATATAAGATCAGAGAACACAGCAATGCCAAGGTTCCTTTGATGGCGGTCATTGGCAAAGAGGAGATGGGATCGAATACCGTCTCAATAAGAAATCTCAGCGAAAATCAAACCAACAACTATTCAATAGAAGAGGCTCTCACTTTGTTAGTTGATAGCTCTGCATTGCCTTCGTAAAACTATACTCTCCAACCCTCTCGATCAAAGACTCTCAAGTACGTAAGCTGATCATGCTCAGATTCATTTGCCACTTTCACAAAATCACCTGACTGAACCAAAATAACATCTCCTTGAGTTAAAGAGTATGAATCTTGATGCTCTATTCCTTGGCTAGGATCTTGACCGTGACCCTCCATAGAATTCATATACTCAATTACATCCATAGTGCCTCTACCATTTACAATGATATACACCACGTCTGACTCAATTAATCTGTGACCCACTGTTGATTTGCCTGGTTGAATTACAGTTTTACTGGCAATGACCTTGCCAAGCAGGTCATTCGTCCACACTGAGTAGTCGTCCGTTACTTTCTGAGGACTGCCGCCAACTCGAAAATTTACATATTTTTTTGCCATGATGTTTTTAAGATATTTAATGTGTAGTGGATTTAAATTCATACCAATAAAAATGTCAACAAACTTAATTTGTGTTGTTTTAAAAGCGTTTAGTGATATTTTGTATTGTAGTTTTACTACAAATTAAAAAAATGTAGCCATTTGATTATTTTTATATATAATTTTGGTAAGCGCTAATTTGACTAGCTTGCAAGCGCTTTTATAAATAAATTGTGCTAAACCAGATTTCCTTTCGTAAAGAATTTCCTTTAGCAACAAGTTACCATTTTAAATAACAAGTTAGCTATATTGGAGAAATAACATGACTGATAAAAATTATACAAATCCCGCTACAATTGCCCTGCATACTGGTTGGAGGAAGGACGAAACAACAAATTCTGTTGCTGTGCCTATTCATATGACTTCGAGCTATCAGTTTGATAGTGCTGATCATGCAGCAAATCTTTTTGCATTGGGTGAGCTGGGAAATATTTACTCACGCATTATGAATCCAACGAATGCTGTTCTTGAGGATAGAATTGCAGCCCTTGAAGGCGGAGTTGCTGCTTTATGTGTGGCATCAGGGCAGGCAGCATCAGCTTATTCCATTCAAAATTTGTGCGCCCATGGAGATAATATTATTGCTTCATCACATCTTTATGGCGGAACATACAACCAATTTAAAAATGTTTTAAGTGATATGGGTATTGAAGTGAGATTTGTTGATCCTGCTGACCCTCAGAATTTTCTTAATGCAACCGATGAAAAAACTCGCGCATACTATGGAGAGGTTTTACCTAATCCAAGCTTTGAAGTATTTCCAATCGCAGAGGTTGCAGATCTTGGGAGGCCGCTTGGCATTCCATTAATTGTTGATAATACTGCCGCACCGTTAATCTGCAAACCATTTGATCATGGCGCAGCTGTTCTCATCCACTCAACTACTAAATATATTGGTGGTCATGGAACTTCTATCGGTGGAATCATTGTTGATAGCGGTAAATTTGATTGGGAGGCTCATCCGGAGCGACAGCCTAAACTAAACACACCTGATCCATCCTATAACGGAGTCATTTGGACTGAGGCGGTGAAGCCGATGGGACCTATTGCATACATATTAAAAGCTAGAACAACTATTTTAAGAGATTTAGGCGCAGCAATGAGTCCATTTAATGCTTTTATGTTCATCCAAGGCTTAGAGACCTTACATCTCAGAATGAAAGAACATTCTCTTAACGGTCAAAAAGTAGCTGAATTTTTAGTAAATCATCCCATGGTTGAGAGAGTTTCATATCCTGGCGTGGCAACAGGGTTGCCAAAAGAAAGGGCGGATAAATATCTCTCTGGAGGCCATGGTGGGTTACAAGGATTTGAAATCAAAGGCGGCATCGAGGCTGGCAAGCGCTTTGTGAATTCTTTAGAGATGTTATATCACGTTGCTAATATTGGCGATTCAAGAAGTTTGGCCATACACCCTGCAAGCACCACTCATTCTCAGTTAAATGAGCAGGAGCTTCTAGCGGCCGGAGTGAGCTCTGGCTTTGTACGCTTATCTATTGGAATTGAGCACATTGATGACATCATTGCAGACATCGACCAAGCGCTAGCAAAAGCTAGTTAGCCCTCAGGGAATGCCTATGAGCCCGCCCAATGTTAGTTACATTATTATTGGGTCTAGGGAGAGACTATCAAAAATTAAGTCCTACCAAATTGAAGATGGAACAGAATGTATACTCTGTCCATTTTCATCGCTAGCAGATTTACCAGCAATTTTAGATGCAACAATTGCAGCGCTAGACTCCAAAGTAATCTCTTTAATTCCTGTGGGTGCGTTTCCAAGAAAGATTGGGAGATCGCAATTGTTTTATTTTGCAAGAAGTGAATATCAGTTTTGGGGTTGGTATCATTTTGGGAATAAGTTTAAAGGTGCTCTGCAGAGCATCGGTAAGATCAATACCTTTCTTAATAAAGTGCCTCAGATAGAGCAGGGAATCTTTTTTTCTAAATCTCTTTATTTTTCAGTGGGTGGGATCGGAGAGATCCACTCTAATCCATTTGCTGAGTTAGCGAAACGGTTTTATCTCAGACTGGATCCACAAAACCCACTACCATCGCTTACAATAAGAGGAAAATCTCTATTAACTTAATTTTATGCAATTAATTACTGCAAGCAATCTTGGATATTCCATTAATGAAAATAGGCTATTCCATAATCTGACTTTTTCTTTAGAGACAGGCTGCGGGCTTCACATTAAGGGTGGTAATGGATCAGGGAAGAGCACTTTAATAAGAATTTTACTGGGGCTGACTTCTCCAAGCAAAGGCGAGGTGGTATTTTTTAAGCCAAATCTAAACATTTCATATCTTGGTCATAAAAATGCTATTAAGCAGTACTTAACCCCGTTGCAAAATTTAGAACTAATATTTGCTCCCTCAGAGCTAGATGATGCTATGACATGGATGCAGACGTTTGGACTGACGAAGGTTCAAGATGAGATGACGGCGACCTTATCCTTTGGGCAGCAAAAAAAACTTGCGCTTATCAGGGTGCTTGGGAAATCATCGGATTTAATTGTTTTAGACGAACCGTTTGTAGGTTTAGATGATTTATCTAGGGATTTGGTGAGTCAGTTTCTTTGCTCAAGATTAGCAGATGGGACTAGCCTAGTGCTAACTTCACACATTGATCCTGCCATACCGTGCGTGGAGCTCATTCTTTCGGAGCAGAGCAATGATTAACTTATTAACGCATGAGGCTTTTAAACTTAGGCATAGATTGAGAGCTTGGCTAGGACCGCTATTGATCATGGTCCTTGTTCTTATAGCATTCCCTCTAAGCATTGATGTGTCCCAGTATGATCTAAACAAATTCTACTTTTCTATTATTGTTGTTTCTTTGTTAATGATTTCATTTCTTGCAACAGAGTCTATTTTTTCTGAAGATTATGAGGACGGATCACTGGAACAAATCTATTTAGAAGAAAAAGACTTTTACAAAGTTGTGTTAACCAAAATATCAATTTATATTTTCTTTATCGGCATTCCTATGTCGCTTATAGGCTCATTATTTTCTTTTGCTAATGGCGTTGCTGCTGATGAAGCACCAAAAATTTTTGTTATTTTGACCTTTTCTACATTAATTTTATTCAACATATTTTCTTTTGGCAGCGCTCTATCCATCAATAAAGGAGCAATGCTTGGTGTGTTGGTTAGCCTGCCTTTGGCTCTTCCAGTCATTGTACTTTTGGGACGCGCCATAAGAACTGTTCAATATGGAGAAGGCTTCATTGAGGTGCTCTCTTTGCTAGCAGGGGTAGGGCTAATCCTTGCGGCCGTAATGCCTATCATCATCTCAGCTACATTAAAAACCCATCTAGAATGAGTGACTTCAGTTTATAATATTCTCTGTGATTACCTCATTTATCCATAGATTCTCTTCACCTAAAAGCTTTGTTGAGGTCACAGCGCGTTTTTTTCCATACGTCATGTATCTAGGCTTGTTCTTGCTCGCTACCGGATGGATCTGGGGCCTTGCATTTGCACCTGAAGATGCAATTCAGGGAAATTCATACCGCATTATCTTTCTTCATGTTCCAGCCTCTATCTTTGCGCAATTAATTTATTTTTTTATGGCTGTTTGTGCTTTGATGCATCTTGTTTGGAGAGTCAAACTAGCCGCTTATTTGATCAAATCTTCAGCGCCAGTTGGCGCGCTTATTACTTTTATTGCACTATTCTCAGGCTCTATATGGGGCATTCCTACCTGGGGGACATGGTGGCAGTGGGACGCAAGAATAACTTCAACTTTAATACTTTTTATTATGTATCTAGGGATTATTACCCTTCATAGCTCTTTTTCAAATGCTGAAAAAGCAGATCGATTAATGTCAATTTTAGTGGTGGTTGGTGTTGTAAACATACCTATTATCAAAAAATCTGTGGACTGGTGGTCCACGCTCCATCAGCCAGCTTCTATTACTATTTCTGAAGCTCCATCCATTGATTTATCCATGCTGTATCCTTTGCTGATCTCAATTAGCGGTATGGGCTTAACCCTAATTGCGCTTGGAATTTTAATTAGTAAGCTTTATATCATTACTCGAGAAAAGACTAAAAAATGGGTGCAGAATTATGTTTAATTTTGCTTTTTCTAGTCTTCACCATTTTTTAATAATGGATGGCCATGGCATATATGTATGGCCAGTTTATCTGGTTGCCATCCTACTTATAAGCATTGGCTTTCAGGTAACTATTCGAAAGCTTAAAGCACTCTTAAAAAAGATTAAAGATGCTTAAAAGTAGACAAAAAAGATTGCAGAAATTTTTTATTATTTTGCTTTTATCTGTTGCCGGCATCTCACTTGTATTGTTCTCCCTTAATTCCAAGCTAGACCTTTTTTACTCTCCAACAGAAATGTTAGCATCTGAGCTAAAGTCAGGATCACGAATCAAGCTTGGGGGCATGGTAAAAATAGGCTCTATTAGACGTGTTGATACTGATATTTTTTTTATTGTCACGGATTTTGAAAGTGAGGTGCCAGTTACTTTTCGCGGCATCACACCAGACTTATTTAAAGAGGATAGTGGTGTTGTGGCTTTGGGATATTATCAAAACGGTTCTTTTATTGCAGAGCAAATTTTTGCGAAACATGACGAAAATTATATGCCGCCAGAATTAATGCCAGTGAGCAAGAAAAATGATAGTTGAAATTGCACATTTTTTAACCGTAACCTCGGCGATTGTTCTTTCATTAATATTAATTTTTAATCTCTTTTTTTATTTTGCAGATCCTCATACCAATCAGATCATTCTCTCTAATAAATTATTTAATCAAGCCTGCCTATTAATCTTTATTTCTTTTGGTCTGTATGTCTACTTGGCAGCAATAGATGATTTTTCTATTAGCTATATTGCCAATCACTCAAACTCCCAACTTCCTATCTTTTATAAAATTACCTCTATATGGAGTGCCCATGAGGGCTCAATGTTTCTATGGATAGTCTTTTTAACAATATGGAGTGTGCTTTTTGTTAATTATCTGGCTTTGGAGCACCCTTTAAAGCGCGGAACTATGCTGATGCTTACCTTAATTATCCTAGGTTTTTTATTGTTTCTTTTGATTACCTCTAACCCATTTGAGCGAATCTTACCTTTTGCTGCCCTGGAGGGAGCAGATATCAACCCGGTTCTTCAGGACCCAGCTTTGGCCATTCATCCCCCCATGCTATATCTAGGATATGTCGGCTTTGTCATCTCTTTTAGTTTCATTACTGCCTATCTCTTTCACGGGGACTTTAATTATTCCTGGGAAAAAGACATTAAAAGTTGGTCCTTGATGGCATGGATATTCCTAACCATTGGGATCACTTTAGGATCTTGGTGGGCATACTATGAGCTCGGCTGGGGCGGTTACTGGTTTTGGGATCCTGTAGAAAATGTTGCGCTCATGCCATGGCTCGCTGCTACGGCATTCATGCATTCCCTTTTTGCTTCATCAAAATCTAGTGTTTTAAAGACATGGACTTTATTTTTAGGGATCATGATTTTTACTTTGAGTTTATTTGGGGCTTTTATAGTGAGATCGGGAATAATTGATAGCGTCCATTCATTTGCTAATGATCCTCAAAGAGGACTTTATCTTTTAGGGTTTTCTGGTTTTATTACCTTAATCTCTCTAGCCATACTGGCCTTTAGATTGCCGCAATTACAATCTTCAAAATTAATAGTTGCAGGATCCAAAGAATCATTCTTATCAATGAACAATATCTTAATGCTCACTGCTATTTTTTCTATTTTTCTGGGCGTTACGTATCCCTTAATCTTGGAGTCTTTGAACGGCAATAAAGTTAGCATTGGTCCCCCTTACTACAATACTATTTTCTCTCCATTAATTCTTATTACATCAATTTTTATGATGGGATCAATTGATGCTTTGTGGCAAAGAGGTATGCAGCTTCGCAAGCTTTGCATTGCAGTAGCTCCCACTCTTTTGTTATCAATACTGGGCGTATATGCAATCTGGCATTTCACGCAAATATTTTCACTCATTGCCTATGTCGGAATATTTTCTGGCTTACTAATAATCATGAGTTATGCATTAAAATTATTCTCATCACTCTATACCAAAGCCTATTTTAATAAGGGCAGTCTTTTAGCGCACATTGGTTTAGGCCTTTTATTCTTCTCAGTTTCTATGAACAGTATTTTAAGCTACCAGAAAAATATCAGTCTCTTTGTTGGCGAAGAGCAGTTTGTTAATGCGTCTTTGCCAAAGTTTCAATTTCTAGATTTGAAAAAAACTAAAGCTAGCAATCATGATGTGGTTGCAGCAAAAATTTTGGTGCTCCATGACAATCAATCTATCTACCTCAACCCAGAAAAAAGGAAGTACTTTGCAAGAGGTCAAATCACCTCAGAGACCGCAATTCATACATCATTCTTGAGAGATACTTATTTAACAATAGGAGATCAGCTAGATAATGGAAGCTGGACATTCAGCCTGCAGATTAATTATTTTGTGAAATGGATTTGGTTTTCATCAGCCTTAATGGTTGCGGGAATAGCAATGACAATATTTAAAAAGAAAATTCTATGAACAGAATATACAGCCTGCTGCTTATTGTACTTCCAGTGCTTATTTTTATTTTCTTTGGCAAGGTGTTGCTAACAGATGAGAGTGAACTAGTTAGCTATTATGAGCCAAAACCCATTCCTCAATTTCAACTTTTAGACTTACAAGACCAGCAGATTTCCCCATCAGCCTTTAACAATATTAGCTTGTTAAATGTATGGGCTAGTTGGTGCATTACTTGTTTGGTGGAGCATCCTTTTTTAACTCAATTATCAAAAAATGATATAGATCTGATTGGATTAAATTACAAAGATTCAAAAGTAAGTGCTCAACAATGGCTGCAAAAGCGAGGAAACCCTTATCAATTCTCTATCTATGATCCTAGGGGCGATCTAGCATTTGAACTTGGTGTTACAGGAGCTCCAGAAACCTTCCTGATTGCGAATCAGCAGATTATTGGACATATTCAGGGTGAGCTTAATCAAGAAAAATGGGAATCCATTTTTTTACCATTGATTCGTAGCATTCAAAATAAAAATTAATGACAGCATCCGCACTAATCTATCTATTCTTATTTTCTATGTCTAACGGCCTGCATGCTGAGGCTGTCTATATGTTTGATGATGACTCTGAGGAAAAGCGTTTTTATTCTTTGATATCTGAAATTAGATGTCCTAAATGCACAAGTGGGAGCATCGCAAGCTCAGACGTTCCTGTGTCCCGAGATCTAAAGCAACGAGTCTATGAGCTTATTAAGTCTGGGTCGTCTAATGAAGAAATTAAAGATTATGTCAAACAGCGATTTGGAGAGTCCTCAGATTACAAGCCAGCATTTGATGGCTTTAATTACATTTTATGGTTTGGTCCATTTATATTCCTAGCGCTTCTCATGACTATTTTCTATTCAAAGAGAAGGTTGTAATGCTCCCTCTTATAGCTATTTTAGCTTTTGTCTCCCTGCCAATCATTGCCTATTTACTAAGTGGTGCTGCCTCTCAAAAAGCGTTAGTATTTTTTACAACAGTCATGCTCTTGGGAGCATTTATTTTGAATCATTCATCCGCCCAACCTCTTTTTGGATCTTGGGCTAACTCTATTCAATCCAGGGCCATTGAAAATAAGGTATTTAAAAATCTTGAGCTGTCAGATGAGATGATCATAAGTTTTCTAGCGCAAAAGGATCTACCTGAAGATTCATTCTCGCTAGGCACCATAGTATTTTACAAAGCTCTGGAATTTAAATCTTTCACTGCAGCTGAAAGTATCTTGCGGAGTTTAAATGCTAATTTTAGAGATCCAGAGTTTCAGTTACCCATATATAACTTACTGGCTGATTTGCGAGATATGAAATACCCTATGGTTTCAAATGCAAAACTGTTACTTGCGGTTGAGCCACCAGTCAATTGCAGTATTGGTGATCGGCTCACGGTGAGCGTAGAGATTCCCAATGGTCCGGCGGTAGATATTGCTGCAAAAGATTTCATAGGAGCAGATTTAGCTCAAGAAATATTCCTTGATAAATCTGATGCGCTTGTTCGCGGTTTTGATCTCCCATCAGCTTTTTTAAATCAAGAAATCATTAAAGTAGAATCTTCAATATTCTGTAAAAATAATGAATTCTATTCTATCAAAACCATTGATTTAAAAGGTTCTATGAATAATCAGGATAAAGTATTTATTTATGCGAACGAATGGTTAAAAAAGGAACAATAGTTTAAAATGGGAAAAGAATAAACTAAATTAAATGCAGCTTAAACACATTAAACTGGCTGGATTCAAAAGTTTCGTGGACCCCACGAGGATATCTTTCCCCACAAATATGGTCGCTGTCGTTGGTCCAAATGGATGCGGCAAATCAAATGTTATAGATGCAATACGTTGGGTTTTAGGAGAGCTTTCTGCTAAAAATCTTCGAGGCGACTCTATGACAGACGTCATCTTCAATGGTTCAGATTTAAGAAAGCCATCCGGTCAATGCAGTATCGAGCTCCTGTTTGATAATTCCATGGGTAAATTGGGCGGTGAGTATGCACAATACAATGAAATCTCTATTAAGAGACTCATGACCAGAGATGGGCAGTCCAACTATTCAATCAATAATACTTCCTGCAGACGGAAGGACGTACAAGATATCTTCTTAGGAACTGGCTTGGGACCCAGAAGTTACGCAATTATTGAACAGGGAATGGTTTCAAAAATTGTGAGCGCTAAGCCTGATGAAATGAGAACTTTTATTGAAGAGGCGGCTGGAATCTCAAAATACAAGGAACGGAGAAAAGAGACTGAACAGCGTATCAAAAAAACAAAGGAAAACCTCTCCAGAGTTCAAGATATTCGAGAGGAGATTAACCGACTGATTAATCGATTGCAGAACCAAGCAAATGCTGCGGAGAAATATAAAAAGTTTCAAGTTGAAGAAAAAGAATTCAAGTTGAATATATCTATCTTGAATACCTTGAGTGCAAAAGCCCAAAAGGACAAGCTTACTTCTGAGGTTGCAACGCTCAAGAACCAAATTACGGTGAAATCCGCTGAAGTAGAAACACATCAATCTACCATCGATCAAATTCGCACAGAGCATTCAACTGTTTTATCGTCATTTGAAACAGCTCAGAAAAACTTTTATTCCATTGGCGCAGATATTGCTAGGCATGAAGCCAATTTACAAAATTTAAATAAAACTCAAGCTCAGACAGCAGAGGATCTAGCCAGAGCAAAGGAAAGCTACGCAAAAGCCATTGAAAAAGAATCAACATTTGAAACTTTGAATCCTAAAGAGAATGAATTGAAGCTCAACATTGCAATTCTTAAAGCGTTGCAAGCAAATGATCAAAAAAAGATCTTGCAAACTCAAGTGACAGAGCTTGATGAAAGTCTCAGGCAAAAATCTTCCCATGTTGACAAGTATCAAGCAGAGATAGACCAAATTAAAAATGATAATATAGCTATGTCCTCGCGACTAGATTTAGCGCAAAGTGCTGCATCGAGTATTGGAGCTGAAATTGCTGGGCTAGAGGCTAATCTTAAAAATCTTATTAAAACAAAAGCTCACGCAGAAGATGACCTAGCAAGAGCCCAGGCTAGCTATCAAAAAGCCTTGGAGAAAGAATCAAATCAAGAGAATTTAAGCCCAAAGGAAAAGGCGATGAACTTGCTTGATCACATCCTTGAAGCCCTTCAAAAGCTTGGGTTAAACGGAGACCCGATTAAACAGAAAGCCCTTGAGTTAAAAGAGTCACTTGTAAGCATTTTAAAGATCGCGTCTGATCAATCAAAAAGTATGACTGAAGAGTACTTGCAGCGACAAACCAGGCTGGAGGAATTATTGCGTCAGACCAACGAGAAACAGCTCCAGCTTGCACAAGAGCTTGAGCACTCACAAGAGAAAAGAATAAATGCTGAGAGAGATTTGGTGAGCTATAAAGGAAAGCAATCTGAAGTCAACGCAAGCATTCAAACGCTAGATGATTCAAAATTATTGGTTTCGCGTGAACTAAGGGCTATTGAGTCTGAGATCAATAGCTTAAAGCTAGATCTTAGAACTTTCGAAGTAAACCTGGATAATGCATCAATCATCTTAGAGAAAGCAGATGTATCACTAGCAAATATCAACCCGGCTGATTATGTTCAGATGGATTTAAGTAGCTTAGAGTTATCCCTTTCGGAAATTCAGAGCAGTATTTCCGCTCTGGGCTCAATTAATTTAGCCGCACCAGATGAATATCTATCAAGGCAAAAGCATCTAACTCAACTTCTTGAGCAAACTGAATTAAAAAAAATAGATGTTAGTAATGAGTTGTCATTGATAGTTGAGAAGAGTGCTTCTGCAGAAGCTGACCTGAATACTATTAGGCAACAACAATCTAAAGTAGATGAATCTATTCGTGAGTCAGAAAATAAAAAATCTATTGCCTCTCTTGATCTCAGGGGTCTTGAAGAGAAATCTAATAACAGAAAATTAGACTTAAGAACCTTTGAAGTGAATTTGGATAATGCGTCACAAGCGCTGATCAAAGCTGGGATAGCAATCGTTGATCTTGATCCGTCAGAGTTTGAGGGAATGAATATCACCCAGCTTGAACAATCACTTGCATCAGTTCAAGCTAAAATTATTTCTCTGGGAGCTATTAATTTAGCCGCACCTGATGAGATTGCCGAGGAGTCCAGGCGCATGGAGGAGCTGGATGCTCAATTGGAAGATTTAAATGAGGCAATGGATAAATTACAGGGAGCAATCAAGAAAATAGACGCTGAATCCAAGCTAAAATTTGACGACAGTTTTAATGCGGTTAATTCTAAGATTAAAGAAATATTTCCCAAGTTATTTGGCGGTGGAAAAGCAGCGCTAGAATTGCTTGATGGAGATTCTTTGAATGCAGGCATTGCTCTTTCTGCCCAGCCTCCTGGCAAGAAAAATGCAACCATCTCTCAGCTTTCAGGTGGCGAGAAGGCCATGACTGCTCTATCTCTGGTCTTTGCTCTCTTTGAGCTTAATCCAGCGCCTTTTTGCCTGCTAGATGAAGTCGATGCTCCACTAGACGATTTAAACGCAACTAGGTTTGTTGCTATGGTTGAGGAGATGTCCAATAGAGTCCAATTCATTTTTATTACCCATAATAAAATTTCTATGGAAAAAAGTGATTACTTGATGGGCGTGACTATGCAAGAAGCAGGTGTTTCCAGGGTAGTGTCTGTTGACGTCAAGGAAGCGCTAAAATTAGCCGCTTCTTAAGATGTTATCTAATCTAGAAATTTTATTAATTGCTGGTGCGATTTTGGTATTTTTAATTACACTCTATCTTTTCTATAGGCCCCGTTTTTCAAGAAAGTTAGTTGAATCAAGCATTGCAGATTCTCGCTCCATGTTATTCGATGAAAAGGTAGAGCAAGGGTCGCTTAGCTTTGAGAGCGACGTGAAGACTCCTCTCGGCCAAGAATTAGTCATTTTAAATTTAATCTCCATGGATAAATCTAACTTTGATATTAATCAGGTTCTGACTCTCTTGAAGAACCTAGATGCAAAATATAGCGATGGCTTTTTTAGTTATCGTGATGCCACTGGCGCGGAGCTTTTTCGAGTAGCCAGCGGAATTAATCCTGGGGTGCTGGAGTTAAATACAGAAACACACATTTTATTGATGGCTGTAGATCTTTACCTGGTCCCGGACCCATTAAAGGCCTTTGAGCAAATGCTGGGTTTCGCAGTTGAGATTGCTGAAAAATTGCATGCGAGCATATGTGATGAAGCAAGAGCACCATTGAGCAAGCAGATGATTGAGCACTATAAGTCAAAGGCCCAGGAAGTTAGCCGCATTAAGGTGATGCAAAAAACTCCATAACAATGGCCGTCACAAAAGAGCAGTATCAAGAATTACAGAATAAGATTCGAGCTAACGATCATGCCTATTACATACTAGATGATCCAATTATTGCTGATTATGAGTATGATTTATTATTTAAAGAATTACTTACAATAGAATTAGATAATCCCTCCTGGATTTCTAGTGAATCTCCATCTCAAAGGGTGGGCATTAAACCACAAGCAGATTTTTCTACTTTTGCTCATCACAAGCCCATGCTTTCTTTGGCAAATGCTTTTAATGATCAAGATATTCTGGGTTTCCATGAGAGAACAATTAAAAATCTTCAGGACACAAAAGAATTACAATATTTCTGCGAGCCTAAAATGGATGGCGCGGCCATTTCATTAATTTATGAGAATGGTATTTTAGTTCGAGGTGTGACCAGGGGAGATGGAAGTTTTGGTGAAGACATTACCTCTAACATTCGAACGGTAAAATCTATCCCATTAACTTTAACTAAATCTGAAGAACCTTTTCCTCGTTTGATAGAGGTTAGAGGTGAAATCTTCATTCGCAAGGCATCTTTCAAGAAGTTAAATCAATTGGCTGAAATAGAAGGCCAAAAAATTTTTGCAAATCCTAGAAATGCAGCAGCAGGAAGTCTTAGGCAACTTGACCCAATGATTACGAACTCTAGACCATTAGATTTTTTTGCACATGGAATTGGTGTCTGCGAAGGCACTAATTTCTTATCTCTAGATACGGTATTTAATACTTTTGCTGCATGGGGGCTTCCAACCAACCAGTTGAATTCTTTGGTAGATTCTATAGATGATTGCTTACAGTACTTTAGAGATATCGAAGCTAACAGAGATCAAATTCCTTTTGAGATAGATGGAGTAGTCTTTAAAGTTGCTAGCCTTCAGATGCAACATAGCTTAGGTGAAATAGCGCGATCGCCAAGGTGGGCTATAGCACATAAATTTGCTGCAGAAGAAGCTGTCACAAAGATTGAAGCGATTGAGTTTCAAGTGGGCAGAACCGGCATACTGACCCCAGTGGCTAAGTTAAAATCAGTCAATGTTGGAGGGGTGAATGTAAGTAAATGCACCCTACATAATATGGATGAATTACAGCGATTAGATCCTCGAATTGGGGATGAAGCAGTGATTAAAAGAGCTGGTGATGTAATTCCAAAGATGATCAGGGTCATTCCTGCGACAAGCAGCAGAGGTTCTGAAGTTCGCGCCCCTAAATTTTGCCCTAGCTGTAATTCCAAGGTTGTTATGAACTTTCAATCTGACTGGTCTATAGTTAATCGAGATCATCAGCTAATCAAGAAATTTTCTAGCCTGCATGAAGCCAATCAATATCTTGACGACCATTCTGACGCCGGATTAAGGATCGAAGAAATCAAAATTTCCAGCCCTTTTATTAAATGCTCAGGCAGTAATTTATGCCCTGAGATTATTCAGGGCAAGTTCACTCATTTCGTATCGCGCAAAGCTATGGACATAGATGGTTTGGGTCAAGAAATTCTCGATGCTCTCATTCGAAATAAATTTATCAAGGAGTATGCTGATATATATTCCCTTGGTAATCATCGATCGGAGCTAGAGGTCTTAGAGCGATTCGGTCAAAAATCAGTTGATAACCTTATCAAGTCTATTAAAGAGTCAGCTAGAGTTGATCTATTTAGACTCCTTTTTTCCTTAGGCATAGAAGAAGTGGGGGAGACGACTGCACGGAATCTTGCGTCGCACTTGCATGACTTCCATAAAATCTCGCAAGCTTCCTTTGAAGAATTATTAGCAATCCCAGATATCGGGCCCAGGGTTGCTTCAAAAATTAAGGATTATTTCAAAGATGAAGATAACCAACGCCAGCTCAGCAATCTCCTTCCACATCTAGAGTTGATTCTACCTTCTGCCAATTCTGAGCTAGATACTCGGTTAGCAGGATTGCAAATTGCAATTACAGGAAAATTAATTTTGATGTCCCGGGATGAGCTAAAGAATTTATTACTTCAAAAAGGAGCCAAAGTTACGTCTACAGTCTCCCAAAAAACTGATGTTCTTATAGCGGGAGAGAATGCTGGCTCAAAGCTGACCAAAGCTCAAGAGCTTGGTGTTAAAATTATTATAGAAAATGAAATAGATAACTTTTTAAATGATTCATAGAAATTCACTCATAGCTTCTGTATTTTTATCGGCATTGCTTGTGTCTTGCGTGAGCTCGCCACCAGAGCGACCCGATGATATTTGCAAAATATTTAAAGAAAAAAAAAGCTGGTATAAGGCTGCAATGAAGACTGAAAAACGCTGGAAATTGCCACCCTATGTATTGATGGCATTCTTTCACCAAGAATCAAGTTTCCAAGCAAAAATTCGCCCTGAAAGAGAGAAATTACTTGGGTTTATTCCCTGGTTTAGGCCGTCATCTTCTGTGGGGTACTCTCAGGCTTTAAAGAATACTTGGGAAGACTATCAGGATGAAACGGGGCACTCGAGAGCCAAGAGAACAGATTTTGCTGATTCAGCTGATTTTGCAGGCTGGTATGCTAGCAAAGGTTTTTATCAAGGCTTCTCTCCTACAGATGCTCGCTCTCTTTATCTTGCCTATCATGAAGGGTATGGGGGATTTAAAAAGAAGACCTACCGTAAGAAGCAATGGCTCATTAATGTTGCAGATAGAGTGCAAGCACGTTCAACAATGTACCAAAAACAATACTGGGGCTGCGCCAAGGAATTGAAAAAGAAGAGGTTCTTCTTTTTTTAATCTAGACCTCTAATATTGTCAATCCTAATTCTTCTGCTTGAGCTTTAAAACTTTTGCCTGCTAATATAGATTTGCTGGATTCCTTTGTTAGATATGTCTCATTCACTCTAATGAGATCATCTATGGAGCAACGAATAACTTTTTGCCTCATCTCAAGGCGCTCCTTAATACCGATTGATTCTAAATTGTAATTAAAATCATTTTTAGCTTCTCCCACAGGAGACAGTGGTTTATCAATAGATGAAATCACTCCCAGGATTGCTTCCTCTAAGTGTTGTGGGGTAATTGAATTTTTTGCCCACTCTATTGCGTCTTGAAAAGCTTGAAAAGTCTCCCTACATTTCGGATCCCTGTACGAAAAGAGCTTGAATGTATTTGTTGAGGTATCGTTAGCCGCACCAGCTCCGTAAGCCCCACCTTTTTCTCTGATGGCCGTATGCAGAAACCCATTTCTTAGAACAGTCGCTAAGACAGATAAGGGTGCTGCATCAGGATGCTCTCTTGAGACACCCTCAAAAGCTTGAGCACAATAACAAACTTGCGAACCAGTAATCCAAGCAATCTGAGTATTTAACGGCTTAATGAGTTCTTGTGCGTTGCTAGATAATAGATTTTGGAACTCCTTAGCCTTATCTCCAACTGCGCCTGGAGAGCAAGCTGTAAATATTTTATAGGGGTCGCAAGACATCTTGGCGTGAATATTTTTCAAGATTCCACTAATATAATCAGTGTCTCCATCACGCTGAATCTTTGTAATTACTTCTTTAGAGCGATGCAGCATTTGTAACCCAGAGATACTAAAAGATGTTGCTGCTAATGAGTTCAGCGAGCTTGCAGCTGAGTTCATGGCTAAGTAATGACCATTTTGATTTAAAGACTCCTCATTTCTTGCAACAAATATATTTAATAAATCCAATAGCCGCTTCTGCTCATCAAATCTAACATTCTGGACCGTGTTGAGTATCATGGCTTCCATTGCTTCAAAATTTTCTGCAAGACATTTAGAGCTAATGCTTAAATATAGCGCCCCATCCTCTGATGGCGTATTAGTCTGGAGGTTTATCGAAGCGCCGATCCCTCCACTAATTTTTGATTGGTATGCTTGGATTTCCTCATAGGATTGATCTAAAAGACCAACCTCAGTAATGATAAAAGTATAGAGAGAAGAGAACAGTAGCTCTTCATTGGTTAGGTTTGAGCACGAAAACAGAAAGTCCGAATAAATTAAACCATTGGTCCCAACCTCATAGATAGATCTATTTCCTTTAGATATCTTTATCTCTGTGTATTCTCGCTTCAAGGGAATATCGGAAATAGTTACCTTAGGCAAGATATTCACATCATCTATAGCTTCTTGTCTTTGCTTTAAATCATTTGCTAATTTAATAATATTATTTTTTTCATCCACAGTAAGAGCTTGTTCTTTTTCTTTTAACTTGGAAGAAAAGTAGGTATCTAAATTCTCATTAAAATTTACATCAGGCTTTAATTCATAGGTAAGTCGGTGGGTATTGAGAAGCAAGGAAGAGTTAATTAGCTCTTCAACATACCCATCATCACTAATTTTATTTTTTAATGCGGTAAAATTCTTATCTAAATCTAACATTGAGATGGGGTTGTCATAGTGCATGCATGCATTCATACAGCCGAGCATTAATTGCAACCCATATGGCATTCCTCCGCCAGATATTTCTCTTTGACCAATTTCTAGTTGATGAAGGGCAGATGAGATGAGATCTTTGGGCACTCCATTGTTTACTAAATCTTTTAACGTAGAGAGAATCAGCTCTTCAATTGCTTCAGATTGACCGACTTGAGCGCCTTCAAGACCAGCCATAAAAACAATTTCTTTGTTGCTTGGCTCTAACCCCAAGAAAGGCGATGGAGATTTCCCTAGATTTGTGAGCTCTAAAGCTTTTCTGAGGGGAGATGATGAATTATCAAGCAGAATATTAGATAGAAAATATTTTTCTAGAAGATTGAGTGGCTCATGGCTGTTGCCAAGCAACCAGCTCACTACAACATGATGGTTTTGCTCATCTCCTGGTAAGGGTTGATAGGTTCCTGTAGCGCTTTGCGGCGCTTGAAATATTTTAGCAGGAGGGATGATGAGCTTTGTTGGGGCGGGAGTAAATTTACTGAATACATTTTTCTCCAAGTGATCATGAATCTCTTCGATAGAGACATTGCCAAATGTAAAAAAAGTGGCATTGCTAGGGTGATAATGTTTTTTGTGAAAGGCAACTAAATCTTCATGCGTCAAATCGATAATTTTTTCAGGATCTCCGCCGCTGTTATGGTGATAGGTGGTTTCCTCAAATAGATGCTTAGACATGCCATGCCATAGTTGATCAGTTGGCGAGCTCATTGCACCTTTCATTTCATTAAACACAACCCCTTTAATTTCTAACTCTTGATTGGAATCTAGCTCTAATCTATGACCTTCCTGAGAAAAATCTAAGGGATCTAATCTAGGAAAAAATGCTGAATCTACATATACATCTAGCAAGTTATTGAAGTCTTTATTATTTTGAGTTGCAAAAGGGTAGGCCGTCCAATCACTCGAAGTAAATGCATTCATAAAAGAGTTTAATGAGCGTCTGATCATCATAAAAAAAGGATCACGGACTGGGTACCTTGCTGATCCACAGAGGGATGTATGCTCTAAAATATGAGCTACCCCCGTTGAATCTTCAGGGATAGTGCGAAAGGCAACCATAAATACTTTCTCATCATTTGATGAGTCCAGGTGAATATGCTGAGTTTCAAATTCTGAATGCTGATAGATCTGCGCATTAACGTTCAGCAACCCTATCTCTTGTGATTCTTTTAGTTCAAACATAGCTTTTCATACAAAGTAAATGCATTATATTAGTCATATTAACGATAGATTACTATTACCTATGACATATAAAACCTATTCCTTTGTTGCCTCTATGCTTTTCTTGGTTTCGGCTTGCGTGACCACACCCTTTATGGAGCTAAATAGTAGAAATAATTTTCAACTTGAGCCTGCGTCAGAATTTCAGATTTCTTTAAATAAGGATAATTTACCTGTTGAAATGGATCCTATTTTAATTGAAAACTTGGGAGAAGCAGCTCAAAATTATCTCTCTGGAATGGGCCATATAGCATCCTCTGATGCTTCGCTGGTCATTGAGATTGGCCTTGCAAGCAAGGAAAAAATTAAAGTTGATGATTTCCGCTTTTATGGTTATCCGTTGCATAGGAATTATTTGTATGATTCTGATCGTGTCAATGCAGTTCCAGAGTTTTATTTAAGAATTTCAGTAAAGGATATTAACCAAGATAAGACTTTATGGACCGGACTAACAAAATGGCGCAAAGGTTCTGCTTATACTCCTTCTGATGCCTCTTCAGCAGAGCTCCTTGTCGAGCATCTATTGATTAACTTATAAACCTTTGAGGGTTAACCGACAAAGCCAGTGCAGTTGAAATCGGATTAGGCGCATGACTAATCTGCGAAACAATGTATTCAGAGAGAAGGGGGGCCAAGCTAAAACCCCTAGAGCCTAGTGCTCCCAAACCATAGATATTTTGGCTCGTCGAAAGTTTTCCTGCAATTGGCAGCCGATCCTTGCTACCAACTCTGAGACGCGCTTCAGACATGATTGAATCTTGGGTGCCGAAACTTAAATTAAAATTTCTTTCTGTGCGTGAGATTAATTCTTGCGCTGACTCCTTTGATGCTTCAAGGTTAAGAAAATCTTTATCATGCGTGGACCCAATCCACATTACTCCATTGATAGCTGGAAGAATATAACCCTCAGAATTTACCGGTAGATTGGGTGCAATTACTTGTGGTCTTGTTAACCCAGCAAGCTGACCTTTTGAAATCTTGAGGGTCGGAATGAAGGGCAATAATCCAGCACCGCTTGCAATAATGACAGCATCATAAGTCTTAAGGTTACCGGGCTGATTGGAGAAACTTAGCTTGAGGTTGGACCCTTTGCCTGTGACTTCACCAAAGCAATGATCTGTAAAAACATTCACACTTGGATGATCCAGCAAGCTCTGGCAAAGCGTTTGTGGAAATAGGTAACCTCCTTGAAGCACCTTTAATCCCCGTGAGCTTAATCCAAATTTTTGTTGCATGGTGGTCTCATCAATAAATTGAAAAATATCATTTCTCTTGAGCGCCAGCATGCTTTCCAGCCACTCCGTTTGATATTGATTGAAGTGAGAAAACAGCAACCCCGACCTCTTATATTGCGCTGGAAAATTAGCATATAACTTATCGGCATAAAAATAGCTTTGAGCAATGAGATGAGCATAGGGACTATTATTTGCAGAAAATCTTGGATACATCGCTGCCACAGGATTGCTGGAAGTCCCGCATGCAACTTCTGACCCATACTCAAAGACATCGACGCTCATGCCATGGTTGGCAGCCGAGAAGGCGCAGCTACTTCCGGCAATGCCAGAGCCTATAATTGCAATGCTAGGTTTGACGCTATCTATAGAATTGAACAAGCTATGATCTCGTCTCTTTTTTCCAATCAACTTATGCCTTTTATTGCCAAAGCCTTGCATTTTGCTAACCTGAAAACCAAATTTTTGTAAATTTCTTTTTACAAAACCTGCGGATGTAAAAGTTCCAAAAGTAGCTTCATTCGCAGACAGCATTCCAATGTATTGGATCAAGACACTGCTCCACATGGCTTGATTTTTTGAGGGGTCAAAACCATCGAGGTACCAAGCATCCACTAAATTATTTGAAAATCCTAAAAGATTTTTTAAAGCAAGCTCAGCATCATTCTGTATCAGGGTTAGACGAATATTTAATTTCGGTAAATGGATTCGATGCATATCATTATGCATGGGTAAATATTGGCTGAGAAAGTATTCGCCCACTTCTTGAAGCTCAGGAAATTGCTGTATCACCATTAAGATTTCTGCTTTGGTGGGCAATGCTTCATCAATGGATATGTAGTCTAGAGTATCGATGTTAGACGCATCTTTCATATCGCCCCATATCATCGCTGTCACAAAAAAATTAAGACCAAAACCAAAGCCTAATTCCCCAATGGTCAGTCGACTAGACGTGCTAAAACGTTTCTCTAGATCATTTGGTTCTATAAAGACGTTCCTTATTTCCTTCACTGCATCTGCCTGAAAGAATCGATCATCATAAGCAAAAGAGTGTGGCAACCCATCAACCCATCGCACATCTTGGTCTTTGACCTCAAATGGATTGTTAAATAGACTATGATGACTTGGCATTAAGGAACAACTTATGAAATTCTATTTTAATTTTTTATACGCATTTATTATATGTGGTCTTGTTCTCTCATGCTCAAAAACTGAGCCAGTACTGATAGAGAATCAGAACATCAGCGCTTCGGTTCAAAGCTTGTATGAGCACTCCAAAGAGTTTACCCAGCAGGTTTATTCCTATGATGGCGGGATTCATGCGGCGGTGGGCTATGGCATAGCCAACTCATATTTAGTCGAAGGTGACGGCAGTAATATTATTATTGATGCTACTGACAGTGTATTTCAAGCAGAAAAAGTCTATGAACAATTTGTAGCCATTAATCCCAATCCAATTTCTGCAATTATCTATACCCATAACCATGGAGATCATACTTTGGGAGCAAGGTATTTTGTGGACCAGCAAGCCGAAGCGCCTTTGATTATTGCTCATGAATCCACAGCAAAAGCAGTGGAAAAAATATTTGGCATTCTTAACCCCATTATCTCTGCTAGGTCTGAAAAAATGTTTGGCACAGAACTCCCTGAGGCAGACGTTGTGAATGTTGGAATTGGTCCATATTTAAGTGTGGGTAAAAGTGCCCCAGGTTACGTTAAGCCTACCCTAACCTTTGAAGATGAACTGAAGATTAATTTAGCAGGGGTTGTATTTGAACTCTATCACGCACCAGGAGAAACGGATGATCAATTATTCGTGTGGCTGCCAGAGCTTAATGCTTTGTTTCCAGGCGATAATGTATATAAGACTTTCCCTAACCTCTATACCATTCGAGGAACATCACACAGAAATGTTAAAGCTTGGGTCGAAAGCTTAGATCACATGATAGCTTTTGAACCCCAGAATCTGTACCCCAGTCACACGCTTCCCATTCAGGGGCAAGAGGTTGCAGAAGTCTTGCAAGTTTATAGAGACGGCATCCAGTATGTGCATGATCAAACGATTCGTTTGATGAATTTAGGATTCTATCCTGAGGAGATTATTGAGCAACTTAAGTTGCCCGATAGCCTTGCCTCATCGCCCTTTTTACAAGAATTTTACGGGACTGTTAGATGGTCAGTGCGGAGTATATTTAACGGTTATCTGGGCTGGTTCTCTGGCAATGTCTCAGAGCTAGACCCGACCCCTATCTTTCGAAAGGCTGAGCTCATGTCTGAGTTAGTTGGCGGCTCTGATTATCTTTATCAAGCATTAGAATTGGCGATGGACAATGAAGAAATGCAGTGGGCGCTTGAATTATCAGATTTACTTATCGCTCTAGATTATAAATCTGAGAAAGTTATTGCAATGCGTGCTCAGGCTACATATTTTATTGGAAGCATGTCCCCCAATCCAAATAAACGAAATTATTTTTTAAGCGAAGCCCAGAAACTAGCCGGCAAAGAAAATAAACGGAATATTATTAAGCCAGACGGAGTAATGCTCAATGAAATTCCAATAGATATGTTTTTTGATGTTTTAAGTGTGAACTTGAATCCCGCCAAGGTGAAAGCATCGGAATTAATTTATGCGTGTTTTGAATTTTCTTCTGGCCTCATCAAAACCATGATTGTTCGAAATCAAATTGTGCAGATCACAGACACGGCTCCAGATTTTTGTACTTTTAGGATCAATGCCTCAGAGGAAACTTTAAAGCAGGTTTTAGCAGGATTAAGAAATCCTGTAACTGCGATAGCATCCAATGATCTAATCATCGATCAAGATGTAGCCTTTTTAAGATTCCTCGCTAGTTTTAAACCTTAGTTGGAATATCTTTAAAAGCCAAGCCTTTATCAGCCCTTGGGTCTTGCGGAAGTCCGAGCACTCTTTCTGCAATAACGTTGCGTAAAATCTCATCTGTGCCACCGGCAATTCTTAATCCCGGAGCGCCCAGCCATGCTCCTTGAAAAGAACTTATACCTTCATCCTCATCAATAAGCATGCCGGCCATGTCACCAGCATCAATCCCAAAGTTTCCAATGGATTGAAGTTTATTGGCACTCACAATTTTTGTAATTGACGCTTCTGGTCCAGGAGCCTCACCTTTGGATAGGGCGGAGATAGTTCTAAATTTAGTATACTTAAGGCCATTGGCTTCACAGAACCAGTCCGCCAATCTTTCTCTCACAGCATCATTTTTTATTAACGCCTCTCCTGCATCATCTTTTGTTTTAGAGAGCGTGAGAGCTTCTTCTATGTCCGAACCGCGAGCATCACCAACGGCCAATCTCTCATTCATTAGGGTTGTAATCGCTACTTTCCATCCATCCCCAATTTCACCTAATCTTTGTGAATCCGGAATTCGCACATCATCAAAATAGACTTCATTAAAGCCAGAGCCACTTCCTGCCTGACCTGTGATTTGTTTAATAGGCTTAACAGTGATACCTGGAGATTTCATGTCCACAAAAAAGAAGGTCAGACCTTTGTGTTTTGCAATATCTGGATCATGCCGAACAACCAAAATTCCAAAATCAGAATAGTGAGCACCAGAGGTCCAAACTTTTTGCCCGTTAATCACCCATTCATTGCCATCTTTTTCTGCTTTACTTCTGAGACCCGCGACATCAGATCCAGCGGATGGCTCTGAAAAAAGCTGGCACCAGATTTCTTTTCCTTCGGCCATTGGCGCAAGGTATCTATTTTTTTGTTCTTCGGTTGCATATTGCATCATTACCGGGCCACACATCCCAAGACCAATTTCAAAAATTCCTCCAGGCACATTGAATTTTGCTTCTTCCTGACCCCAAATAATTCTTTCAATGGGGGTCGCTTCTCTGCCGCCATATTCTTTTGGCCAATGCAGCATTGCCCAGCCAGCATCATATTTCTTTTTTTGCCAATCTTTAGATGTTTTTAGATGGCTATCTAGAGATGATTCTCCATGAGCATTTGATTGCCCTTCTTTAAGCTCTGCATTCACTTCCAACCATTCTCTGCATGTTGCTCTAAATTTTGCTTGATCGGGCGTATCGTTAAAGTCCATAATTTACTCCTTGATTAGGGTGTTTGTTTTTTCTAAATTGGCCACCAGTTTTTCTTTCCATGTTGCCGCTGATCCAAGAAGAACCGAAAGTACCTTTGAACGTTTATAAAATAAATGGCAATCATATTCCCAGGTAAATCCATTCCCACCATGCGTTTGAATATTCTCTTTCGAACATAATTGAAAAGCTTTGGTTGAGCTTACTCGAGCTGTTGCGGCAGCTAATGGGAGTTCAGATGACTCGGAAGATAATGCCCATGCACCATAGTAACAATTAGATTTAGCTAGAGTTATAGCAATGTACATGTCTGCTAGCTTGTGTTTGATGGCTTGGTAAGAACCAATCTGTCTTCCAAAAGCAAATCTTTCTAAGGCATAGGCTTTGGCCATGTCTAAAGCAGCCTGAGAGCCTCCCACTTGCTCAAAAGCGAACAAAATAGCTGCTTGATCTAATAGATGTTGGATATATTGCCAACCTTGACCTGATTGACCCAGAAGCTGAGAAGGGGTGTTGTTAAAAACTACTTTAAAGAAAGCTTTAGAAGTATCGATATTTTTTTGTGGGCTCACGGTTACAGAAGGGTCTTTTAAATCCACCAATCTTAATTCAGTCCCGTTATTTGATGTTGTAACCACAACTATATGAGTAGCCAATCCCGCGTCTGGAACGGCAATTTTTATTCCATTGAGCACATCACCAGAAGAGGTCACTTCTAAATTAGATTCTGTGGCTTGGTGAGACGTTTCAGCAATCGCATAGGTCCCAATAACTTCGCCCGTGACTAGTTTAGGAAGGAGATCTGCTTTGACTTCTTTCGAGCCATATTTAATCAGAGCTTCGGTAAAAAAATAGACTGAGGAAGAAAACGGAACAGGCGCCAAGGAACGTCCGAGCTCTTCTGCTATCACACATAACTCTAGATGCCCAAGTCCCAAGCCTTCATAAGCCTCTGGAATTCTAATCGCCGTCCACCCTAGGCCAACTATTTTATTCCATAGCTCATGATCAGCATCCTGAGATTGATCCATGACTTTTCGAGCATTACTTAACCCACCTTCTTTTTCAAAGAATTTTCTTGCTTCTTCTTGAAGGTACTTTTGATCATCCGAGAAATCTAAATTCATAATATTTATTTAATATAGTTTAAAGTTACAGCTTATAATCTGCTTATATTAGAACATATTATTACTTACAATTTAACAAGTTAGGCGCTTCACATCATGGCCATTAAAATATCAGCAGATCAAGAGGCTCATGCCGCAGGAAATAAAAACTCAAGCGGATTATTTCTTGGAGTAGTCTTTGTTTTGTTGCTCTGCGGCATTCTCGCGTTATCTCTTTGGGTTAGTGAGCTTTCGCGCGCTTCTGCTAATACAGGTGAGTTGGTTGAGTCGAGGCTTGCGATTCTTGAAGAGCAATTACAACTTGCTGATTCCACGTCCACTGATTTTTTAAGCGATATTAATACCCAACTTCAATTCCTAGATAAAGAAATTAGAAAGCTCTGGGATTTAAGTAACAAGAAAAATAAAGTAAATATTTCTAATCTCACACAGGATATAAGCAAGCAATCTGCTCTTTTAAAGGAGATAGCAATAGCCCAAACGAATGACCAAAAAAACATTCAAAATTTTAGAGTTCAATTGGCAACCCTCGATAAGCTAGCCAAGAACCTTAAGCAAATTAACGATAGCAATAACGCAACTGAAATAAAACTTGGCGAGCTTAGCAATAATCTTTTGATGCTAGAGGAAACTGTCCAAGCTTTCGATTCTTATAGAAAACAAAACAATGAATTGATGCAAGAGCTGCAATTACAAATTTCCACCCTTACCCCTATTTTTCCTGAATAATTTAAAATTTAACTTTTAAGTAAAAAGTTTGGGGTTTCTCTAAAAAGCAGGTATATTTTGACTAATTACATTCTTCAATTATGGGGGGAACCATGAAGAGACTATTAAGAGTATTAACTATTGCAACTTTTGTTGCGATTCCTAATGTTGCTTTTGCACAAGAAGCAGGATTAGTTTTAGAGGAAGTTGTTGTTACAGCGACCAAGAAAGAAGAAAACGTTCAGGATATTGCACAAACCGTCAATGCGGTATCTGGCAGCAAACTGGATAATTATCAAATTAGAGATCTCAGCGAATTAGCTCAGGTTGTCTCTGGTGTTGAGTTCACTCAGATTGATCCTAGAAGAGCGACCATTATTATTCGAGGTCAAAAACTAGATCCAGATGGCGGAAATGATCAGCCAATTCAAGGATATTTAGATGATGTACCGCTCAGAACAGGTGAAATATTCCTTCAATTGTACGACACAGAGCGTGTAGAGATTCTTAAAGGTGCTCAAGGCACTCTTCAAGGCGTAGTCAGTACTGGTGGAGCTTTGCAAATTTTCTCAAGATCAGCTCAAGTTGGTAGCGATGAAAGAAATGGCTATGTTAAAACAACATGGGCAGACAACATGACTTCTATTATTGAAGCTGCTAGCGATGTGAAGCTTACAGACACTATGTCTTTAAGATTTGCTGGAGTTAGAAATAATAATGAGGGCCAACAAGTTAAAAATATTAGAACAGGCGTCAAACAAAGTAACAGGTATGACTCTGGTCGTATCAGTCTTTCATGGGAGCCTTCAGATGACTTAAGCGTTAGATTTAAGTACCAAAACATGGAAACAGATTCAATTTATCCTCAGCCAGTAGCTGGTTCCAATGGCTCTCCTTCATTTGCAGATGCAATTAATGGTTGGATTGGTGGGATTGCCTATTACGAGTCATTGGGTTATGCACCTCCTGGAAGTGCAGCTCAATTGGTGTTTGCGCACAGACCTAGCTATTCAGATATCCCAGCGGGCGGCCTAGATGTTGAGGCTGGTGTTGCTTTGCATTATCAAAATCCAAGACAGAATACTTCTGCTGAAATTCATAATCTGATGATTGATTATGATATGGGCAGTCATGCGCTGGCTTTACGATTCTCAGATTCTCAAAGTGACTCTATGGGCCTCATCGATCGAGACTATGCTGGAGCATACACTTACGGCTATCCACAAGAGGTGAGAACAAATACAGGCATTGAAACCATTGAAATGCGAATCTCAAATCAAGACAACGATAAGCTTGAGTACACGGTTGGTTTCTTTTCAAGAGATTCTCAAACTTTTACGCATGCAGATTTAGATGTCTCCATGGACAATTATGAAGTTCACCCTGGCCTGTTTAAGCCGCTCGTAGGGTTTGAATATAAAACCCCACATCAAGCCTGTTTAGCTGAAAGAGCTAGCCCAGGTTTATTTGCTGCGAAGCCTGTTGTGATGACTTGTATGGGCATTCCATTGAACAATAAAACAGAAGCTTGGTTTGCAAATTTTAAATACAATTTATCGGATAAAACCTTTATTCAATTTGGTATTCGTGAGCAAGAGATTGTTGGATATAGAGCACAAAATATGTACTTACCTTTGACTGGTTTAGTTACATTAGCATCAGGTGGTGGAATGACCATTCCAAGAATTCCAGCCAACCTTATGAACTCTAGCAATGATTCTTCGACTGGTAGCCTTAAGATTGGACATTACTTTAATGAAGATGTCATGCTTTATGTTTCTACTGAAAGTGGCTTCAGAAGTCCTGGCGCTACCATCTCACCCGTTGCAATCAACCCTTCACTAATTACTTTTGAAAAAGAAGAAAGTGACATGGTTGAGATTGGTATGAAAGGTGAATTTATGGACGGCAGACTCAGACTGAATGCTGCTTACTATGACTATTCCTTTGAAGGCTATCAAACTAAGTGGGATAACGTTTCTGCTAGAGTATATACAGCAGCTGGTCCAGGTGTCATTCAGCAAGTCCAAGGTGGAATCTTCAACAATAACGACGCCTCTATTTCAGGCCTAGACTTTGAATATGCCTATGTTGTTAATGCTGATTTAACTCTTGGTGGAAGTTACACTTCTACTGATTCAGAGTTTGATGCTGGGTCTATTGGTTATGCTAATGATCCTTCCTATGCAGGAATGACAGCTGCAACAAGAGATGTGAGCGGCCAGCCAGTTGGAGATGCTGCTGAATCATCCTTAACATTTTATCTAGATCATACAACTGCTGCCTCATGGGGCGGTGAAAGATACACTAGATATAATATTAGCTGGAGAGATGAGAGAACGAGTGCTATTAATCCTGATCTTTCTATCAAAGCTTTAGTCTTAGCAAATATCATTGTGGGCTGGAAATCAGCGGATGATGTGTGGGATGCAAGTTTCTTTGTAAAAAATATGCTGGATGATGTGGACCTTTCTCACATCCAATCATATTACTCAGACTATCATATTCCAGGAGGCGGAAGCTTGCCTTCTAAATTCTATGCTGCTAATACCAATATGGGTAGACAGCTTGGAGCTCAGTTAGTCTATAGATTCTAAGAAATTAGTAATGAATATAAAACGGCAACTTCGGTTGCCGTTTTTTTTGAAGAGACATTAATTAAATGAAACTAGTTTTCCTTGCATTTTACCTGGCTGCTTGGAGCAGTTTGACGTATGGAGCTGAAATTCAACCCTATCAGTATGAAACAAGAGCGCCTTGCCAGGTGCATGTTAAAAATAGAATCCCTTTGTTTGGTGATCTCCATGTTCATACAGCGCTCTCCTTAGACGCCAATACTCAAGGCACTCTCAATACGCCAGATGATGCTTACCGATATGCTAAAGGACAATCATTATATCTTCAGCCATATTTAGAGGATGGGACCAGCGAGAGAGTTTCAAGACTCAAGCAACCTCTAGATTTTGCTGCTGTGACTGACCATGCTGAACTGCTTGGAGAGGTAAGAATGTGTAGTGATATTAACTCACCTAAATATAAGAGTTTTCACTGCCGCGTTTATAGAAATTTTCCTAAACTCTCTTATTTCTACTTGAACGCTAAAGCTAGCGTGAGAGGTGAGGCAAGTGTGTGCGGTGATGCGAGAGAATTTTGCCTTGATGCCGCTCAAACTCCATGGCATGAAACCATTGCTGCAGCTGAGTCTCATTATGATCGTACAAGCGATTGTAGCTTTTCGTCATTTGTTGGGTATGAGTGGACGGGCGCGGCTTATTCTGGCAACAATCTGCATCGGAATATTATTTTTAATAATGCCAATGTTCCATCAAGCCCAGTCAGTTTTTATGAGGCCCCATCCAGAAAAGAGCTATGGGATCAATTAGATCTAAGCTGCAATGAGAATTGTGACTATGTTGTGATTCCTCATAATTCTAATCTAAGCAATGGCTACATGTTTGAAAAGCCTGATCAAGACGAGCTCTTCATTCAAAGCAAAAAAGAGCCATTAGTAGAGATTTTTCAGCACAAAGGCAGTTCAGAATGCAATATTAGTTCAAGCGATCCATTGTGTAATTTTGAGCAACTTCCCTATAAAGATTTCAGATCAAAATTTCAAAAAGATTTCTCAGCATCTCCTGATGCTAGTTTTGTAAGAGAGTCTTTAGGGCAGGGCTTATTGTTTCAAGATGATTTATCAGTTAATCCATTAAAGTTTGGAGTCATCGCAAGCACGGACACCCACCTAGGAACTCCTGGAGCGGTCGATGAAAACACCTTCCAGGGTCACGGAGGCGCTGGTAAATCTTTCCGATCATCTATCCCCAAGGGTCTGCCAGACGACATTGAATTTAATCCAGGAGGCTTGGCGGTAGCCTGGGCAGAAGAAAATTCTAGAAGCTCAATTTTTGATGCTTTTAAACGAAAAGAGGTTTATGGCACCTCGGGCCCTCGTTTCATTGTTCGATTCTTTATGGGGGACGATTTAGAGACCACACTTTGTCAAAATCCTGATGCTATTTCTGATGCTTACGAGCATGGGGCTCCCATGGGCGGCACTTTAAAATCACAAGCTTTGACCCAAGCCAGACTCTTTATTTCATCCCAAGCAGATGCAAGTCTTCCTGATCAATTTATAGATAAGTTGCAAGTTATTAAGGGGGTTGTAAGAAATGGTGAGCTGATAACCTCCATCCATGATGTTGCAATCACAGACTCTCCTGTTGAGCTAGACGAAGGCACTTGCAGGGTTCAAGGCAAGGGCCAGAAGAGTATGTGTACCGTTTGGAATGATCCTAATTTTAATAACGCTGAAAATGCTTATTACTATGTGCGGGTCGTCGCTAATAAGTCATGTCGCTGGTCCTATAATCTTTGTTTAAAAAATTCAGAATATTGTGATTCCGAGTCTAAGGTAGAACCATCTACCGCTAAATTTATTCAAGAAAGGGCTTGGACCTCTCCTATCTGGCTAGAAAACACTTAAAGATGTTTGACAGATAGTAGAGAAATATGTTCCCCTATAAAATATGAATAAACTAGCGCTGCAATTATTTTTAGTATTAGCTTTTATACCTATCGCTATTTTAATCAGCTCTATCATTATTACCTTGGCCCCCTTGTATTGTTGGGGACTTGCAATCAACGCTTACAGATTTGGCAATACCAAAGAACTTTATTTTTGGCTAGCCATGGGGGTGGTAGCATTTTTCTTGGCTTTATTTATTTTAGGGGTGTTGTAACAGATGATTAAATTCTCTATTTTATTCTCAGCTGCATGCTTATTTATGATTGGTTGCTATGTAATGTTTAAGCCTGACTTGTCTGATCTAGGCTTTATTCCAGTCCTTGCAACAAACCCAGAGACCTCCTCAGAATTTAGATCCTTGTTTGCAGGATCCTTTATTGCTTATGCTTACCTTTTAACAAGGTTTGTCTTTTCTTATAATTCAATTTCCATTGCAGTGATTATTGCTATCATCATGGGATGGATTGCTTTTGGTAGACTTGTAAGTTTTTTCTATGACGGCTTTAATTTTTTTGGATTCTATGTCTTGCTTGGAGAAATTTTCTTAGTGATTATCTTGTTGTTAGCACATAAAAAAAGAAAAAATGAAATTCCTTATTTCTAGAATCGCTTCCAACAATAAAAGTTCTTAACATTCACTCATTCTGTAATATAATTCTTTTTCTTCTGGGGATGTGATGGAACTGGTAGACATGCTTGGCTTAGAACCAAGTGCCGCAAGGCGTGGGGGTTCGACTCCCTCCATCCCTACCACTAATTAAATAGCTGTATTTAAAATTCGCATAAAGATGTCTTTTTGCTATATTGGTTGTATGAAAAACATACAATTATTATTAATCGGCATTTTTATTTTTGCAGTGAGTTGCTCTCAGGGCGATGACTACTCAACCAGAGCGCTAAGCGCAGACTCTGATTCCGACAACTGGTTACTGCACGGCAGAACATACGACGAATCCCGTTTCAGCCCATTACAAGATATCAATAACTCAAATGTTAAGGATCTAGGTCTTGCTTGGTCCTTTGAGACAGGAACAAACAGAGGGCATGAAGCCACACCTATTGTTGTCGATGGCATGATGTTTATCTCAGCCCCATGGAGCGTGGTATTTGCCTTAGACCCAATAACTGGTGAAGAGATATGGTCTTTTGACCCTCAAGCAGATAAAGCCTGGGCTAGAAATGCATGCTGTGATGTCGTCAATCGAGGCGTAGCTGTATGGGGAGATCAGGTTATTTTTGCCACCATAGATGGAAGGTTAATTTCTTTAAATAAATATTCCGGCAAAGTGAATTGGGATATTCTAACCATTGATAAATCGAAGCCTTACACAATCACAGGCGCTCCTCGAATCATTGATGGCAAAATTATTATTGGTAATGGTGGCGCGGAGTATGGCGTGAGAGGCTACATCTCTGCTTATGCTGTAACCGATGGCTCTCTTTTATGGAGATTTTTTACGGTTCCTGGTAATCCAGCCGAACCTTTTGAATCTCAAGCATTGGCGGATGCAGCAGAGACTTGGTCTGGAGGCAAATGGTGGGAAGTTGGCGGCGGGGGAACGGTTTGGGACTCCATGGCTTACGATCCAGAGTTAAATCTCCTCTACATCGGTACTGGTAATGGCTCTCCATGGAATCGTTACGAACGCAGCCCTGGAGGCGGGGATAACCTTTATTTATCTTCCATTGTTGCAATCAATCCTGACAATGGCGAGTATGTTTGGCATTACCAAACAACCCCGGGCGATTCCTGGGATTACACAGCCACTCAGCACATGATTTTAGCTGATATAGAGATTGAAGGAGAGCTAAGACAAGTTCTGATGCAGGCTCCAAAAAATGGTTTTTTCTATGTCATAGATAGGGTGACTGGAGAATTTATTTCTGCTAATAATTATGTTCCTATGAACTGGGCATCTCATGTCGACCCAGAAACTGGAAGACCTGTTGAGTTAGCCGGCGGTAATCATGAATTGCAACCTGCTTTAACCACCCCCGGACCTCTTGGAGGCCACAACTGGCACCCAATGTCATATAACCCTTCAACAGGTTTAGTTTATATACCTGCCCAAGAGACTTTGTTTGTTTATTCAACAGATACTAATTTTGAATACAATCCTAAAACTTGGAACACAGCGCAGCAAATGGAAATGACCTATTTGCCCAAAGACCCCAATGAATTAGCCATGGTAGATTCTGCTACCCTTGGCTATTTACTTGCCTGGGATCCCAAGACTCAAAAAGAAGTATGGAGAGCTCAATATAAAAGGCCATGGAGTGGGGGAGTGCTGTCCACCGATGGAAATTTAGTTTTTCAAGGAACGTCAGATGGACGATTCATCGCATATGCGGCCGATAGCGGAGAGCTGCTGTGGAGCATGGATACGGGTCAAGGCATCGTAGCCCCTCCTATCAGCTATAAGGTTGATGGGGAGCAGTTTATAGGTGTCCAGGTTGGTTATGGGGGATCCTATGCTCTTATGGGAGGTCTTGAAGCAGCAAATAAGAACCCAGAGAGAAATGGCAGAATGATGGTGTTTAAACTGGGAGGTGAGGAGCTCGAAAAGCCTGTGGCGACAATTGCACAATTAAATCCAACGCTCATTGAGCTGAATCCTGATTCACTAACTATTGCCAAGGGAGAGTATGAGTTTCATGAGCATTGCCAGTTCTGTCATGGCACAGGAGCAATTGGTGGCGGAGTTCTTCCTGACTTGAGAATGCTCGATACCGAGGGAAATGCTGCATTTTTAGGCAGCGTATTGGGCGGGGTGCATGGAAGTGGTATGGCTTCCTTTAAAGATGTATTAACTCTAGAGCAAGGCATGCAAATCCATGAATACATTAAATCTCAGGCTATTTTAACAGGGGTTGCAACTGCAGCAGAGCAGTAAACTGTCTTGCTTGGATGCAGATGGTTTATAATGTGGAATGGATAATAAATACGATATAGCTAAAGATTGGCTTCCAAGATACACAGGCATGCCTGTAGATGATTTTGGAGATTACATACTTCTTACAAACTTTCAAAATTATGTGGAGCAATTCTCTTCACGATTTGATGCTGATATTCAGGGAGAAAATCGTCCCATGTCCTCATGCACCAACTCTGATGGCCTCAGCATCATTAATTTTGGGATCGGATCACCTAATGCTGCAACTATTATGGATTTATTGGTTGCACGAAAACCCAAGGGTGTTTTGTTTCTAGGCAAATGCGGGGGTTTAAAAGAATCATCAGAAATTGGAAATTTAATTCTTCCAATTGCTGCTATTAGAGGCGAGGGAACTTCAAATGACTATTTTCCACCAGAGGTTCCTGCTCTTCCTTCATTTAAGCTGCACAAATTTGTATCAGATAAAATTTTAGATGCAGGCCAAGATTATAGAACGGGAGTAATTTATACAACTAATAGAAGGGTCTGGGAGCATGACAAAGCCTTCTTAAAAAAATTAAAAAAGACCACCGCCATCGGTATCGACATGGAAGTAGCGACTGTCTTTATTGTGGGTCATTACAATGAGATTCCCAGAGGTGCTTTATTATTAGTTTCTGATGTTCCCGTGACTCCTGACGGAGTTAAGACAGAAGCTTCGGATAAAGCTGTGACATCTAAATGGGCCGATCAACATCTAGACATAGGGATTGAAGCCATGACTGATATTGGGCAAAGTCGAGATAAAATTAAGCACTTTCGCTATTAGTCATCCTGTCAAAGAAAAACTCTGAAAGTAATTAAATATTGCCTGAGGTTCTTGCTCTCTTGCTGTCCTCATCTGATCATTGACCTCAAGATTAATAGGTTCTCCAGTATGGTTCAGGATGAATATCCTTGGAATACCATCTTGAATTGCTGAGTCAAAAAAATTAAATAGCTCTGTATTTCTTTCATATTTACCCACATCTACATTAAGCAATAAGAAGTGGTTATCAATAAAATTTTTCACACTTGGCAGCTCAAGAACACCTGCCAGATATCTAGCATCAGGACACCAGTTTGCACCAAAAATAATTACAGGCTGCTTGCCTGCTTTTAGAGAGTCTGCAATAAAGACATGAAGCTCCTGAAGAGAGATTGATAGTCCTGCAAAGGGTTCAGGGTGGGGATGTTTAACTTCTTCTATTTGGTCTAGATAAATCATAAAGAATAATTACAGAGAAAAGAAAAGATTTAATATCTTACTAGATAAAGTGTATTCTACTAAGCTACAGATTAAAGACAAATTTTCAGGATTGATATGATTTGGATAATTCGCATTCTACTTTTCAGTTATGCAGTGATTTACTTTGGAATTGGAGCTTGGGCTATCCTTGATCCAGTAAAGGATGCCCTTGAATTAAATTACGCCATCCCATCTTTCATGGATGCCGTTGGGCTTAAAGTAATAACCCCTATTGGCTATTCAGAAATTGCTGGTTTGTATGGTGGGATTAATCTAATTGTCGGGTTCCTGTGTTTGCTTGGTTTATTTAGCAGAGGAATAGCGACCTATGCCCTCTCTCTACTGGCTTTTTTAACCTTTAGCATTGCCTTGGGAAGATATTTATTTGCATTGATTCCCTCAACACCAACTTTTTATAACACCTTCTTTATTTTCGAGGTCACAACCTTTGTATTGTCGCTCACTTTTTTCTTGTATCTGAAATATCTATACAACCCCAGAAAGAAGTCCCATGTAGAGGATGTAACTTCCAACTAAAGCAATACCAGCAGCCACAAAAAACGCTCGCTTGAATTTAAATTTAGTTAGAGCAAAAGTTAACAAAATAAATACTACACTTAAAGCTGCAAGAAAATAGAAGTCTCTTTGCATCACTATTGGGTTAAGTTGCGCAGATCCAAAAAAACCAATAATTGGAATAACAAAAACTAGGTTGAAAACATTTGAACCGATGATATTTCCAACCACCATTTGCTGCTTGCCTTTTCTCAGGGCTACAATGGTCGCAGCCAATTCAGGCAAACTAGTTCCAAGTGCAATAATAGTAAGTCCTATAATTAACTCTGGAATCCCCAATAACAAGGCAGCATTCTCCGCATAGATGATCGCAATATTAGCTCCTGCGATTAGAGCCAATAAACCGATCATTGATAAAAATAGGCTTTTCCCAAACTCAGATGCATCTGAGATTTCTGCTCCTGTCATTTCATCTGTTTTCATCATCACGAAGATAAAGAGCATCAACACACCCACGAAACCTAGGCTCTCATCGACAGAGATGGATCCATCAATAAGAGTGAAGCCCAGCAATGCAACCGAAAGACCAAAAGGTAATAAATTCCATAATTGAGTGTGCAATGAAACATTGAAGTACATACAAGCAACTCCAAAGATGAGTGCGATATTTGATATGTTTGAACCTATAGCAGTTCCCAGAGCAATGTCATCATTTCCATTCAGCACAGCAGAAATGCCAACAAATATTTCAGGAGCAGAGGTGCCAAAAGCGATCAAGGTTAACCCAATAACAAGGTCACTAATGCCCAAGTGTTTAGCCAATATAGATGCATGATCAACAAATTTATTTGCGCCCCAGACAAGAATAGAAATTCCCGCAAGTAGCAAAGTAATATTTGTTGCAAGCTCCATGAAAGTATTCTAAAGCTAATGCTATTGAATTCATAATGATTTCAAGAGAACATAAGTATTTAATTCACCACACAAGGATCAGTATGAAAATCACGGAACTCTTTAACGTCTCAGGAAAAGTAGCAATTGTAACTGGAGGCTCCAGAGGAATTGGTGAAATGATAGCTGCAGGCTTTTTGGCTAATGGAGTTAAGGTTTATATCACAGCAAGAAAGGAAGTTGCTCTTATAGCAAAAGCCAAAGAATTATCTAATCTTTATGGTGCAGACTGTATTCCAGTGCCTTGTGATCTAAGCACGATGGATGGCATGGAAGAATTTGTAACATTTATGCAATCAAAAGAAGAGCATATTGATTTTTTAATTAATAATGCAGGCGCTTCCTGGGGTGAGCCTTACGCGGAATACTCTGAGAAGGGTTGGGATAAGGTGATGGATCTAAACGTTAAAAGCATCTTCTATTTAACTCAGAAACTCACACCCATGCTTAGCCTAAAGGCTTCGGCAGAAGATCCTTCAAGGGTCATCAATATTGGCTCAATTGATGGTCTCAATGTCCCCGCGCTAGAGAGTTATGCATATGGAACCTCAAAGGCTGCCGTTCATCACTTAACACGTGTGCAGGCAAGAAGGCTAGTTGGCGAAAATATTCTTGTTAACGCTATTGCACCTGGTCCTTATGAATCAATGATGCTTGGCGCCGCAGTCAATCATGATTACTCGCTCATAGAGTCAAGAAATCCAAGAAAAAGAATTGGCTCTCCAGAGGATATGGCCGGATTGGTTATATTTTTATGTTCAAGAGCTGGCGCTTATACTGTTGGTGTCGTCATTCCGTCAGATGGAGGTTTAGTGGGAACTGCAGGACATGATCTGAGTCAATCATGAGCTTATATGAAACTTATGTTCTCCCTAGAGTGCTAGATTTTTGTTGCGGCATGGAGGGATTTAAAAATAAACGTTCGCAGATTGTTCCTTTGGCATATGGACGAATTCTGGAAATTGGCATAGGGTCAGGACTAAATTTTGACCATTATAATTTTCAGAGAGTGGAGGAAATTATTGGAGTAGATCCAGCTGTCTCATCTGTTGCCATGGCAAGATCTAGAGCCTCTCAATACAACTCAAAAATTTCATTTATTGAATCAAGCGCAGAAGCAATAGACTTGCCATCCTCATCTTTTGATTGTGTGGTGATTGGTTATAGTCTTTGCACCATCCCCGAGCCTCTCAAAGCCTTGGCAGAGGCACGCAGACTTTTAAAGCCTGAGGGTTCACTACTATTCATGGAACATGGTTTAGCGCCAGAAGCGAATATTCAAAAATGGCAGCGTCGCCTCACTCCAGCATGGAAGCGGATAGGCGGGGGTTGTAATTTAGATAGGAATATTGAAGAATTAATTCAACTCTCCGGATTTAAATTTGAGCAGCTAACTAAAAAATATATTAAAGGCCCAAAGGTTGCAACATTTCAGTACTGCGGCAAAGCAATGAAAGCTTAGTCTAAGGCTATCTCTTTAAAAGCCTCAGCAATTAGTCCTCTCATCCACATATGAGACCCATCGTTATCGTCGCTGGAATGCCAGATAAGATATTGCTCAAGTGGAGGCACTTCAAATGGCAGTTCACGAAAACTTAAACCATGCTTTCGTGCAAAAGATTTAGCGCAAAGCAAGACCAAATCTGTGGTTCTTACAATTTCGGGAGTCACTAGAAAATGCTGAGATCTCAATGCAATATTTGGTTTAAGTTGCATTTTTTGTAGCTCCAACTCTACTACCGAAGCTCCTCTTTTGCGATTGGAGATATTAATAAATTTGAGTTTTAAAATTTCCTCTAGATCTATTTTTTCAATTTTTGTTACAGGGTGATTCGCTCGATGAGCAATAACAAAATGATCTGAAAATACCTTCATGGATTTAGTATCTTTTGCATTGGGAATAAATGGGTCGACAGCAAAACTAAGCTCATTCGTCGCAAGCGCATGAGGGACATCCCCCCTTGCTGAGTAAAAGCTCTCCAGAATAATATTGGGTGCTGCTATAGACATTTTTTCTAACAACTTAGCCAGAATCCGACCCTCATTAATATCGCCTAGAGAGATGCGAAAAGTTCTCTCGCTAGTAGACGGATTAAACTCGTCAGGCTCATTCACACTTTTTTGCATAAGTTTTAGAGCATTCTGGACGTCTTTTATGATATTTTCAGTTTTTTGAGTTGGAATCATGCCGCTGCCAGTTCTTACAAATAACTCATCATCAAATTTTTCTCTCAATCGAGACAAGGCATTGGATACAGCTGGCTGAGTAATTCCAACAACCTCAGCAGCCTTGGTTAAACTCCCTTCTGTATAAATCGAATTCATAATTACAAATAAATTTAAATCAAACGAACTTATTTTCATATTTTACTTATCCTATAGATTTGATGATCTTGAGCGGCTATCATATAAACTTCTTTTTTAACATATGAATTAAATACAACATTCACATAACTTATATTAGCAGATAATAATTGCTAATAACAGGAGAAACCATGAGAGACCTTAAACCAGAAGTCCAAGCATTTTTAGATCGTGTATCTAATTTTATAGATACGGAAATTCGACCAAATGAAACTTTGTATCATGAGCAAATGGAAGAGGGTGGAAGATGGTGCGTTCCTCCAATCATGGAAGACATGAAGGCCAAGGCTAAGGCAGAAGGATTATGGAATTTTTTCTTGCCTGGGTATGAGGGTGATTTTGGAACTGGACTTTCAAATTTTGAATACGCTCATCTTGCCGAAAAAATGGGCGCAGTTGGGATAGCATCTGAAGTATTTAACTGCTCAGCACCTGACACGGGGAATATGGAAGTGCTGGAGCGCTATGGTTCAGAAGAACAAAAAGAACAATGGCTGAAACCGCTGCTTGCTGGCGACATCAGATCTGCTTTTGGCATGACAGAACCAGGCGTGGCTTCTTCTGATGCAACCAACATGGCAGCAACAGCAGTATTAGATGGAGATGAGTATGTGATTAATGGAGAAAAATGGTGGACCTCTGGAGCAGGAGATCCAAGGTGTAAAGTTATTATCTTTATGTGTGTTACAGACCAAGATCCTGACTCTCCGAGACATAAAAGACATTCACAAATTCTGGTTCCCACAGATGCTGAGGGAATAGAAACTATAAAAATGATGGAAGTCTTTGGCTGGGATGATGCGCCGCATGGCCATGCTCACCTTAAATTTACCAATGTTCGCGTTCCAAAAAGCAACATGATACTTGGTGAAGGCAGAGGTTTTGAGATTGCCCAAGGCCGTCTTGGACCGGGAAGAATTCACCATTGCATGAGAGCAGTTGGTTTGGGCGAAAGAGCCTTGCAGATGATGTGCGAAAGGTCGCAAAGCAGAGTGGCTTTTGGCAAACCTCTTGCTCAGCTGGGTGGCAACATGGACATCATTGCAAATTCAAGAATTGAATTAAACATGGCAAGGCTTTTAACGCTTCAAGCAGCTCATATGATGGACACAGTAGGCAACAAAGGCGCCGCAAGTGAGATCGCTCAGATTAAAGTGATTGTTCCTAATATCGTTTGTGATGTTATTGATAGAGCGATTCAGATGCATGGCGGAGCAGGTGTCTCTCAGGTATTCCCACTCGCAAGATTCTATGCCGGCATGAGAACCCTAAGATTGGCAGATGGGCCAGATGAGGTCCACAGAAGAACTGTTGCTAAGCACGAGCTTGGAAAATATCCTAGCTAGTGACTGCAAGTTCTAATTTAATTTTTTATGACACTGAAACCACAGGGCTTCTAAAAGATTTTGCTCAGATTCTGCAATGCGGTTCAATTCAAACGGACCGCAATTTAGAAATATTGAATGAACAAAACCTAGGCTGCGCCCCTTTACCTTGGGCTATTCCACATCCCATGGCCATGGTGACTAACAAGAAAACCAATCTCTTCCATTCCAATGTTTCTCATTATGAGTTAATGAGAGATCTTAATAGGCAATGGCGACAGTGGACCATTGATGAGCCTGCAACTTTTATAACATTTAACGGCATGGCATATGATGAAGAGCTGGTTCGAAGGCAGTTCTATTGGAATCTTTTTGAATCCTATCTGACAAATACAAATGGCAATGGAAGACTAGATATTTTATTGATGATGAATAATGTGGCAGCATTCTCACCTGATGTTTTAAATATACCTTTGTTCAATGGCGGCCCAGGCATTAGCCTCAAACAGGCAGATATTGCTGAAGCGAATGGCATTGAGATTGGTGATGCCCATGATGCTATAGCAGACTGCAAATTAATGATTGGCCTTCTCAAGCAGATTAATGCTAAAAAACCCGAGCTAATAGATTTCTTTTTAAGTATTTCGACGAAGCCTGGCGTACAAGCAGCTGTGCAGCATCCTGGATTTCTTGGTCTAGGTGAAGTCTTTAGGCGTGAAATTTTTAAATACCCCGTTGTTCCTTGCGGCAATAAAGCACCCAATGACTTGATGTTTTTTGATTTAAGTTTTGAGCCAGAAGAGATATTTGAAATGGATACCCAGGAAGTATATTCATTAGTACAAAAACCTAGCAAATCAGGCCCTTTTAAAAAGTATGGCATTAATAAAACTATTCCTATTTGCCCAAGCAGCATGATAGACAATAAAGATATCTTTGATATGGATTTTGCTATCCTAGAGAAGAGAGCAGAGCAGGTCAGAGGCAATACAGACTTTCAGACGCTTGTGAGTCAAGCCATGGCTGATAAAATTGATAATTGGAATAATGAGTACGAGCATATTGAACAAATGATTTATTCTGGCGGCTTTCCTTCACCCCAAGACAAGAATTTAATGGCCGATTTTCATCGCATTGATTCTGCAGAAGAGCGGATTAAGATTACAAGAAATATAAGTGACGAGAGGCATAGATTGTTTGCAGAGAGGATTATCTGTCAAACATATCCTCATGAAGCTCCCGAGGACATGCTCAATCGTTACAACAGCTTAATTACCCAAAGGTTAACAGAAGAGGGCCCCTGGGGCTCTCTTGATAAAGTTATGCTTGAGCTAGATAAGCTACTCGAAAAAGATAACTCTGATGAAACCCAGGGTATCTTAGAGGAAACCAAGGAATTCCTTACCCAAAGAGCCGAGTCTCTAAACTAGAGAATGTATACAACATCATAAGTTGTTGCCGAGAGATTGACTGTAAAAACCCCTGTTGCTATTTTATGAGTTCGCGGGTGCAACCCAATTCATAATGGCTTATCTTATTATCACAGTGTCTGTATAATACCTGCATCTTTTAGACCCGTAGCTCAGTTTTGGTTAGAGCGCCGCATTGACATTGCGGAGGTCGATGGTTCGAGTCCATTCGGGTCTACCAATTTTATGGGGAGTTTAGTTGTTAGAAACTAGCCATGCATCACCATAAAGTAAAATCTACATCAAAATTATTGCTGAATTAAGAAAGTTTACTTATTTGTTTGACGAGATATTTTACAAAACTATGCAAGTAAATTTTTTTCAAAATATTTTATAGATTTTCGTATATACAATTGATGAGTTTCATGAGGGAAATTAAAAATATTAGAGGCGTTCATCACCCCAGTAAAAACATCGACTGTTTTTTTGCCTTCAAGCAATTCACTCAAGCAGTGTGGATACATCCAAAAAATATAAGGACGCACTTTCATATAATGAACAGCATTTTTCTTTGTAAAACCAGGATCCTTTGAATCTCCCATGGCTTCTTGTATCCAAGCCTCACTCACTGGTTGAGCATTAAAAAAAGCTTTATTAATTTTTCCGGGATGCTCTAACAACCAGGTAGCAGTATTTCTTTCTTTAAAAAAATCAATCACTACATACCATGTTAAATAGATTCTTAAAGGAGCTGGGTTGATGGTCGCTAAATCCTGTTCAAGCTTTAAAGAAAGCTGAACCAATAATGCTTCGATAGCTTGATAGTAGATTTCATCTAAATCTTTGAAGTATCTATAAAAAGTACCATACGCAAGCTTTGCCCTTTTGGTTATTGCGCTTACTGAGACCTTCTCTCCCTTGGAGATAAGGGATTGGACTGTGTTTAGAAGCTTTGCCTTAGTTTTTTCTGTTTTTTTATATGCACCATCACTCCATTGTTAAATAAACCTTTAAGTCCACACAAATAAAATCATAGGTATCGATATCGCGACGATTACGCATTCTAGTGGCAATCCAAGACGCCAGTAATCTCCAAACTTATAGTTTCCAGGAGCCATCACCAAAGTATTGCATTGATGGCCAATTGGAGAGAGAAAAGCGCAACTAGCCCCAACAGCTACGGCCATCAGGAAGGGGTCCACAGGATGACCTGCTTGGATTGCTAGATTGGCTGCTATTGGCGCCATGATCACGGCTGTGGCAGCATTATTTACAATATCCGATACAAACATAGTGATGACTAGAACCATGAGAATAAGCCAAGGCATATCCATGCCCTGAGTGGTGCTGGAGATAAAATTGGCTATGTTCAGAGAGATACCGGATGTTTCCAATGCTTGACCTACTGGAATCATTGCAGCAAGCATGACCACGACGGGCCATTCAATATTTCTATACAAGTTACCATTGAGAACTTTAATAGAAATAAATGCGATCACGCAGAGTAAAAATGCTACAACAATGTCAACGACATTGAACGCAGTTAACCCAATTGCTAGACTAAAAAAGACTAAACTTTTTAACAGTCGACTTCGACTTGGAATGGTTTGCAATTCTCTTTCCATTAATGGCATCAAACCCAAATGCTTAATTTTCTGTTTAACCCCTTCATCATCCTTGGTTCGAACACCTAGCAGCAATACGTCACCCACCTTAAACGCCTCTCTTGCCAATCTTGTTCTAAATTTTGCGCCTTGCCTCCACAGACCAAGCAATGCAAGATCTTCAGATGCTAGTCTTTTTAAGAATTCATGCTTACGACCGATGAGTCTAGAGCCAGCAGTCACCATCACTTCCATTTCATCTAAGTCAGATTCTTGAATCGTATTTAGATTGTCTGCGATTTCAAAACCCAGCGCTTCTTGAATGGATGAGATATCATCCGGCGATGTTTTAATTACCAAAATCTGTCCAGCTTGGATCTTTGTTGCCATGGAGACGCTTGAAACTGCACCCGTTTCATTCACCAACCCTAAAATCTCGGTCTCTGGCCCCGCTATCTTTTTAATTTCAGACAATCTTAAACCAATTGCTTTGCTGTCTTCTCTAACGGTGACCTCGAATAAGTAGTTTTTTAAATCAATCAGACGAGTGATTTCGGTCGTATTTTCTCTTACTTTTACCAGTCGATAACCAATGATGGAAATAAACAAGATGCCTAGAACACTTACGGCTAGCCCCACCAGGGAGTAATCAAAGAAATTAAAACTAACTCCGGTATATTCTTCTCTGTATTGCGCAATGATGATATTTGGAGGAGTGCCTATCACCGTATTCATCCCTCCTAAAATACTTGCAAAAGCCAATGGCATTAAAAATTTAGATGGGTTCCACGCCATTTTTTGGCAAACGGATAGGGTGATAGGAAGCAATAAAGCCATGGCTCCAATATTGTTCATAAATGAAGACAGAAGGGCTGCAATGACCATGATCATAATAAGAAATTGATTTTCGCCCAGGGTTAATCTTGAAAACAGATTCCCAGCCAGACTGACCATGCCAGCTTCTTGTAGCCCTTTGCTGATGAGCAGCACCAGAGCCACTGTCACGACTGCGGGGTGGCCAAATCCAGAAAATGCATCGTTAGCAGGCACAATTCCCATGAGAACCAAAGCTGCTAAACATAATAAAGTCACAGCGTCATAACGCCACTTTCCCCAGATAAGTAAGCCCATTAGTATTATTAACGTTCCTGCTAATATTGTTTGATCAGTCATTTATAATTTTTTACTTTCCACGATAATAATCTATCAGTCATCCTATCAAATTATTCCAAGCTATAAGAGCTATTCTTTGTTTATAGGAAATTACTGTGAACCCTGCATTTCTGTCTGTTTTATATATAATCACCGCATGACCAATAGACCAAATTTTAAAGTACTATTTTTGATCACGACCCTAGTGTCTCTAACTCTTCTTTCCAATAGTTTATTTGCCCAGGCAATTGTAAATATTGAAGACCTGAGGCGCGAAGGAGAGATAGGGTTTTTTGCAAGTAGCTCTATTGGTTTAGAGGCCTCTAGAGGTAATGCAGATAGAGATTTTTATTCCGTCTTATTTCGCTTTGATTCAAACACCAAAGATACAGAATCCTTTCTAATTCTCCAAGACAATGAGCGCAAGTCAAATAATAAATTGTCAGATAAATCTAGATTCCTGCATGCTAGATATATTTTACTGGGAGAGGATAGGGTTCACTGGGAGCTATACTCACAATATAGCGAAAATCCATTTAGAAATTATCAGAAAAGATCAGTTCTAGGTTTGGGAATGCGCATCCTCCTGTCAGATACTGCCAGATTAGGAATTGGAGTCTTAAAGGAAGACGAGAAAGATTTGGGTGGCTTAACTGCCAAAACAGATCGCCTGGGATTGTATCTTCGCGACCTAAAAGAGGTTGGCGAAAATATTAATTTTCACTCAACCCTGTACCTTCAACCGAGCATTGAGAACTTTGATAATGATTATAAAGCAAGTATCATTTTAGGCTTAGACTTTAATGTTAATAAAAATTTGAAAATTACTGTGCAATATTCATCATTTCATGATTCCAGCCCCCCAAGGCTGGCTGAGAAGACTGACGAATCCTTGGCAACAAAATTTTCATACGACCTGAGTACTCTATGGAAGGATTAATACAAATAATTAATAATGTTTGGACACAAGGTTTCCTAGGCATTGGCATTACTGAGATCATTATCTCTTTTTTAATATTTATTGTTGGGGCAATCAGCAGGGCTTTTTTTGTTGGCAGAGTGCTGAAATGGCTTGAGAGTATTACTGCTAAAACAGACTCAGAAATAGATGACGTTTTATTACAATCTTTTCGCAAACCCTTGGGGTTCATCCCAATCACTATTGCCCTTTACTGTATTGCGGTTTACTTGCCACTTTCTGGAGTGGCCGATCTTTTTGCAACAAATATTATTAAGGCCCTGATTGCTTTTACAATTTTTAGCACCTTAGCAAATAGTATTTCTCCTATTTTTAATGCATTTACCTCCACGGCTGTGCTTACAAAATCAATGACTGTGTGGCTTGAAAGGGCAGCTAGAATTATTATTTGGATTATTGGAATTGGGGTGATTTTTGATATTTTTGGTATTCAAATAGGCCCATTAGTTGCTGGGCTAGGCCTATTTTCTGTGGCTGTGGCATTAGGAGCCCAAGATTTATTTAAAAATTTAATCTCAGGTTTGCTGATCATTGGAGAGAATAGATTTCAGCCTGGAGATAGAATTGAAGTTTCCGGTCAATTGCATGGAATAGTTGAGGATATTGGTTTTAGATCAACTCTCATCAGAATGTTTGACACCGCCCCAATGCTTGTTCCGAACAAGGATTTATCAGATGTCATGGTGATCAATCACGGAAAAATGAAATTTAGGAGAATTAGCTGGGCCCTAAATCTAGTCTACTCAACCACACAGGAGCAACTTGCAAAAATTTGTGATGATATATCTGAATATATTAACCACTCTGATCAGTTTGCTACTAATCCTGAACAAGAATCATTCGCCAGGACAGAGGAGCTTGCTTCAAGCTCAATTGATGTCCGGGTTCTATGTTATACAGATCCAATAGGTTTAACAGATTTTTCAAAAATTAAACAAAATTTAATTTTTGAGATCATTAAAATTGTTCGTTTAAATGGATCTGAGTTCGCCTACCCATCTTCTTCAATTTACATTGAAAACAATGAATCTGTGGACCCAAGTATTTATGCAGCATTGGGTCTCAATGCAGAAAAAATTTCTCATGCTTCTGCTCCAGACCAAGGCAATGAATAGCCTAAATAAAATTTAGTTTCCTACAATCCAATGAATAGTTTTATTAATTTCTTTCTAAGCATCAGAAATAGCCAGATTTTTAATATTATTGTTATCTCGGTTATTGTGGCCTCTGCAATCTATGCAGGCGTTAGCTCTTATGATCTTTCACCTGAGTATGTTGTGTATCTTGATCTCTTTGATTACGCGATCACAATATTTTTTGTTGTTGAATTGCTCATCCGGATGATCTCAGAAAGGTCGCTGCTTAAATTTTTTCAAGATGGCTGGAATATTTTTGATTTTTGTATTGTTGTGATTTCTCTTGTTCCCATTTCTAACGTTGAGAGTATTTTTGTGGCTCGCTTGTTAAGAATTATTAGAGTACTGAGAATCATCACAGTTGTTCCAGAATTTAGACGCATCATTGACTCGCTGATCAAAACTATTCCTCGAGTTGGCTTCATTGCGCTGTTGATGTTTATTTTTATGTATGTATGGGGAGCTATTGGCACAATGTTTTTTGGGCCCATTGATCCTGCGCACTGGGGAAACATTGGATTAGCTCTAATTACATTAGTGCAAATTGCCACTTACGACGATTGGGCTGCAATTATGGGCCATATCACCCCCATATATCCTTTTGCCTGGATTTTCTTTATCTCATTTATTATGGTTAATGCAGTGGTTTTACTGAACATGGTTATAGGCGTTATTGTTGATGTCATGATGGCAGAAGAAACTCAAAGCAATTTAGAGAAAGACAGTAAAGAAGAAGCTAATTAGAAGCCTGACTTAGGCATTTAGAAAAAGTTTCCTCGTCAACGTTACCGCCAGAAAGCATGACCAAGGTTCTGGAACCTTTAAATTTCTCTTTATCTGCCAAGAGGCAAGCAAGTGCAATGGCGCCACTTGGCTCCAGCTTCAAATTCAGCATATTAAAGGCATAGCTCATGGCATTGCAGACTTCTTGATCAGAAACACTTAAACCCGTCACTCCAAAATGTTGATTGATTTTAAAGGGTATCTCCCCTGGAGTGGGTGTTAAAAGACCATCACACAAGCCTGTTCTGTTTACATCAAGAGTGACCCTCTCATTCTTTGCAAAGGATTGCTGGTGATCATTCCACTCATCAGGCTCAGCCGTGTATACATGGCAATTTGGATTGATGTGTTTAAGAGCCATGCAAGATCCAGCAGTCAGACCTCCGCCTCCAGCACAAATAATCGCATTATCAATCTTGGGATTATTGGCGTCCTGAATGACTTCATACGCGGCAGTGGCTTGGCCGTAAATCGTGGCTAATGCATCGTATGGGTTAATCAGGGTAAGATTTCTTTGTTTCGCAATCTCTTGACTGATGGCCTCTCTGCTTTCTGTGCGACGATTATAAAAAATAACTTCCGCGCCTAACTCTCTAGCATTAGAAATTTTCTTGGACGGCGCATCTTCTGGCATTACAACCGTAGCAGGGGTGTTAAAAACCTTTGCAGCATGAGCAACGCCTTGCGCATGGTTTCCTGAAGAATAGGCAATCACACCCTGTTTTAGCTGATCATCTGACAGTCTTGAGATGGCGGAGAGGGCTCCTCTAACTTTAAATGAGCCTGTAATCTGTAAAGATTCTGCCTTAAATATACATTTCCCACCCAATTCTTCATTCAGCTCAGGGCAGGTCACCAAGGGAGTATGGTTGATATAAGGAGAGATAATCCGATGGGTTTTTACCACCTCATCGAACCAGGTCTCAGATTTTAGCTCGATCATTATTATTTAGATATGAGATCTTTGATCCAATAGGGCAGGTATGCCACATAAAATAAGAATATACCCAAGGGTATCACTCCTACTAAATGCATGGGCGGATCTGGAAAGTAGTCCATCAAAGAGCCCCCGTCTGGACGATCAACCAAGAACCAAAAATTTGTTGGAGGCCCTAGTAAAATATTTACCATATAGACACCCATCAAAAGCACAGAAGTTGTGACGATGACCTTGGGTATATCAGCTAAATAAGGCCTATCTTGTTTGACAATAAGCACATAGAACACACCCAGCAAGATCAGGCTGTGACCAAAAAAGAAAGGGGTGTATTCTCCATGCGGGAATCCGTGCACTAAATCTGGAGTCAACAGAGCCATGGTTGCTCCACATATTCCCCAAAAATAGGCACAGTGAAATAACAGCTTCGGAGCATTTTCTTTTAGTAAAAATATAATCAGGGCAATGGATGAGAAATCGCACATATGAAGAGGGAGCTCATCTTGCCAAGGCAAATTAAATAATAGAATGTCATAAATTGGTTGCGTGATCAGATGTAAGGCGATGAGCCCTGCGACTATTTTTGCTCCAATGACCTTATTGTCATCCGATGCATTTTGAAAGAATTTAGGTAATCCTAGAATTACTATAAAGCAAATAAGGAGAGTGATCAGATGCTGGGTTCCAAAAATTTGAAAAGGTAAATAAGCCATTAAAAAACCGTTATTTTTGAACTTATCTTATATCAGACTTTGGGGAAAATACATCTTTTAAGCTGCTCAACCTAGCCCCCTTTAATGCTTTAAGCCGCAGAGTTTTATTGCATGCTTTGGATTAGAATGTCTTCTGTTAAGACTGCTGGCAGTATTTTAGATTTTTGCATCCCAGGTTTCCAAAAGATATACAGCGGCACCCCACTGCGGCCATATGCAGCCAAACTTTTAGTAATGTCTGCATTTCTATTGGTCCAGTCTGCTTTGATGTATCGAATATTATTGCTAGCCAAATATTCTTTAACCCTCTCTCTTCCAAGACTAGTTTTTTCGTTTGCTTGGCATGTAATACACCATGCTGCAGTAAAGTTGATTAGGTAGGCTTGGTTTTGCGCTTTGAGCTGTAACTCTGAAGCCATGTCCCAACTTGCCGTTGATATATTTTGCTCTTCAGTTGTCTGAACTAGGGGCAGATGAGTTAAAAATTGGATGGTTGCAATCATTGTTAGCGTTAAGCCAACCCATCTAAATGCACTTTTAAAAGTTGAGATCATCCAGATGGAGGCGGCTAAAAATAAACTTAAAACAAGCAATTGAATCAGTGTGTCTCCGGAAGTTTGCAGCATAAAAACCCACATTAGCCAGAGAGCCGTGGCAATCATGGGAAAAGCGAAGAATTGCTTCAAGGTTTCCATCCAGGCCCCTGGTTTAGGCAATGCGCTAATCCACTTAGGTTTAAGGGCTAAGATTAAATAAGGTCCAGCAAACCCTATCCCAAGCGCTAGAAAAATAGGCAAGGTAGCAAGAGAGGGTTGCAGCAACGCATAGCCAATTGCAGCACCCATAAAAGGTGCAGTACAGGGTGATGCGACCACGACTGCCAGGACCCCAGTAAAAAAAGAGCCTGAATAATCATTCCGTGATTGAACGCCTGAGCCCACACTAGTCAGGCGTGATGCCACATTGATATCTGTGAGCAATACCAGCCCAATCCCAAGCATAATCAGAGTCAAGACTCCCACTAACTCAGGTGATTGCAATTGAAATCCCCAGCCAATGATTGCACCACTGGATCTCAGAAACATTAAAATAGAAGCAATCAGCAAAAAGGTAAACAATACTCCAGCCACAAAGGTTAAGGCATGGTTTCGAATTTTCGTATGGTCATCACCCCCCATAGCAACAAAGCTCAGGACTTTTAGTGAAATAACTGGAAACACACAGGGCATGAGATTTAAGATCAGACCGCCAAGCAAAGCAAACATGAGGGCTGTTAGCAAAGACATGCTGGTAGCAGAGACTGACAAGGTTTCTTTCACTTGATAACCGCGCCCATCTAAACTAAGAATACCTGAGAAGCTGCTGATATCAGAGGCTAGGCTTGGGACTGATATTTGAAAGGTCCGCTCATCAGTCTGAGATAGATCCTGTGCAGGGGTATTACTAAAGAGGTCAGTCTCGCGAGGGAAAAAATAGGCTGTTGAAAAACTGTGTGGTGCTTGAAATTCAATGAGCATTGCATCGCGGGAGGCGATGGTTTTTGTTGTAATAAAAGTGACAGGAAGCTGCTTGATTGCTTCATCAAGCATGGCGCTTGGTTTGGCAGTTGAGAGATCAATTTCTACCTGAGCTTCTTCTGGAATGCAGATATCAGCACAAATTAAAAAAGAAAATTTAAGGCTGATAGTAGAAAGCTCTGCAGCAGTTGCCCTAAAGACCTTAAAGGGAAAAATAACATCTCCTTCATACCCGAAGGTCATTAACGGAGGGTAGGGGATGGTCACGGGAGTTGGCCACTCAACATTCTCAACAATTATACCTTCATCTGTTACCCAGTTTGCTTCAAAGGCACCACCTGAATCCCCGGGATTTTCCCAGTAGGTATGCCAGCCATCCTGCATGTTTAGCCTCACACCTAGATAAAAAGACTCTTGTTGGTTATTTTGAAGATTTGTAATCAAGCTTGCCTCTGCGTGGCCAGTATTGACTGGGGCTGCATTGATCAGCGAGGAAAGTAACAGGCTGAAAGCTAGAAGGGTGTTACGCATGATGTTTATTTTAAAGCATTGCCATAAAAAAAGGGGGGCTATTGCCCCCCGATCCTCATTGAATTTTTTACTTGGACCCTAAAGCTTTGGGGTCTCTAATATCGATTAGACGTGGTTTTTGAGCATCTGGAATGATTTTTTCTAATTCAAGAGTTAACATTCCATTAACCAATTCTGCTCCGTGCACCTCAACATTTTCAGCTAGTGTGAATTGTTGTTTAAAAGCACGTTGTGCAATGCCTTGATAGACCACTTCATTTGAGCTTTGCAAGAGCTCAGCTTTAGGGCCTTTGTGCTCAATGGTTAATATACCTTCTGCCAGCTCAATGTTGAGGTCTTCACGAGCAAGACCAGCAACAGCCACATCAATGAAGATTTGATTCCCATCTCTTCTGATGTTGTATGGCGGATAGCTTGAAGATTTTTCCGTGGTATCAGAAAATCTCTGCAATCTATCAAATAGGTTTTCAAACCCTAACACACGAGTTGTTAGGAATGGATCGGTAAAGTTAAGTACCATAATATAGCCCTCCTTAGTAGCGACTAAAAATGCATATCCTTGCGGCATATGCTGTTAATAAACGTAGACCCAATTGGCATCTACCCCTCTTATTTTGGAGCGATTAAAAAAAAATCAAGAGGCTGAAAAAATTTATTAGTCCCAGTAAGTAACAAAGCTTTCAAGATCAAGGCTAGGTATAGTTTTCATGATTCCTGTAGGTGTTCCCACATAAAGGTAACCAATAATCCTGTGTTCGGGCGAGAGGTTAAATGACTCCAGCATCTTTTGATTGAAAGCCAGCTTGCCAGTTCTCCATATCCCTGCGTAGTTTTTTGCATGCAGGGCCAAAAGGATGTTTTGTGCAGCCGTAGCAGTTGAAAGTATTTGCTCAATTTCTGGAACCTTGGGGTGCTCAGCAACCTTTGTTACCAGCACTATAACCATTGGCGCTCTGTAGGGTGCAGATTTGTATTTTTCTAGTTGCAAAGGCGTTACATCATTCAGATGTTTTGCTGCAAAGTTTGCATACAGCTCGGAGAGTTTATCGAGCCCTTTGCCAGTGACTTGAATAAATCGAGAGGGACGCAGCCACGCATGATCTGGTGCCCGCAGCGCTGCTTGATAGATTTCACTCATGTCTTCTTTTGAGGGTATTGGGGTCGTGAGTTCTCGAGGAGAGTTGCGTGATAAAAGGTTTTCAATTGCATCCATCAGACTATTCTAATCGATGCACCGTCTTTTTTTCAGAAATACTCCCATCTTTAATAGTATGGGATTAAACTTAAAGAACGCCCATTCAACTATTAGAAAAATACTATTATGGAAATCACACTTTTATACGCATCCCTTCTATCAGTGTTAGCTGTATCTTTGGCTTTTAAGACTGGATTACTTCGAGGGAAAACTAATACCATGCTTGGAGAGGGCGATGCACCAGGGATGCTGCAATCTATTAGAGCATTTGGTAATTTAATTGAATACGCGCCCTTGGCTATCATTATGCTGGGCTTACTGGAAATGCAGGACATTGATTCATGGCAACTTCATCTACTTGGATCCACTTTTTTTGTCAGTCGCATTTTGCATGCCTATGGAATAGCTATCTCAAGAGAGAGCACGCCGTATAGGTTGGTTGGTATTTTAGGAACATGGCTGACTATTTTGGTTATGGCTATCTCAGGCATTTGGATGTCACTGCCTTTTTAGAAACCTTTTTTAAATTAAGCTGTCTAAAATAATATGAATATTGTGAAATACTTAACTCTTCTTGCTCTTACATGCTTCAGTGCAAGCACGCTCTTTGCAGAAAGTGAGATAGATCAAGGTGAAATTACCATTGGGAGTGTGTGGCAGTTAGATCGCAATGGCTCATCCCTAGCATCTCGAAGCCATGGCCAAGTGATATATTTTTTCTCTAGTGATGCCTATCACACTTATCGAGCTAGAAAATTTCAGGACTGGGATAATTTCTCAGCCGTTGACTCAAGAAACTTAGTTAGATTAAAAAAGAATCAAAAAATTAAATTAGAAAAATCTCAATTTAACAACGCGATTTATGCAGTAAAATTGCTGGATGGATTTCATGCAGGCAAGACCTACTATCTAATCGCAGAAGAATTGAAACAAAACTTTATTCAGGAGAAAGACCATGTTGAATCAGTCTAAATATTTCACGACCCTAATCATCTCTACGCTACTGGTCACCAGTTGCTCATACAATTCTTTAAAGCCAGAGGTGGTAGATCGCTCTTCTGCACAAAGGATGCAGACCGTTGTATTTGCAACAGTTGTTTCGGTGGATAGAGTCATTTTATCTGGGGATGGGGATACAGGAGCAGTCGCTGGAGCAGTTATTGGTGCGATAGCAGGATCTTCTGTGACTGACTCTGATACTGAGTCTGATATAGCTGGCGTTCTTGGTGCTTTGGTAGGTTCAGCTATTGGAGCCAAAGCTGGAGATGCTGCTACTCGCAAACCTGCCATTGAATTATTGCTAGACTTAGATTCTGGAAAAACCGTCTCCATTATTCAAGAGGAAGGTGATTACTCTTTTGATGTGGGCCAACGAGTAAAAATAATCAAAAATAAAGGTAAGTCACGAGTGATGCCTTTGAAATGAGCTCAGAAGCTTTTACGGTTATTTACAACAAAGGTTTAGATTTAGTCTCTAGACGTGAGCATTCGCGCCATGAATTAATGGAGAAACTTACCAAGCGTTACCCAGAAACCTCTCTAATTATCGAAGAGGCACTTGATAAGCTTGAAATTAACAAAATTGTAGACGATGAGCGCTTTGCAGAGATGTACATCAATTCAAGAGCGCGAAAAGGTTTTGGCCCAAAGAAAATTGAGATGGAGCTCAATGCCAAGCGCGTAGAATCTACATTTATCTCCAATGCTCTGGAGGCATACGAGACCTGGCTTGAAAATGCTCGAAAAGAGCTGCAAAAGAAATTCAAAGATCAAAAACCTACGGATTACCAATCCAAGATGAAGCAAAAAAAATTTCTATTTATGAGAGGGTTTTCCGCCTCAATTATCGACAAAGTTTTATAAATTGACATGGTATAATTGACCCTATGTCTTACCAGGTTCTAGCTAGAAAATACCGACCCTCTTCCTTTGCCGAGGTAGTCGGGCAAGAGCATATTCTTAAGGCTCTAGAAAATAGCATTCTGCAAAATAAACTTCATCAAGCATATATTTTTAGCGGCACTCGAGGAGTCGGAAAAACCACGATTGCTAGAGTATTTGCCAAGTGCTTAAATTGCATGCAGACAGATTCTCCTCAGGTCACTCCTTGCAACAGTTGCACAGCTTGTGAGGAAATTAAAATTGGGCGACATATGGAATTTCTAGAAGTGGATGCCGCCTCTAGAACTGGTGTTGATGATATGAGGGAGTTACTGGAGTCAGTGCAGTACAAGCCTGCCAATGCTCGTTTTAAAATATACCTAATTGATGAGGTGCACATGCTCTCTAAGAGTAGCTTTAATGCTTTGTTAAAGACTCTCGAAGAGCCACCACCTCATGTAATGTTTTTAATGGCAACCACGGAAGTTGAAAAGGTTCCTAAGACCGTTTTATCACGTTGCTTGCAATTAAATCTTAAGGTTATTCCGGAGACTCAAATTCAACTGCATATTAAATCTTTGCTTGATATGGAGTCTATTAGCTACGATGAAGAGTCCATTGCACTGATATCAGATGCCGCTCAAGGGTCAGTCCGCGATGGTTTGACGCTATTAGATCAGGCAATAGCTCATGGCAATGGTGCCTTGACCTCAGAAGATGTAAAAGCTCTTCTTGGCACAATTGATCAATCATACATTATTGAGCTACTTGAGCAGATTGCAGCTAAGAATGGTGATGGGGCCTATAACGCTTTGCATAAAATTACCGAGCTCAATGTTGAATATGAGCAAGTGCTGAAGATTCTTATTTCAGTTATCCATAAGATTTCATTGCAACAACAACTCCACAATAGCGACAGCGCTTCTGTTCAAAAGTTAGCACAAGCTTTAGATCCTCAGATCACTCAACTACATTATGAAATAGCATTAAATTCATTGAGTAAATTTCATGTTCACCCTCATCCCAAACAAGCTTTGGAATTATGCATATTACGCATGCTTGCATTTCAGCCTGTAAGCGAAGGGTTGCCTTCGGCAGAAGAAAAAAAAAATCCTAAAATAAGTTCCGAGCCATCAGCTCACTTAGCGCCACCAGAAAGTCCCAAAAAAATCTCCTTGCCAACTATAAAGCCATCTCTCGACAATGTTGTTGAAGTGTCAGCCCATGAGATTGAGAAGCCGACCCCTTCTCACCTCGATCTAAAGGGATGGAATGCCATGTTTAACTCCCTGGAGCTCTCGATGTTTGTTAAGCAGGTTTTTTCAGAGTTTGAATTTCTTAACTTTGAAAATAAAATTTTAACTTTAAAGAAATCTGATGATCTAATTAATCCGACAGAAGGTCTAAAATCTGAGTTTATAGAGGCTCTATCGAAAAGACTGGGCGACCAAATTTCTCTGGTGATTGAAAGCGGTGATGTTTTATTATCTCCTGCAGCGATACAAGACGAAGAAATTAAGCGGCAGCTTGATCAAGACAAGGCCGCGTTGCTAGAAAATCCTGTGCTAAAAGATATTCTTAAATCCTTTGATGGCAAAATCATCGACGAATCGGTGAACAAGGTAAGCACATGAGCAAAGACCTGCTATATGAATTAATTGAGTCTCTAACCATCCTTCCCGGGGTTGGGAAAAAGTCTGCCCAGCGTATGGCTTTATTTTTACTAGATAAAAATAAAGATGGAGCAGCACACTTGGCTAAGACTTTAGAGGAATGCCTGAATACCATTCAGCGCTGTGACACTTGCAGGCAATTAACTTCAGAGTCTATTTGTAGAATCTGCAGCGATTCCTCAAGAGATGTCTATAGTTTATGTGTCGTTGAAAGCCCCTCGGATGTCTTGGCGATTGAATCAACAGGTGGCTTTAAGGGAAGATATTTTGTATTGATGGGGCGACTATCTCCAATTGATGGCATTTCTCCAGATGATCTAGGTATACCGGATTTACTCCGTCACATTCAGCATGCACAAATTGAAGAAGTAATTCTGGCAACCAGCTCAACCGTTGAGGGCGATGCAACAGCTTCCTTTCTTAAAGACCACCTACAATCTGTAAAAGTTTCAAGGATCTCTTATGGTATTCCTATAGGAGGCGAGTTAGAGTACGTCGACGGGAATACGATAGCTCGAGCAATTCAAGGGAGGATTGAAATTTAATATGTCTATTAAACCTGATGCATGGATAACTAAAATGGCAAAGGATCAAGGAATGATTGAGCCTTTTTCTGAAAACCAAATTCGCGTGAATGAAGATGGGGAGAAGCTTATCTCCTATGGAGTTTCCAGCTTTGGGTACGACGTAAGGTGCGCAAGTGAATTCAAGGTCTTCACCAATATTCATTCCACCATCATTGACCCCAAATGCTTTGATAATAAAAACTTTGTAGACATTGAATCCGATGTCTGCATTATTCCACCCAATTCATTTGCTCTCGCTAGAACCGTTGAATATTTTCGCATCCCAAGAAATGTTTTGACTATCTGCCTTGGTAAATCTACCTATGCAAGGTGTGGAATCATTGTGAACGTAACTCCTTTAGAGCCAGAGTGGGAAGGGCATGTAACACTGGAATTCTCAAACACAACCAATCTGCCTGCAAAAATCTACGCTGGTGAAGGCGTTGCGCAAATGATCTTTTTTGAATCAGATGAAAGTTGTGACGTTAGCTACAAAGATCGTGGTGGTAAATATCAAGGTCAAACCGGGGTTACGCTGCCTAAAACTTAGAGTAGGCTTTGAAGTTCTAGCAGGGTATCGCCATCTTCATCGCGATCCTCCATCCTAACAATCATGTACCCAAGTTCTGGCGCTAAAAAGTAGGTAGTTACTCTGTCTTCTTGAGGTCTGTATCGCTCGACAACTTTGCATTGGTAGGGTTGATCTCCCATCCTGCATTCCCTATCCTCTTTCAGTGAATACTGATTAGATTTAATCTCGCCTGTTTTCATCTCAGGCAAGAAAAGAGAGAATTGTTGAGCACCTTGCGCAACCATTTTTCTGATTTGAAGCTGAGCATTTAAGGGGTCAAAAATCTCCAAACTTGCAGGTAAATCTTCGACCCAGTTAAATTTTCCAGTCGAACTTAAGGTATTTTCGAGGCGGTCAAATTTTAAAATCCTCTCCTGTTTTAGAAAGGTTACCTTTGCAGTCATGGAGTAAAGATCTGTAGAAATAAAATTCTTATTTTCATGAAACTCCGATGTAATATCAATTTTCCCTAAAGGAATTTTTGCATTGAATGATAAAGATCTCGTGCCATCTGCAAATGTCTTTAATTCTCGCACACCTTCCATGCGTACATTCGAGTTTGTAAACGTATAGTTAGCCTTGTAGTCAGGAATGACTTGATCTGCAGTATTAGCGCTCACAGCCATCAGCATCAAGAGTGCTCCAATAGATTTATACATTAAAAAATTCCATCTTATTTTTACCAAAGTGACTGTCAGTCTCAAAATGAACGACTTCATCCTTTAGACAAATCAAGCCTTTTAAAAGTTCAGCAATGACCTTAGGAAAGAGCGCATGCTCGATTTTATGAATTCTCTGAATGAGCTTAGCTTCAGTTTGAGATGGATCAATTTTTAATGCTCCTTGAGCAATAATAGGTCCATTATCTAGACCTCCATCCACAAAATGCACTGTGACCCCATGCATTAAATCTCCATTATCCAAAGCTTGCCTGTGAGTATTAAGTCCTGGATATTCAGGAAGCAAAGAGGGGTGAATATTGATTAATTTTCCAGCAAAAGCATCTGTAAAGGTTGCGGTGAGAATTCTCATAAAGCCAGCTAGAACTACTAAGTCTGGCTCTATTGATAGCACCTGTTCGACCAAGGCCTGGTCAAAGTCTTCTCGGGAAGGAAAGTCAGCATGGCTAATGGTTTGAGTCATCAGGTGGTATTTTTGCGCACGCTCAAGGCCTTTCACCCCTGGCTGATTGGATATGACTAATTCAATAGCCCCAGGGATACTGTTGTTTTGACAGGCTCTTGCAATCGCCTCTAAGTTAGAGCCGTTGCCTGAAATTAAAACAACAATTTTTTTCATAACTTATATGTATTCAATCTGGGATGGAGAGTCAGATCTCTGAATGGTACCGAGTGTAAAAGATTTAAACTTATGTTTTTTTAGTAACATTTGAGCTTTTTTGACATCCCTCGACTCTAAAATGCAAATCATCCCTATGCCGCAATTAAAAATTCTTAACATGTCAGTGTTAGATATTTTTCCTGAGTCTTGCAGCCATTGAAAAACTTTTGGAAACTTCCACGCAGATAGCTCTACTTGAGCTTTGAATCCTTTTTTAATAATCCTTGGAATATTTTCAGTTAATCCACCGCCAGTGATGTGAGCCATGCCTGTGACATTAACTTTTTTAATTAACTCCAAAATAGCTCGAGGGTAAAGGTGAGTGGGTTTTAACAGAGCATTCATGATGGGTTGAGGGGGCTTCTTCTTCTTAATAATAGATCGAATTAATGAATAGCCATTTGAATGAGGGCCGCTCGATTCTATCGCAAGGATGACTTGCCCAGCTTTTATTTTCTTTCCGTCAATGAGCCGAGATTTCTCGATGACTCCGACAGAAAAACCAGCTAAATCAAAGTTATTCCCCACATAGTGCCCAGGCATTTCTGCTGTTTCACCACCAAGCAGGGCGCAATCCGATCCCTTGCATGCTTTCGCGATACTTTTAACAATCTTAGCCGCAGAGGTGGGCTCTAGTTTTGAAGTTGCAAAATAGTCTAAAAAAAACAAAGGCTTAGCACCGCAAGTTACCATGTCATTTACGCACATGGCTACTAAATCCTGCCCAATTGTATTCGTTGTGTGGTGTTCTTGACTTAAGGAAACCTTCGTTCCAACCCCATCAGTGCAGCCAACCAGGATTGGGTTCTTGTAACTCCCTCCGAGCTGAAAAAGCCCTGCAAATCCCCCTATCCCCCCTAAGACACGTTTGTCGTGAGTAGCATTAACGCTTGCCTTAATAGACTCTACTAAATCATTTCCCGCATCTATGCTGACACCAGATTTTGCGTAAGGATCTTTAGGTTTTACTTTGTTAGTCATTTACAATTAAAAATTATGATTAATAAATTTTGCTTCTTTACGGCGGTTGTTTTTAGCATCATCGGTTCGGTCCATGCTAAAGAATTACCTAGCTTATTTGAAGTCAGTCTTCCATCTGCTCATTATACCAATACTAATGATGGATTGAATAAGGCATTTAATCTATTGATCACAAAACTATCTGGCTCACGTAGCGCAAGTTATCTATGGAAAATCGGAGATACCAAGCTCAATAAGATAGATTTTGTTTCCTCTTATGCTCTTAATCTAGTGAATGGCCAAGAAACTCTATTTGTTGAATTTAATCGGGAAACACTTCTCCCAGAGCTAAGAAAGGCTGGCATTCCATTGATTGGTTATACGCGTCCTGTCATTCTTTTTTTAATTAAAATTGACACGGGGGAGGCTGCGCCATTTTATTTAGACGTGAACAATTCATCTAACGAATTGCAAAGTAATTTACAGCTTACTTTGGAAGACCTTGCATCGGAAAGAGGGGTCTATTTAGAATTGCCATCCTTCGACCTTGAAGATCAAAATTTCTTACAGCAAACCAATATCTTGCTATCCCCAAAGCAGTACATTACTGAAAAATTTTACAATGATGCTGTTTTATCGATCGAAATCTCTAGGGTTGGAATTAATCAATGGCTCGTTGGTGGAGATTTAAATTCTGCAAGTTTGTTGCAGGATGATCAAATTGTTGGTGTTTTAACAAAAGAGCTACAGCTTTTCCTTGATAACTTCATAGCTGTTGAGCCTCTTGCGCCGGGAGCTAGTGGTGATGAGATTCTTTTATCAATCAAAGGCCTAGATTCGTTTGAAGATTTTTTAGTAGTTGAAGAGGAGTTGGCAAAAATTTTTGCCATCAAATCCAAAGCCTTTCATTCATTTGATCGCTCGCAGATTGAATATAAAGCACAGCTCTTTCAAACCACAGCATCTCTATTAAAGGAGCTGAGAGGCAACAGCAAGCTCCTGTTCAAACAATTAAACCAAGAGGAACAAACTCTATATCTAGAGTACTTAAATTAGAATGAGTAAATATTTTATTTTTATTCCAAACCTATTATCAATCATCAGGATATTATTGATGTACCCGTTGCTCTCGTTCATTGGTGATGAGAATTTTCTGTTCGCGTTGTATATTTTTGTCATAGCGGCAGCCACGGATGGTTTAGATGGTTATCTTGCTCGGGTGATGGACTGGCAGACTGATCTGGGAAAAATTTTAGATCCTATCGCAGATAAAGTATTGCTCATAGGCACAATTTTTATTTTGTGGATGAATGGATACATCCCGCTCTTTGTGTTAATTATCTTTGTTCTGCGAGATTTCATTATCATCCTTGGCGCTGCATTTCACATGACTGTTTACGACATCGATACTCCTGCGCCGAATATATTTGGCAAGATCACTACTTTTTCTCATATTGCCTACCTAGCATTTGTATTTATCGACATTATTTTTGGGCTCACTATTACGACTCTTGCTATTGATATCATTGTTGCAAGTATTACCTTTATCAGCCTCGCTCTATATGGAGCAGGATGGTCTAAATTAACCGCTAAAATGCATCGTGAATAATCCACAGCAACTCATTTTTCCATTCAAAGCTGATCAGAGAGCCTCTTTCTCAAATTTTTTCTGCACCCAAGATAATGCTGCACTGCTGACACGTTTAGATCAGATTGTGAATGATAAGAACAGCCATGAATTAATCATTGACGGAGTAGAGGGCTCTGGCAAATCATTTCTTATTCAATCTATTTGCAATGAACTGAGCTTAGCTCAAAAAAAACTTGCATTTATACCCATAAAAAAAGCTTTAGATATGGGCGTGGAGATTGTTCAAAATCTTGCGTCACTAGACGCGGTCTGTATTGATGATATCCAGAGCATAGAAAATAATGCAAACTGGGAAGAGGCTTTTTTTCATCTTATTAATGAGTGCCATCAATCACAGTGCAGTCTCATTTTTTCAGTGACCAGCAATAAGTCATTGGATGATTTATTTAAGTTGCCCGATCTTCTGTCTAGGGTGAAGCGCATGGAGCACATGACTTTAAAGGCAGTCCAAGATCAAGATCTCATAGAAGCCTTGATCTTTAAATGCAAAAAGTTAGACATTAATCTCGGCCAATCAGAGCTTGATTTCTTGGTTAAATACCATGCTCGGGATTTTTCCATCCTGTTAGAAAAAGTAATGTTTTTAGATCAGAGGGCTGGTGAGCTTAAAAGAAAGATCACCATCCCGCTTATAAAAGAAATCCTATCTCTTTAATCAATATCAACCAAGCAAAGCTCGCAGGTTAGAAGAACTTGAGGGTTTTTAATACCAGCTAATGTTTTGTAAATCTCTGTCAGGCCTTCCAGCATGGTAAATGAAACGGGTTCTTGAATATTGATATTAAAATTCTTAAAAATTTCCTTCAGTATCAGCTCTTCCGGAGTGAGTTTTTTTTGATAGTATTTAACTACATGATCTTCAAGTGCTGCCATTTCAACGGCATAGGCAATAGCATCTTCTACACCGCCAATGCCATCGATTAGACCAAGCTCCTTTGCGCTCGTAGCGATCCATACTCTGCCGCCAGCAATCGCCTTAATATCTTCATATGATTGGGACCTCGATTCGGCAACAAAGCCTACAAAGCGATCATAGGCATCCGCGCCCCAGCCTGTAAAAATCTTATCCAAATCATCGTCAATAGGTTGGGTTGGGTCCCAACCCCCATGTTTTGATGTCACCACGCCGTCAAACTTAACCCCAATGTAATCCATGGCATTTTCAAGCGTGGGAAGAGCGATCGCCACACCAATAGAGCCAGTAATCGTCGTGGGCTCTGCAAAGATATAATCTGCGGGAGTGGCGATATAGACACCACCTGAAGCTGCATAATCTCCCATGGAGACAATAACCGGTATGCCTTTTTCTTTTGCTACAAAAAGCTCGTCGCGCATCATCTCACTGGCAATAATAGATCCGCCGGGGCTATTGACTCTAAAAACAATGGCCTTGGTTTTTTTATTTTCATGAGCTGAGCGAATTTGTTTCACGATGCCAGTAGAGCCAGCCACACCTTGTGAAATATCTCCCTCCATAATTGCGCCTTCAGCAGTGATTAGAGCAATAACATTCTCACTCTCAGAGAATTCTTCATTCATCTGATCCGCATATGCTTGATATGAGATAATTTTATAGGTCTCGGTGTCAGCCTCTTCATCAATGCCAAAATTCTCTATCATATATTGGCGAAATTCAGGAAAGGACTTGGTACCATCGATGATGTTATTTGATTGGGCATAGGCTATATTTCCTATTGCGGCCTCACCAAAAAATCCAACATAATTGTCAGCAAAATATTGGATATCCGATGCTTTGATTCCCCGGCCAGAAGCCATCAGAGATTTCATCTCTGCCCATATTGGAGTGAGAAGCTCCGTTCTTTGCAATCGATCATTTTCAGACATATCAGTTCTGGTATTGCCTTCAACTGCAGATTTAAAATCTCCCTGTGAATAGTTATGAAAGTTAATCTTAAGATTTTCAAACAACTCTTTTTGATAAGGGCGCATGCCTCCAATTCCTCGCACACTGATGCTTCCAACTGGATGCATCCATACCTCTGATGCTTGAGAAGCCATCATGTATGAAGCAGAAGATAGGCGGTCACTGTACGCAATCACTCTTTTACCTGACTCGCGTAGAGCTTTTAATTCTTTTGCAATATTGATCGCAGTGGTCGGCCCAGCAAAACCAGTGGATGAGAAATCAATAAACACTGCAGGAATTTTGTCATCTTTAGCAGCCGCTCTTATTAAGGCTATGAGATCTCTAGTTTGAATCTGCTCAGCAGAAGAATCTCCTGCAAAATTAAATTGAAAATCTGAGGAGTAAACTTCTTGGTCTACAACTATACCTTCGGGGTTAAGAAATAAAACTCGTCCCTCTGCTTCTGTTGCATCGGGTCCAGCAGAAGAGATGACACCTATAATAGCTACCGTAATAACAATTAACACAAAGGCTGTTCCCAAGTTAAGCATGACAGTTCTAGCTCTCTCTAAAAACCTGCCAAGCCAAGAAAAAATTGATTTAAGTGCATTCATGCTGATTCTCCAAAATTAAAAAATTAATAAACTCAAAAGACCTGAGACCAAGACTGAAAGAATGACCACAACAAATGTGAGCATCATCACAAAAAACGAAAAAATTAAAGCTAAAAAGGTAATACTCATGGCAAGCAAGGTCATCACAAGACCAAACACTATGACAATGAACTTAGATATTATTGCACCCCCGCCTATAACAGCCAGTATCCCTAAAATAAAAATTGCCGCAAGAGCTATCATGCATTCTCCTCAAATATAAAAATTGATTCTAGCTCAGCCTTAAAAAACCGAGTGATCTTGATTATCAATTTTAAGGAGGGATCAAACTTCCCTGTTTCAATTGAATTAATCGTTTGTCGACTGACCCCTAAGATAGAGGCAAGCTCTTCTTGACTGAGGCTTTGTTCTTGCCTGAGGGCTTTAAGATTATTTTTCAAGTCTATGCAATGTGCTGTCGATAAAACATATAAGCACCCATGCCATTGCCCGCAGCAAAAGCTAAGAAAAATTCATAGAAATTTGGATGGTAGTCAAAGTAAGGAGAGAGAAGAGATAAGCCTAATCCAAAAATAACAAAGCCTGCAGACCCTCCTGCAAAACATGCATTTTCATAGCCTTTATATAATTCATCTTGAGTTATAGAAAATTTATAATAATAAAAAGCCCCAATAAGAAAGAAGACAACCACTGATATTCTTAATATCAATAACCAGGGCTCAGTAATGCCTGTTTCTAAAGCGTTCTCCCCAAGAAACCCTATGTGTGACAAGTGAATGCCAAGCAACATGCCGGCTACAAGAGAAAAAGCCAAGCATTTAATATAATTTTTTTTATCCGATGGGTTGAGCGATGCTATGTCTAGCCATAGTCCTTTGTGTGTAATTTTAGCCATTCTTATAATTTATAATCACCATGAAAACAATCTTACTGTAAAGTTTACTTGTCTGTCAAGTTTGCTTTACATTGCGAAGTTGCTCTCTGGCAGCATAAACAGCGACAAAGAAAACGCAAACTATTTCGATGAGCTCAAGCCAGCTTAATAAGCTTGCATTAGGCAACCCAAAGACAATCAAGCAGGTAGTCATAAAGTAAAGCAAAATAATAAAACTAAAGATTTGATAAACCCTAGCACTTGGTTTTAGCCAGGCTTGCAGTAAAAAAATACTTAAGGGGAATGACCAAATAACAATACCGATCCACGGCGTCCCGATGATGAAGCTATTGCTTGCATGGGTTAAGAGCAGCGCTCCACTTAAACTAATAAATAATTTACGCAGATTCATGGGGTTCAAGTGAGTTAATAATTTTTGCAATTCTTTGCCCAGTAGCGCTGGCAATATCATATTCATGAGGGGTCAGCTCAATGGAGTTATTGAGGCTTGTCACATGAGATGGTCCATAGGGCGTGCCCCCAGATTTGGTCTCATGCAAGGCTTTGACAGAATAGGGTGAACCAACGCAGATCATCCCATGATGCAGAAGATAGGTCATGAGGTTAAAGAGCGTCATTTCCTGCCCCCCATGCATAGAGCCAGTGGAGGTGAACACGCAAGCAGGTTTATTTTCAAGCACGTTGTTTGCCCAAAGCTCGCCAGTAGAATCAAGAAAATATTTCATTGGCGCTGCCATTGAGCCAAAGCGAGTGGGAGAGCCAAGAGCCAATCCAGAGCAATTAATTAAATCTTGTTTGGTGCAATAAACCTCACCTGATTCAGGAATGCTTGATTCTGTGGCTTCCGTGTTTGCAGAAACTTTTGGCACGGTTCTGAGTTTAACTGCCAAGCCTTCTTTTTCAGCGCCATCGGCTATGGCATGGGCTAGATTTTTTACAGCGCCTGTGCCTGAGTAAAAGAGAATGAGGAGATATTTTTCATGCATAATAGTTTTCATTTGCCTTACTATAAATCATGAAATTAAAATTACCATTATCTCTCCTTTGTCTTTTTTGTATTTCCTGTGAACAAGGAGATATTGAAATTTTTGATGCGCGACCCATGTTTTCATCTAATCTTCATGGCCAGTGGATTTTAGTGAACTATTGGGCTGATTGGTGCCCGCCGTGCATTAAAGAAATCCCAGAAATAAATAGTTTTGCTAGCAAGCATCCTGAGGTCATTGTTTTAGCTTTTAATTTTGATCGCTTAGAAGCAGAAGATCTTAGGCCTCAAATTAAAAAATTTGGTATTAAATACCCATCTCTGATCACCCACCCCAAAGGTCTATGGGGAATAGCTACCCCAACAACCTTGCCTGCAACTTATTTTATTTCTCCGGGTGGTGAAATAGCTTTTACTAGCTTAAAACCACAAGATGAGAAGAGTTTAAGTTTAATTTATGACTCCCTTCAAAAGGGAGGATAGAAAGCCTTTTTTTACCAAGGACTCAGGGTTTACTTTGTTGCCGTCAAAATAAACTGTCCAATGCAGATGAGGCCCTGTGACTCTTCCGGTGGAACCAACCAATCCAATTAACTCTGATTGCTCTAAGAAGTCACCAACTTGTAATTTGGTTTCACTCATATGAGCATAGGATGAGAAGAGACCATACCCATGATCCAGAATTACCGTGTGACCTGTGTAAAAAAAGTCTCCCACCAACACAACAACTCCTTTTAATGGCGCGTTGATTGAAGTGCCTTCGCTGCCAGCTAAATCTAATGCAAGATGAGCAGATCTAGGGACATCATTGATGAATCTTTGCTTTCCAAATGGCGAGGTAATCATTCCTGGTACGGGGGGCATAAATTGAAAAGAGGGTGTTATGTTTTGGGTTGATGCGCTTAAAGCTTTTTTAATCTGCACTGCCTCCGCATTTGCTCGCATTTGATCTTCTTGGCTTAGGTTGACCTTGGAAGTATCGGCAATAGTGATTCTTGATTCGCCAAAGTTCACGTGCTTCACCAGCACATCTTTAGCATGCCTGGTAATCAGCAGATCACTTTTTACAAAAGGCAAACTTATCAATTGCAAGACCTGAGATCCTTGCTTGATTAGAAACTGGCCCTTTTTGAGCTGCTGAGATGCTGGAATAGCAATAATTTCACCACTCCTGCCTTCAATGGACTCAGCCTTTGCATGGCTCATAAGAATGACTAGAGCGCCGAGAGCGATGAAACGACTATTACTCTTTTTTTGTAACATTAGAAATAATTTTTCCCTTGGCTAGTCGCGCATAGATAGTGTCACCAACTTTAATATGATCTGAGGATGTTAAGGCTTTTCCAGACGCATCCATCACGATTGCATAACCTCTGTCCAAGACTGCCAAAGGGCTCACAGCAGTTAAATTAGTAGAAAGGTTTTTGATAGCAAACATTTTTTTGACTAATGCATTGTTTATGTGATGTTGAATATTTTGCAGATGAGCATTCAGGATCCCTTGAAACTTCTCCACTGTTCTCATGGCATTGGATTGATGAAGAGCACTAGAAGTCATCTTGAGATTTTGTTTGGCTGAGGTGATTACATTCCCTATGACCTGAGATAAACGAATGTCTAGATTATCTAAGGATTGAGATTGCTCCTTTAAAAGGGTCATAGGACTTTTTAAGCTCTGAGAAGTAAATAAAAGTTTTTGAGATTTTTCTTTTAAAGCCTTTTGAAAGTTATGAAGAAGCTTATTGCTTAAATCATCAAGATAACCTTCAAGCTGAAAAAAATACTCAGTGACAAGCTCAGCAGCAGCAGTAGGGGTTGGAGCTCTCAAATCAGATACAAAATCTGCAATGGTGAAATCTATCTCATGACCTACACCTGAAATAATAGGGATAGGAAAATCAAACATCTCTCTTGCCAAGCTTTCATTATTAAACGCCCATAAATCTTCAATGGATCCACCACCTCTACACATTAAAATTACATCAAAAGGATTGAGTGGATTTACATTATTAAACTCTAATGCTTGGTGCAAAGCATTGATTAGCGTTCTTGGTGCTGTATCTCCCTGAACCGTTGCAGGGATCAGAGTCACCTGGCTAATAGGCGCTCTTCTTTTGATTGTTGTTAATACATCCTGTAATGCAGCGGTAGATTCTGAAGTTATAACGCCTATATGTCTAGGCTGGGCTGGCAAGGACAGCTTTGCGGCTTGTAAAAATAATCCCTCTGCATCTAATTTCTTTTTTAGCTCGTCAAATTGCTGCATTAAATTGCCTGCACCAGCGGGCTGCATTGAGCTAACAATTAGCTGATAGTCACCCCTTGGTGCATATAAACTAACTTGTCCTTTTAGAATACATTGGTCTCCATTCTCAGGTTCAAAATTTAGCCTGGAGTTTTGATTGCGAAACATGGCACACCTAATAGCTCCCTCCTCATCCTTTAGAGTGAAATATATATGTCCCGAAGACGGCCGGGCTAAATTAGAAATCTCCCCCAGCACTGAAATACCTCGGAATTGACTCTCAAGTAATTGCTTGGCCTGTTGATTGAGTTGCCCAACAGAGATAACCTCGTCTTCATGATTTACAATATCTGCACACATAACTGAAGTATATCTTGATGTCCTCACAATTAAACCCAGCGAAAAATTTTTTTATTCTGTTGCTTGGAGCTGGATTAATAGGTTTGGCCCCATTGTTTGTCAGGTGGAGTGAGTTATCTCCATCATGGATTCTGTTTTACAGAATGTTTCTTGCTTTACCATTTTTAGCTCTGATCAATATTTATTTTAACAAGCAGCAAGCTTTTAAATTACGCAATGGTAAGAGCTTACTTTTTGCGATGATCGCTGCCTTCGCTTTCACCACAGACATGAGTGCCTGGCACTGGAGTCTTCAATATACTTCTATCGCAAACTCCACAATCATCGTGAATACTGCACCAATATATGTGGTCATTCTTGGAATTTTTCTGTTTAAAGAATCTGTGAGCGGACGCTTCTTGGTGTCGTTTGTGTCCACCTATGTCGGCGTGTTTGGTTTGGTTTACTTTTCATCCACCAAAACAGATGGCGCATTATTTGGTGACGCTTTAGCATTAATGGCAGCATTGATGTATGCAACTTATCTGCTAATTATCTCGAGACTAGGTAAAGAAAGTTCAATCAATATTATTTTTTATACCACCTTGTTCACATGTTTATTTTCACTTATCCCTGCATTAATTGAATCAAGGGAATTTCTTCCAGCCAGCAAGATAGAAATCATTAATTTATTTGCCATGGCAATATTGTGCCAAGTAGGAGGGCAATTTTTTATCACTTACAGCATGCCAAAAATCACCGCATCCTTTGGCTCAGTGGGCTTACTAATGCAGCCAATAGTTGCAACAATTTTTGGAGCCTTGATCTTTTTAGAGTATTTAAATTTTACTCAACTTTGCTTTGTGATCTTGGCTTTGGTGGGGATATACTTTGCTAGACTAGAAATTAATCCGCCAACAGAGAGGGAATCAGATGAACTATAAAACCAAAGCTCAGGAGTTAAGCTTTCTGTCCCGAGACTATGCCGTAGCTAAAGATAAAAAGAACTGGCTTGAGTTGTTTGATAAAAATGCCCTTGTGCAGGACCCAGTAGGAAAAAGCCCATTAGACCCAGAGGGCAATGGCCACAAAGGCCTTGCTGCGATCGAACAGTTTTATGACACTGTCATTGCAAATGGAAATATTGAGTTTACCATTATTGAATCCATTCCTTGTGGGGATGAATGTGCTAATTATGCACAAATAGTCAACCGGATTGATGAGGTGAAAATAGAGACCAAAATGATTGTGATGTATCGCATCAATTCAAATAATAAGATTGAGTCCTTGCGTGCATTTTGGGATTACCAGAAGATGGAAGGTCAACTTAATGCACTGCTCTCAACCTAAGCTAGATTAACCTTACATTAATAAGGAGAAGAATTAACATGTCCAAATTTGCAGGAAAAACAGCTGTGATTAGCGGTGGAGCTGAAGGCATTGGCTTCTCTATTGCTCAAGCCTTAGGTGATCAAAAGATGAATATTGTGATCGCAGACATTGATAAAGCAAACCTGCAAAAAGCTGGTTCAATTCTAGAAGACGCAGGAATTTCTGTGTTGACAGTTGCGCTCGATGTAGCTCAAGAAGATCAGTGGCAAGAGGTTGCCAATCAGGCAATAGCTCGATTCAAAAAAATTCATATGGTTGTAAATAATGCTGGTGTTGGTGGTGACACAGGGCCAATTGAGACTCAGGATCAAAAAGCCTGGCAATGGGCTCTGGATGTTAACTTGATGGGCGTTGTATATGGAGCTAAAGTTATGACCCCGCTAATCAAGCAGCACGGAGAAGGTGGCTGGATTGTTAATGTTGCCTCAATGGCAGGCATGGGTGGCGTGCCTTATTTAGGAGCTTACACTGCTACCAAAGCTGCGGTGGTCGCCTTATCAGAAAGCTGGGCAGGAGAATTAGAGGAGAAGGGCATCCACGTGTCAGTCTTGTGCCCTGCTTTTGTTCAAACTAGGATTCATGAATCTGAAAGAAACCGTCCAGCTAAATATGAATCTAGTTCAGCCCATATACCAGATGAAGGCAGTTTTGCGAATGCAACCAAGCAAATGGTAGAAAATGGAATTGAAGTGTCGATTGTTGGAAAGCGGGTTGTGGAAGCGCTTGAAGACGGCGAGTTTTATATTTTTACTCACCCCAACTATCACCCTGTTATGCAAGGACGCAATGCAGCAATTGATGCAGCATTTATTAAATCTGCAAAAAGCCCTCTGCTTGAACATATCGTTAACCAAAAAATTGAGATGCCTTAAGCAAAATTTTATGAAATTGGGAATAGATTATGGAGTCTCCTAAAGCGCTATGAACAATCGAAAGCTTACCAAGCCCTTTTTAAGGGGTTACTTTCACGAATGGATGTTCTTTATTTCAGTTGGAGCATGTATCCCCTTGATTGCTAATAGCACCAATTCAGTTGAATTGGCCGCAACCATTGTCTATTCACTAGGTGTTTGCATGATGTTTGGGTTTAGTGCCTTGTATCACAGAGTTGATTGGCGGGCTAGAGTGCTAAGAATTATGCAAAAACTGGATCATTCAGCAATCTTTATAATGATTGCTGGCAGCTTTACTCCTATATGCCTCCTTGTTCTTCCTGGCGACACAGGGATTCAGCTACTCTTTTTGATATGGGTCATTGCAGGAATCGGGATAGTACAAACAATTCTATTCACCCAAACACCACGCTTGGTTAGAGCTGGTATTTACTTGGTTGCAGGATATATGGCTGTACCCTATCTATCGGTAATGTTTTCAGTGATGAGTATGACCAACTTTACTTTAACTGCTGCCGGGGGCACTATTTATACCGTTGGGGCGATTGGATATGGCTTTAAGTTTCCAGATATTAGTCCTAAATATTTTGGCTATCACGAATTTTTTCATATCTTAGTTTCTGTAGCCGCAGTGCTTCACTTTATTGTTATTTATTCTATTGTTGGCTAAATACCCACTGACATATTTAAGTCACAATCAAAAGAAATTTTTCTTTAACTGGAAAAATAAAAGTTGGCTCTGTTTGAAAACTCCCTATATAATTCCTTCCTTGATAGAAGGGGACCTTCATCAAGTCATGGGTGATTAGCTCAGTTGGGAGAGCATCTCGTTTACACCGAGAGGGTCGGCAGTTCGAGCCTGTCATCACCCACCAAACAAACAAAAAAAAGCCCGGATTATCCGGGCTTTTTTATTTCTATAATGACTTCAAACTATTTATTTGAATCACTCACAGCAGCAGACCAGATAACAATGCCAAATAAGATTTTGTTAATAAAGTCAGCCAAGTTGTAAATCAAGTTCAATGAACCTTCATTTACGCCGCCAGCCAAATAGCCAAAGTAATATCCTAATGGATAAACAGCCCAACCCACGATGATGATCCACATCATAGTGTTGTAAGCAGTTTGAACTGCAACATTGCCTGAAGCATTTTTAGCTTGTGCGCCCTCTCCAAACCATAAGGTATGGATCATGTAGAACCAAGCCAAACATCCAATGATGAATGCAGGTAACGCAGCCATAATTCCAGCTTCACCTAAGTAGCCGAAAACTAGCATGACCAATGATCCTACAAATAACTTGTAGAATAATGAAGCAGCAACGTCTGTAACAGCTCTTAAAATTAGATAGAACTCAACAATCAACAATGGCACAGTTAGTAACCAGTCAATGTATCTAAATACTGTTGGCGATGTCCCCGTATCCACCCAAACACCTCTCATGTAGAGATAGTGCCAAAGAGCAATACCAGTTACCAAACCAGATACAGTTAATGAAGTTCTCCATTTTGCACTAACGTTATCTCTTTCAAGGAAAAAGAAAACAGTTGCAGCTAGCAAAGCAGCTGTAACTAGCCAGAAAGACACACCAACGTAGTCGTTAGGATCAAGGTCTCCACCGGCTGCGGCAAAAGCAGGAACTGTCATTACTGAAGTCAAAAGCATCAATAATTTCATACAATACCCCTATATTTAAATGCCCCTCAACATGAGGAACTTAATTAGCTTATCAAATATTTAATACAAGAGTAAAAATTTTTTTACATTCAGATTGGAAATATTTGACAAAGAAATAATTTATCGCTAATCAAAAAAATGTTGCAGAAAAATTAAAAAAAGCTATCATTCTCAAGCGTTCGCGGTCCGGTAGTTCAATCTGGTTAGAACGCCGCCCTGTCACGGCGGAGGTTGCGAGTTCGAGTCTCGTCCGGATCGCCATTATAATAAATGCATTATAATAACTTCATGACTACCCTAATCACACTCTCTTTTTTTAATGCTTTAATTATTGGCGTGATCTTTGCTCATTTAGCCCTCACGACCCCAGCTATTTTTCGAGCACTAGACCCAGACTCCGCGTCAAAATTATTACGCACTATCTTTCCTAGATATTATCTTTTATTAATCAGCTTATCCTTGCCCCCTTTGCTGGTCCTATTTTTCCAGGACACTTCTTTGCACTGGTGGCTAGGTGTCAATATTACATTTCATAGCGTCTTGGGCTTACTGGCAATACCGCTGACCAATGCCGCAAAGGATAGGGGATGGGACAAGGTATTTTCCTTCACTCACGGCTTGAGCGTTTACTGCACTGTGGTTATTCTTTTACTCAGTAGCATTCAATTTTTTACTTATATCAGCTAGATTTTTGTGGCAGAGCATCGCAAGATTAATCTTCCTAAAAAAATTTGTTATCACTGTAAGAAGCAATTTACATGGCGAAAAAAATGGGAAAGAGCCTGGGAAGAAATAAAATTTTGCAGTCTAAAATGTAAATCAGAATCAAAAAAAAAACTGCGCCACCCTTGAACTTCATTCATTAGACTCCATATTGCAACAAAGAGGATAAAAATTATGCCAAGAGCTAAAACCAAGTCATTTCAAACAGAAACTAAGCAACTGCTTCAGCTAATGATTCATTCGCTGTATTCCAACAAAGAGATTTTTTTACGAGAGCTGGTCTCTAATGGCTCTGACGCCCTTGATAAAATTCGCTTTCAATCGATCGAGAACTCAAAACTACTTGGCGATGACTCAGATTTAAAGATTAATATTCATCTTAATGCTCAGAATAATACCATTACTATTTCTGATAACGGTATCGGCATGAATGAAGAAGAGATTATTCAAAACATTGGAACCATAGCAAAATCAGGCACAGCGCAATTTCTGTCTGAGATGGCAGGGGAGAAGAAAAAAGATTCTAATCTTATCGGTCAATTTGGGGTGGGTTTCTATTCTGTGTTTATGGTTGCAGACAAAGTCTCTGTGCACTCCCGTGGAGCATCAGCTAAAGCTGAAGAGGCTGTATTGTGGGAAAGCTCTGGTGAGGATACCTATCAACTCTCCTCTATTCCCAAGCAAGATCGTGGCACCACTATTACCGTTTACCTGAATGAAGAAAATAAAGAGTTTTCAGAGTTAATGCGCGTTAAATTTCTATTACAAAAATACTCTCAATACATTAATTTCCCTTTGATTCTGAATCCAGAAGAAGGGGAGGCAGAAACAATTAATGATTCTGACGCAATATGGTTAAAATCTAAGCGCTCTGTCAAAGATCAAGAGTACAAAGATTTTTATAAATTTATTTCATATGACAGCAATGACCCTTTAGCTTGGATGCACAATAAAGTTGAGGGCAAGCAAGAGTATACAAGCTTGTTGTTTATTCCAGAAAAATCTCCCTATGATTTATGGAATCGGGACACTCCTCGAGGAATAAAATTATTTATACAGCGTGTTTTTATCATGGATGATGCTGCGCATTTTCTTCCTTTGTACCTAAGGTTTATGAAGGGCGTTGTCGATTCCAGCGATCTTCCTTTAAATGTTTCGCGAGAGATTTTACAAGACCATCCTCTTGTAGATTCAATTAAAAAAGGTCTCACAAAAAGAGTGCTTGATTCTTTGAAGAAAATGCAAAAAGACAAGCCTGAGGATTATCAAAAATTTTGGAAGGAATTCGGTTTGGTGATTAAAGAAGGCCCAGCAGAAGATTATGAAAACTCTGAATCTATTGCAGAACTTTTTCTATTTGCGAGCTCTTTATCAGACTCGCACCAACTAGACACAACCTTAGACCAATATGTTGGTAGGCTTAAAGATGGCGAAGACAAAATTTATTACTCCATTGCGGATTCTTATGAAGCAGCTGCTAACTCGCCTCACATAGAGCATCTTAAAGCTAACGAAACTGAGGTGTTACTTTTAACTGACCGAATCGATGAATGGCTCATGTCAACACTCATGCAGTTCAAGGGTAAAACCCTAGTCAATGTTGCAAAAGAAGAGCTAGATGAGACTGAGGATAAACCCAAGGTAACGAAAGAAAAACAAGAAATTATAGATAAGATTAAAAAAACTTTAGATGCAAAAGTCTCAGATGTTGTTGCCAGTTCTCGTCTTGTGGATTCTGCCGTTTGTTTAGTTTTGTCTAAAAATGAGCCTGGTGCCCAACTGAAAAGAATACTAGAGGCCTCAGGTCAAAGTTTTGGAGATTCCAAGCCCGTCTTTGAAGTGAACCTAAAACACAAGCTGATTAAAAAACTGGGCACTCTATCAGGCAAAGAGTTTACAAACTTCTCTCAGTTCTTGTTTGATTATGCGGTGATTGCAGAGGGCGGGACCCCTAAAGATCCTTCAAAGTATCTGCGACAGCTAGATAAATATCTCGCATAAATGATTAATACAAAACAGGTCGCAGTTCTCGGTGGCGGGAGCTTTGGCACTGTTTTGGCTAATATTGCTGCCTCGAATGGCCATGAAGTTCTTTTGTGGGTTAGGGATGCAGAGCAGGCTTTGCGCATTAACTCTGAAGGCGCAAATGCCACCTATCATTCAGAGCTCATACTCTCAGATAATATTTCTGCTTCTGAGAATTTAGAGTCTGTTGTTAGTAACGCGGAATATGTTTTGGTCGCAACGCCAAGTTTGATATTTGAGCAAATTATTTCTCGTCTTGCGCCCTATATTCACTCATCTGTCTCAATCATATCTTGCACCAAGGGGATCCAACCTGATCCATTTAGAACAATGACAGAAATTATTTCGCATCATTTGGGTCATATTATTGGTAATCAGATAGGTGCGTTGAGCGGACCTAACTTAGCCAAAGAAATTGCTGAACAAAAAATTGCAGGCACGGTTATTGCATCTTCTAACTCAGAGTTAACATCTAACATTAAATTAATGCTCTCTTCCTCTACGTTTAAAGTTTTTTCAAGTTCAGATATTCAGGGAGTTGAGTTAGCTGGAGCGCTAAAAAATATTTATGCAATCTGTTGCGGTATTGCACATGCAAAGAATGTTGGTGAAAATGCACTTGGGTTTATTATCACCAGAAGCATGGCAGAAATGAGTAGATTTGCAGTTGCGAAGGGAGCCAATCCTATTACCTTTCTTGGATTATCTGGAATGGGTGATCTGATGGCCACATGCACTTCCAAGCTATCTCGAAACTTTCAGCTAGGCGAGCTCATTGCAAGAGATATAAGTTTGCTTGAAGCCAAAGAGCTGGTGGGTCAGGTGGCAGAAGGGGCTAGAACTCTGGAGGTAGTTTACCAGGAAGCGCAAACAATCCAGGTCAGCATGCCCATAGTTGAATCTCTGTATAACATTCTCTACAAGGGAGTGAAGTCAGAGCAATTACTTGAAGATTTGCTCGATCATCCGAACGAAGTTGATGTAGAATTCACACAATAGGATTAAATTATGACTGAGATTAAAAAAGATGAACTGTTAGATCTGAAGAAATGGCAACGCTTTTTCTTCATGTTAATTTATGGCGCAGCCATTAATTTCGTGGTGGGCATTCTATTTTTTTTGATCGCTATACAGTTTCTCTTTTATCTATTTACCTCTAACACTAACGAGCAATTAAAGTCGGTCCATAATTGGCTGCAAGATTTCTTTAATGACGCATTAGATTTTCTGAGCTTCAATACTAATTCCAAACCCTGGCCGTTTAAAGGAAGTGAAGATAGTTCTGACTCAAGTGAGGCAGAGGTTATTGATGCCGAAGAAGTTATTGAAGTAGATGCTGAGGAGTTAGACTCTTCAGATCAGCAGACTTAACTAACTAACTAACTAGCTAGCTAGCAGTGCAAGAAACTCAGCTCTTGTAGATGGGTTATTTCTGAACGCTCCAACCATTGAAGATGTTTTCATTACAGAATTTTGTTTTTGTACACCTCGCATGACCATACACATATGCTGAGCTTCGACTACCACTGCGCAGCCCTTGCACCCAGTAATCTCTGTAATTGCCTCAGCCACTTGATGAGTTAATCTTTCTTGGATTTGAAGCCTTCTTGCAAACATATCCACAATTCTAGCTATCTTGCTTAAGCCTAAAACTTTACCATCTGGAATGTATGCAACATGACATCTTCCGTTAAATGGAAGCATGTGATGCTCACACAAAGAATAAAACTCAATGTCTCTTACCAGCACCATATCTTCGAGATCAGAATCAAATAAAGCATTATTTACTACTTTATCCAGACTCATTTTATATCCATGATTTAGAAACTTAAATGCTGCAGCTGCTCTTCTTGGGGTCTCAAGCAGTCCATCCCGAGCTGAATCTTCCCCTATATCTTTGATCATGTGCTCAAAAGATTCTATCAACTCATCTGACGGAGTGACAATTTCTTCAAAGTCGTCTGCATTCTCTAGATTGGAAATATTTTCTGCCATTTTATTTGTCCAAGGTTAATGAGTTAATATTTTAGCTTTTATAAGAATTCTTTGTAAGGCAAAGTTGCCTCTAATGAGAGTTTTTCTCCAGTTTTTTTATTAATGATTGCCTGATCGTTGAATTCAAAATCAACCATGCCATCAAGAACACCTTCTCCAAAAAGGTATCTAGATTTAGTGCTGCCTTCAAGAATCATTTTTTTCTCCAATGCTAGAGCTGCCTTAATCCCAGCATTTGCTTGCTCGTATTTTTGTAATTCTTTTTTTGAATACTTGACTTGAAGTAAGTTCAGAGTTTTTTGGGGGGAGGCAACCAATGCCGTTCCGTTGTTTCCTCCAAAACCTTTGGCATTTAGAATAGCAAAATCAAACGCGCCTTGCTCAAACTCTAAATGGTCCAGTAAATAATTTACATTATCTGAGCTGACATTTTCTGCTAGAGCGGGGGTTGTGGTAATGCCTGGAATCTTGAGATGATTCCAGCTACCTAGAGCATTAATCATCTGATCCCCACCTGCGGCAGCAAGAGAGTGCCCAAGATAGGATTTAATCGCTGTAACTGGAAGAGCACGAATCTTCATGGCCTTGGCTAAACTAGAGATGATGTGTGATTCGCTTTCTCGATTTTGCGGGGTGCTTGTTCCATGAGCATGAACAAATGTTTTGTTCAAAGCGTCTTGGCCAAAGTATTGCTGGACTTGCTTCAGAGCTTTACCCATTGTTAAATAATTACCCGCGCCTGGCCCAGAGATTGATTTCTTAAACCCATCAGCATGAATGTGGCTTGAGAGTGCTGCACCGTGAATTTCTAATCCTAATTCTATAGCAAGCTCATCTGCCATGAGAACAACAAACTGAGCAGATTCCCCAAGACTCATGCCAACATTTTCACCAAAAGGTCTGCAAATTTTTCTGTAGTTGGGGGTGCTAGAGTCTTCGCCCAATCTTTTCTGAAGCGCCATCAGGTTGCTATCTTCTGCCAACCCCTTGGTGGCGGCAAAGGCCTCGTAAATTTCTGGCACAATCCCAGATTCTGCTGCCCCAACAACACAAATCAACGCCTCTCCAGATTGAATCATTGAGATCCCAACTTTTAAATTATATTGAAAAGTAGCACAAGCGCCGACAAAGTTTCCCGTGATGCCCATGCTTCCTAGCACATATGCGTGAGCAAAATCTGCACTCATCTCTCCCAATGACATGGCCATGTGTTTGCTTGTCACCCTTGACCCTGAGAGGGCGGACTGGAACATACCGCCCATTCCATATTTATCAGCCTGAGCAACTGCGCAGCCAGAAATACACCCAATTTTCTCTCTGGGCACCCTTTGAATGATCTCTTCCCATGGCATGCCTAGACTTTTCAGAGCGTCAGATACACCAAAAACAGTCATGGCCAGACTCCGAGGATGCTGTCTAGCATTATATGTGTCCGCCGGATTAAAGCCTGAGGGAAGTTGCCCACCTGCAGAAGACGGCAGTATAGGATTTCTAAAATTATTGAGTTGAAAAAAATCTTGATCAATTTCTCTCATCAATGTTTTATTAATAATCGTTTCTTGATCAGAAGTACCCATCAGATGACCAAGACTGGCCAAGACCTCTTGCTGTTCTAAGAGACCAATCTTTTCAAATAAGATTCTGTTGTAACCCAGATCAAAAATAGAGCGACCAGCTGCATTGATGCCCCCATATCCGACGATCAGCGGTAAGCTAGCCACTTGGAATTAATTTTTGTGCTGCTAATAGCGTATTGAGTATTAGAGTATTGATTGTCATTGGCCCAACTCCGCCTGGGACGGGGGTATGTGCAGACGCTAAATTCTCTATTCCGTCCAACTCAATATCGCCACATTTTTCTGCTGGGTGGTAGCCTGCATCTATAACCACAGCGCCATCTTTAATCCATTCTTTTTTGATTAAGCGTGGGACTCCAACTGCACCAACAAGAATATCTGCATTCTTAATGTGTAGCTCTAGATGTTCTGTTCTGGAATGGCAGACAGTTACGGTCGCATTTTTATTCAGCAGCATCATTGCCATGGGCTTGCCCAGGATGGGACTTCTTCCAACTACAACTGCATGTTTTCCTGAGATATCAATTTCATAGTAATCTAACATCCTCATGATGCCTGCAGGAGTGCAGGATCCATAGGCCGGTTCACCCATTGTCATTTGACCAAACCCAAGGCAGGTGACTCCATCGACGTCTTTAGCCACACTGATTGCATCAAAACATTCGCGCTCATTGATCTGGGAGGGCACAGGGTGCTGCAAAAGGATCCCATGAACTTTAGGGTCATTATTTAACTCATGGATTGTTGCCAAGAGCTCTGCTGTTGTTGTTTCTTTGCCAAGCTCAATAGCTATAGATTCCATGCCTAAGCGGGCGCATGCATTTTGTTTCATCTTCACGTATGTTGCTGAGGCTGGATCCACTCCAACAAGCACAGTGGCAAGAGTAGGAACAATGCCTTCATTTTTCAGCTCAGATACCTGTCTTTGAATTTCTTCCTCTGCAATTAGAGCAAGTCCCTTACCGTCTAAAATTTTTGATGACATGGCAGCATTTTCCCATCATTAAATATTTATGCAATGGAGATTGATTATTTAAGGTTAAAACTTTAAGATCACACCCCTCGGGGTATAGCGCAGTCTGGTAGCGCACTCGCTTTGGGAGCGAGTGGTCGTAAGTTCGAATCTTACTACCCCGACCATTGTGCGCCTGTAGCTCAGTTGGATAGAGCAACGGTTTTCTAAACCGTGGGTCAGGAGTTCGAATCTCTTCAGGCGCGCCATTATGACCTCCAGCCTCATTACCCTTAACTATCCCAAGCCCCAGCGATCTCAAGCATGATTCGCTACACTATTACGCTCATAAATCTACGTGAGCCTTTCCTTTATAGGTAAGGACTAAACATATAGTAAAATACAAAGATCATGATAAAAAGTAATGCAATTCTACCTTTAGTAGTCTTTTTTCGCATCGACCATGCCCCGAGGCTTTTGAGTTGAATGCTTGTTAAAAATGAAAAATAATTTATTTCAAGTAGCGGCTTTTTATAAATTTTCTACTCTTTCGAATTTAGAGCATCTCCAGGAATCTTTTTATAATTTCCTAGGTAACCAAAAAATAAAAGGCACTGTTTTACTTGCCAATGAAGGCATTAATGGAACTGTTGCGGGCAGCCCAGATGCTATCAAAGCTTTTAAAATTTACTTAGACAAGTTAAATTTACTTAGCCTCAGAGATTTTAAAATTTCCGTTTCTACAAAAGCGCCTTTCCCAAGACTAAAAGTTAAAATTAAAAAAGAAATCGTCAGCATTGGCACCAACTTAGCAAACCCTCAAGAATTAGTTGGGGAATATGTTCAGCCAGAAGACTGGAATCAATTTATTTCTCAAGATGATGTGCTGGTTATTGATACCAGAAATACTTACGAGTGCGCCATTGGAACTTTCAAAAATTCTATTCAACCAGAAACAACAAACTTTAGAGAATTTCCTGCGTGGGTTGATCAACTGGAAAGCTCAGACATTAACAAAGACCAAAAGATTGCCATGTTCTGTACTGGCGGCATTAGGTGCGAAAAAGCCTCTTCTTTTATGAAGGCCAAAGGCTTTAAAAATATTCATCATCTCCAAGGTGGCATTTTAAGTTACATAGAAAAAATTGATGAATCTGAGTCTCTATGGGAGGGCGAATGCTTTGTCTTTGATGACAGGGTGGCTTTGAATCATCAGCTACAAGTTGGATCATTCGATATGTGCCATGGCTGCAGAATGCCCATCACCGAAAGCGATCAGCTATCTACTAAATATCAATCAGGCATTAGCTGCCCCAATTGCTTTGATCACAAGACCCCCGAGCAAAAAAAACGCTATGCTGATCGCCAAAAACAGATCGATTTAGCCAAACAAAGAAATGACAAACCTCACGGCTCTAAGCGCAGATGATTAAATAATTTATGGTGCCTATACTCTATAGTTTTAGGCGATGCCCTTATGCCATGAGAGCAAGAATGGCAATCATTCTTTGTTCTGTGGAATGTGAGTTGAGAGAAATTTTATTAAGTGACAAGCCCGAAGCTATGCTTGAGATCTCGGCGAAAGGCACGGTTCCAGTTTTGCAATTGCAAGATAGGATTCTAGACGAAAGCATGGAAGTTATTGAGTGGGCTTTACAGCAAGATTCTTCAAAATTTCATGTGTATTTAGAAGATGAGCAAAAATTATCTCATGATTTAATCGAGCTGTTTGATACTAAGTTTAAGTATCACCTGGATCGATACAAGTATGCCTCGCGATTTGAGGAGACCGAAGATGATCATCGGCTTCAATGTTTGAATCTTCTTATAAATCTTGATGGTGTGATTCAATCAGATCCCTGGATCTTCGGAGCTGAGGTGAGCCTTCTGGATATTTCTATTCTGCCGTTTATCAGGCAATGTAAGATCGCAAATCCAGAGTGGTTCGAGTCTCAGGCATTCACAAAGGTTATTGCCTTGCTAAGGTATTTTGAGTCTTCAGAATTATTTCTTCTTGCAATGGAAAAATTTGAGCTATGGAATCCCTTGGATCCCAAAATAGTTATTTTTCCAAGATAAACAATATTTTATAGTCCAATGGAGTCATAGCTGATAGCTATTCGATCTAGAGCAATTTTATAGGCTGCTGTTCTGAGATCTGGAATAGCATTTTCTATTTTAGCCAATCTCACTTTTTGGTATGCCTCGCAAATCATGTCATCAAGACCTGAGCGCACTAAATCAATTTCATTCACGCCTTCAAGAAATTGCTCTTTAAATTTTTCTGGCATCTGTTTCCCTGTCATTGTCTCGATTGCTGTAATCAGGGTATCAAATTGATACGCATTCCTTCGTTTTTCCAGCCTGCCAAAACGTATATGCCGGAGGTTTCGAACCCATTCAAAATAACTCACTGCAACGCCACCAGCGTTGGCCATAATGTCTGGGATAATTGTAATATTTCTCTTGATGAGAATCTCATCAGCCTCAAAGGTAATAGGGCCGTTTGCGGCCTCAACTACAAGTTTTGCTTGAATGTTTTCAGCATTGGATTCGTCAATCACATTTTCTCTTGCCGCTGGAATTAAAATATCGCACTCCATGCACAGAAAACTAGAGCTATCCTTTTCAAAAGATCCTCCTGGGCAGTTCTCAAACGTGCCTTCTTGCATGTAATAAGCTTTGGCAGCCTCAACATTCACGCCCTCAGGATTTGTTAGAGCGCCGTTGTGCTCCATGATGCAAACGATCTTGCAACCATCCTCTTCGTGCAAGAATTTTCCTGCATGATAGCCCACATTACCAAAACCCTGGATTGCTATTTTTTTTCCTTTTAAGCCTCCTTTAAAACCTGCAGATTCATAGTCTTCTTTGTGTTTAAAAAATTCTCTAATAATGTATTGGACCCCTCGGCCTGTCGCTTCAGAACGACCAACCAAACCACCTTTTTGAGGGGGCTTGCCGGTTACGCAAGCAAGCGCATTAATATCTGTAGGAAACACTCTTCGGTATTCATCTGCAATCCATGACATTTCTTGGGCGCCAGTCCCAACATCTGGAGCTGGAACATTTTGAGCAGGATTAATGAGATCTCTTTTAATCAGCTCCTGAGCAAAGCGACGAGTAATTTTTTCAATTTCAGTTCTAGTCCAGTCCTTGGGATTGATTTTCAATGCCCCTTTTGACCCACCAAAAGGCACCTCAATAATTGCGCACTTATAAGTCATGAGAGCAGCCAAGGCTTCGACCTCTTCCTGTGACGATTCGATATCATATCTAATTCCACCTTTTGCTGGTTCAAAATGCTCCGAATGAACTGATCGCCATCCTGTAAAGGTATGAATCTCATCTCTGACCTTTACGCCAAAATTGATGGTGTAAGTTGAATTACACATTTTAATTCTCTTGGCTAAATCCGGTGAAATGCTGGTGTATTGGACAGCCTTATCAAACATTTTGTTTGCGCTGGTTAAAAAATCTTCTTTTACCAAAATAACCCCCTGAAAAAATATTATTATAAGCTTTTTGCATCTATAATGTTTCGTTTCTTGGCGGGCGTAGCTCAGTTGGTTAGAGCGCTGGACTGTGAATCCGGAGGCCGTGGGTTCGAACCCCATCGCTCGCCCCATTTTGGACACTTTGGATACAATAATAATATGGCTAGCAAATTAAAAAAACTGAAAGATTTAGAGCGCCAATTAACTGTTTCAGTTTCAGTTGAGGACTATGAATCCAAGTACAATACCAAGCTTACTAAAATTAAATCTAGCGCCAAGCTTGATGGCTTCCGGAAAGGCAATGTTCCTAATGATGTTTTAAAGCAACGTTATGGGGACTCTATTCATTACGAGGTTTTAAATGAATTGATTCAAGAAAGTTACCCATTAGAATTGCGAACTCAAGAGTTAAAACCTGCATCCCCTCCAGCAATCAATATAGAAAGCGAAGATCCGACAAAACCTATCTCATATTCTGCCGTGTTTGAGGTGTTCCCAGAAGTGAAGCCCAAACTTTCTAGATGGACTAGCTACGAAAAAACTGTAATCACATTGGAAGACTCAGATGTTGATTTGGCAATTACTGATATTACAGAGCGATACTGCCATTGGCACAAAGCTGACAGAGCTGCACAGGAAAAAGATCAGGTTGTGATCGATTTTGAAGGCAAGATTGAAGGCGAGGGTTTTGAGGGCAATCAATCCAAAGATTTTAAATTGGTAATTGGATCTAAATCTATGATCCCTGGTTTTGAAGATCACTTGTTAGGCAAGTCATCAGGCGATAGCTTTGCATTCAAAACCCATTTTCCAGAAGACTACTTTAAAAAAGATTTAGCTGGAAAGGAAACTGAATTTTTTATTACCTTGCATGAAGTCCAAGAGATGCATAAAGCAGAAATCAACAAAGAGTTATTTGAGACCCTTGCAATGGAAGGTGTAGAGGACGAAGCAGGATTTAGAGCAGAGATTCTGAAGCGAATGAAGGGCGAGATTGAGCAGCAGGAAAAATCTCTGACCAAAGAGTCACTGTATGAAACTCTGTTAAAAGGCAATGATTTTAAGGTTCCAAAAGCCACTGTGGATGAACAGGCAGACCTTATGCGCAAGGACTCCCTAATGAGAATGGGGCAAACGCCTGAGAATGCTGCGGACGATTTATTTCCGCAAGAGGACTTTTTAGAAAATGCAGAAAAAAGAGTTCGCCTGGACCTGCTCTTTTCCGCGCTCTTAAAAAAGTATGAGCTAGAGGTTCAAGAAAGCGACTTAGAGACATTTATAGAAGAAGAGGCTAGTAAATACAAAGATGCTGAGCAATTCAAAACATGGATTCAAAGCCAACCACAGCAACTGGATCAGTACAAAATGGTTATTTTAGAAAACTTACTCATTGAAAAACTAGAATCTGACCTCAAATCAAAGGTAAAGGTAATAAAATTTTCGGAACTGGCAAATAAATAACTATGGAAACAATTAACTCAGGCTTAGTACCAATGGTTGTAGAGCAAACTCCAAGAGGGGAGAGAGCTTTTGATATTTATTCTAGGCTGCTTAAAGAGAGAATCATTTTTCTAACAGGCCCTATAGATGACTATATTTCCAATCTTGTTGTTGCTCAGTTACTTTTTTTAGAATCAGAGAATCCTGAGAAAGATATCAGTATCTATATTAACTCTCCGGGCGGAGTGATCACCTCTGGACTCGCCATTTATGACACCATGCAATTCATAGCCCCGGAAGTCTCAACCCTATGCATTGGACAAGCTGCAAGCATGGGCTCATTGCTCTTAGCAGGCGGCGCTGAAGGTAAAAGATTTGCTTTAACCAATTCGCGCATCATGATTCATCAACCCCTCGGAGGCTTTCAAGGGCAAGCATCAGATTTTGAAATTCACGCCAAAGAAATGTTGCTTGTGAAGCATAAAGTCAATGAAATTTTAGCCAAACATACAGGCAAGACACTTAAAAAAGTCGAGCAAGATACCGATAGAGATAATTTTCTCAACGCTAAAGAGGCGGTGAGCTACGGCATAATAGATAAGATCCTAGAAAAGAGACCTCAAACTAATGGAAAATAAAGATAACAAGTTAATTTGCACCTTTTGTGGCAAAGGCCAAGAAGATGTTCGAAAACTCATTGCCGGCCCTAGCGTCTATATTTGCGATGAATGCGTAGACCTCTGCAACGATATCATTGAAGAGGAAGTTAAAACTGATGAGGTTGAAGTTTTAGAGGAGCTGCCATCTCCCTTAGAAATTTTTAATCAATTAGATGAGTATGTGATTGGTCAAGAGAAAGCTAAAAAAATACTCGCCGTGGCTGTTTACAATCATTACAAGAGACTGCGCTCTAATTCAAAAAAAGATGAGATCGAGCTTCAGAAAAGTAATGTGTTGCTGCTCGGCCCAACCGGCAGCGGAAAAACTCTTTTAGCACAGACGCTTGCGCGAGTGTTAAATGTGCCCTTTACGATCGCTGATGCAACCACCTTGACTGAAGCGGGTTATGTTGGCGAGGATGTTGAAAACATCATTCAAAAACTTCTTCAAAAATGCGACTATGATCCAGATAAAGCGGCCCTAGGCATTGTTTACATTGACGAGATTGACAAGATTGCCCGTAAGTCAGACAACCCCTCGATTACTCGAGATGTTTCTGGTGAAGGCGTGCAACAAGCCCTTTTAAAATTAATTGAAGGGACAGTTGCATCCATTCCGCCTCAGGGTGGGCGAAAGCATCCCCAGCAAGAATTTATCCAAATTGATACTTCGAATATTTTATTTATTTGTGGCGGAGCATTTTCAGGCATAGAGGAAGTGATTAAGCATAGAACTGATAAGTCTGGAATAGGGTTTGGCGCAGCTGTTAAAGATACACAAGCAACGGTGGCTTCTATTGTTGAGACCTTAGAACCTGAGGACTTAGTCAAATTTGGACTCATTCCAGAGTTTGTTGGCAGGCTCCCGGTTATATCTACACTGCATGAGCTGGACGAAGAAGCATTGGTAAGAATTCTTCAGGAACCAAAAAATGCATTGGTGAACCAATACAAATATCTTTTCGAAATTGATGGGGTTGAATTAGATTTTAGAAAAGAGGCCTTAATCGAGATTGCCAAAAAAGCTCTGAAACGTAAGACCGGCGCTCGAGGCTTAAGATCCATTATGGAAGAGCTCTTGATGGACACCATGTTTGAATTACCGAATCCAGATTTAGAAAAAGTGATTGTGGATGAAAATTCAGTTATTCATTCAACAGCTCCTATTAAAGTTTTTAAATCTTCTAAGAAAAAATCTTCATCTGCTGGTTGAATTTAAAGAATTCTCCCTCATTATATTTATATGGCTAACATTAAATATGATCTTCCTTTAATTCCTCTCAGAGATGTTGTTATTTTCCCCGGGGTCGTGTCGACTCTCTTTGTGGGCCGAAACAAATCAATCAATGCGCTAAACGCTGCGATGGCTGGCGAGAAAAAAATTATTCTTGCTGCGCAAAAAGACGGCTCCTTTGACTCGCCACTATTCGATGATTTATTTAAAGTGGCAACCATTGCAAATATTCTTCAGTTGATCAAGCTTCCAGATGGAACGGTCAAGGTTCTGGTAGAGGGCTCTCATAGAGCTGCAATGGAGTCTTTGGAATCAGACAAGGATTATTCTAAAGTAAGGGTTAGCTTGATTCCCGAGCCTTCTTTTGATCAGAAGGACGGACAGAATCTAGCTCGTTTTGTGAAGGCTAAGTTCCATGATTTTATTAAGCTGACAAAAAAAATTGCACCTGAAGTTCTTGCATCTATAGATGCATTGGATGATTTATCAAGAATTCTTGATTCTATTGCCGGTCATCTGCCTATGGTTATCAAGCAAAAACAAGAGATTTTAGAAACCGCAGATTTTCAATTAAGAGCAGAGATTCTCATTGCCTTTATTGAGTCCCAATTAGATGTGATGGACATCGATAAAAAAGTTCGCAATAGAGTTAAAGGCCAGATGGAAAAATCGCAGCGAGAGTACTACTTGAATGAGCAGATTAAAGCTGCACAGAAAGAACTGGGCGACATTAATGAGGAGGTTGATGAATTATCTCAGCTAGAGAGCGATATTACAAAAGCTGGAATGTCCAAAGAGGCCTTAAAAAAAGCCAACAATGAATTTTCAAAATTTAAACAGATGTCTCCCATGTCTGCAGAGGCTTCGGTTATTAGATCCTATCTAGACTGCTTGATTGACGTGCCATGGAAAAAAAGAAGCAAAGTGAAGTCTGATTTAAAAACAGCTATAGATATTTTAAATGAAGATCATTTTGGTTTAGATGAGGTCAAGGAAAGAATTTTAGAGTACTTAGCGGTGCAACAGCGGGTTAAAAAATTAAAAGCTCCTGTGATTTGTTTGGTCGGGCCTCCAGGCGTGGGTAAAACCTCTCTAGGACAATCCATAGCAAGAGCCACCAATAGAAAGTTTGCAAGAATGTCCCTGGGAGGCGTTAGAGATGAATCAGAGATTCGTGGCCATCGCCGCACCTACATTGGATCAATGCCAGGAAAAATTATTCAAAAACTCTCGAAGGTAGAATCAAAAAATCCATTATTCTTGCTTGATGAGATCGATAAAATGGGCATGGATCATCGCGGTGATCCAGCATCAGCTTTATTGGAGGTGTTGGATCCAGAGCAAAATAATTCGTTTTCAGATCATTACCTAGAGGTAGATTTTGATTTATCTGAAGTGATGTTTGTTTGTACTGCCAACACCTTAAATATTCCTTCGGCTTTATTGGACCGGATGGAGATCATAAGGATTCCCGGATACATTGAAGATGAAAAATTAAATATTGCTAAGCGCTACCTGATCCCCAAACAGCTAGAAAGAAATGGGCTCGATGCAAGTGAAGTAAAAGTAACAGACGCAGCTATTTTAGATCTAGTTCGTCATTACACTCGCGAAGCAGGGGTTAGGGGCCTAGAGCGCCAAATTGCAAAAATTTTTAGAAAATCTGTAAAGGAACGAGTCCTGGCTGATCAGCAGAAAAAGAATTCTCCCATTACCGTAACGCCAAAAAATCTTGAGAAATATTGCGGCGTGCCTAAATTTACATTTGGGCAGGCGGACATAGAGAATATTGTAGGCAAAGTTTCTGGGCTTGCATGGACGGAGGTTGGCGGAGAATTGTTAACGATTGAGACTTCTTATGTTCCAGGCAAGGGCAGGGTCATTAAGACAGGTTCTCTGGGTGATGTGATGCAAGAATCTATTCAGGCAGCCTTAACCGTAGTTCGCTCTCGCTCGGAGAAGTTGGGAATACCTGCAGATTTTTATGAAAAATTTGATGTTCATATTCATGTGCCTGAAGGGGCGACCCCTAAAGATGGCCCGAGCGCGGGCGTTGGAATGTGCACAGCCATGATCAGCGTATTTACTGGGATCCCTGTTAGATCAGACACAGCCATGACAGGCGAAATAACTCTGCATGGTCAAGTCTTAAAAATTGGAGGGTTAAAAGAAAAGCTTTTAGCTGCCAAAAGAGGAGGCATTAAGCGGGTGATTATTCCTGCAGAAAATGCTGCAGATATCAGGGAAATTCCCTCTCAAATTACCCATGCCTTAGAAATTATTCCTGTGCGATGGATTGACGAGGTCATTTCTCATGCGCTTATTTCAGAGCCTAAGCCTTTGCGAAAAAAACGTGTAACAAAAAATATGACAAAAACTAAGCCTTCAAATTCTCGCTCATCCTCTTCTCAGCCCCATTAGGAGAGGTTGAAAAGCTTGACATTTGCTTTAGATTAGCTTTTCATAGAGGAAGTTACATAATTAATTAGAGGAAAATTAAATGAATAAATCAGATCTAGTAGACGCAGTGGCTTCATCAGCAGACGTGACTAAAGCTTCAGCAGGCAGAGCTGTTGATGCAGTGTTAGAGTCCATCGGTGATTCTTTGGGTAAAGGCGATTCAGTTTCGCTTGTAGGATTCGGAACTTTTTCAGTAAGACATAGAGCTGCTAGAGAAGGAAGAAACCCTCAAACAGGCGCATCAATGCATATTGCTGCTTCAAAAGTTCCAGGCTTTAAAGCTGGCAAAGGATTAAAAGATAAAGTTAAGAAGTCTTAATTAACTTTAGATTTAATAGTCTTTAAAAAAAGGGTGCATAAGCACCCTTTTTTTATGTATCATTGTTAGCTTTTAAAAGGGTAGTTTGGTTATGTTAGAGTCAGTTAGAAACTTCTTGTCAGGAAAAACAGTCATAGTGGTTGCGATACTTCTTGCGATCCCCTTTATATTTCTTGGCTCCACATCTCTTGGCACTACTTTTAGTAGTTATGGCACAGTGAACGGAGAGACTGTGACACAAATAGATATTAATTTAGCAACCAGCCAAGTTTCACAGAGATTACAGTCAATATATGGCGAAGAGTTTTCCTTGGAAGACCTAGATGAAGAGGTTTCCGTTAACCTCATCAAAAATGAAGTGATCAACCAAAAGACTTTACTGTCTCAAGCAAAAAAAATGGGGTTAAGTACCTCTGAGAAAACAGCGAAACAAGAAATTATCAATCTATCAATGTTCCAGGGCGATCAGGGATTTGATCAAGCCTTGTTTGAATCAACAATTAGAGCCAATGGATTTTCACCAGAAGAATATATACGTCTTGTTCAAGAAAGCATGTCACTCGATAGACTTGTCTCAGCGATGGGTGTAGCAGCCTTTCCAATCGAGCAAGATATGTTATCGATGGCCTCAATGCTTGAAACTTCTCGAGACATTAATTTTATTAAGATCGATAAAGGGGCTCTAACTGACAGCCAAAAAGCTTCGCTAACAGAAGGTCAGGCATTCTATGACGCCAATCCGTTTTTATTTCTTTCTCAAGAGAAAAGAGATTTCTCATACATTGTCCTAACATTAGATGCATACAAGCAGCAAGTGAATGTTCCAGCAGACTACATAGAACAAGCCTATGCTGATTATCTAGATGATTTGACTGGGCAACTACAAAATCGCATCTCTCATTTAATGATTGAGAAATCTAATTATGATAATACGACTGAGGCGAAAAATAGAATCGAGCAGATACGGGCTGACATTCAAACAGGGGCAGTAACCTTTGAGGATGCTGTTATTGCTTCAAGTGATGATTTGGCTTCCAAAGACTCATTGGGCGATCTCGGCCTTTCTTCTGGCGACGGATTTCCTGAGGAGTTTGAGATAGCAATTGGCAGCATGTCATTAAACGACCTGAGTGACGTGATTGAGCTTGAGGATTCATTCCATGTTTTAAAGCTAACTGAAACACTCAAACCCGAGATTAAAAACTTGGAAGACATGTCAAAACAGCTTCTTGAAGATCTGGTCGAGGCTGAAGCCTTGGCATTGATGCAAGAGGACTTCTTGGAGTTAGAATCATTGGTGCTTGCTGGAGTGAGCTTGGGCGAGCTTGCCGACTCTGTCGAAAGCTCGATAGCTGTCACTGGATTGCAAGATAGTGAAAGCATCGCTTTAGACAATTTTAATAACTACTCATCCACAGATTTATTTAATACCAGGGTTCTTCCCAATAAGATAGAAATCTTTGAAGGCGACGATAGCTATGCCTTTGTGATGCTGACTCAAAAGCTCGAACCAGCAGTTCAACCTTTTGTCGATGTGGCTGAAATAGCTATTCAAGAGGTCAGAGCCCAAAAAGCCAATGAGATCATTGCTAGTTTTGCAAGCGATGCGGAAGCCATGCTCGCTGGCGCTATAGCATTGCCTGAGCTCAAAGGCGTGAGCAAAGAAACATTCAAAAATGTTAAACGATTCTCTTCACTGCTTCCATCCGAGGTGATTAGCAAGACGTTTGAATCCTCTGCGGGCTCGCTGATAAGTAGCAGCGCTTTCAATGGCGACACTTACTGGGCGCAATCTTCAAATGAAGTGGTTCCTAGTGCAGAGGACCTAGGGAACTCTATCGAGCAATACCAAGGCTTTTATAGTGAAGTTCTAGGTCAGCAATTCTCAGGCTTTATTGACCAGGCATTCAAGAAGAATCAAAAAGTTCGTTTGGAGAACTTTGCCTCGAATTAATCGGCGTATTCTTCTGAAGACATCGCGGCTGTATTAAAGCCGCCATCCACGTAGGTAATTTCACCGGTGACGCCGCTTGCTAGATCTGAGCACAGGAACGCTGCAACATTGCCAACTTCAAGGGTCGTTACAACGCGACGAAGAGGGGCTCTATTTGCATAGTTGGTTAACATTTTTCTAAAGTTTTTTACCCCTGAGGCTGCAAGGGTTTTAATGGGTCCTGCCGAAATAGCATTCACCCTAATGCCATCTGGCCCCATGGCTGCAGCAAGAAATCTTGTATTGGCTTCAAGACTGGCTTTTGCCAGACCCATGACATTATAGTTGGGAAGAGATTGCATAGACCCTAAGTAGGTAAGGGTTAATAAAGCCGAATTAGGATTAAGCATGGGCTTGGCCCCTTTGGCCATAGCGGTAAAACTGTAGGAGCTAATATCATGAGCTATCCTAAACCCCTCGCGTGTCGAGGCATCAACAAAATTTCCCTCTAATTCATTGGCTGGAGCGAAACCAATTGAATGAACAAAACCATCAAAAGTCTTCCAGTGATTTGATAGGTCTTTGTACATAGCATCAATGCTCTCATCCGATGCAACATCACACTCAAACAGCAAGGTAGACCCTAGTTCATTTGCTATTTTTTCTACGTTACCTTTTAGCCTTTCGCTTTGGTAGGTAAACGCAAGTTCAGCACCTTGCGCGCTCATGGCTTTGGCTATACCGGCAGCAATGGAATGTTTATTTGCAAGACCAGCTATTAGAATTCTTTTATTTTTTAACATCATGGGTGTCGGTGTCAATGAGGTCGGTAAGTTTAATAACTCTTATTATATAACACTAAATATAAGCTTTGATTTAAATAGTGATTAGAAATTTTTTGTTAAGTTTTGCGAACTTTTGTGAGAGCATTGTGTCATTCCTGTAAAAAGGTCATAATGGCCCATTGAATGATTAGCAATGCTACTCGTTTTATATATTTAACCATATGGAGAATCACATGATTGACTTAAATAAATTTTTATTAAGCACTTTCGCAGTAGTTTCGTTGTCTGCACCTTTAGCCTTTGCTCAAGATGTTGATTCTGATGTTGAGGAAGTTGTTGTAACAGGATCAAGAATTATCGATCCAAATATTATTAGCTCTTCGCAAATCGCAGTAGTCGACGGGCAAGACATTATTAACGCTGGTGTAACCAGAGTTGAGGATTTCTTGAATGATATGCCTCAAATCTCACCGGGCCAATCTATTACCAACTCTAATGGTTCGGATGGTACAGCAACAGTTAATTTAAGAAATTTAGGTTGCTCAAGAACTTTAGTTCTAATGAACGGCAGAAGACTTGTGCCTGGAACAACTGGCGGTGGTAGTTGTGCAGATTTAAACACTATCCCAACTTTACTCTTAGATAGAGTAGAGGTTCTTACAGGTGGCGCATCATCTGTTTATGGTTCAGATGCGGTTGCTGGTGTTGTTAACTTTGTATTGAATGATGAATTTGTAGGTTTTAAAGCAGCTTATTCTCATGGTTTCTACAATCATGAGAATGATAACAGCTCACTCAGAGCTCTTGTAAAAAGCTATGGCTATGCTCAGGCACCTAGCGATGTTCAAACAGGCGACACTGGTAAATTCTCTATGGCATTTGGTGGCGATATCAATGACGGAAAAGGTCACGTAACAGCATTCTTCGAGCACACAGACACTAAACCAATCCTACAGGGCGACTTCGACATTAGTGCATGTGCGCTAAGTGGCGGTACTTCAAGATGTGGTGGTTCATCTACTATCCCTCCAGGACGATGGGCTGACTTTGGTGGATACACATCAGGCGGATTTGTTAATGTTGATCCTTCAGTAACTGGCGTAGACTGGAAAGTAGAAGGCAATAACTTTGTTCCTAGAGCAGGTCAAACATACAACTACAACCCAACAAACTTCTTCCAAAGACCTGATGACAGGATGAACGTTGGATTTTTTGGTAAATATGAAATTACTGACAAGGCTGAGGTCTACCTAGACTTCACCTCCATGAAGTCTGAATCAAATGCTCAAATTGCATATTCAGGTACTTTTGGAAATATCGAGTCACTTCCTTGTTATAACGCTCTGTTATCTGCACAGCAATATCAAGCTGCTTGTGCTGATTGGACTGGCATGGGTGGATCTCATGCTCCTGACTTTGCAACCGCAGCGGCAGCACTTTCTTATATTAACGGTCTAAAGACTGCTGTTGCTGATGAAACAATCCTTGGCTACAGTGCCCCATTAACTTCATTGAAAAGAAATGTTGAAGGCAATCCAAGACAAAGCATCTACACTTATAAGAGTTACAACACGACTATGGGTATTAGAGGCGATATCAATGATGACTGGTCATACGATGTTTACTATCAAAATTCAGCAGTTAATTACCAAAACGAGTACAGAAATGATCTTTCTGTAGTCGCTATTAACCGTGCTGTTGACGTAATCAGCGTAGCTGGCGTCCCAACTTGTGTATCTAAACTTCAAGGTCTTGATGCAAACTGTGTTCCTTACAACCTATTCCAAGGCGGATTACCTGGTGACGGTGGTATTCAAGGTGTCATAGATTCTGGGCAAGCGGCTCAAGACTATCTTGCTAAAGGTACATTTATCAATGGTGACGGAAAGCAGAAAATTCTTTCTGGGTTCATCACTGGTGATACTGGCTTTACTATTCCGGGTGCTCCAAGCTCAATTTCATTGGTAGCTGGTTTTGAAACTAAAGAACTTTCAACTGACTTCAGACCTGATACACCTACATTGATGGGCGACAGATCTGGTTCAGGTGGCGCAACATTACCAATCGGTGGTGGTTACGACGTTGATGAATTCTTCTTCGAGCTAGGTATTCCTGTAATGAACAACTTAAGCGTTGATGCAGGATTTAGATCAGCTGAATACTCTACAGGCGCTGAAACAGATGCGATGAAACTTGGTGCTTACTGGACTGTAAATGATGACGTATCATTGAGAGCATCTTTTCAGACAGCTCAGCGTCATGCTTCTATTAGTGAACTTTATCTCGCTGTTAGTGATGGTTTAGTTGATCTTGATAACGATCCTTGTTCGATTCAACAAAATGGAACTCCTGCAACAGCTACCCAAGCACAATGTGCTAACACTGGCCTAGCTGCTAATTTATACGGCACTGACTTAAACTCTCCTGCTGATCAGTACAATATTAAAGGCGGCGGAAACGCAAATGTTGCTCCTGAAGAGTCAGAGTCACTAACTATTGGTGCTGTTATTACTCCAGCTTCAATTCCAGGTCTTACTCTTACTATCGATTACTTTGACATAACTGTTGAAGACGGCATTGGTTCTGTAAGTGCTAAAACTGCATTGGACAAATGTATTGAAACTGGACAAGCTGCATACTGTGGCTTGATTAACAGAAGAGCTGACAATGGTTCATTATGGTTAACAGGTGGTTACATTTCTGCTCAGTTAACTAACATTGGTGAAGAGTCTACGAGTGGCGTAGATTTCATCTTTGATTACTCATTTGATACCGCTTATGGGTCTGTTGATATAGAGGGTGTAACAACTGTTCTAGATACATATGACATCATTGAACTTCCAGGCTCTGCTGCTATTACTTGTGCAGGTAACTGGGGTGGATCATGTGGAAAGAATCCATTGCCTGAAGTATCTGGTAAATACAAAGCAACTCTTACTACTGAGTTCGATACAGACATCTCTCTCGGTATGAGATACCTCGGTGAAACAGAAGATCAAAACTCAAATAAAATTGATTTTGATGCTACTACATATTTTGATTTAACCCTTCAGCACACACCTACAGAGAACATGGTTGTGACGTTTGGTATCAATAACTTGTTTGATGAAGAGCCAGGTTATACTTCTGATGCTGGAACAGCACCAGGAAACGGTAACACTTTCCCGGGTTACTTTGATGCATTCGGTCAGTATATTTTCCTAAACTTGACTGTTTCATACTAAGTAGAAAAAAAGAATTATAAAAAAAGGGTGCGTAAGCACCCTTTTTTTTGCTTAACTATAAAATCTTTAGACGCAAAAATACAATATTTCAAGCATTCAAATCAGATCATCTGGTGTTAGAACCCCTGAAGTTAGCTAGCATCTTAAGCGGCATCAATACCCTCTGTTTATACCAAGCATATAGCAAGCATATAGCAAGCAAATCACTAGATTATTAACACCATTTTTTTATACACATAGTAATAAAAGTAGTAATATAATGTTGACTTTATGTAACAAAGTGGCAACAATTAGGACTACTAACAAACTTTTAGGGAGTTTATATGTCGAATGTATTTAAATTTTCATTGGTAGCAGTCCTTTCATTAGGCCTATTACCGAATTATTCTTTTGCTCAAGAAGCAGCAGCTGAGGATGACGTAGAAGAAGTCATCGTTACTGGATCTAAGATCAAGCGATCTATCTTTGATAGCTCAAAGCCATTAGAAATTATCTCTGATGCTGCTATTGAAAGAACTGGATTGAATAATATTGGAGATGTTCTACAAAACATCTCATCTTCAGATGGTACTGGTATTCGTCCAGTTACTACAGCTACTAATGGAGGCGATGGTTCTAATGAGATTTCTCTAAGAAACCTTGGCTCTGGAAGAACGCTTGTATTGATCGACGGTAGAAGATGGGTAACAGACTCATTTGGTGCAGTTGACATGCAGACAATCCCTGCTTCTATTATTCAAAGAGTAGAAATTCTAAAAGATGGCGCTTCATCAATTTATGGATCAGATGCGGTTGCTGGTGTTATTAACATTATCACTAAGAAAGACTTTGATGGTTTTGAGCTAAGAGCACAGACTGGCGAGTATGATGCTGGTTACGGCGAGCAAAATTCAATTAGTATGACTTTTGGAAGCTCTTCTGAGAAATCAAGAAGCATTTTCAATATTTCATATGCAGGTCAAGCAGAAATTATGGCCGGCCAAATTCCAAGAGCTAACCAACCATACTATGGTTGTACTAATGTTCCTGGTACAGGCACAGGCCCAGAAAATAGCCCAACAAACCTTGGACCTAATGATGCACAAAACTCTGGTTATGGTAACTTTGCACCGGCTACTAGTGGTATTTGTGGATCTTCATATCCTGCATACGGAAGATTCTTTACTGTAAACAAATATTTACAGCCTGGAAAATCTGGCGCATCTATTGATGACTTTATCCCATGGTCAAATGCTGGTAGATATAACTACTCTCCTGTTAACCATGTGCAGAATCCTGTCGATAGATATGGTGTATATGCTTCATCTGAATTTGATATTTCAGATGACCTAATGGCATATGTTCAGTTTAACTACTCAAAATCCAAACGTGTAAATCAGCTAGCTCAAGTTCCTATGACCGCTACTTCAAGTGCTGGTCCTCAATGGCAGCTTAACAATGGAAGATTTGCAACAAAAGGCGGTTACTTCAACCCATTTGGAGTTGATACACAATTTGGTTTCAGAGCTGTTGCTATTGGCCCAAGGATCTACGCATACGACTATGACACCTACGGAATTAGAGCTGGCCTAGAAGGAAGCTTTGAAATGGCTGGAAATAACTATTTCTGGTCAGCCGGTGTTCAAATGAACGACGCTGCTTATGATTCTAAATTATATAATTTTGTTGATCTAAACCATCTATCTAATGCTGTTGGAGATTCTTTCAGGGATTCAGTAACAGGTGTTTTAACTTGTGGTACAGAAGCAAACCCGATTTCTGGATGTACTCCATATAACTTATTTGGTGGTCCTGACCTAGGTCTGTCTGCTGGAGTTATTTCTCAAGCTGAATATGATGCTATGAATGGCTACGTTGGTTATGATGGCGTTCAATCAGCAGGCTATGATAGTGATGATTATTGGCTAGAGATTTCTGGTCCATTATTTGACATGCCTTACGGAACTGCTTTCTTTGCAGCAGGGTACGAGAAACGTGCAGGTGGATATTTTGACATTCCTGATGCTCTTGTAAGCTCTGGTGGATCTTCTACCAACTACAGAGAGCCAACTAGAGGTAAAACTTCTGTTGAGGAATTCTTTGTTGAGGTTAATATTCCATTGCTAGAAGGTGTTGTTGGAGCTCAAGAACTTGAGATGACTCTTTCAGCTAGAACTTCCGATTATGCAGCAAACGGACTAGTTGGTGTCGCACCTAATTCCAATAATCCTGGTAAACCATCTACAACTGAAATTGGTATTCGTTGGAGACCAATTAATGATGTTTTGGTTAGAATCACAGCAGGTGATACATTTAGAGCTCCAACAGTTGGTGATTTGTATCAAGGTGGTGGAGAGTCATTCCCACAAGCTAATGATCCATGTAATACAACCCAATTCCCTCTGCAAACAGCGGGAACTCAGGCTAACTGTTTAGCAGCTGGCGTTCCGGCTGGTGGTGCCGCTCAACCGACTACTCAAATTAGAGGATTTGTTGGTGGTAACCCTTACCTAAAACCTGAAGAAGGTCAAAATAAAACATTTGGTATTGTGTATACTCCGAGCCAAATTGATAACTTAAGTGTCAGTGTTGATTTCTGGGAAATTGAACTTGAGAATATCTTCAGTTCAATTGGTGTGTCTACAGTTCTAAACAGATGCTACGTAGAGTCCACGCAACAAGACGACACTTTCTGTAATTTTGTTGAAAGAACTGGTGCTGGTGGCCTTCAGACTGTAAGAACATCAAAAGTTAACTCAGCACAAAATAATGTATCTGGTGTTGATTTAGTTGTTGCATACTCATTTGATGTTGAGAACTACGGTTCATTTAGCACAGCATTTGATATGACTTACTACACCAAAGATGAGTTTGCACAATCAGCTACCTCGACTCCTTCAGAGTCCTTTGGTTGGTACGATGGTGCTGCTGACTTTAGATGGAGAGCCAATGCTTCAATTCTTTGGGACTATAATGACTTCTCAACATCTTTAAACTTCAGATTCTTGGATGATAACAAAGATGACTGTTGGATTTCATACTACTATGGCCTAGATGACGGTTGTTCAAATCCTGATGAAGACAGCAACTATGGTCCTGGTGGATACAACCTAATGGAAGTTGAGTTCTACACTGATTTACAAGTTGCTTATCAATATTCTGACGAAATTAGTGTCTTTATTGGAGCTCGTAACTTATTTGGTGAAGAGCCTCCAGTAGCATACGATGCTTTTGGTCAAAACTTTGACTACGCTTGGGATATTCCTGGCGGAGCATTTATCTACGGTGGGTTTAAAGTCTCACTATAAAAGATATTTAATCTATAAAAAGGGCCGGTTTACCGGCCCTTTTTATATATATAATAAAGCTATGAAATATTCTTATTTATATCTTTTTTGTTTTGGTGCAATTCTCGGATGTTCAAAAGCTATTCCTCCGGTTGACTCAGCGCTTGACCAGCAAATCTTACATGTGGGCAATGGCAGCGAGCCTCAGGGCTTAGACCCTCATATAGTCACAGGGGTTCCAGAGCACCACCTACTGGTCGCATTGTGCGAGGGCTTAACTATCGCAAACCCAAAGGGTGGAGAGAACCTGCCTGGCGTCGCAAAATCTTGGACCATCAGCCCAGACGGTAAAACCTATACATTCTTTTTACAGGACAATGCAAGGTGGTCTAATGGCGACAAGTTAACTGCTTCTGATTTTGTATGGTCTTGGAAGCGCATTCTGACCCCCTCACTTGGCTCCCAGTATCCTGACATGCTTTATTACGTTACCGGAGCTCCAGAATATCATCAGGGGCTAACAGATGACTTCTCCTCTGTTGGAGTGACTGCAGTTAATGATACTGAGCTCAGGGTTGAGCTTACTAATGCGACCCCTTTCTTCATTAAACTATTGAGTCATTACAGCACCTATCCTGTGCACGAAGAGACAGTCTTAAAGCACGGCGCCATAGATGATAGGAATGGTCAATGGACCCGCCCTGGAAATTTTGTTTGCAACGGACCCATGAATCTCAATACCTGGGAGCTTAATAAAGAAATTACTGTTACAAAAAATCCATTATATTGGGATGCTGAAAACGTACGTTTAAATGAAATTAGATACTATCCTGTGTCGAATGAATCTACTGAAGACAGAATGTTTAGAGCTGGTCAACTGCATGTCACCAATGTCGTTCCTCTTGAAAAATGCCCAGTCTATATTGAGAATAAGAATCCCGATCTGCATATTGACCCTTACATGGGGACTTATTTCTATAGGGTTAATACCAAACACCCTGTATTAAAGGATAAGCGTGTTCGACTTGCACTAGCATATGCTCTGAATCGAAAGCAGATTGTTGAACAAGTCTCTAAATGTGGCCAATTAGCTGCTTATTCATTCACGCCCCCAGGGACAGCGGGGTACGAGCCAGATACATCTATTGAATTTAACCCTGAGCTAGCTAAATCTTTGTTATCTGATGCTGGCTATGCAGACACATCAACCTTCCCAGTGCTTGAAATCCTTTTTAATACCCAAGAAGGGCATAGAAAAATCGCGCTAGCAGTCCAGCAAATGTGGCAACAAAACTTAGGAATCTCAGTTCAGCTTGTCAATCAGGACTGGAAAGTATATTTGGCTCGTGAGATGACTGGAGACTTTCAAATTTCAAGAGCAGGTTGGATTGGCGATTACGAAGATCCTAATACTTTCCTAGACACACTAAGACCTAATAGAGGAAATAATAAAACAGGATGGGAAAACGAAGAGTACGATAACCTGCTTGCGATGGCTAATTCTACTAATAATCAGGCACTCAGATATGAATACTTAAATGAAGCAGAGAAATTACTTATTAGTGAAATGCCGATTATCCCTATTTATACTTATGTAAAGGCTTATCAAATGTCCAGTGATGTTAAAGGCTGGCACCCCAATCTCACCGACACTCACCACCCTAAATTCATTTATCTAGACAGATAATAGAGTAAATGCTGCAAGTCATCCTCAAAAGAATTGCCATCGCTATTCCGGTGATCCTTGTAGTTGCATCTATCACCTTTTTTTTAGTTCGCATGGCCCCTGGCGGGCCCTTTGACGCTGAAAAGGTTGTTCCTCCACAGGTAATGAAAAACTTAAATGCAGTCTATAACCTAGATGCCCCTTTGATCATTCAATACAAAGACTATATGTTTAACCTGATTCAAGGAGATTTTGGACCATCATTTAGATACCCAGGCAGATCAGTGACCGAGATGATCTTTACTGGGCTGCCTGTTACCTTGGAGTTAGCCTTTTACGCCATTCTCATTGCCATGATTATTGGTGGTCTGGCAGGGGTTATTGCTGCAGTGAAAAGAAATACACTGCTTGATTTCATACCGATGACGATTGCCATGATAGGTATATGCATGCCAACTTTTTTATTGGGCCCACTCCTGGTGTTATTTTTTGGTATTCACTTAGAGCTCTTGCCTGTCTCTGGTTGGGATTCATTGTCTGGAGATAAAATCTTACCTTCTATCACTCTAGGGGCAGCTTATGCAGCTTATATTGCTCGCCTAAGTAGAGGCGGCATGCTTGAAACCTTGGGTCAAGATTACATTAGAACTGCGCGAGCAAAAGGCCTTCCAGAATACCAGGTCATTCTTCGTCATGCTCTTCAAGGTGGGTTAGTTCCCGTGGTTTCATTTTTAGGCCCAGCCATTGCGGGGTTAATCGGAGGCTCATTTGTGGTCGAGACAATTTTTCAAATTCCGGGTCTTGGAAGATTTTATGTGGAGGCAGCTTTCAATAGAGATTACACCATGATCTTGGGCACAACGATATTTTTCTCCGCATTAATTATTTTCTTTAACCTGCTTTCTGATATTGCAGTGCTGCTGATGAATCCCAGAGCCAGGAGTGAGGCGTGAACAACCAAAGTAGCTTATGGGCAGACGCCTGGCGAAGGCTATTGGCAAATAAAGCTGCGGTTGCTGGTGGAATTATCCTCTGCACCCTCACAACACTTGCTATTTTTGCGCCATGGATTGCCCCACACTCATACTCTTATCAAAATCTTGACCTTGGCGCCCAACCCCCATCAGCAACATTTATTCTTGGCACCGATACCCTCGGAAGAGATCTGTTTAGTAGAATTTTGTATGGGGCCCGTGTCTCCCTATTAGTTGGTTTTGTAGCTACAGCGGTTGCGTTGGTTATTGGAGTTAGCTGGGGGATTATTGCAGGTTACTTCGGCGGAAGAGTTGACTCTATTATGATGAGAATTGTTGATGTGTTGTACGGCTTACCCTTTATCATCTTTATTATTCTATTAATGGTAATTTTTGGTCGTAATATATGGCTATTGTTTGGAGCCATAGGCGCTGTTGAATGGCTCACTATGGCAAGAATTGTTAGGGGCCAAGTCCTCACCATTAAAAATCAAGAATATGTTTTAGCAGCTCAAGCCATGGGCGTATCCAATGCTCAAATGTTTAGAAAACATATTTTTCCAAATATTTTAGGCCCAATAGCTGTCTATGCCACTTTAACTATTCCACAAGTGATGCTCTTAGAAGCTTTCTTAAGTTTCTTGGGGTTAGGGATCCAGCCACCCATGAGTAGTTGGGGCACCCTCATCAGGTATGGGGTAGAGTCCATGGAAGAATATTCTTGGCTACTGATCTACCCTGGCTTAACTTTTACCATCACTTTGTTTGCCTTGAATTTCTTCGGCGATGGCCTGAGAGATGCTCTGGATCCAAAGATATCATCAGACTAAAAAGCCTTAATAATAATTTTTATAACCTGCCCGGGTTTGATTTCATTATTCTCTATCGAATTGATACTTAAAATATCCTCAATTTGAATATTAAAAATACTTGCAATCCTATAGAGGCTGTCCCCTTGCTTCACACTATATAAAATTGTTCGTTTCTTTGAATTAATTGTTCTGTAAATATTTTTATTTCCGATGTTTAACTCTTTCCCAATTTTCAGAGCAGATGACATCTGTAGGCCATTATTTTTTGCTATCTCATTAGGAGAGATGGAGTATTTCAGCCCTATATTCCATAGGGTATCTCCCTCACTCACGATATGCGCCTGATACGGTATGAAGGTTTGATTCTGGGAATTGCTTAAGGGAATGAGTAATTCTTGATTTAAATTAAGTACATTAGATTGAAGGTAATTAACTTTCTTCAAGACCTCAACCTCTGTGTCGAAGTTTGCAGCAATTTTCCATAGGCTGTCACCTTTGGCAACTTTATGGGTAACCCAATTAATTTGATTGGCTTGACTGAACTGGTCTTTCTTTTGAGTGAGGGTGTCAACAAGCTCAATTGGTACATTAAACATGGTGGTCTTCCCTGGTGGAGAAGCCCATTTGGTATAACCCGCGTTTAGTTTGTAGACAAACTCAGGCTGTAGCTCTGCAAATTCACTAAATGCAAAGATTTCAATTTGACCATCCAGCGTAATTTGTCCTAAAACAGAATGGTCAGGGAAAGGAGGTAGCTCGATACCATATTTCTCTGCATTTACCACTAACTCTAAAATGGCTTTAAATTTTGGGACGTACTCCTGAGTTTGCTGGGGCAATCCCAGCTTTTTATAGTCAACAGATTTGCCCATTCTTTGATTAAGCTTAATTTTTTTTTCAAGCAGGGTGGGCCCGCCATTGTATGCGGACAATGTGTAGTTTAAGTTTCTTCCAAACCTTTTATGCAAGTAAGCCAAATATTTTACAGCTGCCTCAGTTGAAATTAACGGATCATGTCTTTGTTCATACCACCAAGTATCCTGTAATCCATAAATTCTTGCTGTTGCCGGCATAAATTGCCAGAGTCCCATTGCTCCAGAAGCAGAAATAGAAAAAGGATCATAATTACTTTCAATATAAGGCAAGAGAGCAAGCTCAGGAGGAAGGTCATATTTTTTTAGTTGCTCTAGTACAAAAAAGATAAAGTATTCCCCCTTCAGTAAGAGTTTTGTCAATTGCTCAGGGTTGGCTAAATATACGTTAATATATTTCAGAGTTAATTCATCAAGGATTGGATCCTGGCTCACAGCATTTAGAGAAATCCGCTGCCAAATATTTTCATAGACTTGTGCAGCCTCCAACTCCATCATTGGCTCGGCTTCTTGGTATTGATCGGCAGGAATAATGCTGGGGAGTTGGCAGCTAGCGAGACTTGCAAGCGCAAGAATTAAAAAGAATCTTTCCATGCTCTTAGGTATTTAAATATCTCTACATCACTCATGGTCTTGGCATCCTGTGTTTGATTTTCTAGAGATTGCCTTAATGCTATTTCAGAACATCTTAGAAATGGATTAATCTTTCTTTCTAACTCCATGGTGTTTGGAAGGGTTGGGAGACCGCTATCTCTTTGGCGTTGGCACACTTCAATGTGCTCAGCAATATATGAGTTATTGGGCTCTACAGTTTGAGCAAATTTTAGATTGGCTAAGGTGTACTCATGCGCGCAATACACCAATGTATTTGCTGGCACAGCATTTAATTTCTCTAGCGATGCATGCATTTGCTGAGGCGTGCCCTCAAAGACTCTTCCACAGCCAGCAGAGAAAAGCGTATCACCACAAAATAACCGTGGTTGAGATTCATCAGCTAAAAAATAGGCAATGTGATCGAGGGTATGGCCTGGTATTTCAAGCACTTGAAATTTAAGCCCACATGCTTCAACCATCATTCCTTCGGTCACCTGAACATCCAAGCCATCAATTTGAGGATTATTTGGACCAAATACTTTTCCAGCAATATTTTTTCTTAGATCAACGATGCCGCCAACATGATCATAGTGATGATGCGTGATTAGGATATCTGTTAATCTAAGCTGATGTTGTTGCATATAATCTATCACTGGTTGAGACTCACCAGGGTCAATTACAAGATTGCCTTCATTAGTCTTGATTAACCAAATATAATTATCATTGAAGGCTTTAATAGATTGGATATTCATAATAGTAAGTGAGATATTTTAACCCATGAAACAAGTAATAATGTATACAGATGGAGCATGCAGAGGAAATCCTGGTCCCGGGGGATGGGGCGCATTTATCACTTACGAGGGCGCTTCCAAAGAAATGTTTGGAGGCAAGCTAGATGCAACAAATAATCAAATGGAGCTCTCTGCAGCTATAGAGGGTTTGATAGCACTCAAAGAGCCATGCCAGATTGATCTCTTCACTGACTCCAAATATGTAATGGATGGAATCACTCAATGGATTCATAACTGGAAAAAAAATAACTGGCGCACGGCAGCAAAAAAAGACGTTAAAAATAAAGAGTTATGGCAAAAATTAGACGAGTTAATTAATTTTCATCAAGTACAATGGCATTGGGTTAAAGGTCACTCAGGGGACGAAGGCAATGAAATGGCTGATCTGCTAGCAAACAAAGGAATAGACTCCATCTTATGATTAAAAAATTAATTGTTTTAGATACTGAAACCACGGGACTGGAAGTGGATCAAGGGCATCGTATTATTGAAATTGGCGCAGTGCTGCTTGAGGATCGCAAGAGAACAGATCAACATTTTCATACCTATCTAAATCCTCAACGCGCAATTGATGAAGAGGCTCAAAAAGTTCACGGTATTTCAAATGAGAAAGTTCAAAATGAACCTCTGTTTTCCGATATTGCAGAAAGTTTTCTAGAGTTTGTTCAGGGCAGTATTTTAATTATTCACAATGCATCATTTGACCTTGGCTTTCTTAACAGTGAGTTAAAAAGAGCGTCTTCGCAATACCCCAACCTTGAAGAAATCTGTGAGATTGAAGATACATTGCTGTTGGCTAGAAGTAAGTTCCCTGGGCAACGAAACTCCCTGGATGCTTTATCCAATAGATTTGAGATAGGAGGCTACGACAGAAGCTTTCACGGAGCATTGCTGGATGCATATATTTTAGCTGATGTCTTTATCCATTTAACAGGTGGTCAAAGTAAATTTGATTTCATCTCATCCCAAGGCACTTCTGCAAAAGATCAGGCGTCCAGAGAGGCCATCGATTTTGACCATTTTCCAATCACACAAGTGTCTGTATCTGATGAGGAAGCAATGTCTCATGAGAGTCGGCTCAAGCAAATTGAAAAAGACAATAACGTAACAACACTATGGAATCAGTCATGACAAAAATTACCAGATTTGCACCCAGTCCTACTGGCACGCTTCACATTGGCGGGGTAAGAACAGCGCTGTTTAACTTCGTCTATTCAAAGCAACAACAAGGCAAGTTTTTAATTCGCATCGAGGACACGGATGCTGAAAGATCGACTCGTGAATTTGAGGATAATATTCTCAAAGGTTTGGCAGACATGGGCATAGTGCCAGATGAAACACCAGTGAGGCAGTCGGAAAGGGCCGATCTCTATCAGGCAGCTATTAGCAGTATTGTTGATTCTGGCCATGCGTATTACTGCAATTGCAGCAAAGAGCGTCTCGAGGAGATGAGATCAGCACAACAGGCCAAAGGGTCAAAACCTCAATACGATGGAAAATGCAGGAATCTAAATTTACCCCTCAGCCATGAGACAGTTTTAAGATTAAAAACCCCTCAAGATGGAGAGCTCATTTTTCATGATCTTGTTAGGGGAGAGGTAGTGTTTCAAAACACAGAGCTAGATGATTTAATCTTAGTTAGAAGCGATGGGGCGCCCACCTATCACTTATGTAATGTAGTTGACGATCATGATCAGGGAGTGACGACCGTCATTCGGGGGGAAGATCATCTTAGCAACACCCCAAGACAAATACACATTCAGCAAGCCTTAGGGTTTCCATCCCTTGAATATGCTCATCTACCGATGGTTCTGGGCCAGGACAAAAAAAGATTATCCAAAAGAAATGCTGTCACAAGCCTTCAAGATTATTTTGATCAAGGGTATCTGCAATCCTCAATGATTAATATGTTGGCGCGTCTTGGTTGGTCAAAAGGCGATAAAGAGATTTTTTACCTGAAGGATTTAATCTCAGATTTTAGAATTCAAGAAGTTCAGAAGGCTGGAGCAATATTTGATCCAGTAAAATTAGATTGGATTAATAGCAACCACTTAGCAGCCTTATCATTTAATGATTTTAAAGAACAGCTTCTTCCTTTTCTTGAAACACACAACATTGATGTTGCCGCAAAAGAAAATAGTGATGAGATTATAGAAGCCATGCGAACCAGCAAGCCAACCCTCGCTGGCATTGCCTTGGATTTAAAGCCATATTTTTTTAATATAGATGCCTATGATGAGAAAGCAGCAAAGAAATTTTTAGTGGGATCTCAATCCTCCCTAGAGTACATTCTAAGAAAGCTGCAAGGTCTTGAGACTTGGAATGAGAGTTCTATTGACGAAGCCTTAGCGGCTGCTCAGGCCGCCTTGAGCTTGCCAACCCCTAAACTCAACCAGCCTATTAGAATTGCTATGACTGGCTCTACGCATTCTCCCTCCTTGGGCTTAACGCTTGCCTTGTTTGGTCAAGAAGAGTCTCATCTAAGGATATCTAATGCCATCAAATATTTAGAGGACAGTTCTAGCTAGAAGTATTGGTCAGCATTACCTCTGGGAAGTTTGACGCAACCATTGTTAGGTCTTCGACTGATAGCTCCTCGCTCACCCCATATTCGGGAATGCCAATCATTGATTGAGGGTTCTCTATCAAATTTTCTGAGATTTTTTCTATCCCTCTGATACCATCAAGACGCCCAAGCTGATTGTGCTCCCTGGCAACATAAAAAATTTTACGCTTAAAGTCGAAAGAACTTTCATCAGTAGAATTGGTGAACACATAAAAATTTAATGGCACATTCATAAAATTTAGCTCATCTTTTCTCAAGGTATCCCCTGGCGTCGAGGACATTTGCTCTGCCAATATACCCAGTGATTTCTCCGATGCGTACTTAAAGACACTAATTGAACCAAGATCCTTGATGGGGCACTGAATGATGGGATCAATATAATTTCTTTCGTAAGATTCAAAAGCAAGCAATGATTTGGCGAGAGGCGCATGTTGGTCTTCGTAGTAATTCTGAAAATTTACTTGAGATAGCAAGTGTTTTTTATGAATAAATGCTAAAGCTTTAATCAATCTGAATTGCCACCCCAGCATTGGGCCTTCTTAGATCTGCATAACCTTCTCGGCCCTGAGGCGATACGAGGATGCTTTGCGTCGAGCCCATAGTTTTAGATACCTCAAGCTCATGACCTAAGTCTGCTAAGATTTGCGCTGTATCAGAGCTAATATTTTTTTCTAACCTTAGAGATTTGTATGGCCAATCCTTGTGAACCCTTGGCAGCATAGTTGCCTCTCCAAGATTTAGGTTGAAATCTATAATACCCGTGATTACTCGCAGGACAGCAGCAGGTATTAAAGAGCCTCCAGGAGAGCCTGTGATTAGATTTAAGGCATTATTATGATCGAATACCATAACTGGCGTCATGGTGCTCATAGGCCTCTTGCCGGGCTCAAATCGATTGCCTTCACTGGCCGATCTATTGATCACTCCTTCTTCACCATATTGGTAAGCAAAATTATTCATTTGGTTGTCCAGTAAAATCCCTGTCCCTGGAATGGTAACCCCAGAGCCAAAAGAATACCCAAGGGTGTAAGTGTTAGATACGGCATTTCCATCTCTATCTATGATGGAGTAGTGGGTCGTATTTTCACCCTCCTTGAACAAGGAATCTGGGTTCAGATTTTCAGGTGGCGTGACGCTCGCCTGATTAATCCCTTGGGCTAGAGTCTTGGCCCGTTTTTTTGAAATAATTTTTTGAATTGGAACATCATAAAATTCTGGATCTCCCATGAACCTTGATCTGTCCATGTGGCCTCTTTGGAGAGCTTCAGCGAATAGATGTAAAAATTCTCCAGAATTAGGGCCCATACCTGCTACCGAAAAATTCTCTAAAATATTTAATGACTCCAATACTACAGCAGCTCCGCCAGCCGGAGGAGGGTGGGCTAGCACTTTATACCCCCTGTAACTCGTTTGAATCGGGGTGGAAAACCTAGGCTTGTAATCTTTAAGGTCTTGCGCAGAAATATAACCACCATTGGCTTCCATGGCCTGAATAATCTTCTTGGCTATAGCGCCTTCGTAAAAAGCTTGCTGACCTTTGTTGGCTATCTCATTGATAGCCCAAGCAAGATCCTTGCGAGTCATTCGAGAGTGCTCTGACACAGGCTGACCATCTTCAAGGTAGATATGAGAAGACTCAGGATCAAGATTGATTTGGCCAGCACTGCCAATAGCCTGGCTTAAGTCATAGCTAACCTCGATGCCTCGCCTTGCTTGATCAATGACAGGCTTTAGTATTTTTCTTAGAGGCAATTTTCCATATTTAGTGTGAGTCTCGATTAACCCAGCAACCGTTCCAGGAACCCCAGAAGCTTTGTACCCGTAGCGTCTTTGATCATAATTATTTTTTAAAAATAAAAAATCATCCTGCAAGATATCCTGAGGTGCTGAGCTCCTAAAATCAACCGCGATTGTTTTTTGCTCGGCTTGCAGATACACCAGCATAAAACCCCCGCCACCTAGGTTTCCTGCCCTAGGCAGAGTGATGGCCAATGAAAAACCAACAGCAACAGCAGCATCTACCGCATTCCCACCCATCTCTAAAACCTGAATACCGATATCTGATGAGGCTTGGCTCTGAGATACCACCATCCCTGATTGCCCAATGGTCGGATGAAAAGGTGAGAGGTAATCAATATAGCTGACCTGGGCAGCACTGCTGACTGAGAGGAAGAGTGTAATTAAAAATAATTTTTTTATATTGGCCATGCTTAAAATATCATTGGCGCAAGATAAAACGCAAAAATGGTGACCAAGAAAATTCCAATAATATTTAAAGCAAAGCCTGCTTTCATCATATCGGGAATGGTGAGTTTACCTGAGCCAAAGACAATGGCATTTGGCGGCGTGGCAACGGGCAACATGAACGCGCAACTGGCAGCAAGAACCACAGGGATCGTCAGAGCAACAGGCGCAATACCCAGAGCTACTGCCACAGCTCCCACAACCGGCAGGAAGGTTGAAGTGGTTGCAACATTTGAAGTGATCTCTGTTAAGAAAATAATTAAAGTGGCCACAGCCAATATCAGCACTATGGGCGGGACGTTTTCTAGCACTGTTAAGCCTTGACCAATCCAATTTCCCAGGCCGGATGCCCCAATAGACGAGGCCAATGATAAACCACCACCAAACAAGACTAACAATCCCCAGGGAAGTTTGTTTGCCTGATCCCAGGTTAGCAGATCTGTTTGATTATTTTCTGAGGGGATCAAGAAAAAACTGAGGGCAGCCAAGATGGCAATGCCAGCATCAGTTAAGCCAGACAAAGGCACAAAGTTATCAAGGAGTGTTCTAAACATCCAGGCTCCAGCCGCTAGAGAAAAGATAATCAGAACCTTTTTTTCATCTCTTCCAAGCGGGCCTAGATCAGTCAACATATGTCCAAGTTGCAGCTTGGTCTCCATGCTGGCCACAAAATTAACTGGGTAGACGAACCTTGTAATGACAAACCATGAGGCAACTAGCATGATGCAGGCAATAGGCACTCCCAGCTTCATCCAATCAATAAAAGAAATTTCAAGCCCATAGGTTTCTTGCATAAAGCCTACAAATATAATATTTGGAGCTGTCCCAACCAACGTAGACATCCCTCCAATAGAGGCTGCATAAGCTATGCCCAGCAACAATGAGGTTTCAAAATTCTTACGCTCTTTGGCTGAAAAATTAGGAATGGTCTCGGCAACACTGGCGCATACCGCCAAGCCTATTGGAAGCAGCATTAAGGTGGTTGAGGTATTCATCACCCACATACTAATGAGCGCAGAGACCAACATAAATCCCCCAACAAGCTTGGCTCCGCTATTGCCTATGGCAATTAGCATTTTGAGCGCAAGGCGTTTATGCAATCCCGATGATTCAATTCCTAGCGCTAAGATAAAACCACCCATAAATAAGTAAATATTAGGATTGGCATAGGGCAGAGCTGCAGTTTTAAAATCTGTAACCTGTAGCAATGGGAATAAGGCAAGCGGCAAGAGGGCGGTAACAGCCACTGGAACAGCCTCGGTTGCCCACCAAATTGCCATTAATAAAGTCACGGCTGCAACTGCCCAACCCACAGGTGAGAGCGATTCGGGGCTTGGGGTCAGCATCAAGAACAAAAAGACGCCTAGACCAATCCAAAAACCTCGTTTTTTGTATGCTTGCATTATCTTAGCCTCGCATAGAACATTTCTGCAGCGTAGGGCACCATTTGCTCGGTGTTGCTATGACCCTTGGTGGTGGGGACTTCGACCATGCCCCATTTAAAAAATTCATCTAATTCTTTTGATTTGGTAACGGCTGATTTAAAAAAGTTCCTGCCTCGCGCCAGTCTGTGCTCACCTTGCAATTTAATAATATCAAAATGTTCTGCCACATAAGGGGTATTGGGTTGAGTTGAGGTATCAGCTCTTCCTAGCATCAACAAAAAATACTTGCTAAATGCTTGTTTTAATTGCAGATCATCAATGCCAGAGTCTCTGAGTCCAAAAGGCCATGCTTGATCAGTCATGGATAAGTACCATCCAAGATTGGCTGCAATAGCAAGAGTGTATGAAGCGTGAGGTCGATGCAAAGCGTATCGATGAACAAAATGTGCCCCTGCGCCATGCCCATAAATGCCCCAGTGATCTGATTTTAATTTAAATTTTTTAATGGCTTCCTCAGCCATAGGCTCAATTGCCGAGAATGCTTGCAGGCTTTCTGGGATGGGTACCAAATCTTCTGTTTTAATATTCCCGTAATTAAATCCCCAAACTTGAGGAAAATTCTTTTCGCTAAACTCAGGGACAATGACCAATAAATTAAGATCTTCTGCTGCCTCTTGCCATTGATTGCGGTACTCCTCAGCATTTCTCTTTCTTCCATGCATCACCACAACAAGTCTTGTTGCTTTATTAATCTTTGATGGGCTGGCATAGAAAACAGGTAGCTCTGAGCCTGACCAGCCAGAGAAGCTGTATTCTTGCTCAGCGGCAATAGCAGAAGGGCTAACTAAGAAGAGAAGCGCTAAAAGAAAAAAATGTTGATAAAATTTAATCATAAAAAAGAGAGTCTAAGTTCCCTTTAATTTTAGCTTATTTCCATCAATGAAACCTTTAAATCAAGCTAATAATTTCTTCCAAAACCTTGGGGGAAGGCCTCAGAAATAATGAACTATAAAAAAAGGGAGCATCAAGCTCCCTTTTTAATTGCTAAATTAGATTTAGAAATCAACCCTCAAATCTAAGTAGAAGTATCTACCCATATCTGAGTGCGCATCTGACATAAATCCATTGTATCCATCTGCAAGCGGCGCTCTTTCGTCCGCAATATTTTTCACTGTTAATTTAGCTCTCGCTTTATTGCCACCAATATCAAAGGACTTGCTTAATGAAAAATCTGCAGTTGTCATTGACGGTATAGGCCAAGGGAAGCCTGCAGATGTTTCTCCAGAGTCAACAAAGCTACCAATTCTTAGAGCTGTTAATGAAGATCTCCAATCGCCTCTTCTGAAACTAACTTGGAGCCTATCTTTTCTTTCAATCGCACCCAATTCAGTGCCTAAGATATCACCAAAGCCGGTAACAGCTGCAAAGGCAGGAAGCTCTCCGCTGGCCTGAGCCACTGCAAGAGCTGTATAGTCGCCTGTGGGCTCTTGATAAAATTTATCAGTTAATGAGGTGATCAGCGTGATTTCAAATTCACCAACGCTAGTTTCAAAATCGTAATACACAGCTATATCGGTACCCTCAAGCTCTCTGGTTGCTAAATTCTGGTAGTTGTCATTGGCTACTTCTATTTTACCAACAGGGCAAAGACCTAAGTTGGTGAATAAAGCTTGCTCATCAGCATCTAGAGTGTCAGCAGACAGCCTTTGAACTGCAGGATCTCCAGCAGAGCAATCAGCGCCGCCTCGAATTCTAGCCAATAAATCAGCAGCAGAAAGATTGTTTCTTCCAAACAGGGCGATGGTGTTTTCTTTTTCAATCGACCAGGCATCCACGGTGATTGTGAGACCTTCTATCTGGGTTGGTGTTAAAACAAAGCCGATAGAATGATTGGTTGATTCTTCTGGTTTTAAACCGACGGCGCCTTCAGCATATCTGAGACCCGTGAAATTACCGTCCATGTCGCCTGAAGTAAGAACAGATAGACCATTTTCTATGCGCACATACTGCATGAGCCAATCGTTTACCGCCCCAGTTCTTGCGACTTCTTTTTGATTTACTTGCACTAAGTTAGGCGCTCTAAAAGCAGTAGAAGTCGAGGCTCTAAGTTTTAACCAGTCGTTTACATCGTAACCAACCGCAAGTTTACCAACGGTGGCTGAATCTGAATCAGAAAAAGCTTCATGACGCAGCGCTACTTGGGCATTGATACTATTAGTTACAGGTGCCTGCATTTCAACAAATACAGATTTAACACTTTTTGAACCAGAGGTATCATTGGTCGCACTGGATCCCATGACATTAGATCTGTATGGGAAGGTGTTGGTTGAAGATGAGGATGTTCCTGGTCCCGCTAGCACCACTGTGCCATCTAAATATTTATCACGATCATCTCTATATTTCTCTTCTCTGTACTCAGCACCGAATAAGACGGCAACAGGTCCCGCAGGCAATTGGAACACTTCTGGGTTGCTGGCTTTATAGTCAATGGACCAGAGCGAAGAAGTGTCGCTTCTTCTCACAGTGTCTGAAATAGAAGCAAAGTTATTTGTTAAAGGATTAAGATCAAATATATTATATGCAGCAGCCGAATTATCATTCACAGATTCTACAAACTTGTTGTATACCACTCTTCCAGATGTCGCATCTTCGGACTTAGCTTTGGTGGTCAGATAAGCTGACTCCCATGACCAATTGGAATCTGTCACACCTCTAAGACCCATAAGATATCGATAATCTTCTTTATCTACTTTAGTGTTTCTAGGATGGTTGATTGGTCTCCAGCCATCAATTCTTACAGCCTTGCCATTAGCAATACCTTGTGCCGCCGATGGCAATTGGCTGAACCAGTAATAATCTGCAGGCAGACTTACAATCCCCGCTGTAAAACTACCGTTGTTATCAAACTTGCTGCTGTTGGATCGATATTGGCCAATTTCAGCAAAGAGCTCGTTGCCATTTTCTAGCTCATGATTGATAAAGACAAACAGGTTATCTCTTTGCATGTCTCCTCTGTACTGGCGCCCTGCATCTGAAGGGTTGTAGTAGTAATTAGTATCAACAGCTAAACATGAGCCAAAACCAGTGGCAAGTGAAGTTGATGTTGAACACTCTGGACGAGAGCTTGGGAATAATTGCGTCTCACCAGCACTATCTGAGAAAGAAAAGCTGCCAGTTGAATCAAGCTGCATCATGCCGTAGGTGTATTGATTTCTAAATGAAGCATCATTAGCCCATACTGAGCCAGCCGGTATCAATCTTCTGTAATCCATGTCTGCCCATTTTTCATCTTCAAGCAATGAAATGCTTTCTCTGTCTCTGTGGGAGAAAGAAACATTGACATTGGTTCTTCCTTCATTAAAAAACTTACCCCACTTAACTTTAAAGTCGGTATCTTGGGCTTTAAAGTGATCATAGCCAGTGATTTTTGCATTCAGTCTGAGGCCTTCATAATTTGTTTGCAGTACATTGTTAACAACACCAGCAACCGCGTCTGCACCATAAATAGCAGAAGCGCCATCTTTTAAGACTTCCAGTCTATCAAGGGCATTGGTCGGGATTAAATTAGAGTTAACAGTCATAGTAGGAACAAAGTCACCACCAATTAATTCGGTTTGGTAACCAGCATTGTTCACCAATCTTCTGCCGTTTAAAAGCACCAAGGTATTTCCAACGCCTAAGCCACGCAGGTTATAAGCTCCAACATCACCCCTTGCAGCATTAACACCACCAGAAATTTCTTCCTGCTCATTAAAGAAGTTCATGCCTTGCTCGGTAAGATTATTAACAAGCTCATCCCCATCAAGAGCACCGATTGCATCGATGTCATCAGCAGATAGAACCGTTACAGGAAGAGCGCCAGTGATCTTTGCCCCTTTAATTTGAGAGCCGACGACGACAACCTCTTCAACATCCGCAGCCACATTATTTTGCCCAAAGACCAGTGATGGCGCCGCCATAAGAGTTATCGCTACCATAAATAAAGATCGAAATAATTTCATTTTACAAATCCCCCAAGAATTTTGTTAATTTATCCTTGTTATAGTAACATTCCATTTATAACCAAATGTATGAAAAAAAGTGTTAAGACTATAACTTTAAGTTATATATAAAATATGTTGAATTCTAGGCACATAGAAATATTCTTTAGTATTTACAAATATAAAACCCTTACGAAAACGGCTAAGATATTAAATGTTTCGCAACCAGCTTTAAGCAAAGCTTTGCAATACGCTGAACATAAAATTAATTTCAAGCTCTTTTCAAGAAGCGGGCGATTGCTCGTACCAACTCCAGAAGCCGATATCTTATTCAGACATGCCGAAAAAATTAATCTTTTGGTTAAGGAGTTTAGCGAAATTGCTAAAAATTTAAATGAGTCGCCGACAAACTATATTGATATTGGCGTGACCCCATCTTTGGGGGCCGGTTTTCTTCCATCCATACTGTCTGACTTTTCTAAAGATAATCCAGAGGTTAGGTTTAATATCATTAATTCTCAGAGCCACGACTTGATCAACCAGCTCCACGACCTATCTCACGATTTAGTCATCTGTTTTAATCCTGCAAAAAATGACATGTATAAGAGCTTCACACTCACAACAGGAAACTTGGTTTTAATATCACCCAAATTAGATAATTTGGAGACCAAAGATTTAGTGGCCCTAAAGACCCTTCATGGCAAACCATTAATCAAAATTAGAAATGTATTAAGCGGTTTAGACGCCTCTAATGGTTCCGAAGATTTTTCCTTGGACGGTGTTTTGGCAACTCATAATATTCAACCAGATTGGATAGCGAAAACAGAATCGTTTCATGTTGCTAAAAAAATGGTAGAGCAGGGCATTGGTTCCGCCATCATCGACAGCATCACAGCTCACACAGGAACAGACAACATGACCGTCCAGTTAATCACACCCAAGATCAAATTTAAAATTGTCTGCTTAACGAATCCACAAAAACCACTATCAATTGCTGCAAAGGCATTCCTTGAGTTTCTAAAAAAGTACGAACTATAAAAAAAGGGAGCATCAAGCTCCCTTTTTAAAAAATTGATTTATTTTTTTAATAGTTAATAGTCAAATCCAAGTAATAGTTTCTTCCTACATCTGAATGAACATCTGAGAAATAACCATTATAGCCATCAGCGATAGGCGCTCTTTCATCTTGAAGATTTTTTACTGCAAATTTAAGACGGGCTTTTGAACCATTCCATATAAATTTGTAGTGGACCGCTGCGTCTAACGTGGTCATAGCCGGAACAACAAACTTAGTGCCATCTGCTAACTTCATGCCTGCGTCGATAAAATCTGAGATCTTAAGAGCCGATATGCTAGCGCCATAATTACCGTTTGAATAATTCAATCTGAAGGAATCTTTCTGCTCAAAGTTACCTTCACCATCGGCAATCAAGTCACCAAATCCAGTTAATCTAACGTAAGCTGGTAAGGTTCCATCATTTACAGCTGACTGCAGAGCGGCAAATTGACCGCTAGGCACTTGCTCGAATTTACTGGTTTCTGAAGTTGAGTAGGTAATTCTAAAATCCCCCAATGAAGTCTCAAGGTCGTAATAGATTACTATATCGGTTCCTTCCAATGTTCTGGTTGCTAAATTCTGATATTCGTCTGCAACATAGTTGGCCCTTCCCACTGGACACAAACCTGCATTTGCAAAATAACCCGATTCTGTTGAATCAATATCAGATAAATCATTTCTAATCACGCTTGAGTAGCCAATGTCTCCAGAGCAATTAGAGTTCCCAGCTTTGATTCTAGCCAATAGGTCCTGAATCATGCTGTTAGATCTACCAAATAAACCAATCGTGTTATCTTTTTCTATGGTCCAGGCATCAACAGTCACAGTTAGACCTTCTAAAGTCTTCGGTTGAATGACAAAACCCATAGAAGTGTTGGTTGACTCCTCTGGCTTTAGGTCAGAAGCTCCTTCTGAATATCTTCTTACAGTAAAATCGTAATCACCAATGGTGCCTGTGTGATCAAGATTATTGGCTGTGGCCACGTACTGCATGACGGGATCAATCAGAGTGCCAGTTCTAGCCACTTCCTTTTGATTCACCTGTACTAAATTTGGTGGTCTGAAGGAGGTAGAGGTGGAAGCTCTAAACAGCAACCAATCCGCAATGTCGTAACCAATGGCAAGTTTACCAACGGTTGCTGAATCTGAGTCTGAAAAAGCCTCATGTCTGATAGCAGCCTGAGCGTTAATTTTATCTGTGATGGGAATTTGAAGCTCCACAAATACAGATTTTACTGTTTTATCCCCATAGGTGTCTGAAGTAGGGGATGATCCCATGATGTCTGACAGAAAAGGATGAGTGTTGGTAGGGCTGGCACCAGCTCCAACAAAACGCTCTGTTCCATCCAGACGCGGGTCTCTGTTATCTGCATACTCTTCCTTTCTATACTCAAGCCCAATCAGAGCGCCCACTGGACCAGCTGGAAGTTGCATCACTTCATTATTGCTGAGTTTGAAGTCCCAAGAAGTTAGCAGACTTTCATCTTTTCGATATACATCTGTTGTGATTGTTTCAATGTTATTTGTCAGATTATTGGGATCAAATAAGTTAAAGGTAGAGGGCAAGGAACTTTCCAGTGCTGCTTTTAATTGAGCATATGAAACTCTATTATTTGTTAAATCTCTGGTTCTAGATCGAGAGTGGACGACAGCAGACTCCCAATCCCAGTTTGAGGCAGTGGTCCCTCTAAAACCAAATAGAAAACGTTGGTCTTCTTTGTCTATATTCATGATTCTACCAAGATTGAAAGGTCTCCAGCCATCAATAACGGTTGAATTATTAGTGATATCTAATCCAGGAATTTGAGAGAAATAATAGTAAGTTGAAGGAATTTTAATCTGACCAGCGCTAAACCCACCTTGCTCATTGTAGCGCTTGGTGTCTGAATGATAAGCGCCTATTTCAGAGAAAAATTCCATCCCATTTTCCATTTCATGGTTGATAAAAATAAATAAGTTTTGCCTTTGCATTTCTCCGCGGTAATCTCTCATTTCTTGCGGAGCATATCTATAATCTGTATCGGGAACGATGCAGGAACCGTAGCCTGTATCTACAGCTTTGCTGTTTGAACATTGGGACATAGACGATGGAAAAATTTGCATTTCACCAGCAGAATCAGTAAAAGACCTTGTCCCAGTAATGTCTAACTGCATCATGCCGAATGGATATGTATTATTTAAATCAGCGATAGCAGCCCAAGGTGAGCTAGCAGGTAACAGGGTTCTATAATCTCCCACTGACCATTTAGGGTCGTCAGACATAGGAATTCTACCTCTGTCTCTTAGATTTAAAGAAATACTCACATTGGTTTTTCCCTCATTCAAGAAAAAACCATACTTGGCATTAATGTCATGATCCTTAGCGTCAGACACGTCGTATTGGGCTCTTCTGATCTGCAGCTCAAATCCTTCAAAGTCTTTTTCTAAAATATTATTGATGACCCCAGCAACTGCATCGGCACCATAAATAGCAGAGGCACCATCCTTTAAGATCTCTAGTCTCTCCAGTGAATTGGTAGGAATGCCATTGGTATTAACTGTTAAGGTTGGAACAAAATCTCCGCCCACAGATTCAGTTTGATAGCCCGCGTTGTTCACCAACCTTCTTCCATTTAATAGTGTGAGAGTATTTCCAACACCCATGTTTCTGAGATTGTAAGCACCCACGTCTCCTCGGGCTGCATTCACCCCGCCAGATGTTTGCTCGCCTTCATTAAAATAATTGATGCCTTGCTCTACTAAGCTATTGATCAAGTCGGCGCCATCACTGGCTCCAATGATATCAATGTCGCTGGCAGATAGAACCGTTACCGGAAGAGCACCTGTAATTTTTGCTCCCTTGATTTGAGAGCCAACAATGACAACCTCTTCTACATCCTGTGTTTGCTCCTGAGCAGTCACACCAAAGATGATAAAAAGTGAAGCCAACAATAATTTTCTAGATAATTCAAACATAACCTTCCCCTATGATAAAATAACTAATAGTTATAGTATCGTATAGAAGATATCCCTCGATCTCAAGAAATATTTTTTAGTCTTTGCTGGGGTTAGTTTCTGTAATCTAGAGGCGGATCTCTATCTCCAAGCAATGGCACATATTTGAAATTCTCTCCGACTCTTTCATTATATTCTGCATGAGCAGCCTGAATGATTGAGGGATCTTTAAATATATCTTGGGCCGTATCCGCAAGAACCTGAGCGGCTAACTTGGTGCCTTTCATCCCGATGGATGTTCCACCGGCGGCAACTCCTTGCCAAGAATGACCAGCCGTTCCCGGAACCCAGGTTGCTGTTCTTAGCCCTGCCTGAGGAACCACCCAGCTCACATCACCCACATCGGTTGAGCCGTAGGTGTGCGACGTTTTATACGGAGCTACTTTCTCCTGATCTCCAATTTCTGCACCTGGCTGCACCAATGTTTGATAGAGGGTTTCGGCATATTGCTGTTCTTCTTTGGTGTATTTAATGCCACCGCGTTTAACAAGATTTTTATGCATCACTTTCTGCAAGACATCGTTTGCTAATTTGGAGTAATTGCCATGCATGACCTCGTGCGTCACAGTTGTCTCTGTTCCAAGGGCCGCGCCTTCGGAAGCTTTGACCACCCAGTCAAATATTTCTTGTACTTTTTCTCTGCGAGGGTTTCTCACGTAATAGTAGACTTCAGCTGCATCAGGAACCACGTTCGGGGCGAGTCCGCCTTTAGTAATTACGTAATGAATTCTTGACTCTTGAGGAATGTGCTCGCGCATCATGTTGACCATCATGTTCATGGCCTCAACTCCATCTAGCGCAGATCGCCCTTTGTGAGGTGAGCCTGCTGCATGAGCAGAAACACCCGAGAATCTAAATTTTGCAGATTTATTAGAATTTGATGATTCAGCATTCGCAACATTACCGCTACTGGGGTGCCAATGCAAGACAGCATCCACATCATTAAATAGGCCAGCTCTAACCATATAGACTTTTCCAGAACCACCTTCTTCTGCCGGAGTGCCATAGAATCTTATAGTGCCCGGAGTCTTAGTTTTAACCAGCCAGTCCTTCACCGCAACAGCAGCCCATGCAGACGCCGCGCCAAACATATGATGCCCGCAAGCATGGCCAGCAATGACATCGTCTCTCTCTTCTTTAAAGGGCGAGGTCGTTTGCATTAATCCTGGCAGAGCATCGTATTCACCCAGGATTCCAATGACAGGACCCCCGTTGGAGTATTCTGCAATAAAGGCCGTGGGTATGTCTGCGATTCCTGCAGTAATATTAAAACCATGGGCTTTTAACTCAGATTGAAGTAATTCGGAACTTTTATACTCCTGATAACCCACCTCTGCAAAATCCCAAATTTTTAGAGCCACTTCCTGGAAAGTGTCTTGATTTTTATTGATGCTTGAATCAAGCGATGTGTCAGCAATGGCTGAAATAGATAATACTAGGGCTATTAATAAACTTGATTGTTTTTGAAACGAATTTTTTTGCCTACCCATTCTTGTTCTCCTAAATTTTTAACAATATCTTTGTCAGTAGATGTTAGTACTTTTCTCTCCCCTTGAGAATCCTCAACGTAAAAAATACTTTTTACAGCTTCGTTATGCTCGAATAGAGTCGTGCACCCTAAGACGGTACCTTCGCCATCATTATTCGCAGACATGGCCACTGGAATGTCAATACGCGAAGCTTCGCTGGTTACATCCTTTGATTGAAAATCCATCAAAGGTTCCTTGCCCCATATGGCCAAGGCTTGCTTGGTCATCAGCCCAGAGACACCTGTGATCAGGCCAATCTCAGAGGGTTTATTTCTAATACTTTCTAGCATTTGGGCCGTTGCATGTAACATATAGTTATTCAGAGGCCCGCCTGCAAATGGCATGCCGCCAGTGATAGTTTTATCTGTCGCATCTGGAAGATTGAGCGCTTCAGCAAAAAGTTGCACAGCCACCGGGAAGCAACTATAGAGCTCAAAGATCGATGGTTTAATTTGGTGTGAGCCAACACTCTCCAGCAGGAAGTCAGTTGCCAAATATAAGCCTGCTGGTCTCGTGAGATCCGGGCGTTGAGCCACAGCAATCATGTGATTAGTTTCACTAGACACAAGAGGGTAGACCCTTTTGCTTGTTGGCACATTTAATTTATCTGCAAGCTCTTCGCTGCACAAAATTAAAGCCGAGGCTTGGTTCACATTCCAGCTGGAGTTATGCAGTTTGTTGTAGGGGTATGCAATTCTTTGATTTTTTTCCGATGGAGTTTTGATCTCCTCTGCCGTATAAACTTTTTGATTCCAGGCGTGAGGATTTTGTTGGGCAATTTCTGAAAATCGCTCGTAATAGCTGCCAAGAAAATTCTCATGCTCTTGAAGTGTTCTCTGATGTTTATACCTCATAGCACTTTCAATGATTGCATAGTAACCAACCGCCATCATCCCCAGCGCCTCTATCTCCTCTGGGATGTATAGATCTTCTTTTGCTTTGACATAATGATCGGGGTTGACAGTCAATTGAATTTCTTCAAATTCCAAGCCTTCTTTAAGCGCTTGAATTTTTTTGTATCGGGCTTCTCCGCCAACAATTAAGCTGGCACGAATATCGCCGTTAATAATTTTTGCACAGGCGGAATTAATTAGATTTTGCTGCAAGACACCTATTTTGGTGACACTGGTTTGGGCGTGCGAGAAGCCATGCTTTTCTGCGATCCATTTCCCTGGATCCCTATAGGCCCAATAACCCTTGGGGACTTGGACCTCATCTATGTAATCAACAATCGATGGATTTTCTGTATCCTGTATGGCGCTAAGGGTTACCTTTTCCATTAGAATCAAAGCTTCATCTAGCTCGTCAAATGATCCTTTTTGCTGCAGAGAGCCTATGCCAATTAAGACGGGTCTATTTTTCATTTTTTAGACTGAACTACTGAGTAGTATCTCCAGCAACGGTGATTCGATGCAAGAGCCGCTCATGACCATCGTAACCGCCTTCTGCCATATGCATGACTGTGCGGTTATCCCACATGATTAACATATCAGGCTCCCATTGGTGACGATAGACATACTTTTCTTGGCCCATGTGAGAGTACAGCTCAAAGAGCAACAAGTCTGAGTCTTCTTTTGAGAAGCCCTCAAGCGCTGCTGTGTAAACAGGGTTAATAAACAGAGTTTGTCGCCCAGTTTCCCTATGAGTTCGAACCACAGGGTGAGACATTGTTTTATTCGCCTCATCTGAGGTATGAATTTTCATGGTTCTTTTTTTACCTTCTGTGGCGTACACGCCGTCTTTGGCATAAGGCAATTTCGCAGTATGGATGGCACGGACGCCAATCAGGCGCTCTTTCATTTCATCGGATAGATCGTCATAGGCGTCTGCAGTATTCGCAAACAGGGTGTCTCCGCCTTGAGGAGGAATGATTTCAGAGTAGAGCATGGTGGCAGAAGGGGGCTGGTACTGAAAGGACCAATCTGAATGCCAAGCCCCGCCAAAATGTGCGGCCTCTTCATTGGCTTTGCGATGCACCTGAACAACATGAGGATGGTCTTGCATGGGAATTAAAAATGGCTCTTCTCCATAAGGCCCAAAGAGTTGGCTAAAAGTCTCATATTCTTCAAGAGTTAATGACTGTTTTGGAAATACAGCCACACCATACTTCACCCATTGCTCTCTCATGTCATGGACTTCTTGATCTGAAAGACTTCCGTTTAGGGCAATATCCTCAATTGTGACACCAAGGTTGGAAGAGGATTCGGGAGTTACAAATTTCATACCTTTAATATAGCAAAAAATTAACTCTCTACATATTGCTGATATATAATTCTGATCAATTGGGGCTATAGCTCAGCTGGGAGAGCGCTTGCGTGGCACGCAAGAGGTCGGCGGTTCGATCCCGCCTAGCTCCACCATTTCATTATGAACTAACCTTTCAATCAATACGCTGAATACTAACCCCATGGAGTCTAAAAAATTTCTACAAGAAAAGTGAGTTATAGTAGAGACATGACCAAGCCTTCAAAAACCAAAACCCCACCAATATTAAAAGCCTTCGAAAATTTAGATTTTTTAGCTAGCTCAGAAGCTCGTCCTCTGAGAATTTTATCTGAGTATCTTTATCCAAAATTACAACTCGAAGAGCAAAATATTAAAGATACTATTGTCATTTTTGGGTCAGCAAGAGCCCCATCCCCAGAGGACCTAAGTGGTGATGCAAGGCTAAGTAAAAATATTAAATTAGCTGAGTACTATGATGCTACAAGAGAGCTCTCAAAGAGATTGACAGAATGGTCCATGAATTTAGATGGTGAAGGTCAAAAATATGTTGTCTGCTCGGGTGGAGGCCCGGGCATTATGATTGCCGCAAATAGAGGAGCAAGCGATGTTGGAGGCAAAAGCATGGCGCTTAGAATCTCACTCCCTTTTGAAAATGTTCCAAATCCATACGTGACTCCAGAATTAGACTTTGAATTTCATTATTTTTTTACAAGAAAATTTTGGTTTACTTACCCAGCAAAAGCTTTGGTGATTATGCCTGGTGGGTTTGGAACTCTGGATGAATTTTTTGAAATCCTCACGCTGATTCAAACAAAAATTATTACCAAACATTTACCCATAGTTCTTTTTGGCAAAGAGTATTGGAGCAATCTCATTAATTTTGAAACCTTGATTGAATTTGGAACGATCGATAGAGACGACCTAGATCTTTTTTTTATTACCAGCAGTGTGGACGATGCATTCATCCATATTACTTCGCGCCTCAACCTCAGCCACGCAGAATAACTCCCCTGAGAAAACGGCGGCCAATAAAATTTTTTGCGGTAGAATGGCATGATGGAATACAAAGAATATTATGAATTATTTAAGCAATACCCTGAATGGGAGATTGAGCACCATAATCACAAAGAAGGATTTAACGGTGAGGGCAATCCTGAGCTAGAGCAAGCACTCGTAGAGATGGTTGAGAAAGATGACACTTTATTCCTCTACAAAGAAAAGGCTTTTCATTTTTCAATGTTGCTGCTGAACAAACAATACGCCGACCTAGACTTTTGGGTTTGCACGACCCATGCCCTGCATGATGTCAGCGAACACAAACAAGGTCTATTAGACGATGGCGACTATCGATTATATTTTGCCGATGCACAAGGCCCCATAGACGACGAAGAGGGTCAAGGCTACCTCTGCGATCTTCCGCTAAACGTCAAAGACGGCCATTTTAATATAGATGAGTTTGAGCAAATTTTAGAGGAGATTTTAAGTTTTGAAGGCGCCCTAGAAGATACCTATTATATCGAAGAGCTCATTGATAACGGCAGGACTTACACAGAAGACGGGGAAACCTTTAAAGTCTTAGACTGCTCTCATAATAATTAAAAACTAAAATACACCAGTGCTCATGGATAGAAATTACCTGGCAGTTATGAGTAAAATTTTTACCATAATGGCTGTTTATGTATTCTTATATTGGCTGTGGAGAGCTGCGATATTGTCTCCCTCAACAGCAGCTAATGACCTCGGAAGTCTTCTTTTTATTCCCCATGGGGTAAGAGTTTTGTCGGCGCTTCTATTTGGCTGGCTTGGCGTTGCAGGTAGTTTTTTTGGATCACTCTTAGCACCCTACATCATTCTTGGGACTAAAGACCCAACCTCACTATATGACGCTGGCGAATCATTTGTGGGCGCTTCATCGCCTATGATTGCCCTGTTAATTCTTCGGTGGACTGGATTATTGAGCCATATTTTCAGACCCCAGCAATTATTGAAACAGTTAAATATCAAATTGCTCATACTCGTAATTTTTCTTTCAAGTGCCGTCAACTCTTTTCTAGTAAATCTAATCACCGCAGTCAATGGTGAGACGAGTTTTCGCTCCCCCATTACTATATTGAATTTTTTTATTGGAGATATCGCTGGTGCCCTTTTAGTCATATCCGTATCACTCATCGTGATCCTTGGATTTAAACGCTATAAAAAATAATCGTTGCATGAACTTCATCTAGCATAATCTTTAGTTATTATTCCATAAGAAACATTTACTTTTTATTAACCCTTTTTTTGGTATATTACCCCCATGAAAATCGGCGTCCCCACTGAAATTAAAAACAACGAATATAGAGTCGGCCTCACTCCTGGGTCTGTTAAAGCCATCAAAGCCTGCAACCATGACATTTTTATTCAACAGGGTGCTGGGTCTGCTATCGGATTTTTAGATAGCGATTACATAGAATCTGGAGCGCAAATCTTAGAGAGCGCGGCAGAGGTTTTCGCTGCCTCTGAGTTAATTGTGAAGGTTAAAGAGCCCATGCCTTCAGAGCTCGGCTATCTGAATTCCTCTCATACATTGTTCACCTACTTGCATTTAGCGGGCGACCCAAAACAAGCTCATGCATTGATCAAGACAGGCGTAACTGGCATTGCATATGAAACAGTTACCAGTGATTCTGGAGCATTACCACTCCTTGCTCCAATGAGTGCTATTGCAGGGCAGTTAAGTATCGTGGTGGGTTCCTACCATCTTTTAAAACAAAACAAAGGTCGCGGTACTTTAATAGGATCGTTTGGCGATCTCGACCCTAGGGTTGTGGCTGTTATAGGGGCGGGCGTAGCGGGAACAGAAGCTATCCAGAAAGCCATTCAAAATAATGCTTATGTCAAGATTATTGATTTATCCGAGAAGCGATTGAATGCTCTGCAAGCCATCTTTGGCTCTAAGAATATTGAGTACATTCAATCAACCGAAGAGGCCATTGCCGATGCATTATCTGTATCTGATTTGGTGATTGGATCTGTATATGTTGTGGGCAAACAGGCACCCAAAGTTGTAAGCGCAGAAATGTTAAAAAATATGACTCCAGGTACCGTCATGGTAGATATTTCTATTGATCAAGGTGGATGTTTTGAAACCAGCCAACCGACCAATCATGATGAGCCTACTTATATAAAAGACGGGGTGGTTCATTATTGCGTGACCAATATGCCGGGAGCTGTGCCCTTAACTGCTACCCATGCTTTAAACCAAGTAACTCTTCCATTTATTCTTGATCTTGCTAACAAAGGCATAGATGTAGCCCTAAATGATGACGAGCATTTGCATAACGGTTTGAACATTAAAGGCGGAGAAGTGAAGCATCAGGCCGTCCAAGAAGCTTTATTTGGCCAATAACTTAAAGATCTAAAACAGCCTCTCTAGCCTCAGCAATAGCGCCATGAATGTAGCCAACCGAGGTGCAATCTCCGATAGAGCTTGTCGGTATGCCTTGAGCTTTAATTGCATTTGATAGACTAAGATTTGGGTTAGCACCCATTGCAATAATTACCTGGTCCGCCTGACCTAAATGTACTTCTTCAGCATGCTCATACAGCACCCCATCCTTTGTAATTTCTCTGATGTTCACTTGGGTTAATAACTCCGCTCCGTGTTCTCTTAAAAGGTGAACCACTCTAGATCTTCTAACAATGCTTAAGTTTTTGCCTAAAGAGACAGATGGCTCAAGAACTTTGACAGACCGACCTCTCTCAATTAAAAATTCTGCAAGCTCCAGGCCAACGAGATCGCCGCCAATAATAATAATATTTTTTGACAGAGGCATCCAAACTTTGCTTAGCAGTGTCAGAGCTGTGATATTTCTAAGTAACTGACTGGCTGTTCCAATTTTTATAATCAATTGCTGGAATAATGAAAGTTTTTTGATTGCCGTCGCATCAGACCCAAATAATAATCCCCTGAGTTGCTCCCCATCAAAAACATGCCTCAACTCTTTGCCTTGTATTTCAGGCGCATCCCTGTTTGCTCCAACGGCTACAATCACGTGATCAGGCTTATATTCCGCAATATTTTGAGCAGTTGCAGTGGTCGATGTTTTAATTTTAACCTTTAGATTTTTCAATGCATTGGCCAGGTATGTAATCAAGCGACCATTGGGTCCATAAGCTAACGCAGCAATCCTAACCGTCCCGCCAATGTCTCTATCTCTTTCCCATATTTCAACCTCATGTCCTTTTAATGCAAGCAATCTTGCCGCCTCCATGCCGCTGGGACCAGCCCCGATAACAAGAATTTTTTTTCTATTAGCATCTGAGCAGATAATATTTTCATGCAGATGCTCATTCCCTAGCTGGGAGTTCACAGCGCACATCATGGGTTGATTAATAAAAATTTGACTCACGCATACATAGCAATAAATACAAGGTCTGATTAAGTGCTCCTGACCTGACAGCACTTTATTTGGTAGCATAGGGTCCGCTAGAATTTTTCGTCCCATGGCCACAAAATCAAAATCATGATTTTTTAACCCTTGCTCTCCGACATTTAACTCAATTCTACCCACTGCAATAATAGGAATGGATACAGCTCGCTTGGCCATTTGTGCAAATTTTAAAAAACCGCCTGGCTCATGCACTAGCGGGGCTTCTGTAAAAGCTATTCCCTTGCTTGTGTTTCCATATGCGCTCACATCCAGGGCATCGGCTCCAGCTTGCTCAGCCAGTCTAGCTGTGACTAAAAAATCCTCCGGAACGATTCCGCCATCAATTCTGTATTCGTTTGCATCGAGTCGAACCAGAATTGGAAAATCATCCATGAGTTCTTTTTTAATTGCAGAGATTATTTCTACCAAGAGCCGCGCTCTGTTTTCGACACTGCCACCATACTCATCCGTTCTTTTATTAACAGCCGGAGATAGAAAACTAGAAATGAGATACCCATGTCCTGCATGAATTTCTACCGCATCAAAATTGGATTTTTTAGCCCTGATTGCGGCCTCAACAAAGTATTGAATCTCAATCTGAATCTCATCAGTTGTTAATTCATGATATCTAGGACCTTTGCCATCTGGCCCCCCAGCTTTAATAAAATTCATTATTTCATCCTGGGTCAGCAAGCCAAACATGTCACTGCGTTCTGATTTGGGGATGGAGGGAACGGGAATAGGGCGTCCAGCAATCGTATCTTCTTGAGCTATCTTTCCGCTGTGGTTGAGTTGAGCTGCAACTTTTGCACCATGTTTGTGAATTCTAGCTGTGAGAGATTGCAGGTGAGGGATAAACTCATCCTTTGAATAGCCCAGCATGAATGGCATGGAGGCACCAGCAGGCCAGCTAACAGCCGAAGTTTCAAGGATGATTAACCCAAGGCCGCCACGAGCTCTCTCTTCATAGTAAGCTTCAAGCTGCTCAGTTGTTTTTCCATCCTTGCCAGCAAAATTAGATCCCATAGCCGCCATCACCATTCTATTTTTTAGCTCTAAACTTCCAATGGATCCTGAAGCCGCAAGGAATGGGTGCTTGGTATTATTTTTCATGCATTAATTGTCATTAATAAAAATTATAATTTATATTAATTAATAAGTTATTTTATAAAGTTAAGTATGAGTTATATTGACAGGACAATTCAAGAGATCATTGACAAGGAATCGATTAGAGAATTGGTGCATCTATATTGCCGGGCAGCGGATCGCCATGATCACGTGTTGATGCGAGAGCTCTATCATGAGGATGCATATGATGATCATGGTTCTTTTTTTAAAGGCAAGGCTATGGAATTTATTGATATGCTCCCAGAGATTCAGAAGACTATGGGTATTTTGCATCATAACGTGACGACGCATAATATTAAGATGGCAGGCCATCAAGCAGAAGGCGAAACCTATATTATAGCTTTCCACCAGGTTCTTTCTGACTCCGGCCCATTTGATGTATTAATTGGCGGCAGGTATTTTGATCAGTACGAGAAAAGAGAGGGTGTTTGGAAATTTTTAAGCAGGGCTGTGGATGCTGATTGGGCATACGTCAAGGATCCATCTCAGGTGAATCTAACCCATCCAATGGTTGAGGGCGCTAATCTTGGCACGTCAGATCACACAGACCCATCGTATAAATATTTAAAATCCTTTATTAGAGCAAAGCGCTAATTAGATTAATTGAGTGAGCTCTCGAAAATGTTTGCGACAGAAAACTTTATAAGTATCGTTCCCACCAATTTTTATTTGATCTCCATCGGTCACAACTTTGCCATGTTCATCAAGCCTGACAACCATGATGGCCTTGCGCCCACAATCACACACAGTTTTTAATTCAATTAAGTAATCCGCCAGGGCCAAAAGTTCTGCGCTGCCTTCGAATAATTGCCCTTGAAAATCAGTTCTTATCCCATAGCACATTGCTGGAATATTTAGCTCATCACTAATTTTGCAAACTTGACGTATTTGATCCTTGGTTAAGAATTGAGCCTCATCAATCAAGATACAGTGAATGGGTTTTTTTATTTGCTCAAGAGATACGAACTTATAAAAATTAAAATCAGTTGATACCGGATGCGCTGCTGCTGTTAGGCCAATTCGAGAATGGATCTTGTTATTATTGCTGGCAGCATCGATCTCAGGAAGGAACAATAAAGTGTCCATTCCTCTTTCTTGGTAGTTGTAGTTGGATTGAAGCAGGGCAGTGGATTTCCCTGCATTCATTGTCGAATAAAAAAAGTGTACTTTTGCCAATTATCTATTATCTATTGGCACTGAATAGAATTGGCCAACCCATTTTCTAAACTTATTAATTGGACCATCACCATCGCATAATATAGGTTCAGATACATAGCTTTTGTTATCCCAGATTGGCATATCATCAAGGACACCATTTGCAATACCATCGATAATTGCCATGCCCAATTCATCCTCAATATTTTTTGAGACTCTCATTGACCAGCGGAGGATGGAATTTTTATTATCAACTGGACATGATGCATTGATCATAATGAATTCACCCCCATCAGGCGGGAGGTTGATCATTTTTAATCCAACGGTTCCTAGCCCCCAAGATTCTCTGGTAAAGGTCGTCGTAAACATTCCTTGATCGGGAACTTTGTGTTCCTCTGAGACGCTATCATTGTTTGGATTCATGAGCGTCTCTGCGATTGTTTTTCTATAGATTCCATCCTGAATAGATTCTGTTTCTGGCAGACTGGGCGACCCATGCACTTTTGGAAAATGAGCTTGGTCCACATCATTTTCTGCAATCTCTTGTAATACGGTATTAATGTTGTAGTCGTAGTAATGAATCTTTCCCCATTTATCATCCTCACCATTAAACCCTTCAATTGCAGGAACTTCCCAGGTCGGCTCTTCTTGCAGCAGGTGGTGCCATGCCCAGATAAAACCGTTAATTTCAACGCAGGGGTAGTTAAAAATTTTGGTTTCTTTTGCTTTGGGTGGAAAATTTTTTGCATAAGGAATCTCAGCACAAGTTCCATCGGTATTCCAGCGCCATGCATGGAACGGGCATTCAATAGTCTCACCATGAACACAGCCGCCCTCTCCCAAGTGAGCTCCAAGATGTGGGCAGAAGGCATCTAAAAGCGTTGCCACTCCTGTCTCAGTTCTAAAAGCAACCACATCTTTTTCACAGAACTTCAGTGACTTCACCTCCCCAGTCTTTAACTCATGACTTCTAGTGACACAGAACCAACCATTGGGCATTGGAAATGGAAATTCTTGTTTCGGCATAATGCTCCCCTTCGTTAATTTAAATTAATTAAAAAATATTATTTCAAGTTAGTAATGATTTCATTATTAATAACTTGAATCAACATATTTGTTCATAAACAATAGCTTAAAAATTACGAAATATACTATTGTTAATTATATTTTATAAAATGTATCATTAGGTAAAAATAAAGAGGAACACCTATGTCAGAATTACGTTATGTCAAAACTCAAGAGCAGTTAATTGCTGCTGCTGAAAATAATTTAGAATTTTTTGATGCAAAAATGCATGCAATCAAAGCATGGTATAAAACTGAACCAGGGCTCATTGAGAAATTGATACCAGCGCCCCTGTCTGTGCATGCAAATCCGATGGTACGAATCGTAATTTCAAGAGTATTTGTTGACCTTATGGGCGGCATGGAGTTTGGAGCAGCAACCTTTGGTGTTAATTGTATGTATCAGGGCAAAGAAGGTATTTATGAAATTACCATGCCTATGGAAGGTGAGGGTATCGTGGTTGGTGGCAGAGAGACTTATGGCGAGCCTAAAAAAATTGCTGATGTGACTGCCTCCAAGGAAGGTGAGGACTGCGTCGCTACAGTTACGCGTCATGGAATAACCTATCTTGAGTTGAGAGGTAAGACCACAGAGTCACTAGAAACTTCTAATTTTACAGACGACGTTTACTGCTTCAAAGTTTTTCCATCATGCGAGCAAAATAAGCCGGTGGATCAGAGCCCACTTTTAGTAAGGATTAATATGCATAGAACCCAAACAGTTCACACAAAACTCAACGGAGAAATTATTCTTAGAGAATCACCCATGGATCCTGTAATTGATCTTCCGGTCAAGGAGATGGTTTCGCTGGTCTGGGAAGAGGGCGGCTCATCTTCAAATGCTTCGGTGGTAGAAGAAGTTGATGCAATGTCCTATGTGCCATTCATGCATTCTCGTTACGATTCTGTATAACTTATTATAAAGGCGCTAACTATGGAAAATTTTACAGGCAAACTGGCTGTAGTGACTGGTGGTGCATCTGGTGTTGGTCTGGCAATTGGTTCAGCCTTGGCCAGAGAAGGGGCCAAAGTTATTCTGACTGACATTGAAGCCGGCAGTCTCGAGAGTTCTGCCAGAGCTTTAATAGATGAGTCTCTTGATGTTCATTTTAAAGTTGCAGATGTATCGAATCCTGAATCAATGACACAGTTAGCTAGCTGGTGTCAATCTGAGCATGGTCCTGTGCATCTCTTGTTTAATAATGCTGGCGTGGCTCCTGCTGAGATGCTCCCAATCTGGGAAACCAAGCCAAATGATTGGCAGTGGGCTTACAGTGTTAATGTGATGGGTGTGCTGCATGGCATTCAGGCTTTTGTTCCAGGGATGCTTGCCCATGGAGAAGCAAGCAGGATCATCAATACTTGTTCGGGGAATGGTGCTTTTATTAACTTGCCTTCAACGCCTATCTACACCTCATCCAAAGCTTCTGTTTCTAGCATCACCGAAGTCTTAAAGCTTCAGCTTGAGCAGGCCGAGGCAAATGTGAAGGTCTCGATTCTATTCCCAGGACCTCATACAGTGAGAACTAAATTATTCTCAGCCGAGAGAAATAGACCGGAAGAGTTAGCGCGAGATCCAAATGCCCCGGTTCACCCTATTTCTTCTGTAGAAGACATGCTAGAAATGATGAGTTCTATGGGTATTGAGATGGAAACCACTGAACCCGAGGAGGTCGCTTCATTTTGCTTGGCTGAGATTAAAAAAGGCAATTACTGGATTAACCCACAAAATGAAAAGAGTGAGCAAGCTTTTAAGGATAGGGTTGACTCTATTTTAACCAGAAGTGACTTACCTAACCCAAATATCTTTTAACCAATACAAATACTATGGCAGATCACTCCAGCATCAGCGTTGATCATTTCTTTGACCCATCTTCTAAAGACTTCATCCATAATCCTGTTCCTACTCTAAAAAAATTAAGTGCTGAATTTCCGATTGCAAGATTTGAAGCATGGCATTCTTGGTTGGTGACTGGGCACCAAAATATCATTTCTTGTTTGTTAGATACACGACTCTCAACGGACTTTAATTTGTGGGAACATGCTCCGGCAAAAAAAGCCTTTGAAGATATGGATGCCTTTGAAAAATTAATGAACAATAATTTATTTTTTTTAGATAGAAAAAATCATCTGCGTTTACGAAAATTAGCATTGCCTGCTTTTTCCCCTCGAATCATGGAGCAAATGAAAGAAAGATTTAAATTGCTAATTAAAGAGCGATTTGATGAAATTGGCACGCCAACATCCTTTAACTTTGCTGCAGAGATAGCGGAAATTGTTCCCACCCAAGCTATCGCTAGCCTCGTTGGAATCCCCAGAGAAAAATTTCCAATCTTTGATTCTCTAGCCTACGGAGTAGTGCGAGGAATCAATCCTATGTTATCGCAAGAAGAAAGACAGGATGCTATTAAAGGTGTTCCCGAGGGACTGGATCTGCTAAATGAGCTCATTGATGAAAGAAGAGCAAATCCTGGCGATGATTTTCTCTCCACCCTGATCTTGGCAGAGGACGAAGGATCCAAGCTATCAAACTTAGAGATGTGCGCCCTCGTTGGCGCTGTGCTCGGAGCAGGCTCAGATACAGCTGTTGATTTGCATAGCTATTTAATTAAAAATTTACTGCAGCATCCTGAGCAACATGAGGCCTTAATGGCAGATAATAATCTCGTTCAAGGAGCTATCTCAGAAACTCTTAGATATGAATCTTCTGGTAAAACCGGCTTGGCTAGATATGCATCAGAAGACATAGATATTCAAGGCCACCAAGTTAAAAAAGGACAAATGGTGCAGTTAATTACTAGCACTGCAGGCATGGATCCTTTGGTTTACGATAATCCAGAAAAATTTGATATCCAGCGCGATCATGATAAAAGCATCTCTTTTGGTCAAGGTCCCCATTATTGTATTGGGGTTACGCTTGTGCGCTCTCAAACAGAAGTGATGTTGCAAGAGCTGTTTAAGCGTTTTCCACAATTAAGCCTGGGTAATGAAATCGCCTATGATTATGATCATCATAACGCTAGAAGAATGGATGTGATGATGGTGAATACTAATCTTAGTTAAGGGCCAGGCCCCCAAAGACTGATGAGGGTGTTTGAAGAGCGAGGGATCACTCATCTGGATTTGCATGGAGTTAGGCACCAGGAAGTCTCTGCAGAAGTTTTAAATTTTATATATCAATATCAAGAGCTTCTGCCATTAATTATTATTTGTGGAAACAGCAATAAAATGATTGAGGTTACTGCGAGATGTCTTGAATCTTCCGACATCACTTTTTCATCCCCTAGATTTGGCTTACTTAGAATTGAGAAGATCAGCTAAATTCATATTTTGCAAGTTTTGGTGCATTAGGATTATAAAAAAGATTGCAAAAATTAGATTTTTAGCAATAATCTGTTCTAAGAATCATCTATATTATATAAGGGGACTATATGAATAAATTATTAAAGCTAACGTTCTTAGCAATGCCGCTAACTTTTATTTTGAACGCCAATTCTCAATCTGTCGGCATGCTTGAAGAAGTAGTTGTAACTGCCCAGAAAAGAGAAGAGAATTTGCAGAATACTCCAATTGCTATTACTGCAATTACCGAATCAACCATTGATGATTTAGATATTGCCAATGTTGTTGACCTTGCTGGGCTGGCCCCAAATGTTCATATCATTAATACACCTTCAAATAATACGTCAGCAACCATTGCAATGAGAGGTGGAACTACCATTAATCCTGCTATTACTTGGGAGCCAACTGTTGGAATGTACCTCGATGGAGTTTATCTTGGTAAAGGCCAAGGCTCTATTTTTGATGTTGTAGATTTGGAGAGGGTTGAAATTTTACGAGGTCCTCAAGGCACACTTTATGGAAGAAATACACTGGGCGGAGCAATTAATCTAATTAGTAAAAAGCCTTCAGGTGCCGGAGCATCAGCTAAAGTTACTATTGGTAATTATGGCTTAAAGCAAACTCAGTTCATTGCTGATTATGAGATTGGAGAAAATATTTTCACTAAAGTTGTGATCAATAATAAAAAGCGAGGAGGTTATGTGAAGAACGATGCATCTCCATATCAAGCGCCTCAAGGCGTAGTTCCAAATACTGCGTTCCACAGTGAATTAGATACCGTTGATTCCAAAGGTTATAAATTTACCGTAGCTTATGAAGGGGATAAAACTAGGGTGAATCTTTCTCTTGATAGAACAGATCAGGATAACATTCCTCCCTTTGCTCAATTAACCAACACCATTCCAGGCTGGAGCACAGCATTTGGGGTTGGAGCTTCTCCCTTAACAGGTGGCTTGCTGCTTTGGCCGGTTGAACTGTTTACCAACACAAGTAGACAGGGCTTAGCTCATACTAACACTCCGACATATGAGACTTCAGTCGTTGAGGGCACTAGTCTTACTATTGCTCGTGAAATGAATCTTGGAACGCTGAAAGCAATTTGGTCAAAAAGAAAAACAGATTGGAATGATCGGCTGGATTTAGATGGCGGACCATTTCCAATCGCCGATACTGAAAGACATACAAACTATGATGCTGAAACTCTTGAGATTCAATTATCAGGTTCTACAGATAAAGTGGAATATGTTCTTGGATACTACGCACTCAAAGACAATGCCTTTACAGCAAACCCTCAATCATTCTTTGGTGGCGGGAGTGTTTTTGCTCAGAATTACTCTGGTAGCGGCGACTCCACAGCACTATTTGGACAGCTCACCATTGCAGTTGCAGAGAACTGGGACGTAACAGTGGGCGCAAGATCAACAGAAGAAGATAAGGCTGGCTTTAAGGAGTATGTAGGCATTATTTCTGCTTCAGGAAAAGGAAGTTTTGATGATACAACAGGTACTTTCATCATCTCCCATGATTACAGCGAGAACACCAACTTATACTTTAAAGTGGCTGAAGGCTTTAAAGCTGGTGGATTTAATGCTGAAAGCTCAAACCCTTATGCTGCAGCAACTCCCTATGCTCCTGAAACAATTTCATCTACAGAGTTTGGGTTAAAAGGAAAGTATTTCAATAATCGCATGATGCTCAACGTTGCTTATTTTGATAATGAGCATGAGGACATGCAGATATCTTATTTCACCGCAAATGCAGCTGCTGCCTCTGAGGTGATTAATAACTCAGCAGATATTTCTGGTCTTGAGATAGAAACAACAACCCTCATCAATGACTCAACGAAGTTAATGGTTAACCTAGGCACCCTTGATTCCGAGTTCACTGGAAATAAAGTGGCAAGTGATGGCTATAAACTTGAACAAGTGCCATATTCACCAGAAACCACTCTTTATGTGTCGTTGGAAAAAGATTATGGGGCCTACAGGATGCGCTTAGATCACAGCAGGATTGGAGAGCACCCAACCTTTCCCTATAGTTCTCAGGATCCAAGGGCTGCTTTGACTACCTTAGCCTCAAGGGCAACAACTGATTTTAGACTTTTAACTGAGCCCATGGAAAACCTGCAGTTAAATTTCTGGATTAAGAATCTTGGTGATAAAGGCCATAGAATGAGTTCAATTCCTTTTGGGCCTGCTTTTGGTCAGCTCACCTTGTCATATTTTAGTGCTCCAAGAACCATTGGTATGGATTTGCATTATAAATTCTAGGAATAGAATATAATTAAAGCCTTAGCATCTTGCTAAGGCTTTTTTTTGTCTAAATTATGGAACAAAACTGGGAAGATATATTACAGCTTGATAGTCAGCTAACCGAAGAGGAGAGAATGATCCGCGATAACGTGCGTGATTATGCTCAAAAAACTCTTATGCCTAGAATACTAGAGGCAAATAGAAACGAAGTCTTTCATCCTGAGATATACAAAGAGATGGGTGAGCTAGGCATCTTAGGAGCGACCATTAAGGGTTATGGTTGCGCAGGTGTTGGGTATGTCTCGTATGGACTCATCACCAGAGAGATTGAGCGGGTTGATTCTAGCTACCGATCAGCTTTCAGCGTTCAATCCTCTTTGGCTATGTATGCGATTTATAAATTTGGTTCAGAGGCTCAAAAAGATGAGTTATTGCCTCAAATGGCTGCAGGAAATCTAATAGGTTGCTTTGGCCTCACAGAGCCCGATGCGGGGTCTGATCCCAGCAGCATGCTGTCTAAAGCAAAGAAGGTCGACGGGGGCTATAGACTCAATGGCTCAAAAACATGGATTACCAATGCTCCAGTTGCAGACATCTTTGTTATTTGGGCAAAAGATGAGCAAGGTGTGCTCAGAGGCTTTATAGCTAAAAAAGATTTTGCAGGCCTAGAGACGAAGGTGCTTCAAGGCAAATTTGCGCTCAGAGCATCAATTACAGGTCAGATCTTTATGTCGGATGTCTTTATACCTGATGAGTATGTCTTGCCTTTGGCTCAAAGCTTTCGAGGACCTTTTTCTTGTTTGAATATTGCTCGATATGGTATTGCCTGGGGCGCACTTGGAGCAGCAGAATTTTGTTGGCATGCTGCTAGGCAATATACCTTGGATAGAAAGCAATTTGGATCACCGTTGGCTGCTAAGCAATTAGTGCAAAAGAAATTGGCGGACATGCAAACAGAAATTACGCTAGGACTACAAGCAGCGTTGCGTGTTGGTAGGTTGATTGATGAGGATCAGATGATCCCTGAAATGATTTCCTTAATTAAGCGTAATAACTGCGGCAAAGCACTTGATGTAGCAAGAATGGCCCGCGATATGCACGGTGGCAATGGCGTCATTGATGAATACCATGTTGTGCGTCATTCCATGAATTTAGAAGCTGTAAATACTTACGAGGGAACCCATGATATTCATGCTTTAATTCTAGGGAATCTTCAGACAAATATTCCAGCATTTGAATAACCTTAAAATCAATGACTCAAGAAAAATATACAATTAAGCAAGCAATAACAGCCAAGCGTATTATTAAATACTTTGCTAAATTTCAAGCAAGAGTCTTTTTACTAAGCAATGGAAAGCTCTGGAACAAATGGCCGGGCGGCTTTCCTATTATGGTTGTTAGAACCAAGGGAGCCAAAACTAATAAAATTAGAAACATCCCCCTGATCCATGTTCATGTTGATGGATTACCGGTCTTGGTAGCCTCTCTTGGCGGCATGCCAAAAAACCCAAGCTGGTATTATAATATTAAAGCGCACCCAGAATTAAAGATCTCAACCATCCATGATTCAGGGAACTATATTGCCGAAGAGGTGTCTAAAGAAAAAAAAGAAGAGCTTTGGCCCATAATTTGTTCTATTTATCCTGATTATGCAACCTATCAAAATAACACCGCAAGAGAGATTCCAGTCTTTCTCTGTATAAAAATATGAGTATTATTGCTGTAGAAGGCGTGACAAAGCACTATGCCCTAGGCACTCAGACTGTTGAGGCCCTCAGAGGCATTACCTTTGAGATCCAAAAAGGCGAATTCATTGCTATTATGGGTCCTTCTGGCTCTGGCAAGTCGACGCTCATGAATATTATTGGTTGTCTTGATAGCCCAACCCATGGAACTTATTTTCTTAATAATCAGGAGGTCAGCACCCTAGAGGGCGATGAGCTTGCAGGCATAAGAAACAAAGAGATTGGATTTGTATTTCAGAATTTTCATTTATTGGCACGAAATACTGCTCTTGATAATGTAATGTTGCCGTTAAAATATGCTGGTGTTGAAAAAGCCGAGCAACTTGCTAGAGCTAAAGCTGCTTTATCTCAAGTTGGCCTAGAAGATAGAATGGACCATCAGCCCTCAGAGCTATCAGGCGGACAGCAACAAAGAGTTGCTATTGCAAGAGCGCTTGTGAATAATCCCTCTATTCTTTTTGCAGATGAGCCTACCGGAAATCTTGACAGTCAGACAGGACATGATGTTATGCAGCTTTTTCATAACCTTCATACTGCAGGACAAACTATTATTTTAATCACCCATGAGAATGAGGTTGCTGAAGAGGCTCAGCGCACCATTTTCATTAAAGACGGTCTTATAGAATCAGACTCAACAAAGGAAGTAGCATGAATCAGTTATCAATTAAATCACTCACTATAGTTTTATCTATTATTTTTTTAGCTAGCTGTGGCGGCGGTAAAAAAGAAGAAGAATTTAAGTTTTACACTCTTAAAGAAGCTGGTGCCCAGCAACTAGAATTAACAGTTGAGGCCTCAGGAACTGTTGAAGCCATTTCATCAATTGAAATCAAATCTAAAGCTTCTGGTCAGGTCCTATTTTTAGGGGCTGAGATTGGAGATTTTGTTGAAAAGGGAATTGTTTTAGCCAGGATTGACCAGAGAACCCCAACTAATACTTTAGCGCAAGCAAATGCAGACTTAGAGGTTGCAAAGGTGAGGTTATCGAATGCAAAAAACCAGTTCAATCGCTCAAAGAGGCTTCATGATGATGGAAATATTTCTGATAAAGCCTTTGAAGATGTTCAAGAGGCCTCTTCATCAGCTCAAGCTCAGCTAGTTCGGGCTGAGGTATTTTTAGAGAATGCGAGAATTGCCCTGGATGATACAAGCGTTAGATCTCCGATAGCTGGAACAGTTATAAGCAGGCTTGCTGAAGTAGGCCAGGTAATAACGTCCCCAACTTCTGCAGTGGGTGGCGGCACTCTGCTTATGGAGATGGCTGATCTTAATAAAGTGAGAGTCAGAGCCTTAATTGATGAAATAGATATTGGTAAAATTAGCATCGGTCAAGAAGTCACCCTTAAAGTCTCTGCTTACAGAGACAAAAGATTTACAGGAGTAGTGTCTAAAATTGAGCCTATGTCTAAAGTTGATCAAAACGTTACCACTTTTCCCGTGCTCATTGATATAGAGAATAAAGATAACCTTTTATTGATCGGCATGAATACTGATGTTGAGATAGAGATTTTAAATGAGGAAGTAGCCTTGGCCTTACCAGCAGGATCATTGCGAACTCGTAAAGATATTGTCTCTGTAGCTCCTTTACTAGGAATCACACAAAAAGATTTAAACAATTTTTTAACTGAGAAAGTTGCTGGAGAGAACTTCAATACTTTTATTGTTTTAAAGCAAACAAAGAAAGGCGCTATTCCAGCCTGGGTCAAGGTTGGTAAAACAGATCTTAATCACGTCGAAGTTAAGAGCGGAATTGATCAAAAGGAAATAGTTTATGTCCTCCCGAGCGAAGGCTTAATTAAATACCAGCAAAAGTTTTCTGAAAGACTCAAGGGTAGATTTGGGTAAGTTATGATACTGCAAGAATCTATTTCAACCGCGGTCGATGCCATTAGAGCCAATCTCATGCGCTCATTATTAACCACTATTGCCATTGTCATTGGTACTGCCTCTGTCATTGCTATGGTTGGCATAGGGTCTGGCGCACAAAGAGCCATCGATGACTCAATAACGAATTTGTCTGCTCGAACTTTATCCGTTTACCCTTCTCGAGGTCGAGGCTCACAGACTGTCAATGCTTCTCCCCTAGTGATTAAAGATGCAGATGCTTTGATCAAAGATCAAGAGATTAAGTGGCGTATTGCTCCAGAAATTCGTGGCAGCAAAACATTAAAATTTGGCAATGAAAGTATTAGCATCTCTGTTATTGGTGCCAGAGAAAATTACTTGAGCATTCAGGGGTACGAGGTTGAGGAAGGATTATTTTTTACACAGCGTGATGATTTAGCCAGGAAGCGCATTGCTGTCATTGGCTCTAGCGTTAGCACAGAGTTAAAAACATCTTCCAAAGCATTGATTGGCAAGGATATTGATTTAGGAGGAGTGACCTTTAAAGTCATTGGCGTGATGAAGTCTGAGGGCTCATCTGGGTGGTCAAATCCGGACGAGCAAATCTACATTCCACTTCTTACAGCAGCTGACAGATTATTTGGCAGGCAGAGAGTGGATTCCATTCGAGTGGAGGTCCCCAATACTTATTCGCCCGAGGAGGCCATGATCTCAATTGAACGTGTTTTAAGGCGCGAGCATGACATAGGCCCTGGAGAAGAAAATAATTTTAGAATCAATGATTGGTCACAATTTACCGACTTACAGAAACAAGCGACAGCAATTTTTTCAGCTTTAATTATCGGAATTGCTGGCATCAGCCTGTTGGTTGGCGGTATTGGCGTGATGAATATTATGTTGGTTTCAGTAACAGAAAGAACTCGCGAGATCGGTCTGCGCAAAGCACTTGGCGCAACCCATCAAGCCATCCTTCTTCAGTTTCTTATTGAGGCGGTGACCCTGTGTGTTATCGGGGGAGTTTTAGGTGTGGTTCTTGGCTCAGGGATTTATCTCCTAATTTCTATTTGGCAGGACTGGGTTTTCACCATTCCTTTTTCTGCAATTTTTGGCTCGGTTACATTTTCAGCATGCGTGGGCTTATTTTTTGGTATTTGGCCTGCAAGGAAAGCTGCTCGATTAGAGCCAGCAGTGGCCTTGAGGTACGAGTGATTTATGCGAGTTTTGCAGCTACTGCCTGAGCTAAAATTAGGTGGGGTTGAGAGAGGTACTGTAGATTTATCGGAATACCTGGTGAGCATGGGGCATGAATCAGCAGTAGTTTCTGCTGGAGGGGGACTGGTCCAAAAACTTTCAGATCATGGCGCGACCCATTTCTCTCTTCCCATTGCTAAGAAAAACTTTCAGGCCTTGACTCAAATTAGCAGCCTAAGAAAGATTTATGACGAATTTCAACCTGATATTATTCATATTCGCTCTCGATTTCCTGCCTGGATTAATTACCTTGCTTTAAAGCAGATCCCATTAAGAAGAAGGCCGATAGTTATTTCAACTTTCCATGGCTTATATAGCAAACCGTTTTACAGCAAGTCCATGTCTTATGCTAATGAGGTCATTGCAATTTCAAGTACAGTGCAGGACTATGTTTTAAAGAATTACAAGGTTGCGAAAGAGCACCTTCATTTGATTTACAGGGGTTGTGATACAGAAGAATTTAATTATTCTCCTGTGCCAGAGAAATGGAAGCAATCTTGGTATCAAGAATTCCCACAAACACAGGATAAAATTTTATTAACTCTCCCGGGAAGAATTACTGGTTGGAAGGGCATCGAAGTATTTTTACAATTAATGACCTTGCTTGATCGTCGCAAATACCATGGATTAATTCCAGGGCCCGTAAATCCAAATAAGAAAAAGTATTTTCAATCACTGCTAAAGCTAGTTTCCAATCAAAATCTTGATTCTATGGTTACCTTTTGCGGATCAAGGCCAGATATTGCAAATATTTACAAAATTTCAGACGTTGTCTTAAATCTATCATCTAAGCCGGAACCATTTGGCAGAACGATTATCGAAGCTGCTGCATGCGGCACTCGCGTCATGGGATGGAATAGAGGAGGGGTTAAAGAGTCTATCGGAATGATTAACCCGCTGGGATTGGTTGAATTTGGAGATATAGATGCTCTTGCAATAAAAATTCCTCAATTACTTCAAGCGACCCCACCCTCATCTCTTCCGTCTATTTTTACCAAGGATGCACTTACCAAAAGTACGGTTCAGGTTTATGAGGATGTTCTACTTAAGAGATAAATAAATTTTATTGGTATGATTGGCCGCACTGGATAAAGAGAAATTTTCAAGCATTGAAATTTTTAATGCCTTGACATCCAATTGAGGTAATAAGGGTATCATCTCTTCTAAAAGTAACCTCAAGCTATTTTGATCCCCTGGCTCTGCTAAATATTCTATCGGGACGATCTCAGGGATGATGCCAACCTTGGTTCCTATGACAGGTATCTCATGGTTAATAGCCTCTAGAACGACTCTAGGGCCGCCTTCTCTAAGACTGGATACAATTAAACCACTAGCATTTTTATACATCTCCTCAATTGATGAATAAGAGTAGTCTGTCAGAATGTTCACTCTATCTGATAAATCTAATGATTTGATTAATGCTTTAAGAGACCGCTCCTCCTGCCCGCTACCTATAATATTTAGCTCCTCGTTAATATTCACCCAGCTCTTGATGAGCAAATCAAAACCTTTAACTTTCTCTAGTCTCCCCACAGCAATCACAGGACCTGTTCTAGATGATGGCTGACCTAGATGACTTGGATTAAACCAATTGGGTATAAATACTGCATTAGGAATGTCCTTCAGCAGTGTTCTATTAACTCCAATAATTGCATCCGCATGCTTTACAGAAGATTGATGAGTCTTATGGCCATGGATGGTTATCACCACCTTTGCTTGAGTTAGGCGACCAATCCACCTGCCGATACTACTCGCTTTGCCTCCATGACAGTGCAGGATATTAATATTATTTTTAGTTAAGTACCAGGCAAGTTTGATGATGCTCACGGGCGATCGTCTTGAGCCGATTTTCATCGCATGAGTTGAGACGTCAACAAACGAAGTACCCAAGGCTTTATCACATAGGATGATATGATCAATCTCCTGGCGCGTTGCTTGGGCTAGCTCAAATACATGTTGCTCTATTCCAGCAAAAATTTTACTTGTAATGAGATGAGCTACTTTCATCTTCTTTCGTTGAGTAATTTGAGAACTGCATATGCAGTTTTTTTAACTTCAGCCAAGGGCTCAGCATGGACAGATGGGTGTTGAATTTTATGGACTTTCAATCCCTCCGCTAGCGTACTGACAGAAATGGTTCCTACTTGCTCGGAGTTCACTAGGGAGGTCATAACTTTTCTAATTTTTTTAGAAGTAAATATTCTAAAACGCCTGAAGCCTTCAATTTGCATGAGGTAAGTTTTCCCTCTTGATGACAATGCTTCAAATACTAGGTTTGAGCTATCAGGAGTAACAAATTTTATCTCTGAAGAGTGCAACGCATCTTGAAAAGACGAAGCCACAGTGGTCCTTGAATCAAAAAAACTAAAGTTTGTGAAAGCATTAGACATGCTTAAAATTTTTGTGTTTAGGTTTTCAGGGGTCCGTCTCGAATTATAAATCTGGAAATGATGTTCAGGATGGGTTGTAAGAATATATTTAATTTGTTTTTCAACAAGATCATCATCAAATAAATAATGCTTGCTTGATCCCCCAATTGCGATCATGGCTTTATTTTTTATTGACTCGACTGAAGAGGTTAGTGCGAGAGAGCCCTTAAAGGTATGAATATTCCGAGCTTTTATTCGGCCTGGATAATCATGTTCTGGCGCGCAAATAAGATCGAAAGCATTCGAATGAAAGGATGGCTTTAAAATTGCTACAGATATTATTGATTTCGATTGCTTGAATAATTTTTGTGTTTTTAAGATGCATGGGTAAGTTGAGTGCCCAGCTCCGATTAGCAATGTTAATTTGTCCTCGCTCTCCTCTATATGCTCAGGAGTAGAATAAGGTTGAAGCCAATTAAGAATTTTTCTATCTTGGCAAGAAATTTTAGTGATTGAGAAATCAATCTCTTTTGCAATCTCACCTAACAACGCTTGCACCTGGTTCAAGTGCCCAATTTTTGAATCCTGAAACCAGTAAATTTGCATAGCAATTAATTATATTTCATCCTGAATATAATATCTTGGTGGCTCGTATGACAAAGCGGGTAAAAAATAAGTCGAACAGGCAATTTCTTGCCTGTTCTAGTTGGCTTTAGGGAAATTTTTTAGAGGAAAAATTAACCAACATGTTACTTGGACCTTCTAGCAATAGATAAGTTCCATATCTACGAACTTTTAACTGCTGGGTATTGATTTTTTAATTTAGTTTCTTATAATTAACCTGAACGTTACATAAATGACACAATTGTCACTCAGGAGACACAGTATGATAAACCTAAAAACATTAACAATTTTTGTAGCATTTACATTATCAGCAAATATCTTTGCTGATGAAAATATTTTTTATGCAAAAGCTAAAGCTCTTATAGAAGCGCCAGCTTCGGAGCTAATCGTTATATACAATAAAAATAAGGTTGCAGACATCTGTCCGAAAGGCTCAGTTGGTTGCTTTACCTCTGCGGAGGGAGGCAAAATTTATATGCTGGAGAACATTTCCGAGATTCATCATGATGTGGTGTTGTTTGGCCTTTATGCTGATTATGTTCAATACAATGATTCTAGGATTATCGATTCAAATTTTACCTGCGATTCCAAGGTCAAATTTCTAGAAAGTAAAGGAAATATTTCTTTAGCTAATCTTTATAATAATCAATGCATGAAGCATTATCAAAATTTAAAATTAGCTTCCAGGTAAAATATTTCCATACAAAAAAAGGCGCTTCAAGCGCCTTTTTTATTTATATAACATTCATCCATATCATTAAATATATGATGCCTCCAAACCCCAAACCAAACCCTAATGGCAGTTGTTTTGTTGCTGGATTATTGCCTATCAAATAGAGAGATATAGTGAGGCTAGAACCTAGCAAAAGTATTGGCCCAATTGCTGAGGCTCCAAAGATAGAGCCAATCCCTGAGAGCAATAAGAAATCTCCACTTCCAATTCCCTCTTGCGATTTGAGCATTCTATAAAACAGATTGATAGAGAAGAGCAAACCATAACCAAAGATTAATCCTAGGACTGAATCAATTGGAGCTGTAAAAAATTGAAAGCCCAGATTGGCAATGCAGCCTATTGCAATGAGCAAAAAGCTTAATGGTTGAGATAGTAATAAAGTTTTTAAATCCATCATTGCTTGAACGTAAAGGATTGACATGATCAAACATATCAGCCATGTGATGGGATTATAGAATCCATATAGGTTTACCAATAAGACGATCAATAGGGCTGCAAGGATTTCATTGGCTAAATAAAGATTATCAATTTTTTCCCCACACTTAGAGCACCTTCCTTTGTTGGATAAGTACCCAATAAAAGGCACTAAATCGGTAACATGCAATGGAATCTTACAATTTGGACAAAAAGATCTAGGGGATAATATGTTGACTGAAATACTTGGATTTGGAAGTCTATAAATTAACATAGACACAAAGCTACCAATACAACCGCCTAAGCTGACATACAGTAGATGAGAGAGAAAAATCTCCATGATGGGGCAGCTATTTCTTTTTGGTTAAATACAAGCACAGCCCCAAAAATAAAATTGTGGGCGCAGCATATAGAGAAATGACCATGAGTTTATCTAACATTAATTAAAGCCCCTTTGCTTTTGAATCTGGTCTTCTGGTATCACCAAAACCATAGAATAAATTATTTTTTATTTCAAGGCTCTCCAGGGAAGTGCCTGGACCAGAAATATAGACTTCTTGATCAAGAGATCTAATTGTTTCAACGTGAATCGCATCAAAGCCTTTTTCTAGCATTAACACATCTGGCTTCCATTGGTGGTGAATTCTAGGAGCAACTGTCGCATCAGATATTTCCATTTTGAAATCTAATGTATTTAATAGGAATTGAAGAACAGCCGTAATGATCCTGGATCCGCCAGGAGAACCAGTAGCAATAATTGGTTGATTGTCTTGAAACACAAGGGTTGGCGTCATGGAGCTAAGAGGGCGCTTAAAGGGTTCAATTTTATTTGCCTCCCCTCCAACTAAACCAAATTGATTAGGCACCCCCGGTGAAGATACAAAATCATCCATTTCATTGTTCATAAGGATGCCAGTCCCATCAATGACCACCCCAGAACCAAAGCCAGAATTAAGGGTATAAGTATTAGAGACTACATTCCCATGTTTATCTGCAATCGAAAAATGGGTAGTATCTAGACTTTCATGTGGGAGAGCATCGCCAGGAAGAATTGCCTCAGATGGAGAGATCTTGTTAAGCACAATTCTCTGATGAATCTTATCTGCATAGGTTTTGCTAATTAACTCATTGACCGGCACATCAAAAAAATCTGGATCTCCTAAATATTTTGATCTGTCTGCATATGCATATTTCATAACCTCAGTTAATAGAGCGGTATATGTTGGAGAGTTATGCCCAAGCGCGGCTAGATCGTAGTGTTCTAAAATATTAAGCATTTGAATGATGTGAATGCCTCCAGATGAGGGCGGGGGCATGGTTACGATTTGATATTCTCGGTAGTCAGCTTGAATTGGTTCTCTCCAAACAGGTCTATAATTCCGAAGATCTGTTTTGGTTATCAGGCCATTATTACTTTTCATATAACCAGCGATTAATTCAGCGATTTCTCCTTCATAAAATCCTGCCGCTCCTTTATGAGCAATAATCTCTAAAGTGTTCGCTAAGTCTACCTGCACAAGATTTGAGTGCATGGCCACAGGATATTCCGCATAGAAAATCTTTTTAAAATTCTGAAACTGGCCAAGTTTCTTGTATCTACTATTTAAGGCGTCCGCCATAAATGGCGAAATTTGAAAGCCATTTCTAGCAAGGTCTACCGCTGGTTTTATCAGCTCTTTCCATGGCAAGCTTCCAAATTTTTTGTGGACCTCCCACATACCATAAACTGTTCCCGGCACTCCAATGGCCAAAGGGCCTTGAGTGGATCGTTTTTTATCAACCGAACCATCCTTGTTGAGATACATATCTTTTGTAGCTCCTGCGGGTGCAATTTCACGATAATCGATACTGTAGTTCTTATTTGTATCTCCATCATGCATCAACATGAATCCGCCTCCACCAATATTTCCAGCTCTGGGCAGCACCACTGCAAGCGCAAAGGCTACCGCAATTGATGCATCATAAGCATTTCCACCTTTTTGGAGAATTGAGTGCCCAACATCAGTGGCAAGATAGTGCTGTGTAACAACCATCCCGTCTTTTCCAACATTAGGGTGAACAATTGCTTGAGAGTTAAAAATTTGAGATTCAATTGAGCAGGATAGAATTAACAGAGAAGATAGAAAAAATTTCATTTTAAGTAAGCAGGCCTCCATCCACCCTTAGGTCTATGCCATTAATATGAATTGCATCATCAGAAGCTAAGAAAGCGATTGTGCTCGCAATATCATCTGGAGAACGATTTACACCATCCACAGGCATAATTTTTTTTAACAGCCTGGTATCTATATCAGCTGGAAGATTTGGGTTTGCTGTCATGGGCGTATCAATTGAAGCAGGGCAGACGCAGTTTACGTTTAAACCTTTAGTTCCATACTCTACAGCTAAAGTTTTAGAGAAAGCACTGATACCTCCTTTCGATGCACTATAGGCTGCCGTCCAGGCGTGGGAGCCCAAGGCTGCTGTAGACGAAACATTAACAATATAACCTTTTGATTCTAGAAGCATAGGCAATCCAAAATTACACATAAAAAAAGTTCCCGTTAAATTCACCCCTAGAATTTTATTCCAGTCATCTATCTTTACCTCATGGGAGTTATCAAATCTTAAGATGCCAGCTACATTAATTAAGGCATCCAACTTTTTATAATTTTCTTTGATGCTCTCAAAGCATGATTTTATTTGGGCCAAGTCTGAGATATCTAGAGTCATAGCTGAAGATCTATCATTTGATAGCATGGCTTTAGTTTCTTGGAGATGGCTCTCATTGATATCTGCAATAATCAAAGTTGCGCCTTCTTGATCGAGCCTTATCGCAGTTGATCTTCCAATACCTGATCCAGCCCCCGTCACAAGAGCTATTTTATTTTTAAATCTTTTCACTTAGAGGATCCTATAAAGATTAGAGTTTAATATAGTTTTGTTTGATCAGTTTAATTTTTGGGCTGCAAATGATTTTGCCCACTTATAATTTGCTTTTCCATTAGGGGCTCTCTCGACAATCTCAGAAAAAAGAATAATTTTTGGGAGCTTGTAGCCTGCCAATCTTTCTCGTACATTAGTTAGTATCTCTGACTCATTGATAATTTTATTACCTACGGTTGAGACGATAGCCACAATTTTTTGCCCAAAACGCTCATCTGGCACTCCGACAACCAAGCAGTCGAAGATTAAGGGATCTTTTTTTAGAGCCTCCTCAACTTCCTCAGGATATATTTTCTCACCCGCAGAGTTAATGCAATTACTGCCTCTACCTAGAAGGATAATACTTCCATCAGACTCAATCTTTGCGTAATCTCCAGGAAAGCTGTATCGCGTGCCTTTGTATTCTCTAAATGTTTCGGCAGATTTTTTAGCATCCTTGTAATAGCCAATTGGAATCATCGCCATGTCACCGCTAATGCCAAGCAAGCCAGTGTCATCAGAGCCTGGTTCAACAAGCTCTCCATTATCTTTTAAGACAATCATGCCAGGGTTTAGTTTAAAGGTTGCTGTCTCTGCCATACTGTCCCTGGTGCTAACAGAGGCGCCCATGCCACCTTCTGTAGACCCCATGGTATCCATTAACCTCATGTCATGATGCTTTAAGAGACCTGTTTTTACTTCAGCGCTCCACATGACACCACTTGATGTAATTTGCTTGAGTGAGCTGAGGTCATAAGGCTGATTATTTTCCTTAGCAATTTCCAATGCATTTAGCATAGGCCTTGCAAATGCATCACCCACTATCACTATGTTGGTTACATTGACCCGCGAACATTCTTGCCAAATTTTATCTGGATCAAACCCCAGTCCTGGAATGGTGGCAACTGCTCCTCCAAGGTTGTGAGGAACGAAGCAACCTAACCACATTCCAGTCCCATGCATGAGGGGGCAGCCAACTAGACTGACTGGTAATTCTTTTTTTGCATGAAGATCTGATATGTATTCATTAATCTTGCTTAGATCCGCTGGCAATTCATAACCCATGCCTCGAAGAGTTTTAAACATTCCCTGGATGAATTCAGCCTGGTTGTACATAACACCTTTTGGCATTCCCGTGGTACCTCCGGTATAAAGCATGTATATAATATCTTCAGGTCTTTTCCATCGACTCATTTCATTGCATGTTTGGATTAGCGATGAGTAGAGCACACAGCCATCTACCAGAGATTCTGAGCCGTCCTCTACCTCAATCCATATTTTGATACTAGGCAAAGAGTTTTTAATTTTATTTATTTGATCCCCATAGCACGCTTGATAGAAGAGGGCTTCACAATCTGAATTATCCAATAAATATAATAACTCTTCTGATTTGTACCGATAGTTCACATTGATGGGAATTCCACCTATTTTGAATATGGAATATTGTGCTTCCAGGTACTCATTTGAATTATGTAAGTACAACCCTGCTTTTGAGTATGTTTTGAGACCAGCTTGACTTAAACCAGTCGCTAATTTTGATGATACGACATCATACTCAGACCATGTTTTTTTCTGATCTCCACAAATAATAGCGGTTTCATTGGGTATGAGATCAGCAATATTCTCCCAGAGGCTGGCAAAATTTAATTCCATGTACTTACTCCTTCTTTGAGGCGAGATGTTGCCCAACTCGTCTACCTGAAAAAATGCAGTCAGCAATTGAAAGTCCAGAAACATAGATATTTGAACACACTCCTACAGCTGTCCTTCCAGCGGCATAAAGACCATGAATTTCATTGCCTGCTATGTTTAGCACCTCACCTGTTTCCTCGTTTACCTTTAGACCACCAAGCGTTAATGTGGTTAAAGGTGCCAGCTTAGAGGTAATAGAAATATCCATAATATAAAAAGGGCCTTTGAGCTCTTTGACGTCTTCTGCGGCCTTGCCAAACTGACATGGCACTGCATCTTTAGCAGAGTCGTTATATTGCTCTAGGGAAGCACGAAGACTATCAGATGGGAGGTTATAAACTTTGGCTATCTCTTCGATAGTGGTTTTTTTTCTAGCATTGAAGTACATCAACATTCTGGCCATGTCTCTTTGAAAGGGAAGCGCAGTGCTGGCTTGCATTTTCGCTTCAGCAAAAAGAGAGGCATCAACAATAAGGTAAGCGGTTCCATCATTGTTCTCGCACATAGCATCGCCTAACGTTGCTCCATACACCATCTCATTACAGAATCTCAATCCCTCTTTGTTAACAACCATCCCTTGAGCAAAAGCTAGAGGGGGATTAAGAAATCTCCAGGCTGTCACTCTATCCATATGATCTGTTTTGCCGCCGACACTTTGACCAAGTCTAATACCAGAACCCTGATCATTAGATGTTCCTAATGGCATGCCTGAAAAATATTTAGGCGCATATTCTTTGACCATAGGCCTATTAAAAATAAAACCACCTGTTGCAAGGCAGACACCTTTTTTTGCTTGTATGTATTTGACTTGCCGATAATTTCTTTCAAGCTTTTGCGCTCGCTTGATAAATAAATTTCCAAAAAATTGAAGGAAGTTTGCTCCAGGATAAGAGGGCGGCAGAAGCATTTGATAAAGATCCCCTTTAGCCATTAATTTTTTGTGCTTATCTGCAATATCGCCAGAAGGCAGCATTAATACCTTAAGCCCTACAACTCTTCCATCCGGTGTCACCACAAGTGACCTGGCTTCGGTCTGAGTGTAAAGTCTCAGACCTTTCCTTAATGCTGATTTTTTCATTGGGTAGAAAATAGTTCCGCCAACACCTATTGGTCTAAAGGGCCCTTCTTCCCACCCCCTATGGCCCCGCGCAGCGGGTTTAGCATTCTGCATATAACTTGGAACCAGGGAGTTGTCGGAGTGGTAAAGGAAGTACCCTGCTCCAGGGTAGCTAGTTTTTGTTTTATAATAGGATGGATCAAACTTAACACCATTATCAATAAGCCATTGCGTATTTTCTGCCGAGGTATCACAGAATTTTTTTAATGTTGATGCTTTAATAATATCCCCAGTTTCCTGGATCAGGTAATTAAACATATTTTCTGGAGAATCCTCTATTCCAGCTGCTTTTTGTATTGGAGTGCCACCACCAGCATAAAAAACACCTCCGCTCTTCGCTGTTGCTCCACCGCCAGAGGTTTTATCAATACCAATAACTGAAAATCCTTGGTCCAATGCCTCATTTGCAACTGCTATACCTGCGCCACCAATGCCAGCAATCACCATATCAGCGTGATCATCCCATTGAAATAAATTAGGGTCATTGATAATTTGAGGTGCCTCAACACTTGAGAGCCACAAATCATCAGATGGTGTTAGCTCAGTTTCCAGCATTTAAGTCCGCAGTTTTTCCACCATCTACAACCAAGCTTGCACCTGTGATAAAAGATGAGTCTGAGCTTAAGAGAAACGAAATAGGTTTTGCTAATTCAATTGGCTCAGCAATTCTTTTGAGTGGAATAGAATTTATTGTTGCTTTCATCATAGCCTCATCTGGGATCGCTCTTTCTGTAGCGGGGGTCAGAACAGCACCAGGTATCAGACAATTAACTCTGACATAGGGCGCTGCCTCTATAGCTGCAGCTCTAGAAAAATTAATTAAACCCGCTTTTGCAGCTCCGTAGGCTGACATATAGGCAACGCCTTTGAGGCCAACCACTGAAGCAATATTTACGATAGAACCTTTTTTAGCCTCTATCATCCATGGCAAGACTGTTTTTGTGGTTAAAAAGACAGCATCTAAGTTAGCTTTAAAATTAGTTTTCCAGGCCGATAGGCTTAAATCTACAATTTTGCCTGTATGAATGGATGGCGCGTTGTTGACCAGGCCATCGATCTTACCGCAAAGCTTATACACTTCATTTAATGAATCCAGAATTGCTAACTCGTCAGTAACATCGAGGTTATGCGCAATCAGATTTGAGGAGATTGTTTGAAGCTCAGATTCAGCGCGCTTAAGGTTGTCGGTATTTCTGCCTGTAATAACTACCGTGGCTCCTTGCTCAAGACAAAGTTTAGCTGTTGCAAAGCCTATTCCAGCACTTGCACCCGTAATGTAAATCACCTCATCTTTAAATACTCTGCTCACACTAACCCCCCAAGGTAAGTTATTTAGATTATTAAAGAAAACCCTATAGAAGTATACCAATAGTCCCGCATTGATTTTATATGATATGGATCTGATTTATAACCTACGGCTAGACTAAATCCAATGTTCTTATAAGAGGATTGGTAGCTTGCTGAAGAATTAATTTCTCTTCCGCTAGGGTTAAGGCTAAAGCCAAAAGAGTTAAACAAAACATTCTTCTCTTTATCCCTGTAAACAGGAACCCTTAGATTCATCCTGCCCGATTCAGTTCTCAAGGGCTGATCCACAGAAACTACTATCTCATCATTGGTAGTAAAGATTGATGATTTTAAGAAACCCAAGCCAAACGCTGATGATTGGATGTTGGAGCTTGAGCGAATCATCCCCGTATTACTTTGAGTGCTTGGAGTATTGCCTAAATAAAAAGAGCTAAAAAACTTTCCTCCCATCCAGCCAAGAGAATTTGAAATGCCGAAAAAACTAGTCATCTTGCCATTGCTGGAATTAAAGGCGCCTGAGCCACTTAAACCTAGATTTGCATCATTCTCTTTTAGCAAACCAATTTGTATTGAGGGCAGTAAATTTTTTGGCTGTATTTCAAACATAGCAACTGTGCTAGTGTCACTTTCAGCAAAAAGCTCATTGGCTTGAAACTTACTTCTGCCAGATGACACAAGAACAGCAAGATCAAATTGATTATTACCTGCGATGAGAGATCCAAAGGAGGTTCCAGAGGCACTAAAATTTAACCAGGGATTAGTGAATTTTGATCTTAATGGCTTCTTATATCTTAGGTCTTCGTCCTTAAATATTCCTAAGGCCCAGCTTCCATTAATTCCATGACTGATAAAGCTATTTTTCTCACGATTAAAGTATGTAAAAAATTGATTGCGGTCCTGATAAGCTTCCAGGACATGAACAGGCATGATTAATTCATGTGAATCTTGTTGATTATTGTTATAAGTGCTAATTTCAAAAACATCAGCATCCGAACCAATAATCTGAGTAGCTTCTTTATAAATATGATCAAAATTATTAAGACCCATGATCTGACTTCTATAGTCGGTAGTCAGGTTCGCAACAGACCCTCTAAAAGGAGCTCCCAGCTCATCAAAAAAGATAATAGTTTGGTTGGCTACTCCAGTTGTTAGAGCATCTCCAAAAGAAGGGCTGGTCAGCTGCATGCTTGTAAATGCGGCGGGGGTCATAGCCCCAGTTAATGTTTCAGTGAGCATGGCGGTCATTTGACCCACTGGCGCAGTCGCAGCCCCTAAGTCCATTAGACCCTGACCATAAATTGCTTTATCTGCATAAACTCCTTTTTTATTTGCAGTGCTGAAGAGTCGACTAACTATCTCTGTGCTGCCGAGCTGCCCTTCAAAGTACTGAGCTATGACCGCTAGACCCCCGGAAACAAATGGTGCTGCAAATGATGTCCCACTTGTGACTGCGTAGCATGAATTATCTTGGATGCAGGAATTGTAGTCGTCGTCATTTGGATTGCCTATGTAGATTCCAGTGTCTGAGCTGGATGTTGGATAAGCTGCAGTAACTCTTCCGCCAGGAGCCGAAACGCAGTAATCTTGAGCCACACCACATCTGCTAGAAAAAGCGCTAATGGAACCATTCTCATCAACTGAGACCACTGCAATAGAATGGCCTTGGATTTCAGGAATGTAATGAGCCATGCCTGGAAATAATTCTGGGCTAGAAAAATCAACACCTTGATCAGCATAGCCACCAGCATTGCCTGCTGCCCAAACATATATAGTTTTTTCAGAATCAGGCGTTCCCACTTGAGACATTTCAGCAATGGTTTTAGGAAAAGCATTTCGTACTTGAGCTTCTGTGTAATCAATAATATTTCCAGAATAGCCATAGCTGTTGTTTACGATATCAACATCATAATCGTTGTAAATTTCAAATAATTGACTAAAAAAACCATCAATGCCTGAAAAGTCAGGGGCCCCAGAGACTGTACCAGACCCATCATCAGTCCCAAGATCCACAGGCTCATAGTCAGGGTCTGGTTCAGCAAGCTGAATTGCTATGAACAATACATTGGCTTCAAAGGCTATCCCATGCATTGGGGATCCATTAGATTTATCTTGTTTGCCGGCTGCAACCGAAGCAACCATGGTGCCATGTCTTTTTTGGCGAGTGTTGGGTGTGTAATTTGAGTATGCAAGCTCGCTATCTCCCGACAGTCTGCCAGCACTAATTTCTGTGTGAGTACTATCTAATCCTGAATCAGTAATGCCAATCGTTATTCCTAAGCCTGTAGCACCCCTGGCGTATGCAGTTGAGGCATTGACTAGATCAAGACCCCACTGATTTTGATATTCATAATAACCTTCATACTGAGTTTTGAGCTCTTCATAGGAAAGAGCAGGGGGAGTTGGAGGGGTCGGAGTCTGTGAAACAAGAGGCGCATTTTGCCCACCACCACCACCACCACCACCGCAAGACAAAAGAATAAATAAACTAAGTAAGAGAGTTTTGTTTTGTTTCATAATAGTTTAGGATTCTATCAAATAAGCAAATAAATACCATGTCTGATACTTACAATCAAGTTCTTGCAACTTTAACAGCCCCTGACCAAATCTTTGCATTCGAGGAAGTTAAACATTCATCTGGCGTAACATATCGAGAGTTCACCAACACCCCGAAAACGCTAGCTAGTTATTTTGAATTTGGGTTGCTATTCCCTGACTGGGACTTTATTGTTTTTGAAGAAGAAAGGCACACCTTTCAGGACATCCACAATAAAGCTGCCCAAGCAGCGAATGCTTTTCAGCAATCAGGGATTCAAAAAGGCGACAGGGTGGCTATCTGCATGGCCAATAACCCTGAATACATCATTGCTTACATGGCTCTAACCTCCATGGGAGCAGTCTGTGTTCTTTTAAATTCATGGTGGGTACCAGATGAAGTGAGCTATGGCTTGAAAAATTCTCAAGCAAAGATGTTGATTGCTGATGAAAAACGCCTGCGCGGGTTAGAGAAATTTGTAAATGTTCAGAAAATTGTTGTTAGGCCTCAGGCTACTTCTGATGCTATCGAGTTCAATAATTTTATTGGCTCTTATTCTCAAACATATCCGGTTGTTGAGCTGGACACTAATGATCATGCAACTATTTTTTATACCTCAGGGTCCACAGGTTTTCCTAAAGGTGTTTTGTCCACTCACAGAAATATTTTGGCCACTATCTTTAGTTGGGCTCTGGTCACGACCCTAAAAAGAGAAGTCGAGTCAGCGGAGGCGGGCGATCAATCCAAGGCAGATGACATTCAATCAGATATTCCGGTTAATCAATCAGCAATTCTGCATTGCGTGCCTTTGTTTCATGTGACTGGCAGTCACTCAGGATTTTTGATGAGCATTATTGCTGGAAGAAAAATGGTGATGATGACTAAGTGGGATCCAGGCGCTGCATTGCAGTTAATTCAAGATGAAAAAATTGGTGCCATTACAGGTGTGCCAACTCAAACTTGGGATCTTTTGACTCACCCAGACAAAGATAAGTTTGACCTTTCCACGCTTAAGGAATTAAGTGGCGGAGGTGCTGCTAGACCCCCTGAGCATGTTCAGAAATTAAAAGATGGGTTTAAAGATTCTGAGCCCTCTCTAGGTTATGGCTTAACAGAAACTAATGCCGCCGGCACTCTCAATTTGGGCAAAGACTATTTAATCCATCCCGGTAGTTGTGGCCGAGCCATTCCCCCTGTAACCGATGTGGCAATTATCGATGAGCATTGGAATTTTTTAACAGAGCCTGACGTTGGAGAAATAGTGATTAAAAGCCCTGCAAACATGGTTGGTTATTGGGGCAACGAAGAAGCAACCCAAGAGGTCTTTAACGACGATGGTTGGTTTAAATCAGGCGATCTTGGGTACATTGAAGATGGCTTTGTGTTTATCGTCGATCGTGTGAAAGATCTTGTAATTCGTGGCGGAGAAAATATTGCATGCATAGAGGTTGAGGCAGCAATATACCAACACCCCTCAGTTCAAGAAGTGGCGGTGTTTGGCATTCCAGAGGAACGCCTTGGCGAGACTCTATGCGCATCTATATCCCTGAAGCCATCCTCGAATCTAAGTGAAGAAGAACTACAAGCATTCTTGCACAATAAAATTGCTGCTTATAAAATCCCTTCAATGATAAAAATTGATTTGATGGAATTGCCTAGGGTGGCTTCTGGAAAATTTGATAAGAAAGAATTGCGAAAAGAATTTGTATCAATTGAGCAAACTTCCAACCAATGACATAACTCTACCCTATAATTAATATATAAAGGAACCATACTTAACTAACAAATCATGGCCTCACGAATTTTAATTATTGAAGACGAACCTGATATAAGAAAAACGATTGATTATAATCTCTCCAAGGAATCCTTTGAGGTTTTTCAAGCTGCCTCTATAGCTGAGGGCGAACAAGCGATTCAGCAACATAAACCAGATTTAGTTATTCTAGATTTAATGCTGCCCGATGGCTCTGGCTTAACGCTGTGTCGTGATATTAAGTCAGATCCTGCAACTAAAAATACTCTTGTCATCCTTTTAACAGCCAAAGCTGATGAGCTTGATCGAGTGATAGGTTTTGAGCTGGGTGCTGATGACTATGTCACGAAACCCTTTAGTGTCCGCGAATTAATTTTAAGGGTGAAGGCCATTTTAAAAAGAAGAGCATCTGAAGAGCCCCAGCCTGCTGATCCCTCATACACCTTCGGCGCCCTGACTCTCAATCTGGAGGCGCACCAGGTATTTATCAATGATCTGGAGATTGGGTTTACAGCCTTAGAGTTTAGACTGCTCAAGCACCTGATTGATCGCAAAGGAAGAGTCCAGTCCAGAGATCAATTGCTAGAAGAGGTTTGGGGCTACAGTGCTGCAGTTACAACTCGGACGGTTGATACTCACATCAAAAGATTGAGAGAAAAATTGGGCTCTGCGGGTGAATACATCCAAACAATTCGCGGTGTTGGTTATCGTTTTTCTAAAACCCCTGAGTAGTCATTCATGGGCATCCGTTCCCGTATTTTTTTTATCATCCTCTCATGTCTCTTTATAGGTATTTCACTAGCTTTTGTTGTTGCTGAGCGAGACCTTTCCGAAGGGCTGCAAGAGCAAATTGAAAATGAATTATCTAAACAGGCAAAGATTCTAAGGCAATCTTTCAGCCACCACCCATTAAACTTCAGTCCTAATACCCTTAAGTCTGAAATCGATAATTACTCTCAATCATCGGGTGCTCGAATTACGATCATCGCGATTAACGGAGAGGTATTGGTTGATTCAGAGTTAGATAATCAAGATCTCAAAGCTCTCGATAATCATGCAAACAGACCCGAGGTTGCTGCGGCACTTACAAATGGTGTGGGCTCAAGCAAAAGATTTAGCAATACCACTCAACAAGAAATGCTTTATTTTGCATTGCTCGATAGAACCAGCGGAGAAGGAAGAATTATAAGAATTTCTGTTCCAAATGAGTACCTAGAGAAATCAATTGCCTCACTAGATAACTCTGTAACATTGATTGTAGTGGTTGCTTTAATTGTAGCAATTCTAGCAAGCATTCTTGCAGGCAACTATATTCGAGAAAGCTTAATGGATCTTGAGAGAGTGGCGTCAGCAATCTCCCACGGATCTTACGAGAAGAAAGGTTTGAAGTCACTCCCATTAAAACGATCTGATGAAATTGGATCCATGGCTAGAAATATCTCTACCATCTCTAGTAACCTGAAGCATCAGATTTCCCTGATAGCCAAGCAAAGAGATCAATTTGGCTTGGTATTAGATGGACTGGGTGATGGCATTATGGTGCTAGATAAGAGTGGAAATATAAACTTTCGCAATGATCGGATCATGCAAATTCTTGGTTTAAAAGAAATTATCAACAAATCTATTCACGATATAGAGCTGCCAGCCTTAAGCAGTATGTTTAAAAAAGCTCTCAAGAAAGGTCAATCTGATAGCGAGTTTGAGCTTGAGACTCTAAATGATGATACTCGATGGATTTTAGCTAATATGAATAAAGCCAAGGGCACGCAAGAACTCATCTTGGTGGTTCATGAAACCACTCAATTGAGGCGAATGGACTCTATGAGACGGGATTTTATTTCAAATCTTTCTCATGAGCTGAGAACCCCGGTGAGCGTTATCAAGGCAAACTCAGAAACGCTTTTAGATGGAGCCTTAGAGAATCAAAAGGATGCCAGAATATTTTCCAAGGCAATTTTACACAATGCAGATCGTCTAAGCACAATGGTCACTTCTTTGATTGACCTATCCAGGATTGAGTATGGCGAGCTTAAGTTTATAAATAAAAACATAGTGTTAAACCAGATTATTGAACCTATTGTTCTCTCCTATCAAAACAAAGCTAAGAAAAAAAATATCAATCTTGTGTTTGAGGGTCAATCTGAGCTAGCTGTTAATAGTGACGCCACGGCAATTGAAAGAGTGATTAATAATCTGCTCGATAATGCCTTTAAATACAGCCCATCGGATTCAACCATTGAGATAAGATTAAACAAACAAGGGGGATTAGCCCGCATATCCGTCATTGATCAGGGCGAGGGCATCACAGAAGCGGACCAAGAACTTGTATTTAAAAGATTTTTTAGAACTGCGTCAGCCAGGGCTAATATGCAAAAAGGAAGCGGCCTTGGTTTAGCAATAGTTAAAAACTTAGTTAATAATCTTCATGGAGAAGTAGGTGTTGTCTCCACTAAGGAAAGTGGCTCTGAATTCTGGTTCACCATTCCAATTAAGTAACCTTTTTTGTTGCTTATCTGTTTCAAAAATAACATTTAATTTTTGCAGAATCGATGCAAAAGTTCCCTCAATTGTTTCCCTTTCGTACTCAGTAATACTTATTAATTTTATTAAATAACTCCACATCAATTGGAGGATTTTTTAAAATGGTTAAATATAAATTTCTAGGCTTGATTTCTTTTTCTGCATTATTGCTTTCATCATGTGGCGGCGGTTCTGATACAGGTATCGCATCACCAGGTGAGCTTTCTCAGATTGGAGCCCCAACAGCTACAACGCAAATAGTCGCTGTGAGCGGAACAGTTTTAACTGGGTCATGCCCCACTGCATTAGGCGTCACCACTGACACTGCTATTGCCGGCAATACTGTGTGCGCAATATCAGGAACCATCAAAGATGATTTAATTTTAACCGGTGATGTGATTTGGAGACTTTTTGGTAAAGTGGAAATCGGCGTTGATGTTGGTGGCGATGGATCTAAGGCTGGTGGCGATGCTGCTACTTTGAGCATCCCTGCTGGCGTTACTGTTGTTGCTAAAACAGCAGATGATTATATTGTGATTCATAGAGGATCAAAAATTCAAGCCAAAGGCACAGCTTCCAAACCTATTGTATTCACTCATTCCACAGTTTTAGATGGAACCATTCAAAATGCTGAGACTGCAAGAGGCCTATGGGGCGGTATTGTTATCCTTGGAAGGGCGCCTATCAATAAATGCTCAGATGCACTTCGAGGGACTGCTGGATGTGAAAACTTAGTTGAAGGCATGACAAATGGCTACATGGGTGGCGCATTGCCCGAAGATAACTCAGGAACACTTCAGTTTGTCAGGGTTGAGCATGCTGGCTATGAAATTTTTACAGGCAATGAGTTAAACGGCATTACTTTCGGTGCTGTTGGCTCAGGTACTAAGGTTGATTACGTACAAGTCCACAACAACGAAGATGATTGCGTAGAATTTTTTGGTGGAACTGTAAATGTGAAACATTTAGTTTGCACAAATGCCGCTGATGATAATCTAGATATTGATTGGGGTTACACAGGTAAAATGCAGTACGTTCTTGTAAAGCAATCTACTGCAGATGATCGAGGCGACCATATCGTTGAATCTGATAATGTGAACTCTGACGAAGCTGTTGGATATCTGACTACCCCTCGATCCAGCCCAAAAATAGCCAACTTTACATTTATATCCAATGGAGTTGACGATGCTATTAAATTAAAAGAAGGTGTCTCAGGCATCTACATGAATGGAATTATAAATATTCCTTCAGGCTCAAAAGCCGCCTATGAGCATACATTCATTGAAACAACTCAAGATGCTCCTGGGTTTGATAAAGTTGCCAACCACTCTGTTTATATCACTGCTCCAGTACAATATGCCGCAGGAGATGATTCGGTTACTTCTGATGCATTAGGCGAGTCAATTAAAGAGAGGGCTACCAATCTAATCTTTGGAACTTCAACCTTGGTTGGGGGCTATTTTTTGGGATCCAATGAATCTGCCCTTGTATCTGCTCATAACAATGAAATTGCCGTGTGTGCCACTGGGAGTGGAACCTCTCAAACAAACCCACTGTGCCCTAATGGCACTCAAATTGATTCGTTCTTTTCTGCCGCTAACTATATAGGTGCATTTGCTCCTGGCTCTGATGAAGAAAATAACTGGGCAGCAGGCTGGACGAAAGGATTGTTCACAGCTCCAGTGTGCCCAACAGGAACTACAGAAACTGGTTTAATTGAAGGCAAGAAAGTTTGCACATTAGAGGGAATTTACACTTCAGATATTACGCTTTCAAGGGGTAACTATTATGCGTTGGATGGCAAAATCCAAATTGGTATAGATATGGGTTCTGATGGAACAAAGTCTGGTGGCGCTGCTGCAATTTTAACGATCGAAGCTGGCGTAACTTTATTTGGTGAGTCTGGTTCAGACTACTTGGTCATCATGAGAGGCTCTAAAATTAATGCCATTGGCACAAGATCCGCTCCTATCATCATGACCGCTAAAGCAGATATTAACGGCCAAACTACAACCACTTCTAGAGGTCTATGGGGAGGGTTAGTGATCCTGGGTAAAGCTCAATTAAACAAATGTGCATTCACTAACAGCGTTAGAACTCTTCCTTGTGAAAGAGTGGTTGAGGGATCTGCCGGAGATTACATGGGTGGAGAAATCAATACTGATAATAGTGGGATTCTCAAGTATGTCAGAGTCCAGTATGCCGGTTATGAAATCTTTGAGGGCAACGAACTCAACGGTATTACTTTTGGTGGTGTTGGCTCAGGGACAACAGTTGATTTCGTTCAGGTTCACAACAACGAAGATGACTGTGTTGAGTTCTTTGGCGGAACTGTGAATGTTAAGCATTTAATCTGTACAGCCGCTGGTGACGATAATCTAGATATTGATTGGGGGTACAGAGGTAAAATGCAATTTGTTATTGTGAAGCAGGCTTCAGACAGAGGTGATCACATCGTTGAATCTGATAACGTTAATTCAGACAATGCAGTGGGTTACTTAACCGAGCTTAGATCGCAACCCCAAATCTCTAACTTTACCTTTATATCAAACGGCTTAGATGATGTCATCAAGTTAAAAGAAGGGGTCTCAGGTATTTACAAAAATGGGATTGTGGTTGATGCCACTAACTCTAAAGCTTGCCTGGAGCACACCTTCGCTGAAACACTTAGAGACGGTATCACGACTCCTAAAGTAACGTTTAATTCAGTAGCTTTTGATTGCAAAGCTTTAGGTGCAGCAGGCGATGATTCAGCTACCGCTGCAGAGGTAGAGGCTTTGGCAACTGCTGGCTCCAACAATCTTTATTCAGCTGACTCAGGCGGTGGAAGCTATGTCCCGACTCTTTCAGGGGTGATAAATGGAACAGCTGAGAATGCAATCACTGTAACCGCTGAAACTGATAGTTTCTTTACGACGACTACATACATTGGCGCTGTAAAAGATTCTACAGACACTTGGTATAAAGATTGGACAGTACCTGGGAGCTTAGATTAATAACTATTAGTAATTAACGGAGTTACACATGAAAAATAAAACTATAAATAAAATAGGTTTTTGGGTTCTTGCATTACCAATAGTCACTGTCTCTTTATGCCTTCAGGCTCAGGTGATGGAGGAAGTTGTTGTTAGCGGATCCTTTATCCCAGATATAAAGAGAGATACAACTGAAATTAATGTCGTTCTTGATAGTTCAGATATCGAAAGAACGGGCGATGATAATATCGCGGTGGCCTTAACCAGACTAACGGGCCTTAGTTTGGTCAGGGGTAAGTATGTATATGTTAGAGGTTTGGGAGAAAGGTATTCATCTGCAACGCTTAATGGTTCGACGATGCCTAGCCCAGAGCCATTAAAAAGAGTTGTCCCATTGGATATATTTCCAACTTCAGCCATTGAGTCATCAGTGGTACAGAAAACCTTTTCACCAGAAATGTCCGGTGAGTTTGGCGGCGGGATGATTGCCATCAAAACTAAAGCCGTTCCATCCGAAAGAATCCTATCTTTCTCTTTCTCATCTGGTTACAACGATGCCACATCACTTACTAACGGTCTTTTATATGACGGTGGCAGTTATGATGATTTTGGTCATGATGATGGAATTAGAAATTTTCCTGCCTTTTTGAGTGAATCTATCGCCTCGGGAACAAAGGTTGATCGTTCTAACTATGCGCCATATCAACTAGCCAATTTCGGTCGACAGTTTGAAAATTCCAAACTGTGGGTCATACAAGAAGGTGATGTACCAGTTAATAATTCCGCAAACTTCACATACGGCAATGAGCTAGATTGGGACCTAGGCTCACTCATTGGTATGAATGATGGCAAGGCAGGGATCTTTTTTACAGCTGGCATGAAAAGTGACTGGCAGACTCAAGAAGGGGTTCGTCAGACTGGAGATTTGCAGGCGAAAGATGGCGGGGGAACCGATGTCATTATTTCAGAAAACAAGCAAACCAGAGCGACTTCCAATGATGTCAGTTCCTATGCAATGGGTGTTTTTGGGATAGAGGGTGATACCACTGAATTTAAATATACAGGTTTATACATCCACAAAGGCACTAAAAAAGCTAGAATTATCTATGGGTATGATCCCAGTGACTCTCAGGATGTGAGAGAAGACTATCTTCAGTTTTTTGAAAGATCTTTATTTAATCACCAGTTAAATTATTCTAAATTCTTTGATAACGGATCATCTCTTGCTCTTAGATTTGCGAGTGGAAAGGCGACCAGAGATGCTCCATACGAAAGAGAAGTATTCTATCAAGATACTTCCGGGGTCACTGGAACCTTGATTCCAGATGCATGGGAGTACGATGTGAATACCGGCAAAAATCAAACTCAGTTTAGCAATGTTGATGATGATGATCAGAATTTTGGAATTGATTTCACTTTCCCTGTGCAACTGGAATCAAATGAGTTACTGATCAAAGCTGGCATTGATTATCGTGAAAATAAGAGAGATGCTCAAGTGAGAAGTTTTAGATTTTCTCCAGCTGGTGGCCCTTTGCCATCAGAAGCTCTGACCCAAAGAGTTGATTATATCTTTGCTGATCAAAACTTTGATCCTAACAGACTCCTGGTAATAGAGAATACGGCCTCTTCATCTCCAGCGGGATACCAAGGATTCCTTACAACATCAGCGGCATATGTCTCTGTGGAGGCAATCTTTTCAGAGCAATTAAGATTTTCAGGTGGCGTTAGACAAGAACATGGCAAGCAAGAAATTGATACATACGATCTATTTACTGGAAAAGACGGGGTGGTTGATAAAGCCATCGATGAGGATTACTTGCTTCCAGGGATTACTCTCACCTACCTCCCAGAAGACAATGAAAACCTTCAGTTTAGATTGGGCCTTTCACAAACTATTGCTAGACCTACTTTTAGAGAGCTTTCCCCGACTTTATTTGTTGACCCAGATACCGATAGAGTGGTTGCTGGTTCACTGTATTTAGAGAATTCTGAGATTGAGAACTTTGATCTTAGAGCAGAGTATTACTTTAATCCCAATCAGTTTGTCACAGCGGGAATTTTCATGAAAAATATTGATCAGCCGATCGAAGAGACTGTGAATGAGATTGGAGATTTGATTGTTACCACTTATCAAAATGTTCCAAAGGCAGAGATTTCAGGGTTTGAGTTTGAATACGAAAGAATTTTTGATGGCTTTAACTCAGCCTGGGCTTCCAGCAAAGAATTTATGGTTAAACTTAACTACACTTTTACTGATTCAGAAATCATTATAGAGACAGGCGATACTTACCTTAACTCGGGCGGGGTTGTTACTTCTGCCGCTTCCTTGCTAGCCAATGGTAGGGACTCAAGATTACAAGGACAGGCTAATAATATTGTTAATATCCAGCTTGGCTATGATGATTATGCTGTTAATTCACAAGCTACATTGATTATCAATCACGTGAGCGATAGGGTGAGAGCAAGAGGCTTGGATGTTTTGCCAGATATTATTGAGCAAATTCCAACGACCATTGATTTTGTATACGGCAGAGAGTTTGAATTGGATACATCCATGCTAAAGATTTCATTGGAAATAAGAAACCTTCTAAATAAAGACTATGAAGCAACCATGGCTGATTCAGCTATTTTCTATGATCAATACCAGTTAGGAACCTCTGTTTCCCTTGGATTTAAAGTTAGTTTTTAAAAGTGTTTAATCTCTTTTATTAAATGAGCTAAACTATTTTTTAGCTCATTTAATAATAGTATGAAAGTTAACTTTATTTTTCTCAAAAAATTCCTAATCGGCATATTGGGCCTCACAGCTTTATATTATTTAGCGACCCTGACCTTTCTTCTTATCTCTCAACCTAACCCTACTCAAAATAATTTTAGCGCAATATCAAACTCTCAATACGCAGAACCTGTAACTGATCAGAATATGTCAGAGACTTCATCTAGTTCTTTTGACTACAAGGTTGTTGGTTATCGAGCAGGTCAAAATCGGGCCTCCGTGATTGTAGAAAAAAATAATCAAACCTATGTGGTGCAGCAAGGCGAGCTATTAGACAATAGGTATAAACTAATTAGCGTAGATTCTGAGGTTGCGGTATTCTCTCAAAATGGTAAAAATTATTTATTGAGCACACAATTACATAAAGAAAATTAAAAAATGTACCCATATCATAAAATCCTTCTATCCGTTATCGCTCTTATCGTTTCATTCGATATCTTTGGCCAAGAAACATTCTTACTAAACTATCAAGACGTTGATATTGCAAAGGTCACACAAGATATTTCTAAATTTTCAAAAAAAACTTTGATTTTAGATCCTAGGGTCAAAGGAAGAATTTCTATCTTTTCTGATTCTATCCTTTCATCTGAGCAGGTATGGGATGTATATTTACGCACAATCCAGGTGCATGGTTTTTCCGCTATTTCTGACGGCGGTATTGTAAGAATTGTTCCAGAAAATGAAGCTACAAGAGACTTTAATAGTTCTACCAATGGCGCATCAATTGAAACCAAAATATTCACCCTGCAAAATCGCTCTGCAGGAGAAATACTCCCTCAAATCAAGGCAATTACAGGCAGGCAATCACATTTATCAAGTATTCCATCAATTAACTCAATTTTGTTAGTGGATACAAAATCTAATATTCAGAGAATAGAAAAATTACTCTTCACCCTAGATCAAAATGATAGCGCTGCAATTAATATCATAAAACTTAATAATCTTTCATCGGTGGAAGCTGTCCGTATTCTTGATCGCCTGAAAGCTCAAAATAATCCCACGATCAATAATTTTATTGCCGTTCCATTTACCCCATCAAATTCAGTCATACTTTCTGCCGACCAGGTTGTGACCAAAAACATTATAGAAACACTTAAGGCGCTAGATCAGGATGCCCTAACAGGTGGATCAATAGCAGTGATATATCTTAAGTATGCTAAAGCAGAGGAGGTCGCCGCAATTATTAACACTGTCTCTGTAAGATTTTCTGGAGAAAATGCAGATAAGCCAGTGGTGACCCATCATCGTGAAACAAACTCTCTTATTATATCGTCAGAAGAAACGAACTTAGATTTGATTAGGAATCTAGTCTCAAAACTAGATATTAGAAGGGCGCAAGTCCTGGTTGAAGCCATTATTGTTGAGCTCTCTGAAACTGCGGCAAGGAATCTTGGGGTTGAAACAATTTTTGCTGGTGCGAAAGATGGCAATATACCTATAGGGATCACACGCTTTCAAAATGGCGCTAACCCAGATTTACTTTCTATCGCAGGATCCGCAATAGAGCAAGGCAATAACGCCACCTTAAGTAATCTTGCAACATCCTCTCTTTTAAACTCCTCGGGATTAATCAGTGGCTTTGGCGATCTGAGTGGCGGCGATAGCTTTGCAGGCATTATTAGCGCTGTTGCAGATGATAAAAATTCAGATATTTTATCCACCCATACAATCATTGCCATGGACAATGAGCCAGCGCACCTGGTCATTGGTCAAGAAATTCCAATTACCACAGGCGAGAGCTTGGGTTCAAGCAATGCCAATCCATTTAGGACTACCTCTAGACAGGAAGTTGGGATCAAGCTTTCTATCACCCCTCAAATCAATGAGGGTAATTCAGTGATCCTGGAAATAAAGCAAGAGGTCTCTGGAATTGTGGGACCTTTAACAGGAACTGCTGACCTAATCACCAACAAGAGAAGCATTGAAACAACAGTCTTGGTGGACAACAATCAAATGATTGTATTGGGAGGTTTGAATGAAGATGATCTCCAAGAAAGTATTTCTAGAGTACCTATTTTAGGCTCTATTCCTATTCTTGGAAGGTTATTTAGCTCATCAGCAGAATCTAGAGTGCAGAGAAATTTAATGGTATTTTTGCGACCAACCATCCTCATTGATTCAGCCGATGTATCAACTTTGTCAGGTGAAAAATATAACTACATTAATGCTGAAGCTCTCTTACGATCCTCTGCTAAAACTCCAATCATAGATCTAACTGACTAACTTGATGGGTCTGCCAACTGAAAGCGACATAGAAAATATTTCTCTTCCCTATGACTTTGCTCGCGTCCACAGGGTCCTTGCTTATTCTCAAGACTCTAAGCTTATCGTTGTTTCTGAGAAGAAATTAACCTCAGGTCTTTATCAGGAGCTGTCCAGGTTCTTAAAAGCAGACTTTCAGATGGAAGTTCGCTCTCCCAATGAATTTGATCTTATTTTGACCCAGCATTATTCTGCATCTGGCGATGAGTCTAATTTGAATGCAGACTTTTCTGAGAATTTTGACCTCCAATCCTTTGCCAATACCTTGGCGCCGACCGAAGACTTATTGAGCGGAGCTAATGATGCGCCCATCATCAAGTTAATCAACGGCGTGCTAAGCCAAGCGATTAAGGTAAGAGCTTCGGACATTCACTTTGAACCTTATGAGGACAACTTTATTGTTCGATATCGTGTTGATGGTATTTTGCGGGAGGTTTTAACGCATGATTCTAGGCTTTCAGCACCAATTATTTCACGCCTTAAGATCATTGCTCGTTTAGATATTGCAGAACGAAGAAAGCCACAGGATGGCAGAGTCTCTTTGTCACTCGGTGCCAACAAGATAGATGTTCGGGTATCAACTTTGCCTTCATCCTATGGAGAGCGAGTTGTTCTGAGATTATTAGATAAGAAAGCTGCACAGATAAACATCACTGATTTAGGCTTGCCAAACTCAATCTTAGACACTTATAAAGCTGCGCTTACCTTCTCTGAGGGTATTATTCTTGTAACAGGCCCAACTGGCTCTGGGAAAACAACCACTTTATATTCAGGCCTGCGTCATATTAGCGATACCTCTCAGAATATTTTGACTGTCGAAGATCCTATTGAATATACGCTCCCTGGAATTGGGCAAACCCAAGTCAATGTCAAAGCTGGCTATGATTTTGCCTCGGGCCTCAGATCAATCTTACGCCAAGACCCAGATATAGTAATGCTTGGAGAAATACGGGATCTTGAAACGGCAAAAATTGCAATTCAAGCCAGTTTAACTGGGCATTTAGTTTTATCGACCGTTCATACCAATAGTGCAATTGGAGCTATTGCTCGGCTTAGAGATATGGGCATTGAATCTTATCTACTTGCTTCCAGCATCAGGTTGGTTATATCTCAGAGATTGGTGAGAAGACTTTGCGCTGAATGCAAGACCTCAATTACGCCCCCTGAATCTATCCAACAAAAATTTTCACTAGATCCTGTTAGCCCGATCTATAAGGCCAATGGGTGTGATAGCTGCAGTCATTCAGGGTTTAAGGGAAGGGTAGCGCTGGCAGAATGTATTAGCATCACGGAGGATTTGAAAGCTTTAATACATGATGAAGCATCAGAAAATGCTTTGGCTCAATGCGCCTTTAAAAATACTCTCTCCATAGACGCCTCATCAACCAAGTTATTATTGGAAGGGGTTACCTCTTATGAAGAATTGCTGAAAGTTCAAAGCCATCAAGATGCCAACCTTTAAATACTCTGCTGTTAACTTAAGCGGTAAAAAGGTTTATGGCATTTTAAGCTCTGCCTCAGAGAGGTCTGCAAGACAGCAGATTAAAGCTGGAAATTTAACGCCTTTGTCCCTTGATCTCTCTCATAATCGGTTTTACAGAAAACCCAGGGTCAGTCAAAAAGATTTATTATTTGCGACTAGGACCATAGCCACTTTGCTGGATTCGGGCATAGCATTAGATGAAACGTTAAAATCTATTGCAGCCGAGGTAGAAGATAAATCTCTCTCAATTGCCTTGCATTCAGTTCGAGATGAATTGTTGCAAGGCTCCAGGATTGGTGAGGCTATGTCTTCACACGAGCATATCTTCAATGATACTTATCGATCATTGATTGCTTCAGGTGATACAGCGGGAAATCTTCATCTTGCATTTAGCAATCTTGCAGATTATCTCGAAGAGGCTGCGCTGGTTAGGCAGCAAGTAGTCTCTGCCATGACATACCCCGTCATTCTTCTTACTTTCTCCATTGGAGTCGTGTTTGCACTGCTAACATTTGTCATGCCTCAAGTCGTTGATCAATTCGTTAGAGCTGGTGCAACCTTGCCTCTGCTCACAAGATCTCTCATGGTTCTTTCTGATTACGCCTTGGTTGCTCTTGTAGGCCAGGGTCTCTTGATAGCTGGCGGCTATTATCTTTATAAACGCATGTCCAAAAATAAACAAACCGCATTACGCTTTCATAGAAATTTTTTAAGGATCCCTGTGGTCGGAAGCTTTCTTTTGAATGCAGAGGTTGAACGCTTTGCAAGAATTATGCATTTAATGTTGAAATCAGGTCTAAATTTAGATATTGCAATGCAGCAAGCACAAGTGGTGATTGCTAATAAATATATTGCGCAGACCATCAGCAATGCCCGAGCAGATTTAGTGGAAGGCAAAGATTTCATCCTCTCCTTAAAAGAGTCTAATATCTTTCCCTCATTATTTATTCAATTGCTCTCGAGTGGATATAAATCAGGCAATCTTATTTTTATGTTTGAAAAAGTAACCCAATACATGAAAGGGGAAATAGAAAATAAAAGATCCACTGTGCTATCCCTCTTGGAACCTCTGGTTATTATTTTTATGGGAGGCATTATCTTGCTAATTGTTTTGGCAATTTTAATACCTATAATGCAAATGAACTCTATAGCTTTAGGATAACCATGATGAGTAAAAATAAACCAGGCTTTACGTTAATCGAATTAATGGCTGTCATTGTTATCTTGGGCATTCTTGCAACCATTGTTGCTATAAATGTTTCGCCTTTTTTGCAGCGCGCCAATCTTGAGAAGGTCAGAGCTGATATTTCCCAGGTAGGGAAGGCTCTAGAGCTCTATAAGTTCAACGAGATGCGATATCCAACAACGGAGCAGGGAATTGAAGCATTGGTGGAGCCTCACGCAGGGCTTAAAAGACCCTATCTTTATCCCCAAAATGGGTATATTAATTCCATTCCCCTAGATCCCTGGGGTCAAGAATATTTATACCTTTTCCCTGGGCAGAAAACTAAAACATATGATATTTATAGCTTGGGCGCAGACGGCCTAGAGGGCGGCGTTGGCGACAATGCTGATATTGGCAATTGGCTATTAGAAGATTAAATCATTCTAAAGGATTTACTTTATTAGAGCTCCTAGTGACCTTGATGCTTATCGGCCTTATTTCAACCATTGTTCTGACTAATAATAATTTTTTAATAAAATATCAGGCCGATCAACCGCAGGCATACCAACTATTTGTAGAATACCTGTCAGAGGAAAGTGCATTGACTAAAAAAAATATTGCTTGGTTTATCGGTAATCAGACTCAATATATTGCCTCTTTTTCAGGCAGTGAATGGCAGGTTCAGACGCTAGAATCAGGCGATTTACCTAGCATTAAATCAAGCACCCAATTTCAGGATAATCGCGGGAAAATATTCTCTATCAGCGATAGCAGGGAGGATCCATTCTTAGTTTTTTATCCATCCGGTCAATCCTCTGGTGGAGAAATTTCATTTGATGAGGCGGGCAATGATTTGATGCTCAAGATTGATCAGTACTCTTCTATTGAGATTCTGACTCAAAAATGATGATGGTCAGAAAAGGATTTAGCTTGTTAGAGGTGGGAGTTGCACTCTTAATACTTGGTCTTGCCGTCACTGCTGTTTTTCAGTTTCTCAGTTCAACCACATTATCAGCTCTGAATTTAGAAAACAGGGCATACGCAAGGCAGATCGCCAACAATAGATTGGCTTTAGTTCAAACGCTCGAGCCATTAATGGGCGCCAGGCAAAGAAATGGGCGCGAAGAGTTTGGTGGGAAATCTTTCTTTTGGTCGGAGCAAATAGAAACAACGTCCGCTGAATTTTTTCAAATATCCATCAGAATTGGTCTCTCGCCAGAGACAAATATCTATGAACTCAGGACCTTCATTGAAAAAAAATAGACAGTTAACAAATGGATTTACCCTGATAGAAGTTTTAATTTCTCTAGTAATCTTAAGTATTATTGCTGTAATTACATCCTCTTTCCTGCAATCATCGATCGCATCAAAAGAGATGGTATTTACTAAATCCTCTCAAACTTTTCAATTTAATTTATTGGCGGATGCTTTGAGGGACGATGTAACCAATGCTGTAAATATTCCCTTGCTTGACTCAAGAGGAGAGGCTCAATTAGAAACATTTCGCAGCAGCCTTAATGCTGATAGCTTTACATTTATTACCAAGATAAGATCTGGAAAAACATTTTCCAATTCCTTGGTGCTCATTGAATATCAACTTCGAGATAACACGTTCACAAGGAAGCAATTTTATACTCCTGCCCCGGCAGACCAAGATGAATTTTCTGAAACTATATTGTTCGATAAAGTGAAGAACATGACCTTACAATTTTCTGATGGCAACGCCTGGTTCAATTTTTGGCCAGTTGATGTCATAACGCAACGAAAAATTCCCACTCTGATCAAGGTAATTTTAGATAAGGAAAATGGAGAAACGTACACATGGATTATTAGCTCGAGTCTTGAGAATATTTATGACTAAGCCAGGCGTTATTCTTATTACAACACTGCTAATAGTGATGGTGATGTCTGTGATTAGCATGCAAATAAGTAAAAATTTTTATGTTTCCTTGAAAAGAGAGGCTTATTTAGACTTCAAAAATCAAAGCTATCACATGCTGATTAATTCTGAGAAACAAGCCATTAAGAGTATTCAAAAAGCAATAAAACTCAACCAATCAAAGCTCACGCTGAGCGCTCCAATCTTGAAAAATAAATTCTATTACCAAAATGATCTAATGCTATTAGAGATAGTGGTTTCCGATGCGTCTAATTGTTTTAATTTAAACAGCCTGTTTGATAAGTCCGGCAATACATACAATGTCCTACCAGCGCAGCGAGATTGGCTGGCCAGATACTTAGAATTAAAATCAATTAATGAGCCAGACATTCAGTCTTTTATTGACCAGCTCATTGACTGGGTCGATCAAGATAACCAGCCTTTAAACTTTGGAGCTGAAAATTATTTTTATATCGGCCCTGCAAGTCAATCCAAACAATTCACCCCAAAGCGATTGCTAGTAGATTTATCAGAGATTCAAAATTTTCCAATTATGCAGGCATTAAATTTTGAAGAGATGACCAGAGACCTTTGCGTCATTCCAGGCTCCACTAAGCAGCTCTTAAACATTAATACATTGATCAGCGAGGATGCTTTACTTGTTGCATCATTTTTTAGCGAGGAAAATCTAGAGTTCACCGAGAGTCAAATCCTTAATCTGCCTCAAAATGGCTACGATGATGTTAGCGTCTTTGCGAGCTATTTTTCTCAGTCATCGATTTATCCTGCCCAGGTCTTAAGCTTAAACTCTAAAAGTTTCTATCTTCATGGCAAGATAGTAAATGAAAATTTTTCTGCTAATCTTGATACCCTTGTTATATTAGATCTTTCAAATTCAGCGGTAATTGCCAGGAGAACATTTAATTTTTAATTTTATATGATTAATTCAATTCTTCATTTTACAGATTTAAGCCTCAAGTCGGTTGATGTTCATTCATATCAATCTGACATGAGCCACACAGTTGTTTCAATGGAATTACCTGACATCCAAAAGCATCTAGTTAATACCTCCAATATATTTCTCATGCTGCCATCTCAATTATTTGGATTTCTGAGTTACCAGAATGATCAGCATTACAAAGGCGAGGTCTTGCAAGCCAATGTCTTCGCTCAAATTGAGGACCAGCTAATTAGCGATGTTTCAAGCCTTCAATTTTTTTATAGTGCTGAATTGAAACTGGCCTCATGGATAGACTCAGAAATTTATCACTCAGTTATAAGTTTTTTTGATGATGTAGATGCTGAAATCACAATTCTTCCCGAGCACTTTCTTCTGCAAAGCAATGGGACTTCAATCTTCATCCAAGACAATTATTTTATCGCAGCTTTTAGTGATCATGCAGGCTTTGGAGGCAGCTTAGCCACCTTAACTAATTATATAGACACCTTTGATCCAGGAGCTAACTTCACTCTATTGGGCGAGCATCCCATAGATGGCGATCTTCCATTTGATGTTACCCAAATGCAGAGTTGCAGCCTGCATGATCTTCATGCGCAACTATTAGAGCATGAAAATTTAGCATCCTTGAATATGTTTCGCAGAAGACTATCAATCAATCATCTAAAATTGATGCTTAAACTGACCACTTTAGAATCCCGCCTCATTGGTGCTGCGCTAATTATTATCTTTCTCGCTCCCTTGGCTATAAATTCTCTTTTGAGCTTCTTCCTTTCATCCTATCAAGACAGCACCATGGAAGTATTTCGTCAGCTCAATCCTAGTTTTACCAGACTGGTGGACCCAAAAGCACAGATCGATGATTTAACGAGGGATATCCCTTTACAGATAACAGCCTCATCTCAGGACTTAAACGTATTGAACTATATAGAGTCCCTGGCCGACGAATCTATTCGTAAAATTCAGGTTGATCTTAGAAACAATACTGTCAAGGCAACTGTGGAAAACTTATCACCCTATAAGCTTGGTTTGATACAAGCTGCAATCAATCAACGCAACTTGACCATGAATTCTAATAATTTAGTTGAGAGTGCCGACGGTCTCTATGGCTTGATTACCATTCAGTATAATGCAGAATAATATTCTACAGTTATGGTCAGCTTTAAAAGCATATGAGCGAAAAACTCTACTGATTGCCGTCACCACCATTCTCATAATCATAGGGTTAAGTTATATATTGAATATATCTGAGTCTATATCCATCAAGAAGAGAGCGCTGACAATAGCCAAATCTAACTTTACTTATGTTCATGATAAGGCAAAGAATTTCGAGCAATTTCTTTCAGCCCAGCAAGCCCTAAGGGATTTTCCTTCAGTCCCTGAATTCATTCTTGCAAAATCTAAAGGCATTGAGATTCTTGATTTTCAATTAGGCGAGGAGGGTGACCGCACTTTTATTTCTTTTAAGGCTAAATCAGCCCTCAATTATTCTGAGTTTCTAGAGTCTCTTTCGCTTCATCCCGCTATCTCTCTTGAGACATTAGAGGTGGTGTTTGAAGACAATCTTCAGATTACCAAGGTATACCTAGCTAGTAATTAACTAGATCAATCAAGCTAACTGATTTCATTTAGTTAAGTTTTTTTACTGCATTGTTCACTTTTAAATCATTGCATTGCACCCTTGTTACATTAAAATTTTAGTACATATTTTTTTTGATAGCAGGTACTAATGCCCATATTCACGAAACTTCTTCCATTTCTTGCGGTAGTTATTTTGTCGTCTTGCGGGGGTGGAGGTGGAACACCCTTAAAGCTTACAGTTAATTCTTTTACAGAATTTAAATTGCCTGAGAATTCATCTGGTTCATGGGTTCTCGAAGCCTCTTCAAATAAATCTTACCCTATCACTTCTAGTATTTCAGGTGGACCAGATGCAACATATTTTTCTCTTTCTGGAGAAAAGCTAGTCTTTGAGGGCACATCAAACTATGAAGTTCCATCTGATGCAAACAAAGACAATGTATTTGAGGTATATGTAACGTATGCATCTAGAGATGTTACGGCCACTCAAACAATATCCATCAGGGTAACAGATGTTGCTGAGGCTCCAGTGATTACTACTTTAGCTATTTCAGATGTTATGGAAAACTCCATTGCAATTGCAACCATTGAGGCAGCCGACGAGGATAGAAATACTTCCTTAACATATTCTTTGGTTGATTCTGCTGGTGCTCAGGACGAAAATTTGCTTATAATCGATAGCGCTTCAGGAGCAATTGCCTTTTTGGTTGCCTCAAATTTTGAAGCCCCCTTAGATTTAAACTCCGATAATACAATTAATTTTTCAGTGCTTGTTTCTGACGGAGCCCTGAGCGCACAAGCTGACTACTCCTTTGCTGTGATCAATGAAAATGAAAGCCCAGTCATCTCAACAACCTCGATTGCTGATCAGGCAGAGGGCGTGACGAGCGTCATGACTATTGCAGCCTCAGATCCAGATGCCGGTACCACCCTTTTATATAGCTTGGTTGCCTCAGAAGGATTGAAGGATGAGGGGCTCTTAAGCATTGATTCTTCATCAGGCGCTATAGCTTTTGTATCTGCTCCAAACTTCGAAGTGCCGGGTGATGTGGGAGCAAATAACACCATCGAGTTTTCCGTGAAGGTTTCTGATGGCTCTTTAAGCTCAACTCAGGATTTCTCATTTGCTATTACAAATGTAAACGAAGCACCTGTTTTATCCGCTGCCACTTTTTCTATCGCTGAGCAATCAACAGCTGTTGGAACCATCAGCGCTTCAGACCCAGATGGAAGTACCTCATTAACTTACAGCTTAGCCAGTGGCTCAGATGCAATAGATGATGGTCTTTTGAGTATCAACTCATCCACCGGAGTAGTGTCCTTTCTTGCGGCCCCAAACTATGAGAGCCCTGGTGATCAAGGCTTAAATAATGTCTACAATTTTACTGTGAATGTTTCCGATGGCAGCATAGTCACCTCCAAAGCTTATAGCGTTTCTGTTGGAAATGTAAACGAAGCACCGGTCTTCTCAATCGCTTCAGCTCAAAATATTGTAGAAAATAGTAGTTCCACAATTGTAGTCACTGCTTCTGATCCAGATACCTCTTCTCTTACTTACTCATTGAGCGGATCAGATGCATCAAAATTTTCTATTTCCAGTAATGGAGTGCTAAGTTTTGTATCAACTCCAGATTATGAAGCACCATCAGACTATGGCTCAAACAATGTCTTTGATCTGTCTGTCAGCGTTACCGATGGGGCATATTCATCAAGCGTTACCCTTGTCATTACTGTAACAGATGATGTATCAGATAATTTTGGCATCGCCTTACCTAGAAATGTTGCGTTGGCTGAACTTCAACCGGAGAGTGAATAATGATTAGAGTTATAAGATCCTTAATTTTATTGGGAGTTGCTTATTGGACCATGCTTCCAACACAAGCAGCTGTTCCAGCTGGGAGCCCATACCTCACTCAAACGCCCCAATTTTTTATGAATGATGAGTTGCAAGATAGCTTAAGCTTTACCTCCTTTTTGCTGTGTTTTATGGGGCAGATCGGAGCAGATAAAATGGCTTCAGCTACAAGTACTACCTACCTGGCTTTGGTTGATGAGCCATCCTGCAGCTCTGATTCCCAAGTGGCTCAAGGTGCTCAAGACACCTCAAAAGCAGGAGCAGCAGCGTCTAAGGGAGGCTCATCCAATATTAGCTATTCAAATATTACCGTCACAGTGTCTCAGGGTTCTGCAACAGACCCTATGCAAGTCAAAGCTTGGTACCATTTGCCTGGCGAAGATGGCGATCCTGACTCATTGGTTTACATCTTAGGAACCACCACAGACCCAGTTAGCGACGCCAATCCATATGGAAAATTTACGTTTCAATATACCGTGGTAATACCCGCCGAAGGAAATGCAATCATTCAAAAAGGCATTATGACTGCCACTGGACCACAGATTCTTTGGAATGATACTTTCTTGATTGATCCCGATAATGATATTTGGGCTGCCGGCAAGGCTGTGGTCAATCTTGGTGCTAACAATACAGGTAATGGAGTGGTTGAATGGTCCGATGATGATGGGTTTTATCAATCTGCTTATGCATACAGCTCTGAGACCTTCTGCAGAGATCATCTTAAAGAATTTAATTCCGATACAAATAGCTGGGACGATATTAGTCAAGCAGAACAATGTTTTTTTACAGCTGAGTCTAAGGGAAAAAAAGAAGTGTTTAGCTATAGTTTGTATAACTCATTAACGGGCGATCAGCATGATCTTAGTAACAAAGGCTTTGGGATTAGTTTTACAGATAGCGGGGTTCAAAAATTTGGCTTTGCTGATTTTTTTGGCACCCATTTTGACGAAGAGACCTCAGTAGGCTTAGCCGACAATCAAGCATTTACAGTTACTGATCCTAGTAGTGACAGGAACGGTGATACGGTTAATTTAGACATTAAATATGGCAAATTAATTAAGATAACCCAATCAAAGGTCTCGCTAGATTCACTGAATGGTATCAGGCTGAATACATTCTTGCCATCTAGCTCGGCTATTGGAACTAATGCAAATGGAGCGGGTGAATATACCCTCTACTGGGATGCCACCAATGCTCGTTTTACAGTCACTCACAAAGATAGAGAGGCCATTACAAACTTTAATTTTACTGCAGCAAACTACACTGGCGCATCAGGTGATGATAACCTTGATGCTTTTGGAGCCTGGGTTCCTGGAATGGGCGAGCTAACCGTTGAGGAGTCAGCTATGAGCTCTCCAGCAAGCAATCTTATTCCCTTGCGAACTAATGAACAGGTTGCCAGTAGTGATTACCCATCAACACTTTATTGTCTCGAAATGTGTCCTAGTTATGAAACTATTGCAGCAACATATGCCGCGATCATAGATGATAACACAGACACTTCACCCACAGATGCTTATCAAGGTACTAGGCGATGGTCTGCAGATGCTAATGAGTTGATAACATACACACTGAATTCTTCCACTGGCCATTACCAAACGAGTGGAGGCGATATTGTCTTGCGTGCAAGTGATTCTTCTGAATACGCCTTATTTGAAAATCAGGACCACTCAGGCAACTATATACACGGAGTAAATACTGGCCCTTTGGTCACCACAGCCTCTGAACTAGAATGCCCAAATGACATAAATAGCGACGTAGATTACTGTATGTTTAATGCCAATGTTGGAAATATTTCTAGCTATTATGTTTGGGAAACAGGCCATAAATCATGGCGCCAAAAACGAACTTTGCTAGATTCTAGCGGTAACACCATTGCTTTTTCTCCTCCACAAACACTGTATTTCACAGCCCCAAATAATAGTGATCAGTATGGGGAGTTTGCAGGCAAAGAAATCGCGTTGGATTTTAATGGAGGCTCTAATTTATGGGGCATACCTGGTAAATGCTTGAATACAACTACCGGCATTTTTATTGATAATTGCTATAAAAATGGGTCCAACGGCAGTGGTGGCTTTTGGCCCTGGGTTGACTACTTTAAATTACCCAAAAACGAGGCAACTGGACGCTTGTATACCGGCCGAAGCCAAACAGGTGACTATTACCTGACAGCACCCAATGAGGGAGCAGTCTTTTTGGGCCCTGATAGTGGAAGTATAGGAGATTTAACCTTAGGCGACCTTAGCGAACTTTCCGATCTTCCATCAATACCTAATATTGGGCCAAGTGGAGGTGCAAATTACATTGGTGCTGAGCCAACAACACCATCCTCACCTTCAATTAGGGTAGGAGAAAGAATAGGCGATTAATCTTTGTTTGCATCCCAGAGATCTGTCAGCAATTTCTTCTTGTTCTCGCTAAGACTTTGTACCAATGGAATGGTTGCATTGTCGTTAATTGCAGATTGCACAAGCTTCTTATCTTTCTTGCTCAAGATAAGCATGCCGATTTTTTCCATTCCTAGTATCAAAGTAGCAAGATAACTCTCTATTCTGACCCTGCCCAGGACAGTATGAGTGATCTCTACATTGCGCCTATCAATAGAACTAATGTTTTTTTCTATGAACCCTTGTTTATAAAGGTGAGCAAGCACGCTTCCTGCTTTGGGCGCAGAGATATACAGGTTTTCTATTATCCAACTAGGCGTTATAGGGGGAAGTTTTAAGCTCTCGCGGCGATATATCTCTAAGTTTATAATTCTGGATTCATGGTCAGCCACCACCGGTCTCTTAGCAGCTTGTTCAACCATGATTAAAAGTTCAGTAGAATTTAGGGTCGCTAGTTTAGTAAGAATATCCATATACTCCAAAGAAATTAATTAAATTCAATATTTTTGGAGTATATCTCATGAAATAATTTCACTGCAATAGAGTCAGAAACACCCCATTTTGTTGAGGTAATAACTTCAATCCCAAGTGTTTCAGCAATAAATTTAAAAATTTTTAATGCGTCATCAATGACGTCAGCTCGATCAGGCGAGAATTGATAGGTTAAAATTTTTTTCTTAGTTGTGAGTTGGCTAAGCTGTCCTGCCCGTTCATTGAAATCCTTTATTTTAAGGCTTGTAGCATTTTGGGATTCAAGAAATGATTTAATATTGCCTCCGATACCAGTTAATTTTCTCACAGGTTTGATTGAGAGCAGCCAGGCCTCTAATCTTTTCCACTCTTCGATTTCATCTTTTTTAAGCATGTTTCTCACAGCACCAAGTTGAAATGAGCGTATCTCAATTTCTTCTCCCTGCCTGAAGTAAAACTCTGTACTGCCTCCACCCAAATCAACAAATAATTTAGTTTTGCCAGCGCTGGCTTGAGGGTGAAAGCCGATGAGCTTTGCTTCCTCTAAACCAGATATGATGTGCAATGGGTGATGAATAGCGGTCTCAATATATCTTCTCGCCTCTTCAGAATTTGTCGTGTCTCTGAATGCAGAGGTCGCGATGATTTCATAGTGCGTAATATCATTACTCTTAAATATTTCCTCGTAGCCTTGAATGGTTTCTATGACTTGATTCAGCTTGATCTTGCTGAGCTGTCCTTCCTCAAAAACCTCACTCCCTAGTCTGATAGGAGACCTCATGCCCTGAACGAATTTAATGGACGCAGGGGTGGTGCTAAAAATCTTAGATTTAATAGCATTGGTCCCTATGTCAATCGATGCAATCTTCATTTACTCATACTCATCATCCATGTACTTTGTCAAAATCATGTATTGATCATAATTTAAATTATTAAACTCAACGCCTTCTAACAGCACCTTGTAGTTATTAATTTTTCGTGACCAGGTCAAAGGCTTGAGTAATTTTTTATTTTCATACGAGGTCTGGTTGAGCAAAAATCTAAGGGCGGTCAGTCTTGCAATCATTTTATTGTTTGCATTAATTTTGATCCAGGGGGAGAACTCTGGGGATGTGAGCCCAAACATTTGATCCTTGTAAAGGGTAAAAGCATCCCACTTAGTAACTATGCGCTCATCATTTGGTGAGAGTTTCCAATACTTGAGTTCAGATTGCTTTCTGGCCTTCATGCGCCTTTGCTGCTGATCTTGAGATAGCGAAAAGTAGAATTTAATAATTTCTATGCCTTCTTTTTGCAATGCTTCCTCCCAAGGAATCACTTTGCCCATAAAATCCCTGTATTGTTTTTCATTACAATACCCCATCACGGGCTCGGTTAAGGCACGGGTGTACCAAGATCTATCTAAAAATGCGATCTCACCTTTTTTGGGAAGTATTTTTGACCATCTTTGAAACCAGTGCGTGGATTCCCATTTGGTAGGAATGCCAAGATTGACATATTTAAAATTTTTAGGAATAAGGTATTCAGAGAAGAACTTAAATGCTGAGCTTTTCCCAGCCGTGTCTCGCCCCTCAAATACTATGCAGATTCTACGTGCATTCTTGATGACATCTTCTTGGAGCTTCAGGAGCTCAATTTGCAATCTACGCTTTTCAAGCTGATAAGATTTCTCGTTAAGTTTTTGATATTCTTTTTGATCAAATGATATAAGCATAGGTCTTAATAATTAACTTACATTACTTAGTAAGTCATTGGTTTGATTGATATTATAGTTGCTAAGCAGTTTAATTTATGAGAATTTCTTATAGATTTTGCTTAAAAGGATATTATGGGCTTATGACAGATAATTTAGAGAGCAGGGTGCAGGTGCTAGAAGATACGCTTGCGATACAAAACTTAAAACATTCCTACCTTAACGCTTGTGACTCTAAGGATGTCCCCGTTATTATCTCAAGCTTTGTTTCATCTTCTTGCTTGATAGATTACGGGCCGGTTGGTATTTTTACTAACCCAGCGGATTTAGCACAGGTGTTTAAGGAGGTTGCATGCCATGACTTCATGCTTGAGTCCCATCATGCGCACAACCCCATCATTAAAATTTTAGATTCTGAGAGGGCGTCTGGAGACTGGTCTCTTACCTATCATTTAATAAATTTGAGCAATGAGACGATTACAACTTTGCAAGGCAGTTATCGAGATCTCTATCAAAAGGCTCAGGGTCAATGGTTAATTCAAGAGACTGTTTTTAGAGCCACCTCATCATTAAATTTAGAGATCGAAGAGAGGATGCTAAAGGTCATTTTTGCAGGCAAACCTTAGGCGGGCGTTGCTAGGCAGCTTATAAGATAAGCGTTGCTCGCGCGCACAGCTTCGTTTAATCCCACCTCAGTTAACTCACCATTTTCCTTGGTATTGAGAGACAGAATAGAGAATATAATCTGAGTAATAACAAGGAAAACCCCTGCCTTATTAAACATGTTAGGCAGCCCTATTGAGCCCTCCACATGCTTTAAAATAGTTGCAGCAATTTTGTGTAAGTCAGAGCTTGTGACAGCCGGACTGACAGTATTCTCTAAAATTAATTTCTGGGCCCCAGGTCTTGCGTTAAAGAATCCAATAATGCTGTCGACACAATTTTTTAGACATCGAGAATAATCAGCTCCTACGTGTGTTTGCAGATCCACACTCAGAACCTCGTTACATGCCTCAACATATCTTTGAATCAGAGCCAGCTTAATATCATCAGTTGTTTCAAAGAATTTATAAGTTGACGTGCGCTTTAGCCCAGCTTCTACTGAGATTTTTGCGATACTCAGAGCGGACAGGGGCTCATGCTCTAATATTAATTCCGCTGTATCAAGAATTTTATTAATTCTATCTAAGCTGCGCTGCTGTTTAGCTGGTAGGATCATTCTCTTATTATCGACATTTGTTCTAAAAATAACAATTAGATATAGCTTTTTTTTATAGTTTAGTATATTGTGTCTTTCGTGTGACAAATAAGTGTCATAAAAGAAACTATATTTTCAGAATTATTAAATGAGCATAAAAGAATTATTACTAAGCCAGGGCTTGATCCCTAAAAAAACAGAAGCATATGACATGCAAATCTTTGGTTTTTTCTCCCTATGTTTCCTCTTAGCTGCCATTATCTATTCCGCATAAAATAACTTAGGGTTGGTGATTTCCAATAAAAAACGTAACTAATCTAGGGTAGATAGAACCCTCTAATTACCTACTTTTTCATTCAATTACTTCACATAATTGTTGCAGTGATGTTTCTCTATATTTGCATTAATAAGATTTAATAGATATCAAATAACTACTATTTTTTAATGCGCATATGGAAGCTTTATTTCTTGATCCGTTTTTCATACTTTTAATTGCAAGTTTTATTGGCTTTTTTATGGCCTTTGGAATAGGCGCTAATGATGTAGCAAATTCCATGGGCACGTCCGTTGGCAGTAAAGCCATTACTATTAAACAAGCAATAATTATAGCGGCCATTTTTGAGTTCCTTGGAGCTTTCTTGGCAGGTGGAGAAGTTACCTCCACCATTCGCAAAGGCATTGTTGACCCCAACCTCTATGCCAACGATATTAATATTTTTATTATTGGTATGATGGCCGCACTTCTTGCTGGCGGCACTTGGTTATACATTGCAAGTTTGCGAGGCTGGCCAGTGTCTACCACCCATTCTATTGTTGGCTCCATTATAGGCTTTGTTCTTATAACAAAAGGCGTTGATGCTGTCTCCTGGGGCAAGGTTGGCAATATTGCTATGAGCTGGGTTACGTCACCTTTGTTCTCTGCCATCCTGGCTTTTGGCCTTTACATGTCAGCAAAAAAATTAATTCTTGATCGGTCCAACCCTGAAAAAGCTGCCATTACTTTCATTCCTTTTTACAGTTTCCTTGTTGCTGTTGTGATTTCGCTTGTTACAGCAAGAAAAGGGCTGAAACATGTTGGCGTTGAATGGTCAGACAACGAGATGTATTTATTTATCTTTGTATTTAGTTCTGTGGTTGGTCTTGCCACAGCGTTTTTTTTAAGAAGAAATCAAGAGAGAATTATGCAAGACGGTGGAATTGAATTTGCATTTGGTTTGCTGATGATTGTTTCAGCTAGCGCCATGGCTTTTGCCCATGGATCAAATGATGTGGCGAATGCGATTGGTCCATTGGCCGCGATAGTGAGCGTGGTTGATACTGGAGTTATTGGCTCCAAAGCAGCTATCAGTCCCTGGGTCTTATTGGTTGGAGGTATAGGCATTGTATTTGGTCTTGCAACCCTTGGCTCTAGAGTTATCAAGACGGTCGGTTCGAAAATTACGGCCTTAACCCCCAGCCTTGGATTTTCAGCTGAAATGGCTACAGCATCGACTGTTGTGGCAGCTACCTATCTTGGATTTCCAATCTCCACGACTCACACCTTAGTCGGCGGGGTTATCGGGGTTGGTCTTGCAAAAGGAGCAGAGCATCTAGACTTTAGATCCATTAAGAGAATTATTGCCTCTTGGTTAGTTACTATTCCAGCTGGTGCGGCATTTACAGTGCTCTTTTATATCTTGCTGAGAATTATATTTAACGTTTAAATGATACAAAGAATTTGTAGCTTTGTTACTAGCGGCAAAATATTATCTTGTTTACTGCTTCTAAGCAGCCTGGATGTAACCTCTGATGCTAGTTTGTATGGCAGAATTGCTATTGATTCTAAGCACATTTCTAACGCCGTAAAAAAAGAAAATTTTGAATTAGAAAATAATGAATCAAAGATTGGTATAAAAGGTGATCTATTTGAGCTCAATAAATCAGGCGCTAAGGTCATATATCAAATCGAATATGGTTTTGATCTAGTTGATGGCAAGGCTAGTGGAGATGATGGAACTTTTAAGCAGAGAAATACGTTCTTAGGAATTAAAAGTTATCTAGGCACTATCTTTGCTGGTACTCATGATTCGGCATTAAAAAAATCTCAGCTTAAGGTTGATCTATTTAATGATCTTGCGCCTGATATAAAAAATATTTTGCATGGTGAGAACCGTTTGGATGAGTTTGTAGGCTACACCTCACCAAAATTTCAGGGGGTTCTTTCAGTTACTTTCAATAAAATGAAGAATCCAGCAAAGACTGGAGATGATTATGAATCATACTCAATTAATTATTCTGGTGATTCTTTTCAAGCTGCTCTTGCTATAGACAATGAAATGAAGGGCTATGATTCAACAAGAATGTCATTATTGATGCCATTTAATAAATCAAAACTAGGTTTTATATTTCAGCAATCTCAAGAACTTTCCTCGGGAATAGAGAAAAATGGGCAGATCATTAGTTTCGCCAAAGAGGTATCAGGCCAAGGCATGATAAAACTTCAATATGCATCCTCAAGCATGAAAATTGATTCTGGTAAACATTCAACCATTGGGTATGACCATCTAATCGATGATAATTTTAAATTATTTACTTTCTACTCTTTAATCGATTCTGCAGATAAATCAAAAAATAAGAATATTTTCTCAATAGGTCTTGAGTATAAATTTTAAAAACTTTACAGCCATCCAAAACTCGTCACTTTTCTGCCACTAAATAGTTACAGAACATTATTTATTTCGTTACAAGAAATATTCTACATTCTTTCATAACTTCCACGTAAGCGTCATAGACAGTCCGTACATTGAACGGAAATTTTATGGAGTTTTTTATGAAGAAGTTATTTTTATCTATGTCACTATTTTTTATTGGTGTATTTGTTCATGCTCAGGATTCAGAAAATGTAGAGGAGGTTGTTGTTATTGGAACTAAGGCCAGCCTAAAAAGTGCAATTGATAAACAGAGGTCTTCTCAAAAAATTATCTCAGTAATTGACTCGGATGCATTGGGTGATTTTCCAGATACAACTGCTGCTGAGGCTGTTAGAAGGGTGTCTGGTATCTCTGTTGAAAATGATCAAGGAGAGGGAAGGTATGTCTCTATTCGAGGGCTTAGCTCTGACTTAAATACAATTGCTATTAATGGAGCAACGCTAACTGCTCCTGAGGGCAATCGAAGTGTGATGCTTGATGGTGTGCCTACTGAGCTGTTAGATAATATTGTTATTTCCAAGAGCCTTACGCCGGATCAAGATTCAGATTCAATAGGCGGAAGAATTGAATTCAATACAAAGAATCCAAGCAGCCTGAAAAAAACTTTGTTTAAATTAAAGTTTGATAATTCATACAATAAAAACTCAGGAAATGTAGACAGTCCAAAGATGGCTTTAACTTATGGCGGAAAGATTTCCGATGTATCTGCTCACGTTATAGGCCTTACATTTGCCAGCAAAGACATTGTTACTTATAACAATGAAACAGGTTATGGATGGGATACCAATTCATCTGGGTTGAAGGAAATGAATGATGACTGGGAGATGAGATATTACGATCTTACTAGAGAAAGATATGGGCTCACTTATGATATTGATTTTATTGTTAACGATGAAACAACCCTTTATATCAAAGCATTTTGGAATGAATACATCGAAGATGAGCTGCGTTTTAAAGATGAGTATGGACAAATATCGCAAACAGGCTCAACCACAGAGAAATTTATGGAGACATCAAGAATTCGTCACGATGCAGAGAGCAGGGTTAGAGAGGAGATAAGGACAATTCAAACTATTAACTTTGGTGGAGATACAATCATTGGAGATTGGAATACATCATTTCAAATAAGCCATTCATTCGCAGAGCAAGACGATTCAAATAATGCAGATGTTACCTTCCGTTGTTATTTAAGAGCAGGAAAAGACGAGGGCTGCACTAATCTCAAAGGAATTGATTCAAATACCGCTTTAGGTCAATTTAATTACTCTAATCCGCAAAAACCTTTTTTGACTGTCTATCAGGATTACAGAGAGTTATACCAGCCTGAAAACCTAAATTTCAAGGAATTAGAGCTTGAGAGCTCTACGATTGAAGATGAAGAGGTTGCATTCAAGATAGATTTTGAAAAGGCTTCAATGTTTGGCGACCTTCCATCCACGATGAAATTTGGAATAAAGTACAGAACTCGAGATGTTAAAAATGATAAGAATTTATATTTTTACGAGTGGGATGGTAAAACCTTGGCTGATTTTGATCCTGTGTCCATACCATGGCCATTTGCCAATCAAACACTTGGTTCTTTCGCTTCAGCTGCAGCCACAGACAAAATGAAATCTCAACTTTCTTCTATGACACTAGGCTCAGAGGAAACTTTGGTTTCAGACTTTACTGCAACTGAAGACGTATTGGCGCTTTATGCAATGACCACGATTGAGGCTGAAAATGCTTTGATCATTGCAGGCATAAGAGTGGAGAAAACAAAATTTGAATCCTCGGCCTATGATTCTGGAGCAACTAAAACATATGGATCTAATGACTATACTTTTGTATCACCCAATCTAACGATTAAGTATTTTCTATCAGAAAACCAGTTGCTTAGAGGGGCGATTTGGAGAGGTCTTTCAAGGCCTAAATTTGCGAATGCAGCCCCTGTTGCTGAGGTTGAAATTGATGGTGAGGATATCAAAGGATCCTATGGAAATCCAGATCTTAAGCCATATGAAGCAAATAACTTAGATTTTTCTTATGAGTATTATGGGGATGAACTATTCTTTTTTAGTCTGGGAGTATTCTTTAAGCAGATTGATAATGCTATTTATCCAACATATCAAAAAACTGCAACAATTAATGGTGTTAATTTTAATGACGGCGTAAAGACATACATTAATGCCGAGCAATCAGATATAAAAGGAGTTGAGATTACATATCAACAAGAGTTCAATTTTTTACCAAGCCCTTTTGATGGTTTGTATTTGGCAGCAAATATGACTTATACAGACGGAGAGAGCACTTTTGCATTTGATGATGACCAGAGATTTACCACACCTTTTAGAAAGCTTTCTGATCAACAGAAGAATATTTCAATTGGATATGATCAAGGAAGAGTTGATGCTAGGTTAAGCCTTTCATCTAGAGGTGATTATTTAGATTGGTTGGCCGACGAAGAGGGAGACATAGATACAATTTCTTTGGGCAACTCTAGGTTTGTTGATAATCATTCGCAGCTGGATTTCTCTCTTAAGTATGAAATCAATGATAATTTGAGTGTTAAACTTGAAGGAATTAATTTAACGGATGAGCCAGAATATTATTTCTGGGGATACAAAGATCGACTTTCTCAATATGATGAATATGGAACAACATACTCGCTTGGTTTTAGATACAACTACTAAGCTTACAAAACCTAAAATTAACGCCAGCTTTCTGCTGGCGTTAGTCTTAATAACGTTTGTGGCATGCTCGCAAGATACTAGTATTTATGCTCTGGATGAAACTGGTCCAGTTAATACTGCTGAAGATGCTGCCGATGATCCAGCTATAATTATTAATTATAAAAATCCAAGCGCATCACTTTTTTTTGGTACCGATAAGACTGCAGGAGTTTATTTGTATAATTTAAAGGGAGTGCAGCAGAGCTTCTCTCCGCTTGGGGCCATCAATAACATAGATGTCAGGCAGCAAAATTCAGAGATCTTTCTTGCTGCAACTAACCGAAGCAATCAATCTGTAGGTTTTTGGGTGATAGATCAGAAGACCTTTTTTGCTAATAATCATGAATCACAAGATGTCTTTTCGATATCAAAGAGGTCATTCAATATTTTTTCAAGCATCGATATTTATGGTATCTGCATGGGGATGATTGGCGGCACACCTGTTGCTTTTGTTACAGAAGATAGAGGTCCTAAAGTTGAGCTGTGGACGCTTGAAAATCAAAAGCTAATTGGAGTATTTGATAATGGAGGGGAATCAGAGGGATGTGTATTCGATGATGAAAACCAAACTTTGTTTATTTCAGAAGAAGAAACCAATGGAGTGTTAAAAGCCTACGACTTAAATCAAGAGTATCCATTTTCAAACCCAGTCATTGTAGACTCTCGAGAAGGCAATATTGGCGGCGATCCTGAAGGGGTGGCAATCTACAAAACTTCCGATACAGAAGGATATGTCATTCTATCTTCACAAGGCGACAATAAATATAATGTCTATAACAGGCAGAAGCCTTATCAATTTATTTCTAGTTTTACTGTTGATGATAGCCCTCGCGGTATTGATGGAACATCACACACAGATGGCATCTCAGTTTCTAGCTATAATTTTGGTGGAAAATACACCAAAGGAATGATGATTGCTCAGGACGATGAAAACCTCGATGGAGAAGAGCTAAAAAATCAGAACTTTAAAATTATCCCTTTCAAGCAAGTGCTGAAAGCACTCAAATAAAGATTAAGTCTAAAGAGTGTCTATGAGCTCTTTAGAGTAGCCAGCGTAAACATCTATAAACTCAGGATGCGTTAGGATCCAAAATTGATTTTGTTCAATTTTGTTAAATACTATGATTGCTAAGTCTTCAGTGGTCATTCCTTCTTTCACCCCATCGGCAAGCCACTGAGCATTATTTTTGGCACTTTCGTGCTGATCAATAGAGGATTCATCAAGATCTAGCCCTAGATGGTCTCTTTCTATGATATTGGTTTTAACCAGGCCTGGACACATCACAGACACTCCCACCTTATCATTTTGAGCTAGGTCCTCATGAAGCGTTCTGGTGAGTCCAACCACGGCATGTTTAGTGGTGGTGTATGGTGCCAAAGCTGGCCCCACGATAATGCCTGCCATTGATGATGTATTAATAATATGACATCGCTCATTGCTCGCTATCATCTCATCCACAAAGAGATTTAACCCATAGATAACACTCATTAAATTCACATCAATAATTCTCTTCCAATTCTTTTGATCTGCTTTCCAAGCCCGACCCTCTAAAAATATTCCTGCGTTGTTAAACAGAAAATGTACCATACCAAAGTGAGCATCAATCTTTTCTTTGCACAGCGTAAATTCTTCAAGGTTTGAAACATCGCATTTCAATACAAGAGAAGGGGAGTCTGGGATAAGAGCTTGAGTTTCAGCCAAGCCTTCTTCATTTAGATCCATCAAGACGATATTCATTTCAAGGCCGGCAGCATGGACAGCCAAACCGCGACCAATGCCGCTGGCAGCACCAGTGATAAGAGCAGTTTTTTTGTTAAACATATCAGCTTGCAAGATAGCCGCCATCGACCGGGTGATAAGACCCCGTGATATATGAAGCTTCTGAGGAGCCTAGAAAATAAATGAGGTTGGCCACCTCATCGGCAGATGCAACTCTTTTGAGGGGAATTCTGCCAAGCATAAAGCTCATGATGTTCTCATCTTTCATCAGCTCAGTATTCATTGGCGTATCAATCACACCTGGCCCAACAGCATTGGCTCTAATATTCATATGAGCATAGTCTTGAGCGATTGATTTTGTTAACCCCACAACCGCATGCTTAGAGGCGGCATAGGATGCTTGAGCGGCACTGGCTCTGACGCCCATGATAGAGGCCACATTAATAATGGCACCTTCAGATGCATTATTTTTAACTGCAAGATTGAGAAATTCTCGGCACGCATAAAAGGTTCCATGCAAATTAATATCAATGGCTCTATGCCACTCTTCCACAGGGTATTGATGCAGAGCATTTAAACCTGGACTAATGCCTGCACAATTTACCAAGACTTGGGCACTTTTATTTTCATTGCCTAGCGCCTCAAATATACCGGCAACTTGCTCGTGCTTAGTGATATCACAATAAGCAAAATTTGAAGCATAACCTTCTGATTTAAGGTTTTTTAATACAGATTCACCGGCTTCTTTATTGGCATCAATAATGAGGACTTCATAACCTTCTTTGGCAAAGCGATTGATGCAGCTAAGGCCAATTCCAGACGCGCCCCCAGTAACGACTGCGAGGGGTTGGTTGGTGTTTGTTGAATTCATAATGCGTAACGGTTATTTGAGTTAATTTATATCTTATCCACTATAACCAAACTCCATTTTTCAAACAACATTGACAAAATAAAACGCCTTGATACTCGTTGATTCTTTGTTTTGTTTATATCATAGTAAAAATAATTTACGTTATGCATAAAGATACATACATACAAGCGCTGATAAAAGAGCAGGCATTTTTTGAGATTCATCAAGAAGAGGTGCTTGGGTCCTCAATGGAAGTGTTTAAAAATCGACCCAGATCATTAGTCGACTTTCTTGAGCTCTCAGCAAATCATGGCGAGCAGCCATACCTAATCTATCAAGGTCAAACCATTAGCTTTGCCGAGCATTTAGCTTTGGTGAAAAAAGTGGCGCACATCCTTCACCATGAATATGGTGTTGAGCCCGGGGACAGGGTTGCAATTTATGCGGCCAATTGCCCTCACTGGATTATTTTCTTTTGGGCCACCGTCAGCATTGGTGGCATTGCCTGCGGATTAAATGGATGGTGGAAAGGATCAGAGGCACTCAAAGCCATTGAGGATGCTAACCCTAAGTTAATCGCTGCTGATCAAAAACGCTTTGATCGGATTGACCAGCAGGTGAATCATCCCGCCTTAATTTTTGAAAGCCTAGACCTAACTAAAGATAGCTCAGCCATTGAGTCCTTTGTTCGCTTGCCTGAAGATGAGTGTGCCTGCTTGCTATACACCTCTGGAACGACCGGCACTCCTAAAGGCGTCATGACGTCCCATCGCTCCATGATTGCAAACTCTACCCTGCAAATGTTGCAAGGCGCTGCTGTTTCTCAGGACTCTGGTAGCAAAGGCATTGACTGGGCACGGCACAAGCCAACCAGTCTTTTGACCTCGCCCTTGTTCCATGTCTCAGGGCTTTCGGCAGGCGCCGTGACCAGTCTATTTGCTGGTTCCACCACCTTGGTTTATGACGGCAGGTTTTCTGCTGAAAAGATTTTAGATCTCATCTTAAAATTTAATGCAACCTCTTGGGGCGGCGCTGTGCCGACCGCATTAAAGAGAGTCTTAGATGTCGCTGAAAAATCAAACATCCAACCGGATTCTATTTTGGTGGTTGGTGGCGGTGGCGCTCCCATGCCTCCGGCACTCATCGACAGAACCAAAGTTACTTTTCCTAATTCTAAATACAGCTTTGGTTATGGTTACGGCTTAACGGAGTCTGGGGCTATTACCATTATCAATTGGGGAGATTCTCTTGCAGACAATCCATCCTCTCCAGGTCAGGCCATGCCAACGATACACATTGAGATCAGAGACCAAGAGGGCCAGGTGATCAAAGAGGATCGCAAAGAAGGAGAGATTTTTGTGCGGAGCCCCTCAGTCATGCTTGGCTATTTTAATAACCTCGAGGCCACCAATGAGTCTCTGTTAGAAGATCGATGGTTAAAAACGGGTGATTTTGGATACCAAGAAGGGCACCTATTTTTTATTTCCTCACGACGCACTGATCTTATTTTAAGAGGCGCAGAGAATGTTTATCCCCAAGAGATTGAAATTATTCTTGATTTACACCCCATGGTTGAAGAGTCAGCGGTTATAGGTTTGCCGCACGATGATTTAGGCCAAGAAGTAGCTGCGGTTGTGAGAGGCACCAATCCCTCTTTGAGTGAGCAGGATTTATCCAACTGGGTTGCAACACAGTTGGCAGACTTTAAAGTACCTTCTAAATGGATTTTTTCTGATCACCCCTTGCCAAGAAATGCTTCCGGTAAATTAATGAAACATGTTTTAATAGATGCATCAAAAAATACGATGGTGGATGAAAATGAGTGAGACTAAAGCTACTTTATTAGAAGCTCCATTTGAGCTTTCATACAAATATAAGCGCTCCAGTGGGCCCATCATGTCTCAAGTATTCGAAGGTCTCGCAAAGAAAAAAATTCTTGGAAGCAAGAGCAAGGCGAACAAAGTGTACGCTCCAGCAGCTGAGTATGATCCTCACACCAGAGAAGCTCTAACTGAATTAATTGAAGTGGGCCCCGGTGGAATAATTGAATCTTGGAGCTGGGTCCATCAACCATCCAACCATCATTTAATTCAAACACCTTTTGCTTTTGCGCTGATTAAATTGGATGGTGCCGATACCGCCATGCTTCACATGATTTCAGACTGCGAGAAGTCTGACTTGGCAATAGGCAACAGAGTTAAAGCTGTGTGGTCTGAGACCCCAACAGAATCCATCGCAGACATTCAACATTTCATCTTAGATATATGAGCAACGATCAAGCACCTAAAGACTATAGGGAATCTCTTATTCACCTTGAGTATCAATACACGGCTGGTTCAGCCACGACCACTTTTCTTAATCAAGTCAAAGAAGGTAGATTGGTGGGACAGGCTTGCCCGAAGTGCCAGGCAGTTTATGTGCCGCCTAGAGGCAGTTGCCCGAGAGATGGTATCGCCACCACCATTGAAGTTCCTTTGACCGATAAAGGCTGCATTGAGTCATTTACGGTGGTCCACATTCCCATTCCAGGCAACCCAATCGTGCCTCCCTATGTGTGTGCCATGGTTCGATTAGACAAAGCCAACATTTCATTCTTGCATTTAATTCAAGGCGTTGAGATTGATAACATTAGAATTGGCATGAGAATCCAGGCGGTTTGGAAGCCAAAGGAGGAGTGGACTCATTCTTTAGAAAACATTAAATGGTTTGCTCCGATTGATGAGCCTGACATTGATGTCTCCACACTTAGGTTTCAAGCATCATGAAAAAAGTAGCGATTGTTGGGTATGCGCAGCACAAGATTTTACCTAATGCGGGGGCATTGAATGAAGTAGAGTTGATTATGCCTGTTGTGCACAAGGTGTTCGCAGACCTTGGAATTTCACAAGATGACATAGGCTTTACCTGCTCTGGCAGTTGTGACTATCTTCAGGGGGCTGCCTTTGCATTTGTTGAGGGCTTGTCTGCCATTCAAACACACCCTCCGATCAAAGAATCTCACGTAGAGATGGATGCAGCTTGGGCACTTTACGAGTCGATCTTAAAAGTGAAAATGGGTGATGCGGACACTGCTCTAATTTATGGTTTTGGTAAATCCTCTCCAGGAAATCTAGATTCCATCATTTCCTTGCAAATGGATCCTTACTATATTGCACCACTTTGGCCAGATAGAATTAGCTTGGCTGCGTTACAGGCGCAAGTGCTATTGCAGAACAATATTATCAGCCCCGATGAGATGATGGCTGCAGTCTTGGAGGCAAGACAGCATGGAGCCTCTAATTTAAATGCCTTGTTAACCGATCTCCTCACCGAGGACCTTTATGGTTCAGATGCCTTTAAATCATCCCCTTTGCGAGGTTTAGACTGTCCGCCGATTTCAGACGGAGCCTCTGCCATGATTATTGCTTCCGAAGAGAAGGCCTTTGAGTATACTGATAACCCGATTTGGATAGAGGGTATTGATCACAGAATTGAATCTTCTAATCTTGGTTCGAGAGATCTTGCGACTTCACCTTCCATCGAATCCTCAGTGCAGCACTTACAACTTAAAAAGGTCCACTTTGATGTGGCAGAACTTCACACGCAATTTAGCCACGAACTCCCTTTCTTGCGTAAGCTTTTAAATTTAACCAATGTGCCCACCAATCTTTCAGGCGGTCCTTTGGTTGGAAATGTGATGATGTGTGCTGGCTTGGATGCCATCGGTAAAACTTTTGAAGCGATGGTTAATGATCAGCTCACGCATGGGCTGGCTCATGCAACTTCTGGTCCTTGCCTTCAGCACAACATGATCGTGCATTTGGAGAGACACTCATGATTCAGGCAGGCGTTATTGGGGTAGGGCAAACCAATTATGATTCCAAGAGAAGAGATGTCTCTATGGCTGGTTTAGTTCGAGAGGCGATTGATCATGCCTTGCTTGCGGCAGATGTTGAGTGGGATGCCATTGACGCTGTCGTGCTAGGCAAAGCTCCTGATATGTTTGAAGGCGTTGTCATGCCTGAGCTCTACCTTGCAGATGCCATTGGCGCTGTGGGAAAACCTGTTCTAAGAGTTCATACCGCTGGCAGTGTTGGAGGCAGTACCGCAGTGATAGCTGCTTCGCATGTTTGCTCTGGACAATTCAAAACGGTTTTAACAGTCACCTTTGAAAAACAATCAGAGTCCAATGCCACCTGGGCCTTATCTCCACGTTATCCTTACTCTCCTCACATCAATGCAGGTGCTGGTGGTTATTTTGCTCCGTTTATTCGAGAGTACATTCGTCGCTACGACGCCCCAGAACATATAGGCTGGAAGGTTGCCGCAAAAGACCGACAAAATGCTCTAAAAAACCCTCTTGCTCATCTTCAAATTCCTGGCATCGACGAAAAAATGGTCAGTGAAACACCAATGCTATGGGAGCCTTTGCGTTACTTAGAAAGCTGCCCCTCTTCTGATGGAGCCTGCGCTATGGTGATCACCTCCGAGGAGATGGTTGGTTCAAGAAAGGTTGCTTGGATCAAGGGGATGGCTTTGAGATCGGAAGGGACTCTTTCAGCAGGTCGTGACGAGGTCAACCCTCAAGCAGGCATAGATTGCGCCAAAGATATTTATCAGCAGGCCGGCATTCACAACCCACGCAAAGAAATTGATTGTGCAGAGATTTATGTTCCATTCTCTTGGTATGAGCCTATGTGGTTAGAAAATCTTGGTTTTTGTGAATTAGGCGAAGGTTGGAAGTTAACTGACGAAGGTGTCACGAGGCTCGATGGCAGCTTACCTATTAATATGTCGGGCGGGGTTTTGTCTTCGAATCCGATTGGAGCCTCTGGCATGATTAGGTTTGGGGAGGCCGCACTTCAAGTGATGGGGCTGGCTGAAGATCATCAGGTAGAGGATGCCAATATTGCAATGGGCCATGCTTACGGAGGCGCTGCTCAATTTTTTGCAATGTGGATTGTTTCCTCGTCTAAAAATTAACTGGAGAATAGGATGAATACAGATCATGCGATAGTTGAAGAAAAAGGCCATATTATGGTCATCACTCTCAACAGACCAGAGAAAAGAAACGCGCTGAGCCCTGGAATGCTTGTAACTCTTTATGAGGCCTGGAGAAAATTAGATGCTGATCCCAATCTTAGATGCGCAGTCTTAACTGGTGCTGGTGGAACTTTTTGCTCTGGGGCTGATCTAAGTGCGATGAAAGACGGCAACGAAGATTCTGAGATGATGGAGAAGCTTAAAGTTATTCCAGACCTCCATTGGCAATCTCTCCTAAGACATAATCGTCCCAATAAACCTATTATTGCAGCAGTCGAAGGCTTTGCATTGGCTGGTGGCACCGAAATTCTTCAAGGCACAGATGTTAGAGTTGCCGGTAAATCTGCTGTATTTGGTCTCTCAGAGCCTTTGCGAGGCCTGTTCCCATTGGGCGGCTCTACCGTGCGTTTAAGACGTCAAATCCCTTATACCCTTGCCGCTGAAGCTTTGCTGACTGGCAGAAGAATCACAGCCGAAGAAGCCCTAAGATTTGGCCTGATAGGTCACGTGGTTGAGGATGGGAATGCGCTGAGTCACGCAATGGAGATCGCTGAAACCATTAGTGCCAATGCACCATTATCAATTCAGGCCATTGTTAAATCTTTGCGTGAGCTTGACGAAAGTTATCCTGAAGCAGAAGCTCTTAAAAGGGAGCTGGAGATTGGACAGCCAATTTTTGAATCTGAAGATATGATGGAAGGCCTCACGGCATTTGCTGAAAAACGTAAGCCAAACTTCAAAGGCAAATGAGCAAACTAATCATAGAGACCACCAACCAGGTCCAGCTCCTCACGCTTAATCGCCCAGAAACAAAGAATGCATTTGATGCTGAGCTATGGAGTTTATTTCGGGATGCCTTAAATCATGCAAGTCAGGACCCAGAGATTCATTCGGTCATTGTGACTGGCTCAGGCAACACCTTCTCTTCAGGAGTAGACCTAGCAAGCATGGTGGGGGATGGCGGCTCTAACTATGAAGAGCCTTTTGAAACCTGTATTGACGCGCTAATTAATTTTACCAAACCATTAATTGCTGCTGTTGATGGTATTGCTATCGGCGGCGGGGCCACTATTTTATTGCACTTTGATGCTGTCTTTATTGCTCCTACCGCACGAATTAAATACCCATTCTCAGATCTAGGTCTAGCGCCAGAAGTTGGCAGTTCTCTTTTGTTATTCGAATCTCTTGGCTATCAAAAAGCAGCTCAATTATTATTTGATGCTGACTGGATTAGTGGTGAGGATTATTTTCAGCTGGGCTTAGCAAGATATGCTGGCAGTGACTTTGCTGAGCAAGCTTTTGCCTATGCGCGCAAACTTAACGAGCAATCGCTTGCATCCATTATTGAAACCAAGGCAATCTTAAAAAGCTTTAATGCTGATGCGATCGCTGAAGCGAGAAAGCTTGAAACGACGGCCATGAAAAAGTTGTATGGCTCCGAAGATAATCTAAAAGCCGTTGAAAAGTTTTTTACCAGAAAGGGATCTCCTGATGCCGTTTGATAAGATTCAACTTTTTCTGGAAACAAACCCTGAATACGCCTGGTTCTTAATCTTCCTATTTGGTTTTATGGAATCGATGATTATTACAGGGAGTTTTATGCCCAGTGCTATTTTATTTTCTTTATGTATATATTTATACAACACAGAGCTCTTAACTCTTCCCTGGATCTGCGGCATTGCCTTTATAGGGTCTCATCTAGGTGATATCGCTGGGTTTATGGTTGGCAAGATCTTTGGCCCCTCTTTTATGGCATCAAACTTTATTCAAAAACGTCAGAAGGGCATAGCCAGAACTCAAAAATTTCTTGATAGGTTTGGGCCTTACACTGTTTTGATGGGGCGCTTTATTCCAGCCATCCGACCTTTGGTACCTTTTTTGCTGGGCCTAACTGATCTGAGGTTAAAAAGATTCTATCTCGCCGATTTGTTTGCTTGCTCTGCTTGGGCGCTAGCTCTTGCCTTGCTTGTGATCTCTGTAGGCCCTATATTTAATTAATATGATTACTTTAATTATTGCTTTCTTATCCATTGTTGCCTTGCTCTTTTTAGTTCAGCAGCTTCTCTCTAATTCTCCTGATGGCAAGACGCTGAAGTCGATTCGAGATTTGCTGGTCATTATTCTGGCACTGAGCATCTCTATTGGAGTATTTTATGTGGGATTTCGCCTAGTGAGATTTTTGTTATAAGGCCATGGACACAATTTTTACAAAAATTATTAACAAGGAAATACCTGCGGATATTATTTACGAGGATGACCTGTCCCTAGTCTTTAAAGACGTCCAACCGCAGGCACCAACCCACCTTTTAATTATTCCAAAAAAACCTATCCCTAAATTATCTGATGCGACCAAAGAAGACCAGGCGCTCTTAGGCCACTTGATGTTGGTTGCAGGAGAAATCTCTAGAACTCTTAAGCTTGATGAGACATTTCGATTAATTACAAACAACGGAGCAAATGCTGGCCAAAGCGTCTTTCATTTGCATTTACACCTTTTAAGTGGGCGCCCCTTGGCCTGGCCTCCTGGGTAAGCATGAACATAGAACAAAGACTCGATCGCCTGGAATCTCTAGATGAAATTCGCCAACTTGCCGCTAAGTATTCTGTGACACTGGATATGCGTGATCTTGATATGCACGTCAACCTTTTTGTGCCCAACGTGAGGGTTGGTAAAGATCAGGTCGGTCGACACGCTTTAAAAATATGGGCTGACTCAACCTTCAGAGATCAATTTACCGGAACCTCTCATCACATCGGCAATCACATTATTGAATTTGAGGCACCCGATTCGGCGATTGGGCTAGTCTATTCAAAAAATGAACATGAGACAGACAATGAGTGGGTGATTATGCAAATGCTCTACTGGGATTCCTATGAGAGAGTGGAGGGTCGCTGGCTGTTTAAAAAAAGGTTGCCCATGTATTGGTACGCAACCGATCTCAACAAACCACCTCTTGGAGACACTAAAATGCGCTGGCCAAATCAAGATCCTTATGAGGGTTTTTTCCACGATCTCTTTCCTTCATGGCAAGATTTTTGGAGCAGTGATTATGCTCGCGATGCAGACGTGTCCGAGCCAGTTGAGGCAAATAATTTTTTGAACGCTTTGCGTCGAGGGTCTCAGCCTGGAAAGATCAAGGTGAAGTAAATAAATAAGCTACAATGCCTATTACAAATACCAACGCACCTATTCCCATGACGAACCCGCCTAAACTTTTTATTGTTTGTGAATCTTCATTCATATTCTCAGTATAACCAACACTTGGGGACTTAATCAATTATGAGTGCTGATAATAGACTGGAATTTCCAATCGAGACGGTTCCAAAATCAGGATCTTCGTATGTGATCAATGAGCATGTTCGCTGGGTAAGAATGCCTTTACCTATGTCCTTGAATCATATCAACCTTTGGGCCTTGGGATTAAATGACAACCTAACACTGGTTGATACAGGGATGCATCTAGATGACACCAAGACGGCTTGGACAGCATTATTAACATCAGAGAACCTCAGCATTAACGATGTAATTGTGACTCATATGCACCCAGACCATATTGGCATGGCTGGCTGGTTTGTAAAGAATCACAAGACTTCTTTTAGTATGAGCAGGACAGATTATCTGCAGTGCCGGATGCTTTCTGCTGATACCGGCGATGATGTTCCCAATGACGCGATTGATTTTTATACCCAAGCGGGAATGACTTTGGCTCAGATAGACTCCTTTATTAAAAGATTTGGTTTTTTTGGCTCAATTATTCATCCGCTGCCACATTCATACAATCGCTTGAAAGATGGCGATATCACGACAATCAATGGAATGGAGTGGCAGGCCGTTGAGGGCAGAGGCCACACCATGGAGCATCTTTGCTTTTTCTCTAAAGAATTAAATATGTTTATCAGCGGCGATCAGTTACTGCCAACTATTAGCTCTCATGTGGGGATTTTTCCAACAGAGCCAGAAGCCAATCCTGTAGAAGATTGGATTGCCAGTTGCCATAAGCTTATTTTAGTTCTACCTGAAGATGTATTAGTTCTTCCTGCGCACGGCAGACCATTTCTTGGCGCTCATAAAAGGCTTAATGCTCTTATTCAACACCATGAAGTATCTTTGGAGAAGTTGCATGATGCTTTATCTGAACCCAAAAGATCCGTTGATGTTTTTAATGTTCTTTTCAAGCGAGAGATAGATGACAGTAACTTAATCATGGCCATAGGGGAGTCTTTAGGACATTTAAATTGCTTAATCAAAAGAGGTCTAGCAAACAAACATATTGCTGAAGGTGTGTGTTGGTATGAACAAGCCTAAATTATCAAAAGAAGCTAAGGCTTGGATTTTATATGATGGAGGTAACTCTGCTTTTGCCACAACTGTTATCGCAGCCTTTTTCCCAATATTTTTTAATGATTTCTGGGCGAGCGGTCTAGAGGCAGAAGTTAAAACAGCATATCTCGGATGGGGCTTAACAATTTCAAATCTTGTTTTGCTTTTTACCTCTCCTTTTATTGGAGCAATCTCGGATGTTTCAAAAACAACCAAACTCCTCTTTACCAGCTTTGCGTTTATTGCAATTTTTTCAGTAGCCATTCTCTACCTCATACCGGCAGGCTCATGGCTGCAAGCACTGATCTTTTTTGGGATTGCTAATTATTGTTTTGCCGCTGGCAATACCCTTTATGACAAGATGTTGATCCAGGTTTCCAATGAGTCCAATATTGCCAAAATCTCAAGCTATGGGTTTGCTTTTGGCTATCTTGGAGGGGGAGTATTATTTTTGATTAATGCTGCAATGACAATGAAACCAGACCTCTTTGGGCTAGACAGCGTGGCTGAAGCTGTCCAATGGTCATTTTTAAGTGTTTCAGTCTGGTGGACCCTATTTTTAATACCCATCCTTTTGCGAATAAAAGATCAGGGAGAGAATGTACCTGGCACTCATTTTAAAAAAGCCTTCCAAAAAGTTTTTCATACACTGCGAACCGTTTCTTCTAAAAAAAACGTCTTTATCTTCTTGTTAGCTTTTTTTCTATACATAGATGGGGTTCATACAATTATGGCGATGGCAGCAGATTTTGCTTTAAATCTTGGATTGCCCAGCAGCGATGTAATTGTCGCACTTATCCTAGTCCAATTTGTAGCCTTTCCCACCACCTTGCTGTGGTCTAAAGTGGCCCAGAGAATTGGAGATAAAAATACTTTACTCATTACAATTTTTCTATACTTAATCGTGATTGGATATTCAGCGTTCCTATCTAATGCTATTGAGTTTTATGTTTTAGCCTCGATGGTTGGCGCGATTCAAGGAGGCATTCAATCTATCTCCAGAAGTTTTTATGCAACCCTGATTCCACAAAATGAATCGGGTGAATATTTTGGTTTTTACAATATGTTTGGGCGCGCAGGAGCCTTCATGGGCCCAGCGATGGTCGCCATTTTTGTTACCTTTTCAAATGACACTAGATTTGGCTTGATCCCTATTGCAGCTCTGTTTATCATGGGCGGCATAATCCTCCTCAAGGTCCAAAAACCCAATGAATCTCTTTAGCCGCAATTCTATTATTTTGTATAGCTTGCTTGGTCTGGTCAGCTTATTCTTGGCGGGCTTCATCAAAGATGCACTTGAATTTAATACCTGGATTGAAGTGATCATTACCTCTAGCATTATTATTCCTATGTACATGTTGGCTAGAAAAATCTTTGGCAGGTATCTTGGCAAGGAATGACTGACAAGAAAAGATTGCGCCCTGATTATTTTCCTACTTTACGCTCAAGAGCAGAAACGGAGACCACGCCAGACTACTTAAACTATCTTAGCGATACTATAGAGCTAGCCCACAATAATCTATTAAAAGAACACAGCCCTTTTTATAAAATTTTAACTATTTTTAATACTAAAAAACCACTTGGTTTGAATGATATTAAGAGTATTTTAGACGAAGTCCAAAAGCTTAAGAAGACCTAGCTCTCCAGATTTTCTTCAGCACAGTTTTGAAATTCCAGGCTTTATGCGACACTAATTCTTTGCAATAAAATTTAGGAGACGAACAATGAATTGGTACAGGATAAAAACTTCGTTTATCGGGCTTAAGCGACTTGCAACAATTTCAGCCGAAGACAAGCAAGCCTGCATTGATGCGTACAAATTTTTCCAACGCATGCAGGAAGGTGAAAAAACTGAGACCGAGGATGAGACAAAAGCAGTAGCTGCTTATTACAAAGTATTAAATAATATGCTCTCAGTATTTGACTTAGAGAAGCTCTATATTCCACCTCAACTTGATGCTTCCAAAGGTCTGTATGATAACCAGCTGCTGTGTGAGCAATCTCTTCTAAAGCAATTAGATCTAAAGAATCCAGAATCATCTCACCTCTTAGACATGGGTTGTGGAAGAGGCCGCATCTCTCACTACCTTGCAACCATGACTGGAGGTCAAGTCTCTGGATATAATATTGATCCCAATCAAATTGAAAATGCTGTTGATTGGGCTGAAGAGACAGATATGTCTAATAGGCTGCACTTTAAAGTGGGCAATCATCATGATCCCCTGGACTACGATTCAGAATCTTTTGATGGATGTTTTTCCGTGCAAGCTGTCTGGCCTTTTTTTAAGAAGGATGAATTAGATGATTGTGCGAGAGAGATGTATCGAGTCTTAAAACCAGGCGCAAGATATGCCTGCTCCGAGTATCTGCTCTCTCCATACTTTGATTGGAATAACCCTGAGCATGCTGCGCTTCACAGAATGTATCTTCCAACGTTGGCGGCAACTCAATCCATGTATCCTGCCGATGTATGCGCAGCACTTGAAAGAGCAGGGTTTAATGTTTTGATTTCTGAGCCATCTAAAAGTCCGGCATGGCCAATATGTGAGCAGAAACGAAATCTAATATTTGGAATACGAAAAATCATCCGCGGACTTGAGAAGATTAAAATACTTCCAGCTTGGGTTGAAGAGTCATTAGAGCTTCTTCAGACTGGCGGTCAAGCATGGACAGATGCTGAAAAAGCTAAAATTGCTGATTTAAATTGGAGAATTGTTGCAGAAAAGCCTGTGAGTTAAGACTCACTTATCAATTTTTTGAGCAAGCTTGGGCGATCAGTGATGATCCCATCCACACCCATATCAATGAGTGATTGCATGGTCTTGGAATCATTAATTGTCCACACCATGATCTTGAGACCTTGATTTTGTATGTAATTCACAAATCTCTTGGTGACTAACTTTAATCCATATTGATAAATAGGAATTTGCAAACAGTTACCAGGAATTTTTTTGTTATAAAGTTTAAAGCTTGCCAAGAGTAATTTTAAAACCTCTTTTGGTCCCATCGAAAGACAAACTTCAGGATAGGCATCAGCGACTCTTTTTAACCTATCACTGTTAAAGCTTGCGATGCAGATTCTATTCATTGCTGCGCACTTTTGAATGACTTTTAATGCAGGCATCGCCACTTCATCAGTTTTGATATCAATTTGAAATAAAGCTTCTGGGAATTCCAGCAGGGCAGCTTCTAATGTTGGAATAGTGTATTTTTGAAATATGATTAAGCCATCTATTTCAGAACTTTGCATGGAACTAAATGCAATATTTTTACCTAAAATTCTCTCTAAATCATCATCATGAAAAATGTATGGAATCCCGTCTGATGAAAGCTGAACATCGGTTTCAATATATTGACATCCTATATCTAATGAATATCTAAAGGCTTCTAATGTATTTTCAGGAGCTTCCAGGCTGCCACCTCGGTGGGCCGAAATTGAAATTCCTGGTTGCTGAAGATATGAATGATATTCCATTTTAATATTGTACCGAGATTGGTGTAAAATCGTTATTTCTTGATATCAAATTTTAATGCGAGGGCTTTGTGGCTAATGGATACTGATAACACATTGATAGAATCAGGTATTAACTTGCTGTTAACCGGTATGATAGTAGTCCTTTTCTTCCTGTTGATACTTATTCTTTCAATTCACCTGTTGAAGTTCTTCTTCTCAGGATCATCTCAGCAACTTACTCCCTCGGTTCCGACTCATAGTGCTAATCCATCCATTAACAAGATTCATGAGAGGATTATTAAAGAGGTAATGGAGCACCGTCACCCATGAGCGAATTAAATAAAATAGGCGTAACAGAGGTTGTTCTAAGAGATGGGCACCAATCCTTGTTAGCAACTAGATTCAGATACAAGGATATGGAAGCATCCCTTAACCAGCTAGACCAAGTAGGTTTTTGGTCTGTTGAATCTTGGGGAGGAGCAATTTTTGATTCCTGCATTAGATATCTTGGCGAGGATCCATGGGAGAGAATCAGGAAAATTAAATCTATGATGCCCAATACGCCTCAACAAATGTTGTTAAGAGGGCAAAATTTACTGGGTTACAAACATTACGCTGATGATGTGGTGAAGAAATTTGTTGAATGCTCAAAAACCAATGGGGTAGATGTCTTCAGAGTCTTTGATGCGTTAAATGACCCGCGAAACATGTACCAAGCGATGCAATCAGTGATTGAAGTTGAAGGTCACGCTCAAGGGACTATTTCTTATACTACCAGCCCAGTTCATACCATTGATTTATGGATTGATTTAGCAAAAAAAATTCAGGATATGGGAGCTCACTCTCTAGCAATTAAGGATATGGCAGGCCTATTAAAGCCTTATGTCGCCTTTGAACTTGTTTCAAAATTAAAAGAATCATTAGAAATACCAATTCACCTTCATTGCCATGCAACGACTGGCATGTCTGTGGCTACTGGCATTAAAGCTATCGAGGCAGGTCTAGATAACATTGACACATCCATCTCATCAATGAGCATGACTTATGGGCATTCACCAACCGAAACAATTATCAGCATCCTCGATGGAACAAACAGAGACACAGGGCTTGATCTAGATAAATTAATTCCAGTGGCTGAGCATTTCCAGGCTGTGCGAAAAAAATATAAAAGTTTTGAAGGATCCTTAAGGGGTGTAGACGCAAGAATACTAGCATCTCAGGTGCCCGGAGGCATGCTGACCAATCTTGAGAACCAGCTCAAAGCTCAAGATTCATTGGATAGATTTGATGAGGTGATTCAAGAAATTCCCAGAGTCAGAGAGGACCTGGGGTATATCCCCTTAGTGACCCCCACTTCACAAATTGTGGGAACTCAAGCCGTGATCAATGTTCTATCTAACACGCGTTATTCAACCGTTACTAACGAGGTAAAATCATTACTTAAAGGAGAGTATGGAGCGACTCCTGCGCCTGTAAATAAAGAGTTACAGCGAAGTGCCATTGGAGATTCAGCTATTATCTCTTGTAGACCTGCTGACCTGATTGGTGATAATTACAAGGGAATTGTTGATTTATTTCATGCGGCTCTAAGAGACAAAGATATTCAGGTCACAGCTTCTGATGAGAATATCCTGATCTTCGCGATGTTTCCTGAAATTGGTTTGGCATTTTTAGAGCATCAATCAGACCCAGAATTCTTTGAAGCTGAGCCAGCCGAAATTATCGAGAGGTCTGATCAGTCCTATTTAGTTTCCATCGACCATCAAGAGTACTCAGTGACGGTCAAACCTGATCATTCTATTGATATCAATGGTTCTTCGAAAAAGAGTGGCAATGAAGAGTTATCACCATTAGCCCAGGTCGGTCTAGGCTCTATCATCAGCGCGCCTTTAGGCGGTAATATTTTTAAAGTGATCGCACAAGCTGGGCAGTCATTAGAGGCTGATGCAACAGTGCTAATACTCGAAGCAATGAAAATGGAAACAGAGATTAAAACCCCGCGAGTCGGGATTGTGACTAAAATATTTGTTCAATCTGGCGATTCCGTGAAGCCGGGCGATCCATTGTTTGAGATTGCCTAGCATGAACCTAGACGCAATTTTTTTAAATTTCGGTATTTTTAGCGCCACCTCTGGCCAGTTTATTATGTTATTTGTTGGCTTGGTAATTTTATATCTCGCCATTAACAAAAAATTTGAACCTCTTTTGTTGCTCCCAATTGGCTTTGGAGCAATTTTAACAAACATCCCAGAAATTGGATTGGCTCTTACGCCCATTGAGAAGCTTATGTATGCAGATTATCCAGAGCAATTAGCCGGAGCTCTGTCATTAATTACTCTTCCAGATTCTGAGTCTTTGCAAGAGTTTATGAAGACAGCATCTCACTCTCAAGCTTGGCTGTTAAATGAATATGCGCAAGAGCTGGGTTATATACCTGGAATTTTAAGTACCTTTTATAATGTTGCTATTGGCTCTGGCGTCGCACCTTTGGTTATCTTTATGGGAGTGGGCGCCATGACTGATTTTGGTCCCATGCTAGCAAATCCAAAAACATTAATTTTAGGAGCGGCAGCACAGTTCGGAATTTTTGCTACCGTTCTCGGAGCCTTGTTGTTAAATCATCTAGGTTTAGTATCTTTTACCCTTAAGCAAGCTGCGGCTATAGGTATTATTGGTGGCGCTGATGGCCCAACTGCTATTTACGTCTCCTCGATCCTTGCCCCAGAGCTACTCGGCGCAATAGCTGTGGCAGCATACTCTTACATGGCACTAGTTCCCTTAATCCAGCCGCCTATCATGAGATTGTTAACAACGGATTCTGAGAGAAAGATACGCATGGTTCAGTTAAGAGAAGTCTCCCAAAGAGAGAAAATTATTTTTCCACTTGTTTTAGTCTTGTTGGTGGGAATGCTACTTCCGAGTGCAGCACCACTGATAGGGATGTTTTGTTTTGGCAATCTTATGAGGGAATCATTGGTGGTAGAAAGACTTAGTGATGTCGCCCAAAACTCTTTGATCAATGTTGTAACCATTTTTCTAGGTCTAGCGGTGGGATCAAAATTAGCTGCAGATCAATTCCTGACAGCCGAGACTCTTGGGATTCTTGCGTTAGGAATTATCGCCTTTTCAATTGGCACTGCCTCCGGGGTTTTAATGGCAAAGCTGATGAATCTGCTCAGCGTCAATAAAATTAATCCTCTGATCGGTGCGGCCGGCGTTTCAGCTGTTCCAATGGCAGCTCGGGTTGCCAACAAGGTTGGTCTGGAGAGTGATTCTCAAAATTTTCTTTTAATGCATGCAATGGGTCCTAATGTTGCAGGCGTTATAGGCTCAGCCGTAGCGGCTGGTGTCATGATTCAGTTATTGGGCTAGTAACATGGACCCTTTCAAGGCAATTAGACCTTATCAAGACCATGAGGTTAAGCCTGTATTAACAGCCTTGATTAATAACCCAGACGTATTAAAGGCTCTGTTGAGTTTGAAATATCCAGGTTATGTTCTAAAGATTCCTTTATTTAAGACGCTCGTAAAAATATCTTTAAAGTTCAAGGCTAATAAAATTCGAAGCATTGATGATTACCAAGATATTTTTAAAGATTTGATGGATCATGTTATTGAAACCTCTACTTCTAAATTAACAATCGAAGGTGACGACCAATTAGACATAAATTCCAGCTACTTATTTATCTCAAATCATAGAGATATAGCTCTAGATGCCGCCTTTTTGAACCTATTGCTCAGCAGGAAAGGCCATACAACTTTTAATATAGCAGTGGGAAATAATTTGATGCAAGAGACCTGGGCATCAGATCTGATGCGTTTAAATAAGAGCTTTATTATTCAGCGATCTGGCGGCTCAAAAAAAGAAATTTACTCAGGCCTTTCATTAGCATCTGAGTTTATTAAAGAGACAATTTTTGATAAAGGCGAGTCTATTTGGATTGCCCAAAAACAAGGCAGGGCAAAAGATGGGATTGATCAAACAGACCCAGCATTGCTCAAGATGATCCATCTTGCAGAGAGAAAATCTCAATCCATTGCAAAGTACTTTACTTCGCTCAAAGTTGTACCTGTCTCTATTTCTTACGAATTAGACCCCAATGATCGACTCAAAGCTTTTGAACTTGCTGCTGTTGATAGCAATACACCCTATGTTAAAGAGAAAAACGAAGATTTAAAAAGTATTGCAAACGGAGTTCAGGGTTTTAAAGGCCATGTGCATATCACAATTTCTGATCCCCTCGTGCCATCACCAGATTTAACCTATGAGGATTTAGCGACCTTGATTACAAACAAGATTGTTTCTACCTATTACTTACATTCTACCAATTATGCAGCTTATGAAATGCTGAATCCGGGCTCTAGCATCGCTAAAGGTCACTTCGACCTATCTCACACCCAAGAGCTAGCTAAAAGATTAGAAGGTCTAGAGGAAGCCGTTGGCTCCAAACTGCTCGAGCAATATGCCAACCCCGTGATCCAGCAAATCTCCTTAAATAGATAGTTTAACCAGAGTGATAGGCGCTCTCGTTGTGCTCTGTCATATCCAAGCCTTCATTCTCACTTTCTTCATCGACTCGAAGTGGTGTCAGCAATGAAGTCACTTTGATAGCAACCCAGGAAAATACCAATGTCCATAAGCAGATAATAACCACCCCTTGCAATTGGATAAAGAACTGGTCAAACACGCTTGGCTCAAATCCCGCAGATCCTGCTCCCAAGAAGCCATCAGGCTTACCAAGGAATGCCAGCATCAGGATGCCTACTATGCCTCCAACTCCATGCACTGGAAAGACATCTAGAGAGTCATCAATTTTAAAATATCCCTTGATCAGTTGAGTTGCGTAAAAGCAAATGAAACCTGCCATTAAGCCGATGAGCATGGCACCTTGAGGGCCAACTGTTCCTGATGCAGGTGTGATGGTAGCCAGTCCAGCAACCATTCCTGTGGCAATGCCAATGACAGTAGGCTTTCCAGTTTTCACCCATTCTACTGCCATCCAGGTTAGAGCCCCAACCGCAGCACTGATGTGTGTTACTAAAATTGCCATGGCTGCATTAGAATCTGCCGCTACAGCGCTTCCACCATTAAATCCAAACCAACCTACCCATAGCATGGCTGCACCCATCACGACCATAGGCCTGTTATGTGGCACCAAACTTGATCCAGGAAATCCTTTCCTAGGCCCTAAGACTTTAGCGACTACTAGCGCACCAACACCGCAAGTCGCATGAACGACCAGGCCGCCTGCAAAATCTATGACCCCAAGCTGAGCTAAGTATCCACCACCCCAAACCATGTGACAGGCTGGGAGGTACACAAGGGTTACCCATAAAACAGTGAAAATACAAACAGCACTGAACCTCATTCGCTCAGCAAAGGCTCCAACAACAAGTGCTGGAGTGATGACAGCAAAAGTCATTTGAAAAATTACAAACAAGCTTTCGGGCAAAGAGCCTGATGTAGCTTCGCGCGTTAAGGTTTGAAGGAACAAAGCTTCTGAGCCACCAAAGAATTGACCGGTTCCAGTAAAGGCTAGGCTATACCCATAGATGACCCAGATCACAGAAACAATGCAGCAAATAGCAAAACATTGCATGAGCACAGAAAGAACATTTTGAGATCTCACCAGACCACCATAAAAAAGAGCTAGCCCTGGTAGCGTCATAAATAATACCAATGCAGTCGCCGTAAGAATCCAGGCTGTGTCACCAGCATTAATCTCAGATGCCAAGATCGCAGGAGAGGCGCAGGTCAATAAAAATAGGGCACTCACATTACACAGTTTCATTACCTTGTCTCGATTCAAACTAAATAGCGTCATTGTTAGTTTCCCCAGTTCTTATCCTGATCACACTTTCAACATTGGTAATAAAAATTTTTCCATCACCAATTTTTTCAGTGTTAGCTGTTTTGGTAATTACATCGACTATTGATTGACATGACTCTTCGTTTGTTAGAATTTCAAGCTTTATTTTCGGCAAGGTATCAATGGTGTATTCAGCACCTCGGTACAACTCGGTGTGACCTTTTTGTCTGCCGAAACCCTTGACCTCAGTAACGGTTAGACCTTCAACGCCTGCTTCAAGAAGAGCATGTCTGACCTCTTCAAGCTTAAAGGGCTTGATTATTGCTGTTATAAGCTTCATGAAATTTCCTCTAATAAAATTTTATTAATTCTTAGTCTCTACTTATAGACATGCAATAGTTATGCCAATAAAAATTCTAGTTTTAGTGCTTATTTAGAGGGAAATGGATAGTAATCATCATTATTTGCACTTTTTTGTAGCAAATATAAATATTGCAGATAAAAAAAAGCCGTCGACGTCGACGGCTTTTTTAGTTAAAGCACTTATTTAAGATTTACTTAAATTCAGGATAGGCTTCCACACCTATTTCTGAGATATCCAGTCCAACTGATTGCTCCTCGTCCGAAGCTCTAATTGGCATGACTATATTGATCAGGTATACAGCTCCATAGCTAGTTATAAATCCAAAACCCGCAATAGCGATTACTCCATAGAGTTGAGTTAAGAATGAGGCATCTGCGTTCGTGAATGGGACGACCATTACACCGAAAATTCCAACGATGCCATGGGCAGAAATAGCTCCCACTGGATCATCAATCTTTAAGGTTCTATCAAAGAAGAGGATGGAAGCGTAAACAATTAAGCCCCCAATCAATCCTATGATCACAGCTTCACCGCCACTTGGTGCGCTTGGCCCTGCGGTGATTGCTACTAAGCCAGCAATTGCACCATTGATAACCATAGTCACGTCACTCTTGCCTGTTAAAACGAGGCTCACAAGTAATGCTCCTATTACTCCGCCAGCAGCTGCCATATTTGTATTTAGGAACACCTGACTTACAGCAATAGCACTAGCTTCATCGCTAATCACTAACTCTGAGCCACCATTAAATCCAAACCAACCCAACCATAGGATTAATACACCCAAAGCCGCCAAGGGTATGTTTGAACCTGGCATCGGATTAACGGATCCATTTGCACCATATTTTCCATTCCTTGGCCCAAGCAACGCTACCACTCCAAGAGCGGCCGCAGCACCTAGCAGATGAACAGTTCCAGATCCCGCGTAATCAGAATAGCCTAGGGTGCTTAAAAAGCCTCCACCCCAATTCCAATAACCTTGAACTGGATATATAAAGCCAGTTAGGATCACAGTGAATGCAAAAAATGGTAATAGCTTCATTCTTCCAGCGACTGCACCAGAAACAATTGACATAGCTGTCGCCACAAAGACGACTTGGAAAAAGAAGTCAGCTTGTTGCGAATAATTCATGCCGTAAGCCATTCCAATTTCTTCTAAAGGCATATCAGTAGATAGCCCCCATGAAGTACCTATTGCAGGCAAGATGCCGTAAGTAATAACCTCACCAGCTTCATCTAAGCCGCCGGATATAGCTAACACCGCATCTGCAGGGTACATGAGGACAAAACCACAGAGCAAATACATGACACATGCAATAGAGAACAACCCTAGATTTTTGGTTACAATTTCTGAGACATCTTTCTTCTGGACTAGTCCAGCTTCAAGCATTGTGAAACCTGCTGCCATCCACATCACCAAGGCACCAGACATAATTGCGTAGAAGGTATCTAAAGCAAATTTAATTTCTTCCATAATTTTCTCCTGTATTAAACGGCGTCATTGCCGGTTTCACCTGTTCTGATCCTAATGACATCATCTAGACTAGAAACAAATATTTTTCCATCTCCAATTTTGCCTGTGCCGGCAGAAGAGGTAATGGCTTCGGTAACGGTCGCAAGGTCATCGTCCTTAACAACAACCTCGATTTTGATTTTAGGCAGGGTGTCTACAGTGTATTCAGCCCCCCTATACATTTCAGTGTGACCTTTTTGTCGGCCATAACCTTTAACCTCAGATAGTGTGAGGCCCTCAATGCCAGCGGCAATTAGGGCTTCACGAACTTCCTGAAGTTTGAAGGGTTTAATGATTGCGGTAACTAACTTCACGATTTATAGACTTGCAGACACTGCAAAGAAAAAACCGTCTTCATCAGCACCATACCCGCTGTCGCTAAAGTCATATGCAGTAATACCGCACTCAAATGATCCACAAGTAAAGCCGTAGCTAATAGTTAGATTATCTCCGTAATCATCATATTCGCCGTAGGCCACTGAAACTGGACCAAATGCATATGAGACTTCTGTGTAATCAGGAGCCCCATCTTGACCAGAAGCCAATGTAAGACCTAGATCACCGTAGCTTAAACCAAGGTAGATTTCTTCAAAATCTAGACCCGTTTGGTTCTCAGGGTAATCAAAAGCAATGTAACCAAAATCAACACCTACTTCGCCAAGAGCAAAACCATAACCAGCGTAATAGTCTAGTTCGCTTCCTGCTCCATCATTGAAGTTTACGTTTGATCCCCAGATGCCTGCATAGAAACCAGATTCAGCTTCAAAATCAAAGCCGCCCTGGATTGCAGGACCATCACTTTGCGTCATTCCCCTCCAGACATAATCCGATGCAAATGAGACATTTGCACTAACCGCTGCAAAAGAAGGTAGGGCAAGCATTCCAACAAGTAATAACAATTTTTTCATAATTTCTCCTATTATTTTATGAAGTTACATTGGTATTTATGCAATTATCGTGCCAATTAATTTTTAACCTTTTATAGCGATCATTTTTATTGATAGGAATGTATAATTCATGTTCAAAATTTAAGAAATAGCTTAATTTAATTAATTAGGGAGATGAAAAATGGAACTAAAAGATAAAGTAGTAGCAATTACAGGTGGAGCTTCGGGTTTAGGTGAGGCGTCTACAAGACATTTTGTTGCTCATGGCTCAAAGGTCATGATTCTTGATATTAACGACGTTAATGCAAAGGCTATTTGCGATGAACTAGGCGATGATAATGTTAAGTACATTAATACCAATATTATGGAAGAGCAGCCTGTGATAGATGCCATGACATTTATTAAAGAGTCTTTTGGAAGGCTTGATGTTGCAATTAATTGTGCTGGAACAGGTTATGGTGGAAGAATTCTTGGCAAAGAAGCCCCTCATCCATTAGATCATTTTAAATTCATCGTAGACCTCAATCTTGTTGGTACATTTAATGTTATGCGTTTGGCAGCTGAGCTTATGGATAAAAATGATGAGTCAGAGTCAGGCGAAAAGGGCGTGATTATTAATACCGCATCAGTGGCTGGCTACGAAGGTCAAATTGGGCAGTCTGCCTACAGCGCTTCTAAAGCTGGAGTCATTGGGTTGACCTTAACTGCTGCCAGGGACCTAGCGAGACATTCAATTAGGGTGAACACCATTGCTCCAGGTATCTTTGATACCCCTTTGATGAAAATGGCTCCCGAAAAAGTTAGAGAACCTTTGCTTCAGTCAACTCAGTTTCCTCATAGATTTGGCGACCCAGCAGAATTTGGCTCACTTGCTGCTCATATTGTTGAGAATACATATCTAAACGGAGAAACAATTCGATTGGATTCTGGAATGAGGATGACACCAAGGTAATGTCATATTCAGCTTACTATGTTGAAGAATCTAACGGGGATTTTTCGGCCTCGATTCATGAGTTAGAGCTCACCAAACCTGAAAGCGGCTTTGTTCAAATTGAGGTCTCTCACTCATCACTGAATTACAAAGATGCTTTATCAGCGACTGGAGTCAAGGGAGTCACAAGAGAGTACCCCTTTGTTCCTGGAATTGATGCAGTTGGCGTAGTTACAGATTCTGCATCAAACATATTTGCGAAGGGCGACGAGGTCATAGTCACGGGCTATGACTTGGGGATGAATACCCCGGGGGGCTTCGGTGAATTTATCACCGTGCCAGCTGAATGGGTGGTACTCAAACCAAGTAATTTATCAGCGGTTGAGGCTATGTCGATTGGGACTGCGGGGTTAACAGCTGCAGCGAGCGTTTTAAAAATACTCGAATCCAATCCAAGCAAAGATTTACCCATTGTCGTAACGGGAGCCACTGGCGGCGTTGGATCTGTTGCTGTGATGCTGTTATCTACCTTAGGTTTTGATGTGAGCGCCTTAACAGGCAAAGAAGCATCACGAGATTTTTTATATTCAATCGGAGCTAACTCCATCATCTTACGAACAGATTTCTTAGAGGCTCCATCCAAGCCAATGGCTCGACCTATCTTTGCAGGGGCCGTTGATACCGTTGGTGGAAGCATTCTCAGCAAACTTCTTCCCCAGATATTGCCGCATGGTGTTGTAACATCCTGTGGGAACGTTGCAGGTATTGAAATTAATACTACAGTCTTCCCTTTTATTTTAAGAGGCATTAGCTTATGCGGCATTGACTCTGCAGAAGCTCCCATTGAGTTTAAAAAGACTCTTTGGAATAAATTTGCAAATGAATGGAAGCTCGATCTAACCTCTCTTGTTAGAGAGGTCTCGAAAGAGCAATTAAATGAAGAAATACTAACAATACTTAAAGGCGGCCAAGAAGGCAGGGTTGTTTTAAGTCATCGGGAATAACAATATGTCAGATAATCTAAAAGAATTTTTTGAATCTCAAGAGGCGAACGAAGATAGTCAGAGTGATACTAAAGTTGCGCTGCTGATCGTCATTGTGGCAGTGGCAGCTGCAGTTTTTTGGGTATCAGGCCAGTAAAATTATTCTGATAAAAATCTTTCTGCATCAAGTGCAGCCATACAGCCAAAGCCTGCAGAGGTAATTGCTTGGCGATACACCTGATCCGAGACATCTCCAGCGGCAAAAACTCCAGGAATACTTGTTGATGTAGCAAGTCCTTTGGTTCCAGATTTAATATTGATGTAGTCATTCTCCATGTCTAGCTGACCTTTAAAAATCTCTGTATTAGGGTGATGACCAATGGCAATAAACACACCCATTAGCTCTAAAGTTTTAGCCGCTTCATCTTCTTTGATTGCAATTGAGTGAACGCCACGCTCATCACCTAATACCTCTATCAGCTCTGAGTTCCAGTGCATTTCAATTTTTCCCTCTGTGGCTGCATCAGCCACTCTGTCTCGAAGAATCTTTTCAGCCCTTAACTCATCTCTTCGATGAATGAGATGAACTTTTGAGCATATTCTTGAAAGGTAGAGGGCTTCTTCAGCCGCTGTGTTACCACCCCCAATAACGGCAACCTCTTGATTCTTATAGAAAAAACCATCACAGGTTGCGCAGGCTGATACGCCTTTGCCTAGAAATGCTTTTTCCGATGGCAGGCCAAGATATTTTGCACTAGCTCCAGTTGTAATAATTAACGCATCGGATGACCAGTTTTGGCTGCCATGAAGCTTAAAAGGCTTTTCAGTTAAAACAGTTTCATGAATGTGATCGTTGATAATCTGTACATCGAACATCTCAGCATGCTTTTTCATTCGCTGCATTAATTCTGGTCCCTGCAACCCATCGTGATCTCCTGGCCAGTTTTCAACGTCCGTGGTAGTTGTGAGCTGACCACCTTCTTCGGCCCCTGTTAATAAAAGCGGGCTTAATCCAGCTCTTGCAGCGTAAATACCTGCAGCATAGCCAGCCGGCCCTGAGCCTAAAATTATAAGTTTGTGATGTTGATATTCCATGGCGCAATTATAAGATAGTGTTTAAAGAAATTGTGATCTTTTCTAACTTAATGCTGTTTTTCGAAATATAATACTTAAAACCGGAGATTGCTATCGCTAAACAACCTGAAGATTCCAACCTTTCAGCGGGAACTATAAAGAACATTACTGCATTCTTATGCCTTGGTTTGGCTCTATATGTATTTATTTCCCTTGTATCTTATTCTTCGATGGATGCTAGCTTCTCTTCGGTAAGCTCTATGACCAATACAGTCATTAATCTTGGTGGCCCATTCGGAGCTTACTTATCTGATGGTCTATTGTCAGCTGCAGGCATGGGAGCCTATCTAATTCTCTTTATTATATCTTTTGCTGCAATTAGACTGCTCTTTTTTTATAAACCCAAGAGCGCATATTATAAATTTCTAAAGATTGCCTCGGCTGTTATCTTAGTTTCATCTTTTGCATCAATTTTTGAGTATTACTTTGCGGGTGATTTTTTTCCACAAGGCTCTTCAGGGGGCGTGATAGGGGACCTTATCTTCACCACTCTCTCCAATATTTTTGGTGTTGTTGGCTCACTGCTTTTTCTGACCATCTTTCTGCTCGTAACTGCGTCAATTACCTTTTCATTTTCATGGCTCACGGTGATTGATCGCATTGGCTATTTTTCATTGCTAGCATTTAACTCGGTGTATATACATTTGAAATCCAGTCTGATATTTCTATTAGATAAAGTGCAAACTATTAACATCAAAGCCTTTGCTGGGAATCCAAATATTTCTTTGGATCAAACCGCATCTGACACGAAGCCAAGAGAACTTAACATTACTAAAGATAACTCTTCCACGCATCATGTTCCCCCAACTCCACCTAAGGCAGTCCCAGTTGAAGCAATTGCTTCGGGCGACGAGAATGCCAAATCTTCAGCGACAGTTTATAAGTCAAAGAACAAGAATCTAGATGCTGAAATGCCCTCAACAGATCTTTTAGATAGAGCTCTAGATGATGGCTCGTCCTTAAGCCAGGCTGAGCTAAACCAATTAGCGGATCTTTTGGAGGTCAAGCTTGATGAGTTTGGAGTGATTGCTAAAGTAGCGTCTATTATACCAGGGCCTGTGGTGACACGATTTGAAATTCAGCCTGCTCCAGGCACCAAAGCCAGCAAGATCACGAACATTGCTCAAGATATTGCCAGGTCTCTTTCTGTCATGAGCGTGAGAGTCGTAGAAGTGATCGAAGGAAAATCAGTGATAGGCGTCGAGATCCCAAACACTAATAGAAAAATGGTTCGTCTGACTGAGATTTTATCCTCGGCTGAGTTCAGTCAATCTGTTGCTCCGCTTTCGATGGCTTTAGGCCAGGATATTGCTGGTAACCCAGTGGTTGTGGATTTAGCAAAAATGCCTCATTTGCTTGTTGCAGGGACGACAGGTTCGGGTAAGTCTGTTGGGGTTAATGCCATGTTACTCAGCTTACTTTTTAAGTCTGATCCTAAGCAAGTGCGTTTTATCATGATTGATCCCAAAGTTCTTGAGTTATCAGTGTATGAGGGAATCCCTCATCTGTTAACGCCCGTCATCACAGATATGTCGGATGCCGCAAATGGCCTGCGCTGGTGCGTTGCTGAGATGGACAGAAGATACAGGCTAATGTCCGCAATGGGTGTGAGAGGTTTAGACGCATTTAATATTAAAGTTGCAGAAGCTAAAGCAGCTGGCCAACCCCTTCTAGATCCCTTGAGAGAGGAAGATGAAATTGAACTAGAAGAACTGCCATCTATTGTGGTTGTTGTGGATGAGTTTGCCGATATGATCATGGTGGTTGGAAAAAAAGTAGAGCACTTGATTGCAAGGATTGCGCAGAAAGCTCGAGCCGCAGGAATTCATTTAATTCTGGCCACTCAAAGACCTTCTGTTGACGTCATCACCGGGCTGATTAAAGCAAACGTACCCACTCGAATAGCCTTTCAGGTTTCTTCAAAAATTGATTCTAGAACTATCCTTGATCAAGGTGGCGCTGAGCAGCTACTTGGTGCTGGAGATATGTTGTATTTGCCGGCGGGACAGGGCGTTCCTATGAGAGTGCATGGAGCCTTTGTTGGTGATGATGAGGTGCACAGAGTGGTTGATAGCTGGAAGCAAAGAGCTGAGCCCAATTATCTTGATGAGATCACCTCTGATCTCCAGGACACGGGTCTCATTCCAGGATGGTCAGGGTCTGATAGCTCTGAATCCTCTGATGAGGATGATGAATTTTATGATGAAGCCGTGAGTTTTGTGATTGAGTCTAGAAGGGCATCCATCTCAGCCGTTCAGAGAAAATTTAGAATTGGCTATAACAGAGCAGCTCGTTTAATTGAAGCCATGGAGATGGCTGGTCTGGTCTCTGAAATGGGCAGCAATGGAAGCAGGGAAGTTCTAGTTCCCAAGCAGCAATGAGCCCTAAGTTATTTTTAATACTCGCAACGCTCACATTTCTAGTTTCTGCCCAACAACAACCTTCACTTGGACATCTAAACAAGGCTCTCTTAAATAACTATTCCTTTGTTGAGAGGTCCCTAGACCCTACCGGGTTAAAAATTGAAGAATCCAGAGGAGAAATTTTGTTTAATGCCGCAGGATTTACTGTCAATATTTCCACTCCATTTAAAGAGCGTTATGAGGTCACTCAAGAGAGAGTGACTATTTTGGATATCGATTTAAACCAATCCAGAATCATAAATCTTGAAGACGTCGATAGTATTTTTATCAAAGCATTGCTTAATGGTATTGATGATCAATCACCAAATTATCAGGTTAGTTTAACCCAGCCAAATATTTTAACTCTTAGGCCTATTGATAACTCTTCTAACATTGACTTTATATTCAATAAAGAGATTCTTGGAGCTATTCGCTATAAAGATAATCTTCAAATCGAGCACAGCATTGAGTTAACCGAATTATGATAAAGTTGTTATATATTGCTTTAGGTGGCGGGGCAGGCGCTTCCTTGAGATACATTGTAAATGAGGGCTTGAAGAATGTGTCCGTGTTCTCTTTGCCGCTTGGAATTATGGCCGTGAACTTTTTGGGATGTTTTTGTATTGGCATTGCAATGGCGCAACTAGCTGAGTGGAAAGAAAACCTATATTTTTTTTTAATAGTGGGATTTCTTGGTTCCTTTACCACCATGTCTGCATTCTCTCAGCAAACTATTGAAATGCTATATAATGGAAGGGATATGAATGCCCTTGTTTATGTTGTTGCCTCAGTGGGCTCATGTATCCTCGGAACATACATAGCCTACACATTATTTAAAGCATCATAAAATATGATTGATACCAATTTCATTAAATCAGACCCGCAAAAAATTTCTGAAGCCTTAAAGTCAAAAAAATATGATTTGAATATTGAGGCTTTTGAGTCCCTTGAATTAAATAGAAAGAATGTTCAAATGCAAACTGAAGACTTGCAGGCCCAAAGAAATGCCCTGTCAAAAGAGTACGGCTTGTTAAGACAGGAGGGCAAAGATGATGAAGCTTTGAATGCCAAGATCGAGGCAACCAAAACTGAGCTTGATTCCTGCTCTGAAAAGTTAGCTGTAATTCAAGAATCCTTTAAAAATTTCTTACTAGATATACCAAACATTCCCTCAGATTCTTCTCCTAAGGGGCAGAGCGAGAATGACAATGTTAAGGTTCGTGATTTTGGTAAGCCATTGATTTCTGGTGGTAAAGATCACCTTGATATTACTTCGCTTATAAACACTGAGGCAGGTACCATGCTTGCAGGATCAAGGTTTGCAGTTCTGACTGGTAAAATAGCAAAACTGCAAAGAGCGCTCATTGCTTTTATGCTGGATAAGGCTGCAGAGCATGGTTACGAAGAGCATTATTTGCCATTAATCGCTAACTCTGAGTCTCTGCTTGCCACCGGCCAGCTTCCAAAATTTGCAGATGATTTATTTCAGCTTAACGATGATTATTTTTTAATTCCAACAGCAGAGGTGCCTTTAACAAACCTTTACCGTGATCAGATGATTGCTGTAGAGCATTTTCCTTTAAAGCTAACCGCGCACACGACGTGTTTTAGATCTGAAGCCGGAAGCTATGGGAAGGATACAAGGGGGTTGATTCGACAGCACCAATTTGAAAAAGTAGAGTTAGTTCAGATCTGCCATCCCGATCACTCCTACCAAGCCCTGGAATCTCTTACCGCTCATGCAGAGACCATCTTACAAGCACTCAATCTTCCCTATCAAGTTGTTGAGCTTTGCACAGGCGATCTCGGTTTCTCAGCAGCAAAAACATATGATCTAGAGGTTTGGATACCCAGCCAGGAAACTTTTAGAGAAATATCCTCCTGTTCTAATTGCACTGATTTTCAGGCTAGGCGGGCCAAAATTAGATTTAAGGAGAATGGGCAATCACGCCTTGCGCACACCTTGAATGGCTCTGCTTTAGCGGCGGGTAGAGCGCTCATAGCAGTGATAGAAAATTATTTCGATCAGCACTCAACCATTAAAGTTCCTGAAATCCTGCAAGATTACACCAAGTTTAAGTCCATCGAGGTCTAGCCCATCTTGCTTTTAGAGTTTTTTTAAAAGTCACACAATTGTTTCTTTCAAATCGTTAAAAACAAGTATAGAATTCAGATATAAATCTTTTTAATTTTTTAGAGGAAAATTATGAATAAATTGCGTCATCTACTTGTCTTTTCTTTGTTATTTACTATCCCCGTTTTTTCTGAAGTTGGAACCACTTCATCAATCAGAGGAAATGTGAATGTTGCATCTGCACAGATCACCATTAAAAATACCTCGACCGGAATTGTAAAAAGGGTAACGCCTAATGATGACGGAACTTTCTCAGCTTCTTTCTTGCCTGTTGGTGGTCCATACACCCTAGCAGCATCAGCACCTGGCTATCAGTCTGAGTCTGTTGAAGGAATCTTCTTGATTCTTAATGATACAACCAATGTAAGTATTGAGTTGGTTTCAGCCTCTGGAGATCTTGAAGAAGTCGTGGTAACAGCCTCAAGGGGTGCTGTGCGTGTCAAGGTTGGAACTGGAACATTCTTAGACAGAGCTGCTATGGATGGCATACCAACGATTAATAGATCGGTTGCAGACTTTGCAAAGATAGACCCAAGAGTCTCAATTAATTCAGCTTCCTCTAGAAACGCAGAGATTTCTGTGATGGGTCAAAACAATAGATTTAATGACTTTGCGATTGATGGTGTGAGCTTTAATGATCCATTTGGGCTTAATGCTAATGGTTTTGGTAGCATGAGAAACCCAATCAGTTTAGATTTTGTTGATCAAATATCTATTGATGTGACTCCTTATGATGTGTCTAGAGGTAATGCAACTGGTGGATCTATTGGCGTTGTCACTAAATCTGGTACCAATGATTTTCATGGTAGCTACTACACAACTAGCAGAGATCAAGATAGCCTAGGAAAGTTTAATGGTCAAAAATTCTCAACATTCTCTGAAGATATAACAAGCATAACATTTTCAGGACCAATCATTAAAGACAAGTTATTTTTCTTTGTTGGTTACGAAGAGCTAGAAGGTAGTTCACCTGTTTTATACGGAACAAAAGATAGCGGTGCACCTAATGTAGCCGAGGATGTAACTACAGCCATCGCGAATCAAATTAAATCGATTGCACAAACTAGATATGGCTACGATGCTGGGGAAATTAATAATATTTCGTTTCCTGAGACTCATGAAGAGTACACAGTCAAATTAGACTACTACATCAACGATTCGCATAGAGCAGTCCTAAATATTTCTAATAGCGAAGACTCATACCCAAGAAAATATAATGGGGGCCCAGTCGTCTTTAGTAATAACTATTATACGAAACCTCCTGTCATTGACAGAGAGTCCATAACTCTTTTTAGTGACTGGAATGATCGCCTAAGAACTAAGTTTAAGTATTCAACATACGACATGAGAGAAGATGACGCTTCTGTTGGCGCACCTTACATGCCTGAGTCAAAAATCACTGTGGGTGGAGATGACGTTTTTCTTGGAGGCGACAGATATAGAGGCGCTAACTTAATCAATATTAACTCTGAATTCTTAACCTTTAAAGCTGATTACGATCTTGGCGATCACTTGATTACCGCTGGTTTCGAGCAAGAAGAATCAAGCATCTACAATCTATTTATCGCAAGATACAATGGTGAGGTACATTTTGATTCCGTTGATGATTTTGCAGCGGGCACATGGAGCTACCTAAGATTTCATACCCCAATCTCCGGGGTCATGGATGTGGATACAGCTGCGGCAGCTTTTGATGTTGAAAAAACAACCATGTATATCCAGGATAGGTGGAATGTTAATGATGATTTAACAGTCCAGTATGGTGTGAGATATGATGCAGCAGAAACACCAACTGAAGCCCGTTTAAATCCTAAATTCCTTGCGCGAAATGGCGTGCCAAATAACTCAAGATTTGACTATGACAAGGTTCAACCAAGAACTTCATTCAACTTGAATCTTCAGCCTGAAAGACTGGGCTTTTTAAGCAAAGTGGGCGTGAACGTTATTGATTCTACTGTTAGAGGTGGTTACGGTTTATTCTTAGGAAGAATTCCTAATGTATGGTACGGCAACCAGTACTCACGTTCTGGTGGTGCAACAGACTACAACACGTTCCGTGGATTCAGTGAAACTGTTGGCGTGATGCCATCTGTGTCTGACTGTTCTCCAGAGTTCTGGTGGACTGGTCCTTGTTCAGATTATCAAATCAGAGGCGCGTACTTCGGTGACGCCCAAGGCACAGATCCTAACTTTGAAGCTCCTTCTTCATGGAGATCTAATCTAGCATTGGATTTTGTAACAGCTAGTGGCTATTCTGTAACTCTTGAAATCAACAGAGACCGCGTTGATCAAGGCGTTTTCTATAAAGATCTTCAGTTAACATCTACTGGAACAACCAGAGCTGATGGCAGACCAGTGTATTCAAGCGCATCTCCAGATCTATACCTAACTAATTCTAGTCAAGGCTCAGCTGATGCCTTCTCTTTTACTATCGCAAAATCATTCGGTGATTTGAAGGCCATGTATGCCTTTAGTTCAGTTGATGCAAAGGATGTGTACCCATTGACTTCAGCTCAAGCTGAGGGTGTTTATGGTAATACACAAAGATGGGATGGTGAGAACCTAAAAGCTAGGCCTAGCAACTATATGATTGACAGCAAGCAAATCTTATCTCTAGATTATACAACCCAAATCTTTGGACAAAATGACACTAGATTCTCATTGGTCTATGTTAGAAAAAGCGGCGAGAGATTCAGCGTTGTATTTGACGAAGTTGGATATAATTCAGTGGGTGGAAGTCCTAACTTCTATGCTGATAATAGCTTAGCCTACATTCCAACAGGCGCAACTGATCCTAATGTTGTGTTTACTTCTGCAGCCGTTGCTGCTCAAGTAATGAGCCACATTAACAACACTGGCTTAAGTAATTTCAAGGGCACTTATGCACCAAGAAATGCTTTCGAGGGTCCTAAATTCTCCAAGCTTGATCTAAGAATTACTCAGGATATCAATGTGTGGAGAGATCATAAAGCTATCCTTTACTTTGACTTCTTGAATATCCTTAATTACCTAAATGAAAATAAGGGGCAAGTTAAAGAATATAACTATAACAGCAGCAGACAGATAGTGCTTGGTGGAAAAACAGGCGTTGATGATCAAGGGCGATATATTATTGCTGGAGTTGATCCGGATGATAATTTAAATGTCTATAACAACGATGGTCAGTCTGTTTGGCAGATGAACTTTGGATTCAAGTATCAGTTCTAAGTAGATACTTCATTAAATAATAAAAAGGGCGGTTTCCGCCCTTTTTTGTTACAATTTTTTTTATGAATAATCCTATCCCTCAGCTGTCCTTAGAACTTTTAAAAAATAAAGATCCGCATACCATATCATTACTGGAGCAAGCGCTTGAGCAACATGGTTTTTTCACTATCACTGATCACGGTCTAGAAGATAGACTCTTAGAACAGTCCTACGAGGCCAGCAAGAACTTTTTCAATCTCCCGTTGAACATCAAAAATCAATACGCTCAACCTCAATACGCTGGTGCTAGAGGCTATACTCATTTTGGCAAGGAAACTGCCTTAGGCGAGAGCGTAGCCGATCTCAAGGAGTTTTGGCATCATGGGCCAGAGCTTGATCATTCTTTTGATAGCAGAATCCATTCAAATATATCCGTCACTGAATTAGAAGATTTTAATAAGCATTGTGCTGAGCTATTTCTTGAACTGAATCGCTTGGGAATGGTTGTTTTGGAATCCATCGCTTTAATTTTAAAAAAACCAGAGAACTTCTTTAATTCCTGGGTCTCCAAAGGTAACTCTGTCTTACGTTTGATTCATTACCCAGCGCTTGCCGATGACTCCAATATACTCAGAGCAAGACCGCACGAAGATATTAATTTAATCACTCTGTTGGTTGGCGCGGAAGAATCAGGTTTGGAGGTAAAGAATCAGCAAGGTGATTGGATTCCCATTGCCGCAAAAAGTAAATCTATTGTTTGTAATATTGGGGACATGATGCAATTAGTCACACGCTCACAGCTTAAGAGCACAACGCATCGAGTGATTGACCATAACGTGAAGGATTCTAAACCCAGATACAGCATGCCTTTTTTCTTGCATCCCTCGCCTGAGATCATGCTCAATTCCATTGTTGATGATTCCCCTGATTCAATTTCAGCGCATGAATTTTTAGAAGAAAGATTGAAAGCCATTAAGCTATACTAAATTATGAATATCCTTACTTTTTTACAAATTATTGTTGGTTTTATTGGGCTGGTATGTATTGCCATACCATTCTCTCAGAATCGATCTTCGATTAATTATCGATACATCTTTGTTGCGATTATTTTTCAAATCATTCTTGCCTTTGCTTTATTAAAAATCCCTTTCATTGTTCAAATTTTCGCCTATCTTTCTGATGGTGTTAGCTCTCTCCAAGCAGCGACCCAAGAGGGCGCAGAATTTGTATTTGGATACCTGAGTAATACTGCTGCCTCTCCATTTGAGAGCTCCGGTGCTGGAAATTCTATGATTTTTGCCTTTCAGATCCTTCCTCTGATTATTGTTATTTCAAGCTTGTCTGCTCTTTTGTGGTTTTGGAATATCCTGCCCTTAATAATTCGCGCAATTTCAAAAGTCTTTGAAAAGCTTTTTAATATAGGAGGGCCCATTGGCCTAGCGGCAACGGCGAATATTATTATGGGGCAAGTAGAAGCGCCTCTATTGGTTCGCCCCTACCTTTCTAAAATGAGTGAAAAAGAGCTACTGATTCTTATGACTGCTGGCATGTCGACTGTTTCTGGCTCGATTATGATTGCTTTGGTATCAATGCTACAGCCACAATTCCCAGATATTAATTTAATTCAACATCTTGTCTCTGCGTCTATACTCTCAATTCCTGCAGCAATCATGTATGCAAATATCATGATTCCCTCAGCAGAAGTTACTAATTTTGATGGAGACTCTGTGCCCAAGGTCTATGACAGCTCCATGGATGCTATTACCCGAGGCACCAGAGACGGTTTGGATATTTGTTTGAATGTTGGGGCCATCCTCATTGCATTTATTGCATTGGTATCATTGCTTAATTCTATTCTAGGCATTGCTGGTGGTTGGATTGGAATCTCAGATCTGTCATTGCAGCTCATCTTAGGTTATATGTTTTTTCCGATCGTCTGGTTGATGGGAGTCCCCTTATCAGAAACGCTGGCTTCAGCAGAGCTTCTTGGGCTCAAAACTGCCTTGAATGAATTTGTTGCATATGGAGCCTTGGCAAATATTGAACCTGGAGTTTTATCAGAAAGGTCTAAGCTCATTACTCTTTATGGCTTATGCGGTTTTGCTAATTTCTCTTCAGTGGGCATTTTAGTTTCAGGGATCAGCGCGATGGCCCCAGAAAGAAAAAATGATCTGATCAAGGTGTCCTTGAAAGCTCTCATAGGGGCGACTCTTGCGTCCTGCATGACAGGACTGGTGATAGGGATTTTTTAGTTTAAAAAAACTATTGATGCATTTAAAAAAGCTGCAAAGGATAGCCATAATAGATATGGTAAGTAGAGCCAAAATAACAATCTAGATTCTCTTTGTAGTATTCCTAAAATTTTCTGGTTTAGGAAGATCAACGCTGAGATATTGAGCAACGCCAGCCAAGGGGCGTGAAAGTAAAAGAAGATCCACGACCAAGCTGCATTTAAAATTAGTTGCGGTATGAAGAGCTTCCAGATTAAGTCTGCTGATCTAAAAGAGACATACGCCATCATGAGATACAAGATGGGCCACACAATTCCAAAGATATAACTAGGCGGGTTCAGAGGGCTTTTGATGAGATCAAGATACCAGCTATCAGAGGATATAAAGACATTAGCCAGCGATCCAATCACGGAAGTCAGGACAACCAATATAGGCAGAAAGTACTTCATTACCAATTAAATTTAAGCTCGTTCAACCAATATGGAGCAAATGGAGTATCCAGCGCCAAATGAGCAAATAATGCCTTTTTGACCCACTGCCAGATGATTGTATTTATGAAAGGCGATCAGAGAACCTGCGGAACCTGTATTTGCATACTCCTCTAAGACATTGGGCGCTCTCTCAGGAGGGAAATCATCTCCAAGAAGCTTTTTAATCACATAAGTGTTCATATTAATATTGGCTTGATGAAGCCAGTATTGTTCAACATCTTCCGGCAATAAACTATGCTCGCTGAGGTGATCCGTGATCAAGGAGGCCACCATTGGCATAACTTCTTTAAAGACGCTCCGACCATTTTGAATAAACAATAGTTCTGCTTCAGTGTATTCTTTGTTTTCAATGGCATTCATGAAACCAAAGTTATTACGAATATTATTTGAGAATTGCGTTTTTAGTTTCGTGCCAAGTATTTTAAATTTATTAGGAGCAGTTGAATTTTTTTCAACCACGGTGGCTGTGCATACATCGCCAAAGATAAAGTGACTGTCTCTATTTTTATAATTATTGTGAGCTGAAGTAATCTCTGGGTTGATAACCAGAATTTTAGACGCCTTGCCAGCTGCAATATCAGAATATGCGTTGCTAATTCCAAAGGTGGTCGAAGAACATCCAACCATCATGTCATAAGCATAGCCTTCAATGCCAAGCTCGTTTTGAACCTCAATCGCGATTGCAGGATAGGCACGTTGAAGATTTGCAGTAGACACGATTACGGCATCAATGTCACTTGCCTGTAGACCGGCATTTTTTAAAGCTTCTTGCGCTGCGATGACGCTGATTTCAGCAGACACCGAGAGAGCATCATTATCCCTGGGCTCGATCATTGGTTTCATGATCGTAGGATTAAGCAAGGAGTCCTTATCAATGACATATCTACTCAGGATGCCTGAAGCTTTAGCTATGAAATCTTCTGAAGAGGGCTCCAAGGCTGCAACAGCGCCATCTAAAATTCGCTGCTCATTCTCAATATTGTAAAGCCTTACATATTCATTAAATGATTCCACCAGCTCTTTGTTAGAAACTTTATGCGGAGGTGTCCAAACGCCTGTTCCAGAAATATATATATCGTGCATAATTTGTTCCTATTACGTGCTATTTTATATTCTTATGGAAATAATACCATTGGATCAAGGATCCTTAGATAAATTATGTTTTGCGCTCCATGAGTCTGAGGTCGAGCCAGTTATGGGAGTGGTACAGATTTCCCACGGAATGGCAGAGCATATGGGGAGATACTCACATTTCATTCATTTTCTAAATCAAGAAGGTTTTCACGTTGTCATCCATGATCATCGAGGCCATGGCCAAAGGCTTACTAATAATTTTAAAGGTTATTTTGGTCAACCAGACGGTTGGAGCCGAGTGGTTGATGATTTAATATCGGTTCATGCATGGGCTAAATATACTTATCCCGACCTTCCTCATATTCTTCTGGGGCACAGCATGGGTTCCTGGATATCCTTGGGGGCTCTACAAAAAGGCACAGTTTTTGATTTAACTTTATTATCAGGGTCCACCAAGCCCAAGGTTTTTGAAAGCAAGGTCCAAAAATTACTTGTTCAATTTGAATGTTTTAGACAGGGAGGATTGGGGTACAGTAATTTTCTTCATAAATTAATCTTTGGAGGTTTTAACTCAAAATTTGATAACACCCAAAGCCCTAACGACTGGCTGTCCAACGATGAATCGAGTGTTGAGGACTACACTGCAGACCCTCTATGTGGTTTTGTGGTCACCAATCAGTTGTGGCTGGATGTGATAGATGGCGTGACAGCAGTCTTTGAGAAAGGCCAGTTAGAATTAATTTCTAATCAGATGCCTCTCTTGGTTTTTTCGGGCAAGGATGATCCTGTTGGAGGCATGGGGCAAGGCACAACTGCTCTTCACCAGAGTCTTGTGCAAGCCGGTCTTAAAAGCAGCTTATTGCTGATTGATGGCGCTCGGCATGAAACGCTTAATGAAACTACCAAAATGAACACTTATAATGAGATCATCACTTTTATAAAAAATAATTTAACTGGAGTTTAGTATGGATTTAGTTGGAAAGATTTCATTAGTGACCGGAGCTGGACAAGGTATTGGGGAGGGCATAGCAAAAGTTCTCGCTCAGCAAGGTTCCAAGGTAATCTTGGTTGATCTTAACGGTCAAGCAGCTCAAAAAGTTTCTGATGATATCAACAACGCATATCCAGATAGCGCTTATAGCTATGAGGCAGATTTAACTGACGAGAAGGCGATTCAGTCCATGCTTGAATTTACGGATCAGAAGTTTCACCGTTTGGATTGTATTTGTAATAATGCAGCCGCATCAAAAGGCCTAGGGCCTGTTGAAACCTATTCTCTTGAAGATGTTCAGGCAACCCTTGATCTCACATTTACGTCTTTATGGAAATGCTTGCAGGCAGAAATAATATTCTTAAAAAAACAATCCAGCCCTGCCTCCATTGTCAATATTTCTTCAAACTCAGCTCTAAAGGGCTACGCATTTAATTCAATCTATGCGGCAAGCAAAGCGGCGGTTAATAATTTAACTCAATCTGTTGCCAAGGAAGTTGCTCGTCAACACATTAGAGTTAATGCAGTGTCGCCCGGAACAATCAATACTCCTGGTGTCATGAATTACTTTAAAGAAGAGCCGAGCGCTAAAGAGATGCTTGAGCGCTCTGCCTTGTTAAGAAGAATCGGTGAGCCCGAGGAGGTTGGCGAAATGGTTGCTTTCCTTTTATCTGATCGCTCATCCTATGTGACAGGCCAAATTGTTTCTGTTGACGGTGGATCATCTATAAACTAGCCACCTTATGATAATTAATAAATTTGAATATCCTGAATTGGTCCGGGTAGAAAAGAATGATGTTAGGTACTACCGAGATTCTAAAGAAAACTTAGTGCCCTCTGTGACGACCATCTTATCAGCCACAGGAGATCACTCAGGCATTGACTCATGGAAAAGAAGAGTCGGTCCTAAAACCGCAAAGGAAGTAGTGGATGAGGCGACAACCATTGGAACAGCCGTTCACTTAGCCATTGAAAATTACCTGAGCAGCAAGGAATGGCAGAATTTTACAGATGATCGCTTTGGATTGATGGCAGAACAGATTGCCAAAAGGTTCATCGATGACTGTCTGGGAGACATCGATGAGGTTTGGGGGCTTGAGTCTGGCCTCTTTGTTGACGGCCTCTATGCGGGAACCGCAGATTGCATAGGAGTCTTCAAGGGCATGCCCACCATCATTGATTTCAAAACCGCTAAAAAAATTAAAAGGAAGGACTGGATAACAGACTATTTTTTACAAGGTGCGGCTTATGCGAATGCTCACAATGTCATGTTTAATACTGAGATAGATGCAATTGCCATATTGATGGTTGATCGAGACTTATTGTTTAAAGAATTCTTAATTAAAAAAAGTGAATTTGATAACTTTACAAACCAATGGAAACAACGAATCATTGAATTCTATAAAACCAACGAAATTTTAGGGAGAGAATAATGAATGATTTAAAAGATAGAGTCATTATCATCACTGGAGCTAGCTCTGGTTTTGGTCGAGAAGCAGCTAGAATGTGCGTCGGTCTTGGAGCAAAAGTAGTTTTGGGAGCAAGGAGAGAGGAAAATTTAAAAGAGCTATGCTTGGAGTTAGGGTCAGACTCCTCTACATACAAGGTGACCGATGTTACATCCAAGGAGCAAATGCATGCATTAGCGCATCATGGCATTGAAACTTTTGGCCACATTGACTCTCTAGTAAATAATGCCGGCATCATGCCATTGTCGCTGCTAAAAAAAGGCAGGACCGATGAATGGGATCAAATGATTGATGTGAATATTAAAGGTGTGCTCTACGGGATAGACTCCGTCTACTCGCACATGCTTGAAAGAGAATCTGGACAAATTATTAACATCTCATCGGTTGCTGGTAAAAGAGTCATGCCGGGAAGCGCCGTCTACTCGGGCACCAAGTATGCTGTCAGAGCAATCTCTGAAGGTTTACGCTTAGAGTCTGCTGGAAAAATCCAGGTCACGTGTATTTATCCAGGCGCATTTACCACCGAGCTTGCTTCTACCATCAAAGACGAATCAATGATGAAGGCTCTGATGAGCAGGGGGTTAGGAGCTATAGCTCAGCCTGCAGAAAGAGTAGCAGAGGCTATAGTTTATGCCCTTCAACAAGATCCTGGCGTTTCAGTAAATGAAATTGTTATTCGCCCAACCGCACAGGAAGCCTAGAGAGAGGTTCATTAAACATATGATGCTTAGGAATTTTATTTTTCTATTCTGCTTCACAGCATTTCCTATTCAGGCTAATCAACAGTGCGTTGAAGCTGATCTGATTCTTTTAAATGGGGTTATTTATACAGGCCTGACCGTTGAATCATTTGCCGGCACTATTGCAATCAAAGGGTCACATATTTCTTATGTTGGATCTAACTTATCCGACCAGGAGTTAAAATGCTCTAAAGCTAAAGTTGTTGATTTAGAAGGAGCTTATATTTATCCAGGCTTTACCGATGCTCATGGTCACCTCAAAGGCATTGGGTACCGAGAGCTTACATTAAACCTTCAAGGGATTGAGTCTTTAAAGCAAACGCTTGCAGTGGTTAAAGAATATTTAGCTAATCAAGACCCTGGAGAGTGGGTGATAGGTCGCGGTTGGATTGATAAGATTTGGCCAGAAAAGCGCTTTCCTACTCGCTGGGACCTTGATAAGTTTTCACCAGCCAACCCAGTGATGCTTGAAAGAGCTGATGGCCATGCTGTGGTCGTTAACTCTATTGCTCTAAAGTTAGCAAATATCACATCCGCGACCCCAAATCCACAAGGTGGTTTTATTGAAAAAAATAGCACGGGTGAGCCCACAGGCTTATTGGTAGATATGGCGACCAACCTCATGTCAGCATTTATCCCCAAGTTAAGCAAAGCCAATGATAAAAATGCATTTTTAGAAGGCATCAATCGTAATGTCAGCCTTGGCTGGACACAAATTCATATTCCTGGAGGAACCTTTGAGGATATTGCAATTTTAGAAGAGATTAAATCTGAGGGTCAACTTCTGGAGAGAATTTATTTCATGGTTAGTGATGGCGAGCCAGCTGATCGATTGTTAGCCAGAGGTCCTATCTTGGATCCAGATCATATGCTGACCGTGAGATCAATAAAAATGTATGCCGATGGCGCCTTGGGTTCGCGTGGGGCAGCTCTGCTAGAAAAGTACAGTGACTATGATGGAAGAGGAATATTTATTTTTCAACCAGAAGACACTAAACCCCGCCTTAAAAAAGCTCTAGAAACTGGTATTCAAATTGGCACCCATGCTATTGGCGATCACGCAAATAGAGTTGTGCTTGATTGGTACGAAGAAGCTTTTAGCCAAGCTAAAAAAAATAACACAGTGGTGAGTCCGCCTCGCTGGAGAATCGAGCATTCACAAAATATCACCCCCCAAGACCAACGGCGATTTCTAGAGCTAGATATTATTCCTTCTATGCAGCCATCTCATGCTATTGGAGATTTACATTTTGCAATTGATCGGTTGGGCTTAAGTAGAATTAATAACGCCTATCCTTGGAAAGATCTACTTGATCAGGGGTTGATTATTGCCGGCGGCAGTGATGCGCCAGTGGAAATTGGCGATCCTAGAATTGAATTCTATGCAGCTGTAACTAGAAAAGATACCACTGGCTTTCATGCCACAGGTTGGAACTTGGCTCAACGAGTGACAAGGCAGCAAGCCTTGAAAATGTTTACGATATGGCCTGCCATTGCATCTTTTCAGGAGGATGTTAAAGGCACGATTGAAGTTGGCAAGCTCGCAGATTTCTCTATTTTTAACAAAGATTTGATGATGATTCCCGAGCTGGAGATATTGAATTCAAAAAATATCCTCACTGTTGTGGGAGGAAAAATAGTCTTTCAGGATTTGTGACGATTATTTTTCTTTCAAGATAAAATCAGCGCATTTTGCGCCAATAATATTGCAGGTTGCATTGGTATTACCAGAAATAATACGCGGAAAGATTGATGCATCTGCGATTCTAAGACCGTTAATACCTTTAACCTTTAATTGATCATCTACAACACATTCATCCCCTGAGCCCATTTTGCATGTTCCCACTGGGTGATAGACTGACAAAGATTCATTCCGGATGAATTGCTGAATGTCCTCATCATTTGTGCAGCCTTCTCCAGGCGCTAGCTCAACAGCATCAAATGTTTTTATTGCCTGCATCTTGAAAATTTCCCTTACCTTTTTTACACCTTCAATCATAGTGTTCATATCGTGTTTGGTAGCGAGGTAGTTGGCAAATATTTTGGGCGCATCTTCCGGGTCTGCTGATCGAAGTTCAATATGCCCTCTACTTTCAGGTCTAAGATTGCATACCGAGGCTGTCATTCCAGAGACGGGTGTCATTGCACCATTCTTATTGTACTGACCAGCGCCTGGAGCAAAATGAATCTGGGCATTGGGTGTTTCAACCTCATTGTTTGTTTTAAAAAATACCCCAATATCAGATGCAGGGTAGGTGAGTAGGCCACTATGTTTGGCGAAGTATTGGAGTAGATTCTTGAGCATTTTTATGGGCGTCATGAGCTCTTTAAAGGTCTTCAGCTTCTCAAATTTATAGCTTATGTTAACGGTCAAGTGATCCTGCATATTTTGACCGACCCCTGCTATGTTCTGCACCAATGGAATATTATATTTCTCGAGATGCTCTCTTGGCCCTATACCTGAAAGCATTAAGAGCTGAGGTGAATTGATTGCACCCCCTGATAAAATAATCTCAGATTCACATGTTATTACCTCAACCCTCCCTTTATGTTTAATTTTTACGCCAATAGCTTTTTTATTCGAAGTAATAATTTTGATTGCAGTGGTGTTCGTCATTAATTCTAGATTGGGCCTATGGAGTATAGGTTTTAGGAATCCATCGGCCGCACTAAATCTCTGCCCATCCTTGATGTGGACTTGATAGCGCCCGTAACCTTCTTGCTCTTGACCGTTGAAATCTAGATTGTTTTTCAAACCGTATTCGTGACATGCATTCATAAAGACCTTCGATGCTTCAAGACTGCCTTGGTAGGTCTCAACCCATAAAGGGCCGAAATTTCCATGATGCTGATCTGCATGATTTTGATTATTCTCAAGAGATATAAAATCTTTCATGAGTTCTTGGTATCCCCAGCCTCTATTGCCCGCTGACTCCCATTTTTGGTAGTCCTCTTCTTGACCGCGAATATATACCATGCCATTGATGGAACTGCTCCCGCCAATAGTTTTTCCTCTAGGCCAGTTAATAGCCCGATGATTTAAATTAGGCTCTGGTTCGGTCTCATAGCACCAGCCATATTTCTTATTTTTAAAGAGTGAGCTGGCACCTAATGGCATTTTAATGGACGGATAGTTATCCATGGGACCAGCTTCAATAAGTAAGACAGAATTCAAGGGATTCTCAGAAAGTTTATTGGCTAAAACGCAACCTGCACTTCCAGCGCCAACAATGATATATTTGTGTCTAAATTTCATATGTCTAATATCACTTAGGGTTTAATATGCGTCAAGTTATTGCAATCGGAGGGGGAGGTTTTGGTAGAACCCAAGCTTCAAATTTGATAGAACAATATATTTTAGATCAATCCACCAAGAACACCCCAAATATTTGCTTTATCCCGACGGCCACCGGGGATTTAGATCCCTATGTAGTAAATTTTTATACTGTTTTTAGTCGGCTGGATTGCCATCCTACACACATTAGTTTTTTCAAACGCACCATGGACCTCGAGGCACACATAGCGAAACAAGACATTGTTTTTGTTGGCGGCGGCAATACCAAGAGCATGTTGGCTGTCTGGAGAGATTGGGGTTTAGATTTAATCCTTAAAAATGCATACGATCGAGGCGTGATCATGAGCGGGGTGAGTGCCGGTGCTATTTGTTGGTTTGAGCAAGGGCTAACAGATTCTTGGGCCGATGAATTAAAAATGATGCCTTGCATGAACTTTATTCCAGGAAACTGCGCCCCTCATTACGATGAAGAGCCGGAAAGACGCCCTGCAACTAAAAAGCTATTAGAGAGCGATATCATTAAATCGATGTATGGCATTGAAGGTGGGGCAGCCCTACATTTTATTGATGAGAATCCAGAATATGCTGTTCGATTTGCCGATCGCAAGAACGCGTACCGAGTAACCTTGCAGGAGGCCCAAGTGAGCGAGTCTGCCTATCCCTTGCGAGAACTAACCCTATGAATCTTTGGCGTCTGATAAATCCGTTGGTCGCCGCGATCGCACGATCACCTATTCATTTTTTGATTAGCAGCCAAGTTTTAGTGATCAACTTTGATGGCAGAAAATCAGGAAAAAAATACTTGGTTCCAGTCAGTTACCATAGAAATGAACGGACTTATTCCAGCGTCACTTTACGATCGAATCTTTGGTGGAAAAATTTAATTGATCTGAAGACAACAACAATATGGATGAAAGGAAAGCTTATTACAGTAGCTCTAGATTTAGAATACTCAGATGATGCTCTTGTAGAAAGCAATCTAAGGCATTTAGTATCAGGTAACGCTGTCGATGCTTTTTTTGCAAAAGTAAAATTAAATAAAGACGGGACCCCGGTAAAAGAGAGTTTAAGAGAGGCTGCGAAGCTTCATGCGGTACTCAAGTTCACGGCTCAGCAGTAAGGTTGCATGCTCTCTTTTAAAACAAAGTACTAATAAATATTTCATTTTGCGTCTGAATAAGTTAATTTAAAGCATCAATAAATTTTAAATTAGCTTATGTTTACAAGAATGGATCAGAGCACTCAGGCAGAATGGCAGCATATTAGTGAGCAGCATATGCCGTATATTTTTGATATGCCAAAGAGAATCATGTCTATGTTGGAGCAGCTTCAGGAGCTTTCCCTAGGTTTTGGCACTGACCAACTTCATCACGCCTTGCAAACAGCCACTATGGCCAGAAGAGCTGGGGCCGACGATGAGATGGTCCTTTTAAGCCTAGTGCATGATATTGGCAAGGTAATTAATGTTCCAAACCACGGTCAAATTGCCGCTGAAATAATCAAACCTTATATTAGCGAAGATGCCTATCACATCATCAGAACCCATCAGGACTTTCAGGGCGAGCATTACTACCAATACATGGGCAAGCCTCAAGATCTTCGCAATCAGTACAAAGATGAAAGCTGGTATGGCAAAGCAGTAGAATTCACAGATGAGTGGGATCAAGCGGCCTTTGATCCGAGCTATGAGACTGATTCATTGGAATCTTTTGAGCCTTTAATTAATAAGTTTTTTGCAACCCCACATACCATCTAAAGATTAGAATGGTTGCAAGCAGGGCGATCAGAACGAGCATTATTTTGGTTGTGATTTCAGCTTGTTCTTCAACGCAGATTCAACAAAAAATCATATCCAAATCAAATACCAGTCTCTGCTACAGCCTGATATATCAGAAAGAAGCTATCAGCATCGAGTACCACTCTCTTTTGATTCAAGAAAGCTTATCAAGAGAATTGAATTGTCAAAAGATAGCTCAAGAGATCTTAGCTTTCAGATTGAAGATTACTGGTAAGAGCTCTGCAGGTCCCTCATCATCAGGCCAGGAAGCTTCGGCTCAAGATTACGCCAACCAAGGAGTAAACTGGGTAACCGGCCGATAATTCCTTATCATTATTTGGGCGATATACCTCAGATTACAGCACAACCAGACCATTGGATGCTAACGCAAAAGCTAGAGGATTCAGCCAAAGCATTGATAGCTTCTTTACAGTTGATCTGATAGATTCATATATTGTTGAAATGAAAGACAGTGAGTTGAAACTCTCAGTTGGTATAACTAATCTCTTTGATGAAGAAGTTCCTATGGTCTTCGATGCAGCAAACTGGAGTTATGATTCAAAACATCATGATCCTAGGGGTCGCATGGTTTATCTTGGCTTTAAGTTAAGTAGATAATACTTAAAAAATTCAAAGCGCAGCATCACTAATGGTGTTGCGTTTTTTTTTGTTTTAGAGCTTACTAATAACTGTAAAATTATTTTAGGAAGCGTTATGTCTCACCAATTTATTAAGCACCTTGTTACTTTCTGTGTATGTTTCACTCCCTTTCTTTTTTCTCAAGTAGCAAGTCCAGACATGCCTTTTGGTCAGAAAGCCTTGGAGATATATAAAACGGCAGTGGAGCTTCGAACAGCTAAAGGCCACGGTCAAGTTCCAGCGTTGGCTCATTATCTAGCCTCTGAGTTCAAGAAAGGCGGTTTTGATCAGAAAGATATTCATGTTCTTGAAATTGGTAGCACGGCTGCTTTAGTGGTTCGCTATAGAGGAGACGGATCTTTAGGTAAAAAACCTATTAGCATTTCTGCTCACATGGATGTCGTTGATGCGATGAGAGATGATTGGACCAGAGATCCCTTTACTCTCATTGAAGAGGATGGCTATTTTTTTGGAAGAGGAACGGTTGATGATAAGTTAGGCATGACAGCAGTTGTGGCAAGCTTTTTAAGGTTGAAATCTGAAGGCTGGGTTCCTGGAAGAGACTTAATTATTGCATTTTCAGGCGACGAGGAAACCGGCATGACAACCACCAAAGCTCTGGTCAATGAATTTAGATATTTAACTGACAGCGAATTTGTTCTCAATGCGGATTCAGGCGGAGCCACCTTGCCCGAAGATGGAGGTTTGCCAGCAAGTTTCGGGATGCAAGCTGCTGAAAAAACATATGTGACCTGGGAGATGATTGCAAGAAATCCAGGCGGCCACAGCAGCAGGCCTAGAAACGATAATGCCATCTATGATCTAGCACATGCCTTAGTCAAAATTCAAAATTATCAATTTCCAGTGAATCACAATGATTTAACTCTTGCCTTCTTTCAAGGCATTGGCAAAAGAACGGAAGGAGCTCTAGGTAAAGCCATGAGAGACTTCTCTATCAACCCTGATGATAAGGCTGCGATTGCCGAGCTAAGAGCTCACAGCAGCTATATTGGGACTACGGGGACAACCTGTGTTGCAACCATGCTTAAGGCGGGTCATGCAGAGAATGCGTTGCCTCAATCAGCAGTCGCCACAGTGAATTGTAGAGTGTTCCCTGGAACGGGAGTCCACCAGACTTTAATGCAACTAAAAGAAGTGGTTTCTAACCCAGCGATTGAATTTAAGATGTTGGCAGAGCCCACAGAAACTGATCCCTCGCCCCTGAGGCCAGATGTTTTGGCAGCCCTACAAACAGCAATCGATATTAAATTTCCGGGGTTAGAAATTATTCCAAGCATGTCTTCTGGTGGAACCGATGGCATGCATTTTCGTGCCGCAGGGATCCCGAGTTATGGGGTTAATGGAGGTTACGGCAAAGCAAGTGATAATTTCTCTCATGGCTTAAATGAGAGGGTGCAGGTGCAGAGCTTTTACGACAATGTTGCCCACTGGTACGTTTTATTGCCAGCGATAGCTGGTAGAAAAGATTGAGACGTGCTTCGGAGATAGGGCGCTGTCTTTGCCCTAAAGTTTCGTTTTTATAAGCGCTTAAAATGCCCCATTTATTTTTTCACCTTCTAGTGCCCGTGCTGGTGACAGGAATTTTTTATAGAAAAAACTGGCAGGCAGCTCTATTTATTTTAATGGCCACCATGGTGGTTGATGTAGATCACTTACTTGCGAATCCAATATACGATGCCAGTCGATGCAGCATCGGCTTCCATCCGTTGCATCAGATTTGGCTTATTGCGATCTATTTTGCATTATGCTTTTTTCCTAAAACTAATCTTGTAGGCGTTGGTCTAGTCATTCATATGGCTTTAGATCAGATTGATTGCCAAATGTGATGAGGGTTTGTTATTAGATAAAAAAGGGATGCCCCGATCACATGGGTTGCAAGAGCGTTTGGTTGTTAATTAAATAGAACGTTTTAAATATATTTGATTTGCACCATTGACCGCAGCTATTTCCCAGCCGTCTTGACCAAGCTTATTGAGTTCAATGGTGGACATAACATATTTCCAATTATGAGCATCTTTGTATTCTTTCTTGAACTCTTCAGTTGCCTCATTCGAGTAGCCCATGGCGGTAGAGTTACTGTGATCAATAATCTTATATTCCCATTTAGTAGCGCTCATAATATTTCCTTAAAATTATATTTCTCTAGTTTCTCATAATCTTGAAATAAAACGCAATCTATTAATTGATACGTCTTTTGATCTTTAGTAAAGTAAAAGTTACGAGGAGATATTTATGAAAGCTATCACGACTATATTGAGCGTCTGTTATTTGTTAAGCATGTCACTTGGGATTCAAGCAAAACATCACGAAGATGCGCTTGAGCTGGAGCAACTTGCTCAAGCTTTTGGCTGGGATTTAGAAGGCGCAGAGATTGAGACTCAAAAAGTAGCTGAAGGTTTATATGTGCTGTTTGGTGTTGGGGGCAACATCGCTGTTTCTATCGGCAAGGATGGCGTACTGATCGTTGACGACCAGCTGCCTCAGGTCATAGATAAAATTGAAGCTGCGATTGCCAAAGTAGGAGGCGAGGGCGTTGATTATGCTGTCAATACTCACTGGCACTTTGATCATGCTGAAGGCAATAATGTATTGGGCCCAAATGGAACAACTATTATTGCTCACAGCAATGCTCGTGCAGGCATGGCAAAGGGCGGATTGGTCAACATGGTTGTCGCTCAATACAATCAACAGCCTTATCCTGCCAAAGCCTTACCTGTTATAACTTACGACGAAGGCATGCAAATACATTTCAATGGCAATCAAATTGATCTAAAAAACTTTTCACCAGCCCATACCAGCGGCGATACGGTGGTTATTTTCAAAGAACAAAACGCTGTGCATCTTGGCGACGTCTTTAACAATGCAGGCTATCCATTTATTGATGTCGATAGCGGCGGCAGCATTGATGGCATGATTCAGTTTTGCGAAGAAACTCTTCAGTTAACAACTATGGACACAATTGTTATTCCTGGGCATGGCCCCGTTACTGATGTAGCAACGCTAAGACGTTACGTCTCCATGCTTCAATCCGTCCGGACTCGGGTTACCGATTTAATTGATGCAGGCAAAACCATGGAGCAGGTTATAGAGGCGAAGCCAACAGCAGATTTTGATGAAGTTTATGGCCCTGAATCAAGCTCTCTTGGATTTGTAAACAGAGTCTATACAAGCTTAAGTCAAAAATCCTCATAACCCGTGCTATTAATTCTCCAGTGGTAAGAGGATTTTTTTGTATATCTCTCTATAGCCATTAGCAATCTCCATCTTTGGAAGATACTCCTTTTCTCTCAGCATTTGATGGGCTTTTGGAAGGTTGTACCAAGGGCAGAATGTAAATAAATGATGTTCAATATGATAGTTAACATTCAGCGGTGCTAAAAAATACTTCAGATACCAAGGAACAATCGTGGTTCTGGTATTCATCAAGTCATTACCACCAACAACCCCAGCATGCTCTGTAATGCTCCGTATTCTATAAAATAGACTAAAAACGGTTAGAAGCGGTATCCACCATAGCCCCAAATATAACCAGCCGCAGCCTAACGAATACAAAATCCCAAAGATTATGGCATTTGTCATTAGAAAACCCTTTAATTTTAAAAAAAGATTCTTTAGGTGCTGGGCAAAGGATTGGTCTTTACCCCAAGCTGAATTGATTGTTGCTATGTATCTCCTAACACCAGCAATACCACTGATATCTCTAAAGATTTTTCTTGCCAGGCTGAGCTTGGAGGTGGGAAAAGCTTTTGATAGAGCTCTATCAGGGTCTTTATCTGTCTCTGTGTATTTATGATGGGCAGAATGATATTTCCTATATGGCAGGGTGTCAGACATGATCGGGTAGGCGCAAAACCATTGTGATGCAATGTCATTGAGCCTTCTGTTCTTAAAAATAAGACCGTGAGCTCCGTCATGCATTAGAACAGCCATCTGAAATTGCTTTGAGCCAACAATGATGGATGAAATAATCCAAGTAACAGCACTTGGATAGGTAATAAAAAGATAAAAAGCAAAAGCGACCTGAGACCACATTGAAAAGATGATCAAAATACTAAGCCAGCTTTTTTGTTTGCGTAAAATAGCTATCTCTTGCTGGGTTAATAGTGCATCCATTTTAATCATCAAATTTATTATAGAGTAATTAGAAGAATTGTTTGCTGCTGTCCTAGCGCAAAGAAATAATCTTGATGTAATTGCTATCTTTTCTAATTATATAAGGACCCTCTAGCTTTGCTGAACTAGTAAGTAACCAATAGATTAATCAATCTTCTGATAGCTAATTCAGCTGCAATGTTAGCTTTGTATTGCCTCTTTCATACCTCTGATCATCATAATTCAGATCGATAATAAAACCGCTAGATTTATATAACTCTAGCGCAGGCTCTAACATATCATTGGTCACCAGAAAAACTTGGTCTGCTTTCTGCTCTCTTGCAAAGTTAAGGCAGGCATCCATTAGCATCCTACCAACACCAGTTCCCTGACTTAATTTAGTCACAGCCATTTTTGCCAACTCAAATGTTTTTGGGCCAGAGGGAATCATGGCTGAAGTTCCTATGATTTTTTTATCGTGTACTGCAAAAAAAATCTGGCCTCCTTTTGCAAGAACATATTCTTCGGGATTCGACAATATTTTTATATCTTCTTGCTCTACGATAAAAAAAACTTCAATCCATTCAAGATTTAATGACTTAAAACTGGAGGCATATTCCTGTTTAAAGGGGTGAATTGAGACTATTTTATTCGTCATTGATTTATCAATATGCTGTTAATAAGTCTATTGTAGTTCTGGGTTTGCTGAAATATTTTGAATTTTCTTAATTACCGATTCCCATATTTGCCACTCATCGATGTTAAGGCTAGCAGCATATTCGGCCGCTCTTAGCATGGCAATTGATTCAGCGTCATCTCCATATTGGGAGATAAGATCTATGGCCATTTGATGAATTGGGTTCATGGGATGTTCCTTGGCAACTAATTTACCGCAGGTAACTCTATAGGCAAGAGTTACTCGCGTTAGTGTTCTTTTTTTGGAAGGTTGTCTCTGCCAGATGAATGGGTATGTACGACCTTCCATTGGCCATCAATTTTTCGAAATAAAAATGTTTGATGTCCTTTCTTATCAAGCTCTTGACCACTTTTTTTTAATTTAGCTATAAATCGCGTATCAGCAATAGCCCAGGCAAAGTTTTTATTTTCGCCTTCAAAATGAACTTCAATATCATTAAAGTCTAATTCCATATATTCCATGGCACCTTTCTCTGGTTCAACATGATCGATAACAAGAGAATCTAACCCTTGGTTCTGACCGCCTGATTCAATATAACGTGCGCCTTTAAAATCTAAAAATGTTTCCCTAAACGGTGTGCCATCACCATTTTCCCAGCCATATTTAATGCCTGAAATGATATCAATAATTTCCTGTTCACCTGTTTTTGTTTGCACTGGTTCTACATGAGCCGCTACAGTTAAAAAACTTAGGAGGAATAAGAATGTAGTTATCGTAATTTTAATCATTTGATTTCCCTTAACCTTTAAGAATAGTCTAATTTATTCTGCCACAACCTAAGAATAAAACGAAATCTCAACCTTCTGCGCGTATTTGCTATAGTAAAAATCTATTTAAATTATTGGAGAAATTAGGTTAAAAGTGAGGAACGAAGTGAGGAATGCCACATTGACCTTTTTTACAAACCATTTAAATAATTAATCCGAGGGATTATTAAGCTTCCTTATTTGGATTCCAGATTGTTAAGTTCTTAGTCTTCAGTCTGTTGACGACTAACTTATACCTTGATTGCTCTGCTTTCCATTCTTCCAACCATTTAGCCCCATCACGCTCCGCATCTATGAAGATTGCATTAGTAAATGCTAATGGAATGAGTATTGCAGTATGTATAACAATACTTGCAACTGTATTATATCCAAATAAGCCTAGATAGTTTGCTGCTATAAAGCCAAAAAATATACTCCAAAAAGTAAATAACACTAACATGAAGTAAGTTTGTAGACTTGGGTCTGGTATATGCTTTAGTGGATTGTATTTAACATCCATTACTCTTCTCCAACCATTCACAAAAGACATTACTGTTCGTCTAAATAGACTTGGCTTCTTTATCATCGGCTTAATACTCATTTTTTTTCCTATTCAACATGATTTCGTATGTATTCTTTTATGACATGCATACCGTAAGATAGCCAGGTTAAAACTATTAAACTCCAAAACAACATTTCCACCATAGGCTCTTATTCCTTAATGCCCAAGCAGTATAGTCACTTCGTTAAAGGCATGGAAGTGAAGATTGAGGAATATATGGAGAAATTAGGTTAAAACTACGTCACAGACTACGTCATGTCACATTGACCTTTTTTGCAAACCATTTAAAATGCCTTAGCTATCACCGTGGAGGGATGGCAGAGCGGTTGAATGCACTGGTCTTGAAATGAGAACATAACGCTTTATATCCATTTACTCCTTACCTAAATCCCTTTAAATCAACACTTAAGATTTCTTAACGAATCATAACGCTGAGTAAACTTCGTCACGGACTACGTCACGAAGATAATTACCTTGGTTGAAAAGGGCTGAGACTTCAAAAAGACAGGGATGCGAATTAACCCTAGGTTGGAACTAAGGAAGAACCTATCTATTGATTATTTAATTTTGAGTCGATAGTTGATTAGATTAAAACTATACAACTTAAAGTCATCTCACTTTTACACTCGAATCTGTTTGAGGGAGATGAGTTAGATTGAGTTAAATTTTGTGATATCAGTTCATTAGAAATCCTTTAAACTAGTTACATGAGTAAAAAAATACCCAGGGTCTTAATCACGGCTGGCGCCTCAGGAATTGGTCTTGTCATTGCCAAAGCTTTTTTGGCGGCTGGAGCGCAGGTGCATATTTGTGATATTTCATCTGAAGCGATCACAAAGCTAGCCCTCGAGATTCCAGCAATAACATCAACCTTGGCAGATATATCAGACATCGATCAAGTCGATCAAGTTTTTGAAGATTTAAACCGCTTGCATGGAACACTTGATGTTTTAATAAATAATGTAGGAGTATCAGGGCCCACGGCTTTGGTTGAAAATATTGATTCTGCTGATTGGGATCAGACAATAAACATTAATCTTAACAGCATCTTTTATATTACTCGCAAAGCAGTTCCACTGTTAAAAGAATCCAAAGGAGTCATGATTAATATGGCTTCAAATGCAGCATTATTTGGTTGCCCTCTGCGATCACCTTACGTTGCCTCAAAATGGGCTATTATTGGGTTGACTAAAACTTGGGCTATGGAAATGGGGCCTTTTGGAGTTCGTGTTAATGCTATTTGTCCAGGCAGTGTGCATGGACCTCGTATTGACAGTGTGATTATTAAAGAAGCTAAAGAACGAAATGTCTCAACAGAATCAATTCGTGATGTATATCAAAAACAAAATTCTATGCGTGTCTTCATTGAGGCCGAGGATATTGCTCAGACGGTTATTTTTTTATGCTCAGATTCCGCTAAACATATTTCAGGTCAGGCAATTCCTATTGATGGCCACACTGAAGGACTATCAAACTGGCTGTAAGAAGTAATGATTAAACACCTTTATATTTCAGGAGATTATTATGAAAGCGACCTGGTTTAATTCATTTGGGTCAGCCCAAGATGTGATGCAAATTGGCACTCAACCAAAGCCTAGTGCGAACCATGGAGAAGTGTTAATTAAACTATCCACCAGTGGTGTGAACCCTTCGGATGTGAAAAAAAGAGCTGGGGCATTTCCCAATCTTCTTGATAATGGCTTGGTCATTCCTCACAGCGATGGAGCTGGTGTTATCGAATCCGTAGGTGAAGGAGTCGACATTGATCGTGTTGGCGAGCGAGTTTGGGTGTATCAGGCTCAATATGGGCGCTTGTTGGGCACAGCTGCTGAATATATTGCTTTAGATTCTACTCGAGCAGTTAAGTTGCCAGATAATACCGATTTTAATGTTGGCGCTTGCCTTGGCATTCCGGTGATGACGGCACATAGGTGTGTTTTTTCAGATGGCGATATTGTTAATCAAACGGTATTAGTTACTGGTGGTGCTGGTAGAGTGGGTTATTACGCCATACAGTGGGCAAAAATAGCAGGGGCCAAGGTAATTGCCACAGCTAGCAATGCTGAGGATCGCTCACTCTGCTTAAGTCTAGGGGCAAGCGCAGTGGTTAATCACCGAGAGTCAAACTGGTCAAAGCAAGTATTAGAGGCTACGGGTGGCGAAAAAATTAATCGAGTTATTGATGTGGAATTTGGCATGAATTTGCCTGAGGTTCTTGAATGCATTGCCACTAATGGAGTCATTGCGACCTATTCATCAACAGTTGTAAAGGAGCCCCAACTCCCATTTATCCGCATGATGTTTATGGACATAACCCTTCGAATGGTAATTGTATATGCCATGCCAGAATCAGCTAAACTCCAGGCCATTCATGATATTAACAAAGCATTAGAGCAAGAAAAGCTCCAACATAGAATTGCTCATATCCTTCCTCTAGAAAGAGTTGCAGACTCTCACCAACTTATTGAGAAGGGTGGTTTTGGGGGATGTGTTATCGTCAAGATAGATGATCATTCAGCTTAACATCCACCACTGCCTAATACGCAATGGCTTGATGGGGATCCTTTTGCTTCTATTCTCAGCCTGCCAATTTGGAGCGCCACAAACGCCCCATGTTGTTATTTCCAATGTAACATTTACCGGCAATCTCATCTCCGGAGGTCAGAGCGAATCTTATTTGGGCATACCTTTTGCAGCTGCCCCGATTGATAAGTTACGTTGGGCTTTGCCACAAGAATGGATTCCACAAGAGACAAGTTATACAGCTAATCAATTTGCTCCAGCTTGTATGCAAGGACCCCATCTAAGTAATTGGTATAAAAATGTAATCTCTAGTTTTGGGAGTGAACCCGATAAATTTATAACCCCAGAAATAAGCGAGGACTGTCTTTATTTAAATGTGTGGCGTCCCACTAAAAAAACATTAGACCTTCTCCCGGTGATTGTTTATATCCATGGGGGGAGCAATAAAGGTGGTTGGTCTTACGAGCCTAATTACGAAGGTACTAAACTAGCAAGCAAGGGAGTGATAGTGGTTAGCATTGCCTACCGAGTTGGAGTATTTGGATTTTTTTCTCATCCTCAATTGGAGCAAGCAAACTTTGGTCTTTTAGATCAAATTGCTGCCCTGGAATGGATTCAAAATAATATTCATGTTTTTGGTGGTGACAGAAATGCAGTCACGGTTATGGGTGAGTCTGCTGGAGCAAATAACATTGATTACCTGTTAGTTTCACCTTTAAGTCGCGATCTTTTTGCAAGAGTCATTCATCAAAGTGGAGGCTCTTCTTTAACCAATCGCAGCATTCGTAAAGAGCATTTAAGGCGCGGCCAACAATTCTCATCACTCTTATTAGAGGCATCGCCTAACGATGCAATAGATCAACTCCGAGAGTTTTCATCAGAGGATATTCTGGCAGCAGCTCAAATTGCTTATGTCGGTCATTATTTTGATCCAGTTGTGGATAATTTCTCAGTTCTAAAAACTGTTGTTGACTCTGTTCGCGAAGGTAAAATCCACCCCGTGGATCTCCTTATAGGTACCAATCATGACGAGTGGTTATTAGATCTCGAAGACGGAGTGGATGTTGAAGCATGGTTAGCTGCAGAGGTTAGCAATGAAGTTGCGCAACAACTAAGATCTGTGCTGGGAGATATAGCTAACCCTAAGCGTCAAATGGATCTTCTGATTACCGCCAAGCATTATGTTTGTCCCTCTTTGATGCTAGCAACCAAAGTCAAGGAAAATCAAGGTCAATCTTGGGTCTATAGCTTTAATCGTGTGAGACCGGGTGCATTAGCAGCAAGTATGGGCGCCTATCACGGCGCTGAATTACCTTATGTGTTTGACACCCATGATGAGTGGTTACCAACCGATGCAGTTGACCGCCGCTTAACAGAGACGATACAGTCTTACTGGACTCAGTTTGTTAAAACTGGAAATCCAAATTATGAGAAGTTACCTGCTTGGCTACCCTACAAGACTCATACCGCTAGCGTGCAAATACTAGATAACAATATTTCGCAGGCCTATCACAGCAGTCAGAGCATATGTGATGCATTAATGCCATTGTAAATCCCAGGCAATTAAGCTCTAGTAGCCAAGAATTGAGAGGAAGACACTTGGTTTAAATAACTGAGGTTATCAATTGACTTAACTCATCAGGATTTTCAAAAAATGGAAAATGCCCAACTTCATTCATTGTATAAACTTTGCAAGATGAATGATTGGCAAAATTATCTACCTCCTTTAAGTTAACCAATTTATCTTTGCTGCCTAAAACGAGCGAAATGGGTAACTTCAATTTTTCTAAGTCTTGGTGATTTAATTGAAAATTATTGCATGCCTCCAAGTCACTTAGCATCACCAAGGACTCTTCTTGTGGAAAGATATTTTTCATCCCTAGGAGTCGTTTGTGTAGGCCAAATTTAATAATAAAATCTGCAGCATAGCCGTTACCCGCTTTGGCTTTTTCTATTAATGTATCGGATACTCTAATGGGGTATATGCTATTAAGTAGAATTAATGATTGAGCCAAAAAGCCATGATGGATTAGCATATCCAAAGCAATTAAACCGCCCATGCTATGACCGCAAAGCACTAAATTTTCTAGGTTAGACTCCCGCAAAGCGTGGATTAAAAACTTGCTATAAGATTGAATATCATTGCAGGGAGATCCCTTAGTCCAGCCGTGACCTGGCAAATCAATGACTAAAGGTGGATTGTAATCTGCTTCAGGGAAGCTTAGGGCTCTGACAAACCTATGATCCATGCCGGCACCAGGTATAAAGAGTATAGATTTTTTCTTTTTATCAATGGATTCAAAATTATGAAAATATGTTTTTAAATTATTCATCTGCCGATGCATGTTTAACTGAGTAAATCATCATTGCTAAAAATATTCCAAGCAGGGGGATAGAGCAAAGCAATAAAATATTTTTTGTTACCTCCAGCCCATCGACCACTAGAAATAACGCAGGCTGAATAACCAAGATGAGCGCAAAAATAATTCTTATAAATACATCAGGTGAATGACTCATTGATTTCATTGAAGAGGAAGCTAAAACATAAACACATGAATCATAGGTGGTACATAGAAAAATAATCATCACTATTCCATAGAGAATAAGAGGAAGATTTCCACCTGGCAATGTTTCAAGAATTTGTTTAATCGCTTGATTGGATTGTCCATCATCAATTAGTTGAGGAATATCAAGGATGTTATTCTCATAGAGGATAAATGAATAGTTACCCAGAATCATAAAGTGAAGCATGCATCCAATAGCGCCCATAAAAATTGTTCCAAAGATTAGTTGTCTAAGCGTTTTTCCGTTCGAAATATTAACAATAAATGCACCGACAAAAGGAGCCAAAGCCATCCACCATGCCCAGTAGAAGACAGTCCAGTTTTGTACGAAGCTATCGCCTGTGTAGGTGCTCATTCGTATAAAATATGTAACAAGTATTCCCAATGACTCCAGCGAATAATGAAAAATTTGCTGGGTGGGACCAAAGAATAAAACAAATAGTAAAAGATTTACAATTAAAAAAATGTTTACTTGGCTGAGTCTTTTAATACCCTTGTTTAAACCAAGCGCTACACTGGTGGTGAAGATTGCAAGGCACAGCAATAAAATTGCCCCCTCAAACCATGGGGTTGCCTCAATGCTTAAAACCGAAGAAAAGATTTGTGCAATTAAAGGGAAAGATAGTCCTATGGCAATGCCTGCTCCAGAAATTATGCTGAGGATAAAGATAAGATCTAGAAGCCACCCAAATAACCTAAGCAAGTTAGAGTGAGTCTGATGAAAAAAGATCCCACTGAATGTTAACTTGCTATCAGGCTTTTTATTTAAACTGATTGCAAATGCAAGAGCGGGCAGGCAAAAAATTGCCCACCCAGTAAGACCCCAATGAAAATTAGAGTAGGTTCTTGCAAATGCAAAGTGTTCTCGAGAAAAATTTTCCAGTCCAAAGGGAGGCTCATTTAAATAATAAGCCCACTCTATGGGTGACCAGAACATGATTGAAGCACCCATCCCGGCTGCAAAGAGCATCATGATCCAAGTGAAGAAGGGGTATTCATCTTTTGCCGTTAACTTTATTGTGATGGCACCTTTTTTGGATAAAGCAAACATTAATAAGAATGCTACTAATAATAAGCTTCCATATTGAAAGGCGCTTTCAAAAAATTTTGCAGCCAGCTGATAAAGGGAATTGAGTTGCATTGCAGATAATTCAGGATTGATTAACACATAGGAGCTGATGCTTAATGAGATAATAATTGTCATTGCGATGAGTGAAATATTCCATTTGTCTGTCTTCATGTTATATAGATAAGGTTGGTAGGAGATAGTATGGAATGCGTGGTAAATTATCCTAGCATTTATGAGGAATGTATGGGAAAGTATTATTTTAATATTTATCTTATATTAATTAAGGGAGTGTCAATAATGAATATTTTTCATCTAGAGAAATTGCACAAAGCTGCAATTTTTTCTTCAAGTTTAACAATCATTGCTTCATCCATACTATTTTCAAGCCCAGTGCTTGCTGATGATGGCTTGCAGGTTGAGGAAGTCATTGTTACAGCACAAAAAAGACCTGAAAACCTTCAGGATGTTCCGATCAGTATTACAACATTAACAGAGCAAGCTTTGAATGATCTCAATATCAAAGATTTTGCTGATTATGTTATGCAGCTACCTTCGGTATCTTCTATTCAGAGAAGGCCTGGCATGGGTCAATTATTTATGCGTGGCATCTCAGATGGAGGCAATTCCAATCAATCTCTGCAAGGACCTGCAGTAGCTATCTATGTTGACGGCTCTCCTGTAACTGCTATTGGGGATAATTTAGACATCCATATTTATGACATTGAAAGAATTGAAGCCCTTTCAGGTCCTCAAGGTACCTTGTATGGCGCTGCATCTCAGGCTGGAAATCTTCGAATTATTACAAAAAAACCAACTGATGAATTTGATTCAGGATTTAATTTAAGTTTTGAATCAACCAGCGGTGGCGGCACCAGCAATATGCTAGAAGGTTTTGTGAATATCCCTTTAAGCGATAATGCTGCCGTCAGAATTATTGGGTATCAAGACAAGGACGGTGGTTATATTGATGCTGTGCAAGATTCAATTACTTTCCCAGTCAGTGGCATTACCAAAACAAACACAGGGTTTGTTAAAAATGATTTTAATGAATCTGTGAGTAAAGGTTACAGAGCAGCGCTAAGGGTAAATTTAAATGAGACCTGGACTCTCAATACGAATGTCATGAGCCAACAAACTGAAACAGATGGAGTTTGGGATCACAACCCAAATACATTGGGTAATTATAAGGTTGGTAGATTTTTTGAAGATTCTCAAGACGATGACTGGACTAAATTCTCAGCCACCCTTACTGGTGACTTGGGTTTTGCAGACCTTTCATTTACCACTTCAAGTCTTGACAAAGATTTTGAGGTTTTTAGTGATTATTCACATTACTCGATTGATGGTTATGTTGAGGGTTATTACACATGTTACACATCATATTTTGGTGAGTGCGTTGATCCCAGCATTCAATTTGAAAACGATACAAATCTAACAGTTGATACGCACGAGCTTAGATTGGCTTCCAACAACGAGTCAAAATTAAATTGGATTTTAGGCGCTTTTTACACCGAAAATCAAACAACTTATAATTCTCAATGGCACGTTCCAACCATCCATCCGGATGCTAAAGTCCCAACAACCAAGGATCTTTATTATCAAACAGATCAGGTGAGAGTAGATGAGGAGACGGCTTTCTTTGGAGAGGTTTACTATCAACTAACCGATAAGCTAAAGTTAACTCTTGGGCACAGAAAGTTTGATGATAAAACTCAATTAAAAGGTTTTGTAGGTACTGTTTGGTGGCCTTCATCCCTTTATGGAAGTTCTACTCGACCTGATAACGTTAACTCAACTTTTAATGGCAAAGATAGCACCAATAAAATTAATTTATCATATGACTTAAACAATGACTCTCTTGTGTATCTAACCGTTGCCGAGGGTTATCGTCCAGGTGGCGCTAATAGGACTACTCAATTGGGCGCCTCTTATGATGCAGATTTTTTAACAAGCACCGAGGTGGGATTTAAATCTATATTAATGGATGGCAGGTTCAAATTGAATGCTGCATTATATCAAATGGATTGGGATGATATTCAGCTTGGCTGGTTTGATTCGTCTATTTCCTTGCTCGGCTTAGTTGACAATATTGGTAAGGCTGAGAGCAATGGATTTGAGCTTGATACGACTTATGTCATCAGCGATAAAGTAATCTTCTCCATGGGTTACGCAACCAATGAAGCTAAATTAACGCAAGATTATTACTTGAAGGGCAGTCTTAAGGCTAGTAACGGGCAAGATTTACCTTTTACGCCAGATACTAAATATAACTTCAATCTTTCATATGCTCACAATGATGATTCGTATGGCCAACTAAATTATGTATTCACCGATGAGATGTGGAATAATTTATTTATCGCCGATAGAGAATTACAAGATTCTTATGCTATCTTGAATGCATCTTGGACTTTGAATTATGGAAACAGATCCATTCAATTCTTTGGTGAAAACTTGACCGATGAAAAGGCTGAGCTATACATTAACAGCGAAGACATCCAGCGTCTTGTGACCGTTAATAGGCCTAGATCTATTGGTGTAAAATTTGGTTGGACGCATAATAAATAAGTACAGGCTATTATTTCTTTAAAGCCGCTCCTTGGGAAAAGGAGCGGCTTGCTTTTTCAAATTGAAACAAAAAAATCTTAATTTAAATCTTCCTAAAGAACTTTTTGAAGCCGCTAAGTTGGTCTCAGAGAGCCGTTATAAAAAAGCTGAACCAATCCTAAGAGACTATTTAAAAAAAGATCCATTGGATGTCAATGCTATGAAATTATTGGCAGATATTGGCATTGAATTTAGAGCCTACAAAGAAGCCGGATACCTTTTGTCAAGAGCTCTCGACTTGTTCCCAGACTTCCATTTTGCTAGATTTAGTTATGCAAATTTACTTTACAAAAGACAGCTACCCTTAGAGTCTATTGAGCAGTTAGACCAACTTCTTGCCATTGATCCCGACAACATCCAATGGCTATCCCTAAAGGCAGTTAACTATGCCTTAGCCAATAATCATGAAGAGGCTTTAAATTTATTTAAATTTATTATTAAAAATTTTCCTGCCAATACTCAAATTTATTTAAGTTATGGCCACACACTCAGAGCAATCGGCAAAATCAAGAAAGCTATTGATGCCTATTATAAAGCTATTTCATTTAATCGAGGAGCAGGCGAGGCTTACTGGAGTTTAGCCAACCTTAAAACTCATAAATTTACCAAGGATGATATAGATAATATGGAAGCCTTATTGAAAGATAAGAATTGTCCATATGATGATTATTCTCATTTGCTCTTTGCTATGGGTAAAGCCAAGGAAGATGCTGGTGACTATCGCTCTTCCATTGCAGCTTATATTAAAGGCAATCAAGTTAAAAGCAGCCGAGTGCCTTGGGATGCTAGGGGTTTTAGCGCTGAGTGCAATGAGCTACAAGATTTTTTTAACAGAGAACTGTTTGATGACCTTCAGGGGGTTGGCTCCTCAATACAGGATCCTATTTTTATTCTTGGATTACCAAGATCAGGTTCAACTCTAATAGAGCAAATCCTTGCCTCGCATTCTAAGGTAGAGGGCACCACTGAATTGCAAAATATTATTGCTTTATCAAGAAAGATAGCAAATAAAACTACTGCCAATGATCCTTCGCACTATCCAGGAGCTCTCAGAGAAATTAAAACTGAAGATTTTAAAAAAATGGGCGAGGCTTACATTTCAAATACTCGCAGCCAAAGGATTACGAGCAAACCTTTTTTTATAGACAAGATGCCAAATAATTTTTCCCATATCGGCTTGATTCATTTAATACTACCAAACGCAAAAATTATTGATGCTCGCCGCAACCCCATGGATTGCTGTTATAGTTGCTACAAACAATTATTTGGATCAGGCCAAGGCTTTAGCTATTCATTCAATAGAATTGGCAATTACTATCTTGATTATCTGCGTCTTATGAGCCACTGGGACCAAACCCTACCAAAGAAAATTCATCGAGTGACTTATGAAGATATGGTGAGCAACACGGAAAGTGAAATTAGAAAGCTGTTAGATTATTGTGGCTTAGAGTTTGAGGAGAACTGTTTAAATTTTTACAACAATAAAAGAGCAGTTAGAACGCCCAGCTCCGAACAAGTTAGACAACCCATTTATGATTCAGGATTGAAATATTGGAAAAATTTTGAAGATGAATTATCCCCACTAAAAAATATCTTTATTGAAAATGGAGTGAGCATTGAGTGATTTTTATATTTTAGATTCTGCCCTTGGTACAGAATTAAGTAAGAGGGGCTTTGATCTGCCTAGCTTTAAAGATTCTATTTGGTCTGCCCAAGCCTTGATGGATGACCCAGAACTCATCCTAGAAATCCATAAAGATAATATTGAGGCAGGTTGCGACGTTATTACAACTAGCAATTACTATGCTACTCCGCTGACACTAAAAGCCAAAGACCCCAATCTTGATTTTATTGCATTAACCGAAACAGCACTGTGCTTAGCAGAAGATGCAGTGAAGACCAGTAACAAGGAAGTGCTCATAGCGGGTTCTTTCCCACCGATAAATATATCTTATAGACCTGATCTCACGCCCCAAAGAAATGAGCTGGAAGATTTTTATGAAGCTCTGGCAGGAGTTTACAAAGACAGGGTGGACATTATTCTATGCGAAACAATGTCATCAATTTATGAAGCAGACATTGCTGCAAACATAGCATCAACTCACTTCAGCAAGGTTTGGGTGAGCTGGACTACCCGCGGATTAAACCCATCAATCTTACCTTCGAACGAAGACTTACAGACAGCAGCCATTGCTGTGTCTAAATATAATTTAGATTGCCAGCTGATTAACTGTGGTCATGCAGATCTTGTCACCGAGTCGCTAAAAATTTTAAAGACCTGCGTGCCAGACATTGGGGTCTACGCTAACTCTTCAGTCAACTCTATGGAGAAAGAAACACTTAAAATTTTTAACAGTGTGGATGATGTGCATCACCATCACTCAATTCCAATCACTCCGAGTGCATATGCAAATTTTGCTAAAGAATGGATGTCTATGGGCTGCAAAGTGATCGGGGGTTGCTGCCGCACATCACCAGAACATATCAGGATGATTGCTGCACTTAGAGCTTAAATTTTTTTATATGGAAGGAACTTTTATCATTGCAACTGCCTTCGTTAAGGGCATGGAAGTCCAGATTGAGGAATACATGGAAAAAATTGGGTAAAACTAGGTAACCAACTGGGTAATGTCACATTGACCTTTTTTACAAACCATTTAAAATGCCTTAGCTATCACCGTGGAGGGATGGCAGAGCGGTTGAATGCACTGGTCTTGAAAACCAGCAAAGGGTCAAACCTTTCCAGGGTTCGAATCCCTGTCCCTCCGCCACTTTTTTAGTTGCTTAACCCTGAATAAATTAACGCCTTGAGATCCTCTCTTAGTGGGTATTTGTTGGATGGCATGTACTGAGTCATCATGACGGCCGTGACCTGATTGACTGGGTCTACCCAGAAAGTCGTGCTGGCAGCTCCCCCCCAAGAAAATTCACCATCGGTGGAATAAGTTGCAGCTTGGCCTGCATCTTGAACGACACCAAGGGTCAAACCAAACCCTATGCCTTCTAAACCAAAGGCTGCACCTCCAGCTAGTACAGAATCTGACAGATGATTGCGTGACATCAGCTCGACAGAGGCTGAGCTTAAAATTCGCACGCCGTTTAACTCGCCTTTGTTCATGAGCATGAGAGCAAATTGAGCATAGTCATCAATGTTGGATACTAAACCCGAGCCACCATCGTAGAGCTTGCTTGACTCGCTCAGGTATGGAGATTCACGGTGCGAATCAATTGGCCTAAGTTCTTTTGAAAACATCAAGTCAGCAGGGTTAATTCCAGCTGCTCCAATAATCTCTCCATCTCTGCTAAAAGCACCTGAGGTATAAAGGGTTGTAAAAGATTTCTTGTCTTTGGCGTTTACAGAAAAGCCCATGCTGCTTAGTTTCAGTGGATCAAAAATATTGTCTTGCAAATATTGCGCAAAGGTCAAACCAGATATCACCTCAACAACACACCCAAGAATGTCCATGTTGATGCCATAAGACCATTGCTCGCCTGGGTTATGAAGCAAAGGGGCCATGGCTGCTGCAGAAGCAAAGGCGCAGGTGTCACCTGGAAATTTAGTCATTTTAGAGTCCAATGCTCCAAAAAAGTAAGGGCGGATGTTGTACTTTCTGTATGCTTGTTGAACCGGACCTTCTCCAGCCCAACTATAAGTTAAACCACTGGTATGAGTGAGGAGGTCTCGAATAGTCACTTCTCTTTTAGGCTTGACCATATAATCTTGATAGTCGAGATCAAGTACCTGAGTATTCTTAAACGCAGGGATATACATTGAAACTTTGTCGGCTAGTCTTAATTTACCTTGTTCCACTAACTGCATAATCGCAACACCAGTTATGGGTTTGGTCATAGAGTAGATTCTGTAGATTGAATCTTTGGTGATCTTTTGCTTGCTCTCTATATCTGCATGGCCATAGGTGTGCCTAAAAATTTCTTTCCCATCTTGATGAGCCAATATAGAAATATGGGGTATTTTTCCACTATCAACATATGTATCAAAATGCTTGGCAATTCTCTCTTGGTCAGTTGCATCAAGTGAGCCAGCAATAGCTAGCGGTGCAAAACTTAAAAATACAACCAGTGATTTAAAAATATTCATTAATTCCTCTTATACTTATAATAATGTTTAAATAATATCAAAATTTATTATAAGGCTTTATAAAAATTCATCCCACCATTTAAACCCAATGAGCTCACCCAACTTCAATCTTCATGAACCGCCTAAATTTTTAAGTTTGCTTGGATCCCAGGGATTTGAATATGACGAGGCGGCCGATACGTCCTCCATGAAGTTTATTATTAGCAAGGACCTGACCCATTCCAATGGAACCATTGTCCAAGGGGGATTTATTACTGCCATGCTCGATGCGGCCATGGCGCATCTGATTATCTTGAAGCTCAAGGCCCAAGTGAACCCTTTATCTCTTAATATCAATGTTAATTTTATAGCGCCGGGGGCGCCTGGAGAATTCATCGCCTCTGCCATTGTGACTAAAATGGGCAAAAGTATTGCCTTTACATCGGCGGAACTCTTTCAGGGCGGGAGGCTTGTGGCTACCGCTACAGCTACCAATAAACTCTTGAAGATGCCTCCAACCTCATGACTCCTAAAGAAAAATATCTTCAATTTATTCAGAGCGTTAAACCTCAAGTTAGCTTCGAAGAGGATAACAAGCCCAAGGCTCCAGATTACCTCAGCCAAGATTACTGGGCTGCGCTGCCAGGTCGACACGGAGCTCACTTCCTATCTCCTGATGAAACAGCTTCTGAAGAGCTGAAGGATTACGATGTGTTTTACATTCATCCCACAGGCTATTTTCAACCTCATTGGAATGCCCCTCTAGACCCAGAGTCTGCTGCTTTTGAGAGAACCGAAAGCCATCTGGCAACTCAAGCATCAGCTTTTTCAGCGTCTTGCAATGTTTATGCTCCTTATTACAGGCAAGCAACCTACTATTCTTTTTTTGACAAAGAAACCAACGGCAATTCTGCCCAGGACATTGCCTATTCAGATATTTCAAAAGCCTTTAGTGTGTATATTGAGCAGCATAATAATGGCAGGCCTTTTTTTATCGCCGGTCACAGTCAAGGGGCTCTGCATGGACAGCGTTTAGTCCATGAACATGTCTCCCAAGAAATGATTAAAGAGCAATTTATTGCCGCGTATCTCATTGGTTACATACTGCCGCTTAAATATTTTGATGCCATGTATCCCGACCTGATTGTGTCGACTGGCCCAGAAGATTATCACTCAATTATATCTTGGTGCACCGGCGTTGAAGGATTCAACAGAAGCAGAGCTCACTCAATGTTTTGGTCCCCTGGAGGGTGGTGTCAGGAGCCCATGGAACAGCCACTTGTCTGTCAAAACCCCTTATCTTGGGAGCAGGGAAGTTCTTGGATATCAGATAAAACTAATATCTCCATTCGATTGAAATCTAGCAATCTATTTTTAGCTGATTACCACGCCACATCTCACTCTCACGCTAAGCTCTCAATTGAATCCATGGCAAATCTCAGTCTTGAGACCAGGGAATCAGAGCATTCGATGATAGAGGCTAGAGGCTCCCTCATTGATAAGGTAAAGAGCTTTACTGTAGCCGGTGATCTGCATAATTTTGACGTCTCACTGTTCTGGGGTGCCATTAGAGAAAATGTGAAGAGGAGGGCGCATGCCTTTAAGAAATAAATTTATTGTTATACTTGCTCTCGCCCTGAGTTTTAATGCCCATTCTTTTGAAGAAGGCTTTGCTACCAATGGAGAGGTTCAAATAGCCTATAGGGATTACGGGCCTGCAAATGCAGAACCCATTTTATTGGTTACCGGCCTTGGAGCGCAACTGACCCTCTGGCCTGATTTCTTGATCAAGGATTTACAGGCTCATAATTTCAGACCCATAGCGTTTGATAATCGCGATGTTGGCTTGTCTTCTCGATTTAAGTCCAAGCCTTCCCAGCTCATTAATTACGTAAAGTATTTTTTATTTTTACCCATTAATTCAGAGTACAGCATCGAGGACATGGCTGATGATGGAGTGGCTGTGCTAGATACTCTAGAGATAGACCAGGCTCACATTTTAGGGATGTCGATGGGAGGCATGCTTGCCCAAGTTCTCGTTGCTAATCATCCTGATCGCGCTAAGTCATTTACCATGATCTCCTCCATGGTTTCGACCCCGAATCCGTTAAACGGGCCAAAATTCAAGGTCACTCAGCAGCTGCTCAAGCGCTCAGCAAAGAAAGATGATCTAGAGGGTAGAATTGATCAATCTATCAAACTATTTGATTTGATCGGGCGACCCGGGCTAAATTATGATACCCCTGAATTTAGGCAAAACATGCGCTCATACATTAAGCGAGGTGGTGACGACAGTGGGTTTCTTAGGCAAATGGCTGCCATTATTGGCTCTAAGGATAGAAAAAAATTAGCCCAATCCATAGAACTTCCCACCTTAATTATTCATGGAGACTTGGACCCACTGATTAAGGTAAAAAATGCATATGCGACCAATAAATTGATTGCAGGTAGCGATCTACTTATCATAGAGGGCATGGGCCATTTACTAGATACTGCCTCGTACAATCAATTTCAATCTCAGTTATTTAAGTTTTTAAAGCAATAGCTGACCCCGCTCATAATGATTTACCCAAGCGTAAAATTTTTGTTATGATCAAATGGTTTTCTAACTTAAATAGATTCTCTGCTGGCTACAATCTATTGCATCCTTCATTTGGCTGAACTGATTATGACTATTAAGGCTAAGGAAAAATTCTTTTATTCATCAGGGGCCATTGCCAATGGTGTGAAAACGGATGCGTTTACTTTTTTCTTGCTTTTCTTCTATTCCAATGTCATTGGTCTGACACCTGGACTTGCCAGTCTTGCAATTTTTATCGCTCTTCTGGTTGATGCGGTTACTGATCCCTTGATGGGAGTTATATCCGATAGAACTAAACATAGGCTGGGCAGACGACATCCATATTTCTTGCTGGGAATGATCCCAATGGCTTTGTCTTACTTTATGCTTTTTTCCATTCAAACTTCATGGGAATTACCTCAAAATCTTTTATTTCTCTGGATGCTCACTTTTGTTCTATTGACCCGATTAGGGATGACCATTTTTGATGTTCCTCATCGGTCTTTGGGCAGTGAAATGACTCGCTCTTATACAGAAAGAACTAAGATTTTTGCTGCGAGAGAATTGATGGGTTGGTTTGGAGGGCTTTTCAACGCTTTGCTAGCTTACACGGTATTTTTTCGAGATACACCAGATTTTATCCCAGGCACTAAAAATCCTGACCCTTGGATATTCTATGGAATGACTGGAGCAACAATTATGTGCATTGCTGTATTGGTCACCTATTTTGGAACCTTGCAATACAAACATAATCCCATTAAAGACAGTCAAATTTTTAATTTAAAGACCATTTATGGTCAAATCTTAATCGCCTTAAAAAATAAATCTTTTCTTACCTTCTTTTTTGGCTATCTTTTTATAGCTGTTAGTTGGAGCATGTCTAGCTCTTTGCAGATTTATATGAACACTTACTTTTGGGAGTTTAAATCATCCATGCTCGCATCGTATTTGGGAGTCTATGTGGCAGCAACTTTTTCTGCTTTTTTGCTAACACCTTTTTTGGTAAGCTATCTTGAAAAAAGAACGATCCTCCTTCTTGCGATCACCTTAGCTGCTGTCATTCCCCCCATCCCAATCCTGTTAACAATTTATGGCTATTTGCCGCCGATGGGCACTTGGGATCTCTTTGCCGTTACCATTCCCTTTGTTTTTGTTGCTAACTTGAGCTTGTCTTCCAGCTCAATCATTCGAGAGTCTATGCTGGGCGATATAAGCGACGAGGTAGAGTTAGATAGCGGCATAGGGCAACAGGGCTTGATGTATGCAGCAAGTTCTCTGATAGGCAAGCTCAATACTGGCATAGGTATATTGATTGCAGGCTTGGCATTGGAGCTTATCAATTTTCCTCAAGGCGCATCAGTCGATCCATCGTCTCAAGAGCTTTTTAGCCTCGCAATGGTTCAAGGCCCCTTAGCAGGCTTTCTCATGTCCATCCCATTTATTATTTTTTATACTTATAAAATTGATCGACACCACCATGCGAAAATTATTAAAGCGCTTGATGCTAGGTAATGACTAAATAGTTTGTATACTAGAGAGCATGGATGTACCAAATAAAATTACACCAAAAAGAGAAAAAAAGAAGGATGCGATAATTGAATCAGCGGTCGTAATTTTTGCTGCTCATGGTTATCACAATACTCGCCTAGAGCAAATAACAGACGCCCTCCATCTAACAGATAAATCTATTTATTATTACTTCAACAGCAAGGGAGATTTGTTTATAGAGGCTATTCTTTCAATTCAGGCCCAACTCAACCAGTTGATCAAAAGCATTGATGCTAAAGACTATGATCACCTCATTAAAATTAAGAAATATACCAACCATGCAATGAGTATCAATGGCCTCACGCTGCTCATGCAACTTCCTAAGTCTCTTGCGGATTTTGCTAGATATCATGAGATCAAGGCAAACGAGGAAGATCAATATAAGGTTTGGGGTGGATGGTTTGGAAAGGGTCAATTAGAAGGCTCAATCATTCAAGGCAATCCTTCAGAGCAGCGTAATTTTTTATTCGGCTCACTATTTTATCTACATCAGTGGTATTCGATTAAGGATAGTGCGACCTATGACCATATCCAGCCTTTTATTGAAAATATGATAGATAGAATGTACTCAACCAAATATAATAAAACCATATGAAAGCAGCTCACTACATAACACTTATTCTCTGGGCTTTTGGCATCGTCAATCTTTTTGAGCCATTTAATGGACCCTTGTTTTATATTTCTTCAGCTATTTTCTACCTCCTGCTAATTGCTCATGTGGTTGAATGCTTTGTTTATAGAGACAAAATTCTTAAATCTAAAGATTCGCCATTGGTGGCATTTTCTATGACCCTGTTGTTTGGTGTCATATATCTTGGCTCGCTGAAAGACTCTTAAGAGTGGAGGTCCTGTCAGAAGAGGGCAAGATCCCTAGGGGCTCTTTGGGTGTGTGGACCCTTGCTTGGCCCTCCATTATTACCAATATTTTTTACGCGACCAGCTCTATAGTGGCCATTAAAGTTGTGGGTGGCCTTGGTCCTGACGCAATTGCAGCGGCAGTGACGGGTCAAAGGGTTACATTCATCTTGCAAGCTGTTCTCACTGGCGTCCTTGCTGGCTCCACTGCTTTAATTGCAAGAAACTGGGGCGCCAAAAACAAAGAAGAGGCTGGAATTTTTTTTACCAGAACAGTTCAGCTTGTTCTTTTCATTGCTTTGATAACGAGCGTTGTAATCTGGCACTCTGCAGAACCCTTGGTTACCTTCTTTGGTTTGAAGGGAGAGGCTCTCACTCTCTCAATAGAATATTTAAGATCCATTGCACCCTTTTATATTGCCTTTGGTTGCGGCCTTGGTTTGATCACAGCCTTAAGAGCGGTGGGGGATGTCAAGACGCCAATGATTATCGGCGTTATCATGAATCTCTCTGCAATCTTCTTTATGCTAGTTTTTGTGAATGGATGGCTTGGTTTTCCAGAGTATGGTGTTCGTGGAGCCGCGCTTGGAATTGGGCTTTCATTTTTGATCGGAGCCATTCTTCTAATTGTTTTCTGGCTATCCAATCAATTGCCAGTCAAATATTCATCGATTTTTACCCTTGATACATACAGAGTAAAAGAGATCTTTAAAGTAGGATTGCCAGCCGCTTTAGAGCAGGTAATTTTCCAAGGGGGCATTACTGCATTTTTAATCCTAGTTGCTTTATATGGAACAGAGGCTTATGCAGCCTATGGTATAGGAGTTCAAATACTCTCTTTTTCATTCGTTATTGGGTTTGGTTTTTCAATAGCTGGGGCTACCTTAGTCGGTCAACATTTAGGGGCTGGCGATACCGACCAAGCCAGACGAGCTGGCTGGGGCGCAATGAGGCTTTCCATTGTCTCCATGACATTTTTTGGTATCTTGATCACTTTATTTGCAGAGCCTTTAGCAAGATTCATGATTGATAATGATGAGGTTGTCAGGCTGTCAGTCATTTTTATATGGCTTCTTGGGTCCATGCAGCCATTAATGGCAATTGAGTTTTCTTTGGGAGGAGCGCTGCGGGGAGCCGGCGATACCAAGACGCCTTTGATGATTACGCTAACCTGTCTTTTGTTTATCCGGGTGTTGCTTGCTCTAATTTTCTACATGCTCGATGCAAGTGTAGAAATTATTTTCTCCACATTGGTTGCAGACTATATCGTCAAAGGCTTTTTGTATGTAGCGAGGTTTAGATCAAATAAGTGGATGCAGGCAATGAAGCTTAGGGAAGATGCTTAGCAAGCACGCTTAGAGCTGCCTGGGCTCTTTTCCATAACTTTGATTCTGCAGCGCTTAATTTTTTTGCCTTTACGTTGCTGATAAAAGTAATCAGCAATCCTTTTAATTTTTCAGTTTCACCAACTTGTTGAGAAAATTTATTCTGAAGCATTTCTAAGGTTAATAATTGCTTTATAGCTTTGTCACTATCCGGCGATTCAATCCCAGCCATCAACTCCATCATGACCACGGTTTTTGTAACTTCATCAAGATTATTATGATAAGCAGGCTTGTTTAATGCTTTTAAGATGTCTTTGTCTATAGAAGAATTTGCTAGAATTTCTGATTCAAGCAACGCAGGTAGATCCATGTAACCCGATACCTTTTGTAAGATAATTTCTTCAGCTTGCTTGCCCTCATAAGATTTTATAGCTTTTTGTATTTTTAAGAACTCAGGCGATTTCCTTGTTTTAGTTAGCTCTCTTAATTGCTCTTTAGTTTTAGAAAGAGAAAACCCATCTTGGCCAAGTTCCTTGTAAAGGGCACCTATAATTTTTATCTCATCGTTGGCAATTGTTTTTTCTGCTTCATAGAATCGATCAGCACTTTCATTGAGTATTTTCCAGAGCGTCGGCTCATTCTTTTTGCCCGCCGGACCAATGTTTTGATAGTCTCGTTTTAATCGCTGATACTTTTGAATGCAGAGCTGGGTATCCTCATCATTGATGACCTTAACTTTTTCTATAATCTCTTCTTTTAACTTTAAATTTTTATTTTCTTGGGCTCTAATCTGATCATTGATTGGTTTTCTAGCATCCTGGTAGGCTGTTTTTAGCTTAATAAAATCATCATCCAGGACAGGCGCAAAGTTTTGCCAAAGTTGAAATTGTTGACTGAGGTATTTACTCAGCTCGATTAGCCCAGGCCATTTCGCGGATTTTTCTTCTGTGTATTGAAGAATGTTGATAATAATTTGCTCTCTTTCTTTGGCATTAGAAACCTTCACAGCTTTTAGCTCTTCGTAATATTGAGCGCAAGGCTCCCAAGCTGTATCAGTTAATTTTTTAAATGTTTGCCATTGCTCTCTGCCTGCTGGCTTTGAGCTTTGATCTAATTGCTGCCATTTAGTTTGCAGTCCATGGATTGCATTTGCATGTTTTTTTGGATTTTCAATAGGGGCTGCAATTAAAGCTTCAATCTCTTGAATAATTTCATTTCTTTTGGGATTGGTAGCAAAAGACGAGATATCGTTGAAATACCGCGACTGTGCTGATATTAGGTTAAACCTGTGTCTTAGTTTATTGGAGACCTTGCCTTCTGATTTCATGGCTCTAGAAACTTCGTTCACCAGCTTTTGGCCGCTGCGAATCTGCCCAGCTTCAAAATGCTCTTCAGCTTTAATTAATGATTCGAATAAAATTTTCTGAGTTTCCACAATATTTTCTTGATGAAGTTTATAATTATCTAAATGAAAAAAAGAATTTTAACAGGTATTACGACAACTGGAACTCCTCATATTGGAAATTATCTAGGAGCCATCAAACCTGCCCTTGAGTTATCGGGTCCTGAAACAGAATCCTATTTCTTTTTAGCCGACTATCATGCACTAATTAAGCAAACAGATCCTGCTTTAATTCAAAGCAGTGTCAAAGATATTGCTTTAGCTTGGCTGGCTTCAGGTCTTGATACTGAGCACTCAAATTTTTATAGACAATCTGATATCCCTGAGGTCCATGAATTAACATGGGTTCTTACCTGCAGTGCCGCCAAGGGCCTACTGAACAGGGCGCATGCTTACAAAGCAGTAGTCGCTGATAATATTTCTAATGATGCGGATGAGGACAAAGCTATTAACATGGGATTATTTTCTTACCCAGTATTAATGGCTGCAGACATTTTAATCTTTAATGCAACTCATGTACCCGTTGGCCCCGATCAAGCCCAGCATCTAGAAATGGCCAGAGATATTGCAGGCAAGTTCAACCATACATACAAAAATACATTCGTATTGCCTGAGGCGTTAATTCAAAATGAAGTATCAGTTCCTGGCCTTGATGGAAGAAAAATGAGTAAGTCTTACAATAATATTATTCCCTTTTTATGCACAGAGAAAGCATTGCAAAAAGCTATTTCAAGAATTATTACTAATTCCTTGGAGCCAGGACAAGCCAAAGACACAGAAGACTGTAATCTATTTCAACTTTACTCCTTATTCGCATCGAAAGATCAGGTCGCTTCTATGCAAGAAGCCTATGTAAATGGAATTGGTTGGGGCGATGCTAAAAAAGAGCTATTTGCAGTGATCAACAAAGAGATTGCGCCGATTCGTGAAAAATATTTTGAGTTAAGCAAGCAGCCTGACCTCCTAAATGATTTGTTTGCTGATGGCGCTAAGAAGGTCCGACTTCAAGCGCAGCAGCTAGTGTCGCAAGTCAGAGAATTGGTGGGCATCTCAAAAATTGTCTAACCCTACAGGCTGGTTAAAATTCGGTTTATTCTCAGTTGGTCTGGGTCAATCATTCGCTTTTGTGTTGGTCCCTCCTTTAGCAAGGGATCTTGGCCTATCAGTTATCGAGACATCTTCAATTTTTGCAATTTCTGCTATAGCCTGGGCAGTTACCAGCGCATCCTGGGGAAGGGCGTCTGACAGATATGGCCGAAGAAATATTGCAATCATAGGATTAATTGGTTATTCAGTTTCTATTATTGCCTTGATCACACCTTTATTTCTTGTTGAGAAAAATGTGCTGGACTTTGCCTATCTATTACCTTTGTTAGTCCTGGGTAGGCTAATTAATGGCCTAATAGGCTCTGCAACTAGACCCGCTGCATTTGCTTACATGGCAGATATTTCAGATCGATCAAAGCGAACAAAGAAATTTGCACGCCTAGAATCTAGCTTCTTAATAGGCACAATTATGGGCCCAATGATAGGCGGGTTTCTGTTTTTATACTCCAAGACATTACCTTTTTATGTTTTTGCACTTTGCGGAGGTATTGCTGCGATTGGAATTCTTCTAACTTTTCCAAAAAACATCAAACAGAAGACCACTGAAAAAGTTATCTCCAAACTCTCGTTTAAAGATTCTTCAGTTTGGCCATTCTTAGTATTAGCTGCTTTGTTCTCTTTGTGCCAAGCATCCTTGCTTCAATCTATTGGTTTTTTTATCACCGATGTGTTTTCCACTGAAAAAGACTTGCCTTTGGTGATCAGCCTCACATTTGGCCTGCTTTCAATATCTACCGTGGTAAGTCAATACATATTTACTGATTTAAAACCCATTGCCAATAATAAGTTACTGATATACGGAACTTTTCTTCTTGCCATATCGTATATTCAGGCAGGATTATCTACCTCTATTGCATTGTTTTATCTTGCAATGATGGTTAATGGTATGGGCGCTGGAATGGTGCGGCCAGCTAATGCTGCAGCATTGTCTATTGCTCAAACGCCTGATGATCAGGGCACAGCGGCAGGATATTTAGGGTCTGTTATCCCTATCGGTCACATTCTAACCCCCTTGGTTGCAATGCCAATATACCAATACGCACCTCATTATTTATATTATTTCAGTGCTTTCCTGTGCTTTATCGCCTTATTATTTATAATAGGACACCCAATATTAAGAGATCATGAACAAACCAGCGCTTCTACTAGTTAATCTAGGGACACCAGATTCCCCGTCTTACTTTCATGTTTTTAAATACTTGAGAGAATTTCTAATGGACGGCAGGGTGATTGATGTTCCCGCCTTCTTCCGATTCATCCTTGTCACATTAATAATTTGTCCATTGAGGTCCTATAGCTCGGGAAAAATTTACAAACAACTGTGGGATTTATCTGGTGGAGAGTCCCCTCTACTGAAAAATACCCGTGAGCTAGCTCTTAAAGTAGATGCAGCGCAAGATAGGTTTAATGTTTTTTATGCGATGCGCTATCAAACCCCAAGCATTAAAAACACCCTGAAGCTTATTCAGGCAACTAACCCAAGCGATCTGGTTGTCATGCCTCTGTTTCCTCATTACGCTTCCGCTACTTCTGGAAGCGTCTACCAAGAGGTTACCAAGCAACTATCCAAAAGCTGGGTGATACCCAACTTTAATTTTATTGCTCAGTACTATGATCATCCTGCTTTTATCCAAGCTTGGATTGAGGCCGCTAAAAAACACAACCTAGATGATTATGACAAGATTCTTTTTAGCTACCATGGCCTTCCAAAATCTCAGGTTAATAAGGTGTATTCTGATATGCAGTGCGATGGAAAAAACTGCGAGCATGAAATTAATGAAAACAATCATTACTGTTACAAGGCCACTGTATATGAAACCTCTAAGCTTATAGCAGAGGGGTTAAACATCCCACGTGACAAGTACGAGGTTTCTTTTCAATCAAGATTGACCAACAATTGGTTAGAGCCTTTTTCAGATGATGTGCTCAAGTCCTACCCAGGCCAGGGAATAAAAAAAGTTTTGGTATTTTCTCCAGCATTCACGGCCGATTGCCTTGAAACCATTATTGAGATTGGACACGAGTACAAGGAACTTTTTGAAGCGGCGGGTGGTCAAAAGCTGGATTATGTTGAGTCTCTAAATTTCTCTGATTCCTGGGTTCAAGCTATTATAGAGATTGTTAATTCTAAGGCGCGATAACTATGTTTAAAGATGATGTATTAAAAGGAAAAAAAATCTTAGTTACCGGGGGCGGTACTGGGCTTGGCAAAGAGATGTCAGAGCATTACATTCAGCATGGCGCTGAAGTTGTTATTTGTGGCAGACGCGAAAGTGTTCTAGCAGAGACCGCGAATGAATTTAAAGATAAGTATGATGCAAAAGTTAGATACCAGGCCTTGGATATCCGTTCCGCTCAAGATGTAGATGATTTTATTAATACAATTTTTCAAGAAGGGCCGTTACATGGACTGGTTAACAATGCCGCTGGAAACTTTATTTCTCCGACTAAAGATCTCTCGTCTAGAGGCTTTGATGCAATTGCTAATATTGTTTTTCATGGAACATTTTATGTAACTCATGCTGTGGGCAAGAAATGGCTTGAACATAACATTAGGGGATCAATTATTTCGATTTTAGCTACCTGGGTTTGGACGGGATCACCCTTTGTCGTGCCATCAGCTATGTCAAAATCCGCTCTTCATACTATGACGAAATCCCTTGCTGTTGAATGGGGCCCCGCAGGCATTAGAGTGAATGCTATTGCGCCCGGTCCATTCCCTACAGAAGGAATGACTGCGCGCCTGAGCCCCAAAGGTGACATGCAAAATGATTCAGATCACACGATTCCTATGGGCAGAATGGGAGAAATGAGCGAGCTACAAAATTTAGCCACTTTTCTAATGTCCGATGGGTGTGACTATTTGACAGGCCAGACCATTGCCATTGATGGCGCTCAGTACCTTTCCGGTGGAGGCACGTTCTCTCAGTTAGCAAAGCTATCTGAAGATGATTGGGCTGAAATTAGAGGTATGATTAAGAAAACAAACGACTCAGACAAGCTCAAACGATCAACTTGATTAACTGATAAACTAACTTTCAAAGATTTAAAAAAGGGGTAACGATGGATCACGCACAAATACAACAGATATTAAATAAGCAAAAAGCTTTTTTTATAAAAAATGGCCCGCCTTCATATGATTTAAGAATTGATCGAATGAATCGAATGAAAGATTTGATTATGGAAAATCGATATAGATTGGTGGATGCTCTGAATGAGGATTTTGGGGTTAGATCAAAAAACCAATCCATGGCCACAGATGTTTACACCATTATTCCTGGCATAGAGTATGCGAAGAAGAACTTAAAAAAATGGATGTCAGGCTCAAAAAGAAAACCTAACTTCCCATTGGGTCTACTAGGAGCTAAAGCTAAGGTGAGTTATGAGCCCTTGGGGACAGTCGGAATGATTTCACCTTGGAACTTTCCTGTATTTTTAGCTTTTTCTCCAGCTGCTGCGATTTTTGCTGCAGGTAATCAAATCATGCACAAGCCTAGTGAATATACCGAGCACACTTCAGCCCTGATGAAAGAGCTTTGCGATAACGCTTTTGATGAAGAAGAATTTGCAACAATATTGGGTGGTCCGGATGTGGGCGCTACATTTACGCAGCAGAAGTTTGACCATCTTTTGTATACTGGAAGCGGGGCTGTTGCTAAGCATATTATGAAAGCAGCCGCAGAAAATTTAGTTCCAGTGACTCTGGAATTAGGCGGCAAGTCTCCTGTGATTGTTAGCAATACAGCCGATAGTGTTACCGCAGCAACACGGATTATGTTTGGTAAAACAATGAATGCGGGTCAGATATGCTTGGCTCCAGATTATGTAATGGTGCATTCAGATAAGAAAGATGAGCTTGTTTCTGCTATGAAAACTGCTGTTGCAAATTTCTACCCAGATTTAAAGCATAACGATGACTACACCTCTATCATTAATCAGAAACATTTTGATCGACTGCAAAATCTCTTGGCTGATGCAAAAGCCAAAGGCGCTGAAATTGATGAGATTAATCCGGCAAATGAAGACTTCTCTCAGCAGGAAGCATTTAAAATTCCTCCTACGCTTGTAATGAATCCAACCGATGATATGGAGATCATGCAAGAAGAAATTTTTGGGCCCTTACTGCCAATTAAAGAGTTTACGGATATCGATGAGACCATCTCATATGTCAACGCCCATGATAAACCCCTAGGTTTATATTATTTTGGTTCGAACAACACAGAAGAAGAGCATGTTTTAAGTCGAACCTCATCAGGCGGAGTCACTGTGAACGATGTGCTGGGCCACATTCAGCAAGAGGACCTTCCTTTTGGAGGTGTCGGGCCATCTGGTATGGGCAGTTATCATGGTGAAGAAGGGTTTAAAACCTTCAGCAATGCAAAAGCAATTTATAAACAAATCGGCTCAAGGTTTGACAAGTTGCTGTCTGCAATTCGTCCTCCCTACAAAGGAGACATTGAGAAGGTACTGAAGCAGCTAACCTAAGCCATGTCCTCATTGCCTATTTACTTGGGCTACAAGTATTTTCGTTCTAAGAAGGGTGCTTTTGCATCCTTTACATCTATTATGGCTATTGCTGGTCTTGCCCTGGGTGTTGCCGCCCTAGTGATTGTTCTGTCGGTGATGAACGGGTTTGAGCGTGAGCTCCAAACAAGAGTCCTGGGCGTAGTGCCGCAACTGATTATTAGAAATGAAGGCCCAATAAGTCAATATGATGAGCTCATTAGTGAATTGCTGCAATCACCAGAGGTTCAGGCAGCCAGTCCTTACATAGAAACCCAAGGCTTGATGAGCGCCAATAACAGAGCAAGAGGCGTCTTTGTTACAGGAATCATTCCGCAGCTTGAAGATGACATTTCTATTCTACCTAATTACATATATGCAGGTTCTTTAGATGATTTAAGCCCCACAGAAGGCGTTGTTATTGGCGGTTGGTTGAGTAGATATTTGGGCATTACTGTGGGCGATGACATCACCATCATGACAACGAACTTAAGATCCTCTGTGCTTGGGTCTTTTCCACGTTCGTTATCTTTAAAGGTGGTAGGAATTTTTGAACTGAAAGCCGAACTTGATCAATCCTTGGTATTGATTCATCACGACCTAGCATCCAACCTCTTAAATCTCTCACCAGAATCCACGCAAGGTATTAGAGTTAAAACCACTGATTTATTCGAAGCTAATTCTATAGGCTATCAATTGCTTGAAGATTATCTGCCTCAAGATGAGGGTTACTATTTTACATCCTGGCAAAGAACCCATGGCACTTTATTTCAAGCCATTCAGCTAGAAAAAAAACTAATTAGCCTCATGCTGTTTCTTATTATTACAGTTGCTGCCTTTAATATTCTTTCAACGCTGGTGATGACGGTCAAGACAAAGGAGAGAGAAATTGCCATCTTGAAAACCATGGGCTGCAGCAACTCTCAACTCACTGGAATTTTTGTCACCCTGGGGATGATCATTGGGATTCTTGGAATTATTATCGGCTTGGTTCTCGGACTAATAATTACACCGAATATTGATTCCATGATCCATGTTGCTGAGAGTCTCATGAGCCGAACTCTCATGGATAGTTATTTTATTAATTATTTTCCCTACGAGTTTCGATCCTCGCAATTAATTCAAATCAGCCTTAGCTGCATTGTATTAAGTTTATTATTCTCATATTTTCCAGCCTCGAAGGCTGCGAAATTAAACCCTGTAACGATCCTGCGTCATGAGTAGTCTGTTAGCAAAAAATATCTCCATGAGCTTTACTAATTCTCAGCATTCTGTGAATGTCCTAGACAATGTGTCGCTTGAGTTAATTGAAGGCCGATCAATTGGCATCATTGGTTCATCTGGCTGTGGCAAGACAACCTTGTTACAAATTCTTGCAGGCCTGGAGACGCCAACAGCTGGGTCCGTTTATCATGATGATCTAAATTTATCTGAGCGCAATAAAGCAAAATTTAATCAACTGAGATCTAGCCTATTTGGTTTTGTGTATCAATTCCATTACCTGCTTGAAGATCTAACACTTTTGGAGAATTGCGAGCTCTCGTTTCAAATTATGGGCTCAAAAAACCATGAGGCCAATCGAAAAAGTATTTTTTTAATTTTTGAAGAACTTGGCATTGGCCATCTAAAAGATAGCTATCCGTTTATGCTCTCTGGAGGAGAAAGGCAGAGAGCGGCGATCGCTAGAGCTGTAGCACACAAGCCTACCTTCTTGCTCATGGACGAGCCCACTGGAAATTTGGATGCCGATAATGCAGCAATCATCCAGGAATTAACCATAAATTTATCAAAAAAGTTTAATATGGGCATACTTGTTGCAACCCACGATTTGGAGTATGCAAGCAAGCTTGATGAAGTGTACAGAATTGAAAATAGTAAATTACAAAAAATAGATCATGAATAATATTTTAATTTCAGGCGGCTGGTTTATATGGCCTTTGTTGGTTTGCTCTATTTTGCTTATTTCTATTGTCATAGAGCGCCTCTGGTTCTTGCAAAGAAGGCTCGTTGCACCCAAGGGCTTACAACGCCAAGTACAAAATTTAATTAATAAAAATGTATTTCATGCTGAGCATCAGGAGGAGATTTCCTCCACATCACAATTGGGCGAGCTCTTAACTTATTGCCATCAATACAAGTCTGAGTCCAGAGAATTTGTTGAAACAAAGGCTGAAGAGAAAGCCTCAGAAATTAACTTAATTCTCGAGAGAAATCTTTCTATGCTCAGCACTATTGCCAGCATCAGCCCTTTACTTGGACTGCTTGGAACAGTGGTGGGTATGATTACCGTGTTTGGTAATATTGACGTCAATGGGAGCGCAAATGCAGACTTGCTTGCCGCGGGCATTTCCGAAGCCCTCATCACCACAGCATTCGGCCTTATTATTGCCGTTCCAGCCATCGTTTTCTACCGTTTCTTTGAGCAAAAAACAATTAATTTGATGTCCCTTCTTCAAGCCAATACCTCTTTATTTTTAGATTTCATGTACAAAAAATGAAATTCTTTACCAACAAAGAGCGAGCTCTCAGTATCGAAATTACGCCATTAATAGACATAGTTTTTTTACTTGTTATTTTTTTTGTGGTGACATCGAAGATTGAAACCAATCAGTATTTAAGTCTTGATCTGCCAACCTCGCAATCTTTCTCTTCAAATCTAACGAATGCTGATCACAACATCATTCTCTTAGATTCAGGTACGCTAGTGATTAACAACCAAGAGTTTGATATCTCTCAAATTGAAGAGGTTATGGTTGGCATACAAGCCAGTTTTGAAACCTCCGAAACTATTATTCTTTCAATTGAAAACAAGGCCTATCACGAGTGGGTAATCTTGTTGATGGACCAGTTACAGGGTGCTGGTTTTCAAAATCTTCAAATTAAAACTTATACTGATTAGTTATGAGCCCATTAAAGCGATTATTTACATATACCCTCAGGTTTAAGTTTTCTTTTGGTGTCAGCATCATAGGATTTCTAATGTTTGCGGCTGCCGATATTGCGGCGGTTGAGTGGATTAGACGCATTATTGCCTTCATCAACTCCAACGAAACAGACTTCAGTATCTACCTTGTTTTGGCTTTAATATTTATTGCCCTAGGCAGGGGCATAGGTTTCTTTATAGGAAACTATTTTATGTCTAGAGTGGGCTTTGGTATTGTGCATGACCTACGATCAGAGCTTTTTTCGAAATTAATCAATTTACCCAAACTCTTTTTTGATCAAAATCAATCAGGCCAACTGATCAATCGAATTACCTTCACGACCACCCAGGTCTCTGGAGCAGCCTCCAATGCAATCAAGACCTTTGTCCGCGAGGGTTTTTTACTGATTGGCTTGATGGTGTATATGCTGTCATTAAACTGGAAGCTAACGTTACTATTATTAGTGACTACTCCATTTATAGCCTTGATCGTTTATGTGGCTGGCAAAAGACTTAGAAAGCTTGCCAAGACTATACAAACTGCCATGGGTGATGTGACGCATCTTGCCTCAGAAGCCGTAGATGGAAATCTTGAGATTAAATCATTTAATGCCGAGGCCTATGAAACCAAAAGATTCCTAGAAGCCAATGCATCGAACAAAAATCAAAATTTAAAGTTAGAAGCCACCTCTAATCTCGCAACCCCAATTATTCAGTTACTTGTGTCTATTTCGCTATCCATTGTTGCGTATTTTGCTCTTGGAGCTCAACTGGGTATTGAGCTCAGTGCTGAAAATTTTGTAGCTTTTATTACCGCAGCAGGCCTCATGGCCAAGCCTATTAGGCAGCTCTCCAACATCAACGCTGTGATTCAAAAGGGCTTAGCAGCAGCTGTTGAAATATTTGATCAGCTTGACACCAAGGAAGAGGTTGATTCTGGGCAGATTGAAACACCTATTGTTGGTCAAATCGAGTTTCGTGACGTCAATTTTTCTTATAACCCTCAAGACCTTGTCTTAAGAAACCTCAATTTTTCAATTGCTCAGAATGAAACAATCGCCATTGTTGGCAAGTCTGGATCTGGGAAATCCACCATTGCCAATTTGCTTTCTAGATTCTATTCGGACTTTACTGGTGAGATTGCCATTGATGGGGTGAGCATCATGGATTACAAGCTCAGCTTTCTTCGTGAGTCTATCTCTATCGTCAATCAGTCCCCAACTCTTTTTAATGACACGATAGAAAAAAATATTGCTTATGGTGAGACAACGATTGATCAGCATAAACTTCAAGAAGCCGCTGAGATTTCAGGCTGCCTAGAATTTATAAATAAATTGCCCGAGGGTTACAAATCAGAAATTGGTGATGATGGCGTTCTGCTCTCGGGGGGTCAAAGACAGCGAATTGCTATCGCTAGAGCATTCTATAAAAACTCACCCATTATCATTCTTGATGAAGCGACCTCGGCTTTAGACAACGAGTCTGAACTAGTAGTCCAAGAGGCTCTAGAGAAATTAATTAACAACAGGACCACGATTGTTATTGCGCATCGACTCTCAACAATTGAGAACGCAAACAAGATATTGGTCATCGACGAAGGCACTGTTGCCGAGTTTGGAACCCATCATGAATTGTTAGAGCAAGCGGGCATTTATAAGAACCTCTATCAAAATAAATTTAGCGATATAGTAGAGGTGAGTGCCAAGTCTAGGACGTCCCCATCCCCAGATTACTTGCCATCATTCAAAGAAGAGCCAGCTCAGCAAGGTTTTCTGATCGATGCTTGGTATAAAAAGAGTGTTTGGCTCTATCTGCTATCGCCCCTAACTATGTTATTTTCAACTTTGGTTCGCTGGAGAAAGAATTCATATCTCAAGAATCCGTCTAAAGTTTGGAAATCGGCAGTGCCAATCGTGGTGGTTGGGAATATTTCAATGGGTGGCACAGGAAAAACTCCGTTGGTTAAATACATCGCCTCCGAGCTTAAAAAAAGAGGCTTTAAACCTGGTCTGGTAAGTCGAGGTTATGGAGGAAAGTACTCAGGCACCCTGGAAGTGACCAGCGAGACAACCTTTAAACAGACCGGCGATGAAGCCCAGCTTCTGGCAAAACTCCAATTACCTTTCTTTATTGATAAAGACCGCTCAAGAGCCGCCAGAACGCTTCAAGGCAAATATGACTGTGACGTTATTATTTCAGATGATGGCCTTCAGCATTACAAGATGGATCGTAAGTTAGAGATTGCTGTGATTGATGGCGCTAGAAGACTAGGAAATGGCTTGGCATTCCCTGCCGGTCCCCTGCGTGAGCCCAAGAGCAGGCTGAAAGATGTAGATTTCATTGTGAACAATGGCGGCCCAACGGAGGGGAATGAAATACTGATGACGCTGAACCCTGCTAAATTTATCCATTTAAACTCTGGCAAGGAATATGCCGTTGATAGTTGGCCCATGCATAAGCAAGTGCACGCTGTGGCAGGCGTTGGAAATCCTAATAGATTTTTTGATTTGCTTTCAAGGTTAGATTTTGAATTTGATAAAAATCCATTTCCCGATCATCATAAATATAGCAAAAGAGACTTGTATTACTTAGACCATCTACCTATTCTTATGACAGAGAAGGACGCGGCTAAATGTAGGCATTTTAATAATTCTAAGATTTGGTATCTTAGCATCGAAGCAAAAATAGAATCCCAATTCATAGATCGACTCGAGGAAAAACTAAATGATTGATAAAGCAATATTAGATGTGATGGCCTGTCTCAGATGTAAATCTTCTCTCACCGATGAGGGCGAGCATTTAAAATGCTCTGAGTGCAACATTGGCTACCCCATTAAAGAAGATATTCCTCACATGCTTGAGGAGAGTATTTTTTCTTTAGATGGCTAACGAATTCGTCATCATCGTTCCGGCCAGAGCTAGTTCATCCCGACTTCCAAACAAGCCTCTTGCTCAAATTGATGGGAAATCTTTGCTGGAGCGAGTGCATGAGCTGGCACAATCCTCGAATGCCACAGCAACTTACATAGCCACAGATAACGAAGCGATCAGAAATCATGCACACTCGATTGGTGCTGAGGTAATCATGACGTCAGAGACTCATATCTCCGGGATGGACAGGATAGCGGAAGCCTCGAGATTAATTGGCTTATCGCCAGAGACCCATATCTTAAACCTTCAAGGTGATGAGCCTTTCATGCCTTTAGACATCATTAACACGCTTACAAGTCACCTGAGCTCGCTGACTCCCATTGCCACTGCCTGCGTCCCACTGTCTAACCCCGAGGACATAGCCAGCCCAAACGAAGTGAAAGTTGTTCGGTCACTTAGTAAGCGTGCCATGTATTTTTCTAGGTCTGTTATTCCACATGAGTTTACCGCCAGCCATGATGGCTTTTTAAAACATCTCGGGATTTATGCCTACAGCAATCAAACACTACAAGAGCTTACAACCCTTGAGCCAACTGACAATGAATTGCAGGAGAGGTTAGAGCAACTTAGATTTCTAGATCACGGGTACAATATTTTTGTAGAAGATTATGCATGCGTGCCTCCCATAGGGATTGATACCCCGGAAGATTTAGAGAGAGCCATTGAGTTTATCAAGAGCCATGAGTAACCCCCATCAACTAACAGTTAATAACGCATTTAATTTAGCGGTCACTGCCAAGCAGTTTATTTCAATCTCTTCCCTCAAAGATATTCCAAAGCTTCATCACCTTCAGGCTGATGAGTTTCTGGTCCTTGGCTCGGCGACCAACCTTATCCTAGATGAGTATTTCGATGGCACTCTGATTCAGGTGTTGATGGATGATATTGTTCTGGAGACAGATAGGATCCTATCGGTGGGAGCAGGGCTCCACTGGCACGATTTAATTGACCATACCCTGGCGCATGATTTATATGGGATAGAAAACCTGACCTTGATCCCAGGTTTAGTTGGAGCTTCCCCAGTGCAAAATATTGGCGCTTATGGTGTTGAGGTCTCGTCTGTGATTCATAGCGTGACCTGCTATAATTTTGTTACCAAAAAAATAGAAACGCTCTCAAACGAAGCCTGCAACTTTTCCTATAGAGACTCTATTTTTAAATCCAAAGACTACTTAATTCTGAGAGTTCAATTCAAGTTTCATGAACTATTTGAACCAAATCTATCCTACCCATCTTTGGCTCAATTTCTTAAAGAACATCAGCTTGATCACGACACAGTCTCACCTAGAGTGCTTTCCGAGTCCATTCAAGCCATTAGAGAATCAAAACTTCCAGCTCCAGATAAGATTCCAAATGTTGGCAGCATCTTTAAGAATCCGATAGTTGAGACAGAGTCTATTCCCGCAGATTTTTTAGCAGACCATCGATGGCTGATGCCAGATGGACAAACGAAACTCAGTGCCGCTCGATTGGTTGAGCTTGTTCTAGATAGCGTGGAGGTTCCACCATCACTTGGTTTCTATGAAAAGCATTCTTTGGTGCTAATCAATAAGGGTGGCGCAGTCTTCAGTGAGATAACCAAGCTCTTAAAAGAGATCCAGCAGCAAGTGCTTTTTTTGCATGGAGTACAATTACGTGTTGAACCAGAAATTATAGGCTCCTAGATGTTTTTATCTGCTGCAATCGCTCACTTGCTTGCTGTGATGTCCCCAGGTCCAGATACAGCAATTATTTTTCAGCAATCACTGAATAAGGGTCGAGGAGCTGGGATCTTCACAGCCTTAGGCATAGGCTTTGGAATCTTCTTGCATTGTCTCTTAGCCATCTCAGGCATATCCATACTCTTATACAGCACCGAAGAAGCTCGTTTCATTATTAAGGTTTTAGGCGCCTCCTATTTGGTCTATGTTGGCCTGAAGTCCTTACTGCCTCAAAATGGAATCTCAGTCACTCCTAGTGCTACCATTATTACCCATCCATTTTTAATTGGCCTGATCACCAATATTCTTAACGTGAAAGCTTTTTTATTCACGGTCTCCCTATTTTCTTTTATTAATTTACAGCCAAACTCCTTAATGCCGATTGTCTATTTGCTGTATTTCCCTGTGACCACGGCAGCTTGGTTCGCGTTTATGTCTTATGCTTTGACGCACCAGGCGCTTGGCAATATATTCGAGCAATACAACACCAGGATTCAGTTTACCTCCTCAGCTTTTATACTTTGTTTAGGACTATTAATACTCTCACAGGCTATCTATGGAATTCTCTGAGCTATTAAAATCTATTAACGCCCTAGAGGATAATTACCCACCAGTGCATCTATGGAATCCAGAGTTATGCGAAGGCGTGGAAATGCGAATAGACCGAGAAGGCAATTGGTATTATCAGAACTCTATTATTGGCAGAGATAAGCTCAAAATATTATTTTCAAGAATCTTGAAAGTTGAACAAGGCCAATACTACTTGGTGACACCCGTTGAGAAGGTTAGCGTGAAGGTTGATATTGCGCCTTATATGATCGTGGACTATGAGGTTGATGCTGAGCTTAAAAATATTATTCTAAAAACCAACCTAGATTATAATTTTTCACTTAATGAATGCCATCCAATTGAGCTTAGAGCGCTGGGCAAAGAATCTATTCCTTTTGTGCAGGTCAGAGATGAGCTGGAAGGTTTTATTTCGCGCTCTGTTTTTTATGGGTTGGTTGAACTAGCTTTAAAGCAAGAGCAAGTTTCAGGATCCGAGTTAATGCTAACAAGCGGCGGGCAGAAGTTTAGCCTTGGATCAATCGAGTAAGTCTTAACTTGCCTTTTTAACTTCAAGAATCCACTGATCAATATACTGCTCAAGAATATCTAAGGGTAGGGCACCTCTTTTTAAGACCTCGTGATGAAAATCTTTGATATCAAAATTTGTACCTAGCTCTACTTTCGCTCTGTCTTTCAGTTCTTGAATTTTTAGCTGCCCAATTTTATAAGCCAAGGCTTGGCCCGGCCAGTTAATGTAGCGATCAACTTCATTCATCACATCCTGCTTTGTTTTAGCTGAGTTATCTAAGAAATAATTAATGGCGTCTTGCCTGCTCCAATCGAAATAATGCATGCCAGTGTCCACCACCAATCTAATAGCCCTCCACATGTCATAGGTCAGCTGCCCAAATCGAGAGTAGGGGTCTTGATAAAGACCTAAGTCATAACCCAGACTTTCACTGTAAAGTCCCCAGCCCTCTACAAATGCTGTCACACCACCATATTTTCTAAAGTTTGGTAAATCTAGTTCCATAGCAAGGGCTATCTGCAAATGATGTCCTGGAACAGCCTCATGCACGCTCAAGACTTCAATTTCATACTTTGGCCTTACTTCAGGTCTGTAAAGGTTCACGTAGTAGTAACCAGCTCTTGATCCATCGGCTGCAGGTCTTTGGTAGTATGCAGTGGTTGTATCAGGCGCGCTCTCGATGGGAATAGGTTTCAGCCCATAAGGCATCGAGGGCAGGACCTTAAACAGGCTGACTAACTCAGGATCAATTCTCTTGGATGTGGCTAAGTAAGCCTCAAATAATTCCTCAGATGTTTCATAGTAGAACTTGGGATTGGAACGCAAATCATCCAAGAATCCTTTGAATGTTCCTTGCCAGTTAACTTCTTGAATGACCTCTTCCATTTCAGCTTTGATTCTAGCGACTTCGCTTAATCCTATATTATGAATTTCCTGAGGTGTGAGAGAGGTGGTGGTAAATTTTCTAGCTAAAAATTCATAGTATTGCTTGCCGTTATTAATATCTTTGATGCCTATGGAGGTTCTGCAGGCTGCGAGATACTCATCTTCAAAAAACTGATGCAATTTAAGATAAGCCGGAATCACTTGATTTTTTATGACTTCTTTAGCTCTGGCCTGGATTGCCAAAACTTCACCCGCATCAATGGATCTATCCATCGACTCAAAGGCGCGATAAAAAGGACTTGTCTCGGGAGAGACATAGGCCTGCAATTTAATTTGTTCAAAGACTTTCTGCATCAAAAATCTAGGTGGGACAGTGCCAGTCTCAATGCCCATTCTTGCCTTTTCAATCTCGGCATCAACCAAGACCTCAAGTTTACTTAATCGCGCAATCCAGTCGTCATAGTGTCCAGCGTTTCGTAATGGCAGGATGTTGACTGTTTCGTGCTCAAGCTGAATGCCGCCTCTGTGACTAAATGGCATGAGGTAGGTTTGATAATCAAAACTCTCCACCGAATTCTCATACTGTTTTTTAAATAATTTGTAATTAATACGATTCAGCTCATCCAGGCCATTCAGATCCATTGCATGGAGTTGGTCTAGAACTAATTGATCATGCTGGTAATCTTGAATGATCCCGCTAACTGAATTATCTGACCAGTCTCTGTTGAATCGAAGGTCTCCCATGCTGGAGGCGTAAACAGGATTATCAGAGATAATTTTTGCCCACTCAGATTCCATTAAATCTTCGAATGAAGACTCGGGTGATTGAGGGGAGCACCCTGCGAGGAGGGTGAGTAACGCTAAGTATTTAAAATATCGCATTACATATTTGGGTAATTTGGCCCACCAGTTCCCTCTGGGGTTACCCAGGTAATATTCTGAGAGGGATCCTTGATATCGCAAGTCTTACAGTGCACGCAGTTCTGGCCATTGATCACAAATTTAGGACCTTCTTCACTTTCTACAACCTCATAGACCCCAGCAGGACAATACCTTTGCGCAGGCTCATCGTACATGGGCAGATTTTGTAGAATTGGAATAGAGGCATCTTTAAGCTTTAGATGGCAGGGTTGATCCTCTTCATGAGAGGTATTAGATAAAAAGACCGAGCTCAGACGGTCAAAGCTAATTTTACCGTCAGGCTTAGGGTACACAATTTTAGGCATCTCAGCAGCAGGCTTCATGCATGCATAATCAGGAGTCGTGTGATGCAAAGTGAAGGGCAGGTTGCCCCTAAAAATCAGCTGATCAATGGCATTAAAAGCTGCGCCTAAGAGAGCTCCAAACTTATGGAAGATAGGCCCAAAGTTTCTAGATTTATGGAGTTCCGTTTGAATCCAGCTTGAATGAACCATCTCATCAAAATTCAGACCATCGCTAGAATCCATGTTATTGAATATCGCTTCCGCAGCTAACATCCCTGATTTCATAGCCGTATGAGAACCTTTAATTTTTGAAAAGTTCAGTGTTCCAGCATTGTCGCCCACAAGGAGGCCGCCCGGAAATTCCATACTCGGTAACGATTGAATGCCACCTTTAATTAAAGCACGTGCGCCATAGGTCAGGCGCTCACCACCTTCTAGATAGCGTTTGATAGACGGATGGGTTTTCCATGTCTGGAATTCTTCAAACGGGCTCAAGTAAGGATTTTCATAATCCAAAGGAACCACGTAGCCTAAGTAAACCTCGTTGTTATCTGCATGGTAAAGGTAAGATCCAGCCGGTGTATTTTTAGCGCTCGGCCAGCCATTGGTATGAATCACCAAGCCTTCTTCATGCATCTTGTCTGAAATTTTCCAGACCTCTTTAAAGCCTATGCCGTAATGCTGAGGGTCCTTGCCCTTATCAAGCTCGTATTTTGCAATAAGCTCTTTGCCGAGATGTCCGCGACACCCTTCACCAAAAATCGTGTACTTAGCTTTGATATCAATCCCTGCTTCAAACCCAGGTTTCTGCTCACCATCTAAGTTAACACCCATGTCTCCGGTTCTAACACCAATGACCTTGTCGCCATCGTAAAGTATCTCGCTGGCAGGAAATCCAGGAAAGATTTCCACCCCCAAGTCTTCTGCTTGCGTGGCCAACCACCTGCACAGGTTTCCTAGGCTGGTGACATAGTTACCATGGTTGTTCATTGGAGGCATGACAAAGGACGGAATGCTTAAGCCAAAATTTTTAAATAAAAACATTAATTTATCTTTTTTAACTGGGACAGTGAGAGGGCAATTTTTTTCTTTCCAATCAGGAATCAGTTCGTTTAATGCCGTTGGCTGGAAGACATTTCCAGATAAGATGTGCGCTCCAATCTCTGAGCCTTTCTCTAAAAGACAGATCTCTAAAGGCTTATCGTTTGCCTTGGAAAGTTGAGCTAATTTGATTGCTGCACTTAAACCTGACGGTCCTCCACCCACGATGACCACATCGTATTCCATAACCTCTCTTTCCATGATTAGTCTCCCTCTTTTTTTAGTGGTAAAAAAACATTACAATCATATCGCAAACCAATCCATTGAACGAGTCTCATATATGAAAATTATAGTACCTATTAAACGCGTCGTTGATTATAACGTTAAAGTTAGACCTCTAAGCGACCAATCCGATGTTGATCTAAATAACGTGAAGATGTCCATGAACCCATTTTGTGAAATTGCCATTGAGGAAGCCGTCAGGCTAAAAGAGGCCGGCACTGCCACTGAAGTTATTGCAGTGACCGTTGGAACCTCTGCTTCGCAAGAGCAGCTGAGAACAGCCTTAGCGCTTGGTGCAGACAGAGCAATTCTCATCGAAACAGATGTCTTGTTAGAACCATTGGCTATTGCTAAAGCTTTGGCTAAAGTGATTGAAAAAGAAGCCCCGCAGTTAGTGATCCTGGGCAAACAAGCCATTGATGGTGATAATAATCAAACAGGTCAAATGCTTGCAGCTCTTCTGGGCTATGCTCAGGCAACCTTTGCCTCTGAATTATCTATTGAAGGCGATTTCGCTTCGGTTACCAGAGAAATTGACGGGGGGCTTCAAACCATTAAAGTGTCGCTTCCTGCAATTGTGACGACAGATTTAAGATTGAATGAGCCAAGGTACGCATCCTTGCCTAACATCATGAAAGCCAAGAAAAAAGAGATGGACATTCATCCGGTTGATAGTCTGGGCATTGATGTTTCACCTCGCCTAGAGTTGATATCCGTTGAGCCACCAGCCACAAGACAGGCTGGTATTATAGTTGAATCAGTAGAAGAGTTAGTGAGTAAGTTAAAAAATGAAGCAAAGGTGATTTCATGAGTACATTAGTTATAGCAGAGCACGACAATTCAAATCTTAAGCCCTCAACGCTTAACACGCTTGCGGCTGCAAAAGCTGTAGGCGATTCGGTTCACTTGCTTGTTGCAGGTAAAGGCTGTCAGTCCGTTGCAAACGAATGCGCTGCGGTTGAGGGTGTTGAGAAAGTCCTCTTGGCTGACGACGATGCCTACGAGCATCAATTGGCCGAAAGTGTTGCAACCTTGATCCAATCGATTGCTTCTAACTACACGCACATTCTTGCCCCAGCAACAACCTTTGGAAAAAATGTTTTGCCTAGGCTCAGCGCCTTGATAGACGTGCAGCAAATTTCTGAAATCACAGAAGTGGTATCCCCTGATACGTTTAAACGACCTATTTATGCAGGAAGTTGTATTGCTACTGTTAAATCCAATGATGCCATTAAAGTTATCACAGTCAGAGCCACGGCTTTTGATCCTGTTAGTGCCGCGGGTGGGTCAGCTGTCATCGAGGCTTTGGCCTCACAAGGCGCATCTTCTTTATCGTCCTTCGTTGGCGAAGAGATTGCCAAGAGCGACAGACCTGAGCTCACTGCTGCCAGCATTGTTATATCTGGCGGACGAGGGATGCAATCTGGCGATAATTTTCATCTAATTGAAAACATTGCAGATAAGCTTGGCGCTGCTGTTGGCGCTTCTAGAGCTGCGGTTGATGCAGGCTTTGTTCCTAATGATTATCAGGTAGGTCAAACAGGTAAGATTGTTGCTCCTGACTTATACATAGCCGTAGGTATCAGTGGAGCCATTCAGCATTTAGCCGGAATGAAGGATTCTAAAGTGATTGTGGCCATCAACAAAGACGCAGATGCACCAATTTTCCAAGTTGCTGACTACGGGCTAGTTGCTGATTTGTTTGATGCCTTGCCGAAACTTGCAGAAGCGCTATAAGCTACTGATTTGCAGTTATATTTAAGCCCAGCCTGTCAATATTTTGACTGGCTGAGCCATTAATTAATTCACATTCTTTGGCCAGTAAACAATAGCGCCAAAGCACATAATCCTTATCAACCCCCACGCCACCATGTAGGTGTTGTGCTGAATAGCTAATTCTGTGACAGGCATTGCCGGCCCATATCTTAGCCACCAAGGCATCGTTTTCACAGTCCAAATTGGTATTTAGGTTAATGGCCGCTTGTTGGCTCACCAATCGCAGACACTCTAGATCAATAAAGCAGTCTGCAGCCCTGTGGGAGACAGCCTGGAAAGAGCCAATGACTCTGCCAAATTGCTCTCTTTCTGAGGTATAGGCAGCAATCAATGCGGTCATTTTCTCAGTAATACCAAGCGCCAAGTAACTTCTCATGACCATGCTTGTTTGCAGCAGATACCTTAAAGCTTCTAAGCCGCGGCCATGGGCATGAATGATGGCTGAGCGATTAATTTTTATGTCTTCAAAGTCTACCTTGAAAGTAGGGGTGTTGGCTGTGGTTGCAAGCTCAGAGATATTAGTTTGGTGGGTGTCCACAAGGACTAAGAGAACCCCCTCATCTGAATTAACAGAAACCAAGAGACTCTTGGATATGGAAGCAAGCTCAGATAGATATTTAGTGCCTGTAATGGTTAATTGATCGCCATTAATCTGAGCTCGAGTCAAAGGATTCTCGGGGTCTTGATTCAGCGGCTCTAGAATAGCCGAGGTGTGAATGTCTCCTGCAAGAATAGATGATATTAAAGCTTGATGAGATTCATGCTCACTAAACTTTTGGATGGTCTGTGCTACCTCTGCCAAGCAGCCCAAGAGGCTTAAAGGCGCAGCATGAAAACCCAGCTTTTCAAATAGAATGCCTAGGTCGTAGAGGTTCTCTCCGCTGCCACCGTATGTTTCATTAATCCCCAATCCCAGGTAGCCCTGGCTTGCAAGCAATGACAGCAGGTCCTCATCGTGCTTAAGAGCAGCATCAAATTTTTTAAGATTCTCAGGCGTGCAGTGCCCTAGTAGGATCTTATCCAAGGAATCCCTGATCTCCCCTTGATGGCTCAGTTCTGAAAAATCCATTATCGAGTCCTGGGCATAAGCAAGCCTGCCATGGCTATAATGTCACGCTGGACTTCATTTGTTCCACCGCCAAAGGTAAGGATGGAAGCGGTCCTGTACATTCGCTCTAGCTTTGCATTAAGAATCGAGAGCTCAGAATCATTTTTAAGAAGGCTCAGCTCTCCCATGATCTCCATCAACAATCGATAAGCTTGTATAAAAAACTCTGATCCGTAGACCTTAGCCACCGAGGCCTCGGCCATGTTTAAGTGTCCCGACTCCATGATCCATGTTTGTTTCCAACAAATAAGCTTGAGCGCCTCAGTGCCAGAATATACTTGTGCAAAGTTATTCTTAACCCATGAGAGATCGGTTAAATACTGGTCGTTATTAATTTTGGTGGTTGAGGCAAGCTTGAGTACATTTTTATAAAGCTCCTCAACAGGTCCATGGTTCACCAGAGCCAGTCGCTCTAGGTTCAATTGACTAGTGATAAGAGACCAGCCTTGATTAGGCTGACCCACCAGATGTGTTTCAGGCACACGGATATTGTCATAAAACGTCGCATTGGTTCTAACATCGCCCAGGGTATTGATCGCAGTCATAGAGAAGCCAGGATCGTCGGTTGGAACAATGAACATGGAGATGCCCTTATGATTCTTGGCTTCAAAATCTGTTCTAGCAGCTAGCCAAATATAGTCTGAAACATTTGCAAGGCTAGTCCACATCTTCTGACCATTAATTAGATAGCCATTTGAGTCTTTAATTGCTTTTGTTTGGAGGGAGGCCAGGTCCGTGCCTGAGTTAGGTTCTGAATAGCCAATGCCAAAAAACAGCTCGCCTTTTAAAATCTTGGTGGCTATCTCTTCTTTGGCCCAGTCAGAGCCATGTTCTGCAATCATAGGCCCAACAGATTCAGTGGTTAAAAAGGGGAAGGGGAAACCCGTTCTCATGACGGTTTCTACAAAGATGTATTGTTCCATAGGGCTGAGCTCTTTACCGCCCAGTTCTTTTTTCCAGCTCAAACCAATCCACCCATCGACCCCCATAGTTCGCATGGCCTTTTTAAATTCTGGGCCACCACCCTCGAAGTGGTTGGGATCATTTAATTCGGACTTAAGCGCAGGCGTAATCAAGCCCTCAAAGTACTCTTGAAGCTCTGCCTTTAATTTGGCTTGTTTTGGGCTTAGCTGTATTAACATTTCAACTACAAGTATCTCATCTTCTATTGGCAAGGCAATATCTTGGTGTATTATTTAGAGATGGCTAACTATTCACCAACAATGGACTTTCTTCACCAGAAACTCTTAAGTGCAACGAATAAGGATCAAGAAGACAGGATAGTTAACTTGATGTTGGCCGAATCCCAACGCAATCACCATAGACAAAACATCACAGATTTTCAACATCAAACCGAGGCCAATCCCCAGACATGAAAAAAATTCTCCTTTTACTTCCCCTTCTTCTTGTTGGTCTGATTCAAGCCGATGATTATTTTTTGGTCGACGTTAGAACCCATAGTGAATGGGATGCTGGTCACTTGCAGTCAGCAACGCATATCCCTATGCAAAATTTATTAGATGATATTGCATCAACTGTAACCAAGAAAGATCAGCAGATTTATCTCTATTGTGGCAGTGGAAAGAGGGCCGGCAGAGCAAAGACTATGCTTGAAAACCTTGGCTATACGAATGTGCAGAATATTGGTGGGTTAGATGATGCTAGCACTCAATTAAATGAAGCTATTATTCAAGATTAGAGGTTTATTGCAAAAAGGCGATAACTTCTAAGTGGTTGGTATTGGCAAACTGATCAAAGACACCGATTGATTGAATCTTTCTATCCAGCTTAGTAATATCTCTTAGAAATGTTTCTGGGTTGCATGAAATATAGATCATGTTTTTAAATTGTTTGGAGAGATTGATCGTTTCATCACTCAGACCAGCCCTGGGCGGATCAACAAGAATGTGACTGAACTCATAGGCTTGCATGTCTATATTTTCTAATCTTCTAAACGGCCGTTCGTTGGCCAGTGCTGAGGCCGTCTCATCATCCGAGAGCCTTGCTGTCTCTATATTCGAAAGGTTATTAAGTTCAATGGATTCTTTTAGCAGCCTGATGGAATGCCTGTTATTTTCTGTGGCAAAGACCTTATTGAATTTTGAAGCCAAGGGCAGGGTGAATCCTCCACAGCCGCAATACAGCTCTAATAAATCCCTGGGCTCTTTTAGCTGCTTGGTGATAAAAGAAATCATGAGCGGGTAAAGATAAATATTAGGCTGAAAGAAGACCAGATCGTTTTGTAAGATTTTAAAACTGGAATCCCCATAGTTGCAGGTAACCTCCAAATCTTCATCGCCGATCAAGACCTTTTGTTTCTTACTCCTCCCTACAATAGATAAATTATCAATGCTATCTTGAATGGCCAGGGCTTCTGCCTTCCAGTCGTCCTCCAAGGGCTTGTGGTAAATCAGGGTGGCCAAAATCTTAGCGCCGGAGGTTCGAAAATTGATTTGAAATAATTTCTTTTTGATGAGGTCTGAGCTTTGCAGTTTAGGTAGGAGTTCAACCATGATCTTTTGAATGCTGCTGTGCGGAAGATCGGAGACGCTCATGTGAACTTTTCCCCCGTCCTCAATCATGGTGTAAGCATCTTTGGAGAAACCAAACTCACTTCTAGCTCGATATCCAGTAGCAGGTGAGTTGTGGATGATCGGCTTTAGATCAGTGTGTGGCGCTAAATCAGCGCAGAATTGAGAGAACTTATTCATATCAAATTGATTGCGAGTATAATAAATGAAATAAAGACTGCGTTTAATATGATAAACAAGACAATGAACTTAGGCAGGGTTAACTTGCTCAAGTCTTCCTCTAAATCGCTAGATTTACGCACGCCCATTAACGAAGCTAATATTCTTTTGATCCACATAATATGAAAAGTCAGATTATCACAATTACAAAAACTGCCGAGGATTATCTTGCAAAGTTAATCTCTGAAAAAAATGAGCCTGGCACGGCTGTTAGGGTTTTTATTACCGATCCAGGAACGCCTCATGCAGAAACCTGCCTGGCCTATTGCAAGCCCGACGAGCTCACGCCTTCGGATGTGTTGATCTCCTTGCCCACTTTGTCTGTTTACGTTGAAGAGCGAAGCATTCCTTTTTTAGAAGAGTCTGAAGTCAACTACGACATTGATAACTTTGGTGGACAATTAACAATTAAAGCGCCCAATGCACGCTTGCCAAACATCTCCCCTGATAGCCCGCTTGAAGATAGAGTCAACTACGTCATTTATAACGAAATTAATCCCATGCTTGAATCTCATGGCGGTGTTGTGAGCTTGAAAGAAATTACCGAAGACAAATTTGCCATTCTTCAATTTGGAGGAGGGTGCCAGGGTTGCAGCATGGTGGATGTCACTTTGAAAGATGGTGTTGAGAAAACTCTCTTAGAGTCGATGCCAGAACTTGCAGGCGTCAGAGACATGACCGATCACACCATGGACGAGAATGCTTTTTATAGCGGTGAGTCGTAAACCGAGACAATGATCCCCATCTTCGGATGATCAAAGAAGTGAGACTCATTTTGAAAGATGCGCCTGTCCTCTCTTAGAACATAATCCACTATTCCCTCTAACACCAATGACTCTTCAGTCATGGGTTCGCTTGAGGTTTTTGGAGTTTCATCTAGAAGATCAGATGGTGGCGAAACCACCAGCTTAATTGACTCAATTAACTCTCGATTTTTCGCTGAAATAAAGTTGCCGTTCATGTAGCCCAGCAAATCAAGATGCAGGTATCTGCTTTGATAAAGCCTAATGGCTAGACCGTGATCATCAAATATCTCATGAATGTAGGGCGTGTCTGGCTCTGCTAGGGCGGGTTGCAGCCAAGAGAACTTATGCAAAATCTTATATTCTTGCCGCCTGTTGAGTCTTCGGTAAATATTATCTAATTCTTTCAGCTCAGCATTTCTTTCAAACCATTGATCTATTTGTAGAGAGTTTTCTAGAACGAAATCTTCATCTGGAAGCTCTTCAGTTTCCTCGGAGCTTGGCTCTATTAATTCTTCTCCTGCGTCGATTATCTTTTCAACTGCTGCCTCTGCTTCTTTGGGCGGCTTCTCCATCAATGAGATCAAGCTCATGGTTGAGAGATTGATGGCTTGAGGCGAAAAATCCTGGACGGTGGTGACTTCTAATTGCTCAAAGATGATGACTTCAACGCTGTATTGTTTGAGATCCTGGCCATGGACTTCAAGAGTCGAAGCCATAGCGATTAGGACCAGAGACGCTTTTTTAAGACAGCTGATGCAGGAGGGCTGAAACAGCCTCTCTTTTATTTGCTTGATTAGATACATCGATGTTTAATTTATTAGTACCTGTTAGTTTAATACCTGTTGACCCCGATTGAATTAATTCAATTAATTTTTTATAGACCTCGTCATCCAATGAATCATGAAACGTCATCATGGCTGAGTCTTTGTTGCTGTAGATTTTCCTGATCCCAATATTATTTGCCAGGACTCGTATTTTTGAATTCTCTACAAGATTCAATACATCCTCGCTTGGTTTGCCGCAACGATCCGTGATCTCTTCAAAGATTTGATGAATATCCGTGGTCGATTTCGCATCGTTAAGGGATCTGTAAACTTTAAGCCGCTCATTGGCCACTGGCATAAAGGTCTCAGGTATGAGCGCTCGATCATTAAAGTTAATCTCTGAGTCTATGGCGACCTCTGTTTTGATGCCTTTCAAGTCATTCACCGCAGATTTCAGCATCGATAAATACATCGACAAGCCGATAGCCTCTATGTGACCGCTTTGTTTGATGCCAAGAAAATCACCAGCGCCTCTGATCTCCAGATCCTCTTGCGCAATAAAGTAACCCGACCCAAGGTCCGAGTAACGCACCAAAGAATCTAATTTATTCTTGGCATTTTTCTTAATGTCTTGAGTGGGTATGAGTAAATAGCAATAAGACTGTCTTAAGGCTCGACCAACCCTTCCTCGCAATTGATGGAGCTGTGAGAGCCCAAAGTTCTGGGCGTCAATGACAATAATGGTGTTGGCGTTTGGAATATCTAAACCCATCTCAACGATGGTGGTGCACAAGAGGATATCAATAGAGTTGGAGTTAAAGGCGCCCATGGTCTGGCTGATCTCTTGTTTTGATAATCGCCCGTGAGCAATGCCAATGTTGGCGTTAGGCTGCAGGGTTTGAATATCAATTTTTAGATTGTCCATTTTGCTAATATCGTTTTGCACAATAAAGACTTGTCCGCCTCGACTCAGTTCTCGATCGATGGCATTTTTAATAATTTGATTGTTCTGAACGTTTAAAAAAGTTTTGACGCTCAAACGCTCCATTGGAGGTGTATAGAGGTACGAGAAATCTTTGAGACCCGAGTAGACCAAGTTTAATGTTCGCGGAATAGGGGTGGCAGACATATACAAAATATGAGTAGTGGTTTGGCGAGATTTAATAATCTCTTTTTGTTTGGTGCCAAATCGATGCTCTTCATCAATCACCAAGAGCCCCAAGCTGGATAAATCAATCCCATTGTTTAAAAGCGCATGAGTGCCCACCAAGATGTCTATTTTTTTATGCTTAAAATCTTCGTAGAGCTGAGCTCGAGCCTTGGGGGAAGTGTGCCTGGTTAGAATTGAAATATTGACTGGAAAATTGCTAAATCGTTTGGTGAAACTCTCATGATGCTGGTCGGACAAAACGGTACTTGGGGCCAAGATCATGGCTTGCTTCTTAGCTTGGACGCAGACAAAGGCAGCTCGCATAGCAATTTCAGTTTTTCCAAATCCCACGTCTCCACAAATCACCCTGTTCATGGGTTTAATGAGCGCCAGGTCCCTGACGACATCTGTGATGCAGTTTTGCTGATCTGAGGTAGGAATATATGGAAAATCATCTGAAAATTTTTGGTACTCATCGGGTGGGCAGATTAGCTGGGGAGAAGTCGAGATTGAGCGTCTGGATTCTATGTCCAGCAACTCAGCCGCATGGTCTTTGGCTTTGGCTTCGGCTTTTTCTTTTTTCTGACGCCACTTGAGAGAGGACAGAGAGTCTAGTGGAATATTCTCCACGTGCGACACCTGGTACTTGGATACAAGATACGCCTGCCTAATGGGCACATACAGCAGCTCTTTGTCCAAATACTCGATTTGGATAAATTCTTCTTCATTCGCGTTCGTTTTTAAGAGGGTTAATCCTCGATACAGGCCCACACCATAATCAACATGAATAACCAACTCATCATCGTGAAAGGGATTTTCAAAGGTATGAATTAAGGAAGCTTGATCGCTGCTGACTTTCTTATTAATGAAGGTATCTTGGCCCAGGTAATTTTCTACATTTATGTAGCCAAAAGAATTGGCTTTATCTAAAAAAACTCTGGTTGGATGGTGGAGCGCACTAAACAGACCCTTGGTTTCCTTTAAGGGGAGGGTTGCAGGCGTAAAACCGTGTTGTTTATTTAGCTCGTCCAATTTGAGTTGCTCTGATGCTGTCACCAGCAAGGTGGTGAGCTCTCCCGAACGATGCTTTGCTACCAGATCGTTGATTTGCTCATCAATCGCGAGGTTTAAATTTAGAGAATGTTTGCTGTGCCTGTCATTGGGGTGCTCCGAGACTGCCAAGTAAGGCTTTAAGTCTTGCGAGGTGAAGAAATAATCATCGGGTTTCATGACCGGTCTCAGCGCATCAATCGATTCTTCCTCGTATCTTTCTTTGATGTAAGACTGATACTTGGCAATACTAATATCCAAGTTAGCACTATGCAAAAGCTTAAATCCATCAAAGTAATCTATCAGGTTGGTGTCTTTGCTTTGGAGCAACGGCATGTATATCTCATACCCCTCAGGCAAGACTGCTGAGGCTATATCTTTAAATATTTCACAATACCTTTCATCGTGTTTTTGAAAATAGTTACGCCAGTTATCTTTGAACTGCTTGATGGACTCTTCATCCAAAGCAATCTCTGAGCCATGAAACAATTGAAACGAAGTCAGCTTCTCAGTCATCACCTGGGAATCAACATCGAAGCGTCTAATATCATCTATTTCATCTCCAAAGAAATCAATTCTCAGTGGCGTTGAGTAAAAACTGGAGTAGAGATCAACCACGCCACCTCTGATGGCGAACTGATTAATGCCCTCTACTTTATCGGTTCGCTCATAGCCCAGGGCGATAAGATTTTCAGCAAGCTCTTTAATGGAGAGCTTCTGACCGGTAGTCAGGACTTTGCGCGCTGAAAAAAATTCTTTAGGCGGGAGTTTTTCCAGTAAGTTTAATCCGCTGGTTACTACAACCCGAAGGTTAGTTTTATTAGAGTTCAGCAATCCAATGCGATCTTGGAGAATTGATTGGGGGGTAGAGAACCTGTCGTAAGGTAAAATTTCTCGCTCGGGGTAATAGCCGATAGTATCTGCTGCCAGGTAGAGCTTTAGCTCATGCGTGATTAATCTTGCCTCTTTATCAGAGGCGCATAAATACAAAAGCTTTTGTTGATGGTGTTTTGCAGATTGGGCTAGTTCAAAAGCTTCAAAATGCATCTGTTGTTCTTTCATATGGTGAAGTATAATTTTCAGCTACTAATTAACCAAAAAAAGGAACACTAACATGGATATAAGTTTTTCAGAACAAGATCTGCAATTTCAAGAAGAAATTAGATCTGGTTTAGCGAATGATTACCCAGCTCACGTTAGAGAAAAGCAGTTAAAGGGCGAATCTCTTTCGAAGGTAGACATGATAGATTTTCATAAATTTCTCTACGAGAAGAACTGGGCTGGGTATAACTGGCCAGTGGAGTTTGGTGGAACAGGCTGGAGCCCCGTTCAAATCTATCTCTTTTTGAATGAACTGGCTGCTGCCCAATGCCCAACCATCCTTCCTTTTGGACTCAGCATGGTCGGACCAGTAATTTATACCTTTGGCAACCAAGAACAGAAAGATAGATTTCTTCCAGACATTCTTCAGTTCAATACTTGGTGGTGCCAGGGTTACTCAGAGCCAGGCTCTGGATCAGATCTAGCTTCTTTAAAGACTAAGGCTGTCCTCGAAGGCGATCATTACATCGTTAACGGCGCTAAGACTTGGACCACGCTTGCTCAAAACGCAGACTGGATTTTCTGTCTTGTGAGAACCGAAACCACCCAAAAGAAACAAGAGGGCATATCTTTCTTGCTCATAGATATGAACACCCCTGGCATTGAGGTCAAGCCTATTATTACGATTGATGGCGACCATGAGGTCAATACGGTCTTCTTCACAGACGTTAAAGTTCCTGCTGATCAGCTTATTGGCGAAGAGGGCAAAGGCTGGACCTATGCAAAATTTCTTCTGGCTCATGAAAGGTTTGGAATTGCAGCTGTTCCTGTCTCAAAAGTTCAGATAGCAAGGCTCAAAGAAAAAACAGCTTCGTACAATGATCTGGACCTTAATAAAAAAATTGCTGAACTGGAAATTGATTTGATGGCCTTAGAGTTCACTGAATTAAGAACCCTTGCAGCCATTGCTGCCGGCGGTCATCCTGGAGCAGAGTCATCCATTCTGAAGATTAGAGGCACAGAGATTCAACAAAGACTGAGCGAGTTGTTTGTGGAAGCAGCTGGTCAATACATTCTTTCTTACGAGGGGCCTGAAGGCTTTGAATCCAATAATAATCCTGCCGGACCAGACTATGCAAGCGATGCTGTTGCACATTATTTAAACTTTAGAAAAACATCGATTTATGGTGGCAGCAATGAAATTCAAAAGAATATTATTGCGAAAGCTATCTTAGGAGTCTAACCGTGAATTTAAACTATTCAGATGAGCAAAATATGTTGCGTGAGCAGGTTCTTAAGTTTTGTGAAACAAACTACGCTTTTTCAGATAGAGAAAAAATATTAGAGTCAGAGGATGGCTTTAGTCACGAAAATTGGAAACAGTTTGCAGAACTTGGATGGCTAGCGGTTCCCTTTAGCGAAGATAATGGTGGCTTTAACTTTGGCCCTATTGAGCTTACTGTCATGTTTGAAGAATTCGGTAAATCGCTTGTGGTTGAGCCTTACCTTAGCTCAGTTGTGATGAGCGGAACAATTCTAGAAAATTCTAATTACTCGGGCAAGCAAGCGCTCCTTGAAACCATCATTGGTGGAGAGCAGCACGTATCTGTTGCATACGCTGAGGCCAATATTGGCTACAACTTTTTAGATTGCGTGACTGCTCTAGATGGTCAAGGCGATGACTTAACGCTCAACGGCTCAAAAACCATTGTCTTGAATGCAGCAAATGCTCAGAAATTCATCGTGCTTGCAAAACATGCTGAAAGCCTCGCCTTGGTTTTAGTAGACAAAGATGCAGCTGGTCTAGCGGTCCAAAAATTCAAGACCCTTGATGGTCAAACTTGTGGAGAGCTTACCTTTGAGAATCTTTCATTAGCAGCAGATGCAATTATTGCTACAGGCGATGAGGCCAAAACATTGTTCAATCAAATGGTTGAAGTTGCAACGCTTTGCATTAGCGCCGAAGCGGTCGGCGCCATGACAGCTTCCTATCAAAAAACAGTTCAATACACAAAAGAAAGAGAGCAATTTGCCCAGCCTATTAGCAACTTCCAAGTCTTGCAGCACAGAATGGTTGATATGTTCATCGAAACAGAAATTACAAAATCTCTTTTAATCAAAGCAACACTGCAACTTGATTCAAAAGATTCAGAGGCGACTAAAACTATCTCGGCCCTTAAAGTGCAGGTAGGAAAAGCGAGTAAATTCATTGGCCAACAAGCAGTCCAGCTTCATGGCGGTATGGGCGTTAGTAACGAGATGTCTATTGGACATTACCTCAAGCGTTTCACAGTTATCGATTCGATGTTCGGTAACACTCAACACCACATTAATAAGTACACAACGCTGTAAGATTTAACCATGAGTGACCTCACCAAAAATCCAGATCTGAGATCGAGAGAAAAAATCGATGATTATTTTGGTGACTGGAAGTGGAGAGAGGGCCTGGCTGAATTAATGGTTCCAATCGTTGGTCGTTTATACCGACACGGTGTGCATATCATGATCTATGGTCAATCCCTGGTGAATGCTTCGCCTATTGATATCATGAAAGCCCATAGATTTGTCCGACAAATTGAAGGCAATGAGCTGAGTGAATTAGAAACATTCCCACTCTTAGAAAAATTAAGCTCCTTGGTACTACCAGACTGTGAAATTGATCTTGGTGAGCTCACCGTGAGATGTCCTTTTTTTGCAGAGCTACCAAATAATCCAGATCAAATCGATGCGTATCTTAAAGAACAACTCAACGTGTCCTCTGCCAACCTCAATCGACCTGACAAACCTCAGGATATCGTTCTCTATGGCTTTGGTCGAATTGGTAGATTAATGGCGAGGCTCCTTGTCCAAACCACAGGACCCGGTAATTACTTCCGACTCAAAGCAGTTGTTGTTAGAAAGGGAGGCGACAATGATTTGGTCAAACGAGCAAGCCTACTGAGAAGAGATTCTGTGCACGGAAGATTTAATGGAACAATTAGAGTTGATCTAGACAATGATCTTCTTGTTGTAAATGGAAACCCAGTTAAATTTATATACGCCAACGGCCCCTCTGAGATTAACTATGATCAGTTAGGCATCGATAAGCCCATTGTCATTGACAACACTGGTATCTGGAGAGACGAGGAAGCATTGTCAAAACACCTTGATTGCGGCGCTTCAAAGGTTATTTTAACTGCACCTGCCAAAGGTGACATTAGAAATATTGTCTTTGGTGTCAACGATCACTCGATCACTGAGTCTGATAAGATCATTTCAGCAGCCTCTTGCACAACCAACGCTATTGTTCCTGTCCTGAAGCTCATTAGCGATAAATACGGCATTCAAAATGGCCACATTGAAACAGTACATTCTTACACCAATGATCAAAACCTTATAGATAACTTCCACCCAGGTGACAGAAGGGGTAGAAGCGCACCTTTAAATATGGTGATTACCTCTACTGGGGCTGTTAAAGCTGTTGCTAAGGCCATTCCAGAACTTAAGGGCATACTGACAGGCAACGCGATTCGAGTGCCAACACCCAACGTCAGTCTTGCAGTCTTAGTTCTTAATTTAAAAGAAGATGTGACTAGAGATGACTTAAATAATTTTCTTAAGACTTCAGCATTCTCAGGTAAATATCGAGAGATCATCGGGTACACAAACTCACCCGAAGCGGTCTCAACAGATTTTTATTCCAGCCCCTTTGCGGCTATTATTGATTCTCAGGCAACCATTGCAGAAGGCAGGCAAGTGACCCTCTATTGCTGGTACGACAATGAGTTTGGATACTCCAAACAAGTCCTAAACCTCACCAAGAAAGTGGCTAAAATTAATCTCACAAGATTTCCTTTGCCAATTGATAATTCAGTATAGAAACCACAGTTTTTTACCTTTATAATTCACACATCTTTTACTGAAGGGACAGCGTGATTCATACCAACAAAGGACTCGATTTACCAATTTCTGGAGCTCCCAGCCTAGAAATAGATTCCTCGACTGCTATTAATTCCATCGCTTTATTGGGACCAGATTTTGTTGGTTTGAAACCAACGATGCTTGTCAAGGAAGGCGAAACTGTCGCCGCAGGTCAAAAACTATTTGAGGATAAGAAAAACCCGGGTGTTTATATCACCTCGCCATCCTCTGGTGTTGTCCAATCTATCAATCGAGGTGAAAAAAGACGTTTCCTTTCCTTGGTGATTGAGATAGATGATTCCATTGAAGCTCAAAAATTTTATCTTGACTCCTATGATTCATCCATCAAATTTTTAATTGATTCTGGCGCTTTTTCTTATTTTAAAACCCGCCCCTACAATAGAATTCCTAGCGCTGAGGCAATGCCAGATGCCATCTTTGTTAATGCTTGCGACACCAATCCATTGGCTGTTGATCCGCACCATCTGATCAAAGAAGATCAAGAGTTATTTAATGCAGGCTTGAGCTTTATTGATTCTATGAGTGCCAAAGCCAAAACCTTTTGCTCCTATCAAAATAATGCATTTGATCAATCGGTTGAGGGCATTAGCTTCAATCAATTTAATGGGCCTCATCCTTCTGGACTAACCGGAACTCACATTCACTTCCTTTACCCTGTTGGTCAAAACAGGACGGTCTGGACGATCTCATGGCAAGAAGTGATTTCCCTAGGTTACCTACTAAAGAATAAGACACTACGCGCTCATAAGCTCGTTGCACTGGGCGGACCGAATGTCCGTGAACCAAAAATTCTTAAAGTGAGGTATGGCGCAAATCTTTCAGAAATGACAGCCGGAGCCATCACCGAAGACTCTAGGATCATTTCCGGCTCAATCCTAAACGGTAGAACAGCAGAGAGCGTTATGAATTACCTTGGGGCTTATGATAATCAGGTCTCAGTAATTCCGGATCAAACAAACGATATTTTATTTAACTGGGCTATGCCTGGATCAAAACTCCATTCTCAGATTCCAGCATTCTTATCTTCGTGGCTGAAGCCAAAAGAATTTATTTTTAATGCCTCCATGAACGGTGGTGACAGAGCCATCGTGCCTGTTCCCTCATACCAAGACGTCATGCCTTTAAATATCCTAACAACTCAGCTATTAAAAAGCTTGGTGACCTTTGACATTGAATTAGGCGAAAAACTTGGGGCGTTAGAGCTCGCGGCTGAGGATTTGGGTTTAGTCAGTTATGTATGCCCAAGTAAGTACGACTATCAGTCTATTTTGGATAGCAACCTTGAGAAAATGTTTGAGGAATTTAAATGAAAACCTGGCTTCGCTCTACAAACGCTAAAATCAAACCTGATTTCATGCCCGGTGGCTCAAAAGCTAAGTGGTTTCCAATTTACGATGCAATTGAAAATTTTATTTTCTCTTCAACAAACAAAACAAGCAATCCAATTCATGTAAGAGACGCAATAGATATTCAGCGAATCATGGTCATTGTTTGGCTGGCTGCATTTCCAGCAATGTTTTTTGGCATGTACAACATTGGTAATCAAACTTTGGATTACCTTGCACTGGCTGGATCAAACAATACTAACGACTGGCATCACATTATCATCAATCTAGTCGGTTACTCCCAAGATAGCTTTCTTAGTAAAATGTGGATAGGGGCTGTGTATTTCATCCCCATCTATGCGGTTACCTTCGCCGTCGGAATCTTGTGGGAAATTTTATTTGCGGTCGTTCGCAAGCATGAGATTAATGAAGGGCTTTTTGTATCCTCTATTCTTTTTGCTCTGAGCTGCCCTCCGGATTTACCTTTGTGGCAAGCGGCCATGGGCATCACTTTTGGAATAGTGATAGGCAAAGAGGTTTTTGGCGGAACTGGAAAAAACTTTCTTAACCCAGCCTTAACGGGAAGGGCCTTTTTGTATTTTGCATATCCATCGCAACTCTCTGGAGACAAAGTATGGATTGCCGGCCTATCTGATACCGGCGTAACGCCTGCAGGATTTAGTGGCGCCACACCTTTAGGCTATGCAGCCGAGGATGGATTGAATGGCTTGACCAATAATTTCTCATGGTTTGATGCCTTCTTTGGCCATATCCCAGGGTCTGTTGGTGAGACTTCTATTATTGCTATTGGGATAGCGGCCGTTATTCTATTAGCAACGAAGGTCGCTTCTTATCGAATTATTTTAGGAACTATTATTGGCATGATGGCGATGAGTTCTATTCTGAATATCATCGGCTCTGACACCAATCCAATGTTCCAAGTTCCATGGTATTGGCACTTTGTGATTGGTAGCTTTGCTTTTGGATTAGTCTTCATGGCAACTGAGCCTGTGTCAGGATCCGCTACAGATACCGGTCGATGGATATATGGGGGCTTGATTGGCGTGACCGTTGTATTGATTCGAGTCGTGAATCCTGCATTTCCAGAAGGCATGATGCTGGCCATTCTTTTCGCGAATTTATTTGCTCCGGTGATCGATCATATGGTGGTCTCACGCAATATTGCTAAACGTAAAAGGGCTCTTTCTCATGAATGATTCAGTATTAAAAACCCTAACGGTTTCTTTTGTTGTCTGCTTGTTCTGCTCGCTGTTAGTGTCATTCGCAGCTGTAAGCCTTAGGGATGCTCAAAACCTTAACAAGCTAAATGATCAGAGGATTAAAATTCTTAAAACCGCAGCAATTTATAATCCAGAAGAATCCGTTGAATCCCAATTTACCAAGCTCACCCCTAAATTTGTAGATTTTAGTAATGGCCTTTTATTGGACGAGTATGAAGAGTTAGATCTCACAACCTACGATCCCGTTTATTTTTCTAAGCAGGCTAATTTCTCTTCGCCCATTCCCTCAGACCTCGATATCGCTATTGTTAAAAATAAAGAAAATATCGGAAAAATATTTCTTCTGAAAGATGACAATGACGAGCTAGAAAAAATTATCTTACCCATCCGTGGGTACGGACTGTGGGGCACTCTCTTTGGGTACATTGCTATTGATAATGATTTAAATACCATTAGAGGTCTCGAATTTTATGAGCACAAAGAAACTCCAGGCTTAGGAGCTGAAGTGGATAATCCTAAATGGAAGGCGTTGTGGAATGGGAAAAAAATATACAAAGATGGTGAGATTGAGATTGCAGTCATCAAAGGCAAGGTTGACCCATCCAATGCTATGGCTGATTATCAGGTCGATGGGCTTTCAGGGGCCACTCTAACCAGCAGAGGCGTCACTAACATGCTGGCTTTTTGGTTTAGTGAGAGCGGTTACCAAGAAACACTTAAAAATATAAATTATGACAGTTAAAAAATATAAGGAAGTGCTGACCAAGCCGTTGCTTGAAGAGAACCCTATAACTTTGCAGATCCTGGGCATCTGCTCTGCATTGGCTGTTACCAGTAATCTCTCAGTGACCTTGGTAATGTGCGTGGCTTTAACCAGTGTCGTGTCATTCTCTAATCTTTTCATCTCCATTATTAGAAACTACATCCCAAGCAGTGTAAGAATTATTGTCCAGATGACCATTATTGCTTCTTTGGTAATAGTAGTAGACGAGCTGCTTAAGGCCTATGACTATGAGACAAGTAAAAAACTATCAGTCTTCGTGGGCCTCATCATCACCAATTGTATTGTGATGGGTAGGGCAGAAGCATTTGCAATGAAAGAAAAGCCTTTGATTAGTTTTCTTGATGGCCTAGGAAATGGTTTGGGTTACAGTATCATCCTCATTGCTGTTGCGATTGTTAGAGAACTATTTGGAGCAGGCACCTTAATGGGTTACGAGATACTTCCATTGGTTTCAAACGGCGGTTGGTATCCAGCTAACAACCTATTATTACTCCCACCTAGCTCCTTTATTCTAATAGGGCTTATGATCTGGGGCATTAGAACTTATAAAAGTGATCAGGTTGAAGCGAACGAATACAAGCTATCCAAGCATGCTACAGCTCCAGATTTATCAAAGAGGGAATTAAATGCTTGAACATTATCTAAGTATTTTTATCACCACGGTTTTTATTGAAAACATAGCCTTGTCTGTCTTTTTAGGCATGTGCACCTTTATAGCTATCTCAAAGAAAATTGATGCTGCATTTGGCTTGGGTGTTGCCGTTATTGCTGTCTGTTTAATCACAGTTCCGCTTAATAATTTTATTTTTAATACTATCCTGAAGGATGGCGCTTTGGCTTGGGCTGGGCTACCCGATGTTAATTTACAGTTCGTTGGATTGATTAGTTACATAGGTGTTATTGCGGCAGCAGTTCAAATCTTAGAGATGTTTCTTGATAGGTTCGTCCCAGCCTTATATAACGCTTTGGGTGTCTTCTTGCCGCTGATCACGGTTAACTGCGCAATTTTAGGTGCTACCTTGTTTATGGTGGAGAAAGACCTTAAGTTTGGTGAAAGTGTGGTGTATGGTCTAGGTGCTGGAGTTGGATGGGCAATGGCCATTGTGGTCTTGGCTGGAATTAGAGAGAAGTTAAAATATTCCGATATTCCAGATGGCCTGCAAGGACTAGGCGTTACTTTTCTGATTGTTGGGTTGATGAGTTTTGGCTTCATGTCATTTGGTGGAATTTCTCTTTAAGGCGTAATTATGCAAATTGATTTAATTTTAGGTGTCTTTTCTTTTACCGGTGTAGTCTTATTATTGGTTGCGGTGATTCTAATGGCTCGCAGTCAACTAGTGAGCTCGGGCGAAGTCTCTATAGAGATTAACGGCGATAGCGCTAATGCAATCAAGGTACCTTCAGGCAGTAAATTACTTCAGACCTTGGCTGATCATAAGATTTTTCTATCCTCAGCATGTGGCGGTGGTGGAACTTGCAGTCAATGTAAGTGCCAGATTGCTGAAGGCGGCGGATCTATTCTGCCAACCGAAGAGTCACATTTTAATTCAAAAGAAAAAAAAGAAGGCTGGAGGCTATCTTGCCAAGTAGCTGTCAAAAATGATTTGAAGATCACAATCCCGGAAGAGGTCTTTGGCGTCAAGGAATGGGAGTGCGAAGTTGTATCCAATGATAATGTTGCAACTTTTATTAAAGAATTGATTCTAAAGCTTCCTGAAGACGAAGAAGTTAATTTTAAGGCTGGCGGTTACGTTCAGCTTGAAGCTCCTGCATACGACAATCTTGCATATACATCATTTGACGTAGGGGATGAGTACAGAGGGGACTGGGATAAATTTAAGATTTGGGATAACGTTGCCAATAATAAAGAGGCGATCATTCGAGCCTACTCTATGGCCAACTATCCAGACGAGAAGGGCGTTTTGAAGTTCAATATTAGAGTCGCTTCTCCGCCCCCTGGTTCGTCTGATATACCCCCAGGGCTCATGTCATCATGGACATTTAATCTAAAGCCTGGAGACAAAGTTAGAGTATTTGGTCCATTCGGTGAGTTCTATGCAAAAGAAACAAAATCTGAAATGGTTTTTGTGGGTGGTGGAGCTGGAATGGCCCCAATGCGTGCACATATCTTTGATCAACTTTTACGAATTCACGCTGATCGAAAGATTACATTTTGGTATGGCGCCAGAAGCTTGAAAGAAATGTTCTACGTTGATGAATTTAATAAACTAGCCGCAGAGAATGAGAACTTTGACTGGCATGTAGCTTTATCTGATCCGCAACCCGAGGATAGCTGGAGCGGGCTAACAGGGTTTATTCATCAAGTCTTGTTTGATAACTATCTAGGCTCTCATGACGCACCTGAAGATTGCGAATTTTATATGTGTGGACCGCCTATGATGAATAAAGCAGTCACAGATATGCTCATTAACCTTGGAGTCGAGCCTGAAAATATTATGCTTGATGACTTTGGTGGGTAATCTACCTGCTTGAATCGTTTACTTGTATCAAAAATTCTGGCTGGCTCAATTGGCCTCCTCTGCGTATTTCTAGCTTATAACCATAACAAATCAGCGACCTACGAGATTGGTGGCAGTATTTATGGGACTTATTGGAAATTAGTTTCGCCCGACTATATCCCAGACTCCATCAAGCATTCTATTGTTAATGAGTTGGATAGAATTGATTTAATTGCTTCAAATTATAAGCTTAATTCAGAGCTATCTTTGTTGAATCAAGCTCCACTAAATACTAATATTAAAGTCAGCCAAGAATTAAGAGATTTACTAATCTTTGCAGAAAATATCACTCTATTAACTGATGGGGCGTATGACGTAACGCTCGGCAAATTAGTAATTCAAGCGGGATTTGGTCCGGAAATGAATGCCGAGCTGTTTGAGCCCATGGCCATCAAAAGATTCACGATTAACGAGGATTTGTATCTTCAAAAATACAATAACTTCTTCCTAGATTTATCATCGATAGCCAAAGGCTACGCAGTAGATCAAATTTATCATCTGTTAAAGGACTCTAATAAAAATAATTTTCTTTTTGATATTGGCGGAGAGCTTATTGTAACCGGCTCTAATCATGGTGAGCCCTGGGTCATAGGGATTCAAAATCCTTTAAATTTTACTAATCATTCCATTTTGAATATATCGAGCAATGTTTTTTTAGCCGTCGCAACATCTGGTGAATATCGTAACTTTAATATTGACGAGCAGGGCAATAGGGTCAGTCACACGCTTAACCCTCAAACAGGCAAATCTATTTCCAATGGTGTTCTTTCGGTTACAGTGACCTCAGATCTATCCTCTATGCAGGCAGATGCTTGGGCCACGGCGATGAATGTATTAGGTCCCGACAAAGGATTGGAGCTAGCTGAGAAGCATGGCATCTCAGTTTTATATATAATGAATAATAGCGATGAGATTAATTTCTTGAATTCTAGTAACTGGACACATTAATGTTTGAATTTCTTCTAGTCTTTTCTGTCATAACCGCATCATTTGCTGCGATAGCAGTGGGCGTGATTACAAAAAATAAGCCCATTGCAGGCAGTTGTGGCGGTCTAGCTAACCTTGAAAGGGGTGCGCCCTGCCAAATATGCGGGCGCACTACCACAGGGGATTGTGATAACTAGAACTGGTTCATCGTATTATCATGGCCTGATGCCTTAAGGGCGGCTTCTCCAGCAAAATATTCTTTATGGTCATCGCCCATATCCGAACCAGCCATATTTTGATGCTTCACACAGGCAATACCTTGACGAATTTCTTTTCTTTGAACTCCCTCAACATAACCAAGCATTCCTTTATCGCCGAAATACTCTTTTGCTAGATTGTCAGTAGAAAGAGCCGCGGTATGGTAAGTAGGTAGTGTAATCAAATGATGGAAGATTCCAGCTTCGCGAGCTGCGTCAGCCTGGAAAGTTTGAATTCTTCTATCGGCTTCGATAGCTAGGTCACTAGAGTCATACGAAATATCCATGAGCTTTTCACGCTCATAAGCAGATGTATCCTCTCCAGATTCAACCATCGCATCAAATACTTGCTGTCTAAAATTTAAAGTCCAGTTAAAAGATGGGCTGTTGTTGTAAACAAGTTTGGCATTTGGAACAACCTTTTTAATTTCAGCCATCATGGCGCCAATCTGCCCAATGTGTGGTTTTTCAGTTTCAATCCAAATTAAATCAGCTCCATTTTGCAGGCTGGTAATAGAATCTAGAATGCACCTTGCTTCACCTGTCCCTTTTTTAAATTGGTACAGATTACTCGGCAGACGCTTAGGTCGAACAAGCTTGCCATTTTGATTGATGAGCACATCCCCGTGATTCATTGTTTCTGCAGTCATCTCTTCAACATCCAAGAAGGAGTTGTACTTATCTCCTAAGTCTCCAGCTTCATTGGTTATAGCAATCTGCTTAGTTAAACCTGCTCCCAGAGAATCAGTTCGTGCAACGATGACTCCATCATCCACACCTAACTCAAGAAATGCATAACGGATGGCATTAATTTTTGCTAAGAAATCTGAGTGTGGAACTGTAACTTTACCATCCTGATGACCGCATTGTTTTTCATCGGAGACTTGGTTTTCTATTTGAATACAGCAGGCACCCGCTTCAATCATCTGCTTGGCCATAAGGTAGGTTGCCTCTTCATTTCCAAACCCAGCATCAATGTCTGCAATAATTGGAACAATGTGTGTTTCAAAATTGTCGATTTGCTCTTGAATAGATTGTTTATCGCCATCTGAAGCGCTATCAAGCTGTCTGAATAAGCCTGCTAGCTCTCTAGCATCAGCTTGTCTTAAGAATGTATAGAGCTCTTTTACCAGGCTTGCTACAGATGTTTTCTCATGCATTGACTGATCGGGAAGGGGTCCGAACTCTGATCTCAAGGCAGCAACCATCCAGCCAGACAAATACAGGTATTTTTTATCGGTAGTGCCAAAGTGCTTTTTGATAGAGATTAATTTTTGTTGGCCAATAAAACCGTGCCAGCATCCCAATGATTGGGTATAGGAGGAAGTATCGCTGTCGTAAGCCTCCATGTCTTTTCGCATGATTGAAGCCGTATATTTTGCAATATCAATGCCTGTTTTAAACTGATTTTGGATAACCATCCTGGCTGCAAATTCAGGCTTGATAGCATTCCAGTCAGATCCCTTGAAACCAGGAACAGCCTTTAAACGTTCAATTTCTACTGATAATTTTAATTTAGCCATTTAATCACTCCATGAATTTATGTAGTGGATTAGATTTTATCTAGGATCAATTGTCAATATTATTTAAAAACCCTTAATGAAAAGCTTTTCAGGGAATAAAAAATGTAGTTAGACTACAAAATTTATCTTTTTGCTAGTTTTTCAGCAATTCCAATGTAGTTAAGGGGGGTGAGGGCTTTAAGCTTGGCTTTAGCCTGGTCTGATACCTCTAAGGTTTCTACCAGTGCTGTGTAAGATTTTTGAGTCAAACTTAGGCCTCTAGTCTTAGCTTTAATAATTTCATAGGCGTTATCAAGGCCCTCTAATTTCATGATAATTTGTAAAGCCTCAGCAAGAATCTGCCAATTATTCTCAAGCTCTTCTTTCGCTTTAATTTTATTGGGCTGCAGTTTACTCAGACCCTTGAGCGTTGATGAAAACCCAACGTATGAATAGCCAAAGCCCACGCCCAGATTCCTTAGTACTGTAGAATCTGATAGGTCACGTTGCAATCTTGATTTGGTTAGCTTGTTTGCAAAAAACTCCATCATTGCATTAGATAGTCCCAAATTCCCCTCGGAGTTCTCAAAGTCAATGGGGTTTACTTTATGGGGCATGGTGGAAGAACCCACCTCGCCATCTTTTAACTTTAGGGTGAATAATTCATTGCTAATGTACAGCCAAGCATCCTGATTGAAATCTATAAGAATATTGTTAATTCTCTGAATGCAATGCGCTATTTCTGCAATGCCATCATGAGGTTCAATTTGGGTTGTCATTGAATTTTGCTCAACCTTAAATGACGATAAGAATTTCTTTGTTTTGGAGACCCAATCCACATTCGAATCACTAATCTGCAAGGTATGAAAGTTGCCTGTGGCACCTCCGAACTTTGCCATAGGTGTCATACTCTTAAGTGCATCTCTTTGGCGCTTTAATCGCTCAGAAAATACTTTCATCTCTTTTCCAAGAGTGGAGGGTGAGGCAGCTTGACCATGAGTCCTAGCAAGCATTGGGATGGTTGCCCATGCTCTTGCTCGCTTTGATATTTCCTTGACCACAACATCTAGTTGCTTGATGTAGATGGCTTGTGCGTCCTTTAATAAAATGGCATAGGATAAAGAGTTAATATCTTCACTTGTTAAAGCGAAGTGAACAAGGTGTTCAAAGTTCTTAAGGTTTGATGATTTTTGTAGTTCCTCGCGGATGAAGTACTCAACGGCTTTCACATCATGATTGGTTTTACTCTCAATTGATTTGATGCGCTTTGCAGATTTATCACTAAAACTAACTTTCAGTAAGTCTAGATTTTTAAGGTGAGCTTTTGATAATGAGGGAAAGTTTTTACCGCCGTCAGTACAAAGAAAAATTAACCATTCAATTTCTATTTCAAATCTTACTTTATTGAGATTAGATTCTGAGAAGTTAATCGCTAGATCTACAATCTTGTCATTGTATCGATTGTCTAAAGGTGAAATGAGTTGTTCAATTTTCATAAAGCGATTATAGCTAGAGTTTGATTGATTTAGCTATGATACCACCGCCTAAACATTGATTGTCTGAGTAAAGCACGGCCGACTGACCCGGGGCTATTGCTCTGATAGGATCAGCAAAGCTTAGCTGCACACCGCTGGATTCAAATACAGCCTTGCATTTAATTGGCTGGCCCCTGTGCCTCACTTGAACTAAGCATTCCAATGATGTTGGCTGATCAGCCATCTCATTAATCCACTTCATGGACTCCATCATGAGCCCAGAGCTCATCAATAAGGGGTTAGAGCCGCCCTGGCAAACATAGACCTCATTCAATTCAATGCTTTTATCGTAAACATACCAAGGCAGTTCCGACTTATTTCTTACACCGCCAACGTTTAAACCTTGGCGTTGGCCTTGAGTGAAGAGGAGTGCGCCAGGATGCTCTCCTAGCACGTGGCCATCTAAATCTTTGATGTATCCAGGCTTGAAAGATATGAAGCGTTTTAAAAAATCACGTAGATTTCTTTCGCCCACAAAACAAATGCCCACAGAGTCTTTTTTATCATGATTAATAAAATCATGCTCTTCGGCTATTTGCCGCACTTTGTCTTTAGGTAGGTCTTGAAGAGGGAACAAGCATTTTGCAAACTCCGCTTCCTTAACCTCATGCAAAAAATATGTTTGATCTTTATTGAGATCGTGAGCGCGCATGAGAAGTGTTTGATTATTTGTCTTAACTAGTTTTGCGTAATGACCTGTTGCTATGAGATCGGCACCAATCTTAAATGCATAATCTAAAAATGATTTAAATTTTATTTCACGATTACATAAAATATCTGGGTTGGGAGTTCTGCCTTTTTCATGCTCTGATAAGAATTCTTTAAAGACCCTTTCCCAATATTCGTCACTAAAGTTAGCTCTATGAAGGGGGATATCTAATAAGTCACATACTTTTGATGCATCAGCGAAATCTACCTCTGAGGTGCAGACTTCTCCGGGCTCATTTTGCCAGTTTTGCATAAATAGACCCTGCACATCATAACCATCGTTTTTTAACAGAAGCGCAGCAACAGACGAGTCAACACCACCGGACATTCCGACAACAATTTTCTTACCTGCATTATTTGACATAAATTACCTTTTAGCCCTCTATTTAAAGCTATTTTTAGAGTATAATTCTCACCGATTTATATTATATAAGCGTTTAATCATTAGGGGACAGCAATGAGCTACAAACATATTAACATTCCTGAAGAAGGTACTAAAATCTTAATGGAGAACGGGGCCTTGATTGTTCCTGATAATCCAATTATCCCATTTATTGAAGGTGATGGAATAGGCATAGACATCACACCAGCAATGATTGATGTTGTGGATAACGCCGTTAAAGTCGCTTATAACGGCTCTAAAAAGATTTCTTGGATGGAAGTCTATTGCGGTGAAAAATCTACTAAAGTTTACGGCGAGGATACGTGGCTTCCTGATGAGACGATCGATGCATTAAAAGAATACATCGTTAGCATTAAAGGACCTTTGACCACCCCAGTCGGTGGTGGAATTAGATCTCTAAACGTATCGTTAAGACAAATTCTTGATCTTTATGTTTGCTTGCGACCAATCAGATATTTTTCTGGAGTTCCCAGCCCTGTTAAAAACCCCTCACACGTTGACATGGTTATATTTAGAGAAAACTCCGAAGACATATATGCTGGAGTTGAGTTTGAAGCTGGCTCACCTGAATCAGATGCAATGGTAAAAATACTTCAAGAACAATTTGGTGTTACGCAAATTCGCTTCCCTGAAAATGTTGGACTGGGAGTGAAGCCTATTTCCAAGCAAGGGACCGAGAGGCTAGTGAAGCAAGCCATAGACTATGCGATTAGAAATGATCGCTCCTCTGTGACACTTGTGCACAAAGGAAATATTATGAAATTTACTGAAGGTGCCTTTAGAGATTGGGGATATGAGTTAAGCATTAACTCATATGGTGGCGAGCTTTTTGATGGTGGCCCTTGGGTTACTATTAAAAACCCAAACAACGGCAATAACATTGTTATAAAGGATGTCATCTGTGACGCCTTTCTTCAGCAAATACTTACTCGACCTAAAGAATATGATGTTATCGCAACTATGAATTTGAATGGCGATTATGTTTCAGATGCTCTAGCAGCATGTGTGGGTGGAATTGGAATTGCTCCAGGTGCAAATATTGGAGATGAGTCTGCTTTGTTTGAGGCAACACATGGCACAGCTCCTAAATATGCAGGCCAAGATAAAGTAAATCCCGGTTCGTTAATTCTGTCCGCAGAAATGATGTTGCGCCATCTAGGTTGGGTTGAAGCCGCTGATTTAATCATCTCTTCTATGGAAGCTGCGATTAATGACAAGATGGTTACCTATGATTTTGAGAGATTAATGGATGACGCTAACCTAGTATCTTGTTCAGGCTTTGCGCAGGAAATGATCAAAAGAATGTGAGGATTCTTCAATCTTCAAACTCTGATAACGACTTATCATCTGACCTGGGCGTAGTTGTGCTCGAGGATAAACCTGAGCTTAAAGAACCCCCTTTATATCAAGTAGTCTTGCTCAATGATGATTTCACTCCCATGGATTTTGTGATCTATATTCTTCAGTCAATCTTTGGATATGAGCATGAGAGATCCACTCAAATAATGTTGGCTGTTCATTCAAAGGGGAAGGGCGTATGTGGTATATTTCCCAAGGAGATAGCAGAAATGAAATCACATGAAATTAACCAGCTAGCAAGGGCTCATGAACACCCCTTAGTTAGTGATATAGAGCCACTGACAGACTAATGTTTAGCAAAGACTTAGAACAATCAATCGCAAGTTTATTTGATCAGGCCCAGGATCAAAATCTTGAGTACCTCACCATTGAGCATTTATTGCTAATGCTTATTTCGGATTACGATGTGCGACAGGCCCTAGAAACCAATGATGTCAATTTAAATACTCTTAGAGAAAATCTAGAAGAGCATGTTCGTGATAACACCCCCGTTAAAGTAGATTCAAAGAAGCCGGTTCAGCCAACTCTTGGGTTTCAGCGCGTTCTTCAAAGAGCGGTATTTCACGTTCAGTCTTCTGGTAAAGGCGTTGTTAAGCCTATCAACCTTTTGGTTGCTATCTTCTCAGAGAAGGAATCACATTCAGTTTATCTGCTCTCAAAGCAGGGTATCGGCAGGCTTGATATAGTTTCATACATCTCACATGGACAGCCCTCTAGCTCTTCAGGTGAAAGTCCTGAGCCTCTTGATTCAGAAGATCAAGTTATCGAAGAGGCGCCTTCAAGTGAATTACAGTTCTTGATCGACCTTAATGAGCTTGCTAAAGCTAATAAAATTGACAAGTTAATTGGCAGAACCGAAGAGGTCGAAAGAATTATTCAAATCTTAGCAAGAAGAACTAAAAATAACCCATTGTTGGTTGGTGAATCCGGGGTAGGGAAGACAGCAATTGCCGAAGGGCTAGCCCATTTAATTAATGAAAAAGAGGTTCCTGAATTTCTCCATGAATCCACCCTTTACTCGCTTGATATAGGAGCTCTTATAGCCGGAACAAAGTACAGAGGGGACTTTGAAAAGCGTTTAAAATCAGTTTTAAACTTCCTAGATAAAGCAACTAATCCAATCTTATTTATTGATGAAATTCATACTATTATTGGCGCAGGCTCAGCCTCTGGCGGCAGTCTAGATGTTTCTAATCTTCTAAAACCTGCTTTAGGTAAAGGCAGCCTTAGATGTATTGGCTCAACAACATTTCAAGAATACAGAGGCGTATTCAATCAGAACCAAGCTCTATCTAGAAGGTTTCAGAAAATCGACGTGACAGAGCCATCAGTTGAGGATTGCATCTTGATACTTGATGGGCTTAAAGGTAATTACGAGGCTCATCACAATGTTAAGTACTCTTATGCATCCATTAGCTCAGCCGTCAGCTTATCGAAGAGATTTCTTAACGACCGATTCCTACCTGACAAAGCTATTGATCTGATAGATGAGACGGGCGCACTACTAAATATAGGCCGAAAAAACTCTAAAAAAATTACTGTAAATCAGATACATATAGAAAAAACTATTGCTAAAATCTCAAAAATTCCTGAGCAAACTATTTCTAGCCAAGAATCGTTGAATCTTCAAAAGCTTGAGTCTGACCTTAAAACAGTAATTTTTGGCCAAGACACTGCAATACATAGCCTAGTAAATGCTATCAAGTTATCTAGAGCAGGTCTCAGAGACGATAATAAAACCATTGGATCATTCCTTTTCGCAGGACCCACAGGTGTTGGTAAGACAGAGATTACCAATCAACTGGCAAACATGATGGGTATTGAGTTGGTTCGCTTTGACATGTCTGAATATATGGAAAGACATACAGTGTCTAGGCTGATAGGAGCGCCTCCAGGTTACGTAGGCTTTGATCAGGGCGGTCTTTTGACAGAGGCAGTGGTCCAAAACCCTCACTGTGTATTGCTGCTCGATGAGATAGAAAAGGCGCATCCCGATATATATAACTTATTGCTACAGATTATGGATTCAGGCGTCCTTACTGATAATAATGGTAGAAAGGCTGATTTTAGAAATGTTATCGTTGTTATGACTACTAATGCAGGCGCTGATCTACTAGAGAAGAAAAATATCGGTTTTAGCGATCAATCTAACGAATCTGATGCTTTATTGTCCCTTAAGAAATTGTTCTCCCCAGAATTTAGAAATAGACTTGATGAAATCATTCAATTTAACTACTTACCCATTGAGGTCATTCTTTCAATTGTAGATAAGTTTTTGACTAAACTTCAGGCGCAGCTCGATGCTAGGAATGTTGAGCTTATATATTCTAAGAATGTTTTAAGCTGGATAGCAGAGAATGGCTATAACAAAGAGATGGGCGCAAGACCTATGGAAAGGTTTATTACTAACAAAATCAAAAAGCCACTTGTCGACAAGGTTCTTTTTGGAGACCTAAGTAAAGGCGGTCAAATAAAAGTTGATTTAGGAAAAGATGGGATTATTTTTTCAGCGAAGAAGAAAACAGTAAAGACTAAGGCTTAGCGGCCTCTAAATGTAATTCGTCCCTTAGTTAAATCATAAGGAGTCATTTCTACCTTAACTTTATCACCAGTTAAAATTCTAATGTAATGCTTACGCATCTTTCCTGAGATATGAGCCTCTATGATGTGATCATTCTCTAACTTTACACGAAAGGTAGTATTGGGAAGGGTTTCAATAACTTCGCCTTCAAATTCTAAATTGTCTTCTTTTGCCATGGCGCTATTTTAACTCATTAATAAGCGTTAGAGAGATAATTATATATAACTAATAATTTAACATAATATATATTATGCGAAGTAATATTATTGATTTTAGCCTGGGCCACGCAATACCCTACCTAGCTTATTACCATTGTGAGCTCCAACCTCAACGACAAGAACACCATTTACCAAGACGGAATAAATTCCCTCAGCATATTGATGGGGATCTTCGAAAGTAGCTTTATCATTTACAGTTGAAGCATCAAAGATAGTTATGTCAGCATAGCAACCTTCTTTAATTGAACCTCTAATTAAGGTTGGTTGAGATCAATTCATATTTAAAATTATATAGTGTAGTATTTATACATGTATTTCAATTACGAAATACTGTTTTTGGGGATAATTATGGAATCAGATATATGGATATCTTTACACACGGCTCGAATTGCTAATGCTGCTTTTTTTCTATCGATTATGGTGTCGATCTGGATTGCAGCAAGATTTTCGTCTGTTGCAGCTGAGAAAGGTGTGAACATGGTCGGAAAAATTGTTTGCTCTCTTTTTGCATTAGGTGTTTTTATGGGCAACTGGGTTGTTGGCTCGACTGTTATGAATACTTACAGTGGTTTTGCTAAGGCATTTGAGATGCTTGGGGAAACTGGTGTTGAATTATCACCAATGGCAACTGGGTACATTGCATACTTTGGAACTGAGGCAACAGGAATGCCTAACCCAGTAATGATGTTGGTAGGTGTGACAGGTCTTCTAATAGCTCTGTCTCCTCTTTGGTTTAATACTAGTGACTAATGAGAGACTGCATATAAAAGAAGCCCGTATCTAGCGGGCTTTTTTTCGATATTACTTAATAATCTAATAATTTTAAGAGGCTGGAAGTATCTAATTGACCATCTCCAAGCGTTGATAATTTCTTATAGTTCTGAAGAACGGATTTAGTTGCAGGCAATTTAATGCCAAGATTCTTTGAATGATTTAAAGCAATTTTGAGGTCTTTGATCATAAGATCTACTGCAAACCCAAAATCAAATTCACCATTAACCATTGTTTTAAATCGATTATCCATCTGCCAAGACTGAGCAGCACCCTCAGAAATAGCATCAAGAACTTTAGTCATATTTAAATTAGATTTCTTGCCTAGGGCCACTCCCTCAGATAAACCTTGAATGAGACTACCTATACATAACTGATTAACCATTTTGGTTAATTGACCATGCCCACTTGGTCCTATATGAACAATGTTCTTTGCATATGAGCCCATAAGATTATTAATTTGTAGAAGCTTTTTCTTAGGCCCTCCAAGCATAATAGATAAAGCACCATTTATTGCACCAGCCTCTCCCCCACTAACAGGTGCATCAAAAAATGATATTTTTTTATCTAGGATTTTAGGATGATGAGAGATTGTTGTAACTAAGTTTAAGGATGTTGTTGAGTGATCAACAATAAAAGAATTGGTTTTAAGAAAATCTAGAAAGCCACTTTCAAGAATTACAGAAGCGATAGAAGCGTCATCCTTTAAGCATGTTACCAACCCATCAAATTTAACGGAGCAGCTATTAAGATCTATGAGTTGAGTCCCATTATATTTCTTAACCCATTTTGCCGAGACTGTTGATGTTCTGTTAAACACATAAATATCTAGATTACGGTTCTTGGATAGATGACCAGCCATGGGAAATCCCATGGTTCCAAGCCCTGCAAATAGATATTTCGGCTTAGATTTTTGCAAGCTGTGATTCCGCAGATGAAGCATCAAGAGCACCGCCCTCTTCTACATCTATGGATTTAATAAAGCTATTCTCAATGACCATAGCAAACCTCATGCATCGCTTGCCAAGACCAAATCCAGATGCATCCATCACTAATTCAAGTGCTTCTGTTAACTCACCATTTCCATCAGCAATCATGTCGATGCCATTAGCATTAGATGCTTCAGACCATGCCTTCATAACAAAGGGATCATTCACTGATATGAAGACAACTGAATACCCTTTAGCTTCAAAACTAGAAAGATGCTCTATGTAACCTGGTAAATGTGAAACATGACAAGTAGGTGTAAAGGCTCCTGGGACACCTACTAGCATTACTTTTTTGTCAGCCAAGTACTCGGATGAATCAACCTCTTGTAATTCACCGGCCACAACCAAACGTAATCTTTGAACTGGAAAATTGCTGTTAACTTCTATGGTCATAATAACTCCTTTAATTTTTATAAATTCTAACCTATTTTAAGCAATAGTATAATTATATTCTTGTTCTATTGTTTTAGCATGCTAAAACAGATAGAATCCATTTTATGAAATTACCAAACATTATAAATGAACTCAAATCCCCGAAAGAAGTTGAAAACTTTATAAAAGATTTATGCACTCCATCAGAGATAAAAGCAATAAATGAAAGATGGGAAGTTGCCCAATTACTCTATAAGAAAGATAAAAGTTATAGAGAGATTGCTGCTGAATTAAAAACATCAACAGCTACTGTTACACGAGTAGCAAGATTCCTATTTTCTGAGTCAAATAACGGGTATCAAAATGCATTCAAGAGAATCAAATGAAAGATAAAAAAATTACCATTGCAATACAAAAAAAAGGCAGGCTATCAGATAATAGCAAAAATTTATTAGAGAAGTCTGGCATTAATTTTCGTACATCAGGCGAAAAACTTTTAGCTCGATCTTCAAATATGAACATAGATATCTTACTTGTTCGTGATGATGATATTCCCTCACTTGTTTCTAAGGGTGTGGCAGATTTGGGCATTGTCGGTGAAAATGTCTTAGCGGAACAAACGGCTACAAATACTCAACTCAAAGCTCACACTATATTATCTTTAGGTTTTTCAAAGTGCTCATTGGCCTTCGCCAAACCCTCCTCCTCAAACATGAAAAATCTAACCAATAAGACCATTGCAACGTCGTATCCTGGCTTGGTTAAAAAATACCTAAAGCAAAATAAGATCAAGGCAGAAATTATCAAAATTAATGGTTCTGTGGAGTTAACACCCTATATTGGGATAGCTGATTGTATATGCGATCTCGTCTCCTCAGGGGCAACCTTAGAGGCTAATAACCTTATTCAATTTAAGACTCTGATGACCTCTGAAGCTGTTCTCATTGCAAATGAGAGCAGAAAGAATATCCAAACACCAAAAGTTTTAAGCTTAGTAAAGAGGTTTGAGGGAGTTACTAACGCAGCAGAAAGTAAGTACGTTATGTTGAACGCTGAAGAAAAATCAATTAATAGAATTTGTAAACTACTGCCAGGAGCAGATTCGCCAACTATTATTCCCTTGCAAGAAAAAGGTAAAGTTGCGATTCATGCTCTTTGCACAGAGCCAGTCTTCTGGGAGACTATGGAGAATTTAAAGATCAGTGGAGCATCATCAATTTTGGTTATGCCTGTAGAAAAAATTCTTTACTAAGATGAAATTAATTAATAGATCTATTAATACAAAATCGATTAATTGGTTTTCTTTGCCAGATTCCAATCGTGAAATTGAGTCCGTGGTGAAAGATTTTAAAGATTTAATTCTTGCAAAAGGCACTCCTGCATTAAATGCTATCAACAAACAATTAGGGTTAAAAGAGATCAGATCTTACAAGGTTACCTCAAGGGAAATTAGCGCCTCAGAACAAGCTGTTTCAGATGAGCTAAAGAGCGCTATTTTAACAGCATCTAAAAATATCCAACTTGTGTGTGAGAGCGAAAAAATCAATCTTTCTTCGAGTCCCATCGAAACTACCAAAGGGATTAACATATGGAAAGAGTTTAGATCTATTGATTCTGTTGGTCTTTACGTTCCTGGTGGGACAGCCCCATTAATATCATCTTTATTGATGCAGATTATTCCAGCAACCGTTGCTGGGTGTTCAAATATTGTTGTTTGCTCACCTCCAGATATCGAGGGAAAGATTTCTCCTGAGATCTTATGGATTTGTAAATTATTCAACGTCACGAATATTTATAAGGTTGGAGGAGCCCAAGCAATCCTTGCGATGGCTTATGGGACTACGATAGTTCCCAAAGTTTCAAAAATCTTTGGTCCTGGCAATGCTTATGTAAGCTTCGCAAAGGAGCTAGTATCTAAGGATGTAGCGATAGATTTACCGGCAGGCCCTAGCGAAGTCATGATTGTTACAAATGATCTTAATAATGTTTCGTTAGCTGCGGCGGATGCCTTGTCTCAGCTTGAACATGGGGTTGATTCAAAGGCCTTTGTTGTTTCTCAAAATCTAAATATTTTAAAAGGGGTAAAGTCCGAGGCGCTCAAGCAAAAAAAGAAATTAAAGCGAGAGTCCATTTTAAATGAGAGCATAAAAAATCTTATTCTTATTAAATCTAAATCTATTGCTGATATCTCTCTGCTCATCAATGAATGCGCACCGGAGCATTTAATTTTACTTGATGAGGACTATGCTAGGCACCTTCCAACTATTAAGAATGCTGGATCAATATTTTGCGGTTCCCTATCCCCTGAATCATTTGGAGATTATGCCTCTGGCTCAAATCATGTCCTCCCAACAAACGGAAAGGCAAAAACTTATTCAGGCCTAGGCATCAAAGATTTTGGGAAACAGATTTCAGTACAAGTCGCTTCGGCAGAAGGGTTTATGAATCTTAAGGACACCGTTACCACCCTAGCCTTAGCTGAAGGACTTGATGGGCACGCTGCTGCGGTAGATGCAAGAAGAAGTCGCGTCAATGAAGCAGAGAAATCTCGGTCCTGTGTTGAGATACGTAAAACAAATGAGACGAATATTTATATTAATCTCAATTTAGATGGGACAGGCAAGTATTCGATTAATACAGGCCTTAGTTTCTTAGATCATTTATTAGAACAATTTTCTAAACATAGTAAAATTGATTTGCATTTAATGTGCGATGGAGATTTGCACATAGATGAGCATCATACGATAGAAGATATTGCCATTACTCTAGGCTCAGCCATTAATTCAGCATTGAGTGAAAGGGTTGGTATCTCAAGGTATGCTAGTGTTGAGACGCTGGTGATGGACGAAGTTAAATGCTCTGTCAGTATTGATTTAGCGTCTCGGAGACACCTAAGTTTTCAATGTTCTGAGCTTAGAGAGAAAGTTGGTGATTTCCCTGGAGAAATGTTGGAGCATTTTTTTATATCTCTTGTTAATTCAGCAGCTTTAACCTGTCACATAGAAACAGTCGGACAAAATTCACACCACCTTCTTGAGGCTACGTTTAAAACATTTGCAAGAGCGCTTAAGCAAGCAATTATAATAGAAGGCTCTGAGTCATCCTCAACAAAGGGTGTCATGTGAGCATTGCCATCATTGATTGCGGTGGAGCTAACCTTCGGTCTGTACAACATGCTTTTCAGCTGAAAGGTTATGAGGCTAATATTACAACCGAGAAAATGCAAATAGGCCAAGCCTCACATATTGTTATACCTGGTGTTGGTTCAGCAGGAATGGTAATGAATGCACTTAATTCTTTGCAGCTCACGAGTCTAATCAAAGAACTCCAGCAGCCTGTATTAGGTATATGCATTGGGATGCAGATTCTCTATGAATATTCTCAGGAACAGAATACCAAATGCTTAGGTATTATTAATGGAGAAATAAAAAAACTGCCGGTTGAGCAAGGAATTAAGATTCCCCAAATGGGTTGGAATGAAGTGATCTTTGATCAAAGCGCCCTCTCCAACCTAAACAATTATTACTACTTTGCAAATAGTTATTACGCCGAAGGGTCTCTAGAAACTGCAGCAATAACTGATTACAAAGTAACTATGTCTTCGGTGGTAATTAAAAATAATTTTATAGGGTGTCAATTTCATCCAGAAAAATCATCCGTTGCTGGTGAACAATTTCTAGATTATTTTCTAGGATTAAAATGACTATATTGCCTGCAATTGATATAAAAAACGGTAAGTGCGTTCGTTTGTTACAGGGGGATTTCAATCAGCTAACTGACTACAATCTAGATCCGCTGAGACAAGCGGAAGAGTTTTTAGACCATGGCTTCAGCTATTTACATGTCGTTGATTTGGATGGAGCTCAATCAGGTTCACAAGATAACTTAACCATCATTAAACAATTAGCATCTAACCCTCAATTACAATTAGAGGTTGGTGGCGGGATCAGAAGTATTGAAAAAGCAAACAGCATGATTGAGCTTGGCGTGAAACGTATTATTGTTGGCACAGCTTTATTTGAAACACCCAGCTTTTTAGACGATCTGCAAGCAAACTTTGATCCTAATCAAATAGTGCTCGGTCTAGATTTCAAAGACATCCATGGACAACCTATGATTTTTACCCATGGGTGGCAGAATCAATCCTCCGTGAACCTGATAGAGTTTTTAAACACTTATTCTTACTTTAGCAATATTCTTGCTACTGATATCAGCCTAGATGGAGCAATGGAAGGTCCTAGCTTGCTTGCTTATGAAGGAATTTTACAAAGTTTTCCTTCTATTAATCTTATTGCTTCTGGAGGCATCTCTTCTATTAAGGATATAGATAATGTAAAAAAACTTGGGTGCAAGGAAGTAGTTGTTGGGAAAGCTATATACGAGAAAGCCTTTAGCCTGAGGGAGCTAGCCAATGTTGTGTAAAAGAATTATCCCTTGCTTGGATGTCCGAAATGGATTGGTGGTTAAAGGGGTGCAATTTAAGAATCATGAAGTCATGGGAGGTATTACTGAGCTAGCTGCTAAATATTCCCAGATGGGTGCAGATGAGTTAGTTTTTTATGATATTTCTGCGAGTACCGAAGATAAAACAGTCGATAAAAGCTGGGTGCAGCAAATATCAAAGGTTATCAATATTCCATTTTGTGTGGCAGGCGGAATTAAATCTTTAGAGGATGCAAGACTAATACTCAATGAAGGGGCTGATAAAATTTCAATTAATACACCTGCCTTGATAAATCCAACGCTGATTAAGCAACTGAGCGATGAGTTTGGCTCCCAATGCGTTGTGGTTGGCATGGATATTAAGACGATTAATTCTAAACACCTTGTTCATGCTAAAACAGGAAATGAAGCCACATCTTATTCTAGTGAGAGAGAGGCATCAGATTGGCTGGAAGAGATTCAAAGCTTAGGTGCAGGCGAGGTAGTTATTAACTCAATGAATCAAGACGGCATGAGAAATGGTTATGATTTGGAGTTAATTAGTAATCTTTCAGGCCGTTGCACCATTCCTATGATTGCATCAGGTGGCGCAGGTTGCATGGAAGATTTCACACAAGTATTTAAATCTACTAATGTGGATGGTGCCTTGGCTGCAAGCGTTTTTCACAAAGATATATTCACAATACAGGAGCTTAAAAATTTCCTTCAATCACATAACATTAACGTAAGAGGTTAAATCATGGAATTAAATTGGGACAAAGTTAATGGTTTAATGCCTGTGATAATCCAGGATGCACGTACCTTGAGAGTCTTAATGCTGGGATACATGAACGAAGAAGCTCTTGGTCAAACACATCAATCGGGACTTGTTACTTTTTACAGTAGAACACAACAAAAATTATGGACAAAAGGCGAGACGTCTGGCAACTCTCTGCATGTTCAAGATATTCATTATGATTGTGATGGCGACACCTTGCTTATTACAGCCCTTAATGATGGTCCAACATGCCACCTTGGCAGAGAGTCATGCTTCCCTGAATCACCAAAAAATAATCCATTTATCAAAAAATTAGAGACGGTCATTGATGAAAGTTTTAAAACAAAGAGCCCTAATTCATATACTTACAATTTATATGTAGAAGGGATCAAGGAGATGGCTAAGAAAGTTACAGAGGAAGCTGGTGAAGTAGCAATTTCTGCAGTAACAGATGATGGTCGGGTGAAAGAGGAATCAGCAGACTTAATTTACCATTTATTGGTCATGCTTCGAAAAATGGATGTCAGTTTTAGCGAAGTGATAGATGTCTTGGAGGCACGCGCAACTAAATAAATGTGATATTAGCAAAGTGCGTATAATTATTTCTCCATTACGTAGCTGGTCACCTGCTCTTTCATTTCCTTCCTAAGAACAAATAGCGCTATTAAATTTGGGATTGTTACCAGGGCGACTACAACATAAGCAATATTCCATATAATGGTAGTGTCTATGACTGCTGCTGCTATAAAACTCACAACATAGATCATTCGATACCATGGCACGGCACCTTCACCAAATATATATGCTGTCGATCTATCTCCATAATAAGACCAAGCTATCGCGGTTGAGAAAGCAAACAACAATAAGCCAATAGCTACTATGTATTCACCATAAATACCAAGAACACCAGAAGCAAAAGCCTTGGACGTAAGTGCAGCCGAATGGATCAGTGACTTACCCTCCACTTTTACCGAAGAGTCCTCAATATCACCGTTACTTATCTCCAGCACACCATTAAAAGGTAGACCAGATTTATAAAAGACTACCTCTTCAGCGATAGAATTATTATGGAAAATAGTGATGTCATTTTGTTGCAATAGACCATCGACAACAGTTAAATCACCAGAGAAATTCTTAACAGCCGTCGTATCGCTAGTAAAGTTTCTAGCATCGAGAATATATTTACCTAGCTCTTCAACGTCACCTGCATTAGATTCATTGTAAGAACCTTCAAAGATTGCCATGGATGATCTCTCAAACGTATTATCATATTTTTGAGTCCATGCACCGCTAGACAGGATAACAAGAGCCGTAACGCTGCAGACGATAATAGTATCGATAAATGGCTCTAATATAGAAACCATCCCTTGCTCTACTGAATGCTCAACTTTTGATGATGCGTGCGCGATTGGGGATGAGCCTTGACCAGCTTCATTTGAGTATAGGCCTCTCGCTACACCAAGCTTTAAGCTCATTGCAAAACTAGCTCCCAAGAAACCACCCGCTGCCGCAGAGCCAGAAAAAACTTGTGAAAAAATTGAATGCAAAGATGGAATAATATTTTGGTAATTTTCAACAACCACAACCAAAGCCCCACCAAAATAGATAACAGCCATTAGTGGAACTAATTTACTGGCAATTTTAGCAATTCTTTTAATTCCACCTGCAATAATTAACCAAAGCATGACACCCAGAATAAGCCCTGTAGCTAGTTTGGGGATAGAAAAAGTAGAGTCAAGAACGCTAGCAATGTTGTTAATTTGAGGCATATTGCCTGAGCCAATTGCACAAATCATCATCAGAGCTGCAAATATAACGCCAGCCCATCGCTTGTTAAAGCTTTTTTCAATGTAATACATGGGGCCACCTGATACAGAGCCATCTGTCAGGGTGGTTCGATACTTATGAGCCATTGTGACTTCAACAAATTTTGTGGTCATGCCAAAAATAGCCGTAATCCACATCCAGAAAATTGCAGCTGGACCACCGATCCAAATTGCTAGTGCTACACCTCCTATATTTCCCGTGCCCACCGCCCCAGACATAGCGGTCGTTAGAGCTTCAAAAGGACTAGTCTCCCCTTTTGTATCTTCCTTGGCGTATTTTCCAGTGACTATTCTCCATCCATGAGCAAAAAATCTAAATTGGGGAAACCCAAGGTAGGCAGTAAAGTAAACGCCTGTTCCGATCAAAAATGCGGGAAACCACCATGAGCCACTAAGGTAACCATCCAAAAGCAGTAGAAAATCATTAAAAGCAACCATAATTAGTCCTTGTTATTTTGCAGCCAGTCCTCGAGATCTGTGTAGCCACCTATTAATTCATTGTCGATAAATATTTGAGGCATAGTGCGAGCATTAGGGTTTCGATTCATCAGAGTATCAAACACCTCAGGTACTTCCACATTATGCTCGACATAAGAAATATTATTTTGTGTAAAGTAATTTTTTGCTTTATCACAATAAAGACAATTTGATTTAGAATATATTTCAACATTATTAAACATCAGGGAATTATAAGCCAAATGTCATTATTTAATTTAAAAAACAAGTCATTTTTAATCACTGGATCCTCCAAAGGCATTGGTAAATCTATTGCATTAAATGCAGCAATAGAAGGTGCAAAAGTCATCATATCCAGTAGAAAAATCGATGCATGTAATAAAACTGCTGATGAAATCAATGAGCTGATTGGCTCAGAGGTAGCATTTCCCATTCAAGCTAATATTGCGGATGAAAGCCAGCTAATAAATCTTGTCGAAGAAACAAATAAGATTTTAGGAAAAATTGATGTGCTGATATGCAACGCAGCCACCAACCCATTCATGGGATCTATGGCAGATATTCCATCAGATGCATTTGATAAAATTATGAATAACAACATAAAAGCGAACCATCTGCTCACAAACTTGGTAACCCCTCAAATGATCGATCGAAAAGACGGGGTTATTATTATCATTTCTAGCGTAGGAGGAACAAGAGGCAGTGATCTGATCGGAACATACAATATAAGCAAAGCTGCAGATATACAGATGGTCAAAAATATTGCTGTTGAATATGGTAAATTTAATATCAGAGCCAATAGCATTGCGCCAGGGTTGATCAGAACAGATTTTGCAAAAGGTTTATGGGAAAATCCGAAGATACATGATCACTATACAAAGACTCATCCGATGAGAAGAATCGGCGAGCCTGATGAGATAGCTGGAACTGCGATCATGCTTGCCTCAAAGGCTGGCACCTATATAAACGGTCAAACAATTATTGTTGATGGAGGCGCAACAATTTAATAAAGGCTATCTACAAAGAGCTTGTAATTTAAAAATAAAATGGCTGAGTCCGATTTGCTCGTTTAGCGAAGGCACTAAATTAAGCGAAACCTTATATTCAATGAGGTCATCTATCAGGCCTGAAAGCTCGCGTGAATCGGGTGCTTTTTTATCCAGAGCGCTCATCATCGGGTTACTTTTATAAAACCCTAATAAGATGCCTAAGTTTGTTTTCAGGAAGAGGATCAAAGAATCGACCTTTTCGTCTAAAGTAAAATCTAATTCTTTGTAGTATTTCAAGAGATCAAATGTATCGATCTCTCCTGAGCAATAATCGTTAAGTTTGTTTGTGAGATCTTGGTAATGAGTTACATGATCTTTGGTAATAAGTTTTTCTATAGCAAGGGGCGTTAAATCAGGGGCAAAATTTAGAGAAGAATAATCAATAAATCCTTGGCTAAGTAGCCAGCGATCAATCTCTGCAGTTGATGGGTTTTTTATCGAAAGGTGAGTGGATCTACTGTAAATAGTAGGTAGAAAATTCCTTCTCTTATTAGAGACTAGCAGAATAAATTTATTTTCAGGCAGCTCCTCGAGAGTTTTAAGCAATGCATTTTGCGAGTTAACATTCATCAGATGAGCATCAAAAATAATCCCGACCCTTGTTGGAGAAACAGAATGAGAGAGAGAAATAAACTCATTCAAGGATCTAATGCCATCTATTTTTTTTGATGTAATTGAATCTTTTTTAGCGTTAGTTGGTGCTAATAAACTAGAAGAAGAATTTTCACCAGACAAGAAGCAGTAATCTGGATGTGATCCCGCATCAAAATAAACACACGAATTACACTTATTGCATGGTTTAGTCAGATCAAGGCAAAGTAGTTTTTTGGCAAAATAGGAAGCAAGAACCTGCTTCCCTAATCCAGCCTCCCCATCAATCAAAAGACATGATGGAAATCGAGAATCTGAATATTGGTTAATTGCAGCATTTAACCATGGGTACTGCCGCTCGATCATAATTGGAATGATGATCTTATGAGATCAATAGATTGTGAATGAATGGCATCCTGCTCAGCGTCCGCATTAATTAGATGAACCTCTGGAAGAGATTGAGATAAAGTTATATAGCCAGACCTCACTCTTTCAAAAAACTCTAACCCAGATGATTCGATTCTATCCTTTACATCATTAGTTTTGCGCTTGAAGCCAGTCTGCACATCTAAATCATAAAGGATGGTTAAATCTGGTCTTGGGCACTTTGTACCAAGTACCAGGGAATCAATAAAATCTAGAGGCAGCTCTCTGCCATAACCTTGATAGGCAATTGATGCGTGGTAATAACGATCACATAAAATAAAGTCTTCCGAAGGTTTTTCTAAATGCAATCTAATCATTTCAGATCGTGCTGAAAACATTAACAAGAGCTCTGTTTCAAAGGAGATATCTGAATTGTTAGATAAAAGTAACTCTCTAATTTTTTCACCAAAGTCAGTTGACCCAGGCTCTCTTAGCAATTTAACGCTATACCCACGATCTTCAAGCCATGCTTTAACTAAAGTTATTTGAGTGGACTTCCCTACCCCCTCAATTCCTTCAAAGGTAATTAATTTCATATTATTTATTTTAATTGGTGCTGTCTTACGGCCTTCAAATGCTCCGCATAATCTCGTGAAAAATAATGAGTGCCATCTCCCTGAGCAACGAAATACAAGTACTCATTGGGTTGCCCTAATATTACTGCTTCCAGGGAACTTTTGCTAATAATTGAGATGGGAGTTGGCGGCAGACCAGAAATTTGATAGGTATTATAAATATTGGACCTATCTTGCAGATTTTTTTTAGTTATATTTCCATTAAAACTTGGCAGTAACCCATAAATAATAGTTGGATCTGCCTGTAACCGCATTTCTAGCATCAACCTGTGCAGAAATACCCCTGCAATGATTCCCTTCTCCTCATCGTTGCCAGCTTCTTTCTCCACTATGGACGCTAGAATTAGCGCATCTCCAAGCGTTTTTAGAGGGTTGGATGGATTTTTTGATAGCCATAGCGACTGGGCGTAATCTATAAATGTATCCTGGGACTCTAAAAGGATGGTTGAAATAGGAGCATTAAATTTATAAAAATATGTATCAGCCATCAAAGTTCCTTCAATAAAACTAAATTGCTGATCAAGGCATTTAAAGTTAGGGCAATCTAGTTCTAAGGGAGAGGCTTGAATCAATCTTTCAAGTTCATATAAATTTGATCCTTCTTGAATTCTAATTTTAAATTGCTTGATTCTTCCTTCGGCTATGTCAAATAGAAATTCACGCCAAGTCTTAGAGACAAGACTGTAATGGCCTGCTTGAATAAAATCTATATTATTTAAAAATAGGAATGTTTTTAAAAGGAGTTTATCCGAGCTACTTGCTGAAAGTTTCCTAAAAACAGAGCTTAACGAGTCGCCATTCTCAATAGTGATATATTTATTATCAGCAGATATTAATTTATATGAATGCGATTCTGCAGTCCCAACTAGTACCACCCATAAAAAAATCGTGAAAACAATGACTTGTATTATTTTATATCTGTTTGAAAACAAGGGTAGAGTTAGTTCCTCCAAAACCAAAGGAATTATTCATTGCAAATGAAACATTTTTCTCAACAGCCCTAAGGGGAGTGTAATCAAGATCACACAAAGGGTCTGGATTCGTTAAATTAATGGTTGGAGGAATAACATTATCATTAATACTTTTTATACAGAAAATAGATTCAATAGCGCCAGCTGCTCCAAGGGTATGCCCAGTCATGGACTTTGTTGAGCTGACACTGGGTACAGAGGAGCCAAATGTATTTTTCAAAGCATGAGTTTCAGCTAAATCGCCCAGTGGCGTAGAAGTGCCATGAGCATTTATGTAATCTATTTGGTCTGGATTCAATCCAGCGTCTAGCAGAGCATTCTTCATCGAGAGAGCTGCACCTCTTCCATCTGCTGGTGGAGCGGTCATATGGTATGCATCTGAACTCATGCCAAAGCCACAAATTTCAGCATAGATATGAGCGCCTCTCGACTTTGCATGCTCATACTCTTCTAATACTAGCGAGCCAGCGCCGTCTGAGAGGATGAACCCATCCCTGTCTTTGTCCCACGGTCTGCAGGCAGATTCAGGATCTGGGTTTGTTGAGAGAGCTCTCGCTGCTATGAAGCCAGAGATTGATAAGGGAGTTGAAGCCATTTCAGCGCCACCAGCGATCATGACGTTTGCTTCTCCATACGCAACTGATCTTGCGGCAGTACCTATACAATGATTACCAGTAGAGCAAGCTGTTACAACCGAAGTGTTCGGACCCATGAAACCATGCTTAATTGAGACGAGTCCTGAAATCATATTTACAATTGAGCCAGGCACAAAAAACGGAGAGACTTTTTTATGACCCTTGGATTCTAACAATATTTTATTGCTCTCAATAGTTTGAATGCCACCGATACCCGCTCCAAAATTAATACCTACCAACTCTTTATTTAGAGATGGGAAATCTAAGATACCTGAATCGGCAATAGATTGATTGGCAGCTATAACTCCATATTGAATAAAGGGATCAATTCTTCTAATCTCTTTAGGATCAAGAAAGTCCGAGGGATTAAAGTTTTTTAACTGGCCGCCTATTGAAACTGGGCTATCATCAATGCCTACATCGACTTTGGTTATACCGGATTTTCCTTCGATACAGGAAGACCAAGCTTCCTGTATTGTGTTTCCAATCGGAGATAATATACCTAAGCCGGTAACTACAACTCTTCTGTGTAGTTGCCTCATGAAAGCTGCTTAGCTGTTTGAATTAATGTAATTCACAGCCTCTTGAACAGTTGAAATTTTTTCAGCCTCTTCATCAGCTATTTCTAGTTCAAATTCTTCTTCCAAGGCCATAACAAGCTCTACCGTGTCCAGTGAGTCAGCGCCTAAGTCGTCAACAAATGAAGAATCATTTTTAACTTCTTCATCTGAAACACCTAGTTGTTCGCAAACAATCTTTCTTACTCTTTCTTCGATACTCATGTAGCATCCTCTATATTAAAAAAACACATTCTACCGCATTTAAGCCCAAAACAATAAAAAAATTAGCTCATATATAAGCCGCCATCAACAGAAATTGTTTGACCTGTAATGTAGTGCGCCTTATCAGAAGCCAAGAATACAGCAAGGTCTGCAATGTTCTTTGGCTCACCAAATTTTTGGGATGGGATTCCTGACAGGATTTGAGATTTCTGAACTTCTGTTAACGCATCTGTCATGTCACTTTCAATGAATCCAGGGGTAATGGAATTAACAGTAATATTTCTTGATGCAACTTCTTTAGCTAAAGATCTTGTAAAGCCACCAATTCCTGATTTGCTAGCTGAATAATTAACTTGACCAGGGTTTCCCATTAATGCTGCAACGCTAGAAATATTTATGACCCTTCCCTCTCTAGCTTTAACCATGGATTTAATAAAAGTTTTGGTGATATTAAAGACGCTCGTAAGGTTCGTATTAATCACTTGATCCCAATCGTCATCTTTCATTCTAAGGAATAACTGATCTTTGGTAATCCCAGCATTATTTACAACAACGCTTGGTAAAAGAGATCGTGCATTCAGCAATTCTAAGGCATGCTTAATTGCTTCTCTATCTGTAACGTCTAAAACCATGTGAAGACAATTCTTTGAGCCTAATGCAGTTTCTAGGTCAAACTCACCTCTAGAAGTCCCTATGACAAAATACCCATCCTCAAAAAATGCTTTGGCCATTGATAAGCCTATGCCGCGTGACGAACCTGTAATGAAGACTGTTTTATTTAGCATTATTATTTATTTTCTCATGAAATTGAGCATCTGATGTGGAAAAAAATGTATTGATTCCGTTAGCTTTCATTAAGCCGCCTAGAACCTTGCCAGGACCGCATTCTATAGCAATACATTCAGACTCTTTGATAAGCTCGCATACCCTCACCCACTCAACCGGTGAGTACAATTGCTTTGTAAGCAGATCAACTATCTCGTGAATTGATGAGCTGATTATACAATCAACGTTATGAATGACTTTAATCTTTGGAAGTTTAAAAGCCGACGCCAAGAGATATGGATTAAAGGATTCGGCTGCCGCTCTCATCAGAGAACTATGAGCTGCTATGCTAACGTTTAATTTAATAGCACGCTTAGCGCCTCTCTCTATGCAAATATCCTGGGCTTTATCTATTGCGTTGAGAGAGCCTGATATTACCGTTTGCGATGGGGAGTTTAAGTTGGCGCACTGAATATTAAATAAGTCATCACTTGATATTTCCTCACATATCTCCTGAATCACAGGAAGATCAAGCCCAAGGATTGCAGCCATAGATCCTCGTGGAGCCTCTTCCATCAAAAGACCTCGCTGGCGCACAAGAGTCAAAGCTTGCTCAATAGTTATGGATTCAGCCGCAACCAAGGCGGTATATTCTCCAAGAGAATGGCCAGCAAAAAGTGCTGGCTCAATATTCGTTTCAGCGATTAATTTTAGGTAGTGAAGGTATGAAGTTAGGAGTAAGACTGGCTGAGTAATTGATGTTTTGTTTAAATCATCCGCTGGGCCATTTTCAATTAACTCGAGGCAATCTGTTTGGATTAAGTCACTGCAAATATCGATAAGGTGGGAATATTCAGAAGATTGCGCAATCTTAAGTAAGCCGTCTTGTGACAGCATATTAAGGTGTTGCGAGCCTTGACCTGGAAAAACAATAGCAGTAGAAAGAGCCATTATCTATTTAGGTGTATCAGTTTCCTCTAATTCTTTCTCTGGTTTTCTGAGATCTTTGATCAGGCGACCTTTGTAAAAACCATCAGCAGTCATTTGATGGCGCAGATGACGCTCACCAGAAACTGGATCGGTAGATAAGGTTAGATCTGAAAGGTGATCGTGCGAACGAATCATTCCTCTTTTAGATCTTGTTTTTTTACTCTTTTGTACTGCCATAATATTTTAAAAAAAATGCATCCTATCAGATTAGATTAACTTTGAATAGTCAGTAAACAAAGCTTGTGCAACAGTATATCAAATTCATCATTAAGTGGAGCTTTATAAGTAACTTTCACCCCATCTCTATTATTGAACTCAATAAAGCTCGAGTGCAATGCTAAGCGGTTTACACCCGTTTCTTTGGCAATAAACTTATTAGCAGCAAAATCACCGTACTTCTTGTCATTGACAATTGGCAGACCAAGGTTTGCACTTTGCACTCTTATTTGATGCATTCTCCCTGTAAATATAAGTATTTCTACATGCGAAAAGCTGCCCAGGCTTTCAATCAATCTAAACTCCGAGATAGCATCTTTACCATCAGAACTTTCTTGAACCTTGTGCAGGAATTCCTTGGTTGAAGAATCAATCTTTGTTTCAATTCTTCTGTTGCCCTTGAATTGACCCATGAGAATTGCTTGGTACTTTTTGGTAATTTCTTGATTTTTTAATTGATCGTGAAATATCCGTAAAAACCTCTTGTTTTTTGATAACACAATACAGCCCGAAGTTGATTTATCGATTCTATGGCATAAATCTATCTCTTTATTCTCGTGTGCCACTCTTGCTATATCAATCAATCCGAACTGGTTACTCGACCCAGAATGAACACTTAGCTCAGGATCTTTGTTAAATACTATGTAGTCGCTATTTTCAAATACTACAGATTTCCAATATTCTATAATTCTTGATGGTGGGATTTTAATTTCCAGTTCGTTAGCATCAAAATCAATTAAATATGGCGGAATTCTAATCTCATCGTTAAGTTGCAGTTTTCTTGATGGCTTGATGCGCCCTGAATTAACTCGAATCTCACCTTTGCGAATCATGTTGTATATTTTGGATTTTGGTAAAGTTTTGTAAACATAAAATAGATAATTATCCAGGCGTCGGCCAGCATGATCATCATTTATTTTTAGGTTTTTAGCACTCATTGGGGTAGAATACTCGAAATTAGGAGCTTTAAATAAAGTATTTAACGCCCTAGCCAATAAATTTATGCATGTTGCATAAATAATAATAGATCGCTTTTAATGAAAAAAGTGTATCAAGAGAAAGTTTAGAATATGCGCAAGAGCGCAAGAAAGTTAAAAAATTAGATTTACTATAAACACCGTGAAATTTATGACATGGTGCTAGTTTAAGAGCTCCCCAGGGTAAGACTCTTAAAACTTTTAGATGCACGATTGCTGTTCTCTTTCTCTATATCGGAGAAAAAAATGAAAAGAATTTTAATTAACTGTTCCTACTCAGATGAACTGCGCGTCGCTCTGGTCGATGGGGCAAAATTATTTGATTTAGACAATGAGTTTAATGCCCAGGCCTTACTAAAAGGTAGTATTTTTAAGGCAACAGTTTCAAGGGTCGAATCCAGTCTTGACGCAGCTTTTGTAAATTTCGGCAATGAAAGGCATGGTTTCTTACCCTTAAAAGAACTCTCTAGCGAGTATTTTACAAATGGAGCTGACGGCAAAAGAAAGTGCATTCTCAAAGAAGGCGATGAAATTCTGGCGCAAGTTCTCAAAGAAGAGCGAGGCACCAAAGGAGCCGCCCTTTCGAATCAGATATCTCTTGCAGGTAGATTTATAGTTCTAATACCCAACTCAGAAAAATCTGGTGGCGTCTCTAGAAGAATCGCTGGCGAAGAACGGGACGATATTAAAACTGCATTAAATGAGCTAACAATTCCTGAAGGCATGAGTGTAATTGTTAGAACTGCTGGCTTAGGTCGTTCTTCTGAAGAATTAAAATGGGACTTAGATTATTTAATGAATTTATGGGAGCAGATCCAAGCAACAATTGCCGATGCGCCTAGTCCTAGCCTTATATACAAAGATGATAAGTTGATCTTAAGAGTCTTTAGAGATTACTTTAGAGATGATATTGAAGAAATCTTAATTGACGATGAGGCTGTTCATGCTGAAGCTTTAGATTTTGCAAAGTCAGTGATTCCAGATCATGCCGATCGAATAATTTTCTACAACGAAGAGATACCTTTGTTTAATCGATATCAAATTGAAAGCCAAATAGAATTAGCCTTTCAAAGAGAAATCTCTCTCCCATCAGGTGGTTCTATTGTGATTGATCCAACTGAAGCCATGGTTTCCATTGATGTTAACTCAGCACGATCAACCAAGGGCAAGGACATTGAATCTACCGCCTTCACCACGAATATAGAAGCAGCTAAAGAAATAGCAAGACAACTGAGATTGAGGGATCTAGGTGGCTTAGTAGTCATTGACTTTATAGATATGCAAGATGAGAAGCATCAGCAGAAAGTTGAAAGTACATTTAGATCGGCTGTGCAGTCTGACCGAGCAAGAATTCAAATTGCCGCAATCTCTAGGTTTGGACTGCTAGAACTCTCCAGACAAAGGCTGAGACCATCTCTAGATGAAACCTATGATATTCAGCATGTTCAAGTCAGAGGCACAAGATCATTGGGACAATCCATTTTAAGGATTATTGGCGAAGATGCTGCAAAAGAAAATACAGGTGAGATTCACGTCTATGTTCCAGCAGATGTATCTAGCTATCTGCTGAATGAAAAAAGACGGGATATTATTGCCATTGAGAATACCTACCAAGTTAATATTCTAGTTATAGCAGATCCGTATAAATCAAGACCCTACTACAAGGTCGCAAGAGTTAAAGCTGTTGCAGGCAAGAAACCATTGTCATATGACATGACACCAAATAGCCCTGAACCTTCTATGGATTGGAGAGATTCCAATACCAATAAAAAAACTCTCAAACCACTTGTAAGCGTTGCCGTTCCGCCAAGAATGCCAAAAAGAAAAAAACCATCGCTTATTGGTAGTTTCTTTAAGTCTCTATTCACCCTATCTTTTCTTCGATCAGATAAAAAGAATAAAAAGAAAGGTCCTCACCAAAGGAATAAGAATAATTCCAAAAGGAACCCAAGAAACACTTCTGGTGATAAGCCGCGGAACCCTAGAAATAATAGAAATAATCCACGCAAAGCTCCGATTATCAATAAGGCTGATGGCGGAAAATCACCCAAGCCAGTGGTAATTCCACCAAAGAAAATTATAGAAGTGGGTAATGATCCTAAAATTAACTCAGCACAGAAAGCTGAATCTATTAATAAGGTTGAAAAAAATGGCAATAAAGTTGATGGAGTTGTTAGTAGCGAGCCCTCTTCAACCAGCTCAGCACCAACACCGGCTCCGACTCCAGCACCAACACCGGCTCCGACTTCAGCGCCAAAGCCTACAAGAGCTTTGAACGACCCGAGATATAAGAGCGAATAAGCTGACCAGAAATTGAAGTATCAGGTGGAATGATAGGTAATTTATCTATTTCAAACCACCTGGCTTCTTCAAGCTCTTCATCATTAAGGATAATTTCTCCGCTCTCATACTTACAAAAGTAACCTAGCATCAATTGAGATGGGAATGGCCATGATTGAGAGCCGTAATATTCTATATTAGACACTGTAATATTAACTTCTTCCATCACTTCTCTGGCAAGGGCTTGCTCAGCATTTTCACCAGCTTCAATGAATCCGGCCAAGGTACTAAACATATTGGGTGGGAAAAACTTACTCCTTCCTAATAACACTCTATTCCCATCGTGGATCAAGGTGATGATGCAGGGAGAGATAATTGGATAAGCAGGAGCAGCTGAACAATCACAATCAGGAGCACCTTCTAAAGTATTGAAGGACGTTTTAAGTCCGCATGAGGAGCAATGGCCATTAGCCAGGCGCCACTTGTTTAATACGGCTGCTCTAGATAGAAGTTGAAACTGATCTAAGGGAATAAATGACAAAGTTAAGCGTATATCAATAAACTCTATCTTGAGTGGGTCCATAAATATTCCAAGCACCTGTTCAGTAGGCTCAACATTTATAACGTAATAATGCTCACCTGTTACATTATTTTGGCCAATACATAAGTAAGGAAAATATTTGTCCAGCGAATCTAGGTTTTTTATATCAAAACAGTAAGTTTTTAGCTCGTGATCGTATAAAATCATACCATCGCAAAAAAGAATTATTTTTGCCAGAGGCTTGAATGTGTCATGCAGCTGCCTAATTAGTTCCATGTAAGTAAAGGTATATAACTATGTTAAAAAATCTATATCAAATGTTTCTAGGGTCATCCCCAGAATGGTACAAAAATACCATCATAGCGTTTTTGATGTTTAATCCAATTGCTTTGTATGCTTTGAATTATATCGGCATAAATGGAGCATTTTTTATTGGATGGGTTCTACTGCTTGAATTCATCTTTACTTTAGCTTTGGCCCTGAAGTGCTACCCGCTTCAACCGGGCGGATTATTGGCTATACAAGCTTTAATTTTAGGTCTCACAACACCTTACACCCTCCTGCATGAGGTCGAAAACAATTTAGAAGTGATCCTCCTCCTGGTGTTTATGGTTGCGGGAATCTATTTTATGAAAAACTTAATGTTAAGTATTTTTACTAAGCTATTACTCAGAGTTCATTCAAAAACTAAACTCTCATTATTATTTTGTTTTGTAGCAGCATTTTTATCGGCTTTCTTGGATGCTTTAACAGTAACTGCGGTGCTGATAGCTGTAGGAATTGGTTTTTATAGAATTTTTCATCTTGCTAACTCTGGCGCAGATTTTTCCTCACCCGATCACAATATACTTGATGACTCAACACTCTCCAATGAGGGTCAAGAAGACTTGGAAAACTTCAAGTCATTTCTGAGAGACCTTATCATGCATGGAGTTGTGGGAACAGCATTGGGTGGTGTGTGCACTATTGTTGGAGAGCCACAAAATTTATTAATTGCAAATATAGCGGGCTGGGAGTTTATTGAATTTGCAGTGAAGATGGCCCCTGTGACAATCCCAGTTTTTATTGCAGGCATGATCACTTGTTTTGCCATTGAAAAATTTAGATTATTTGGTTTTGGTACCCACCTTCCGCTCCGTATAAAGAATATTTTTCACCAGTACAATGATTACGAACTCTCGAAGAGAACTGACATCATGAGGTTAGAGCTGATAATTGAAATGGTGGTGGGGATCTTGTTGATTCTTGCTTTGGCATTTCATTTGGCGGCCGTTGGTATTATCGGTTTAGGTGTAATCATCCTATTAACTTCTTTTAAAGGTATCACAGATGAGCATGACCTTGGCGATGCTTTTAAGGAAGCTCTGCCGTTCACAGGTCTGTTGGTAGTTTTCTTTGGCGTTGTGAGCGTCATTTCTGATCAAGGTCTATTTAGTCCAATTATTAATTACGTTTTGTCACAAAATACAGACATTCAAGCTCCTATCTTTTTTGTTGCTAATGGTGTTTTGTCAGCGATCAGCGACAATGTTTTTGTTGCCACAATTTACATCAAAGAAATTAAAGAAGCCCTTGATACCAATGTAATTACTCGAGAACAATTTGATCATCTTGCCGTGGCAATTAATACAGGGACAAATATCCCAAGCATTGCAACACCTAATGGACAGGCTGCATTCTTATTCTTGCTCACCTCATCTCTTGCTCCCTTGATTGGGTTGTCTTATATGAGAATGGTCATAATGGCATTGCCCTATACCGTTGTACTTTCCATCGTAGGCTTTATATCGGTCTTAACTTTTCTCTAGTAAGTGACTCTCCTTAGCCATCGTTTTTGCATTGCACCAATGATGCAGTGCACCGATGTACATGATCGATATCTTTTTCGCTTGATTACAAAAAAAGCAATTCTATATACTGAAATGGTTACTACAGGAGCAATTATTCATGGTAGTTGTTTAGAGCAACTAAATTTTAATGCAGAAATTGAGCACCCTGTAGCTGTTCAGTTAGGTGGTTCTGACCCTAATGATCTCTCAGTATGTGCAAAGATATGTGACGAGCTTGGCTATGATGAAATTAATTTAAATGTAGGCTGCCCATCTGAGCGTGTCCAAAAAGGAGCCTTTGGTGCCTGCTTAATGAATGAACCTAACTTGGTTTCAGAGTGCATTGCTGCGATGCAAGAATCTACAGACCTTCCCATCACGGTTAAATGTAGAATTGGTGTCGACAATCATGATGATTATGAATTTTTACATAACTTCACCTCTCAAATTGTCCGAACCAATACACCCACTTTAATTGTTCATGCGCGAGTTGCCATCCTGAAAGGACTATCACCAAGGCAAAATAGAACAGTGCCTCCATTAAAATATGAACATGTATATATGCTAAAAAATGATTTCCCTGATCTTGAGATCGTTATTAATGGGGGAATAAAATCAGTCAGTGAATCGCTTGAGCATTTAGAGAGGGTTGATGGCGTAATGCTAGGTAGAGCAGCCTATGATAATCCAATGATTACTAGCGGTGTGGATGAAAAGGTCTTCAATGAAGCCCCTCAAAGCCATGATAGAAAGAAAATTTTAAGTAATTACTTGAGATATTGCATGGATCAATATGAGCTGGGGATTAGCTACAACAGGACGCTTAAACATGTTTTTGGGATTAATAAGGGCATGCCTCATGCGCGTCAGTACCGCAAATTAATCCTAGAGTCTATGCAGAAAGAAAACCTCAGTAGTAATATAAATAATCTAGTGTCAATGGTTTAAAACTCATCAAGAATAAAGTCATCCATATCGTCTACAAAATCATCTATCAGGTCTTCCCCATTAGATGATTCAAACTCTTGGTATTGCATATATGAATCTCGAATAAACGAATATCTATCACCAATGATTAATGATTCCACTTCAAGATATCGAGCTCGTGTCTCGAGAGCATCTAGCCCTGTAATTGCAAATCTCACATCATTTTCTTTGATTGCAAAGGTGCCGCTTAATACCGAGCTCACGCTACGACCTGTTAAACTCCTTGGTGTTGAGGGACCGTAGATAGGAATCATTAAATAAGGCCCTGAGGAGACTCCCCATGATCCTAAGGTTTGACCAAAGTCTTCATCGTGCCTTTCGAGACCTAGCCGCGAAGCAACATCTAGAAATCCTGCAAGCCCAATAGTAGAATTGATTATAAATCTAGAGAAGTCGTTTATGGCAAGGATGGGATGTCCCTGAAGCACTTGGTTTGCTGTGTTATCGAGTTCACTAATGTTTCTAAAGAAATTTGATACAGCCACTTCAACAGGATCTGGGGCTATAGACCTATAAATCTCTGCTGTCGGCTTCGCAAGATTGTCATCAAGAAATTCATTAAAAGCCCAGATTTTTCTGTTAAAGGCCTCAAAGGGATCGTTGGCAGAGAGTGGAATTGATACTAAGACCAAGGCAAAAATTAAGTGAGTTGAAATTTTGGGATTCATAATATATCTTTTAATGCATTATAGGTTGTTACGAACAAATTTGTAGACTCTTCTAGGCGGAAATTTAATAAATCATCACTTCTTGGAATACTCCCAAGGTGAGTTAAATCTAAACCTTCCAAAGGAGATAACGCAGATAAACTTTGCTCTTGTTCTAAGGGCTTGTTGCAGTGAGGACATATTAAAGAAGACATATTTTGAATATAACCTGCAATAGGTATATTTAACTTTGTAAAGACTGCTTTAGATTTAATGGTGTCATGGATAGCTAAAGAGCTTTCCGTTGTAACTAATATGGCATGATCTGGTTTTAAGTCCTGAGCTACTGTTATGTAGGCATCACCTGTCCCAGGAGGCATATCAATGAAAAGGTAATCCAAATCTCCCCATTCAGTAGATTCCATGAGCTGTTTTATTGCTCCGCTCAACATGGGGCCTCTCCACATAGCAGCCTTAGCTGCATCCAAGATAAAGCCCATGCTGTTAATGGATATATTGCCTGCAGATACCGGAATAAACTTCTTTTTTCCATCAACCTCAGTTACTTCGGGTTTAAGGTTGGCAATGTTAAATATGAGGTGTTGGTTGGGGCCGTATATATCTGCATCAAGGATCCCAACAGAATAGTCTTTTGAAAATGAATAGGCTAGATTGGCGCAAATAGTAGATTTCCCCACACCACCCTTGGCAGACGCAATTGCAATTATTTTTTTGATTCCCATGGAGATAATTTTTTCATTTATAATACTTGATTCACCGGAACATGGAACTCTAATTAATAAACTAAGAAAAATTATAGTCACTAGCGCCCTTCCATATGCCAATGGTGATATTCATGTGGGCCACCTTTTGGAACATATTCAAACTGATATCTGGGTAAGGCATTTAAGAATGTCAGATCATTATGTCCTTAGTTTTTGTGCCGATGATGCTCATGGCGCACCCATCATGATGAAAGCAGAAGAATTAAACTTAAAGCCAGAAGACTTTATAGGTCCTATAAGAGAGGCTCATATCTCCTCACTGGCGAAATTTGGAGTTGAGTACTCAAATTATCATTCTACGCACAGCTCAGAAAACAAAGAGCTTTCAAATGAAATATACCTAGCGGCTAAGGACGCTGGATATATATTTAAGAAGGAAATCGAACAGTGTTTTGACGAAACAAAGGGTATGTTTTTGGCTGATAGATATGTTTCTGGGGACTGTCCAAAATGTGGTGCAGTAGATCAATACGGAGATGGGTGTGACAAATGTGGTGAAACCTATTCCGCAACAGAATTACTTCACCCCAAATCAACCCTCACTGGCTCAACACCAGTCCTAAAGAATTCTGAGCATATTTTCTTTGATCTTGGGCAATCTAAGTCCCACCTTAAGAATTTTTTAGCAACAGCATCGATCCAAAAACCTATCGTTGCTAAATTATCTGAATGGCTGGATGGCGATTTAAAAAGCTGGGATATTTCGAGAGATAATCCTTATTTTGGATTTTCTATACCAGGCGAGAATAATAAGTACTTCTATGTCTGGGTGGATGCGCCCATTGGGTACCTTGCAGCAGCTCAAAATTGGGCCGTTTCGAATAAATCCACATTAGATTCTCTATGGGGAAATGATTCAGAATATGAGATACATCATTTTATTGGCAAAGATATCACTTATTTCCATGGATTATTTTGGCCTGCCCTGCTTCAAGCCAGCAAGTATAAACTGCCTACTAATATACATGTCCATGGATTTATAACAGTTAATGGTGAAAAGATGTCGAAATCAAAGGGCACTTTTATTACCGCTGATCGATTCGCAGAAGTATGCAATCCCGAGCTTTTACGCTATTACTATGCGAGCAAGTTAAATTCAAAAATAGAGGATCTAGATCTTAATCTAGACGACTTATCACAAAAAATTAATTCAGACTTGGTTGGTAAGTTTTCTAATATCTTTAGCAGATCAGCCCCTTTTATCTTAAAGAATAAGAATATTTTGGCTCTTGCCGTCGATGAAATTCACTTAAATGCTGCAAGAAAATTTGAATCTGAGATTTGCATCCACTTAGAAGCTAAGGATTATTCTAAAGCCCTTAAATTAATCATGGAAATTGCTGATAATACTAACAAGTATATAAATGAGCTGAAACCATGGAAATTAGATGATGAGGCCGCATTAATTGTTGCAACAACTGCCATCAATGTTTTTAAAAACCTCTGTATATTATTGCTCCCAGTGATTCCAGTGATTTCAGGGCAATTGCTTAAAATGCTAGGTATCACTAATGCTACTTATGGTGACCTCTCAAAGATATTAGCAGGCGTAAAAATAGAAGAGTTCCAGGCTGTCCTCTCAAGGGTTGAGCCAATAAATATTAATCAATTTCACAAGAAGGATGAGCGTATGGAAGACCTGAATGAAGACTTTATATCTATTGATGATTTTATGAAGGTCGACATGAGAGTGGCTGAGGTCATTGAAGCCTCGCATGTTGAGGGTGCTGATAAGTTAATAGCAGTTAAGTTAAATCTTGGGGAGCTTGGAGAGAAAAGTGTGTTTGCGGGCATTAAGTCAGCATATGACCCAACAGACTTAGTGGGAAAATTAGTTGTTATGGCTTATAACCTAGCCCCCAGAAAGATGAAATTTGGAATTTCTGAAGGTATGATTTTGGCTGCCAGTGACTCAGAGGGTGGTATATTTGTTATTTCTCCAGACAATGGAGCTCAACCAGGACAGAGAATTAAATGAAAATTGAAACTGATATTTTGGTTATTGGCGCTGGGCCAGTTGGTTTGTTTACTGTCTTTGAGGCTGGTCTCCTTGGCCTAAAATGCACCCTAATTGATAATCTTGATAAAGTGGGCGGTCAATGCTCAGAGCTATATCCAGAAAAACCAATTTATGATATTCCTGGAGTTCCTAATCAAACAGCTCAAGAGCATGTTGATGCATTGATTCAACAGATAGAACCCTTTGCTTATGATTTACATCTATCCCAGAGAGTCGAGGTTATTGAAACCGTTGAAATAGATGATGGAATCAGCACCTGGAAAGTTACAACAAATGAGGGCTTAGAATGCATTACTAAGAACATCTTTATAGCGGCTGGAGCAGGTTCCTTTGAAGCAAGAAGACCACCTAATATAGAAGATCCTGATAAATTTTTAGATCATGGCGTCAGCTACTTTGTTAAATCTGTAGAAAATTACAGGGATAAGAACTTGTTTATTTTTGGTGGCGGCGATTCAGCCTTAGATTGGACTGTTGAATTAGCAAAAGTAGCCAAAACCATCAGCTTGGTTCATAGAAGAGATGAGTTTAGAGGTGCGCAACATACAGAAGCTCAGATGAGAGAGCTTGTGAAAACCGGTGGCGTTAAACTTCTGACACCCTTCCAAATTGAATCAATCCAAGGCGCTGATAAAGTTATTGGAGTAACATTAAAAAACTTTGATACCAAAGAGAATGTTGCAAAGGAAGCTGATGAGTTACTTTTCTTATTTGGTTTAAATAAAAAATTAGGCCCTATTTTAGACTGGGAGCTTGAATTAGAGCAAAAAAAAATCTCTGTAAATACTGAAAACTTTGAAACAAGTAGAGATGGTATTTTTGCGGTTGGGGATATTAATGATTACCCAGGCAAACTAGATTTAATTCTTTGTGGATTTCATGAAACTACACTTGCAGTTCAAAAAGCATATAAACGCATTCATCCTGGTGAAAGAGTGCCGTTTGGCTACACAACTTCTAATACCAAGTTACAAAAAAAGCTAGGTGTTATCGACTAGCTTCATGGCTGAGTTAATAGATCTAATAAATGCTTCCTTACCGCAATACCAATGCGGAAGATGTGACACCCCTGGTTGCAAACCCTACGCCCAATCAATAGTTGATGGCGCCCCACACAATCGATGTGTGCCTGGAGGATTGGATACCTTAAATAAGCTTGAAAGAATTACTAAGAGAGCCACCCTGCCCTTAGATCATGACTATGGGCCAACTCTTCCCAATCAAATAGCTCGTGTGGTTGAAGAAGAATGTATTGGATGTAAAAAATGTATTGATGCTTGCCCAGTTGATGCGATCGTAGGCGCAGCAAATCTCATGCATGTAGTTATAACTGATATTTGCACAGGCTGCGAGTTATGCATTGAGCCGTGCCCTGTTGACTGCATTGATCTTGTTGAGATAGATGAGCAAGAATCGCTTATAGCTCGCGAGTCGTCTCAAAAATATGTTGAATTAAAAACCTTATTAGGGACTAAGAGATCCAAGGTCTCTCGGTTGACTCAGAAGATTGAATTAAATCTACTCATGGGGGCAAAAATCAATTCAAAAATTGAACGCAGGGATATAGATCAGAAATCAGCCTTACAACAACTGCAAAAACATATTCTAGAATCACAAAAGATAGAGAAACTTCTCAGAGCAGATCAGCTAGATGAATTGATCAAGAAGTTATGAGACCGAAGCGTTCATTGCCTGCAAGATGCTAATGTTGTTAGCTTGACCAATCTTCATGAAATTCACTGCCCGCTCGGCAATGAGTTGAAGGTCCGATTCTATTTGCTTAGAGTTCCTACCTAAGATGTCTTTTGTTAAACCGATGACACCACCTGAGTTAATTAAAATATCTGGTACATAGTGAATCCCTAGTGCCAACAATGCATCATCTATCTCCATGGTCTTAAGTTGGTTATTGGCTCCACCAGCAATGATTGAGCACTTTAGCTCTAGAATGGATTGACGATCTAAAATTCCCCCTATTGCGCAAGGCGCTAATAGATCACACTCTTGGCTCAGGATATTCTGAATAGGGATAATGTTTTGCCGCTCAATGTGCTCTAGTTTTCTAAAATCAATATCCTGGATATAAACAGTGGCCCCTGTGTCTGCCAAATGATTTGCCAAGGTTAAGCCAACGCTGCCGGCACCCTGAATGGAAATGCTGGAGCTCTGAAGGTCTTTATTTAAATAGTACATTAACGCAGCCTCAATGGAATAGAATATTCCTCTTGCCGTGTAGGGTCCGGGATCTACGTTATCAAAAACAAAAGCAGAGTGTTGACCAACAAATTGAATATCCTCCAAGGTAATTCCAATATCTTCTGCTGAGTAATAAGCCCCTTCTAGTAAATTTAAGAAATCTGCAAGAGCACACAAGGTAGCTTGTGACTTAGGATGATCGGCAAATATTATCGCCTTACCGCCTCCAAATGGTATCTTGGCAGCATGATTTTTTTCGGTCATGCCTCTTGAAAGACGCAAGACATCAGTGAGGCCTTCTTGAAAGCTTGAATAATTTCTAAACCTACATCCGCCTATGGCTGGACCAGCTGATGAGCTGTGAATAGCTATGATTGACTTAAATCCAATCTGTGGATCCTCATAGTAATAGACTTTTTCATGATCAAATTCATCGTGACTCGAGACATCAATTGACTGAAATACGGTGTCTGTAATATCTAGAAATATCATATTAGTGGGTCTTTATCGTTTATATTATACGTTCATCTTAAGGGGCTTAAATGTTAAAAGATAGATTTAGAAAATTCTTACCAGTGGTGGTTGATTTGGAAACTGGTGGCTTCGATGCAGTTAAAAATCCGATTCTTGAAATTGCCATTCAGTTAATTGATTTTGAGGATGATAAATTAACTCTCGGGCAGTTACATAGGCATCACATTAAGCCGTTCGAGGGATTAGAGATCAATCAAGATTCAATAGAATTTTTAAATCTAGACTTAAATCACCCATTAAGAGTTGCGGCTGATGAGAAAGAGGCTTTGCTTGATTTATTTCAAATCATTAACAAGCATAAGAATTTATACGAGTGCTCAAGGGCAATTTTGGTTGGCCACAATGCATTTTTTGACCATAGCTTTTTACTTGCAGCGTGCGAGCGACATGGCATTAAAAAGTTCCCTTTTCACCCCTTTTCCCTCATAGACACTGTGAGCTTGGGTGTTCTTGCAACTCAGCAAACAGTTTTGGCTCGAATATGCAAAGAGCTTGAAATAGACTATGACAACGATCAAGCGCATAGCGCAGCTTATGATGCCAAGGTAACAGCTGAAGTTTTTTGCCGTATTATTAATGAATTTGATAAGAAGGCTTAATGAGATCTTAGAGCGTTAGAGTATCGCCTGTTTTATTGCATATACTTAAGATAGAGCTTTTAGAGTTAAAACTTTCGGCAATCGAAAGTAGCCATGTGATAAGCCCTTTCGTGCGCGATGGCATTATTCCCGTAGCAAGCAAGTAACGAGCATTGAGTCTTGTTTTGGTTGCATGAGCCTCATTCTCGCTCATAGAAACTTTAATTAACCCAAGAACCTTGACCTCATCAACGGTAAGGATACAGGCATCAACTGAGTTAAATGTTAATTTTTGATTAATCATATGCGGCTCATGGAAGACGCTGGAACCGCCTGCAGTAATCTTATAAGCAAAGGTGCTTGTGTGATATGGACTGCCTGCACCAAATATTTCTAGCTCCATATTGCCTAATTGATATCTAGCGCCTGGTGTTACCACAGTGGTATTGGTAAACCCATGATTGGTGAGAGTCTCTTTGGCAGCATTAGTTGTATAAATAGCAATATCTAAGGAAAATTGATTTAAGCTTTCAAGATCCAGGTGATCTGAGAAATGAGCTGTGATAATAAGATAATTGACCTTCTGAACTAGATGGTGTTTTATTAAATATGCTTGTTCGCTAGAATGCCTATAAAGCAACCATTTCAAAACAGGAAATGTTTGTGTTGAGGTGAGCCATGGATCTACAGCCACTAAAATAGAGCCATGTGAATAAATCCAAGATTGGTAATCATCGCCTCTAATAATCTGCATTATTCAATGATTTCATAAATGATAATAATTACCATAGTGAGAATGATTATCATTAAAAAAATACCTTAAATCAGTCATTTAAATATGGTATATAATAATATATATTACTGAATATCAACCCATAAAACCTACTAACTACTATGGAAATGAAAGAGCTAAATGTTGACGTTGTATGCAATACACTAAATCAAATTATGGAATATGAGCTAGCAGGAGTCGTGAGATATACACATTCTTCGCTTATGGTAACTGGCCCTTACAGACTACCAATTGTTGGCTTTTTAAAAGAACAAGCTAGTGAATCGCTTCTGCATGCTCAGCAGGCTGGCGAGCTGATCGTCGGACTCGATGGGCACCCAAGTTTAAGAATAGCAAAAATTGAAGAAACTCATCGGCATACCATCAAAGATATCTTGGAAGAAGCATTAGAGCATGAGTTGCATGCCCTATCTCTCTACAAAGAACTTTTATCAAGTGTTGCAGATGCTTCCGTATACTTAGAGGAGTATGCTAGAGGGTTAATTGGGCAGGAAGAGCAGCATTCTTTGGAGCTCAAAGCCATGCTAAAAGACTTCGGCTCAGCCTAAAGACCTTATTTTTTAGCGATCCCGTCGATTAGTGCTTGTAAAGCGCCAGCTTCATGCATTTCTGAAACAATATCACAGCCACCAATAAGCTCACCTTTCACAAAGACTTGAGGGAATGTTGGCCAATCAGAGATATTGGGTAGTGTCTGTCTAATTTCTTGATTTTCTAAAATATCGACATATGAAAATTCAGCACCACAATCAATAAGTGCTTGAACTGTTTTAGCAGAGAAACCGCATTTAGGTTCATAGGGGGACCCTTTCATATATATCAGAATTTCATTGTCTTTAATCTGACTGGTAATTTTTTCTTCAATGGACATTATATTTCTCGAGTAATATGTAGGTATTGTATTATGGTGTCCTCGAAGCCATATTTCAATGTATCAGTAATAATTGCATGGCCTATTGAAACCTCATCAACCAACCCGCATTTCTTTAAGATTGGTATATTATCGAGATTTAGATCGTGACCAGCATTGACTCCAACACCTAGTTCTCTTGCCCTTTTAATAACGGCACTAATCGCCATGCATTCTGATTTGATAGCTTGAGGGTTATTTTGCCTGCAAGCTAGTGCAAAAGGACCAGTATAAATTTCTACTCGATCAAATTCCATCTTGTTGGCATACTCCAATGCCTTGACGTCAGCATCAATAAACAGACTGGTTCTAGACTTACGAACCTCCCCTGATCTTAAAAAAGACTGCAATTCTTTTGAGCAGTAGTCTGGCTGCCACCCGCTATCAGATGTCACTTGCCCTTCGGCATCTGGCACTAGGGTTATCTGCTCAGCCTGTGCTTCTGCGCATATTTCAAGAAAACCCATGAATGAATTTTTAGCACAAGAGAATGGATTGCCCTCTAAGTTAAATTCTAAAGAATGCTCTTTACATAGTGCAGCAATAGACAGAGCATCTTGACTTGTTGCATGCCTATGGTCAGGTCTTGGGTGAAGAGTAATACCTTGAATGCCCAAGGCAATTGCTTGTTTGGCGTACTCTTCTAAGGACGGACTGTTAGAGCCCCTGGAGTTTCTAAGCAGAGCAATTTTATTGAGATTGACACTAAGATCCATAAGCTATGTGGCCTTAGCTGCGATTTTTAAAGTCATCCACGTTAATGTCGATAGAATCAATATTACTCGGTTGAGCAATAGAATCTTCATCCCAAAAGGCTCTGCCACTAATTATTTTACCTTCATCATTAACAACAAAGTGATCGACAATAGAGATATTCATACCAGAGTTATCAGAAGTATTTCGTACCTCCATAACGGCCTGTAAGATACCCTCATTTGAACATACTATTGTTTTAATATTAGTAGGTTTGATAATCATGCCTGCTACATGACCAAAATCCCAAAATTCAGAAATTGCTTCAAGGCCTTCACAGGGAACTGCGCCTACTGGGTCCTCAAAAATAGCTGCTGAGTCCCAGAGACTAAGGAATAGCTCTTTGTCGTTATTGGAATAAGCTAGGACATAATTATCTAATGCAGATTGAACTAATTTTTTCATGATTGATCCTCTTTTTTCATACCCTTCTCTTGCAATAAGACCTTTGTAAATTGAATGTCTGGGCTGATTGGAGATACTTGCTCCCATATTCTGTCGTATTCAGAATGACTGATAAGCCAGCTACCATCAACCTTAATATACTTGTCTAAATAAAGCGCGGTTCCTTGGGTGACCGTATTATGGTCAAAGTTATAAAAAATATCTTGCAGGTACCATTTACCATGAGCCTCAGTCTCCGACAAAACATCAATCTCTGGATGATGTCCCGTATGCATGGCGCAGGCTTGGTCGTGAAATGAATACCTGAGACTGTCCGTTATTTTTTGTTTGCCTTGTGACTCCCATCTATAAGTACCACCTCGATAATCCACTGTAATATCTTCGGTAAAAATAGAATCAAGTAAATCAAAATCAGCCATGTCTATGGCTCTAAAATATCGGTGCTTTAGGTTTTTGATCTCTTCAATATCCAGAAGTTTTTGTAGCTGGTCCATGGTGCTTACCTTAAAAAAGCTTGGCCACCATCAAGCATAATTGTTGAGCCGGTGATATAAGACATGCCGTCACTAAATAAGTGGCAAACGGCTTCACCAATGTCATCATGACAGTCGCCCACTCGGCCTAGTGGGATGGTTTGAACAAAAGCATTTGCCTCATCTGGTCTTTCATTCATCCACCATTCCATGCCGGTTGATTTTGCAAGCGGCATAATACAGTTGACCAATATATTATCAGGACCCCACTCCACAGCAGCAGTTCTAGAAAGAGCTCTAGTGGCCTCTTTAACAGAGGCGTAAGCACCATAACCTTCTGAGTCTGGTCTTAAAGCTGACGAGCTGGCAAGGTTAATGATCTTCCCGCTACCCTTGAGGTAGGGATGACACAGTTTCATAAAACGAAAAGTGGCCAATGGGCCAGACATCCAGCCATTTTCAAAGGCTTGATCGTCAACATGGAGCAAATTACCCAATGGCACTTCCTGAGCATTGTTAACAAGAAAATCAATGGAAGAGAATTTGTTAACTGTTGCGTCAATTGCATATTGAATGGCGCTAACATCTTTTACGTCACATTCTATGGCAATGGCTGAACCACCGTTGATATTAATTTCATCGGCAACAGCCTGCACCTTTGAAAGCGTTCTTCCGAGCAAGGCTATGTTTGCATTATAGGAAGACAGCGCTAGGGCTATACCTTTACCTACACCCTGACCAGCGCCCGTAACAATTGCTACTTTCCCAGTAAAATCCATTTAAAAATTAGCACCTGTAATATCTTTAGCAGCTAAGTATCCGAAGGTCATGGCCGGTCCTAGCGTTGAGCCAGGTCCTGGGTAGGTCGGCAGGAGCGCTGTTGTCGTATTGCCGCATGCATATAACCCAGGGATCGATGTGCCATCTGGTTTGAGAACCCTGGCCTTAGTATCAATCACGAGGCCGCCAGCTGTGCCCATTTCACCAGGATACAAAACCATGCAGTAAAATGGACTATTTTCAAGTGGAGCTAGACAAGGGTTTGGCTCAACAGAGGGGTCGCCATAATATCGATCATACACACTGTCCCCACGCTGTAAGTCAAGATCTTTACCGCTGATAGAGTATTCATTCACTTTAAGCTGGGTAGCTAATAAGCCTTCTGGATCAATCCCAACTACTGCCGCTAGTTCTTCAAGAGTATCGCCCTTTGATAAGAAAGAAGGTGTCCACCATTCTTTTGGAACAGCTGAATCAGGCTGCATGCTGCCTTGAAGTAAAGGGCCACATGGTCTGTTTTTCCTAAAAGTGCTGTCAAAAATCATATAACATGGTGCGCAGGGATTGCCCTCATCAAATTTTTTGAACATATCGTTGACAAAACTAACATAATTTTGTGATTCGTTAGAAAACCTTTCACCGTTCTTGTTAACCGTATAGTTGCCAGGCATTGATTTATCAACCATAGATAGCCAGCCTTTCTCTTGGCCTGGAACCTTCATGATAGTAGACCACCAGCCAGCATTCATTTGATGAGTGGCAGCACCTAATTTTAAAGCAGCTTTCAAGGCATCGCCTGTATTATGGATGTTGGCAGCGCTCCATTCTGCATTGCTAGGTTTAGGAAGATACTTGTCTCTCAAGGCCTGATCTCTCTCGAAACCACCCGCAGCTAAGATAACTGCTTTTTCTGCTTTAATGGTAATTTCTTTGCCATCTTTGAGGGCTTTTATTCCTATCACTGTTCCACCTTCTTCTATCAGGTCTGTCATGGCGGTTTGTATCCATAGATCAACATCCCTATCTTTAAGAGACAGCAACAATCTTGCAACTCCAGCATTGCCCATGGTTAATCTTCTGTCTTTCCAACCCCATTTCATTCTCATGGGGATATCTAATATATATTTAGTAAATAATTTGGCAAACTGCATTTTCCATCCGGGCAGAGCCCCCAGTAAAAGCTGACCTTCCACTTGGGTAAAATTCATATTAATTGGGCCCATAGTGAAAGCAGTTTGTGGGTGTTGTTCGCGTAATTTTGAAAGATCATTTCCTAGCTCTGTTCCAAATATAGGTTCAGGCTCCATTGACCGATTGCCACCTTTTCCGCCTGGGTTGTCAGGAAAATAATCTGGGTAATGTGGGAGATTTCTATATTTAACTTGAGAGTTCTCATGGAGATAGTCGACCATTCTTGGCCCCTCAGAAATATAGGTTTCAATTAATTCATCTTTAATCATGCCATCTGGAGAAACGCTATCGATGTACTGCCTTGCATCCTCTGGTGAATCATCAACATTTTCAGCTTTGGCATAACGATTATTAGGAATCCATACGCCCCCACCCGAAGTTGCAGATGTGCCGCCAAATTGATCACTTTTTTCAATGACTAAAGTTTTGGCTCCTCCATCATGAGAGCATAGAGCAGCTGTTAGAGCTCCATTACCAGAGCCAACAACCACAACGTCAAATGTATAGTCCCAATGCATAATAATCTTCCAATTGAATTAACTTAAATTGTAACTAATTCACTATAACCTATGGTAATTAAATTAAAAATGATCAATTTATAGCCAAACTTGTTGACATTATTTATCTGATTGATACTCCACCCTGCTCATATTAGTTTGTATAATCTTAAAAGTTACTCAAGAAATTCTATATATTATGAAAACAGATATTTGTAAAAAACTAGGCATTGAATATCCTATATTTGCCTTCACTCATTGCAGAGATGTTGTTGTGGCTGTGAGCAAAGCAGGAGGCATTGGAGTTCTGGGGGCTGTTGGCTATTCGCCAGAGCAATTAAAAGAAGAGCTTGATTGGATTGATCAGCATATTGGGGATTACTCTTATGGTGTTGATACTGTCATTCCTCAAAAATATGAAGGCATGGATGAGAAAGATCCTGAAATCCTTTTAGAGCAGTTGCAAAAGATGATTCCAGCTGGGCACCAAGAATTTGTTAATACTCTACTACGTGAAAATGGAGTTCCCGAAGCACCAGAGTCTAATGGCCCTAAAGGAGGGTTGTTAGGTTGGACTGAAGCAACAGCTGAACCGCAAATTGCAGAAGCCCTAAAACACAAAAACGTTAAACTTATAGCTAACGCGCTAGGGACACCGCCAGCAGATATGATTAAAAAAATTCAAGATCAGGGTGTTTTGGTTGGAGCGCTTTGCGGAAAAATTAAACAAGCACTAGCGCACAAAGAGGCTGGATTAGATTTTATTATTGCTCAAGGTGGAGAAGGCGGAGGTCACACAGGGGAAATAGGCAGCATTGTTCTTTGGCCCCAAATTATTGATGCCGTTGGTGATATGCCTGTGCTGGCAGCTGGTGGCATCGGCAATGGCAGGCAGATGGCTGCTGCAATGTCGATGGGTGCTCAGGGTATATGGTGTGGCTCATTATGGCTGGCAGTCGAAGAAGCTGCAGCACAACCTGCCGAAAAGGAATCATACTTAAATGCAACAAGCGAGGATACCATTAGAAGCAAAGCTTGGACTGGCAAGCCTGCTAGGATGCTAAAAAATAAATGGACAGAGGCATGGGAGAACCCAGATAACCCAGATCCACTTCCTATGCCACTTCAAGGCATGATAACTTTTGACGCAATGAGAAGAACTTCGATGTATGCGGGTACCGGCCAAACACAGAAAGTAGCATTCAATGCAGCGGGCCAAGTGATAGGTCAGGTGAATCACATTCAATCTGTGAAAGACGTGATGTTTGGATTAATCAATGAGTATATTGATACCGTTGAGAGATTAAATGAGCTGCTCCCAAAAGATTAAATTCTAAAATGTTATCTGAGTTACTTGCTGAACTTCAAGAGTTATTATGGGGCCTAGGCCTGATTTCCGGAGTTATTCTCCTGTTATGGATGATGCCCAAATCCTATAGCTTAAAGCTAGGTGAGCACCCCTTGTTGTTGCTATTAATGTTCGCAATCATTATGGTAGTCATAGTTAATATTTTTATTTAGAAACCCACATGTCATTTGAAGAACTTAGAGTTATCATTGTTGTTTATTCAAGCGCCTTAATTCCATTGATCTATCTCTTATATTCTTATAAAAAATTACCGGCTTGGGCCCCATTAATTTACATCACAGCCTTTATTGCTTGCGCATTAGGATGGGAGGTATGGTTCACCTATGGATTAGTAGATGGTGATGCGGTTGATTTGAGGCGATCTGCTGTTTTGAGCTCATGGATTCCATTGCATTTAAACTGGTTTTTAAATTCATTAGCAGATGCTGGAACAGTAACATTGGGTGGATTTTGGTTGATGTGGAGGATGTGCTCTAAAGATAACCAAATTTTTAGTTCCTGGAGCTGGAAAGCTTTTGGCGTGTTTTATATCTGGTGCATATGCCAAAATATATTTGTTGAGCTCTTCCTTTACCACGACCAATTGGCTGATGGAAAATTACTATCATGGGCACCCTTGGCACCTCTTGGAAGTTATCTCAATCCTGAGTTATTTTCTTTTAATGGGCGATCGGTCATGTTACAAACTCAAATACCTTGGATTATTCTGCCAGCGGTAATTTATGCAGCAGTGATTAAATACTCAAATAGTCAACTTATTAAAAGCACTTAAAGAGTTTGGATCGTTAGTTAGTTTTGTTAAAATCCACAGAAAACTCTTCAACTAAGCTAACAAAAGCTTTAACACCATTATCCAAGGCAGCATCATCAATGTAGAAATATGGTGAATGATTTGTTGGCATGCTTTCAGCCTCTGGCGGATTGACCCCCAGAAAGAAAAATAGACCAGGAACTTGTTGAGCAAAGAAAGAAAAGTCTTCTGCCCCTGTTCTAGGGACTAAAGCTTCATAATAATTACCATCTGCAGCTTTTTTAAGAACCGGTCCATATTTCTTGGATAAATCAAGATCATTGAATGTTACTGGGTAACCACCATAAATTTTAAAGTCCACTGTGGCAGTTGCATGATGTGCGGCTGCAACATTTTCTGCGATTAACTTAATTTCATCGCGTATCTGATCAGCGTAAGAGTCTTGAAAAGTTCTGATGGTGCCTTCAAGCATCGCATGCTGAGGAATGATGTTGTTTCTTGTGCCAGCTTTCATTATACCAACAGAGACTACAGCCTGACTATCAAGAAGATTGAGACGCCTGCTTACGATTGTTTGCAACGTCGTTCCAATATTAAAAGCTGCAACAATTGGGTCCGCTCCTTCCCAAGGTCTAGAGCCGTGAGTTTGCTTGCCTTCGATATTAATTCTAAAGGCTTCAGCAGAAGCCATTGCTGGTCCAGGTTTTAGCATGATAGTTCCATGTGAAAAATTCGACACATGAAGGCCAAAAATGGCATCAGGCTTTTCTAGCTCGAACAAACCTTGTTTTAGCATTAGTTCTGCGCCGCCATCTTCACCAGCAGGTGCGCCCTCCTCAGCTGGTTGAAAAATAAGCATAATATCGCCATTTAATTTATCAGTATTTTGCGAGAGGAAGCTGGCCACGCCAAGTAAAATTGCAATATGTGCGTCATGTCCACAAGCGTGCATGACGCCAATTTCATTTCCCTGGTAAGTGGTTTTTTCTTTCGAGGAAAATGGTAGGTTGAGTTGCTCTGTAACAGGCAAGCCATCAATGTCTGCTCTTAGTGCAATGAGAGGTCCAGAGTTTTGGCCTCTAATAAAAGCTGTGACGCCAGTTATTCCATAGTCCAGATTTGGCTCTAGGCCCATTTCAGTTAGGGCATCAGCAATAGATTTTTGAGTTTTGTACTCTCTATTAGACAGTTCCGGGAACTGGTGAAAATGATGTCTCCAATCAATAACCTTGCTCATGACTCCATTCATATTTTGATCCAAGGCAGATGTTAATTCAGCTGTAAATGCTGGAGGAGCTAAAAATAAAGTGATAAAAAAAGTTAAGATAATTCTCATTGTGTGTTCCTCTTCAATAAATTTAAAAATATAGCTGGTGTCGTGTCCATGTAATTTTGAAAATCTGGCCGTCTCTGTAAAGACCTATTATCCATCATTGACACTGATCCTATTGCTATCAAAGCATACATGATGAGAGAGCCAATCAACACCCAGGCAAATGATATACTGGATGCTATAGCAAACAAGAATAAGCTGAACCAAAATAATATTTCTCCAAAATAATTTGGATGCCGTGAATAGAACCATAAGCCTGTGCTCATGGTCTCAGGTTTTATTAGAGATTTTCTGAATGCATACATCTGCTGATCTGAAATAATTTGTATGATCACCGCAGCAACACCCACAATGCATGCAATCCAGTCTAACCAAAATACATTATTGCCTTGAAAATATAGAGCCATGCACATCGGTAATAGAGCCATGTAGACGCATAAAGTTGGAATTAAATGAATGGCGCCAAAGTCTATGGTGAAATATTGAAATCTATTTTTAGCTTTTGCCTTCATCATGATGTAACGCCAATCCTCATGACCAAAGCCATCCCAGGATCTTAACCAGTTATAGGTAAGCCTGATTGACCAGAACAGCAAACAAGCAAACATTATCAGTGCCCTTGACCCATTGCCAGATGACTCTATGTCAATCCAGCACATGAAAGCTAAAACCACTGGTATAACAGACCAAAAAGCGTCATACCAGCTAGAGTTTTTAAAAAGTACGCTGAGTAAGTAAATAAATAGTGTGGCCTCGATGTGGCAAATCAGCAGTCTTAAAAAGATATGGATATCAAGAAATATATTCCATGTAATAAACATAGAATAGATGCAAAGGGCGTAGCCTAGAAAGATCATGGTTACAGGGAAAGATTTCATATGTGAGTTGCCTCTAATTGGGATGGTGGGTGGTAATCATTAACAATAGGTTCTAATGGAATCTTTTGCAGATCAACCAACTTAGACATATTGGTATTCAATGTCCTATAAAGGGTATTCCGTTGAACGAGATTTAATCCTAGGGATTGAGTGATCTCTAGGACCTTATCTAACTCTAACTCTTGTCCAAAGGAAGCTCCGGCTGCTTTGGTAATGCTTTCATTCATGAGCACGCCGCCTACATCATTAATACCAGCACTTAGAAGAACCTTTAATCCAGGCAAACCCATCTTGACCCAAGACCCCTGGATGTTCTTGATGGTGTTATGAAAAAGTATCCTCGAGACCGAATGGACTACTACGGCTTCTTTGAATGTTGGCCCAGGCCTTGATAAGCCCCTCCTATAGATCGGAGCTTCTTCTGCAACAAAAGGTAGCGGCACAAACTCTGTTATACCGCTAGTTTCTAATTGAATTTTTTGAATCGAGGCTAGGTGATGGGCAACATGATTCATGTTTTCTACATGGCCAAACATCATGGTTGAGGTTGTAGGTAAGCCAACAGCATGGGCTGCTTTAATAATATTAATCCACTCCATTGAATTTAATTTATCAGGGCAAATAACTGCTCGAATATCGTCATGTAGAATTTCAGCCGCGGTCCCTGGCAATGAATTCAACCCTGATTTTTTTAGCTCTAATAAAAACTCTTCGGTTGAGATATTAAGGGTTTTGCGTCCATGATCTATTTCTAAAGGTGAGAAAGCGTGAATATGTATAGTGTCTGAAACGGATCTAACAGCTTCAATAATATCTAAGTACGTTTGTCCAGTGTAGGCTGGATGGATTCCGCCTTGCATACATACCTCTGTAGCGCCTCTAGCAACCGCTTCTTTTGTACGTCTTACTATTTCATCTCGCGAAATGTTGTAAGGCTTGCCTCTTAGGTCATCATGACCCTTGCCTTTAGAAAAAGCACAAAAATTACACTTAAATGAGCAGATATTTGTGTAGTTTATATTCCGATTGACAACGCAAGTGACAGTATTGCCATGAAGATCCCTGTTAAGTTCATTGGCATAATCAATAATGTACTTGAAGTCCCTGCCATCACTTTCAAGAAGAGCTGAAATCGAATCTATGTCCAACTGAGCTTCAGCCTTGGTGATGACATCTTTGATACCAGATGTCGATCTCAGATCGCTATAATTGGGGGTGGATTGGCTGACTCCGGATACCCATGCATCTTCTCTAAGCAAGGATTGAGCATCGACCTTTCTAAGTAATCTAGAGGATATATCGGGGGTAGAGAATTCATCTAATTTAGAAAAATAATTTGGGTACAAAGTTGTTCGAGGCAAAAGAAACTGGTTAAGACTAGTTACGGTTTCCTGTAATAGCTCAATTTCAGGCCATGGCGCTTCTGGATTTACAAAATCTTTGGTCACAGGTGATATCCCACCAAAATCATTGATGCCTGACATAATCAATTGATCTAAGTGGCCAGAATTAAGGTTGGGTGGTACTTGAAGACTTATATCAATTGGAAGAATTAACCTTGCCATAGCCACAGTCCATAACAAATCATCAAAGGATGGTTCTGGTGAATTTGCCATCAGAGTATTAGGCTTGGCTTTAAAATTCTGTACTATCACTTCTTGAATGTGGCCATAGAGAGAATGCAATTCAGCTATTTTTACTAATGCCTCAAGTCGTTCGAAGCGAGTTTCTCCAATGCCTATTAAAATACCGGTAGTAAAGGGAATTTTTTGCTTCCCCGCCTCTTCTATAGTTTGTAAGCGGAATGTAGGGTCTTTGTCTGGCGATCCATGATGGGCTTGACCTTTTTTCATCAACTCCTCTGATAGTGACTCAACCATAAGCCCCATAGATCCGCTTAAAGGTTTTAACATAGTTAATTCTTCAGGAGTTAGGCATCCCGGGTTTAGATGAGGTATCAGGGAGGTTTCATCTAAAACTGCTTGAGCGCAAGCGGCTAAGTACTCATTAGTAGACGAATAGCCCATGTCCTTTAAAGCATTTCTTGCAGCGTTGTATCGTAGTTCCGGTTTATCACCCAAGGTAAATAAGGCCTCATGACAGCCTTTTAACTCGCCTTCTTTAGCAATCTCAACCACTTGATCGATTGAAAGATAAGGTGATTCAACATTTTTTGGTGTCTGGGCAAAGGTGCAGTAATGACAAACATCCCTACATAGAAACGTTAATGGGATAAAGACTTTAGGCGAAAAAGTTAATTTTTTACCGTAGTAATTAAATTTCTTTTTATAGGCTGACTGTATTAAAAAGTCAGAAATTGCGACGTTGGATAAAAGCTCTAGATCAGATGCATTGCAACTATCATTAGCAATAAGATTTCTTAGAGCTGAATTTGAATAATCCTTAATATCCATGGGTTTTATACTTCGACATATTTAATTAGTTTGAAGTAATCATCATCTGAGTCAAGGTCTTGCTGCAATGAAGTGATGGACGGAGACTCGAATGTAAAAACATGCTCTTTAAATGCCTGCTGAAATAAGTGGAAACTATTAGGTCCGAAATAAAGTTTAAACTTCAAGCTTGACTCAAATAGTAAGCAGTTAGTGCCGGTACCATGTTCGTCTGCAATAATTGTAATGGAGTTATCGGAGTGATTCATGCATAGCAACTCTATGTCACTTGCATTAATTCTTGGGAGGTCTGCGTGAGTAATCATGATTTTACCAAACGGCATAGTGTTAGCTATAGCTTCCTCTAATGCTAAATTCAGCGATAAAGTTGATACAAAAATCTCTGCGCCCTGAATTACCAAATGGGGATCATTGGTAACCACGGTTATAGTGCTAGCTATATTGGCTTGGACAAAAGCGTTAACAGTTTTCTGCGCCATGGTTTTTGCTAAAACTGCCCTCTCACTATTTGTAAGAATGTTGCTTAAACGCTCTTTTGATTCAGTGTATTTTTTTACAGGAATAAATATAGCTATTTTCATCCTTAGTTTCCCTCTAAAAAACCAACTATAGACTGAGCTAAGTGTATTTTTGATTGCAAGGACTTCATCACCAATGGTGCGGTGAAAGTCTTAAAGCCGCTCGTGTGAAGGCAATCAAGTTGATCATTATCCAACTCATCAACAAATATTGTACTGGCATAATCTTTGTAAAAATTAGCTATCGAGTTAACCGATACTTCAAGACCTAGCTCATGCATTATTTTTGATGTTGGACCCTTTAATGACTGGGAGTTTACTATTGGGCTTACTACATTAACTCTTTCAGGGTGTAATTTTAAGAATTGATTCAAGCCTTCGAGCTGAATGATTGGATTAATGCTAACGAATGGGTTTGAAGGGCAAATAATAATTTCATCAAAAGCTTCCAGATCAATTAATGGATTAAATTTTGCCTTGTCTAAGCCCTTGAAAACAAAATCAGTTACCGGAGGCCCGCATTGAAATTTTACAAAATACTCTTGGAATGACAGTAATCGATTTTTTGTTTGTATGTATGTTTCAACAGTTTCATCGCTCATAGGTAGCACCTTAGATTGAACTCCAAATCGACTGCAAAGTTCTTGGGTAACCTGGGATAGAGTCGCGCCGTCAGCTAGTAATTGAGTGCGAATGATGTGGGTTGCTAAATCTTTGTCTCCAAGTTGAAACCAAGTCTCTCCGCCAAGTTGTTTTAGTGCGCCAAGCATTTCCCAAGATTCATCTGCTCTTCCCCATCCTTTAGACAAGTCAGACTCATTGGCCAGGGTATAAAGAACAGTATCAAGGTCAGGGCAAATCTTGAGATTTAAATGCTTGAAATCATCCCCGGTGTTTACTGCAATTGTGAGATTTGATTCTGCTAGAATTTTAGAAAAACCGAGGGCTAATTTAGCTCCGCCTACGCCACCGCATAATAGTAGATAATTTTTCACCTAAAAAGATCCTCGACCTCACTTCTAATGAGATCTTTCCCAGAAGCATGTTCTGAAAAATTGGCTTTATAGCCTCGTATTAAAACGACCGGCTTTTTTTGAGCCGCCTGCCCCATCAGCAAAGAAGCTGCAGCTGCAAGCTCGTCAGCAACAGCTATCTGGGTTACTTTTAATATATTCCCATAGAGATCTTTTTTGCCTCTCTCATCAACCACACATTCTATGTTAGAGCTACCAATGGCAAATCCAACAATGCCATTTCTAAATGGCCTGCCCATGGTATCTGAGATAATTAATCCAATATTTTTATTGAAATACTTGGCGATAGATTCACGTAAAGATTTAGCTGATAAATCTGGGTTCTCAGGTAATAGCAAGATCTGATTTGAAGTTTGATCAATATTGGAGCGGTCTATTCCCGCATTTGCATGAATGAAACCAAGCTTATGCTCGACGATGAGTACACCCATTCTGTATCTCACGACTTGCTTGGATTCATTTAAAATAGCCTGAATAAACTGAGGGTCCTTGTCAATTTTTTTTGAGAGTGATATTGCTTCATCGGTCGGAACCAAAGTGGAGATATCCAGGTATCTATTCTCAGATTTAGATACTACTTTTTGAGCAATGGTTAAAATATCGCCATCTTCAAGCTGAAGGTTCTGTCTCACTAACTGATCAATAATTAGGGTCGCAAGATCATCTCCCGGCTGAATCAGTGGCAAGCTCTCTAAGGCTGTTAAATAAAGTGAGTTGATAGGGTCTCTCTTGGTTGTTTAAATACCAGTAATCTTAATGCCGGAATGTTGCAAGGAATGCTTTTTATTAATGGCAATTAAGATTGATGTTAAAGCTTCTGCAGCCACAGAATTACACAAGGGTCCGGCATGCCAACCTTTTAAGCCAGCATCTTCAACCAACCCTATAACAGTGGTTCGAGCTTCTAAAAAATCTCCGGCAACCAAGACATCGCAGTCAATCTCTTTATCGGTCTGCAGTAATTCAGCTGATATATTTTGAAAAGCTGATACAACAATAGTGGCTTCACCTAGTAAGCTTTGAGCTTTGAGCGCTGCCGATCCTTCTTTTGGTAATTGCACCCTCATGACCTTAGGTGGAACCAATGGGACTGTTGCATCAATAAGGATTTTATTAGCGAGCTTATCCTCAATACTTGATAAGGTTGATTCTTGATGCGCAAATGGAACGGTGATGCAGGCGATTTCGCATTGAGCTGCTGCGTCTACATTTAGATAAGCAGAAGATTTGGGGAGTCCTAGCTCAACAGCCACTTCCTGGGCTTTAGCTAAATCCCTGCTTCCAATGAGGACTTCATGATTTGCCTTAATCCAGCGCGAAGCCAAACCTTTACCCAATGCCCCTGTGCCACCGAGAATTGCAATTTTCATAAAAACACTCCTAGTTAATTTAAAGAATAAATACATAGATTATACAAACTTCTAAACGAATCAATGGGTATCATTTGTATAAATTTTGTCAATTATAAAATTTTGCAATTAGTAGAAGATTTCTATCTCAATGGCCGGTCGAAGGTTATAATTTATGAGATGTAAATTTTTAGGTATCTTGCTTGACTAAAATAAATTTTAAAAATAAAACCGTTATTATTACCGGTGGTACCAAGGGAATAGGGTTAGAAATTACTAAGACATTTTTAAGACTTGATGCCAATGTGGTGGTTTTAGCCAGAAATAAACCTTCTAGAAAAATTCAAGCCAAAGGCAATGCTGGTGTTTATATTGAATGCGACATCAGAAACCTAGAGTCTATTGACAACGCCCTCAAAACAATTAAATCTGAATACAAAACACTTGATATTCTGGTTAACAATGCAGGCGGTGCTCCCCTGGTTGATTCAATATCCGCATCTCCAAAATTCCACCAAGCTATCATTGATCTGAATTTAATGGCTCCATTGAATGTCAGTCAAAAGGTTGGAAGGCTGATGATGAAACAAAAAACAATTTCTAATATTATTAATATTTCTAGCGTGACTGCTACCAGACCAACTCCTGGAAGTGCGGCTTATGGCGCTGCCAAAGGCGCGCTTGTCAATCTTACCAAGACTCTTGCAATAGAGTGGGCTCCCAAAATTAAAGTGAATGCCATTATTGTGGGCTATATACAAACAGAGAATTCGCTTCTCCATTACGGCAGTAAGTCTGAAATTAATAAAGTTGCCAAAACTATTCCTCTTAAAAGAATGGGTAAACCGCAGGATATTGCCAACGCATGCATCTTCTTCGCATCACCTTTGGCAGAATGGATTACTGGCGCAGCGCTTGAGGTGCATGGAGGCGGAGAAACGCCCTCTTACCTCGATGTTGCTAAGCCTAAATAATGATTGAACTTTTGTGCTGATAACCCTGTCATACTTCTACACAACAATTTTTTATAACTACAAATGAACGAAAAATACATACAAGCCATCATTCTTGGCTCCATTATTGGCTTAGCCATTATTCTAGATGACTTTATTGGCCCTAAGCCTGGCCGCTCGATGGAAAGACACGTCATGATGGTTGATGGCCAAAATAAACCTCATCAAATAAAAGGTCAGTGGAAGGCTAAGGGCGGCAAGGCTATTGACCAGCATGAATTGGAAGACCATAACGTCATGATTTTTAAGACAGACGATGATGGTGTTGAGAAAAAAATTAAAATAAAAATAGATGCTGGCGACATAGAAAGTATCGATATTGACAAAATTTTAGATACTTTAAAAAGTGATTTAAGCGAAGACGACTTGAATGCTATTAAAGCTAAAATTAAAAGCTCAAAAATGAAGCTTTCTGAATCAAAGCATGGGCTTAAAGAAATTGAAGTAGAGGTTGAGGTTTTATAAAGAATTATTAGCCAAAAATCTTTCTAACAAGTTTATTCCCCCAGAATATTTTTAAAGCACCCTTCAGCTGTTCGAGGGATTTATCGGTGTATGGATAAGCGGAAGCTGACTTTTTTCCAATAATAATTGGCATGGCATGCGCATAGCCTAACAAGCCCTCTTTTCCATTAACCACGCCTAGACCGCTATTTTTTACCCCTCCAAAAGGCACCTCATTTACACCATAGCTCATGGCCATATCATTGACAGAACAAGCGCCGGTCTCCATTGAGCTAGCAATTTTTTGACCTTTAATAAGATCCTTGGTCCACACATTGCCGTTAAGACCAAAGTGAGACTGATTCGCTAGCATTAGAGCCTCGTCTTCAGACTCTACTTTCATGATTGATATGATGGGACCAAAGGTCTCGTCCTTCATGATCTTCATCTCATGGGTCACTTCAACTAAAACAGTCGGCTCGAAATAAAGACCTTTAAATGCTGGGTTTCGCTTGCCACCAACTAAAACCTTTGCGCCCTTAGCTATAGCATCATTGACATGATCTTCAATAATATCTATTTGCTTATCCCAGAAGGTTGGGCCAACATCACCTTTGCAGTCATTGGTTTGAATTAAAGATTTTGTGATTGAGACAACTTCTTTCACAAACTCATCGTAGATGTCAGCCATCACATAAATTCTCTCAGTTCCGCAGCAGTATTGGCCTGCATTCATGCATGAGCCCATTACAGCTCCACTTGCTGCGTCTTTAATGTCCGCATCTGAGCAAACGATCATGGCGTCTTTGCCGCCAAGCTCTAAACTAAACGGAATGAGCATCTCGCCGCACTTTGCAGCAATTTTTTTTCCTGTCGCAACACTTCCAGTGAAAGAAACCTTGTCAGGACCTTGATTTATGAGTTCGGCTCCGGTTTCGCCATCGCCAATAAGCGTTTGCACTAAGTGCATTGGCGCGTCTGCTAGCGCAAAAATCTCTTGCACCAATGCACCAGACATAGGGGTCACTTCTGAGGGCTTAACAACCACACTGTTACCACATAAGATTGCTTGAATCACTGGATTGATTGAAAGAATAAAGGGCCCATTCCAGGGAGTGATGACTGCCACCACGCCTCTTGGCTTGTAGGTAATGATTGTTTTTTTAAGAAATTTCATTGGTCCATGCATTTTAATTTTTTTATTACTCAGCCATTTTTCTGCACGATTTGCATAAAAGACCAAGGAATCAACCGCTGAGAAAACTTCCATAGACATGGCTTCTTGAATAGGCTTGCCAGTCTCCCGCATCACAACTTCCATGATCAGGTCTTGTTGCTGAATCACTATATCTGCAACTCTATGGATTAAGGCTGCTCGATCTTTTAAGCTAGTTTTTTTCCATTGAGCTTGGGCAATTTTGGCATTCGTCATTACCTGAGCTATGTCTTCTTTTGTTGCGCAATCATAGGTATCAATATGCGATAGATCGACAGGGCTCTGAAGGGATAATTGTTTTTGACCAGACTCACTCTGGGAGATTGAAAAAATTGCCATGATTAAAGATCCTTGAGTTTTGCTTCTAAGATTGGTGTAACGTGATTGTTGATGTGTGCATTGAGGCCCATGGGCATAATTTCATAATGCTCTAGCTTACGCACTACCTTGATCATAATAACGGCAAATTTATAGAGGGCTAAAATATAAAAGTAATCATAGTTATCGGCGCTATGGCCAGTTAAAGCTTCCCATTTAGCTATGGTTGCTACAGGCCCAGGAAATCCTGACAATCTATCTACGCCAACTCCCTTACTGTTGCAATCATCTATGGCAATGCCCCAAGCTAAATCCATGCAAGGATCGCCGAGCGAGGCCATTTCCCAATCAAGGACCGCTGAAATTGTTCCATCAGGAAGGTACATAATATTCGCACAACGCGAATCGCCCCAAATAATTGAGGATTGCTTCGAAATAGGTTTATTAGCTTTGAGCCATTCGCGAGCCTGATTAGCAACCGGATGTTCTTCTCCTTCCATTGCCCAGTCATGAAAATTAAAATAGTAATTGAGCTCTTGATCTAGATGAGAGTCTGCCAGTTCTGGCCTATTAAGAAAGTCATAATCTCCATTAGAAATATCAACTTGATGAACTTTAGACATTTCTTCAACCCAGCCCCACCAAATTCTTTCTCTTACGTCTTCAGAAGCATCTGCGACCCACCCCTCTTGGTGAAAAGGGGGGTTATCAGAGGGCGCATCTCCCTGGGCCATTTCCATGACGTAAAAAGATGTACCGAAAACCTCGTCACTCTCCTCATACCAAAGAACCGTTGGGACCTTAATGTCATGGACAGCTAATTTTTGCATAATCAAAAACTGCTTGTGTATATCGTAGTCTGGAAAAACAAAAAAGCCTTCTGGATAGAATCGTAAAACTAAACCTGAGCTCACTTGCTCATTATTTAGAGTATAGGAAACTTGAAAACTTAAAGTTTCATTTGAGAAGCCAGTATTTTCAGGGCCACCTAAAATCTCAACATGAAGATCGGATGCTTCATGTAGCTTTTCAACTAACCAGTTTTGAAAAATAACTTTGGTTTCTTCTTGATTTCTTTCTTGTGGTTTTGGCATCTTAAAATTTATATGATTTACTACTAACCATAATATATTGTTAGTTAATAAAAAAGAAAGACATGGCAAAAGATTTTAAACAAACCTGGAATGATTTTTGTGATGAATTAAAATTAGTTGGCGAGATTGTTTCTAATCAAAAGGACTTAAGCGAGACCGATGAGGTTGAAGGTTATCGATACCTTACCAGGTTGCTGAGGTTGGCTTTAGAAATGAACATTGAGCACTCGAATGCTAGCCACCCATCGTTTTACAGCCTGTCACATGAAACTGCAAAAATAGGCGCTGATAATCCAGATAATATTTATTTAAACTCAAACATTGATGGGTCTTTTTCATATGAGGTATATGGCAACATAGGAGAGGTGGATTATCTAAGCTTTGGACTCAAAGAAAATAGATATTCCATTGACGGGACTATGGTGTCTATGGGAGAGATTGATCTCTCGCTGATGGACGTCAAGGAGGATGGAAGTTTTAGATTAAGTTTAGGACCAGAGCCAACATCTCAAAACTATTTACACCTTCCGCCAGAGGCTAATATGCTAATTGTTCGTCAGACCTACTCTCGCAGAATGCATCAAAAACACTCGGTTGTTCATATCAAGAATCTTGGCGAGTCAGAGCTAACCAGCCTCTTAACTGCAGAGGATTTAACCAGGCACCTAATAAACTCCCTTGCATTTGTCAGAGGAACTGCTGGAACATTCCTTGCCTGGGTCAAAGAATTCAAAGAGAATCATAAAAATGCCCTACCTCTTGGAGATCAATCATTTTTCCAAGCCGCTGGAGGTGATCCAAAAATTTACTACTTGCACGGGTATTACGACTTCAAAGATTCAGAATACCTAGAAATTACTACAGCAATACCTGAGTGTGAGTTTTGGAATTTTCAACTGGAAAATTATTGGATGGAATCACTCGACTATAGACACAACCCCATACATTTAAATTCTAAAACAGCAAAACTAGATACAGATATAAACTCTGTAAAAATTGTCGTGAGTCACCAGAAACTTAACATCCAGAACAACATCATTACAGAAGGAAGGAGTAATGGAGCAATGCTTCTGCGCTGGGTAGATGCTAGAGATTGTCCCATCCCAGACATTCAAATAAAATCAATCACCGAACTGGAGGTTCAAGATGCTTAATTCAACAGCGATTGTTAAAGAGGCAGAATCTGTCACAGGATTAACCAATCTAGGTAACCCTTTATTCATAGAGGGCTTTCATAAATTAGTTGACTCAATTAATCATGAGGCTGATTTAACCGATATGGGTATTCAAGCTCAGCACCATCGCTTAATGGGCGTTCTTATAAACATGTTGCGCTTAGAAGCAGAGGTTCAACAACACCCTGATATCTTAGATGAATCGATACGAACACCTGTTGTCATTGTCGGCCTCCCTAGGACTGGCAGCACAATGACTCATAGATTATTAGCTGCCGACCCTAGGCATACAGCCATGCTTTGGTGGGAAGGTAGATATCCTGCAATGTTGCCAGGAGAAAAAAGAGGCAATCCAATAGAGAGAATGAGTCTGGGTAAAGCCGAGGTTGAGGCCGTTATGGCGGCATCCCCTGATGCGTTAAGCATCCATCCATGGGATTACAAGGGAGCTGACGAAGAGATTCTACTTCTGGAGCATACGTTTTTTAGCACAGTGCCAGAATCTTTTATGCGACTGCCCTCTTATTCAGCCTGGGTGACGCAACAGGATCATGAGCATGCCTACAAACAATTAAAAGTGATGTTGCAATATTTGCAGTGGCAAAATCCTGGGAGAGCAGAAAAACGATGGGTTTTAAAATCTCCCCACCACTTAGGATTTATTGATAAACTCTTGATGGTGTTTCCAGATGCAAAAATTATTCAGACTCACAGAGACCCTCATAAAACTGTTCCATCTTTTTGCTCCATGTGCGCAAATTTATTTGAGCCGCTAACCAACAGCTATGATAAAAACTCTATCGGAGCTCATTGGGCTAATAAACTCTCATCTGCCTTGAACCATTGTATGAAGGTGAGTCAAGATAATCAGTCCAACTTCTTGGATTTAAATTTTCTAAATATGATCAAAGACCCAATTGCTGAAATGACAAACGTCTATAGCTTTATAGGTGAGGATTTTACGGATCAAGCGGAGAATGCAATGATCGCGTGGAAAGAAGAGAATCAACACGAAATGGGAGCGCACCAATACTCTCTTGAAGAATTTGGTCTAGAGGAAAAGTTTATTGAAAAACATTTCAACGACTACATTGAACGATACATAAAAAAGGAAGCAATATGATTTTAAAAAACAAGGTGGTGATAGTGTCGGGTATTGGTCCAGGGTTAGGTCAAGAGCTAGCTTATGGAGCAGCTAGAGAAGGAGCTAAACTTGTTATCGCTGCTCGATCAACTGAATTACTTAACAAATTGCAAACAGAAATCTCTGCAAGTGGCTCAGAGGTTATAGCTGTTCCTTGTGACATAACCAATCCAGCTGATTGTGAGCATTTAGTCCAATCAACCATAGATGAATACGGCAAGGTTGATGGGCTCATTAATAGCGCTTATAGAGCAGGAGATTTTAAAGTAATCTGTGACTCTGATTTTAGTGACTGGCAAGAGACCATGAACACTAATTTTTTTGGAACCATGAATCTGACGATGGCGACAGTCAAGAGAATGGAAAGTCATGCAAATGGAGCCATAGTGATGATCAACAGCTTGATTACTAAGAAACCATTGCCAACACAAGGTGGTTACGCTGCATCCAAAGGCGCCCTATCCACTGCAACAAAGATTCTAGCCAAGGAATTAGGGCCAAAAGGCATCAGGGTTAATTCTGTCTTTATGGGTTGGATGTGGGGTCCGCCGGTTGAGATGTATATCAACTATACTGCCCAGACAATGGGGGTCACTCCAGAAGCCGTGATTGCTGATGTGGTCAAGGATATTCCCTTGGGCTTGATACCTGATGATAGTGACTGTGCTAATGCAGCCCTGTTCCTTATTTCAGATCTTGCTAAAGTAATTACCGGTTCCAGCTTGGATGTTAATGGTGGAGAGTTTATGTCTTGATGGGTATCGTTGTAATTTTATTCGTCAAGTACCAAGCAAAGTATTCATGCTTTATTTATGATTCAATGCATAAGTCTGAATTTATTCGTTAGAATTTAACTATGGAAATTAATAAAGATATTTTTACAGTTGATCTCATGCTCGGTATTCCTGAGCAAGAAGATCGATCTGACTGGTATACATTCATGGAGCCATTGCTCAGAGACGAAGAATCTAAAACCATGTTCAAGATGCCGGCCCAATATATGTTTAAGGATATCCCTGAAACAGGTTCTCATGATGACTTTGTGCAATACACACTGGCACAAATGGATAAGCATCATATCAATCAAGCAATGGTTGGTTTTCATGAAAAGTCTGACGTCAAAATTCTGGCCGGTAAAAACCATCCTGATAGATTTTTCTTTGACCTACCAGTTAACCCAAACACTCCCAACGAGGCTGAAAATATTAAAAGAATATATGAGACTCATGGTATTAAGGCAGTCAGCGCCTTCCCTTCTGGCATGTATCCACAAATTGCAATCAATGATGAGCGCTGGCATCCCATCTATGAAATGTGTATTGAGCTCGACATACCATTTTTTTGCTGTGTTGGTGTTCCAGGCCCAAGAATTCCTATGGCTCCTCAAAAAGTCGAGTTGATTGATGAAGTTTGCTGGTACTTTCCAGAGTTAAAATTTGTCATGCGTCATGGTGCAGAACCATGGACGGCACTGGCCTGCAAGTTGATGTTGAAGTATCCAAACCTTTATTATTCAACCAGCGCCTTCTCGCCAAAGCATTACCCCAAAGATATTATCAATTTTGCAAATACGCGTGGTCGCAACAAAATAATGTATGCGGGATACTTTCCAATGGGCTTAACGCTTGAGAAGATTTTTACTGAAATGCAAGATGTACCATTGAAGGAAGAAGTTTTACCACTTTTTCTAGGGCAGAATGCTAAAACATTACTCAAACTATAAACCTGAAAAACTATGACTGACAAAAAAAGATACCCTATGCCTCTTCCATTTGGCTGGTTTGTGATCGATTACTCTGAAGACCTAAAAGTAGGTGACGTAAAAGCTGTGCGTTATTTTTCACAAGATCAGGTGCTATTTAGAACAGAGTCAGGTGTTGCCACCATGCTTGATGCCTACTGCCCTCATCTAGGAGCGCATTTAGGTCATGGTGGAATGGTTAAGGATGAATGCATAGAATGCCCATTTCATGCTTGGCATTGGGATACAAATGGAAAGGTGGATTCTATTCCTTATGCCAAAAATATTCCCCCAAAAGCCAAGGAAACTAAAATTTTTAAATACCCTACTGTAGAGAAAAACAATCTCATCTATGCTTGGTATCACCCAGAAGGCTTAGAGCCTTCGTATGAGGTTGAAACATACCCAGAAGTCTTGGACCCAGAATGGAGCGATGAATTTGTTCGGTTTGAATACAGTGTTAAGTGTCACATCCAAGATATGGCAGAAAATGCTGTGGATGCTGCGCATTTTAAATATGTGCATGGGGTGGTCAGCTATCCGGATTTTGAAGTGTCTTACGACAATCAAAAGCGAGTGTCTGTGCAAGAAGCCAATATGGAAACTCCAAGGGGAACCGTTGAAGGCAAGATCACGGCCTACTCTAATGGCCCTGGAGATAATGCAACCAAATTTGAAGGTATTTGTGACACCCTACTCTTAGGCTCGACTACACCCATTGAAGATGAAGAATGCATTGTTCGTTTCTCATTTTTACAAAAGAAAGTTAATGGCGAAGCACCCAAGGGTGGAGTCGGCGCAGCCATCATTGCCGATATTGATAAACAAGTTAAAGAAGACATCCCTATTTGGGAGCATAAGAAATTTGCACTCAAGCCAGTCCTGTGCGACATGGACGGCCCTATTGCTCAGTTCCGCAAACAATATGCAACTTTTTATGTGAATTACAATGAAGCGCAGCGTATCGCTGCTCTTCACTTGGATTAATACCTTGCTAAGATTATCTGCAGGTCTGATTCAAGGCTCACACCAGGCTTCTCAATAATTCTGCCAATCTCTTGCTTCCCTTTGGAAAAGATAAAGGTCGGGGTTTTTTCTACATTGAAAATTATTTCTCTGTTGAGCGGCTCACTTTTGCTTGGATTTAAACCAATTAAATGAATGTGCTTGTCAGGGATATTCAGCTCTTGAAGCAGTCTTAGCAAGCGAGGCACCTCTCTTTCAGAATCATGGCACCAAGTTCCAAACAGAATATATACCTCCAATTCAGGGAGTGCTGGTAACGATAATAAATCTCCCGGCTGGTACTCATCATAACCAAGCTGAAACTTCTTATGGGTTTCGAACAGGCTGGAAATGCTCATGTCACCAATTGAGTATTGAAAAGCAGGAGTCGAGCTGGGGTTACTTAAAATAGGTGTGGAGGCAAATAAGGTAATGATTGCTATGAGCTGAAAAATTGATCGAAAACTCATATGAATGAGAGGGCAAGACTAATTTTCAATCAATTCAAAATCAAACTTACTAACGCCACATTCTGGGCAGGTCCAATCATCTGGGATGTCTTCCCACTTAGTGCCAGCAGGAATACCATCATCGGGATCTCCAACCTCTTCATCATAGATATATCCGCAAATTACACACTCGTACTTTTGGTAGTTCATTAGGTATCTCTCAAGGTAGATTCAACATCTGCATGCTCTTGCCTTCCAAAGGTATGAGTAAATAACAAAAAGGCAGCAATTGCGTAACCAATTATAGGTATAAATGTATAAAGATAAAAGATGCCCATCTTGGATTCTTCGGTATTAGATGTCCCAAGAGATATATCAAAACCCCAAACCATTTCTAGAATTAAATAAGGTACCAAGGCAGCCAAAGCAAAACCAATTTTTGTTAATGTGGTGAGATAAGCAAACACGGTGCCCGAGATGCTCTCATTTTTTTCAAGAGCTAGCTTATCTGAGATATCAGCAATAATTGCATTGATTAAGGGCAAAGGACCAGAGAAGGCAAAACCATACAAGATAATGAACGAGCTAACCGCAATAAGTCGAGCAAAGGATTCGAGCTCTTTAATAAATCCATAACCTATGAAACCGATAGCTAAAATACTAATCGCATAAATACACGCTACCCCTGCTGAAAAGTGTTTTGAGGTTCTAATGCTCAATTCTCGCCAAATCCACAAGCCTAAGACGCTCACCACGTAATAAACCAGCATTAACCGAGAAGAGTATTCAGGTAACTCAACAACTACTTCCATCCAAATTAAATAAAGGGCTCCATTGAGACCTGTACAAAAACCAATCAGGACCGCAGCAAAAACAATTTTATTGAGCATTTTATTAGCGAACAACCCACCAAAGGTTTTAAAAGGGTTTTCATTTTTGACTCTATTATGGGAAGCCATAGAATCTGGTACTTGCTTTAGAGCATTGGCAGTGAGCAATGGAGTGCATATTAGGACGAAGATACCAATAGCAAAGACCTTGGCCTCAAGAGATGTGTCGTACAGCTCAACAATCGCAGGTATTGTGATGACGCAGAACATACTGAGCAATGACATTAACTCTCTCAACGTTAAAAGCTTTGTCCTATCGTCATAATTAGGAGCCAGAAATGATGACCATGATAATTGAGTGATTGTGCAAAGAGTAAAGCCTGTATATAGAAGCAAAAGGCTAGCAAAAAAGTAAAAAGCAGATGGGCTTGTAGTAGTCGGTATAAAAATAAAGTAGGTTGCCACCATAAGAATTGGTGCAGACATAAAGATCCAGTGCTTATGCTTGCCCCATTTGGAAGGGTATTTATCGATCAGAACCCCCATGATAGGGTCAGTAAAAATATCTGTGATCCTGCCTAAGAAAAATAATATACCAACCATCGAAAGACCTAGACCTAGGTCCCCTGCGTAGTAAGGAAGAATAAAAATAAAGATTGGCATGCCTGCCGCAGATACGGGAAATACGAGAGAGGCATAAGAGAGCTTTTTGAACATCTTCATCTAAACTCTAGTCTTAAGAATTAAAAACGTCTCTCATCGAAACAATGCCCACAAGATGCTCATCGGAGAAGACAGGCAAGTGCCTGATTTGATTCTCAAGCATTAATTTTTTTGCATCATCGTTTGAGGTGTCTGGGCAGGTAAAAATAAGTTTTTTTGTCATAAAGTCAGAAACTTTTTTTTCACCAATGGCTTCAGGCCCAGCAGATAAAGCATAGACAATATCTCTTTCGGTCAGGATGCCAACTATAGAAGACTTAGAAAGCTTAGCCACATCCCCTTTTGAGATCATCAAGGCTCCAATTTTATTTTTATGCATTAATTTAGCAGCATCAAACAAAGAAGCAGTCTCTGTGATTGTAAAAATATCCCAATACCTTTGTTCGTTTAAATGATCTTTTACTTTTTTCATAGAGAATTTATTGTTATTATGTATAGCATTAAATGCCTTATGAATTATACATAGGGTTAAACTAATATATAACTATATAAAACTATGAAAAAATTTAATCTGTTATTAACATTTGCTCTTGTAGCTGCCATTTCGGGGCCGGCTTTTGCAGGTGATAAAGGATATGTAGGCGATGACGGCACTGAAATTGAGGTCACTAGAGTCTCAAGCCCAGCCCCAGAGTACCCACGAAGAGCTATCCGCTTAGGGCTTGAAGGATCTGTAATGCTTGAATTTGACGTGGATACTGACGGTTCTGTTCTTGATCCCTATGTTGTTGAAAGTACGCCTGCCGGTGTTTTTGATCGAGCTGCGATTAAATCTGTTCGAAAATTTCTATATGAGCCGCCTATGTATAACGGCACATCGGTTAAAGTGAATAATGTTCAGATCAAATTGACCTTTAACCTTGACTAAATCCCTGCCTTATTAAACTTAAGATAGTCGGAACTTAACTTAATAATGCCCATAAGACTGCAGCTTTTATTGTTTGGAGTTGTGGGCAACATCCTCGTTGCGGCTATTTTTATTTTCTCCTTTGGTTATAGAGAAAATATCCAAGAAGACTCCTCGAATGAATCCTTGCTGACTCTTTACGAGTCTGCCTGGTATCAAACCTATAATAAGAATTTTGATGTGATGTCTAAATGGCTCCCTATTACCGGTGAGAATTCATCTTATTGGGAACCAGATTCTGAGATATTTCTTGATGAGGTAGCTCAAAGCAATATATTTACAAATCCTTTTCTTGATACTATTAGCGCCAATAGAATTGGGGATGCTCAATACTTACTAGAGCTCTTTTTTGAAGAAGAGCTTGATTATGGAAAACTAAGTTATGTGATGGCTTACTTTCCCACTGGAGAAAGAATTTATTGCGGTGGAGCTCTTGATCTACTGGGCGTTGACCCCTGCTCACCTAATGCAAGACCGGATTTTTTTAGTTATCTAGACTCGTTTTTGAGCGATGCCGCAACAAGACCCAGACAGGCCATTGTAAAAATCCAAGATAAGAATCAAGAGCAAGCAGCCACGTTAAATCAGTCGGTCACTTTCCCAGTGACGATTGAAGGTGAGACTTTAGCTATCATTGTGCTTGGTGTAGATATTCGAAAAGGGCTGGAAATTTTTGAGGACGAGTTTGAAGTCAGAACAGCAATCAACACAGACACCGGTTTAATTTCATTAAATGATTATTACCAACAATTTGGTGATTCAGAGGACAACTTATTTGATGATGAAAATTTTAATAAGCTAGTAACTAAAGCTAGCTCTTTTAAAGAGCTTAATGGATCAAGATTTTCGGCGAAAGATACTGAGCTAGGTACTTCAATTACATTACTGCCATTGAGCTCATACCTCTCTGCTGATGAAGCCCAGTTGTTCGTATTTAAAGATGAGCGTGAAAATATCTTAAGAGCAGCATATGTATTGAATATTACTTACATAGCAGCTATCTCTTTTGTAATATTGATTATTTCACTTATTGCTTTTGTAACGACAAGAGCTTTTGGAGGAATCACTAAGGCTATTTTAGTTCTTGAGAGTCTGACCAAAGGTGATCATTCACAAGAAATGCCGCCTAGAAAAGGTCTGCTAGCCTCTGAAAAGGATGAAGTTGGTCAACTATCAACGGCTCTTAAAAGCTATAAATTACATCTGTTGGAGATGGAAGGTATTCGTGCAGAGCAAGCAAAGAGACGACATGAAAGAGATGAAGTTATTATTGAAAAAATGGGGGCTCTGGCTGACCAGCTTGATGGTAGCGCTAGAACTCTGATCCTTAATGATATTAAGAAGATGAGAGATCTTGCTAACGATGCAGATCAAAAATCTAGCGAAGAAGCTTCCGTGGAACTTATGCTTGTTGCCTTCTCCCGGATGTCAGATGAAGTTAATGGCCTGATCGACGCCAGAACAGGTGAGATGGAAACAGCAAGGGATGAGGCAAGAGATGCCAGCGATCAAAAAACTAAATTCTTTGCCAACATGAGCCATGAACTGCGAACGCCGCTGAATGCAATTTTGGGTTACGGTGAGATGCTCTACGAGGATTGTGAAGATCTTGGCTACGATGACTTGCTTCCAGATCTCAAGAAAATTACTTCATCTGGATCTCATCTCCTATCGCTGATTAACAATATTCTTGATTTATCAAAAATTGAAGCTGGCAAAATGGAGCTGTTTATTACGAGTTTTGAGATTGAGAACATGGTCGAAACGATTAAAAATATTTCTGAGCCACTGGCTGCTAAAAATGATAATGGCTTTGTTGTGAATTTTGATGGCGCCATGGGGTCCATGTCTCAGGATGAGACTAAGCTCAGACAATGTTTAACCAACTTTTTAAGTAATGCTTTTAAATTTACAAAAAACGGTACCGTCACGCTTGATGTGAGAGCCAGATCAGTTGAAGGCATTGAGTTTATTGATTTTGCCGTCATAGACACAGGTGCTGGCATGAGTGCTGAGGGAGTAGCCAAGGTTTTCGAAGAATACACTCAGGCCGAACGCTCCACTTCTGCTAACCATGGTGGAACAGGCTTAGGCTTACCTATATCCAAGAAATTTGCTGAAATGATGGGTGGTGATGTGGTACTGACTAGTGAAGAAGGAGTTGGTTCAGTCTTTACTTTATCTGTTCCCCGGGAATGCGCTGAGTACAATGAAGACGATCTAGATACCTCTGTAATCAATATGGATGATCATGACAACTTAGTGGTCTTAGTTGACGATGATGTCGCCATGCATGATCTAATCAAGCGAACCATTTCGAAACTCAATCTTACTTTACTGGGCGCAACAAACAGCGAAAAAGGCATGGAGTTGATTCGCGAAGTTAAGCCTAAACTCATTCTTTTAGATGTTCTGATGCCGGGACGTGATGGCTGGTCTTTGCTCAAGGAATGTAAGACGGACAAAGAATTAAAGGACATACCTGTCATTATGATTAGTCAGCTTAATCAATCTAATCTTGCCGCCTCTCTTGGTGCAAATGATTACTTAACCAAACCCATAGATAGGTCTCATTTTATTAACACGGTTAGGCGTCATCTCGGAGATGAATCTAAAGATAAAAAGGTTTTAGTGATAGATGATGATAAAGATGTCAGAGAGTTACTAACAAGAATACTCAAGGATGCTGGTTACAAGGCTATCGATGCAAGAGATGGTAAGGATGGTCTCGAGAGAGCTAAAGAGGAGCCTTCTTTGATTATCTTAGACTTAGAGATGCCAAGAATGGATGGATTTGAATTTCTTGAAAACTATATTAAGGATGTTCCAGAGGATAAAAGAGCCCCTGTGCTGGTCTTCTCGGGCAAGGATTTAACAGATGTGCAAGAAGAGCTTCTGAATGAAAGAGTTGTAGGTCTTGTTAAAAAAGATGATGTGTCAATGGATAATCTCTCGAAGATGATCCAATCAATTGTTCAGTCTAGCTCATAACAGAGCATCAATTTTTTCAAGCAGCCTTTTGAAGTCTATTGGCTTTGTATCAAAATCATTGGCACCACACTCTAAGGCTCTTTGCTTATCAGACTCTAAGGCATGGGCTGTTAATGCAATGATTGGTATGGCGCTAATGCTTTCATCTGCCTTGGCTTGAATGGTTGCTTCCCAGCCATCAAGAACAGGAAGGCCCATATCCATTAATACTAGATCAGGGCTATCATTTCTCATCATGTCTAAACCAGCCTGACCATCAAAAGCCATAATAATATCGTAGCCTCTTCTGATTAATCTACGAGACAGCATGTCTCGATTCATTTCATTGTCTTCGACATAGAGTATCTTTGCCATGATTAATCTCCTACTAATTCACTATTAATAAATTGAAACCTATTTCTTCCTGATTTCTTGGCCTCATACAAACGTTCGTCAGCCTTGTTAGTCAAGTCCGCGGAGGTAGAAGTTTCTGAAGAAAATGCAACTCCCCCACTAGTGCTAATTTTAATATCTGTGCCATCAAAATTCACTAAATTAGAGTTAATTTTTTTAATTAATTTTTTACAGAATTCCAGGGCCTGATCTTCATTGAGATAAAGAATGGCCAGAAATTCCTCGCCCCCAATACGCCCAACAATATTTGGAGAGGTAATCTCATCTCTTAATAGCTGAGCAAATGAAATAAGAACAGCGTCGCCACCAGCGTGACCATAGGTATCATTGACATGTTTAAAGAAATCGATATCAAACATAATTGTCGCAAATTCACGATCTTGAGCTTCGTTTGCATTTTCCATGGCCTCGTCCAAAGCCTCAAAGACCACTCGACGATTAAAAATTCCTGTTAACTGATCAGTGGTTGCTTGAATGTGCAGTTTATCCACTAACTCTTTCTCTCTTTCACGCCAAAATTTTCGCTCTAAAGAAGCAACAACCTTGGCCAAGAGAATTGTTCCATTCAGCGGCTTAGGCAAATAATCCTGAGCCCCCAGTTGAATACATTTAGAGATGCTATCAACATCATTAAAAGCAGAAACCATGATGACGGGCAGTGACTCTGAGCTGTGTTCTTTTCTAAACATTTTTAAGAGCTCCAGACCATTAATATCAGGAAGAATAACGTCCAAGAGTATTAAATCAGGAGTTTTTCGAAAGACCTCGGTAATGGCTGTATTGCCATCATAGGCTGTTCTGCACTTAAGACCCTCCATGGACAGACGTCGCTGTAATACCTCGCAATTAGTAATATTGTCATCAACAATAAGGATGTCAGATTGTTTAATTTCATCACTAAGGGTAATGGAGTATTCAATGTCTCCAAGAGATTTAAATAAAGATTCAGCATTTTCAAGTTGGCTGGTAGCGTTATCGTCATTCAGATCAATGGAATCGCCGCGAATATAATCAACAAATTTTTCAATTGCTTTTTCTGTATCCCTTGCAAGATTAATAATTTGTTGAAAATCATCAATCGCACCCTGCTCCAAGTCATCTTCATAATCTTCCATCAAGATTTCGCTGTATCCAATAATTGCATTCAAGGGGGTTCTTAGGTTATGACGCAGCTCTGAGTATTCTTCAGGAGATTTCTTATTCGTGCTTGCATTGACCCCGGTGTTTAAAATGAAGGCCTCGTCATATTGGTCAATGAGTTTGCTGCAAGATGATTTAATTTGGCTAATTTCATCCTCTGATACCAGCTCTAAATCATTGAGAACTTTTTCAACCATATCAACGTAATCAAAAATGGCGTTAGCCGGAGTAATAAAGTCTTGTTTGATTTGAGTCAGTACAATCTCTTCTGCACCTTTTGAAGTTTCTTTAGGTGTCAGTTTATCCATCATGCTCCTCTGTTGAGTTAGTAAATGATTCCAAGAAAGCTGGTCTATGCATTAGATAGCCTTGGCCAATTTTGCACCCCAGATCTAACATCGATTGCCTCTCTTCCTCTGTTTCAACGCCCTCTCCGATCATCTCTAGATTAAGGTCTTTGCAAACCTCTGTTACAAAACCAATGAGTCTAGATGTCACAGGATCTTTTATATTAAAGGTGAAATGCTTGTCTAACTTCACCACATCAATGGGCAGATCCTGGATATATCTTAAGGAAGCATAGCCTGCACCAAAATCATCTAAAGCAATTTTGATCCCTTGTTTTTTTAATGCGTTTAGTGAGTCAGAGGCTATTTGAATATCTGCAAGCTCTGCCGTTTCTGTGACCTCCAGGCCAAATTGATTGGGCTCCAAGCTATGTTTGGTTACAAAGTCTGTGAAAATGGAACAAAATTCTGGATGCATAATGGTGTGCGCTGAAACATTAAGGTAAAGGGTGGCATCTTTAAGGCCAATGCTCTCCTTGACGGCAAAAAATTTCTCAAGCTGTTTTAGAGATTCAAGGACAACAAGGGAGAATAAGCTCTCACCTTCTATCTGAGGGATGATCAAATCATTACGTAAATAACTTCCATCCTCATCTCTGAGCCTCAAAAGGGCCTCTACTCCAGTAACTTCATTGGTCTCTAGGTTCACTTGCTTTTGGTAAGCTAGTTCAATGCGATCATACTCAATGCAATCTATTGTTTTACGCAAAGCATCAAGCCCAGCACGAGAAGAGCATAATATTTCAATCAGCATAATGCCTTTAGACTCATCAACAGGGATCATGTGAACTCGGGTTCTCATATAAAAAGTAATCTTTCGGAGAGAGATTTCAATTGGAGTGTCGTAGTAAAGTGCGATAGAGTCCTGGTCTCCAAAATTTGAGGTGACTTTCTCATCTATCTTTGCAACCTTTAGAGCATCAAGATCGGTCAAGTTAAAAATATATTTAGCAGCAATATTTGCCCATGCAATAGAGCCGTCAAGCTCATAAATAATATATGGACTCGGATGGTGTAATAGAGATTTAGTAAGGTAATTAAGCTCTTGATCATTTTGCATTATTCTTTACCCGTATAGCTGGCTAAGTTTTATTTGCGCATCTACGAGCTCCGCAAAATCTTCTGCAAAAGTGATCTTGATAAAGCTCCATATCTCAAGATGCTTTGGCTCTTTAAAGAGAGTCTTAAAAGAAACCAGCATGGCTTCCCACTCGTCTTCATCAAGCATTCCGATTTTAAATTGGTAATGCTGATTTTCTCTCGCCCTCAGCATCACACTAAAATAAGTTAGATAAACCGCATTCTCTTCTTTGGTGAGCTCTTCATTGTTTCTAAGCTTTAATTTCACTTTAACAAGAATGGGTTTCATTCCAGCCAGGGCTACCTTCTGATGTGAGTCTGCAATATTCTGTCGAGCATTAGCTCTAGCAACTCTGTTTTGCTCCCTTAGCTCTGTAACCAAAAAATACACAGTGACCAGAACAGTAAAAGGCCCCAAAGTCTGAAGGATGACAATGATTGTTTCAAAGGACATTAAGTTATAAATTTAAGATATGTGTAAATTGCTTATGTTGTTCAATATAAAGTTTTTTTACATCTCGGTAAAGAATCTAGTCGATTTAAAAAAGATTTCTCAAGTATAATGCTTGCGTGCGCCCGTAGCTCAGCTGGATAGAGTACTTGGCTACGAACCAAGGGGTCGGGAGTTCGAATCTCTCCGGGCGCGCCATTGAGTTTATCGGACGATGTCATAATCTCTCAATTTCAAACGTCTTAATTTTCTTCTAAGCTTAAAAATACTCCAAGGCCAGGTCGAACTATTAACTCCGTTTTTATCTAAAAAATAACTTGAGCAGCCACTATTCCAAACTGACAGCTCTAAATCTTTATAAACAGATTTATTGTAGGAATCTAGAACGGTGGTCTTAACTTCTATGGAGTGAATAGAGTGCTTTCGAGCCTTTAGAATTGCACTCACTATAAATTTAAATTGAGCTTCCGCTATTACAAAGGCAGACGTGAAAGTATATAGATTAGGCCCAAAGGTGAGGAATAGATTTGGGCAGTCTGACGTCATAGATCCTAGGTAAGCTTTAGGCGTGCCTTGCCATTGAGCATCTAAAGCAACGCCAGTCTTACCAAAGATACGTTTTGCAATGGGTGGGTTAGCAACCTCAAATCCTGTGGCATAAATCAGAAGATCGACTTCACATGTGGAGCCATCTTCAGCAATTAGCTGTGATCCCTTGATCTCTTTGATTCCTTTAAACAGATGCACATTTGTCTGTATCAGGGCTTTGTACCAATTATTAGATAGGAGAATTCTTTTGCATCCAATTGAAAAATTTGGTGTTAATAATTGAATCAGGGCTTTGTCCTTAATAAATCGATGGATATTAGAGAGGGCCAGCTTAGTAATTCGATTTGAAAGACGCGCTGATTTCAAGCTTCTGTTAAAAAATTCAAGCTGAAGATACAGAAGTCTTCTTAAGCTCGATTGAAGGAAAGGGTATTTTTTGAAGGCAGATCTCCATTTAGTTGGGATGAGTCGATCAGGTTTTGGGATGACCCAAGGAGGCGTCCGTTGAAATAGATTTAAGGCCTGAACCTCTTTTTGTATTTCAGGGACAAATTGAATGGCTGATGCGCCAGAACCTATCACAGCGACCCTTTTAGAATCCAAGGAGATGTTGTGATCCCATTCTGCAGAATGGAATGACTGGCCTGTAAAGGTCTCGGCACCCTGAATTTTTGGGGTCACTGGAACATGCATAGGGCCACATGCCAGAATGATAAAATTTGACGAATATTTTTCATTGAGGGTATGAACAACCCATTGATTAGATTGCGTATCCCACGATGCTGAGAGCATCTCTGAATTAAAGGTAATAAATTCTTGAATATGAAATTTAGTAACCGTGTCCATAAGATAAGATTTAATCTCTTCTTGTTTTGCAAAAATTGAACTCCAATGAGGGTTGGGATTAAAAGAGTATGAATACAAAAAAGATGGGACATCGCACCCACATCCTGGGTATGTATTTTCACGCCATACCCCGCCTATTTCTGATGCTTTCTCTAGAATAATAAAATCGACATTCTGCTCTTTAAGCTTAATACCAGCGCCAATTCCCGCTACCCCAGCGCCAACTACAATCACTTCACAATGAATCATTATTAAAAAATAATAACTTAGCTTATTGTTTTGCGTTATAAAAACGCAAAGTTGAATCTTTAATCGAAAAAAACCTCACGTAAAAGATATCTAACAAATAATTTTGATAGTTTCTCCAGGGAGATTTCTTTCCTTGCCTGGGCATTCTATTCAGAGCTCGTTGAACATAACCTGAACTAAAGCCGATATAATCATCGTCAGCAATCGCTTCAAGGTCTTCATCTGGACAACATGCTGTGACGCCTTGTTTATCCATTTGATTCAGGAGACGGCATAAATATTCGCAGGTTAAATCTGCTCGTAAAGTCCAAGAAGCATTCACGTAGCCGAATGAAAAAGCAAAATTAGGAATCCCGCCAAGCATCATTCCTTTGTATGCCAGTTTAGTGTTTGGCTCGACTGGAACGCCATCCATTGCAACATTAATATTGCTTAAGGCATTAAGCTCAATTCCGGTCGCCGTTACAATAATGTCGACCTCTAGTAGCTCCCCAGATTGAAGCAAGATGCCCTCTTTTGTAAAGCGCTCTATGAGATCGGTTTTAACCGAGGATGTTCCAATTTTCAAAGAATCAAAGAGATCTCCATCGGGCACTAGACATATTCTCTGGTCCCAGGGGTTATAGGTGGGAGTAAAATGCTTCTCTACATCAAAGTCAGGACCAAGAAGTTCGCGGACTTGATCCAGTAATTTTGTTTTGATCATTTCGGGGTACTTTCGCGCTAAGTTAAAGGTAAAGTTTTGCCATAAAATATTTTTCCAACGAATAATGAAATAAGTAAGCTTTGGTGAAAATATTTTTTTTAAGGCCTGATTCCACGGATCCTCTGAAGGAGATGAGGCTATATATGTCGGTGAGCGCTGTAACATATAAACATGTTTTGCCTTTTCTGCCAGAGCAGGAACCAACGTCACTGCGGTTGCTCCACTTCCAATCACCACAACCTTCTTGTTTGAGTAATCTAACGATTCATCCCAAAACTGCGGATGAACAATTGGACCTGAAAAATCATCTTGACCTTCGAAGACAGGTTGATAGGGCTGCTCATAGCTGTAATAACCACCGCAAGCAAATAGAAAATTGCAGGTCATTTCAGTTGTGATTCCATCATGGAGCACCTTAAGATGCCAGAGTGTTTCATTGGCCACCCAGTTTGCAGAAATTACTTTGTGGTTAAAAATAATTTTGTCTCTCAAAGAGTATTCATCTACCGTCTCATTTAAGTACTCTAAGATAGAGTGACCATCTGCTATGGATTTATCGTGAATCCAAGGTTTAAACCTAAAGCCCAGAGTATGCATATCTGAATCTGACCTGATTCCAGGATATTTGAATAGATCCCAGGTGCCACCTAAATTGCTTCTACCCTCAAAGATAGTAAAAGATTTTGTGGGGCAGCTCTTATGAAGATTGTAGGCAGCTGCAATACCCGAAATACCAGCGCCGACTACGACTATGTCTTGGTGCGTCATCCTTCTTGTGCTCCGCTTATTTGTAAATTAATTAGCCCTTGATTGATCTCTAATGCCTCTAAACTCATTGCCCTCATACCAGTTAGGCCAGTCTGAGGTGTTGGCAAGTTGGGAGCTAATATTATAAATCACATCGATTGTTTGATTAAGACCTGAGAGATCCCAGTCATCACTGTATTCATCAGCGATGTCATGATAAGCATTTAATCGATACGCTTCCTCTAGGGCAAAACCAGCCTCCCTGCCGCCAACAACAAGATCAAAGCCGCCATCTGCATAAAGCATGGGAACACCTCTTTTGGCCAAGCTAATATGATCCGATCTATAGAAGTAGCCTTTTTCAGGGTTGGGATCAGGGTTTATGTATCGGTTAGCTTTTTGGAGCTCAGCCTCAAGTAAATCCTCCAGCTCAGATGCACCATAGCCAACAACAACCATGTCGTTAGTTAAGCCAGTTGGCAGAATGCCATCAAAATTAAACCCCGCCACCACCTTGGCAAGGTCAATCGGAGGATATGTCGCAAAGTACTGAGAGCCAAGCATGCCTGACTCCTCAAGCGTTACAGCTAAAAAGATAATAGAACGGTCTGTTTCAACTTCTGAAAATCTTTTAGCAAACTCTAAGATTGAAGCCACGCCTGTTGCATTGTCAACCGCTCCATTAATAATTGCATCCTCGCCTGGCAAGGCATTCGGGCGCATTCCCAAATGATCCCAATGCGCCATAAATAGAACATATTCATCTGGGCGAACTGAGCCTTTTTTCATTGCAGCAATATTATGGGATTGAAGGTATCTCACCTCGTTAAAGATCTCACTGCTAAGCGTTAACCCCCGTAATGGAAAGGCTGAAAAGGTTTTCTCTAAAGCGATCTCTTTTAATGATTCGTAGTTAAAGCCAGTAAAGGCTAACACGTCATCCAATACATCATGACGTATCCAGCCTTCTAGGGTGACCCGATCAGCACCTAAATCATTACGCTGCAGATCCAATTGCGGTCCCTGCCAACTATTTTCAACCACGCTCCATGGATAGGCTGCTGGAGCCTCTTCATGAACAATGATCGCCGCCGCAGCACCTTGTCTAGCAGCTTCTTCATACTTATACGTCCATCTTCCGTAGTAAGTCATTGATTTGCCATTAAATAATCTCATTTTGCCGGTAGCAAATCCAGGATCATTTACCAGAATAACGACGGTCTTACCTTTCACATCAAGCCCCTCATAGTCATTCCATTTGTATTCAGGGGCCACGATGCCATATCCCACAAAGACCACTTCGCTGTCTCTAATTTTTCTGTAATCCCTGGCTTGCTTGGTCCAAAAGACAACTTCTTCCCCTGTTTTCATCTTGCGATCATTGCCACGAAATGAAAGGGTTAAATAGGAGGAATCTTTTAATGTAATCTCTGAAGTTGGGACATCTAAAAAAAAATTATCGTCTATCGGCTCAAGATCAAGATCTTGAAAGGTTTGAGAAATAAAATTTTTGGTGAGTTGGCCGCCAGCGGTTCCAGGGGCCCGCCCCTCATACTCATCCGAGGATAAGGTGGATATCCAATACCTCAAGCGTCCATCTGTTGTGTCGCTTAAGGGTTCAGAGCAGCTGGTCACAAAAAGAATCGGAATCAAGAGAGCAAATGCAAGGCAAGATTTATAGAGCGTTAATGTCTGTCTATTTATTTTCATGATGACGTGTATATTGGTTTAACAAGAGTATAAAATATATTTCTAAATCATTGGGGTACTTATTCATGAAAACATTCATTCAAGCTTTGGCAATCAACTCTCTGTTCATTCTTTCTGCGCAAACATCCTCGCTCGATAACTTGCCTGAGATTAAATACGAGTCTTTTAAATTAGATAATGGCCTAACAGTTATTGTGCACGAAGATAAAAAGGTGCCCATGGTTGCGGTGAATGTCTGGTATCACGTAGGGTCAAAAAATGAGAATTTAGGCAAGACTGGGTTTGCTCATTTGTTTGAGCACTTAATGTTTAACGGTACAGAAAACTATAACAGCGAGTACTTTGAGCCTTTTGAAAAAATTGGCGCGACGGATCAAAATGGTACAACCAACTCTGATAGAACAAATTACTTTCAAAACGTCCCTACCAATGCTTTAGATCTTGCCCTGTGGATGGAGTCTGATCGAATGGGCCATCTGCTGGGTGTGGTTAATCAAGAAAAACTAGATGAGCAGCGTGGCGTTGTGCAAAATGAAAAACGACAAGGTGAAAATAGACCTTATGGCAAAGCATTCACCAGAATCAATGAATCTGCGTTTCCACAGGGGCACCCCTATTCATGGTCAACCATTGGATCAATGGATGATCTAGATGCAGCATCGCTTGAGGATGTTCAAGACTGGTTTAAAACTTATTATGGTCCAAACAATGCTGTGCTTGCTTTGGCTGGGGACATAGATCTAGAAACAGCCAAACTCAAAGTAGCTGAATACTTTGGCGATATCCCTTCAGGCCCTCCCCTCATCAAACCAGAAAAATGGATTGCTAAACGTTCAGAAGAAAAAAGAGAAGTCATGTTTGATGATGTGCCTCAAGCTAGAATTTATAAAATATGGAATGTCCCAGAAAGAGACACTGAAGCAGCAGCGCATTTCGATCTTGCATCCAGCGTATTAGTCGGCGGTAAGAACTCACCTCTATACAAAGAATTAGTCTACGACAAACAAATTGCAACAAGCGTGTCATCTTTTTATTATGATCGAGAGATTGCTGGCTTATTTTTTATCATTGCAGACGTTGTGGCTGGGGTTGATCCTGCGCTAGTTGAGACAGCCATGGATGATGTCATGGGTGACTTTATTAAAAAAGGACCCAATGCCAAGCTTTTAAAGGCAGAAAAGACTAAAACTCTCGCAGGTTTTATTAGAGGCATCCAGAGAATTGGTGGTTTCGGTGGTAAATCTGATCTTCTTGCAACCTGTCAAACCTACACTGGGGATCCAAGCTGTTATCAGAAAAATGCTTCGTACCTAGATGCTGTGACGCCAGCCAAGATGAAGGCAACTTTTGCTCAATGGATTGATGACACTCCTTATGTATTAACCATCTTGCCGACTGATAAGTTTGCTGTAAATTCAACAGACTTGGATCGAGCCACTGGCATTCCTTACCCCACAGACAAAGTAGCGTTCACATTCCCTGAATTGCAAACGGCCACCTTATCTAATGGCGCAAAGGTTGTCTTGGCTCAGCGCACAGGCGTGCCATTGGTTGAGATGAACTTTGAATTTAACTTTGGGTATGCTCAAGAAGATAACGATGAGCTGGGTTACACAAATTTCATGATGAGCATGCTAAATGAAGGCACGAAAAAATATTCATCCTTGCAATTTGACGAGGTCTTAGACTCACTCGGATCAAACCTGAGCTTTGGCTCTGACCTTGATAACTCAGTGGCCTCCCTCTCCTCACTCAAAGCCAATCTATCTGAAACGCTTGATCTTGCGAAAGAGGCATTGATTTATCCAACCTTTCCTTCGGCAGAAATAGATCGAATTAAAATGCAAACGCTTGCTTCCATTGTTCAAGAGGAAAATAGCCCCACATCAATTGCTTACAGAAACATAGGGAAGTTGCTTTACGGTGAAGACCATCCATACGGCAAGCCTTTGACTGGAAGCGGGATATCAGAAACTATTTCAACTATCACCAGAGACCATATTGTGAATGTCCACGCAAGAGCTATTAATCCTGGAAATCTCACCTTTGCTGTTGCCGGTGATATTAACCTGAATGAATTAGTAGACCTGCTTGAATCAAAGTTTGGTGACTGGTCCGTTGAATCAAATTTCACTCTTAAGACGCTGACAAAAGTGGAGCTGCCTAAGACCCGAACGATTTACTTGATTGATAAGCCCAATGCTCAGCAGTCTTATATTGTTGCAGGTCAACTGCTGCCGGCCACCGCTACCGATGAAGAGATAGCACTGAACTATATGAATTATGCAATTGGTGGTTCTTTTACCGCTCGCCTTAACATGAACCTCAGAGAAGACAAGAGTTGGTCTTATGGTGTGAGAACGCGCCTAGGAGATGCCAAGGGTCAAAGGGCCATGTTAGTCACTGCGCCGGTGCAAACTGATAAAACCTCAGAATCTATAGCAGAAATTGTGAAAGAGTATGCGGACTACCTTTCGATCAAGCCCATCACAGAAGATGAGCTGGCAAAAGGCAAAGCATCCAAGACGCTTAGACTGCCAGGTCAATTTGAAACTTTGGGTGCATTAAAAGGTGCAGTTTCTAATATCGTGACTTACAACAGAAACCTGGATTACCTAAATGAACTTCCGCAACTCTTAGATGGGCCTACCTTGTCTCAAGTTCAAGAAAAAGCGCAAACCTATATTAAACCCGATCAATGGACCTGGTTGATTGTGGGAGATCTAGCAAAAATAGAAGCGCCAATCAGAGCTCTGAATTTAGGTGAAGTGAAGGTTATTAACTAATGAGCAAGCCTGTATCGATTAGTAACGAGATTGCTGACACGAAGTTTAGCGAGAAACAACACGCCGTTGCTTATGATTTTAAGACTCCAATTAACCTGACTGACCTGGATCTTTTTACCAAGGGGCAGCCACACAAAGAATTTAGAGAGATGCGTGAGCAAGCTCCTATCTTTTGGCACCCGCCCATCGCCAATGATGTTGAGCCAGGTTTTTGGTCACTGACCAGCCATGCAGATATTTTGAAGGTCTCCTCTGATCCCAAAACCTTCTCATCGCAAATTGGTACAGGAACCATGATGAGCTTAGGCAGAGAAGATAGACGCCACCCTAAGCTTTGGCGCTCTGCCATTGACCACATGCTAAATCTTGATGGGGATTTGCACATCAATCTTAGACGCGAACACATGCCATTTTTTAAACCCAACTACGTCTCTGATTTGAGGATCAAAGTGAGTGCCAAGGTCACAGCCCTACTGGATGCTATGGAACCCAAGGGAGAATGTAATTTTGTCCATGACTTTGCTCAGCAACTTCCGATTTATACCCTGTCAGAAATACTGGGCATTCCAGAGGCTGATAGACCCAAGCTGGTTACCTGGATGGAGTTCTTAGAGTTGGCCCAATACATCCAAGTGGATCAGATGAAAAAAGAAAAAGATGCCGAGGCCTCTAATGAGACCGTCAGCACTGAGATGATTGATATGTTTAACAACATGATCGATGAGATGTTTGAATACGGTAGAGCTATTCTTAACAGCAAAAGAAAAAATCCAGAGGATGACTTGCTCTCGGCCATAGCCAATGCAGAGCTCGAAGGTCAACAGCTGAGCCCTGAATTTCTCGATGGGTCTTGGTTGCTGATTATTTTTGCGGGCAATGACACAACACGGAATACATTAAGCGGCGCGATTAAACTCTTAACAGAGAACCCAGATCAACGACAAAAACTTATTGATCAGCCAGAACTCATGCCTAACTTCCTGCAAGAATGTATTCGCATGATCTCCCCGGTCATGCACATGCGCAGAACCACCACTTGTGAGACACAGGTCGGAGATCAATTGATGGGCCCAGGTGAAAAAATTGTTATGTGGTATGGGGCTGCCAATAGAGACCCTGCGATTTTTACCAACCCTGATACGTTTAACATAGAGCGTGAGAACGCAGACAAGCACTTAGCCTTTGGGATTGGTCGTCACACCTGTGTGGGCAAGCCTGTGGCTCTAATGCAGTTAGAGGAGTCGTATATGCAAATTCTCAAGCGTTTTCCTGATATTCACATGCATGGGGAATGGAAAGTGGCACCGAACAACTTCGTGCATGCCATTCAAGAGATGCCTGTTAAGTTTTAGTCAGACAGAGTAGCTTCAAGTTTTTCGCTTAAGCCCAACCAAATGGCTTCAACTTCCTCAATTTGAGATTTCAACTCTGTTTGATTTCGAATCAAATCATGCAGATCATCTTGGAAATTACCCTCATAGGTATCAGGTGACTGCAACACCCCTTCAACTTCTCCAATTTTATCTTGCAAGCGCTTCAATCTTTTTTCAGCAGCCATAATCTCAGCTTTGATTTGGCGGAGCAATTTCTGATCTGCTTTTTTGTTCGAGCCGCCTGATTTTTCTTTGGCACCTGATTTCTTAGGATGCCCTTTACTAAGGTTGGCAAGGATGCGATTGCTGTAGTCATTTAAATCCCCGTCATATTCTATGACTGCGCCATCCTCGATCAACAAGAACTGATCCACGTTATTGGCTAATAAATGACGATCATGAGAAATTAATAATATTGCACCACCAAATGATTGGAGGGCCATCGTTAAAGCCTGTCTCATTTCCATGTCCAAATGGTTGGTGGGCTCATCTAGTAATAATAAATTTGGTTTTTGGTAAGCAATCATAGCCAAAGCCAATCTCGCCTTCTCGCCACCGGAAAATAGCTTGATACAATCTTTGACCTTGTCGTTCTTAAAATCAAAGCCGCCAAGATAGGTGCGCACTTGTTGTTCAGTTTTTTGCGTGTCCATTTGATGAATGCATTCAAATGCAGTTTTAGTTAAATCCAGATCATCAACCTGGTGCTGAGAGAAATAACCCACTTTCAAATTGGCGCCTTGAAATCTATCGCCCTCAAGCAAGGAGATAGCGCCTACAAGGCTTTTAATCAATGTAGATTTACCAGCCCCATTAGGGCCAAGAAGGCCTATACGGTCGCCTGGATGCAAGCTGATATTGACTTGGGATAAGACCGTTTCAGCGTAGCCAAGATTGGCGCGATCAAGCGTGAGCAATGGATCAGATAGCTTGTCCGATTGAGGAATCGTAAAATGAAACGGGGAATCAACATGCGCTGGGGCAATGACCTCCATCCTCTCTAAGGCTTTTACTCGACTTTGTGCTTGCTTGGCTTTGGTGGCCTTGGCCTTAAAACGTCTAACAAAATCCTGCATGTGCTCTATTTGACGTTGTTGTTTTTTATAGCTGGCTGCTACTTCAGCTAATCTCAGCGCTTTAACTTCCTCAAACTGTGAGTAGTTGCCTGTATAAAGCTCAATCGATTGTTTGCTGATATGGGCAATAGTATTCACACACTCATCTAAAAATTCTCGGTCATGAGAAATAAGGAGCAAGGCGCCTTTAAAAGACTTAATCCAATCCGATAGCCAAACGATGGCATCGAGATCCAAATGATTGGTTGGCTCATCGAGCAATAATAAGTCCGAGGGTTGCATCAATGTTCTCGCTAGGTTTAAACGCACTCTCCATCCGCCCGAGAAATCTTTAACCGTTTTATGAAGATCGTCTTGGCTAAACCCCAAGCCCACCATGAGCTGCTCGGCTTTCGATAGGGCCGAGTGTCCATCAAGCGAATTGAACATTTCATGCAATTCGCCCAATTTATCAAATTGTTCATTGTTCTGAGCGGCTTTAATTCGTTCCTGTATTTCAATGAGCTGCTTGTCGCCTTCGAGCACATACTCAACGGCCACCTGATCGGTGCCTGCAACTTCCTGGGCTAAATAAGAAATTCTGAGATCTTGCGGGTAATCAAGGTAACCCTCATCCACATCTAATTCACCCGTGATCATTTTAAACAGACTCGTCTTCCCTGCCCCGTTGGCCCCAATGAGTCCAACCTTCTTGTCTCTATGAATCACAAAGGACACATCTTCGAATAGAAGATTGGGGCCTCTGCGTAGAGCTAGATTAGAAAATGAAAGCATTGTTGGTGTCTTTAAAAAAACGCTAGTGTACCAAAAACTATGAGGCTTTCCTTGTTCTGTCTTTGATATAAAATGATTTAATGAAAAATTCTATTTGGTTCAAGCCATTAACGCTGCAAGATTTCAAAGATTCCTCCATCAACATGGACAAGCATCTAGGCATTGAGGTCACAGAAATTGGTGATGACTATTTAATTGCCAAAATGCCAGTCAATGATAAGACCAAGCAACCCTATGGGATTTTGCATGGCGGTGCTTCGTGCGTTCTGGCAGAAAGTGTTGGCAGCATGGCTGCGGCTTTAACGCTTGATCAAGCAAAGCAATACCCGGTGGGTTTAGAAATTAACGCCAATCATCTAGGTTCTATAGATCAAGGGTTTGTGCATGCAAAAGCCATGCCCATTCACATTGGTGGTTCTACTTCAGTTTGGAACATCGATATCACCAACGATGAGGGAAAGCGTGTGTGCTTTTCTCGATTCACCGCCTTGCACAAGAATTATCCAAGCAGTTAAATGATTTCAATTACGGGTTGTCTAGCCTTATAATTTATTAATGGATTACATTGCTTACGCCGTTCCTTTTTTCTTACTGGGCCTGCTCGTTGAACTCGCTTATGGGATCATCAAAAACAAGAACACCTATCGCCTAAATGATGCCATTGGCAACTTGTTCATGGGCACGCTGCGCACATCCAATAAGCTAATTATTATTGGCATGGCTGGCTATGTCTTCTATACCGTAGAGACTCACTATGCCTTGTGGCGTTGGGACGCGACCTCCCCCATGACTTGGATTTTTGCCTTCATTGTTTATGATTTTTTTTACTATTGGTTTCATCGCATCAGCCACGAAAGACAACTCTTTTGGGCATCGCATGTGGCCCACCATCAAAGTGAAGACTACAACTTAAGTACAGCGCTCAGACAAACTGGCACTGGTGCATTGGCGAGCTGGGTGTTTTATATTCCGATGTTTCTGATCGGTGTGCCCTCATATGTTTTTATTAGCGTTGCATCAATAAATCTTGTTTATCAGTTCTGGGTTCACAGCGAGCACATTCCCAAGCTTGGCTGGTATGAAAATTACTTTGTTACTGCGTCAAATCATCGCGTCCATCACGCACAAAATGAACAGTACATTGATAAAAATTATGGTGGCGTTTTTATCATCTGGGACAGAATGTTTGGAACCCACAAAGTGGAAGATGATAATGAGGCCTGCATTTATGGCATACGAGGCACCTTAAATACTTTTAATCCTATTTGGGCAAACTTGCATATCTACGTCAAAATACTAAAAGAGATGTGGTTTTCAAGGGACTGGAAAGAGAAACTTTATGCGCCCTTTGCCAGAACCAGCTGGACACCGACCAGCCTTCCAATACCGGCCTCAAAAGACGAATTCAATCCTGCGGAGTTTAAAAAATATAACCCTGTGGTTAACAATAGAGTTAAAGGCTACGCACTTTTTCAATACCTCTTTATCACCTATGTTTTTTTAGTCTTTATTCAAAGTGACTACTTAAATTATCTTCAATTGTGGGTCACCATCAGCATGATGACCTTCACCATGTATTGCACATCAATATGGTTAGATGGAAAGGAAGGCTCTAGGATGGAGATGGTGAGACTGTCTCTGTGTTTAATGCTTGGTGCTTATGCCTATCTTGAGATCTCTCTGGCACTAATTGCATTAAGCGTTCTAGTCTATTCGATTGTCAATATTTTGGTTTTACTCTTTATAAATAGGCCTCAAGCAATGCCCGAGGCCCAAGAAACTTAACCTGTCTTAGAAATCAGTTGGTTGAGTGACAGTGACATCACCAAAATTAGCAGCTGAAAAATGCATTGTTTTAGCAACCCATTGACCACCTTCTTTAACCCAGTTCATTGAAGCGCGAGTTCTGTAGTCTCTAGTAACATTAGGAGTCTCAATGACACCTTCGTAATAAAACCTTACATGGACGACACCATCAGCTAGCTCAGTAAAATCTGGGTGATAAGTTGTTAAAGTTCCGCCCAAAGTACTGGCTTTCCAATCCGCTTCTGATTGCTTATTTAATGACTTATGAAAACTACCATCTGAGTTAGTATTTAAAGTGCCTGATGCGCTTTCAAGAGCAACAACCGTCTTGTAGTCTTGATCTGTGCGAGCTTGGAAATACTTTGCAAATGCAGTAGCAACTTCTGCTTCAGCCTTTGATGGCGCTGCATCAACTTGCACAGCAAAAATAACCATTAAGCTCAATAACATTGATAAATTCTTCATCTATTTCTCCTTAGTTCAGTTAAAACAATATGGTATTACGAAGTATGAAAAGAATGAAGATGTTCTATAGAAATATTAAGAACTTATACGGTTACAAACTAGTTAATGTCTAGCGCGTATTCTCTGAGAATTTTTAAAGGAACTAATTCCAAGGTTTTCTCGTGTGTTTTGGTTAGATATATCTTAGGAGCACAATTAGCTTCATAGGCCTCTACCCACCTTGGGGCGCATAAACACCAATCATCCCCGTCCTTTAGGCCAGGAAAGCCGTATTCAGGCATAGGTGTGGAAAGATCATTGCCTTGCGCTTTAGAGAAAGCCAAGAACTCATCGGTCATGTGAGCGCAGACAGTGTGAATGCCATGATCTTGGTTCATGGTTTCACATGAGCCAGAGCGAGTGAACCCAGTCATAGGGTCTTCGCAACAAATGGGTAAAACTTCGCCAAATACATTTAATTGATCCATTTGGTAATTATACGATTTATTTTGACAAAGAGAGGACTTCACCAGGCTTGGGTGAGCGAAAAAAGTCTGGGCTTAAACCTTTGGCTTTTAATTCAGCTGCAAGTCTTTGTGGCGGCTCTGCTACCGGTTCATCTGTCAGAGTAAATGTTCCCCAATGCATCCCAAATGAATGGGGTGTTTTAAGGTCTAAAGCTATCTGAACAGCCTCCTCGGGGTTAACGTGAGAGTCTTTCATGAACCATCTTGGGTCATAGGCTCCAATGGGAATAAAAGAGTAGTCTGGAGCTCCAAGCCTCTGATATGTGGTATTAAAATCATTCGAGTAACCTGTGTCTCCGGCGTGATAAAGCTTGAGATTGCTTGATTCAATAAACCAGCCACCCCATAAACTTTTATTGCGATCAAATAAACCTCTTTTAGACCAATGTTGAACGGGGGTGAAATGAATAATTGAGCCCCCTACTTCCATGCTTTCCCACCATCTCATCTCATGCACATGAGTTAAGCCTGCTTTGATAAGTCTTTTTTTATCGCCCATCGGCACCAAAAAAATAGTCTCAGGATTTATTTTGTGGAGTCTTTTTAGAGAATACATATCCAGGTGATCGTAATGATTGTGACTCACCACCACCACATCAATCTCTGGCAGATCATTCAACTTCATAACTGGTGGAATCATGCGCTTGGGTCCAGCAAATCCGATGGGAGATGCTCGCTTAGAAAATATGGGGTCGGTCAGAATATTAATATCACCATTATTAATCAGGTATGTAGCATGCCCAATCCAGACTGCGTAGAATTCCTCTTCCCCGCTTAGAGCCTGCCATTGATCAGAGGTTTCTATCTCTATTTTATCTGGGCTCTTCTCACCATCAAAAACCCAGCTCATCAGCTGACCGAATGACTTACCATTTTGATCATCGTTAGTATTGCTAAAAGTTTCTGCGCTCAGAGGGTTAGCAATAAAAATTAAACACGCTATTACATAGAACTTCTTCATGATCTTTCCGCTATAAATATTCGCCCATCATTATGTTCATGATTGCCTGAATCTTCAAGTCATTGAGAGGCTAAGGAGCTAGCGGTCATGGGTGCATCGGGTTATTATTGACTTAGCATGAGCAATTCAATCACCATCAGCAAAGTTAAAGACCTGTGCAAGCAGAGAGAATTAAATTTTACTCCCTCAAGGTCCACGATCATGTCTGTGCTCATTCGCCTAAAAAGCCCTAAGACAGCTTATGAAATTTTAGAAGAAGTTCACAAAAAAGATTTGTCAGCAAAGCCTGCAACTATTTACAGAGCGCTAGATTTTTTATGCACCAATGGCTTTGCGCATCGCATAGAAACCGATAACACTTACCTCGCCTGTGATGGTCAGGAGAATCCTCACGTTGCTCAATTCCTGATTTGCTTGAAATGCAAACAAGCCATTGAATTCCATTCGCACCAGGCAACAACTGAAATTTCAAAAAGAGCTAATCAAGAAGGATTTAAAATTACTGAAGAAATCCTTGAGGCCAAAGGTTTTTGCCAAAACTGTCGTTAATCCTTTTACAATACCCAATCTCACATGCGCCCGTAGCTCAGCTGGATAGAGTACTTGGCTTCGAACCAAGGGGTCGGGAGTTCGAATCTCTCCGGGCGTGCCAACAAAAAAAGCCACTTCAAAAGTGGCTTTTATTTTATAGATCTAAGGGTTTACATTACGTCTGCTGCAGCCATGGAGTCGGTATCATCAAATGCTGTAAAGGTCTGAATGATTCCATTCTCAACCTTAAACATGTGCATCGTCTCTGTATCAAGATTATCGGCAGTCATTTTAGAATGAACAAACACCATGTTGCCATCTGTATAATAGGCCATTGGGGTGATCTTAAATTTTGGCCAATGGACTGAGATAGGCTCGAAAACATTCTGAATAACAGCCTCACGACCAAGGTGCTTGCCACTGCTAGCTATATTGCCAAATACAGTGAAAACAAGATCATCAGCATGCAGTGCAGCCCATGCATCTGTATCACCTGAGCTAAATGTCTCATAGGCTTGCATAACAACTGATTTTGGATCTTGGTGACCTTCGTGATGACCAGCCTTATCTCCTTCATGGTGTCCGGCTTGGACGCCAAAAGAGGCTATAAACATAAGAGAAATTAATATACTTTTCATTTTGAGATCCATAATTTATTGAACAGATAGTTTTAAGTGTGTGTCTAGTTAATCGACCTTGTAAACATCGACCTTAATCTCGCCAGAGATAAGGTTCATGGTGCCTTGTGCAAAATTTATGCCGTCAGTAACAACATCAATATTCTTAATGGAAACCACAGACCCATCTCGCGTCCATACGCCCATAAGATCTCCTCTTGCTAAATTCCCCTCTGGGCTAATTCCTATGCCATAGCCAACCCATGTTCCTGAATTTTGATTAATACTAGAGGCTTTTAGGTTATATGTGAGGTAAACCTTTCCATATTGACCGGCTGAATTACTCTCAGCGTTAATTGTTGTTCCTTCGTCATGGACTGTGACCGATGTAATTTTCCAGATGCCTGTAAAATGATCGCCTGTCACTTCAAAGGCTGCAGCAGACATCGGCAATGCAACAGCCATTGCAATAAATAATTTATTTAGGTTCAGCATAATTTTTTACTCCTATTGGTTATGTGAGTTAATATCCTAAACATGCATAATAAAATTATCAAGCTGTGCTTTAAATTAAAACGTTTATTTTTAACCTTAATATTGGGGGTGTTTGCCATGACAGTTAGCGGGTATGACAGAATTACTGGTGAGCCATTTGCCAGTCGCTCTGAGGTTATTGGTCAAAATGGCATGGTGGCAACCAGTCATCCACTTGCAACGCAAATTGGGTTAGATATTCTCAAAAAAGGAGGCACAGCCATTGATGCCGCGATTGCTGCAAACATCGCTCTTGGGCTCATGGAGCCAACAGGCAACGGGATTGGTGGTGATTTGTTTGCCATCGTCTGGGACGCACAATCAAAACAGCTCTATGGTTTGAATGCCAGCGGCCCTGCTCCGAAAAACATCTCAATCGATTACTTTAAATCGAAGAATCTGGACAAGATTCCCTCTTACGGCCCCCTGCCTGTCACAGTCCCAGGCGCCGTGGATGGCTGGGTCAAGCTGCATGAAAAATTTGGTAATCAAGCATTTAGCTCTCTGTTTAAACCGACCATTGACTATGCTCTGAATGGGTTTCCAGTCACCGAAACTATTGCCTATTATCTTGCTAACTCTGTCAGCCGATTCAAAGACTACCCAAATTTTAAAGAGGTGTGGCTCAAGAATGGTAAGACCCCTGCCAAAGGCGAGATTTTTAAAAATCCTCAGTTGGCTAAAACATTACAAACCATTGCTGATCAAGGCAGGGCAGGTTTTTACGAAGGCGAAGTCGCGCACACTATGGCTAACTTCATTCAGTCACAAGGGGGGTTCTTGAGTTATGAAGACCTCTCGTCCTTTCATGCTGAATGGACCCCTCCGGTCTCCTCTAATTACAGAGGTTATGATGTGTGGGAATTGCCGCCCAATGGCCAAGGTATTGCAGCACTGCAAATCCTCAATATTCTTGAAAACTATGACCTAAAAAAAATGGGGCTCTACAGCTCGGAATACATTCACTTATTTACCGAAGCTAAGAAATTAGCGTTTGCGGACAGAGCAAAATATTATGCAGACCCCCATTTTTCAAAGATTCCAGTCAAAGAGCTGATCTCTAAAGACTATGCAAACGATAGAGCAAAAAATATTAATTTGATGGAGGCTGCTTTAACAGATGAGCCTGGCATTTTAAAAGATGGCGATACCATTTATCTGACTGCTGCAGATCAGTACGGCAACATGATTTCATTGATTCAGAGTAATTATCGCGGGATGGGCTCAGGCATGATGGCTCCTGGACTTGGCTTTATGATGCAAGACAGAGGCGAGCTCTTTAGCTTACAGCCGACTCACAAGAATGCTTTGATTGGTGGCAAGCGCCCTTTTCAAACCATCATCCCAGCTTTTGTGACCAAAGATGGAAAACCCTACATGAGCTTTGGTGTCATGGGTGGTGCGACTCAACCTCAAGCGCATGCTCAAATTATTATTAACATGGTAGATTTTGGAATGAATCTGCAAGAAGCCGGTGATGCCCCGAGAATAGTTCACAGCGGCTCATCTCAACCGACCGATGAGATCATGCTGGATGGCGGTTCGTTAAGTCTAGAAAAAGGTTTTGGCCTACAAATAGAAAAAGAGTTAGAAAAACTCGGGCACAAGATTAAATACGAAAAAGGAATATTTGGTGGCTACCAGGCCATCATGCTAAAAGAAGACGTCTATTATGGAGCGTCTGAAAGCCGCAAAGATGGCCAGGCTGCCGGATATTAACTAGCCAAGTCTTTTCAGGGCGCACACTTTGTTGCCTGAAGGATCTTTGAGATAAGCCAGATACATTTTTGCACCCATCGCCTCTCTAACACCGGGAGGGTTCTCGCAGGTTGCTCCGCCTGCATTCAAACCTGCCGCATGCCATTGATCTCCAATGGCTTCATCAGCTACTGCAAAACCAACAGTCACCCCATTACCATGCGTTGCTGGATTGCCATCAATAGGCTCAGTAATAATAAAAATATTGTTTTCGTGAAAATACATGTACCGTTTTTGATCTGTAGGGTTCATTGACAAGACCCCAGGCTTGCAACCCAGAACTCCTAAAACCGCATCATAGAAAACCTTTGATTCTTCAATATCATTCGCTCCAATCATTATGTGACTAAACATCCTTATACCTCTTAATTATAAATTCTTATTAATAATAGCGCCTTGATCAAGAATATCTTGAAACCCACCCAGATTAAAGACTTTGGTGTAACCTATTTTAGTCAGGTTCAAACCAGCCAATGCTGATCTGACGCCTGCTGCGCAAAAAAGATAGACACAGGTCTCTTGATCAATCTCTTCATGGTTGCTGAGTTGAAACTCAATGACGCCTTTGGGAATATTTAAAGCATCCTGGATAGATCCAGATGCTTCAAGTTCTTCAGACTGTCTGACATCAATCATTACTTTCTTATTTAGATTGTTATTGAAATCATTAAAGGTGGTTCTGGGGACTAATTGTTCAGCTTTAGCCAACTCTTGTTCTGTGTAGTTCATATCTTTAGGTCCGTTAAGTCTTTTTGCTATTTGCGAAGTACATTCCTATCATAACAAACATAAAGCCGCTGAATATGATCCATGTAATAGATTCTTGTAAAAAAATAGAGCCCCACAAGATACTGAAGACAGGCAATAAATAGGTCACAGTAGAGGATCTAACGGCGCCAATCCGTTCAATCAATCTGACATAACCAAGGTACGCAAGACCCGTTGAAACCACGCCCAACCATAAGAGCGCAAGGAATGAGTCTGAGCTTGGCATGTGATCTGGTAGATTGAATAGCGCCAAGGGAATCATCATCACGCCGCCAAAAAGCATGGCCCAGCCAATCAATACAAATTTATTAGCGTTGAGTTGATACTTTTGAATGTAGGCAGCACAAAAAGAGTAGCAAAGCGCCCCTGTGAGGGCAAACATTGCAGAGGCAGATGTGATGGAACCATTGGCAGGATTAACCAAGACGAGAATGCCACAAAAACCGAGCGCAAGGCCTGCTACTTGTTTGAGTGATATGCCCTCTTTTAACCAAAAATACGCAACAACCATGGTCATAAAGGCCGTTGTGCCATTTAGAATTCCAAGGATGTTAGAGGTTGCGCCCAGAGAAGCATAGGAGAACATGGTAAAAGGCAGCGCATTGTTAAACACAGCCAAAATTAAGATGCCTGGTAGATGAGATTTAAAGTGAGCTAGATATTTTTTTTGAACCAAAAAGGGAGCAAATAAGATTCCTGCCAGCAACAATCGAAGCGTTACCAAGAGTATTGGACCAAAGTCCACTGCAGAAACCTTAATGAACATAAAGGCACTGCCCCAAATAGCTCCGAGGCAATACAAAAGAATCCAATTTTTTAGTTCCATGATTCAGGAAGCCCTCTCAGATCAATAATAAATTTAAAGAATTATAGGTGCAATGATCGGCAGAAGGGTTTATTTATTTTTAATGGTCAGGTTGACCAAAAAAGAAGCCTCTCGAAAGAGGCTTCTAACTACCAGAGTTAAATAAGTCTAGTAGGCGAATTCAGTGATTCACCCTTTGTCAAAAGGTCAATCCTCCGTTTTCTAATTTAATATAAATACTAATAAGATCACCTCCTGAAAAAGGGTTTTAAAACAAGCATAAGTAAATCCCCTTGGTAATTTACATATGCGACAACTTCTTAAAATTATATATATAAATCTTTAGAATAAAAGCGGGAAGAGATGTTAATTGGATTAATGCAGTAATTCGGGCTGATAATATTCAACTTGCATTAAGGGAATTGGCTTGCTTACCGGCTCATCAATTAATTCAATTTTATTGAGCGCCAGATACTCGGAAGCTTTTTGTATGTCTGCCCCAAAATATTTAAACGCAATAGTCTTGATGCCAGCCCCCTTATCGACAAAAGCTTCATACTCGTCAAAAATAGGATCTGATGGTTTTAAATGTACTAAGTTATTCATAATTTCATATATTACTGTATGTATATACAGTATTAAATAATATATGTGGTTTAAAGTCAACTATTGATAGAATAAAGGATGGAAGGACATTTGAGTTTAGAGCAGCGAGTAACAAGGCTTGAAGATATTCATGCCATTAAAAGGCTTAAATATAATTATTGGAAGGCCTGTGATGCTAAAAACCCCGCCTCAGTACTCCAATGCTTTTCAAGCAAAGAAGTGCACATTGACTATGAAGATTTTGGTCTCTTTAGGTCAGCCCAAGACATGGTTGATAAATATGTAACTTTTGCTTGCCACCCATATTTAATTGAAGTGCATCATGGGAAAAATGAGATCATCACTCTGAATAGTTCTGGTGCTGATGGGTTATGGTCTATGAACTATAGTTTGGTTGATGAGCAGAATGATCTTGTGATCAATCTCAATGGCATCTATCAAGATAAGTACATTCAAGAGTCATCACGATGGGTCATCAAAGAGTCAAAATTTACTAAGATCCAGACCTTTAAAGCCAGAAATGTTAATCAGGTATTGGTTCAAGCTAAAGCAGATAGATCTTTAGGATTCAAATAAGCTGTCTAGGCTTGCAAAGGCCTTAAATTCTATGGCATTACCACTGGGATCTAAAAGAAACATGGTTCTTTGCTCACCCGCCTGACCAGCAAAACGAGTTCTAGGCTCTACAATAAATTGCTGATTGCTCTCGTTTAGTCGCGCGGCAAGGCTATCAAACTCCTCAAAGTTTAAGATGACCCCAAAATGCGGGACCGGGATAGAATCACCATCTACTGTATTTTGAATAGTAGGGGAAGAAGCTTCAGATAAATGGCAAACAAGCTGGTGGCCATATAAATTAAAATCTATCCAATGCTCATCTTCTCTTCCCCTTGAGCAACCTAAAACACTCTCATAAAAATTTGTGGCGTCTGCAAGATTGGTAACCGGGATAGCAAGATGAAAAGGATGTGTCATGACTAAATTAAACCTTAAATGTTATGATTATGAAATATTATTTTAAACCTTCTGGAAATTATTTTATGAAAAACTTACTCAAATATTTTGGTTATGCATGTGTAACAGGTGTAGCAGTCGTGTCACTATTTATGGTTAATCTGTTTTTGATGAAGCCTTTCTCAATTGATCAGTTTTTAGCCAAAGAGCTGGTCGTTGGTCTTGTTGGATCGCCTGAGACCATGACCTACTTAGGCGTATTTGATGACTTCAATGCGGTGCTGAAGCACAATCAAAAACTAACCATTCCATCCCTCCAGGAATCAGAAGAAGATCACGCGGATCAAATAAAAGTCTTAAGGACTCTAAAAAAATATGATGCAGCCAAGCTAACAGACATTCAAAAAATTACTCAAAAAATTGCAATTTTTGATATAGAGAATGATATCAATGAGTTTGATAATTTTAGATACCACTCCTATCCATTCAATCAGATTAGTGGAGGCCACTTAAATTTAGTGGAATTCATGACAGACATGCACCCAGTTCGGAATGATAGAGAAGCTGCTGACTATATTAAAAGGGTTAAATTATTCGATGAGGTTTTCGCTGGAGACCTACTGTGGCTTGCTAAGCAAAAGGAACAAGGCATTTTTGCTCCAAAATTTGTTTTTGATCACGTCATCACTCAGCTTGAGAATATGGTTGCAGCAGAGCTCTCAGACGATCCCTTGTACCAAGTCTTTGAGCGAAAACTCTCTGACCTAGAAATGAGTGAAGACAAAAAAAATACTTTACTAAGCGAGCTGGCTGACGCTATTAATGAGAATGTTAAGCCTGGATTTCAAAGTGTTTTAGATTACATGAACGAAAACTATAATTCGGCTAACCAGTATCATGGGGTTTGGTCGCTTCCTGACGGCGAAGATTTTTATGCTGCAAGATTGCGATCCTACACCACAACAAATTATTCAGCCGAGGAAATTCATCAAATTGGTCTGGGTGAAGTTGCAAGAATCAGCTCTCGAATGAAGGAGATTTTTACTGAGCTTGGTTACACCCTTGATAAGCCTGTCGGCGCGATGATGAATGAATTAAATGAAGACCCTCAGTTTCTCTATGCGGATACGCCGGATCGAAAAGAGATTGTGATAGCTGACTACAATCAAATGGTAAAAGAGGCCGAAGAAGCTGTAAAGCCATACTTTAATAGACTCCCCATCAGTCCTGTTGAAGTTCGAGCGGTGCCAGAGTATTCAGAACAAACTGCTGCAGGTGGCTATTACCAATCGCCAAGTCTAGATGGTACTCGTCCTGGTGTCTTCTATGCCAACCTCTATGACATCAAGCAAACTCCTACTTTTGGCATGAGAACCCTGACTTTTCATGAAGCCGTGCCTGGGCATCACTTTCAAATTGCGCTCAATCAAGAAAATAAAGATCTAACCCTCTATCGAAAAATGGGTTACAGAACATCAGCTTTCACAGAGGGCTGGGCACTTTACTCAGAACAGTTGGCTGTAGAAGTTGGCATGACCAAAAATTTATTGGACGAACTAGGGGTGCTTCAAAGCGAGATGTTTAGAGCAAATAGATTGGTCGTTGACACAGGCATGCATCACAAAAGATGGACCAGGGAAGACGCTATGAAATACATGAAAGAGACCACCGGTATGTCTGATACTGAAGTGAGAGTTGAGATTGAGAGATATATAGTGTGGCCTGGACAGGCAACCAGTTACAAAATGGGCATGCTAAAAATCTTAGAGTTAAGAGAAAAAGCTAAACAAGCTCTGGGAGAACAATTTGATCTGAAAACTTTTCATTCAATCGTATTAGACCAAGGGATAGTCCCATTGTTTATACTTGAAGATCTGATTGATGATTGGATTAATGCAAGCAACGACTAATCTGAGTTACCTTTAGGTCTTGATATCAAAGGCCTGAAAGTAACTGCTAGGAGGACAATAACAGTTGCTGCTCCCAAAATATCACCAACAAAAAACCTGGCAACCTGAATGACGTCTGCTGTTTTACCAAAATAGTTGACATCAAACTCGGCTAAAACTAGGTTCACGAGCAAGGCATTGAACATAGCAGAAACCATCACGATCAAGGCGATGTGCCGATAATTTCTCTTGTTCAAAGGGCTCTGCCTTGTATGCCCGAGACTAAATCCCATTATACTTAAAGCAAACAAAGCAAATGGGGCTGAGAGCACGCTTACCATTGCAAGAAATAACATTTGTGGATCTGGAATAATTGAAACAAAGATCAGGGGTCCAGATATCTCAGCGAGATACAAAGCGGGAATAGACTTGTATCCAAAGTAAACTAAACAAAGAACACGAGCAGCATGAGGCAAGTAGATCAGACTTCCATCCCAGCTAGGGCTAAGATTGGCCTGCATTAAAAAGTATGACCAAATGATCCAAAGAGTAAAGGAAAAAGTAAAGCTCGTGGCCGAGACAGAGAGAAAATACTTCATTGGGGGCCTAGTTAAATGAATTAACTATTTTAACAAAATTTAATCAAAAACTCGCGTTTATCATCTCTAGATTGTTCAAGCTCGATAATATTACCAGAGACTAATTTCTTTAAAGTTTTATAGACCGAAGATCTAGACAAACCTGAATTCTCTACAACGTCTGAAATATTGCAAGGATGACCAGAGGATTCTTGGTGGGTAACTATCGTATAAAAGACTTTCTTCTCATTAGCTTTAAAATCCTTGATCGCCAGTTCATTCTCAAGAGAACCAAGCATGGTTAGGGCATCGTTTATATCGGATAAAAATGTTTTCAATATATTAAGTATAAAAATAATCTATAAATTTATATTACCTACTATTCACAGAAATTTCAATACATCTCAAGGACTGGAGATTGACATATATCGGAGAGGTCGAGTTAGAGCGTCAGATTCCAGTGACATAGTTTTTCTTCTTTCGAGGGTGGTGAAGCAGACCACTAGTCGTCCCAAACATCGCTCGCAGAAGCTATTCTAATCATCTTCCAGCATCACACCATCCTTTCAAGGTGGCCGATTATAGAAGTTGCGTGATTAGTTGTACCAAATGCACTCTTTTGTATATTTGTTTTGTATAATTCTTTTTCGGAAGAGTGTCTGAGTGGTTTAAGGTGCTTGCTTGGAAAGTAAGTGTGGGGTAACCCACCGTAGGTTCGAATCCTATCTCTTCCGCCATCTACCTAGATTCTAAAGTAAATAATCACAATTTAATTATAAGAGCATGTCTGAGGGCTCGAGTGGTTTATTTTTTACTAATAAATGATTGCGTGGACACCACAGAAGAATCATTGCCAAAATTTCCATAAATGTGACTAACAAAATCTAACCAGCCATTGCCATCTAAATCGATAACACCAGAGCGTTGCATCACAGGAGTTCCGTATGTGCCCATGGCTGAATATCCATCAAAATATGAAAAGTCCATTCTTGTTGGAAAAAAATCTTCTGGTACTTCTGTAAAAATACCTGTGCCATCATTTAATGCCAAGGTTACTCTCGGGTAAATTTCAAATCCTGACCCACCAAAAATAGCAGTTGTGTCAACTAAGTCTAAGTCGCCATCTAAATCAATGTCACGCAAGACAATGACGCCCTCGCCTATTCCGGTAACACCTGCACCCAAGGTAGGGTCTAATTGAGCTCTAGGCTGAACTTCAAATCTTGTGATCGTCTCATCTGTGAATGTTCCATCTCCTGCGCTCATTAAAATTTGTACATGACGACCTGCGTAGTATGGAGTTTTTCTGGTTGATCCAACTACCAAGTCATCAAAACCATCGCCGTCTAAATCGCCACTGGCAGCATCGTTGTAATTAGCATTCAATGGTCCGTAGAATGGTGCTGGCAGAGTCTTCCATTTTGGTGAATCTAGATAAACAGGATCTGAAGGATTGACAGGACCCAAGAGAACATTGCTCCAATCTGGAGCTCCATAATAACCCTGATCAGCCGGATTTTCAGATGTCCTTAAATCACTCCAAAAAATAGACAAATCATCTATGCCATCATTATTGAAGTCTCCAATAGCAGATGCGTGAGCATGGGTAGCAGCTACTTTTTTGATGGCTGGCCCCCAGGGCTCTTGAATAGTGGTCTGATTAATATTAACAACTTCAAAGTTACCAGCGCCATCGTTAAAATATAAGACAGCGTTCATCATGACGTCAATATCCCCATCACCATCAATATCTCCTGCCCCAATATCGTGAGCAAAAATAACATCTGTGGCCTGAGGCGTGTCTTTTATTAAAGCAGCTTCATTTTGCAAAACCTGAATCTCTTTATGAATGCCATCGGATGAAAGCAGTAGAAGGTGAGGATAGGCTTTCCAAAAATTAGTCTTATCATCTCGCAGGATTGGCACTCCAAAGCTAGCAATCATGGCATCATCAATTCCATCTTTGTTAAAGTCTGCGATCTCCACTCTATAAGGAGCCGGCAATCTCGGGGCTGAACCCGATTCATATTTAGTGAGGTCCTCAGATAATCTTCCCTGGCCATCATTCCACAAAATATGAATGGTGCTCCAGTAGCTCTTGTCTGCATCAGTCCCAAGGGATTTGAAGACTCGATCACCAATATCAGCAAGAAACATTACATCCTGGTCTCCGTCTCCATCAAAATCTCCAGCCATAATTTCACCTGGTATAAAGCCTGGAGGCGACTCACCATTAGTCGCTTGGCAATTATCAGGTGTTGGGTAACAGTAAGTTCCTGCAGGAACTTTTTTTCTCTCGCTGCGGACCCATGGAAATATATCCCAAGTGGCGTAATTGTTAGTTTGAAGGCTGTTAGCTCTTTCTTCGCCCGGCGAAAACGCAAGCGAAAGAGTGGTTGCTGTATCCGATGCGGAATATGTAACAGGAATAGTTATATTTTTAGTAACACTCCTAGAGTTTGATGATGTTAACTTAAGAGGCAGGCTAAGAGTGCTTGATGTATATGTGAATGGAGCTCTGGCCTGGAGAGTTGTACCTGTAATGGTTGTAAATAATGCTTCCTTAGATTCCTCATCCAGAGTCATGACTACGGTTTCTCCTGATTGCAGATTTGTGGGAGTCACAGTAATAGAAAATGATTCATAATCTTTTAATGAATCCGGCCCTGTATAACTAAAATTAAGAGGAGTGACAGTTGGTCCTGCTGGCACAGGGGCAGCCGGAGTTGATGACCCACCTCCGCCGCCTCCGCATGAAAGTAGAGCCATGCTAATGCAAATAAGTGAGACGGAAGAATATTTTTTATTCATATTAAATAAATATAATGTGTGTAAAAAAACTTTATATTATATGTGTAATAAAAACAACTAATTATTGATGGGCATCTGTGAAATGGTTGAAAAAACGCTTCTTATGAGTCGATCTCATTGGATTAATATCAATACCTCCTCTGCGTAAGAAGCGACCAAAAATGGTAAGGTTTAATAGGTTTTGATCCTTGTATAACTTGAGAAAAATATTCTCAATACAGGTTTCATGGAAATCACCTTGTTCTCTATAAGACTTTAATAACTTGCTAAGCCCTTGCGCATTAATTGAGTCCGACGCTGAATGAAAATAAATAGTCGCCCAATCTGGCTGGCTTGTAACGGGACAAACGGAGCGAAAGCCTTCGAATCGAATAATTTTATTTCTAGCAATCGTTCGAGAGTGAGAGGTAATTAGTTGTGATTTTGGCGGATGAAGTAACTTTTGAACTGTTTTAACTTTCACCTTGCCGCCCAATAAATTAGAAAGATCTCTTTCTATAATCTTTAAAGCATTCTGAATGTTAGTAAACTTTCGCTTATAGAACGAGGCTAGATATAGTTTTAGAGATTTTGATTCTACGGTTTGGTTGGTAGTCATCGGAATTTTAATCTCAAGGATTGCTAGCACAGGCTGGTTTGAAGAGTTTAGATAAGAGAATTCGTAGGCTGTCCACAAATCATAGCCAAAATATGAAAGCATAGATGGTATGTTATTGCGATCAACGGAGTCTAATAATTCTGGGGAGTATGATGAGATCCCTTGATTTTTTCCAAGAAACTTAACCTTCACTGTCTTATGCCAGTTCCCTTGTTAAGTAAATGGAGGCTCAATGCTCCCAAGATAACTATGAATAAGACGATCATTGAAAGCGCCATCGGAATAGAGACATCGCTCACACCAAGCATGCCCTCTCTAAAGGTATTCACCACATAGAGCATGGGGTTAGCCAGGGAGATATTTCTCCAAAATTCTGGCAGCATGTTAATGGAATAAAAGACCCCTCCAAGATAGATCAAGGGCGTTAATACAAACGTTGGGATGATAGAAATATCATCAAAGCTATCGGCAAAAACTGCATTCAAAAACCCCATCAGGGAGAATAAAATAGCAGTTAGAAAAAGAACAAGAATAGTTAAAGCTGGGTCGATGACTGTGAAGGCTGGATAAAAGAAGAGGCTCACGCAAAAGACTATACAGCCAATCAATACTCCTCGACTAACACCCCCAAGAATAAAGCCAAGCAAGATGGCCCAATTGGGCATGGGAGAAACAAGTAACTCATCAATAGATTTTTGAAATTTTACCGAGTAAAAGGATGAAACGACATTGGAATAAGAATTTGTAATGACTGACATCATGATCAGGCCTGGGATCATAAATTGGATGTAATCCAGACCGTCCATCGAACCAATTCTTGGTCCAATCAAGGTTCCAAAAATTACAAAATATAGGGACATGGTTACAGCCGGCGGCACAAGAGTTTGAACCCAGATACGTAAATATCTTCGTATTTCTTTTTTAGTCAATGTGACTAAAGCTATAAATATTTCTTTTTTTCGGCTCATGATTTTTGTTTTTTAACCATCTCGATAAACATTTCTTCCAATCGATTGGATTCATTACGCATCGAGTTTACTTGAATGTTTAGCTCTGAAAGTTTTACAAAAAGCTCATTGATAGACTGGCCTTTAGAGATTGCTACATTAATAGTATTTGCATCCTCAAGCGTCAGAGTAAAGCTGTCAATGAACGGAGCAGCCTCTAAGGGTTGATCTACATCTAAGACAAATCCTTGAACGTCAAGCCTGCTCAGTAAGTTTTTCATGCTGGTGTTCTCAACTAACTCGCCATGATCAATGATGGCAATATTCTTACAAAGCTGCTCAGCTTCCTCTAAATAATGAGTGGTTAAAATAATGGTGGTGCCGTTGGCATTGATTTCCTTAAGAAAATCCCACATCTCTCGACGCAGCTCAATATCAACTCCGGCAGTTGGCTCGTCCAAAATAAGTAACTTGGGATCATGAATCAAAGCTTTTGCTATCATCAGTCGCCTCTTATATCCGCCTGATAAAGTTCGAGCTTGACTATCTCTTTTATCCCACAAGCCTAAGCGTTTCAGAACTGTCTCTGCCTTAACATTAGCCTCGGAAGCTGAAATTCCATAAAAGCCTGCTTGAGTTACAACAATGTCCAGCACCTTCTCAAATTGAGAAAAATTAATTTCCTGGGAAACGACCCCAAGGAGACGCTTGGCTTCTGGGAAGTCAACATCAGTATCAATGCCAAAAATCTTTACCTTCCCGGCAGTTTTATTGACCAAAGATCCAATGATGCCAATGGTGGAAGATTTACCGGCGCCATTGGGTCCTAACAAGGCAAAAAAATCACCTTGATTGACAGTTAAATCTATGCCTTTTAACGCAACAACATTAGAGGCATAGACTTTTTTGAGACCAGTGATCTCTAGTGCATACTGATTCATGATTGCTCTTCTTCCAAACCATCAACAAACACTGCTAGCAAGATACCAATAATCAAACCGACCCAGGCGCTATAAAAAGTAATAAAGAAGGCGACCAATAATGCTGTGGCCATTTCAGAATTTTTTCTAGGAATAGACATAGCAATATAAGCACAAGCAAAGCCAGTAAGGATAAGGGTCAGGGTTAAGGCCATAACCATTAATGGCTGCATAAGAGTGACAAAAGGTAAGGTAAAGTATAAAAATGGAATGCCCATTAAATAGTAAGAGCCGATGCCATCAAAAATAGAGGGCATAGTTTTTGGTCCTTTTTTCCATTGCTCGGCAACGACCACATGAACGCCTGTCCATAAGGCGCCTTGGGTTGGAAAAAAAGGATTAATCAAACTTGCTAGAAGATTTCTAATGCCCACAGACAAATGGGAACGATTAAGATCAATGGGTAATATTTCATCATCACGATGTTTTTGAGCATCTTTTAACACTTCGGTCGCAGTAACTAAATCACCAAATAATAGCATGTAGCCAATGATGACTAGTGGCAGTGCATCAATAAACATTTGCAGTGTTGGCAAGCCAAGATAAAAGGGAGAAGTTTTTTCAACCAGACCAATAATGTCAGGGATCTTAAAGCCCCATTCAATATTAAAATTAACTTCACCGAACATGAACGCTGCAAATCCAGCAATTACAAACCCCGGAAGTAACCCCAATGAACCAACCGCTGAGAAAAATTTATTCTTAAGTGCTAAGCGTTTAAATGGGTTGGAGAAAGTGGTAATAACGCAAAGCACTATGGCAATGGTCATGGAAATAGGCTGGGCTAAATAAGAATCGAAGTCTTCAAAAAATACTTGATAAAAAGCAGCAAGAGCTGCACCAAGTATAATTCCAGCTTTCAGACCATTTGGAATCTTTTCAACTAAAAGCTTCCCCCACCCTGTTAAACCTAAGATGAGAATTAATGCCGTGAATTCAAAGCACATGGCTGCCATAAATTGAAAAGTTTCAGGATGGTATTTACAGACACCGTCAATGCAGGTATCAGAACCATCTGGCGGGACTCCATAAAAACCTGCAGCAGCAAGAGCTCCCATTACAATTGGAACAGCAGGTGTTACCCATCCAGGTGCCATAGGCTCACCAAATATTAAAGGCCCAGAAGAGATAAAAAAACCAGCAACCATGCTGACCGCAACCGCCTCTTCAAATGTTAGGCCAAGCTTCATTGCAAGTGGAGCCGCAGCAAAGGCCGTAGCGCCAGAAATCACCAAACCTTGTAAAAATTCTGCGGACCTAAATTGAATATGTATAAAGGGGATTCTTAGGGTAAATGGACCCCATTTAATTCCATCGCTCTTCCTTTTAATTGTATTAACTGTGTTCATTTTGATAGCTCAGACATCCCCTCTTCTAATCCTTTTAGAGTAAGTGGAAACATTCTGTGTTCCACCAGCTCCTTTATGATACATAAAGAAGAGGTGTAGTCCCAATGATCATCGGGCACTGGGTTTAACCAGGCCACGCGAGTGAAATGTTTGCATAGTTTTTTGATTACGGCGCTGCCTGGCTCTTCGTTCCAGTGCTCAATACTTCCGCCAGAATTTGTAATCTCATAGGGGGCCATAGTAGCATCACCCACAAAGATAACCTTGTAGTCGGGTGTATATTTATTAATGATGTCTTGAACTAAAAATCTTTCTTGGCTTCGCCTTCTGTTGTCTTCCCAAACAGATTCATAGACACAATTATGGAAATAAAAATACTTTAGATGCTTGAACTCGGTCTTAAGTGCAGAAAAAAGCTCTTCGCAAAGTTTAATGTATGGATCCATTGAGCCACCCACGTCAAAAAAAATTAAGACTTTTACATGATTGGTTCTCTCGCGAATCATATTAATATCTAAAATACCGGCATTTTTTGCAGTGGACTTAATGGTCCCATCCATATCTAATTCATAATCATTGCTTTGTCTCGCAAACTTTCTTAGCCTTCTAAGTGCCATTTTGATATTACGAGTTCCAATTTCAATAGAATCATCTAAATTCTGATACTGACGCTGCTCCCATACCTTGACCGCCTTCTTTTGGCTGCCCTCTCCTCCAACCCTGATACCCTCTGGGTTTTGACCATTATTTCCAAAAGGTGAGGTTCCATTGGTTCCTATCCACTTATTACCGCCTTCATGCCTTTCTTTTTGTTCTTCCATGCGCTTTTGAAATTCTTCAAGTAACTTCTCTAGGCCGCCCAGGGACTTAATTTTTTTTAAGTCTTCTGGGTCTAACTCCTTTTCAAAAGCCTTCCGTAACCAATCTTCAGGAATGAGGGCTTGAAAAATATCTTCAAGCGTTTCTATGCCTCTAAAATAAATCTCGAAAGCTCTATCAAACTTATCATAGTGCTTCTCATCTTTGACAAGGATTGTTCTGGAGAGAAAATAAAAATCATTCATGTCAGCAAAGGCTACTTTTTTTTCAAGCGCGCCAAGTAAATCCAACAACTCTCTTAAGGTACACGGCACACCGGCTGAGCGAACAGTATGAAAGAGATTAATTAACATTAAATTACTTTGATTGGTCTCTTCTAGACATAAAGGCTAGTCTCTCTAGCAACTGAACGTCTTGTTCATTTTTAAGCAAAGCTCCATAGAGCGGAGGAATGGCTTTTGATGAGTCAGCATTCTTTAAAATTTCATCTGGCAGTTCATCTGACATGAGTAGTTTAAGCCAATCAATCAGCTCTGAAGTCGAAGGCTTTTTTTTCATTCCTGGAATCTTCCTAATATCAAAAAATACATCTAAAGCCTCTTTCACAAGATTTTTTTTAATCTTGGGATAATGAACTTTGACTATGCCCTCCATAGTTGGTCGATCTGGAAATTGAATGTAATGAAAAAAGCATCTTCTTAAAAAAGCATCAGGCAGTTCTTTTTCATTGTTGGAAGTAATAATAATCAATGGTCGCTTCTTTGCTTTGATGGTCTCGCCTGTCTCGTAGCAATAAAACTCCATCCGATCGAGCTCTTGCAAGAGATCATTAGGAAATTCTATATCAGCCTTATCGATTTCATCAATCAGGAGCACTACCTGTTTCTCTGAATCAAAAGCCTCCCACAACTTCCCTTTTTTGATATAGTTTTCAATATCTTTTACTCTCTCATCGCCCAGCTGAGAATCTCTAAGTCTAGTGACTGCGTCATACTCATACAGTCCCTGTGATGCTTTGGTGGTAGATTTAACATGCCATTCTATGAGCTCCATGCCCAAAGATTGAGCTACCTCAATGGCCAAAAGAGTTTTTCCAGTACCCGGCTCTCCTTTAATAATAAGAGGTCTCTCCAAAGCGATAGTTGCATTAACGGACATGCTGAGATCTTCTGTTGAAACATAGTTTTTAGTGCCGGTGAATTTCATATAGTTTCCCTTGGTTGCTTACGAAGAAATTTTTTCTTCTGATTTTAAAATTTTTGCGAGCTGTCGGCTAGTGGCAACTAAATTACCATTCATGTCCCAGATATTACAGTCTTGCTCAAAATAGCCATTGCTAATATCTTTTGCAAGGCCATCAATAAATAATTTGTTTGTAGTGGGCAGCTGCCGAATATTAGTGGTTAAAGTGAGGGTTGGCACCCAGCCCAAAGATCCATATTTATTTTGAACCACTGGAGGCAGAATATCGGAAAGATAGGAGAGCACGAACTCATCTGCTGACCCGCCAATTAACTCTATATACCCTGAGCATCTAGCCTCTGATTCACCTGACGCTATCTCTCGATCCCACCATGCATGTTGAGGATGAACAGATAATTCTAGCTGCTGAATGAATGACGGTGTTGAGCCAGGTTTTAAAATGTCATAACTCATCACTTTATATTCTTCCTCAGCTACCGAATGCATAATGCTGGGCAAGGGCGTGCCTAATCCAGAATACCCTTTCATATACGTGAAATCTGAGTACAGACCTGAGAATAGACATCTGATTTTTCCATCCTGAATTAACTTCGCTTGACCCATGGTAGAACCTTTTGAAGTCCTCAGGATCTCAACATGAATTTCAGTTTCTGCAGGTTCTGTTCTCTCTAAATAATAAACATTTGAATTAATCGCGCTGGGGTGTGGCATAACGCTTGATAATGCTTTATTCATGATTGCCATTAGGTAGCCACCATGAGGGGTATTGCCAACGAAGTATCTTGAATCAGGGGTGAAAGCAAAAATCTTCTCTGAAACCTTGGTAAGGCTTAAAGCGGATTGAAATTGGTCAAACTGGTTCATATTGATAGATAATTGCAATATTGTAATTGATAGAAATTAAAAATGGCTGGATTTATAGATATTGCGTGTAATTTCACGCACCCTTCTTTTGCGCACAATTTAGAGCGCGTATTGCTCGATGCTGAGACTGTTGATGTGAAGAAATTTGTATTGCTGTGTGCTAGCTTAAAAGATTTAGAGTCTATTCAGAGCATTAAAGCTAAAGACCCATCAAAATTTTTTATAACTGCAGGCATTCACCCCCATCATGCAAATGAAATACTTGATTTAAATGGCTTGACTTTGACTGATGTGCTTCAAGGAATTCAGCCAGATGCTATTGGTGAAACGGGCTTAGATTACTTTAGAAATATATCACCCCCAGAGATACAAAGAGAATCATTTGCTATGCATATAGACATTGCCAAAGATCTTAAAAAACCGCTTTACTTACATCAAAGAGATGCGCACGACGACTTTGTAAAGATTCTACAAAACCATTCAAGAGGCCTGCCAAGATTTGTTGTTCATTGCTTTACAGGCACGCAAAAACAACTTGATGCTTACCTAGAGCTCGGTGCTTATATTGGCTTAACCGGATGGATTTGTGATGAAAAAAGAAACCAAGATCTTCGCGCGTCAATTAAAACTATTCCCTTGGATCGATTGATGCTCGAGACAGACTGCCCCTACCTTCTTCCAAAAAACCTACCAAATAAACCAAAAAAAAATATTAATGAGCCGCAATTTCTTCCTCATATTGCCAATGAAGTTAGTCAGCTCATGAATATTTCTATTGAAAAATTGCGAGAAGCAGCCCTAAAAAATACTGAGTTTTTTTTTAACTAAAACAAGATCGGTCTAATGAGAACTTCTCACAAATTTCATCATTGTTCTGACCTGCTTTAACTGAAGCATGCTTAATCTCTGTTTTAGATACAGAAAAACGCGGGGCAGGATTTGGCTGAATAACACCATCATAATTAACAAAGGTTTCTCGAGCTTTCATGTGATGATGCTCAGGTGCCTCAGCAAGGGATAAGACTGGGGCAACACAAGCATCAGATCCATCAAAAATTTCAGTCCATTCATCTCGAGTTTTGAGTTTGATCTTCTCCTGCATGATAGCTTTTAATTCAGACCATTGGCTGCGATCAAGTTGATTGGCAAAACGTACGTCGTCTATGCCAAGTTTCTCTAAAAGGATGCTATAAAATTGAGGTTCTATAGAACCAACCGATAGGAATTTCTTGTCTGCACACTCATAGGTATCATAAAAATGAGCAGCGCCATCCAGCATATTGGACTCCCTTTCATCCTTCCAGAATCCAGAGGCACGAAAAGCATAAAACATAGACATTAAGACCGAAGCACCATCCACCATAGCTGCATCTACAACTTGACCCTTGCCACCATTTTTAATAGCTAGCAATGCAGACACAATACCTAAAGCCAAAAACATGCTGCCGCCACCAAAATCACCAACTAAGTTAAGGGGAGGAGCAGGAGTCTCACCTTTTCGGCCCATTGCCTCCAAGGCACCGGTGAGAGCTATATAATTAATATCATGCCCTGCCGTCTTAGCCAGCGGACCGTCCTGACCCCATCCTGTCATTCTGCCGTAGACTAGATTGTCATTGAGGACAAAACAATCATCAGGCCCAAGACCTAACCTCTCCATCACACCGGGACGAAAACCCTCTATGAGACCATCGGCTCGGGCAAGTAGTTTTTTAATTTCTATGATGGTAGCTGGATTTTTGAGATCAGCGGATAAAGATGATTTTGATCTATGTTGAAAATCCAAAGTATTTCCTTGGCCATGCTGAGAAGCCCTATCGATCCTAATAATCTCTGCTCCAAGATCAGCAAGAATCATGCCGCAAAAAGGACCTGGCCCAATTCCTGCAAATTCAATGATTGTTATTCCGCTTAGTGGTCCGCTCATGTTAGGTCTGCCTTAAATTAATATTAAATGCGTTAGAGATATACAAAAGATAAGGCAATAAAGTTAATGATGCAAAGAATGACACTATCAAAGCAAAGGCTGTAAAGACTCCAAATAAAACAGTGGGGGCAAAATTAGAGAAGGCAAAGACAGAAAAACCTGCAGCAATTGTTGTGGCTGTATAAAAGACAGCCTGGCCAACTGAAGCGTGAGAGTTAAGAACTCTATCATTGCGAGATGCATTGTTGATCTGCGCCTCTGTTTTATACCTAAATAAATAGTGGATGGTGTTATCAACAGCCATCCCAACGCTGATAGCAGCCACTGTGATTGTCATCATATCTAAAGGTATTCCAAGAAGTCCGAGCATCCCAAGAACAGATCCTGCCGTGACCAGATTTGGCACCAATGCAATTACAGTGATTTTAAATGATCTAAACAATAACATGAGCATCAAACCAATTGCTCCGAACACCAGCCCTAAAGATTTAATTTGGGAAGAAAAAAGTGATTGGAGCATATTGTTATAAAGAACTGCAAGGCCTGTGATCTTGAATTGCTCTGGCTCTAAATTAAAATCGTGTATGAGATCAAAGTTAATTTTTTGAAGTAAATCTTTTCTATTCAGAGTTTCTGCGGACTCTAGCACCCTTGCAGAAATTCTTACTCTCGAATCGTCCTCATTAATATATGAATACAATAAAGTCTTTTTAATGTCCTCAGGCAATACTGTTCTTAGTAAGGCTAGCTCTAAATCATTGAGATCCTCTCCATCATTTATCATTCTGGCCAATTTAATTCCACTCGCAACGCTGAGCACCTTCCCCATTTCTGGGATGCTATCTAAATAGTCATGGATCTCTTCTAATCTTGATAGCGACGAAGCATTCCACCAATAACCAGAGGCTGCACTTGAGTCATCCTCAAATAAATCATCTTCGAATAAATCGTCATCTGCTGATATTAAATCCTCCATCCGATCCTGTGGAGGCTGATCAATTAATATTTCCAGGGTAGCGGTGCCCCCGAGCTCTTGATCTAGCAACAGCATGCCTTGATAAATTTCTGTTTCAGGTGAGAAATAATCAATAAATCTATTTTCTACATCAAGCTTAGAAATGCCATAGAGCATGGTAATTGAGGCTAGAACAAAAAATATCCCAATCTGACTTCCTCTAAGCAAGGTAAAATTAGCAAGCTTTAAAGGAATTTCATTCACCCATGAAGAAGAATTAGCATTATTGGATTTAATCGCAAGCTTCATAGCAGCAGGCAAGAAGGTGAATGTAAAGATAAAAGCAAAAAGCATGCCAACGGACATCATTTTACCAAATTCAATAACGGGTTTAATGTCACCCATCATTAAAGATAAAAATGCTATGGCGGTCGTAAGGGCAGCAAAAAGACAGGGCATAACCATTTGATTCAGGGTTAAATTTATAGCTTCATTGGTAGAACTAGCAGTTTTGAAGACTTCAATAAATCTTACCAATACATGCACTGTTAAAGAGATGGTGAGAATGAGAAGCAGCGCTATAAAATTCGAAGAAATAACACTAATTTTCCAATCCATGAGACCAAGAATACTAGCGGTAAAAACAGTAGTTATAAATGAGTTAGCAAGTGGTAGCAATACAAACCAAATATTCCGAAAGAACAGATATAACATTAGACAAAATACTAGTGCTACGCCGACCCCAAAAACTGCTAGGTCTGATTTGATGAAAGACATCATGTCACTTGCGATCATTGAGGCACCACCTAAAAATAATGTTCCTGACGCTGCTTGAGAAGCTAAAAGCTTTCTGATTTGAGAGATTAATTCTGTCCTTTGGCCTGACTCCTCGTCATTGATCTGGGAGATCTGTTGGTTAATATTTCTTAGCTCTTCTTTGGCCTGAGTATTAAGTGCAGATCCATCGTTTAACTGATATCTTCGCGTGATTAATTCCCTATACAGCCGGTTTTCAACAAGAGTTACCTGCATAGCTGTAGTGTTACCAGATGGGCTGATAATTAGCTCTGAGTAAACTGGGTTATTTAAAATTTCATCCTTGGCAGCAACCATGTCTAGCCCCGGCGTCTCCAGGGTTTTTAGATTATCCATGAGCTCAGATAAGACCACCTTTGGTTGAAAGAAAATTGGGGCATCAAGAATAGAAAGAACAGACTCCACTCCAGGCAACTGCTCCAGTGAGCTCTCAAGAGATCGAATGGTATTCAACGAAGCTTGAGAAAATAAATCTGAATTTGGGGTAAATGTGATAATTAAAAAGTCTGAATTACCAAAAATCTCTCCTGTCTCGCGATAAACTTTAAATGCTTCATCACCCTCAATGACCAGAGCATCAGAAGAGGCATCAAGCTTAAAGTTCTGGAGTCCTGAGGAAGTTCCAAGAAACACAAGACCTATCAGCAACATGACCATCCAAGGTTTTTCGAGGATCTTATTAAAAATATTCTTCATAATTTTTTTATTTGTTTGAACAATCTGGTGAGTCAAGAATCATGGGGTCAAGGTTGAACTCGGCCACGGTAAAAGCTTGAATTGATAATGCGTGAATGCTCTTCATAGTTTCGGATAATGCATTATAAATACCTTGATGACGTTTTACTTTTGTGATCCCAAGAAAGTCATCCGATACTATAATTAATTTAAAGTGAGATTCTGAGTCTGCAGGAACATTATGCATGAAGCTCTCATTTTTTAGAGCAATGTGTTCTATTGCAAAGGCTTGATGCAAATCAGAAATAATGGTCTCCTTATAGCTCATTTTCTTTCCATCTCTAAAAGATATTTTTTATTATGGGCTCCAAGAGCAAATTCACCAATTGATCCATCGTGCTTAACGACTCTATGGCATGGAATAAATAATGGTATCGGATTGTGCTTACAAGCAGTGCCTACAGCTCTTGAGGCGCGTGGAGCACCAATTTTCTTCGCTATAGAAAGATAAGATTCTGTGGTGCCTCGAGGTATTTGAGAGAGCGCATTCCATACTCTTAACTGAAACGCTGTTCCTTTAAGTGCATAGGATGGAAAGTTCTCTAATAAAGCAGTGTTGTCAAAAAAGATATTAATAGATTTCTGGAGCTCTTGATCTATTGAATGAGAGGATGCTTCATGATTTAAAAACTCAAGCTTAGCGAGCTGCACGCCATCATAGAAAGAATTAAAATTTCCTATTGGAGTCTTAATACTTTTAATCTTCATGGATCAAATTTTAACATCCATATATCTATCAATTGTCAAAATAGGTATATGAGATATATACAATTAGGTTCAGGTAATGGTGCGGCATCCGAGATTCGAACTCGGACCATCTGCTTGGAAGGCAGATATACTAGCCATTATACTAATGCCGCATATTTTCAGAAAATTATTTTACACTAACTTCGTGGGTAGCAATCTAAATTCATTGCTCTTTTTTATGTGATTTCAACTAGAATAGTTATATGAATATCGACTTTAACCACCTTAAAAAAACTAATATAAATTATTTTAGTCATGGGGCAAGGCTGATGATCGTATCATCTAAGCTAATTCTACTTGGTTTCGCTGGAATCATTCACGCCGTATTTCCAATGATTATGCTAAAAACCGTGAGTGAGGGTATTAAGAAACTAGCCGACGAAATAGCTCACTTCTAAATTACTTTATACGCTCTAAAGACTTCTGATGCACTGCAACTAGCCTGCTCCGTTAGCAAGGCTTGCATCTCATTGCTAACTTGCAAGGATCTCCAGTGGATGAGAAATGATTTTCGATCTTCTGCTGAAGAAAAAATTGTGATCCACTGAAACGTTCGATCTGAGAATTCCGCACCTAAGTACTGAAACTCCAATGCTATGGCTACATCAGATAAGGCATCTATTAATTGCTCAAAGACAAGATTTAAAGTGGCGAAATTATAATTCTCATGGTATTCACAAGTCATAGTCTCAAGCAGAGTCTCTGTCTGCGGAAAATTATCCTTTTTTAATCTAGCTAAATTTTGGGATGGTTGGTCTTGAGTGCAATCAGCTATCTGTGAAAATTCCAAACCATCCAGCCTTTGGGTCATATTGTCCAGCGAAGCTTCGGTTGAATGCTGTAGAACAAGTTTGAATTCAGATGTATTTGTCTTTTCATCTATTGATAAAGGAAAATAGAAATAAACTTCACTATCATCTATGTTTGATGCTGCAAAATTCTTTACAAAGATAGGAATGAATTTCTCTAGTGAATTTAAAGAGTTTAGGGGCTTCAACCGACAGTGCAATGTGGAGACTAAATTCAAATAATTTGGTTTAATAAGGTCACCAAAAGAACTCACTGTATTTGAGGTATTTTGGCTGCAAGCTGCAAACAAAAAAAGTATTAAAGTAAAAAATAGGTTTTTCATAAAAGCAGAAATAGAGGAATCAATGAGATAATAATATGATGAATAAAAACTTATGCCTACATATTACCCTCTTTCTCCTATTTGCTTTAACTCCGCATGATTTGCAGGCCTACAAATTTGGCCTAGGCTCCTGCCTTCATCAAGATCAAGAGCAAGCTATATGGAAAGCTATAAAGCTCAAGGAAGTAGACAGCTTTATTTTTCTTGGGGACAATGTTTATGGTGACACTCAGTCAGGGAATTTACAGAGAATGAAAAAAGCTTACGCAAAACAGAAGCTCAATCTACCCAAATGGCTGCTTGAAAAAGAAATTTTATCAATTTGGGATGACCATGACTACGGTCTAAATGATGGCGGTTCAAGTTATAAAAACAAGGTAGAAGCACAAGAACTTTTTGTAGATTTTTGGGAGATTCCATCTGAAGACCCTCGGAGAAAAAGAGAAGGTATATATTTTGAGAGTAAAAAAACTATAGAAGGTCTGAAAGTTCATGTGGTTGGGCTGGATACAAGATATTTTAGATCCAATCTTGAAAAAGGAGAGAAAAAAGCATATATCAAAAACCTAGACTCGGCTGCAACTGTTCTAGGCGATGAGCAATGGTCATGGCTAGAACAAACGCTTAAAAGTAGCTCTGCTAATGTGATTGTCTTGCTGTCATCGATTCAAATTCTTGCAACCAACCACCCTTATGAAAAATGGGCAAATTTTCCTTTAGAGAGATTGAAGTTACTTGAAATGATTGAGCGATACTCGAGAGATAGAACTATTATTGCAATTTCGGGAGATAGGCATAGATCAGGAATCTATCAATATAAAAATTTTATTGAATTGACAGCATCTGGTTTGAATAAAGCTGGTTCAAATAATACTGAAACAGACCCTCTATTGCTCAATAAGACCTATCCTGAATTTAATTTTGGTCTTTTGGATATTGAGCCAATAAAAAAACAATTAACCCTGACAATTCATAACATCGAGGGCGTCGAGCTTGAATCGAGAGTGATTCCCTTTTGATAGATCAGAACTAAGGACTCTATTAAATTCCTCGTAAAAATAGTATCTTAATTACATTAAATTTATTCTAAGCAGCACTATGAAAAACATTACCATCGCTTTTTTTGTATTTTATTCAACGTTAGGATTTTCTGACTCTCTGCTACATGTCGGCAATCTCATTGAAGTAGATTCAGGCGAGATAAGTAAAGGAATGACTATCAGGGTTGCTGGAAATAAAATTATTTCTATAACCAAGGGGTATGCTGCTGCCTCAAGTGCTGATGCGGTCATTGATCTTAAGAATTCCTTTGTAATGCCTGGGTTCATGGATATGCATGTTCATCTGGCCCAAGAGTATGTGCCTAAAGCAGAACGACCTGAAAAAATTGAGCCTGAATTTAGCACTCTGTTTGCTGCTAATGCTGCAGAAAAGACTCTCATGGCTGGATTCACTAGTGTAAGAAATCTAGGAGATGGCGGCATGGAAACCATTGCTCTTAGGCAAGCAATCTCTCAAGGGTTAGTTGTTGGGCCAAGAATTTTTACTTCAGGTAAAACTATTGCAACAACAGGTGGTCACGGAGATCCAACTAATGGAATGGCAAAAGATCGCTACTCCCCGCCCTCCCCTGAAGAAGGTGTTATTGATAGCCCTGAAGATGCCGTGAAAGCTGTGAGACAAAGATACAAAGATGGGACTGACGGTATAAAAATTACAGCAACTGGAGGAGTTTTAAGTGTTGCAAAATCAGGTGAAAACCCTCAATTCACTGATGAAGAATTGTCAGCAATTATTCAAACTGCAACTGACTATGGCCTATGGACTGCTGCTCATGCTCATGGAAAAGAAGGTATGCGAAGAGCAGTGAGCGCGGGAATAAATTCTATAGAACATGGGACTTATATGGATTCAGAAATCATGGATCTAATGATAGAAAAAGGTACTTATTATGTGCCAACAATCATGGCTGGTGCCTGGGTAGCAGAGAAAGCAAAAATTCCTAACTTCTTTCCCGCCTTGGTAAAACCAAAAGCAGAAGCAATCGGACCAAAAATTACAGCTACCTTTGCTGCTGCTTACAAAGCGGGTGTCAAGATTGCCTTTGGCACTGACTCAGGTGTTTCTGCTCACGGAGATAATTGGCAGGAATTTATTCTGATGACTGAAGCAGGTATGCCAACGTCTGCTGCGCTAAAAAGTGCAACAATTGAGGCTGCTAAGTTGCTAAGGGTTGAAGAAGAGCTAGGTCAAATTAAAATTGGAATGTTGGCTGATATTATCGCCATGAATGAGAATCCAATTCAAGATATCAATGCAGTATCAAATATTATATTTGTAATGAAGGACGGCATTATCTTTAAAAATAACCTCTAGCCGTGGCTAACAATCCCAAGGTCGTAATTTTGGGCGCGGGAATGAGTGCTATTGCCTGCGCAAAAAATCTACCAGCTTCATTTGATGTGGAGTTGTATGAAAAATCTAGAGGGGTCGGTGGCAGACTATGCGCTAGAAGACATGAAAAAACTAGATTTCATTTTGGAGCCCAGTTTTGCACTGCCACCACTCCTAGCTTCAAAAACTTCTTGGAATTGAGCCACGCTCAAAATTTTCACGGGCCTCTATTTAATATAAGCAAAGATAAGGTAGAGGACACTAAAAACTATTACGTCCATCCTGATGGCATGCACGCTTTATTGCTGCCTTATCGTTATTCTTTAAATATTCAGTTTGAAATGAGGGCATGCGAAGTAAATGTTTCAGATCAAACCGTGGTCTTTTATAATGATCTCACGGTGCCCTATGATATCTTAATCTCATCCCTTCCCCTTCCGCAGTCTGAGACTTTGATAGAGTTTCCAGCTGCCCCCAAGAATAGTTTTTTACCATGCATTGCAGTGGGTCTCATGATGGCTGAATCAAATGTGAATAAATATAATGCCTTTAAAAACGTAAGCGAAGACATAAGTTGGATGGGTTCAAGTAAATTTTTTAATCCCGCTCTTGAGGAAACTTGGGTTATTCAATTCTCACCGAAAGGCAGTCAAAGATTGGCATCTGAGCCTGAACAAAAAATAATAGAGCTAGCCCTTAGATCTCTTGAGAGCGTAATGAATGATAAAATGAATGTAAAAGATTCAAGCGTATTTAGGTGGAAATATGCTCAATGCGGAAGATCAACTCAGGACCAAATGTTTACGAAAATCAAACATAATATTTTTGCAATAGGTGATTGGCATATCTCATCAAGAGTGGAATCAGCTTTTTTATCTGGCAAAGCTCTAGCAGAATTCTTAAGCAACAAAAGACCATGAGGCAACTTGGAATTATTCTTCCTGATGATTTGGCAATAAATAATATTGCATTAACCTTTCTAGATAAATCTGATGTTCTGCTAATGTACGAGCCTTGCGATACCTTTTATCATATCAATCATCACAAGCAGAAAATTGCATTCTTGATCTCCTCATTAAGACACTGGAAAGAAGAGTTGCAGAAAAAATATACAAATATTATTCATATTAAAATTTCTAAAAATCATGATGCAACCTTCATGGGAGAATTACAGAAACTTTATGAAGATATTGGCTTTGATGTAATTCATATTACAGAGCCAAGCGATCACAATACCTTGACTCAACTCATGTTCTTTGGATCAAAAAATAAAGTGGAGATTAAGATTCATCAAGATACAAAATTTATAGATTCTATCGAAAATTTTAGCGAATGGGCAAAGGATAAAAAATCTCTTGTGCAAGAATATTATTACAGATGGTTGAGAAAAAAATATGGCATCTTGATGAAGGATGGGAAGCCGCTGGGAGGTAAATGGAATTATGACAAGGACAATCAACAAAGTATTTCAAAGCTCAAACAAGATTTGCCCATTAGGGTGAAATCCATGCAAGATCCTTTGACGATTGAAGCAATGGTGGATGTAGAAAATTGTTTCCCTAAGTCCTTAGGAACGCTAGAAGAATTTAATTGGGCGGTAACACATGATGCGGCTAGAGAGCAATTAAAAAATTTTTTAACCCAGCGCCTGCACTTATTTGGAGAATTTCAAGACGGTATTCATAAAGATGATTCCAGGCTATTTCACTCACTCCTATCCCCATACTTAAACTCTGGGCTCCTTGATCCAATGGAATGCATCGTGGATGCAGTCTCAGAATTTCATTCGTCTAAAGGCCTTGTTCCTATTAATTCATTGGAAGGTTTTATACGTCAGATTTTAGGCTGGAGGGAGTTTATTCGTGGTGTGTATTGGCAAAACATGCCGGAATATAAGGACGCTAATTTTTGGGGGCATAAAAAAAGCTTGACTCAAAGTTGGTATGAGGGAACTACTGGGATACCTCCTGTTGACGATGCAATTAAAGATTCCCTTAAGTATGGTTACACGCATCACATTAACCGTTTAATGATTATTTCTAATGTGATGAATCTAGCGGGTATTAGGCCAAATGAAATCTATAAATGGTTTATGGAGATGTACGTAGATTCAGCTGACTGGGTTATGGTCCCCAATGTTTATGGAATGGGGACTTATGCCGATGGTGGTATATTTGCTACCAAGCCATACATATGCGGCTCAAGTTATATGCTTAGAATGTCAAACTACGAAAAAGGTGAGTGGTGCGATGTTGTTGATGGATTGTACTGGCGATTCATAGAGAAGAACCGTGAATTTTTTACAGGCAATCCTAGGTTGGCACTTATGCCAAAGTCCCTGGACAAGATAGATCAAGTAAGAAAAAAGAGAATATTCTTAAAAGCAGAAGAATTTATTAGCAACCATACTTTTTAAAGATCCTCTAGCAAAAATTCTGATATAGCTAAGCTCATACCAGCATTATCGTGGGCGATACCAGGAACAACCTGGTATCTCCACCTAAAGGGTGCATTTTTCTTAACCCCAAGACCAACAAGATCATTAAAAAAGTTAGTTCCTCGCTCAAAGCGATGCTTGCCTTGTTTTTTAGCCTTGCGCATTGAGGGCAAGGATTTATGCTTAGGGTCATTGTCCATATCTCCTAAAAATAATCCGCCTTTAAGACTTAAAAACCATTTCAAGCGATCATCAGAAACATTCATATTTTTAATACCAAAGGGAAATGAGATAGATGAGTCGGCAAAAGTATAAAAACCTGCATTAGCGATAGCCACCTTATCAATTCGAGTTTCCTTGCCCAGCATTAAGTATCGATGCACAAACTGAGCGCCTCCAGAGTGACCGTAGAGTCTAAAATCATTAGTCTGTATCTTAAATTTTGCAGAAAAGAAATTAAATAGTTCGTCGAGAGAAGAGTCCAAATCAAGAGAGGTATCGTTCATTGGTCTGCCTGTTTTATTCGTTTTCATTAAGTAGACATACTCATTATAAAATTCTTTCGAAAATTTTGGGGCAACGAGAAGAACATCTCTTCCTTGGGACAGCAGCACCCAATCATTCAGGTATCTTTCAGCTGTTCTGGAGGCCCCATGCACAATAAAAAGAATTTTTGTTTTAGGGGTGATGATTGGTGGTGCCGAATAAAAAACTTGAATATCTGGTTTATCCCAATAGGTGAACGTTGTCTCACTAATCTCCCTGGCATTAACGGGAAGACAGATCAGGAGGCACGAGAGTAGAAAGATTCTAATCATCAATGTTGGTGGGTCTTGGGTTTTTCTGGGGCCTTGCATTTACCTCTCTCCCAGTCACCCGGCTTGCAATCATAAATAATTCTTCCATGATCCTTGATTAAGTAGTCTAAGATTTGATGGGCATGAGCGCCAAACCCAAGAGATGCATCATCCTGGAGCTCTTCTATGGGAATGGTATAGCTCGCCCAATCCTTTGGGGCTCGCCAACCTGGAGGCGGTACAAGTTGCACTCTCGTCCCCGAGATGGGATGCAGAGCCCTCCATTTACGAATTTTCTCCGCCATAAGCTCAACAAGCTTTGGGTATTTAGAAGACAAGTCCTCGTATTCATTAGGATCTTTGCTAATATCAAACAATTGATTCTGAACATTAATCTCCATTAATGAGCTAGATATGACCTGCACCAGCTTCCATTTATCGTTAAAAACGGTGGTATGGAACTCGCCATAATTCGGTGTTTCGGATGCAAAAAATACTTCCTTGTTCAGCGCTACGCGCTTAGAGTCTTTGATGGCTGGCCACATATCTCTTCCCCAAAGCTCTTTGGTGTTCATCATTTGAATATTGGTTGCTCCTGCAAGAGTTGGAAAAACATCCATGACAGTCATGATAGATGAGAAGTTACTTTCTGGAGCTATGTGCCCTGTCCAGCGCATGGCTGCAATTACTCTGATTCCGCCCTCATACGTGTCTCCCTTTCCGCCTCTTAGAGGATAATTATCAGCACCTCCTCCAGCATAGGCAGCTCCGCCGTTATCACTGCTAAACAGAATGATGGTCTCCTCGTCAATGCCCTCAGATTTTAAAGTTTCAAGAACTTGGCCTATGGCTTGATCTAAAGCATCGACAACAGCAGCATACATTGGTCGAGCGCTGGGAGAAAAACCATTGAGTTTTCTGGTTCGATCAATAGCCTCGCTTCTTGTGAGCTCTCTAGCATCCTCAAGGTCGCTATATTTCTCTACCAAGTCATCAGGCGCTTCTAAGGGACTATGGGGCGCTATAAAGGGCATATATAGAAAAAAAGGCTTGGCTATATCTCGCGATTTAATCCAACGCGAAGCCTCATCGGCCAGTAAAAAAGTCTCATAACCCTCATCAGAGATTGTTAAACCGTTGCGCTGAAAGTCTACCCCGCCTTGGTTGGCAAATGGAGGGAAATACCCAACTTCAGTGTGCAGGTGACCATAAAAGTCATCAAACCCTCGAGAGTTCGGATGAAAAGTCTCTTGAGAATGCCCTAAATGCCATTTACCAACCATTGCAGTCTGGTAGCCTGCGGTCTGAAAAGATTCTGGCATAAAGTGCTCATCGGGATGAACGCCATTATTCATCCACGGCATGACAACACCATAAGCAATACCAAGACGCATAGGGTCTCTGCCAGTCATCAGCGCCGCCCTTGTGGGGCTGCAAATTGGGGTAGCGTAAAATCGATCCATCGTCATGCCGTCAGTAAAAAGCGAATCGATTGCCGGGGTATCTATGTCAGCGCCTCGCAAGGAGATATCGGCCCAACCTAAATCATCGACTAAAAAAATAATGACGTTAGGTTTTTTTTCCTCAGCAAAAATTCCCAGCGACAGAAGCGCTAAAAATAAGTATTTATAATTCATAGTCTGAGGGTTTAAAGTTATTTGTCCATTCCCAATATTCTACCAATCTCCAAGGAGAAGTGGTGACTACTTTACCTTGTGCGTTTTGATACCAACTTGAAACTTTGGGATGCTGCCAGACCATTTGATCTAATCTTGCCTCTAAATTTACTTGATACTCTCTAAGCACTTCTTCTTTTACTCTAATCGAGCGAAGATTATGCTCAAGCATATGCTTAATGGCTGTGCATATATATTTCACCTGACACTCAGAATTAAATATGATGCTCCCTGCGTGAGCTAAGTTAGTTCCAGGTCCATAAGTCATAAAGAAATTAGGCAAGGTATTACATGTGATGCCTAAATATGATTCTGGAGCATCGCCATATATTTCATGATAGGGTCCAGTGCCTCCGTCTATATGCATGGATGAAAAAAATTCTTGGGCCTTAAATCCCGTGGCAAGAATAATGACATCAAATTCATCTATCTGATCATTTGTATTGATGCCCACAGAGGTAATTTCATTGATAGGGTCTGTGACCAAGGCAACATTCTTTTTTTGCAGAGCTTGGAGCCAGGCACCGTTATCTTGCAACATTCTCTTGCCGAACGGCGGATACTTTGGAATAACTTTATCTATTAACGATAGATCTGTGATTTGAGAAAGCATTGCCTGAGTGAAAACTTGCCTCATTTGCTCATTGCTTTCGTTGATTGCTAAGTCCCCTCCTTCCCAGGCTGGATCAACAAACAGAGAGTCAAATAGTTGATCTGAACCAGGCCAAAACAATAGGAACCGATACCAGCGAGAGTATCCCGGAAGATTCGCTAGCAGCCATTTTTTTTCAGCGTTAACTTTTCTGTGATAGTCCTGATTCGGAAACATCCAGGGTGGTGATCTCTGAAAGACTTTGAGCTCACTGCACTGATCTGCTATGGATGGGACTATTTGGAATGCGCTAGCGCCACTACCAATAACTGCGACCTTCTTGCCATCAAGCTGGAAATCTTTGGGCCATCGAGCAGAATGAAAAATCTCCCCTTCAAATAAATCCAACCCTTTGATGTCAGGCAATTTAGGTTGGTTGAGTTGCCCTATACAAGAGATCACTAAATTAAACTCCTCAACACGCGGCTGCTCATCACAAGATGATGTAACTGACCACATATTGACATCATCACTAAACGTCATCGAGGTAACCTCTTGGTTAAAGTGGGTAATGTCATTCAAATTATATTTTAAGAAGCATTGACGGAAATAGTCTTGAAGCTCGGGCTGTTCTGAAAAATATTGTGTCCATTGATTATTTTCTTCGAATGAATACGAATAAAAATGATTGGCAATATCTACCCTGCATCCCGGATAGGTGTTTTCGAACCAGGTTCCACCCACATCGTTATTTTTCTCATAAATTTGAACTGGAATGCCAAGGTCTAACAGTTTAATGCCCATCAAAATTCCAGACATGCCCGCGCCCACAATTAGGATGCTGAAATTATTAGCATTGTGAGAATTAGAGCTCTTGGGTTTAGGTCTTAAGGGCTTGGAAAGAAGATTGATATCCTCTAGCATCATTGGAATATATTGATCTGAGACTTCAGAACCAACCACATAGCTCATCATTCTTTTGAGCTCTTCTTCATTTGGAATATAGAAATTATTTGCACTCTCGTTCGAAAGATATGTCTCAACTATTGGCAAGGCTATGTCCAGAACCTGCTGCTTTTGATTATTAGTGAAGTGTCCTTGAACCTCACCCAGCATAGCTGTTTGCGGCTGAGGGAGTTTATCTAAGATATTTATGTCTCTAGTCATATGAACCAAAGAAGCAGCAAGAACGGGAAAGCTTGAGCTATTTAGAGCATTTACAAGATTGTTTTTATTTATTTTCACAATCTATTGATTATGCACATAAAATAAACCCTATCTAGGTAAAACTATAGAAAATATGCTGGACCAACAACATTTAATACAAAAGATTCATGCCAGCGGATATAGATTCGTATTAGTGTCTAGTGGAGGTGGCTCAGATGCAGTGTCAGACTTGCTCAGGGTACCTGGAGCAAGTAATTCTGTGTTGGAATCGTACATCCCCTACGCACGAGAATCTCTTGATTATTACTTGCTCAAAAAACCTGATAAATATTGCAGTGAAGATACTACATTAAGCATGGCAGCCAAGGCATTTAGTGCGGCTAAGAAGATTGATTCTAGAAGCCACCCACGAAAACTTCTAGGCATAGCAATTACAGCATCCTTAGCAACTAGCTACTCAAAAAAAGGGGACCACAAGTTTTTTATAGCCATTCAGACGCATAAATACTCTAAAAGCTATAGTTACAAGTTTGAAAAAGGCGCGCTTACAAGAGCGCAAGAGGAAACATTGCTAACTCAGCATATTATTATAGCTATTGCTGGTGCATGCGAGGTGGAAACCAATGAAGTGGAAACACAAAACCTAAGAATTACAACCGTGGAAGCTAAAAAGAATTGGGTTAAGCTAGTTGATAATAAGATTGATTTTGATGCCTCCTCTTCAAGAAGTCCTGAGCTAATTTTTCCTGGGTCATTTAACCCCCTGCATTCAGGTCATCATGAAATGAGCAAGCTTGCACAGGATAAAACAGGCTTGGGTTTAGTTTATGAAATTTGCGTACAAAATGCCGATAAGCCTCCTCTTAGCTACCATGAGATCCAAAGAACTTTTTTACAATTTGATGGCAAGCATGACTGGGTGCTAACAAAAGCAGGGAAGTTTACAGATAAGGCAGCCCTCTTCCCTAACTCTGTATTTATTATCGGAGCTGATACTCTTACCAGAATCTTGGATGAAAAATTTTATTTAAGCCGCCAGGATATGTTGGCCCAACTCGATCTATTCAATAGTCATAATATTAATTTTTTAGTCTTCGGCAGAAAAATGAAGTCAAAATTCATTGGCCTTGCCTCTGTTAAAATTCCTGATCATGTTAAGGATCGATTTGTAGGCTTTGATGAAGAAATATTTAGGGATGACATTTCATCTTCAGATATCAGACAGAAATCAGGAATGACCTAAAAATAAATCTATGTATACTAAATATACATGAGGCATAAAGACTAGGGGGTTATTTATTATGCAAGGCTTTCTTCCAAAAAAAAATCCATCAAAATCCTATTCCATAGTCTCTGACTCCTGCGGAAGAATTGAGGAAATATGCGGCAACTTACCCAAGCTGCTTCTAACGGGCAAGGTTCAATCTACTATTAACAAGTTATCAGCGAAAGATTTATCAATTGATGAGCTGTTAGTGAATCAGGTCAACAGGGATTTAAAACTGGCGATGTCCCATCTCAGCTTCATAGCTCATGCCTACATCTGGGGAGACTCTAATCCGCATGGAAAGCTTCCAAAAGCGCTAGCAAATCCGTGGGTCAAAGCAGCTAATAATCAAGGTCGACCTCCTATTCTTAGCTATGCCAGCTATTGCTTGGATAATTGGTTTTTGATTGATCCAGGTGAACCTATTTCTCTAGAAAATGTTGGTTTAATTAATAATTTTCTTGGAGGGGTTGACGAGGATTGGTTTGTAACAATACATGTCTGCATAGAAGATGCTGCTGGTGATGCTATAGCGGCATGCGAGGAGATCTCAAAACTTGGAACTGATGCTTCAGAATTAGAGGTCAGCGCTCTACTGTCGAGAATTGTTAACTCAATGAAAAAAGTAAATCAGATTTTCTCTAGAATGCCAGAAAAATGTGATCCCTATATTTACTATCATAGAGTTAGGCCATTTATTTTTGGAACCAAGGATAATCCTGATCTAAAAAATGGACTTATTTTCCAAGGAGAATTCAAGAATAGCCCTCAATTTTTTCGAGGCGAGACAGGCGCTCAAAGCAGCATCATTCCATCGCTTGATGGGGCTCTGCAAATCAAGCACACCAAGGATCACTTGCGCCATTATTTAAACGAGATGAGAGACTACATGCCACCAAAACATAGAGAATTTATATCAAATCTGGAATCTACCACACAAGTTAAAAACATCATCAGTGGCTCGCAAAGATTGACAGAAGACTACAACAATTGCCTCGAAGAAATCAGAGCATTTAGAGCCATGCACTTAGAATATGCTGGAACCTATATTCATAAACAAGCTCAAATTAAGAATCCATTTGGAAGGGGCGGATCGACCATCACTGGCACAGGAGGAACGCCTTTTATGTCGTACCTAAAGAAGCATCGTGATGAAACTGAAAAACAGAAAAAATAGTATTCTGTTACTTGGAATGTGGCGGTAGCTTAGCTTCGATAAACCACTCATGAGCCTGTTTAGCAGGATTGAATTTTTTTAGCCTAAGTTTTTGATTTTCGATAACTAATTTTTTAGTTTTTACCGCTAGGTAATGATAGGTATGACTATCTCGTGATTCGCTTTCGGGAATTAAGTAAACCTTGTTCTGTTTTTTCTTGCTATCTGCCATAATGAGAATGATTATACCCAAATCATTTAGAATTCCTATCTAAATTTATTGAATAATTGCTAGCAAGGATGCTATTCCTCTTCTAATAATTTATTATGCTCAAGATTGAAATAGAGGTCTTTTACTTAGGAGCAACCACCCAAATCATTCCATGAAAGTTATCAACGTCAATCTGAATAATAAAACTAATCAATTAAAAGAATTTATTGGGCATAGTTTGCTGTGTATTCTATGTGGAGTGTCTCTGGCTCATGCTCAAGAAATTACTATAGATGGTGATGTAACAGAATTAGAATGGTCTGCTGCACGGCAATTTGAGCTAGAGTATGAAGTGTTGCCAGCAAGAAACGGTCAGGCAAAATTAAAAACTATTGCTTTTCTTAGATTTGATAAACAATTTCTATATGTAGCCTTCAAAGCCTATGGCGACCCTGAAAAAATTAGAGCTACCATTAAGGATAGAGATACATCATGGCAGGAGGATTACGTCGCCCTGATGGCAGATCCTTACGGTGACGGTAGATATGGAATTTTAGTTGGGCTGAACGCTATGGGCTCACAACTGGATGAAAAACACACCTCGACCTCTGAACCTGATAGTTCGTGGAATATTGTTTATGAATCCAATGCAATTTTTACAGATTATGGGTATAGCGCAGAGATTGCTATTCCTTTTTCAGAGCTACAATTTCCAGAGAAAGAAATTCAGCAATGGAAAATTGGCTTTCTAAGAAAATCTTTTGAGCCTGGAGTTCAGACTGTTTTTAGCTCATATAAAAATGAACCTGGAGAGAATTGCTATGCATGCCAAGCAGATGAAATAATCAATCTGGGGTCACCAGATATAGATAAAAGAAATTATATTTATCCTTATATATTCCTGAATCAAGATGCCACAAGGCCTGTTAAAAATTTAAAGTTTCAAAACCCAGATTATGAGATTGGGATCAGTGGCTTAATTGACCTGAGTAAATCCTCTTCCCTAGAATATGCAATCAATCCAGATTTCTCCCAGGTTGAGTCTGACGCCCCTGTAATTATGGCGAATCAGACTTTTGCTACATCCTATCCAGAAAAAAGAACTTTTTTTCTTGAGGGTGCCGATCTACTTAAATCAGAATTAGGGTCTGTCTATACCCGATCTATAAGCGCCCCCTTGGGTGCTGTCAAATATATTAACCAGGGTGAGACTAATTCCATTTATTTTATGCAAGCAACCGATACCTACTCACCATATTTAGCAGCTGGAGAATATAGTTCTTATGAAGGAAATGCAGGCAAAAGTAGAGTGACAATTGGAAAAATTAAAAAGAATCTTCCCAATCAATCAAATCTTGGGTTGCTGTTAACTAATCGAGATTATTATTCAGGCGGGAATGGATCGCTGGTTGAACTAGATGGTCTCATCAATATCCTTCAGGACTATAGCTTAGAGTTAAATTTTGCCAGGAGTCAGACCGAAGAAGGATATCTAAACTTCCTTGACACTACAGATACTTTTGGTAGTCACACTTATCAAATGGATGGAGAGAAATTTTCAGGCCGCGCGCATAATATTCGCCTAAGGAGAGTTGTAGAGGGTTCTTATTCTGGCCTCAGGCATAAAGATGTGTCGCCAACCTATCGCTCCAGCGTTGGATTGGTTGGAAAAAATAACTATAAAGAAAGAAGCTATTGGCACGGCAGAACGTTTAGAACTGATGGGGCATTTAGAAAAATTACAATCCATGCTAGCAAACAGAATAGATTAAATTTTCAAGATCAAAAAACTAGGGAGCGTCTTGAGACCAGACTAAATATTGAAACAAGTTTTAATATCAACGGTGTATTTGAATTTGTTACCAAAGCAAGCGAAAAATTTGAAGGCAAGCAATTTGGTAAGCAGGATGAAATCAAGCTTGCGTTTGAATACTCACCTTCGGAAACATTCATGCTTGGCTTTCGTTACGAAAGCGGTGATCAAATTGCATATAGAATTGAGACCCCGGTAATTGGCGATCAAAAAACTCAAAATATTGTTGCCGGCATTAGGTTTTCAGATGTTCTTAAAATAAATCTCCACCAGAGATTCACCGAGCTAAAAAATAAACTTACCAATGAGGAGTTTTACGGTGGAGAGATTAATCGTTTTGAGCTAGATTATCAGTTCGGTAATTCATTGTCCTCAAAGCTTATTATTGAAAAAAATGACTTTCAAGATAACTACTACCTAGAGAGCTTGCTTCAGTGGAAACCCGATCCATACACCATCTTTTATGTTGGTGGCACTCAGTACTATAAAAAACCCAATCCATTTAGCGACAATCTACGAATGGAGACCTCGCAAATATATCTAAAATTTCAGTACTTCTATAATCCTAACAGCTAGCTGTTGAGTCAGAGATACTTCCATCCTTGATTGCGATAGAGTGCAGATCAAAATTCATTGGGCCCTTTGTAAATAAGAGGCTCCTGATTTGTATTTTAGATTTATCCAACCCATCTTGTTCTAAGCAAGAAACTGGCACAGTGACTGTTTCCCAAGAATTTAGTTTACTGGATGGTAGCTCAACTGTGCCTTGACAAGCCTCTCCACATGTAACATTAAAAAATAACGGTGCGCCTTCCGAATCATTAATTTTGATAATAATCTCATAATAAGGGGATTTCATGGACGTGAGATCAAGCGCAGATTTGGATGACACGCCAAAACCTTGCATGACATCACTTGCGTTGAAAATAAAATTTTTCGCATCGTCTTGCCTAAGATGGTCAAATCTTGAGATTAAAATTTTCCTGTCGAGGCTAGAGAATTCATCGGCAGAGACAAACTCAGGGCCTGATTTAGACAAGATAAATTCTTGGCCTGGTATAGCAGCAGCACCTAAGAAAATATTCACAGATTCTATTTTTCTACTGGGTCTTTCCAAGGCGATATTTGGCAGATTAGTCTTAGATTCATAATTCAGACCATAGCCCAACGGAAACAAGGGATCATAGAATTCATTGTGACTGTTCAGCACTCCCTGAGTCTTAAGTTTTGGCCAGGAGTATGAAAGCTTGCCCTGGAAATCAAATTGCATCTCGTCATCTTTTAAGAATATAACATCAGAGATGCCTTCCACTGCAGTACCTGGTAACCAAGCTGCTACAAAAGCTTCAGAGGCGTTGATATATTGATTGACCTCCAAGGGTCTGCCAGAAAGAAATAAGCTCACGACCGGGATATCCCTAGCTGCTAATGCTGATAATATTTGTAAATATGTAGGGTCAGTGGCTGCAAATGAAACATTCTTAAGATCTCCCAACATTTCTGCATAAGGCTCCTCTCCAAATACACCAATCACATAATCAGGGTCGTTTGTAAAGTTACCATTGGTTGAAAATTCAATGGATCCGCCAGCCAAGGTAACAACTTCTTCCAAGGATTCAAAAATAGTCTTAGTATTTATAAAATCAGAGTTCTTGTTTTCTCTCCCCTGCCATGTAATGGTCCAACCCCCTGCTTGCGAAGAAATATTATTTGCAGCCTCGCCAATGACTCCAATGCGGCCGACTGGATTCAATGGAAGCATTTGATTGTTATTTTTTAGCAGCACCAAGGATTCTCGAACTGCTTGCCTGGCAAGCGCCAAGTGGTCAGGGTGACCCAGATAATTGCCTTTAAACTCGTGAGGAACTCTGCCATCCAGTAAACCCATTCTAGATTTAACCGTCAGTATTCTCTTGACAGCATCATCTAATCTTTCACTTGAAATTTCACCAGATTTAACTTGTCTAATCGTATTCTTTAATAGCAGTTTCCAGTCTTCGGGCACCATGAACATATCAACCCCAGCATTAAAAGCTTGGGCGCAATTCACATTGGAGCAATTTTCAACTTGCCCATGGCCATTCCAGTCCCCAACGACGAAGCCATCAAATTGCATTTGATCTTTGAGTATTCCGGTTAAGAGCTCTTTATCTCCATGCATTTTGCTGCCATTGATTGAATTAAAACTAGCCATCACTGTTTGAGCACATGCATCTAAAGCCTGAAAATAAGGATGCCCATGAATCCCTCTAAGCTCTGCTTCAGAGACTACAGCATTCCCTTGGTCAACCCCATTGAGTGTTCCTCCATCTCCCATAAAGTGCTTGGCTGTGGCAATGACATGGTTTTGATCTAAAAACTCAAGGCCCTCACCCTGCAAGCCAAGAATCATTGCGTGGCCAAGCTTTGAAACTAACTCAGGATTTTCAGAGAATCCTTCATAGGTTCTTCCCCAACGATCGTCCTGAGGCACAGCAATGGTTGGGGCAAAAGTCCAAGCGACGCCGGTAGAGAGAACTTCCAAGGCAATAGCCTCGCCGATGTCTTTAAGCAAAGCAGCATTCCCCGTAGCGCCCAGCCCAATATTGTGAGGAAACAAAGTAGCGCCAATGAGATTGTTGTGGCCATGAACCGCGTCAGTGCCCCATAATATCGGAATTTTGATTCCATCGATTTCTACAGAGGCATCATAAAATTCCTGACTAAGTTTTTTCCAATCATCTGCGGTGCTGTACTTGTCTCCGTTAGGCGATGTATTGCCTCCATTGAGAACTGATCCAATGTGAAATTTATTTACATCGGCTGGAGTGATAAAATCTAAGTCACCCTGCATGATTTGACCAACCTTTTGCTCAATAGACATTTGCGAGAGGAGCTTATTAATAAGCCCATCGTTAGCTTCATAGGAGTATTTACATGTATTGCTCCTGGACCAATCCTCTTGCGCGATAATGCTAAAAGAAAAAACTAATGAAAGAATAAATAAATTAATGTGTACTTTTTGCATTCTATCTCCTGGGTTAATTAAAAGTTGATGTCAGAAAACTCTATGTCGAGCTTTGATTGATTTAATAGATAATAAAGTGGCAAGCGATTATCGCTCATTGCATGGTCTACAAGCTTCCGCTTGGAAAGGCTTGAAACCAAAAGGATGCATCTGTGAGCATTTAGCAGCAAAGACATATTCATGGTCTTTCTTAGATGCATTGGATCTCCGAGAGTAATCTCTGAGGTGAATATTTCATGAGGACCATCGGCATTAAATAATCCGTCTAGATCAAGCAAGTCAGGAAACAGCGAGGCAAAATGACCATCCAGACCCATGCCCAGAAGAACAACATTAAAAGGTAGCTCCAGTTGAGATACGCTTAGCGAAGGATGTATTAAAGAAATATAATGGGCTGCCTTGGCTTCGTTAATTAAAAGGTGCTCCTTGATAAGCTGCTCATTGGAATGCTCGTGAGTTACATCCACCAAACGATCATCACCCAGGATGATAGTCACCTTGGTCCATTGAATGGGGATTAGACTTAAATGAGCAAAAATATCTAGGGGGCTGCTGCCGCCAGGGACCACTAGGGTCGCATGTCCAACTTGATTAATTCCCAACGCTAAGGAATGAGCGATAGACTGAGCAATTTTTAAATTAGTATCCTTCACTTCAGCTGGTTTCTTTTAAGAACATTTGGTTGAAGTAACTTAGATTTCCATGCAGACAGGTCATCTCTCTTTCAATTAAAAAAATAGAGATATTTTCCAAGATTTCTGAATGCATTGGCTTGCGGTTTAATAAAAAATTTTCTCTAAATGTGCTGGCATCAATAAACTGCATTAACGATCTCATGAGCCCGCCCGCAAGATAAATACCATTGCCTGGCATGTAAATCAATGCTAGCTCGGAGAGCACTTGAGGCAAACAAATTAAAAACTGATCAATTGATTTTTGAGCAAGTGTGTCGCTTTCGTAGGTCGATACAATATCTTCGGGGCTCTTGATCAATCCGGAGAATTCTTTATAGATATTTGAAATGCCTCTGCCAGAAATTAAATCTTCCAGCACATGAAAATCCTTGGATGCCTTTAATCCTGATTTCATCATCATAGAATCAATGGAGAAGGTGCTATTCCCTATTTCTGTAGGCAGCACCGTGTGATTGTCGACTACAAGAGCGGCTCCAAGACCTGTGCCAGGACCAAGAATTAACGCAGTTTTGTTAAAATCTTTTCCTGGAGCGATTAGTGTCATGTCGCCCTCATCAAATAAACTTAAGCTATAACCAATAGACTCCCAATCATTTAAAATATGGCAGGAGGAGACATTAAATTTCTCCAAAATATCTTTAGCATTAAGCGTAAAATCACGATTGGTCATGCGGATTGTATCGTTCATTTTTGGCCCGGCAACGGAGAAAACTATATGATCAATTAAGGGGTCTTGCAAAAGAAAATTTGCAATCAGGTCATCAAAAGATTTTAAACAACTAGTATTTTCTTTTTGAGGGTTTATTAAAATACTAGAATTAATATTTGCTGAACATGTTCTAACATTTGTTCCGCCTATATCAACAAGAAGTATCTTTGCAACTGCGGGCAGTATTTTTGGGTTTGTTACCATAATAAAAAGTAAATAATGCAAAGAATTGCAATAACGACACCGCTATTGATATTAAAAGCTTTTGATGTGGAAAAATCTATGTTGTTAAGATTAATAGCTTTTGGCTGATCAGCATGTCCTTGAAACAAGGCTGTGATATAACAGCCCAGCCCTGATAAAAAGAACACGACACCCATTCTATGAATATAGGCAAAGTCAGGAAAAATATTGCTTATGGAGATAGAAAGAGCCAATGAGAGAATGGCCGCAACAAGAACTGACATGGTTGTTGCTTTCTTCCAGAAGAGCGCAACCAAGAAAATTACAAGGATGCCTGGGGTGAATAAGCCAGTGAACTCTTGAATATACTGAAACAACGAATCAAAGCTATCGAGCAATGGCGCAATAAAGACTGCAACTACTAAACCCACTACTACGGCTATTCTGCCAGTCTTGATTAGGTTCGCTTGGCTCACCTCGTTAGGCGAAAAAGATCTATATATATCCATGGTAAAAATTGTACCTATGCTATTGGTCATGGAGGCCAGTGATGACACAATTGCGGCAATCAAAGCAGCAAATGTTAATCCCAGAAGCCCATGAGGAAGCAAAGTCATCATGCTTGGGTAGGCTTGATCTGATTTCACTATATTAGGAATTAATTGCATTTCCATAGCCATGGCTGCACATATACCAGGCAAAACAATAACGATCGGCATTAGTAATTTTAAGTAAGCTGCAAACATCACACCTTTTTGAGCTTCCCGAAGAGATTTTGCACCCAAGGCACGCTGCGTAATGTATTGGTTAAAGCCCCAATATGAAAAATGTCCAATCCAAACACCTGCGCCAATTAGAATCCAAATGCCAGGCAGGTTATTGTATGAGGGATTGTCAGGCGAAAGAATCATATCGAACTTCTCTGGCATTGCATTGAAAACAATCGCTAGGCCTTGGAAAACTCCCCCCGAGCCAGCAATCTGATTCAAGGCGATATAAAGAACTGCAAATCCACCAAAAATTAATAAAACAACTTGGACTATGTCTGTCATAGCAACAGCTTTAAGGCCTCCAGATAAAGAATAGGCCAATGCAAACATCGCTAGTAAAATACAGCCGTATAAAGGCTCAAGACCGGTCAAAGCATTAATTGCAAGCGCTCCAAGCCATAGAACAGTTGTTAAATTAATAAAGACGTAAATAATGAGCCAGAAAAACGAGAGGACCAAACTCACCCTTTTGTCGAAACGTTGTTCTAAAAATTGAGGCATGGTGTAAATTTTCTTCTCAAGAAATAAGGGTAAAAAATATTTTGCCATTACTATTAAGGCCACTGCTGCAGTTAATTCCCATACAGCGATTGCCATGCCAACTACAAAGCCTTGACCTGACATACCAATGATCTGCTCAGCAGAGATGTTCGCAGCTATTAAGGAGGCTCCTATAGCCCACCAAGGCAGAGACCTGCCTGCAAGGAAGTAGTCCTCAGATGTTTTCTCAATCCCTGACTCATTCCTGGAGACATATTGAGCAAGAGCAATGATACCAATGCAATAAATACCAAGAATAAAAAAATCTAAATTATTGAAATACATGCTACCACCCCTAGTAATTACTGATATCGTTGTCAACTAAGCTAAATTATCATTAAAATAGTAAGATAAAGCAAATATGCCACGACAAATGCCTGTAACAATCAAAGATGTCTCCAATGATGCAGGGGTATCAATTAAGACGGTATCTAGAGTCATCAACAAGGAAAAGAATGTTTCCGAGAAGACCAAAGAGATTGTTATTAAATCTATTCAAAAACTAGGGTTTAAGCCTAATAAAAGCGCTCAAAGCCTTAGATCAAAACGGTCGCACATGATTGCTTTGCTGTATAACAATCCAAATAAACATTATTTAGCAGACATTCAAGGCGGCATATTAAGGCTCTGCAAGGAAACAGGCTATAACCTTGTATTGCAGGAATGTGATTATACAAACGTTAACCTGGGATTAGAGATCACTGAGTTTATTGATGATTTTAGTATCGATGGATTGATTGTCACTCCACCCTTAAGCGATATGAATGAATTCTTAGAACATCTCAATCAAACCCAAACAGAATACTCAATCATTGCCCCAAGTAATACTAGAAAAGTAAAATCTTACGTCTCATCAAATGATTATGAAGCGAGCTACGCTATGACAAATAAAATTATTAATAAGGGTCACTTGAATATTGGATTTATTAAGGGCCATCACAAACATTCAGCATCCCACTTAAGATTTAATGGTTTTACAGAGGCATTAAAAGATCGGGGAATGAGCCTAAACAGTGAATGGGTCAAGGAAGGTAATTTTAGTTTTGATTCAGGGTTTAGCGCTGGATTAGAGCTTTTGAAATCTCATAACAAACCTTCGGTTATTTTTGCTAGCAATGATTATATGGCAGCTGGGGTCATGAAGGCTGCGCAAATGAATGGTATTAATATTCCCTTAGATTTATCGCTTGTTGGCTTTGATGACTCGCCACTTGCCGCGCAGCTCTGGCCATCTTTAACAACTATTCGTCAGCCCGTGGAGGATATGGCCTATCACGCCGCTAGATTGCTGTTAGGAAATATTGATGGGTTAAGCGAAGAGATGGATTCCAAAGAATTTATCTCTGAATTAATATTAAGAGAGTCTCTAATTAACCTAATAGATTAAAAGATTCTCTTATACCGCTGACAACAAACTCAATAGCCAAGGCCCCAAGTAAAATACCAAATATTTTTTGAATAACAACGATAATTGTTGGGCTGACCCGTTTTGCAAGATTGGCGGATAGCCACATTGCCAAGGCAGCCAAGGCAATAATAAGGATGATGGGAGTAAAATTTATAATCATCTCAAGAGGGTCTGAAGAGCGTTGCTCTGCAATAAGTAAGGCGGCAGTCATTGCCCCAGGACCAGCGATTAGAGGGGTAGCAATAGGAAAGATAGCTAAAGACTGCAGAGACTCGTCATCAAGCGCAACATCAGCTGTATTCTGCCTTCTCTCTTGGCGTTGCTCCAAAACCATCTGAAAAGCTATAGCAATAAGAAATAAACCACCAATAATCTTAAATGAGCTCATTGAGATTCCCATTATTGCTAAAACAGAACCTCCAAATAACCAAAAAGCAGCCAGGATACCAAAAGCCACCAAACTGGCATGAATGTAGACTTTTTTACATTCTTGTTTAGTCAGACCTTGAGTAAGACTCGCAAAAATAGGAATTAATGCGATCGGATCTACCGCCACAAATAATAAAATAATGCTTTCTATAGCTTGATCAAACATATTAAGTAGAGATAATCTGAATGGAATCTGAATGAGAGGCTGAGTAAACCCCACCAATTAAAACAAATTTTAATGATTTTTTTGAACGAGATTTTGATCCCAGAATTAATTTAATCTTATTGATAGTTGATGCTTGATTTGAGATTGATTTCATATAGTGGGGCTGCATGCCCCCTACTAAGCTAAGTTGCTGAAAAGTTTCTAAGTTATTAGTAAATGCATAAATAGGCATCCTAAAAGGTTTGGTGCTTGAAATAACATCTGCAGTTTGACCCGATCGAGTCACCACTACTATTCCATCTGCATCAATTCTTGAGGCAAGATCTCTTGCGCCAATTGCAATATTTTGCCAATCTGATTTGTCGCTAAGAAATTCTTCGTACCCCAGGGTCCTAAAATTTTCAGTTTTAGCAGCAATCTTCTTCAGCATCTTGATACATTGAACGGGGTATTTACCTACGCTGGTTTCCCCTGATAGCATGACAGCATCAGCGCCTTCATAGATTGCATTAGCTACGTCAGTAACTTCAGCTCTGGTGGGTGTTGGATTTACAATCATAGACTCAAGAAGATGAGTTGCAACAATGGATCTCTTGCCCCACTTTGCAGTTGCATACATGATTCTTCTTTGGATATTGGGTAAGTCAGCCAAGTCTGTTTCAATGCCAAGATCTCCTCTTGCAACCATCACTATGTCAGTAGCTTTGGTAATCTCATGAATATTGTCTAGCCCTTCTTGATTTTCAATTTTTGCAATAATTTTAGCAGACGATTTATTTTTTTTAAGAATGGCCCTTAGCTCATGAATATCCTGGGCACTTCTAACAAATGAAAGCGCAATAAAGCTTATGTTATTTTTTATTGCTAAATTAATATCCTTGCGATCCTTCTTTGTGATGGACGGAAGGTCTACCCTTACCCCTGGGAGATTGACATGGCGCTTGCTACCTAACTTGCCCCCATCAAGGACTTTGCATGTTAAATTTTCATTGTCCTTGGCTAGAACTCTAAAATTAATTAGCCCATTATCTATACTGATCCTTGAGCCCTTTGACACACTCTTAATGAGGCCTTTGTAGTTTATCTGGATAGATGAAGTCTCAACGTCAAGATCCTCTCTAATGGTTAGATTTACAATATCTCCAACCTTGAGGTCAATATCACCTTGATGAACACCCGTTCTAATTTCAGGGCCCTGAGTATCAAGTAATAGACCAATAGGACCATAATCAGCAGATTGCTCGGCATTAATTTGGCGAACTAGATCTATAACATTTTGCGCGTCTTTATGTGTCGCATGAGACATATTTATTCTTGCAACATTCATGCCCGCCTTATGGAGTTTCTTTAAGACATCATATGTATCAGTACAGGGACCAATTGTAGCTATGATTTTTGTTTTTATGGCGTTCATGCTTCGCACTATACTCGATATTCCATTGATATGAATAATTTGACATCGTTGTCAGTTAAGGAGTATTCTTTTATACAAGCAATTAATCAATTCAATGAATTTATTTATATTTGGTGGTACTGGCGATCTAGCAGGAAGAAAGCTGCTGCCGGCTCTGTACCGGCATCACAAAGCAGAAAGGTTAAATCCTGAAACTCAAATATATGGCATTGGATCTAGAGAAATAGATACAAAGACTTATAGGGAAGATACTAAAAAGAATCTAGAAATTTATCTCGAACCTGAGGAATATAGCGAGCAATCTATCGACACTTTTTTGCTATTAGTACAGTACAAAAAAATTAATTTTAATATTTTGGATGATTTTCAATCGTTGCGAGATATAACGACTGCAAACGAAAGAAATCTTTATTATTTAGCAGTTTCGCCATCATTCTACAAAATAATAGCTGATAACTTAAGCAATCAATCATTGATCGGCCCCTCCTCTTCTATCATTGTAGAAAAACCAATCGGCACAAATCTTCTATCATCCGTAGAAATTAATGAGGCTCTCGCAAATCATTTTGCAGAAAATCAGATTTTTAGAATCGATCATTATCTTGGCAAAGAAGCAGTGCAGAACCTACTAGCTCTAAGGTTTGGGAATATACTATTTGAAAAAATCTGGTCCAATGTGGCGGTAGATCATATCCAAATTACAGTTGCCGAGACACTTGGATTAGAGAATAGAGGTTCATATTACGATCACACTGGGGCGATCAAAGATATGCTTCAAAATCATCTGCTACAAATCTTATGCCTAGTAGCAATGGAGCCACCAACAAGTGTGAATTCTGAGTCTATAAGAGATGAAAAATTAAAAGTACTTAGATCTCTCCGCCATATAGAGATGAATTCAATACAAGATCATTGTGTCATTGGTCAATACAAAGACGGAGCCATTCATTCAACGCCAAAGATAGCTTACAGGGGCGAGGAAGGCGTTCAAGACGAAAGTAAAACAGAAACATTTGTTGCGCTAAAAGTATGGATAGATAATTGGCGATGGTCAGGAGTACCCTTCTTTTTGAGAACAGGAAAGCGCATGACTGAAAAACGCTCTGAAATAGTCATACAATTTAAGTCCGTCCCCCTTAATATTTTTGATTCAAAAAAGATTCAAAAAGATAATCAATTGATCATCAGACTTCAGCCCGAAGAAAGCATTAAACTGAAAATTATGATTAAAAAACCCTCAGCTTCAGGATTTCAATTACAAGAACTGCCCCTAGACCTTCTCTTTACTGATTATTATGAAGACGATCATCTGGATGCCTATGAAAGACTTTTGATGGATGTGATTGATAATAAGCCTTCGTTATTCATGCGTCGAGACGAAGTTGAGGCAGCCTGGGTATTTATTGATGGGTTGATTGACTCAATCTCTAATGGTGACTTAAGTCTCTCTAAATATAACGCTGGAAGTTGGGGCCCTTCAAGCTCGGATTTACTTATCTCACAGCATAATTCTAAATGGAACAATGAGGATGAGTAGATGTTAAATAAAATTAATTTAATTAAAGAGAGAATACAACAAAGAAGCAATGCAAGCAGAGCAGCCTATCTCAATAATATTGAATTCTGGAAAAAAAATTCTCCAAATAGAAACAGCCTGGGTTGCTCGAACTTGGCTCATACCTATGCTGCATGCAATAAAAAATCCCCGACTGAAAGTCTGAATATTAAAAAATTTATTGGGATAATTACAGCTTACAACGACATGTTGTCTGCGCATGCACCGCTAGAAGCTTACCCAGAGCAGCTAAAAAATGAGGCTGATAAATTAAACCTTCATATCCAAGTCGCCGGAGGAGTGCCTGCTATGTGTGACGGTATTACCCAGGGTGAACCTGGGATGGAGCTCTCACTATTTAGTAGGGATGCAATCGCACTTTCAACAGCCATTGGTTTATCTCATAATGTATTTGATGCGGCAATATGCATGGGCACATGCGATAAAATCGTTCCTGGTTTGCTTATTGGAGCTCTTAAATTTGGTCATCTGCCCATCATATTTATTCCAGGAGGGCCAATGGCAACCGGCATCTCTAATGCAAAAAAATCAGAAACAAGGCAATCCTATGCGGCTGGTGAAATAGAGAAAATAGATCTTCTGGCAATAGAGCAACAAGCCTACCACTCCGAAGGAACTTGCACATTTTATGGCACAGCCAACACCAATCAATTAATAGCAGAAGCTATGGGCTTTCAGCTTCCAGGAGCAGCCTTCACTCCAACAGATTCACCCATTAGAGAGGCTCTTAACAAAGAAAGTCTAAAATCACTCATGAAACTGATGGATATAGAGCTGGGATTAGGTGAAATGTTAGACCTTAAAAATTGGATTAACGCCATCATTGTTTTATTAGCGAGTGGCGGCTCAACCAACCTAGTCATTCATTTAATCGCAATGGCTCGGTCAGCTGGATACATTATTGAAATTGAAGATTTTAATGATCTCTCCCAAATCATCCCCCTTCTATGCCAAATCTATCCAAATGGAAATGCTGATGTCAATGAATTTCACGCGGAAGGAGGAATAGCCAGGTTGTTAACAAATTTAATAGATGGTGGCTTAATTTACGAAGATATTCAGACCGTGGCTGGATTAGGCCTATCACACTATACAAAGGTTCCTTTCATAGAATCCTTTAAAGATAAGACTCTGAGATGGGCAAACCTTGAGAGGCATACTAGACCTCTTAAAAGTATTGCTACTGCAGAGAGCCCATTTAAACCTAATGGTGGAATTAAATTCATTGGCGGTGATATTGCAGAAGGTGTGATAAAAGTTTCTGCTTTAAAGGATGAAAATGGAGTGATCCGAGCTCCTACAAAAGTATTCTTGAGCCAAGAGGCAGTGCTAAAAGCCTTTGAGAGTGATGAATTAAATCAGGATGTAATCTTAGTGTTGTTGGGTCAAAGTCCAGTTATGAATGGAATGCCTGAATTACATAAACTGACATCTCCAATCAATGTGTTGCAAAAAAGAGGTTATAACATCGCACTGGTTACTGATGGGCGAATGTCTGGAGCCTCGGGATCATTTCCAGCTTTGATTCATGCTGTGAGTGAAAATAATAATCTATATAAAATTAGAACGGGCGACATCCTAACTCTAGACTTGGAGAATGCCAAGCTATCTATCGAGGATCAAAACCTTGAAAAACGAGAGCCTATTCAGATTGCTCCCAGCAATCATGGTCTTGGCAGAGAGCTATTTAAAATATTCAGAGACAATGTGAGCTCGGTAAAACTTGGAGCAACTATTTTTCATGACTGACTTCGATCTAATCATTCCAAAGATTCTACCCACCCTCACTCTCTCTTCTGTGCATGAAGCAAAAAAGGTTTGTGATCTTTTAAGGACCGCAAAGATTAATTCTCTTGAGGTGACATTAAGATCAGGTGTCTCTTATGAAGCGATAGAATATATCTCAAATGAGTCTGGGATTAATTTAGGGTTAGGGACGGTGCTCAATCTTAAGCAACTTCTTAAATTTAAAGATCTCAAAATTACCTATGTCGTCTCTCCAGGCTTTGATGAAGGAATTAGTAATTATTGTCAGCAAGAAGGTGTTGTCTATATTCCTGGCATTGAAACTGCATCAGAAATAATGAATATGATTAAGCATGGGCATAAGAAATTAAAATTCTTTCCGGCTGAACAATCTGGCGGAGTGGAGAAATTAAAATCATTTAATGCAGTATTTCCAGAGATCAGTTTCATGTGCACTGGTGGTATCAATCTAATTAACTATAAAAGTTATGCCGAATTACGGAATGTATTCTCTGTGGGTGGATCGTTTGTTTTACCAAAAGAATTCCTCATCGAAGATGATCTGGATGAGGCTGTTAAATATCTTCAGTTATTGTAGGCGAAAAAAAACAGAGCTAGCTCTGTTTTTTTAAGTTCGAGATTGGAAGAGGTCTAAAGTGAGATTCTCTTTAGCTCCTTGAAGGTTTTCTCTTGCCTTCTTGGTGGGTTACTAAGCTCTTTTTTATCGTCAACTCTTAGCATCGCTTTCGCCCTTCGTCTCTGCCTCCTCTTTCTCTCTTACTCCCGTCTGCAGTTGTTTGTAAGTCGGTCCGAGTTGGTCTAATAAATATACGCCTCTGATTAAAAGTGTCAACACTTATTTGAAAAAAAGATGAAGTATTTTACTTTTGCTAAATACTCTCTATAAAAATATGAGATTAGAGTCAATTACATCAGCATACTTGGCTTGTAAATCAAATAAGTTAGCTTTGTGGGCATTTGCATTTCTATCACCAACACAGTCTTCAGCAATAATGGTGAGGAAATTATTTTGCAAGGAATCTAAGGCTGGCTCACCAAATCAGGCCAACAACCTCAAAATATTTGATTCAAATAATCCTGACCAGCCTTTAATCCAATTTTGTAATTAGCCTTCATGATCACAGGGTCAGTGGTTGTCCGCTTTGCGGTTAATCTAGCCGGAGGGCAAATTTCTATAATAGTGCAATCAGCCGGGGGGTTTCTTATAAAATCTAAAGCCTGGTTATAAACCTCAGCATTTTGCTTGAGGGCAAATGATATTCTTGGGTATGATTTTGTAAACCATGCAGCAATATAATTCTCGAGTTTATTTTGCCTAACAAACTCTTTCTCATAAGTTCTAATAATAACGATCTCTCTGGCACCAAGTTCGTAGGCTTTTTGTACGGGCAATGGATCTGTAATTCCGCCATCATATTTTCTAAGACCGTCTAATAAAATTGGTTCACGCATCAATATAGGCAATGATCCAGTAGCCAGTAATTGATTCACGTAATTATCACGATCAAGTTCAATGTATTCTGCTTCACCGCTCTCCGCATCAGAGACAACAACATAAAAATTTTTATTCGCTAGATGTGAAGTAAGACGATCAAAGTCTATGGGAAAAACTTTATTGGCATCTTCGTACAGTTTCGTAAAATTCATGATGCTTTTGTTTAAAAAAATATTTTTAAAGCTGACGTAGTCTTTCGAGGCTGAAAAAAGCATCTTATCTAGATTGTAATCTGCTGTAGCCAAAAGATACCAAAGCTGAACAACAGCGCCATTGGAGACTCCAAGATGAATATCGAATGGTTTATATGAGGCTTTAATAAAAGAATCTATGACCCCGAACGAGAATACACCCCTGCTTCCACCACCCTCAATAATCAGGGCTTTCTTTGAATTACTCATGAGATATCACTATATAAAAGTGCCTTTGATAATCTATAGACGAAAAAAAACAGAGCTAGCTCTGTTTTTTTAAGTTCGAGATTGGAAGAGGTCTAAAGTGAGATTCTCTTTAGCTCCTTGAAGGTTTTCTCTTGCCTTCTTGGTGGGTTACTAAGCTCTTTTTTATCGTCAACTCTTAGCATCGCTTTCGCCCTTCGTCTCTGCCTCCTCTTTCTCTCTTACTCCCGTCTGCAGTTGTTTGTAAGTCGGTCCGAGTTGGTCTAATAAATATACGCCTCTGATTAAAAGTGTCAACACTTATTTGAAAAAAAGATGAAGTATTTTACTTTTACGCTTTTTTGAAATCGAAATCGTCTCATTTGCATGAAAATTAATCTATAACAAATTGGCTAACTATCTGATGCAAGTCTTCTGTACCTTGGAGGTAACTAGCAATATTTACTCTCTCGTTATTGCCGTGTACACCCCTCCAATCCTTGGGATCAAACAAGACTGGATTAAAGCCATAGCTGTCTATACCTAAGTCTCTAGTGAAATGACTATCTGTAAAACCAGTGCTAACTGCAGGGACAATGCGCGAACCAGGATGAAGCTTCTCAGTAACCTTGGCAATATGTTTAAAAAATTCAGAATCAACAGAGGATACTGCTGGACTAAATGCCAAAATTACCTCAACGCTCACCCCTGCTGGCTCTACTAAATCTCTAATATCCTGAATAAATTCTTCAGCAGTTCGATCTGGAAGCATTCTGCAATCAATTTCTGCGGCTGCAACTGGGGGCACAACGTTAATTTTTTGAGAGCCTTCCAACATCGTTAGTGAACAGGTGTCTCTTGTCAGTGCGTGATAGGAAGGTGAGGATTCTTGCAGCTCAGCTTGAAATCTCTTGCTGGTAATATATCTTTTCATATTCGCAAAAGCTTTCGCTTGCTTGCCATCCATCTTCAACGAGAGACTCTTAAAGTAAGCGTCTACTGAAGGAATAATTCTAGGTGGAAAAGGATTTTCTCGAACAAGGTTTAGCGCATGAACTATTCTGGAAACAGAGCTAGTAGTTCTTGGAGAGGAGCCATGGCCGGGAGTATCAACGGCAGTAAAGCGAAGCCAGACAGGGACCTTCTGTGTTATCTCTATAGCAAAGACTTTTTCACCATCAATGATTTGACCGCTGCCACCTTCGTTGATTACAAAACCTGCGCCTTCAAATATTGCAGGGTGGTTTTCAATTAACCAGCCAGCGCCATAAATTCCGCCCGCTTCTTCATCGGCAGTTGCAACAAACACCACATCTCTGTTGAGGTTCAGGCCACTTCTGTGTAATTTGATAAAGGATACTAACTGAGAGATGCCAGCGCCCTTCATATCGATCACCCCTCTTCCGTAGAGATAACCATCCTTGATTTCAGCAACAAGAGGATCAGTATCCCAATACTCTTTAGTGGCAGGCACGACATCTGTGTGTTGTAAAAGAATCAAGGCTGGTAAATCCCCGCCTTTAATTCGAGCCCAGATATTTCCTCTGCCAGGAGCGCTCTCTGCGCTTGAATATTCAATGCCCTCTTGTTCAAAAATATTAGCGTAGAAATCAACCGCTCTTGACTCATTGCCTGGAGGGTTAACGGTATCTACACCGACGAAGTCTGAAAGCAGCTGAACTGGATCAAGCGGCGCAGCATGTGAGATAAAGCTTAAAGTAAATAAAACATTTAATAGAAAGTATTTCTTAATCATTATTCAACTCCCTCAACTAGAACAACATGACGATTTGATGAATTCTCCGAAAATGCTAACGCATTTTTATATTCCACCGAATGATAGCAAGCATTGGCCTCTTCCATAGAATTAAATTCTACTAGAACAGTCCTCTCGTAAGGGCCGCCCTCTAGCTCAACTTGTGCCCCACCACGTACTAAAAATTTTCCACCATGCCCAGTGATTGCTGGGCCAGCTAAGCTCACATACTCTGCATATTCATCGGCATTATGCACATGGCACCGAGTGATCCAATAAGCTTTCATTGAGCCTTAAACTCAAGTCTCATCTGGTGAAGAATGGGCTCAGTGTAGCCGCTGGGCTGCGATCGACCTTGGGTAGCAAGATTACATGCTGCCTGAAAAGCTGTCCCAGTGTATAAAGGAGCCATGGGTTGATACTGAGGATCGCCAGAATTTTGCTCATCCACAATCACAGCCATTCGCTGCATTGTTTCAATGACTTGCTCCTCAGAGCATAAAGAATGGTGCAACCAATTGGCAATATGTTGGCTAGATATCCTGCAAGTAGCCCTGTCTTCCATTAGACCTATATTATTGATATCCGGTACTTTTGAGCAGCCTACACCATGATCTATCCATCGCACAACATAGCCCAGTATGCCTTGAGCGTTGTTATCAAGTTCGCGCTGAATGTCCGCAGCACTTAGAGCAGAGGGATTGGGTAAAAGTGGAATAGTTAGAATATCGTCCAAGCTGGCTTTTGTTCGGCTGATGAGCTTCTCTTGCTGATCTGACACAAGGATTTGATGGTAGTGCATCGCATGGAGGGTAGCTCCCGTGGGTGATGGGACCCAAGCGCAATTAGCTCCAGCTTCAGGGTGCATGAGTTTAATGTTATACATATTCAACATTTCATCAGGCATAGGCCACATGCCTTTGCCTATCTGAGCATGGCCTTTGAATCCGGTCTCAAGACCAGAATCTACATTCCAATCTTCGTATGCGAGTATCCAGGGTTGTTGCTTCATTTCTGCCTTACGAATCATGGGTCCTGCTTCCATGCTGGTGTGAATCTCATCACCTGTTCTATCTAAAAATCCTGTATTAATAAAGATCACTCTGTCCTGAGCCGCTCGAATACATTCTTTGAGATTGACAGTTGTCCGTCTCTCCTCATCCATGATCCCGACTTTTGCGGTGAGTTGGGTAAGCCCAAGGGCTTGTTCTACAGCAGAAAATAGATCACAGGTAAACTGCACTTCTTCCGGGCCATGCATCTTGGGTTTGACGATATAAATACTCCCTGCCTTAGAATTTTGCACTGAACTATTGCCATTTAAATCATGCATGGCAATACAGATTGTGAACATTGCATCTAAAATACCTTCAGGAATTTCTTGGCCATCTGAATCTAGGATCGCTGGATTTGTCATTAAATGCCCAACATTCCTTACGAGCATCAAACTGCGGCCTGGCAAAGCAAAAGAAGAGCCATCAGCTCCTTGATACACCCTATCTGGATTAAGATGTCTGGTCATCTCTGAGCCAGCTTTCATAAAAGTTTCCTTTAGATCGCCTTTCATTAAACCAAGCCAATTTCTATAAACCTGGACCTTATCCTCGCCATCAACTGCTGCAACAGAGTCTTCACAATCTTGAATAGTCGTAATGGCCGATTCCAATAAGACATCTTTAATTCCAGCTAGGTCTGAAGCGCCTATTGAGTGAGTGGGGTCAACTTGAATCTCTGCGTGCAGATTATTATTTTTTAAGAGGATGCCAGAAGGCTCCTGCAAAGTCCCCTGAAACCCTTGAAATTGATCTGCATTCATCAATGCGGTATTCAATCCATTCTCCAGTCTAGCAATCAATGATCCATCTTCAATAATCAAGGAGGTCACCTGATTAAACGATGCGTTCTTTAGGGGGAAATGTTTGTCTAAAAATGATTTAGCAAAGGCAATAACTTTATCGCCTCTAATTGGATTATACGCTCCAGCTCTTGAGGCTCCGTCTTCCTCTCCTATCATGTCTGTCCCATACAAAGCATCATAGAGGCTGCCCCAACGAGCGTTGGCTGCATTTAAAGCAAATCTTGCATTCATAACTGGCACGACCAATTGAGGCCCTGCAATCATTGCTATTTCTGGGTCTACATTTTGAGTGGTGATGTGAAAATCGCCGCCCTCTTCAACTATATAATCAATGTCCTTGAGGAATGTTTTGTACAACTCTGAATTAAAAGGTTGGTCCTTGTTAGCTAAATGCCATTGATCGATTTGCCCTTGAATCGATTCTCGTTTTGCCAATAATTCTTTATTTTTAGGAGCAAAAGTATGAATGATTGTCTCTAGCTGATCCCAGAAATTCTCTGGCGTGATCGCCAGGCCTGGCAGAAGCTCATCTGACACAAAGTTGGCTAGCTTGTCTGAAACGGACAAAGACCCTTTTGAAATATAATTATCTGACACTAGGCTCTCTCTTAATTGAAATAGGAATAAAGCCATAGTCTAACAAATAAAAAAGATCTCATTAAGTAAATCAAATAAATTACTTTCAATAATCTCTTTGAATGAAATGCTGCAATAAATTAAACTGAAGGCATGAGAAATCAGACTCCTGTTTTTTACTTACCCTTGGTTTTCTTTATGCTGATGAGTTGCGGTGGTGGTGGCGGAAGCTCTAATAACGCCTCCTTGCCAATAAGCAATATCAGCACGCCAGTGATTCCAGCTACCTCATCAAATTTGTTAGCACACACAACAGGAACTATTGATGGAACTCTTGCCTACGGAGAAATTTCTAGAACATTTATTTTGTACGTCCCGTCTAGCTATGACAGCTCATCGAAACAACCCTTGGTATTTAATTTTCATGGCTATAGCAGTAATGCAAGGGAGCAAATGGCATATGGAGATCTGCGATCTCAAGCTGATGCCAATGGTTTTATCTTGGTTCACCCTGAAGCCCTTGATGATATTTATGGAAGGAGCTACTGGAACATTAAAGGATGGTCAACAAGCGTTCATGATGATGTCAAATTTGTTGAGAATCTTATTAATTTATTGATGGATAAATATTCTATCAACGCAGAAAGAATTTACTCAACCGGGATGTCGAATGGGGGGTTTTTTAGTTTTCATCTGGCATGCAATTTAAGCGCGAGCTTTGCTGCAGTAGCATCGGTAACTGGCTCGATGACATATGAGACATTTGATAACTGTAACCCTAGAAAGCCTACTCCAGTGATGCAGATACATGGCTCTCTTGATGCCACCGTACCTTACAAGGGATTGGATGCCCGAAACATGAAACCAATCATGGATGTTATGGAGTATTGGAAAGTGAGCAATGGATGTGATGATTATATCTTGTCGCTCCCTGGGATCCTGCCTGGCACGTCATCCTGGACTGAAACCTATGAATATAATAACTGCCTAAATAATACGCAAAATGTTCATCTATACGTTCAAGGAGCAGGACACATATGGCCAGGTTCCAGGTATAGCAGCATCGCCTCTCCGGACTCAAGCAGTAGAATATGGGGCTTCTTTTCAACCTACGACATTAATGGCGTCATACAATAAAAAAGACTGGCATTAAAAGCATCATTTTTTGTTTCAGCAGTCAGATCCATAAAAAAGGCCCCGCGTAAGCGAGGCCTTCAATCTTATAGACTTAGTTAGGGGAAAGCCTAGAAGTTATACTTCCATCTCACGCCATAGGTTGCCTGATCTCTAGCCCAAATGGACTTATTGAATCCTAGCGGCGCTGTTGCCTCGCCTATGTGCATGATGTTTTGCTCGTCCGTGATGTTTTGACCATAAATATCAACACGCCATTTTGCATCGTCCGTCGCAGGTGTAATAGAAACCATGGCATTGTACTCAGTCCATGCTGGCACTTTATCCCACTCCAGATCAAACAAACTGGTGTAGCGCTCATCTTGTTTGTATGCATCAAGTCTAAAATTCACATTAAAATTTTCTGTGGTCATGGTGTACTGAACACCAAGATTTGCTGAAAACTCAGGATGAGTTAAAGAGTTGCCGCCAATATCAGATAAGAGTCCATCCTTCATAACATCCGCAGGGGTGCAGCCTAAAATAGCACAAGCTGTACTCACCATGTATTGACCATATAGATCTCGCGAAGCAGTCAATGACGGCAAATGACCTGCAGCAACATTGGGCAGGAAGCTGACAGGGGTGGGTTCGCCAGTTGTTCTATCACCATGGAATTCTGCAGGCACTATGAGTGCTTGTGCAGGACCCCAAAGTCCAGCCTGCCACATGTTCCAGATAACAGTTGCAACATCTTTTCGGACAACAAACACCTCTCCATCAGCTGCATTTTTCATCAGATGCCAGTTACCACAACCGGTTGTTAAGCATAGATCAGCATTGGCTGGATTCATCAGCATTTCACCGCTAGCAATCTCTGACTCCTCCCAGCTCATCCCAATATTAAATTGCCATTGGGGAGCATTAACAGGCACCCAAATAAATTCACTCTCAAAACCCATCATGTCAACATCAATCCCTTCGTTCACACGAGTTTTATTTTGAATTTTTGTGACCTGGTAGTCTTGCGCATCGTAAATGTAGGCCGCCGCATTCCATCTCATGCCCTGAGAAGGGAAGTCTGCTTTGAATCCAACCTCGTAAGCATTCAGCTCGGTTGAAGGGAAAACCTGAGGGGTGTTTGGATATTTAGCAGGGTCCAACGCCGGGTTAAATCCTCCGCCCTTGAAACCTTTAGAAATGGAGCCATAGACAAGCGTATTATCATTTAGCACATAGTCCACAACAAAACGCCCTGTGTTATTGGCATATTCAGTTTCAGGATCTCCAGGGGTACCTGAGGCGTACCATGATTGACCAAACTCAGGTATTGAAGAACCAGGAATAGCGGTAAAGCCGTTGCCCTGACTTCCAAAACCCACAACGCTTAAAAATGGTGATCTACCATACTGCTCTTTGTAATCTTCAGTTCTTCGAAGACCCAGTGTGTATTTCAACCTATCGCTCTGTTGGTAATAAATTTCACCAAAAATAGCGGAGCTGCGTGAAGCAGAGATGCTGGAAGTTCTATAGAGAGGTGCATATAACTGCACATAGCCTTGGGGCAGTCCACCAGTTAATACTCCTGGAGGAAAAAGCGCCAATGCATCCAAGCCATTTGCTGCAATATCATAAACACTTTTTCCAGAGGCGCTGGTGTGTATCGCACCAAGTAAATAATTCCATTGACCATCAAGGCTAGATTGGAATCGGACTTCTGTTACCTCGTTTTTGCCTTCGGGGTTGTATTGACGATCAAATCCATCTGGATAATTCATAGTGTCTGTAACGCAGCCACCATAGGTACCAAGTGTTCCATCTTCAAGGGTGCAATTGGAGCCATACCCACTCATAGGAATATATCCACCGGGAAAGTATGGGCTGTCTTTGAATCTCAAAGCATCATATTCCTCTGATTCATACACGCCTGTTCGGTCATACAATCGTTCTTTGCTAGAGTGAGAAAACGTCATGTCCCAACTTTCATTGATTGAGTGGTTAATGATTAACTGCGTGATATCTTGATCAATAATGTATCGAGGGTTGCCGCGGTTATTTGATTGCCAAAAACCTTGCGGAGCGCCAGACATATCTGTCACTGGGGTGTAGTCTAGAATTCCAGTGAGTATGGCTAAATTTTCAACAAAGGTTGCCATCGGATGAGTTAATTCATGAACTAAAGGGCCACCAGGGGTACAACCCACTGCTACAGAGGGATCACGTTTACAGTATCTATTATTTACATAGTGGCGAGTGGAATCTTCCTCGTACTTGTCATAGACAAATAGAATGTCCGTTGAGTCACTCACTTGCCAAGCAAATGAAAATCTGTAAGCCGCTGAATCTCGGTTATTAATGTGAGAGGTAGGTGCTTTTGAGTAAATGTTTTTGATATCGCCATCCCTCTCTATAGAAGCAGTGGCAAACCTGACGGCCATGGAATCGCTTAGGGGATAGTTCAGCGTGTATTTGAGTTTCTCTAAATTATAATCACCAACGTCCACTGACACCATTTGAGTGACTTCATCAAATTGTGGTCTAGCAGTAATCAAATTAATTGTGCCACCCACTGAATTTTTTCCATAAAGAGTGCCCTGTGGACCTCTTAAAACTTCAATACGCTGCATATCCAGAAATTCACCGTCCTGCATGGTGGTTGATCCAACTGGCAAATCATTCACATGAATTTCGACCCCTGACTCAGCAGTCGCCGAGACAGCTAAATTGGTGATACCACGAATGTTAAAAGCTCCACCACCTGCGTCATTGCCTTGAAAATTTAAACTAGGTGTAACCAACTGGAGATCTGAACCAGATTCAATCTGCATATCGTTCAGCATATCGGCTGTCAAGGCCGTAACCGCTATAGGAACATCCTGAAGACTTTCTTCTGTTCTTTGTGAGGTCACAATAATCTCTTCAATCAGGCTGCCAGAGGCTACTTGAGAATGCACCGGCTGCATAACAAACAAAAGGCTGGCGGCCAGCACTGAAGCGTTCAGGATTCTATTCATTGGTATTATTTTCATAGTTTTACTTCCTCCTAATAAAAGTAATAACTGGTGAGTGAGATTAATGATTCTGCAGTAGCAGAAAACAATCACTAGTATCTATATCTTCTACTTAATCAAATAAAGATCATGAATGCAATCAAAAGATGCATTTATTTTACTTATAAGTAAAAGAATATATGTTATGTCTATATTTTTTATTGTTAAGAATCTATAAAAAATACTCGTATCTCGCTATGCTGTTAGGCTTGGTAATAAATATTAAAAATATGCTAATAAATTTTACTCGCTCTGTAAGTCTAATCTTCGGCTTGTTGCTCTTCTCAAGCGCCACTTATGCGATCAATGAGGCTGAGTTAATCCTTAGCTCTAACCATGTTTTATTGATGACAGGTGAGAGACAATCTCAGCCTCTTTCAGTGGCTATCACCGACCAGAGAATTGTCTGGATTGGGGATCACCAAACAGCCAAATCCATTAAAGGCAAACATATTAATTTTGGTGACCAGGCAATCTTGCCTGGATTTATTGATGCGCATGGTCATGCTTCTTATGTGGCTTTTGCTACCCAGGTAGCAAACCTAGCCTCTCCTCCTGTTGGTGAAGTGAAAACCATTGCAGACCTTCAGCTCCAATTAAAAAACTTTATTAAAGAAAAGGAGATTGGTCCAGGAGAATGGGTCATTGGTCTTGGTTACGATGATTCACTTTTAAAGGAGCAGCGCCATCCCACCAAGAAAGATTTAGATGTTGTCAGCACGTCCAATCCGATATATTTAATTCATGTGTCAAGTCACTTGGGTGCCGCCAACTCACTTGCATTGTCTTTGGCTGATATTACCAAGGATTCCCTGGATCCTTCGGGGGGTAAGATTCGAAGACTGTCAGGCTCAACTGAGCCCAACGGCGTCTTTGAAGAAACTGCAGCCTATCCTCTGCAGCAGCTAGCCATGACCTCTTATAAAGACCCTCTGGGAAGTGTTAGAGAAGCCATGAAGATTTATGCAAGGAATGGAATTACGACGGCGCAAGATGGGGCTTCAAACCTCGAATCAGTAGCATTGATGCAGGCTGCGGATGCTCGGGGTTATCTTAATTTAGATGTCATCACCTACCCAATTGGCCAGGGAGATACTGAAGCCCTCATAGACTCTTTTACCTTTGGGCAATACCAAGGGCGATTAAAACTTGGGGGAATCAAACTCGTGCTCGATGGCTCGCCTCAAGGGAAGACAGCCTACCTGACTCAACCATACCTTAGACCTCCACATGGACAAGAAGCTGATTACAAAGGCTACCCTTTAATACCGCAAACATCTGTCAATCACTTAGTCAAAACATACTCCCAAGCAGGCATACCCATCATGGCTCATGCCAATGGCGATGCGGCGGCAGATATGTTGATTCAGTCGATAGAAGAAGCTGGGATAACTTCTGATCACCGAACCATCATGATTCATGCTCAAACAGTTAGAGAGGATCAACTAGACCAAATGAAAGTGCTAGGAATTATCCCATCCTACTTCTCGTCGCATACCTTTTATTGGGGTGACTGGCATCGAGACTCTGTCTTTGGTATAAATCGAGCCTCACGGATTAGCCCAACACGAACAACTCTTGAAAGAGACATGCTCTTTACCGTTCACAACGATGCGCCGATTGTTCCGCCAGATATGATTCGCTTGCTTTGGTCAACAACCAACAGGCTTACGCGCTCTGGCAAAGTACTTGGGGAAGATCAAAAAATATCTACCTATGATGCTTTAAAAGCTATGACCATTAATGCGGCCTATCAACACTTTGAAGAAAAAGATAAAGGCACCATTGAGGTTGGAAAATTAGCCGATCTTGTTGTGCTTTCAGTTGACCCTCTAAGCATCCAAATAGAATCATTGTTAGATATCAAGATCATCTCAACCTTTTCACATGGCAAGGAAATCTTCAGCTCCCATCAATAAAATTCTTCTTAAAGTCTGGAGATTTAGAGTTAAAAAATTAACTAGCCATCAAATTATTAAAACTATAAGGGTTTAGATCTGATAATAAAATAATCGATGCGTTTACACAAAACCATTAAAATTTCAGCACAAAGAGCATTTAGATCATCGACAGACAAGGTAAATCACTCCTTAATTGTTGGGTTATATAATTCATCCTGTCCTGTATACCAGTACTTAAATAATTTCTCAGCAGGCTTGCCTCGAATTGATTGAGACATATTTGGAAAGCCCTCTATGGTATTTGAACTTGCTGGTATCTGATTAGCATCTGGTATTAATGTATCAGATAACCAATATCCAGTTGATGTTGTTGTGCCTAATGTCTCAAAATAACTTTGTGTATCAACTGCTCTAAAGAGCGCTTCTGTATATATTGCTTGAGCTGAAAAATCAGTCTTTACTTCATTCTGAACACACTCATCATAGGCAATATTATCAATGGTGCCAGGAGTACAGAACCCATCTTCAATCCAGCCCCTTGACAAAAAGGATGCATGACTTTGTGAGAATAGATTAAACATGACAGGTGGAATAGTCGAGCTAGAGTTATACCAACAGGGCTGATTATCTAAGCAATTCCATTTATCATATGTTTGCTCTATCGCTAGCATGGCTTTTGCTTGGATTAAATCAACTGTAGCAGTCGCAACCTGATCATCAGATAGTAAATTACCAAATGATAATAAGACACCATCAACCTTATCAAATACTCTTTTGTCATTCCATGTGACATTTTCACCGACATACACTTTGCCGGTGAATTTTTCTTTGATTTTGTCAATAATAATGCCCATTCTTTCCATGTAATAGTCTTTGAGATCATCACCCTGGGCTTGCGTGTGACCTTCATTGTTCACGCCGCTAAACCAATTTAACCACATGGCACTCCAATCAGCAGATAAACCCCCTACACCAATTTGTTCTAGACGATTAGCTTCCCACAGAATGTGTTCTTCATGGGCATCCATGATTTTTTTCAGCAGAGCCATGTCCACCCTGACATTGTATGTAGAAAAATCAAATAAGAAGTCCTGCTCAACGTCTTGTGTTTGGAATTGCCAGGTATAGATTAGCTTTATGTCTAACTTGTCTGCTTCAGCAACAATGTATTCGATTACCCAGTCATCAATATGCTTACTGTTTTGATCAATTTGCCAAAACTCTGCTTGGTCATCTTGCCAGTAACCAAAATTATATATGCCCACTGAATTGACGCCATGCTCTTTAAGCCTTCGGAGGGTCGTTCTGTACATCAACTTGATGTATTCGTCCTCTGTGCAATCTGCAATCCAAGTAGCATTCTTGCCTTTGTAATTATTATATATCCACTCAACCCCATAATCTTTGAAGCCAATTGCCTTGATGTGCTCTTCGCCGAACACATTTTGAGGTGAAGGCATAGGATACACACCTAGATAAGATTCATAAATCTCTGCATTGTGAGGGTTCACACAAGACCCTTCAAAGTCCTCTGTCTTGACTTGAACGGTAACACTTGCTGATGCGCTACCACATGTTATGGTCAATATCTGATCGCTGTCACCAGTCATAGGAACAGTCTCACTGCCTGAAGTAGCCTTACTCCCAGACCAATAACCCGATGCCTTACAAGATGATGCATTAGAACTGTTCCAGGATATAACGGTTGAGTCACCCTGGAATACAACTGTTGGGTCTGCTGTGATAGATGCTGTGTCTTGAGGAGGTGTTGGTGTTGGTGGTGCTGGGGTTGGAGTCCCGCCTCCGCCGCCACCGCCACCGCAAGATAAAAGAAACAAAGAGGATAAGATTAAATTATATATTTTCATAGTTTTAATCTACACGTAATAAATCATGCGTCTATGGTTAACACCTAATATTAAATTGCTGATTCAATATTAGTTAGTTTAAAAATAGGATTCGGGAATCGGAGCAAACTGCAAGCTTCGGTGATAGCCATCGTAATATCAGGGCAAATAGTGTTATGACTTTTCTATGTGATTTATATCAACTATGCTATTTGAATGAAAAATATAATTAGATTCCCTTTAAGGGTACTTTCAAATCAACAGCCTCTTTTGGCCTTATTTCTCGTGGCAATGTTTTCTACCATCGGTACTGCCGATGATGGCCGCGTCCTATTTGATCCCATGGATGTATTCGAGCTCGAGTGGGCGACGGATCCACGTGTTTCACCTGATGGGGGCAACATCGTCTATGTCCGCCAGTCAAACGACATCATGAAAGATCGTCAGCGCTCAAATCTCTGGCAGGTTTCAATAGATGGAAAGAGCCACAGACCCCTAAGCTCTGGACTGAAAAACTCTACCTCGCCTCGTTGGTCACCGGACAATAAAAAGCTTGCCTTCATCTCTAATGACACGGGTTCACAACAGATTCACCTGCGCTGGATGGACAGTGGAGAAACTGCGGTGATTTCGCACCTGCAACACTCGCCCTCAAACCTTTCATGGTCACCGGACGGTAAGTGGCTCGCCTTCACGATGAATGTCCAAACCTCCAGTAAACCTATTGCAAAACCGCGCACCAAGCCAGAGGGTGCCACCTGGGCAGAAAACCCCATCACCGTCACAACCACCCAATATCAGTACGACGGCCGAGGCATTGTTGAGCCTGCCTACCGCCATGTGTTTATTATTCCTGCCGATGGTGGCTCTGCACGACAGCTTACGGAGGGCGATTTCAATCATCATGGTTCGCTTGCTTGGTCTCGTGAGAGCGAGCATGTTTTCTTCTCCGCCTATCGCTCAGATAATTGGGAACTGGTTAGCGATGAAGCTGATATCTATTCAGTATCCATCGCGACAAAGAAACTCGAGCAAATCACAAATGAGCCTGGGGCTGAGCGTTCGCCCGTCATATCGCCAAACGGTCGCATGATTGCCTTTAGCCGCCAAGAGCGTCGCCCCCTCGCTTATACTCCTAATCGCATTGCTATCTTGGATTTACAAAATAAGAACACTCGAGTGCTTACAGAGGATCTTGATGGGGATGCAGACAGCCTTAGGTGGGCAGAAGACAATCAATCCCTTTATTTTATCTATGACGAACGTGGCATAAGAAAAGTAGGTCAGGTCGCGCTCAACGGCAAGTTAAAAGAAGTAGTTAGTGGACTTGGTGGCACAAGCATTGGGCGACCTTATCTTTCAGGTGGATTTCATATTGCTGGCGATGCCATTGCTTTTACTTATGGCCAGTCAGACAGGCCTGCGAATATCGCGGTCTTCAAGGCTGGCAAAACCCAAGTACTAACGGCGCTGAATGAAGATTTACTCGAGCATCGTAAGCTGGGGGAAGTTAATGAAATTATCTATAAATCATCCTTTGATGGTCAGGAGATTCAAGGGTGGTACATCACACCGCCAGACTTCGATGCATCAAAGAAATACCCCTTAATTCTAGAGATTCATGGTGGCCCGCATCTAGCCTATGGTCCACATTTCTCTGCCGAGCTTCAAATCATGGCAGCAGCTGGCTACATTGTTTTCTATGACAACCACCGTGGCAGCCTGTCCTATGGAGAAGATTTTGCGCTCCTGCTACAGTACAAATACTCCAGCCCTGAAGACTTTGCCGATCATATGTCAGGCATTGATGCGCTGATTGATCGTGGTCTTGTGGACAACAAGAATCTCTTTATTGCTGGTGGTAGCGCTGGCGGTATCGCGACAGCTTATGCGGTGGGACTAACCAATCGATTCAATGCTGCGGTTGCGGCCAAGCCAGTAATCAACTGGATCAGTAAAACGCTGACAGCAGATTCTATGGTTGGGCAAATCTATCATCAATTCCCCGGTCCTCCGTGGGAAAACCTTGAGCATTATTGGGAACGCTCGCCACTATCTCTCGTCGGGAATGTAACAACACCAACCATGCTCTTGACCGGTGAAGACGATCGACGCACGCCAATCTCAGAGACTGAACAGTTCTATCAGGCGCTGCAATTGCGAGGAGTAGAAAGCGCTATGGTGCGACTTCCTGATACCTCTCATGGTATTGCAGGTAGACCATCGCGACTGATCACCAAAGTCGATCACATTCTTGCTTGGTTTGAACGATATCGCACCGACAAGGATTAGTATTATTAGGCATCTTATTTATTAAAAAGAACATTATTGGGGAATTGCTATGAACTATAGAAATTTAGGTAGATCGGGATTAAAAGTTTCAGAGTTATCCTTTGGGTCTTGGGTGACTTTTAACAAGCAAGTAGATGCAAATTTGGCTGAAAAGATGTTTGGAACTTGCTTAGATGCAGGTATTAACTTTTTTGATAATGCTGAAGCTTATGAGAGAGGAGAATCTGAGGTAGTGATGGGCAAGGCACTTAAAGCACTCAGCAACCCAAGGGATTCTTATTGTGTATCTTCGAAAGTATTTTTTGGTGCCAAAGAAAACCCCCTACCTACTCAAATAGGGCTAAGCAGAAAACACATTACTGAAGCCTGTCATCAAGCTTTAGAGAGGTTACAGGTTGATTATTTAGATTTATATTTTTGTCATCGAGCAGATCCCGAAACTCCTATTGGTGAAACTGTATGGGCCATGCACAATCTCGTAACACAAGGAAAAATACTCTACTGGGGAACATCTGAATGGAGTGCAGAAGAAATTTCAGAAGCGTATGAATTTGCTTATTCAAATCATCTAACCCCTCCCTCTATGGAGCAGCCCCAGTATAATCTTCTGGACAGGGATAGATTCGAAAAGGAGTATGGGCCTCTTTATGAGAAATATGGACTTGGCACAACCATCTGGTCACCTTTAGCTTCTGGTGCTTTGACAGGAAAATATCTAGAGGGAATTCCTGAAGGCTCAAGAGCATCTTTGGAAGGTTATGAGTGGCTTAAGAAGAGCATGGTTGAATCTGATCGTGGTCAAGAGAGAATGACAAGAGTAGCATCATTAGCGCTCATTGCAGAAAAATTAAATGTAAGTATGTCTAAACTAGCGATTGCCTGGTGCCTGTTAAATAAAAATGTTTCAACTGTCATTCTAGGAGCCTCTAAAATAGAGCAGTTAGAAGAGAACCTAAAAAGTGTAGAGGTGTTGCCACTACTCGATGAAACTATTCAGAAAGAATTATTGCTAATTTAATATATGTAAGAGGTTAAAAACTGGAGCGGGAAACCAGGTTCGAACTGGCGACCTCAACCTTGGCAAGGTTCTATCCTCTTAAATATTCAACCACCACATATTGTGGAATAGCTGTAAAAAACCTTATAGTAATAGCATTTGATGAGTCAAAATGATGAAAATGATGAGATTTAGAAAGCTTAGTTTCATCATCATTCATCAACTAGTTTTAAAAAAGTGCTACGAAAGTGCTACAGGTATAAATGCTTTTGAAAGTCAGTAAAGACTTCTTTGATCTCATCGTTTGAACCCAGCGCTTTTTGCGCTTCCGTGACACTTCCAAACTTAGCGGTAACGATGGTATTAAGGTTCGAAATATCCAGTTCATCGATGCCTTCTTGAACATAATTACCTAAGACAAATGCAATAAACTCAATCTGCTCTTTTTTGAGAAAGGCATAAATATTATCTTGAGCAGAATCTACTCGTTCTTTTCTGGTCAATGCAGGATTGCTGTATGCAATGTACTGGAGCACATCAAATAAATCACTTTGCTCAGCGTTTATAAGTTCTCGAAGTTTATTAAGATCCTCTTTGCTGCAACCATGCCTTCCAAGTTTGCTCAATAGTTCACTACGAGTAATAGGATTAGACCAAAGCTGTCTTAACTCCTCTTCACCACCAAGAATTTCTGGAAGCTTCAAAGTATCAAAGAGTTTTTGAATAAACTCCTCAGCACTTACTGGCTTTCCATCTAAATAGAACATGGTTGAGGACATAGCCTGAATCTCACGAACTTTTCCATCAGAGAGTTTAATCTTTATTTTTTTAGGTCTCTCAGTCTGATCCCCTCCTCCGCCGTCACTGCCGCCGCCTGCACCAGGACCAGGACCAGTGTCATCATCAGGATCTAAGGGAGCTCCATCCCACTCTGGATCATTGAACATGTGATAAGCATCAACAAAATCAATCACCGTAAAGTAATGCTTGCCTTCATAGACACGGGTTCCTCTGCCTATGATTTGTTTAAACTCAATCATATTGTTTACTGGTCGCATCAAAACAATGTTACGAACGTTTCTAGCATCAACACCCGTGCTTAGTTTTTGACTTGTTGTAAGGATGGTTGGGAGAGATTTTTCATTGTCTTGGAACTGTTTAAGGTAGGTTTCGCCTATAGCTCCATCGTTAGCTGTAACTCTTACGCAGTAATCAACTGCAGCACTCTCGGATTCTTGATTAATTAACTCTCTTACCAAAGCTGCATGAGCTTGATTGGCACAGAAAACAATTGTCTTCTCTGAAGGGTTCATGGCTTTAAGCATTTCTTGAACACGCTTTCGCTCTCGCTCTTTAATTACAATCTTTCTATTAAAATCACCTTCTGTATAAAGCTTTCCTGATTCCGGTTCACCATCAAGAACCTCATCATCATCTGTGTAAACATACTCATCTAGGGTGGTTTGAATACGTTTAACTTTAAAAGGAGTTAAGAATCCATCTTGAATACCCTCTTTTAAACTATAGGTATAGACAGGTTCACCAAAGTATTTATAAGTATCAACATTATCTTTTCTTTTAGGGGTAGCTGTTAGTCCTAAATGAACAGCTGAATCAAAGTAATCTAAAATCCCACGCCAATTACCCTCATTGTTGGCTCCTCCTCTGTGGCACTCATCAATAATAATGAAATCAAAGAAATCTTTTTCGTATTCACCAAAATATGGCTTATTTTCTGGTCCACTCATAAAGGTTTGGAAGATAGTAAAGAAGATACTTGCGTTAGTAGGCACCTCTCCTCTTTTTCTTATCTCATTAGGATTGATTCTGGTTACAGCATCTTCGCCAAAGGCTCCAAAATCTAAGAAGGCTTGATTAGCTAAAATATTTCTGTCAGCAAGGAACAATATTCTTGGTTGTCTCTTGCCATCCTTTTGCATGTTCCATCGGCTCTTGAAAAGCTTCCATGCAATTTGAAAAGAGATAAAAGTCTTACCAGTTCCTGTTGCAAGGTTTAAAAGAATACGGTCTTCTCCGCCAGCAATAGCCTCCATGGCTTTATTCACTGCAAGTTCTTGATAGTACCTTGGTTGTTTTGCTCCATTTTGGTCTTCAAAGGCAACAGCATCGAAGTTATCTTGCCACTCATTACTAACACCAAAGGTTTTCTTCCATAGCTCTTCAGGTGATGGGAAGCTTTGAACATCTCCCTCGCTGCCTTCCATATCAATTTGATATATCTCATTACCATTAGCAGCATAAGTAAATCTTAGATTTAACTTCTGAGCATA